>OBZV01000021.1_pt1 | contig 199052 bp, 135 predicted proteins | sample 1501581 | NCBI WGS metagenome assembly OBZV01 (sample SAMEA2580257, study PRJEB22360) | human gut metagenome | biome: human gut; feature: human-associated habitat; material: faeces | place: Denmark | collected 2008/2010
TAGATAGTGCGTGCTTCGACTGCGTACCAACCAGCGGACTAACATAGTCCACTGGGCCGATAATCAATGCACTAACATTAACAAGATATACAAAGCATAAACCCAATAGCAACAAATATTTTTTTCTCATCATATATTCTTCTTTTCTACCACTCATTGCTTCGGAGTGGCCCCCATTTCAAAAACTAATTCACCACCAGCCATTATATCAGTGTACAAGATATAAGGTTTGGTATATTCACAGCCATTCAATGTAATTTTCCTTATATATTTATTCAGGATAGAATTATTTTTCGCTATAAGAACTAGTTTTCCTCCAGGTACAGTTATTTCAACTCTATCGAACAATGGAGTTCCGAACCAGTAACGAGCACTCGCTGGTTCTACCTGATAGAATCCTAATGCAGAAAGTACATACCATGCAGACATTTGACCGACGTCTTCATTACCACATAAACCATCCGGAGCTGCGTGATAAAGTGAAGTAAGTACTTCTCGGACACGGGCTGCAGTTTTCCAAGGCTGACCAAGCATAGAGTAAAGATAAAGAATATGATGCCCCGGTTCATTGCCATGAGCATATTGCCCTATCAATCCCGAAATATCGGGAGAGCCCCCCGCTCCCACTATTTCGCTTAACACAAACAATGAATCCAATTTTTCAATGCATTTATCACGACCTCCAAAACATTCTGACAGTCCACTTATGTCATGGGGAACTAACCATGTATATTGCCAAGCATTCCCCTCACAATAATCATCCGCTCTGTGTTGGGATGCAAATGGATCAAAAGGTGTCCGCCAATTTCCATTACTGTCTTTTCCACGGACAAATCCGGTTGATTCATCAAAATAATTACGGTACGAATGAGAACGTTCGGTGAAAAGACGATAGTCATCATCCTTTCCCAAATGATTGGCGGCAGCAGCGACAGCAGCATCCGCTATGGCATATTCCATATCGTAGGCAATAGCTTCCTGAAATAAATCACAAGGAATATAGCCATACTGCTTTCTAAGCGAACCACCACGTCCATCATGATTGGCCGTCATCTTTATAGCAGTGAAAGCACGTTCCATATCAATGCCTTTAAATCCCTTTACAATGGCATCTGCCACTACAGGTATAGCAGGATTCCCTACCATACAGTCCGTCTCATTCCCCCATAAGTGCCACACGGGTAGACGTCCTTGCTTATCATAAATATCCAGCATGGAATTGATAATATCCGGCATTCTGTCAGGATGAAAAATAGTCATCAATGGCATTGCCGCACGATATGTATCCCATAGTGAAAATGTGGTATATGCAGTATTTGAAGAATTAACATCACTGTAAATGGAAGGAGCTACCATCGTATGATACAAAGCTGTATAAAATATCCGTAGATAACTTTTGCTTGCCGTATGAATACGTACTTTACCAAGCTCCTCATTCCATGCAAGATTAGCAGCTGCCACAGTCTTGTCAAAATCCCATTCCGCAAGTTCCGCCAACAAATTTTTCTTTGCTCCTTCCACTGATACCGGAGATAAAGCTATTTTCAGAAGAATCTGCTCTCCTTTTTCCGTAGAGAACGAAGCACGACCATATCTGCCACTGTTTCCATGTAAATCAAAACTAGTGAAAGGTTTAGAAAATTGAGCAGCAAAATAGACATACTGGTCGCTTGCCCAACCTGTTGATCTACGGTAACCCACCACCATATCTGTTCCTTCCACTGTCATAGATACCTCACGCACTTGGTCTGAACCGATACCGTTTTCCAAATCAATTACGATAGCTGCTTCCTGTGAATCGGGGAAAGTATAGCGATGAAAGCCTACACGCTTTGTGGCAGTAAGCTCTGCCAATACATTATAACGGAGTAAAGGGACAGAGTAATAACCCGGATGAGTAATTTCCTTACTACGGTCGGCATACGACCAAAGCCCTGACGTCTGGTCGCTCGCCTTACCACGGGCGTATGTCACGTCACCAATCACCGGCATGACAGTGATGTCTCCCAAATCCCCGGCTCCCGTTCCGCTCAAATGAGTATGTGAAAAACCTATCACTGTATTGTCAGAGTCATGATAGCCAGAACACCAATCCCAGTCCGTCGGTATACTTGTAGGGCCTAGTTGCACCATACTGAAAGGAACATTAGCTCCAACAAAAACATGACCATGTCCTCCACTACCGATTTTCGGATCAACGTATTGTGTCACTCCACCGGGGATTGCTTTCCATGCTTCACATTCTGCCAAATGGTTCATTTCAACCCCTGTATCCGGCAGTATAGTCAGTTCTTCTACCGACTTCGAGTCCGAACACGCAGCAAACGTCAGAATGGCGGCCATTATTATCTTATATGTTTTCAATCTTTCCATTTTTATCAAATTTCTTCTTTAGAAAGTTAATACAGGAGTGGGATCTTCTCCATAGTCCTTGTAACCTTCGCGAGCCGCTGATGCATCTTCGATGTCGTATATCCCGTAATAACCCTTACTATTGGTCATGTTTCTTTCCGTGCTTGTTCCCAAGTGTCGCCAATGATGACTATCCCTTCTCCATAATTCTGCATCGGAACATTCCTGAAGACGCTCTTTTATACCTATGTCATGCGCTTCGGCAACTGCTTCCATCTGCACTTTAGAACCCAGATACCATCCACTAGTTCCTTCGGGAGCCGTCCGAATAGTATAGTTTGTAGCCCGGTAGATATGTGTATAGTTATCATCAGACAAGGTGATACCTTTTAATTTCGCATGATTCAAGATCATTTTAGTATTTGCATAACCACACCAATCGTCAGGGTGTTCGTGCGTACCAATCAATTCTTTCCGATAGGTCTCCGTACACCATTCTTTGATAGAACCGAATTGAATACCAGAAGGATCGGCAGCAAATACATATCCATGAATCTCTGTCAATTTACCATCATAGTCACTGATATTGTCACCTTCTCCTGCCCCCACATGGAAAATAATTCCCGAACAGTCATTCTTATTTCCGATCAGATATTCGGAATAGGTATTATCTTTAAAATAAAAATCAAGGACATTAGGAGCCTTATTTTTCAGTTTCAAATTAGTATCCGAGTCAATGCCAGTCAAGGAGCAGCAAAAATAGCCTTCTTTCTCTGTCACTTTCAAATCCTCAGAAACAGCCCCTTCCACAACGAATGCTCCTCGACTACAAGGTTTCTTATCAACTGCAATTTTATACTTTACAGTGCACGCAGTCCCTACCCGATAGCACCCTTCGTCGAGAGATAAGACATTTCCCGCCTCATCGGACACTGTAATATCAGTGTAGCAATCATCCTGTTCGATAGATAGTTCCCACAAGACTTTTACTTGCCCCAAGTCATAGACATGATTAGAGAGTGTTGTTTCTTTGAAATCAGATAAATTTTTCGTCAGCTCCGTACCATTACTCATTCCTAACGTCAAAGTCACACCTTGTGAAAAGGTGACAGGAAGGATTACAATATTGTATACTCCTTTTTCCAATACAGTACCGTTGTTCTCAAGCGTAACCGTGCTTTTGCCATCAGTGACATTCTGCACCAACGGTTCATCGCCATCATTCCACCCGACAGTAAATTTACCTGCCAGTACTTCATTATTGTTACCTTTCAATGTGACAGACTTTATCCCAGCTTCTTTCAACTCAAATCTCAACAATGCGCATACATTCCTGAAAATAAAAGATTTCTTCTCCAAAGTCGTTCGGGATACCATGACACTAAGGTCTGTATCAAATCCATCCGCTACCGGTTTTTGAATATTCGGGAGCACGGTTGTGACATTCTTTCCATTCAGAGCGACATCCGCGTTGTATGGATACAGCGAGTAATATTCGGCAACTTCGTCCGCTTTTCCTGTGAAGGTCACCGCTTCACCGCCCGAAGCGGTCATATATTCCTTGTTTTCATTTCCGTATAATACACTGATTCGGTCGCCTGCCACCCATTCTACCTTTGTACCATTTGTCAGTGTGGTCCTAGAGAGATTATTACCATTTTCAATGCCGTTCAAAGTAGCAGAAAAAGAAACTTCACCGGGAAGACTAGTATTATTCTCGATCTCCTTATTTGTTTCATCCGAGCAGGAAGCTGTCGCCATGGATACCATGGCGAACAGCAAATATTTCATATAGTTCTTCATCGTTAATTATTGCTAATAGGTTTCCAATTGAAGTTTTCCGCACCACCTTTCAATACAGCTGTATATCTACCTGTCAGGTCCTTGAACTCTGTCTTTGTCATATCCAAATCTGTTTTGGAGATAACAAAATCCCAGGCGCAAACCAAGTTCGGATCGGTAGGATCAATAGTGCAATTCCCTTCCGCCGATGCCCTTATTTCATCCGCAGTACGCGCTTTCTTCCAAATACGCATATATTTAATTGAACCTGAAAAATACTCCATACGGGTCCCGTCCGCTCTCAAACGGCAGAAAGCAGTCATAGGTATCTGCGCCTGATGATACGAATCGGCTGTATATGCCCAATGACGAACATCTTGTCCAAGACGGATAGAACCACCTTTTTTCTCACCGTTGTAGAACATCCTGAAACGTTCATCCTGATCTTCACCCGGTACTCCATCCTCATCATATACAATAGCATAATGCATCCATGTCTGGTATCCCATCAAAGGAGAAGCATAAGAAGGTTCCCAAAGTTCAACTTTCCCATCTTTGTCATAGGCAATTGTTGCCCGGATCAAATCATCATCTCCACCGGTATGGAAACGGGAATAAATACGCCATCCACCCCAAGAATTATCGTTACATGCTGCAAGATAAGTACTGTTATCTTCGTATTGTTTAGTACAATATTCATCGATTTTTACCCACAATTCAATGGTCAATGCAGCATGTTGCTTGTTACCAAAATCTGCAAATTCCTTATGATAACCAAAATCAATGTATCCACCATTGTTGCCGTTTACTACAAGATTGTAGAAGGTTTCAGTTTCAATTTGTGTTTCACGGAACGAATTAATCTCCCCATCCGCCTTTTGAATAGCCTCTTCTACCATGACATTCGTCAATGTGATGCTTCCTGAAGATACTTGATTAATCAAAGTCGTCAATTCTTGAATAGCAGTATCCAATATAGATTTGCTACTTTCAGGATAAGTTCCTGGTTCCGTACCATAAACAGAGGTTTCCAATATATTTTGCAGTTCGGAGAGCTTGTTCTTCAATTGCTGTAAATTTCTCTGTTCTTCAGAAACATCAAGAATAACGGAATCTTTAAATTTCTTCATAGCTTCTTCCGCTTTTTCTACAAAGACATCTACAGTCTGCTGATTGGTAGTTTCCCCATTGTTCAGACGGCTGACGAAATCATCAATTTCGGCTATGGTCGTTTCAAGAATCGCTTTACTCTTTTCAGGATAAGTACCCGGTTCTGTGCCGTAAGTAGAGTTTTTTAATAGATAATCCACGACATTCCGTTCTTCAGTCAGTTGGGTGATATACCGCTCGCGATTGTTATTTTCATCATCGTCCGAACATCCTGAAAACAGTATGCAAGAAACCATACATAGACAACCCAACAAAATTACCCATCCATTCATTCCGATTTGATTCAATACTTTTATCATTTTATTTTTCATTTAAAAGGTTAAACATCAGCACTCCAACCTGGATTTTGAACCAGTTCTTTATCAATATCAATGTCACCTTGCGGAATTGGGAAAAAATACATTTTCTTCTCAAATATTCTATTTTCAAACCAGGTACGTTTATAAAAGTCATTACCGTTTCCATTCACATACATACCATAAAGTGGCATATTCTCCGTATCTTCGGCAATACCCCAACGACGAACATCAAAATAACGGCTGCTTTCGAAAGCTAGTTCTACTCTCCTCTCCGCTCTAATTGCCTCCCGCATTTCATTTTGGGTAGATGGAACAGGTAACTGTCCGACTTTAGATCCGTAAGTAGGAATTCCTGCTCTTTCACGAATCAGATTCAGATAAGTAAGAATATCGGCATGGGTAGGTTCACATTCATTAAGTGCCTCTACATAATTAAGATAGACTTGAGCTAAACGCAACATAATACAAATCTGTTTCCCCGTATTCCAAGCCCCCAAAGGTGCATTCTTCCTTACACAATAACCTGTCGGCGGGCATTCTCCACCATGTAATCCCGAATTTCCGTCGTAACTAAAGTCGGAATAGAAAGCACCTTCTTCTGTATTTAGCCATTTCTGACCGGAGAAAGTTATATTTACATAAAAACGAGGTTCACGTCCCACCCAAGCTTTCAGTACTCCATTGGGAGCCAATATGGTTCCTGTTTCATCTACATAACTTTCAGAAGAAAAACCACTATCCTCATAACCTGTATTAGGATTGAGAACAGGCGTTTTACCATTGTCTGTATATCCACTAATAGGTAATTTACCATTCGCCATAAAAAAAGCATCCACCATCTGTTGGGAAGCACCCAATCCGCCAGATGCTCGGTAACCACTGCCTACAGCACCGGTATGTCTCGGAGTACGGTCATATTGCATCAATGAATAATCAGTGTTAATGCGGTAGAATATCATTTCCGTATTAGTGAAATCTTCTCCTCTCACAGCATCACGACAAGACAAATAGGCATTTAATACACCGTTTGTATAAACTTTGGTTAAATCATAATTTCCCGGAACGAACCTATCAATGAATGCTTTGGAAGCTGTAGCAGCCCTTCTCCATTTCGCTTTCACCGCTTCATCCGAGATGTCTTCAGGAAAAAGTTTCTTTCCATCTTTATTCCGTAGCTGGGCAACAAAGGAATTTTTTCCGTTATATAGGTCACTTGCAGCATATTGTAACACTTCTGCTTTAAAAGCCATCACAATGCTGTTGTCTATTCTTCCACAATTGTAAGTAAGCGATTTCTCTGGCAGACAACCGCTATCTAATACTTTATCAAATTCAGAAACAATATATTCCACACATTCCTCTACGCTGTTTCTAGGTAACTGTACTTTTTCTAAAGGAGCATCCATACTGATTGGATCATCAGACAAGATTGGTATCGGTCCATAGATACGTAGTAAGTAGAAGTAATACATAGCACGCAACGCACGGGCTTCTTCAATCCATTGCGCCAACAGATTTTGTTCCATATCCTTACATTGGGGAGCACCCTGTATAAAACGTCCTGCAGCACTAATTCCTGCATAATATTTTTCCCAATAGGATGAAACTATAGACGATTTCGGAGTAATGGTATTGTTATTGACTAAATGTGATGGCACAAAATCCCAATAGTATTCAGCCTCATCACACCCGGCAGTCCATATGCCAGGAGTAGTATGCCTTCCATCCGCCGCCAAACGTTGGGCAAATTCATCTGGCAGATAGACATATACAGTAGCTAAAGCCTTCTCTGTAGAGGCTTTTGACTCAAACAAGTCATTATAAGTCAAACGGTCTGTCGGCATTTGATCAAAAAAATCCGAACATGAGGTCTGACACACCAACATGATTGACAAACTTAATAAAGTAATATATTTCCTTTTCATATTCTTAGAAATTAAAGTTGATACCAATGGAATAAGTAGAAATATTAGGATAGGAAGTACCATTATTGGTATTCAATTCCGGGTCCCATAACTTAAACTTACTAATCGTAAACAGATTTGTACCCATCGCATAGATAGAAGCACCTTTCAATAAGACAGCGTTTGTCCATCTTTTTGGGAGATGCCAAGTGATCTGCAAGGATTTCAGACGCAAGAAGCTAACATCTCTTTGCCACCAAGTACTTGTCTTAAAATTATTTTCATTTTTATCCGAACCATAGGCAAGACGAGGATAGAAAACATCCTGTCGCGGGTTGTCCTCCGTCCAACGATCTTTGATATTAGCATAAAGGTTACCTTCACCACCCGAACCGGAGAAAGGCTGTATTCCAAGTCCATTCAAACATCTGTCTGCTTGCGCTACTCCCTGAAAAAGGGTACTAATGGCAAAGTTTTTATATTGAAGATTAAAACCAAATCCATAGACAATAGAAGGTACGTCACCACGTCCTATCTTTGTTTCGTCATAAACATCAATTTGTCCGTCTCCATTCAAATCACGGTATTTGATGTCTCCTGCATAGATTGTACCAAATTGTTTCGGAAAAGGTCGAGCTGTATTCTCTTTTTCCACAGCAGGCAATGCTTCCCATGCGTTGATTTGGTCAACTTCTTCTTGTGTATAAAGTCCGTCAGCTATCAATCCCCAACGTGACAAAGTACTGTGCCCTCTCTTATCCATCCACGGATATTGCTGGGTAGGCTGATCATTCTCTATCACTTCATTCTTGGCATAAGTAAAGTTACCACGAAGAGAGAGTGCCCAGTTCTTATTGAACTGTTTATTATATTCGAGATCAATTTCTATACCTTTATTATCTACAACTCCGAGATTACCAACAGGGGCAGAAGTGATTCCGATAAAACCAGGTACTGCTCCACGATCAAGAAAAATGCCGGTACGATGTTCTTTGTATAAATCAAGAACCAATGAAAGGTCATCATTCAGGAATTTAAGGTCAAAACCTAAGTCCTGCTTGTGTGATTTTTCCCAAGTCACTTTTACAGCTTCGTTTTTCACCTTATAACCATCCACTTTACGTCGGTCAGTACCAAAAGTATAGCCGTATCCACTATCGTATTGAAGTGCTTCCATATACAAGAAACGGTTAGGTGTTGCTTGATTACCAATCATACCATTGGTGTAACGGACCTTAAAGAAAGAAATGACGGATTGCAAAGGTTTCCAGAATTTCTCATTGGAGAGTACCCACCCCACTCCGAAGGCAGGGAAAACTCCGTAACGGTTAGACGGATCAAAGTTTTCGGAGCCGTTGATACCGATATTAAATTCCGCGAAGTAGCGATCATCCCATGAATAAGTGGCACGTCCGGCAAAACCACGGGAACGATAAGGAAGTCCGGCTATCAGATCAATGCCCTCGGTTGTTATAACTTTGTCTTCCTGATTAAACAAAAACAGCCCGCCTACGCGATGTCTTCCAAATGTACGGGAGTAATTCAGTGATGCTTCTAAGTAATATTTCCTGTTACCAGAACTTTCAACAGCAAAATCCAACGTCTTTGATCCTTCATAAGTTTGCGATAAAATGGGAAACCCGTATTTGTCGTAAGGATTATTTTTATCCACCCAATAATAGGTAGATTCTGTCTTCTTTTGTTTCACAGTACGTGAATTATAAGTATCAAAAGCAAACATACCTGTCAAACTCAATCCTTTCGTGATAAATCCCAAGTCTTGGGTTAAACGGAGATTAGAGTAAATTTGACTATCGGTAACAGTTCGAAATCCTCTTTTCGTAGCACCGACATAGGGGTTATTAAATCCACTATTAGGCTGATTGTAAGGGATATAATCTTTTCCGTTAACATAGAACATGACAGGATAATCTACAGGTGAAGTAGTCATAGCTACGCGGAATATATCAGAAGTAGATTCGTAAGGCTTCCTACCTTCGCCCAAATAACCTGACGCACCTATATCCAATTTAGTAGTCGGAGTAACATTAATATTCAGGTTAGTAGTGAAGTTATAACGAGTATATCCAATCTTAGAATCATAAGATTCATTTGGATCTGTCTTTATCAACCCTTTTTCGTTATAGTAGCTTGCTGATGCATAGTAGTTCACATTTTGTCCACCACCTCTTACGTTAATGTTGGCACGGCGATTGTGTCCAAAATCATCAAAAACTTCGTTCATCCAATCTACATTAGGATAAAGCACAGGATCAGTTCCCAAACGAGTATTTATAACCTCAGCTTCAGAGTAAATGGGCTCGGATCCACGATTTCTGCGAGCTTCGTTCACGGCTTCCATGTAAGAGGCTCCATCAGCCAATTTTGGAATTTTAGTAAGCCGTGTGACACTTTCATAATAGTCTACGCTGACAGAAGGTTTTCCAGCAATACCAGGTTTTGTCTTGATTAGGATTACTCCGTTAGCTCCCCGTACTCCGTAAACAGCAGTGGCTGAAGCATCTTTCAGAATGGTGAAAGATTCAATATCTTCCGGGTCTATGTTATTAAAAGAACGTTCTACCCCATCAACCAAGACTAAGGGGGAAGAACTTCCCATCGTAGAAATACCACGTATCCAAATATCGGCATTATCTTTACCTGGTTCACCTGAACGTTGTACGGCTACTACTCCGGCAAGACGTCCTGCCAATGAAGTGCTCAAGCTAGCAGTAGGCTGCTTAATATCACCTAGTTTCAGATTGGATTGCGAACCAATAGTACTGATACGACGCTGGCTACCGTAACCCACTACTACCACTTCTTCAAGTTCCGATTTTGATTCTTTCAGTGTTACGTCTATTACTGTATTAGAACCGACAATTACTTCCTGGCTATCAAAACCAATATAAGAAAATTTCAGTGTCGAGCGACTATTCTTTACAGTTAATGAGTAGGTTCCTTCGATTCCAGTCAATGTACCGTTCTGTGTCCCCACTTCCATAATATTAACTCCTACCAAAAGCTCGCCTTTTTCATCGACTACACGACCTGTTATCTTTTTGGAAGATTGTGCAAATGTCATGATACACAGGTGAATAAGTATGAATGCAAACGCTAATCTTGTATTTTTCATATTTTCTTTAATTACAATAGTTCTACACTCTCTATTTCTGAATAAGCGGAAGATTGACCGCAATGGATACCGCTGTAGAAGTTCCCCAAGGATCATTACTGTAGCGCACATCCTTATCGCTTGCTTTATACACAAAGTTTTCGGCAGACTTTTCTTCCCACACTGTCCATATGATACCTTTTGAATTTCGGTTATTATAGGCTTGCAGAGCACTTGCTTCCATCCACGGAAGATATTGAGTATCGTCCATTATGTTAATGTACGAACGCAGATATCTCATCAATATTCCTTTAAATCCACGACGGTCATTGTCCGAACGTTCGTCCGGTGCATTCAATATTCCATTATCATCGCTGAAATGTTCTATAGTATAACGGGCCGTCATCTGTGCATTAGTTTTGTACAATGCATCTTTATAGTGTTGATACAGCATGAGGGAAGCACCTAAAAAAGTTCCCTGATTATAGGTTGAAGCCCATTTCCAAGGAGAAAGACTAGTGAGTGTTACGCAGTCGTACACCATACCAGTAGAAGATTCATAAAGATAGATTGACTGTTTTTCATACAAGTTTTTCGCCTTTTCATAATAGTTTTCATCTCCCGTAGCCTGTGCGAGATAACAAGATGCAACCATTGCCGGACAATTAATGCAAGAATTGGTTTTATCACGTTCGGCTTCTTTTTCACACCAACGCAGTACACCTTCAGGCAACATTAAGGCTCTTGCATACATTTGATCGAAATTTTCCTTGGCTACATCAAGATATTCTTGCGTTCCAAACAGCAGATAGGCCCGTACACAAGCAATTACCATCCAAGTAATATCATCATTGAAGGGATTATATAACCAGTTCTTCTGGTTTTCGTCTACAAAATTGATGTACAGTTGGTGAAACATTTCTTTATATGAAGGATCTTGAGTAGTTTCGTAGGCATCCAACACAATTTCAAACATTTCGGCGTCCTGCCATTGGTGGCTGGCGTTGTTCAACCGTTCAGCATCACTCAAGGTATAGCCCGCATTATTTTGCGACTTTTTATAGTATTGTGCTTTCCAGGAACGAACTATTTCGTCACGCATCACCGAAGTAAATTTATTGGGCGCTTCCTGCACTCTTTCCAATTTCCATATCTGCTTATCGGCTTGGTCACCGGTTCTTTTGATATAGGACTGTATATTTGTACCATCCTCACCACCTCCTATTTCCAAATAGAGCCTTTCACCACTAGCAAGGGAAGAAGGACTTATGTAATAGCAATCCGGTCCGACTTGCTCCGCTTTGGTTATTGTCCATTTATAAGTATAATCATTTTCTTTCCCATATTGGCGCAAGCGTGCACCCAAGGAAACAGGTGATTGTATGTGTACAGACTTACCCGTGTATACGTTCGTCAAATAAAAATACACTCCAGTAGGATCTTTGGTTAGACGCCAACGTTGGGCATTCACTTTCGTATCAGTCCAAGCCACAATTTCTGTTCCCTCATCAAAAGAAGCGTTCCGAACGAACATACTTCTAGTTTCATCGGAATAAGGAGATATTTTATAAACAGCTCCTGAAATAAGATCCGACGCCTGCGCTTCCTCTACCAGAGAAGATGCTTCGCTAGCTGAGCATCCGGCCAACATAGTCATGGCACTTAAAGCCCACAATGTGATTTTCTTCATTATTCATTCTATTAAAGTTAAACATATCTGTTTTTAAATCAGTGAGAAGTGGAAGCCAGAGGTTCGGCAGAAGGTGGGGCTGCTTCCAATGCAGCTCCCCATAACCTGTTTGCCTTGTTACCCATTACTAATTCTAACTTTCCACCTTTCATTATATCTTTATGTTCGAACCACGGTTTATTCCATGGTTTACCGTTAAGCATTGCAGACTGAATGTATTTGTTCTCGTCCGAACAGTTTTCAGCTATGATTTCAAAGGTTTTCCCATTACCTAATGCTATCCTTACATGATTAAATAATGGAGAACCTATATTATAGGTTGGCGAGCCTGGAGTGACTGGATAAAAGCCCATTGCTGAAAATACGACAAATGCACTCATTCCACCACCATCTTCATCACCTGGTACTCCCATCAAGTCGTTACGGAACCATTGCCTCATTAAAGAACGGATTCTTTTTTGAGTCATCCAAGGTTGACCAGCATAATTATAAAGATAGGGAATATGCAGACAAGGTTCGTTTGCCATTGAGAATTGCCCTACGTTTCCCGTATGATCCGGAAGATGAGAATAGAAAGAGAATTTAGCTTCGCCTATTGGTTCTCTAAAAGTCTGATTCAGGTTATCTATAAATTTCTCGCGTCCACCCATCAGCGCGATCAAATCTGCCGGGTTGTGCTGTACATCCCAACGGTAGATCCAGCCATTATTTTCTCCATAATAGTCACGTGCTCCCATACCACCGGAAAAACGGTAGTCAAAAGGGTAAATAAAGTCTCCTTTGTTGTCGCGAGGGTGGAAAAATCCAGTTTCGGCATTATATACATTGCGGTAGGAATAGGCAATTTTCATAAATTGTTCGTATTCATCATTGTATCCGAATGTATGTGCTATTTGTGCCAGACACCAATTATCGTAACAATTACCAAGCATGACAGAGATAGCTTGGCGACGTTCGAAGCTATGTACACCTAAACATGTTTCTTCTTCACCCGGGTGGAGTGCAGGAAAATATCCGTATTGCTGATAGAAAGAATCGAGCTCTGTTAACGGCCCTTTCTGCCAAGGTAACAGGGTTTTCTCTGTAATAGCGCCCTTACATGCTTTGTATGCTTGTTCTAAATCAATGTCTGTGATTCCCTTGCAGTAAGCATCCCATATAGTAGCTACTGCATGATTTCCATTCATACGATGGCTGTCACCCGTTATTTCGGGGAAGGTGGGCATCCATCCGTTGGGCGATTGCTGTGCCATACGGATAAAAGAACTGACCATCGCACGTTCTTTTTCCGGTTCGATCAGAATCCGTAAAGGATGCACAGCACGATATGTATCCCAAATCCAGTCATCGGTATAAAAAGGAATTCCACCATCCATATGTATTTGATTGTCAAAAGCGCTGTAATAAGATCCGTCTTCGGATATGTTAATCATTCGTTCGTAAGTTCGATACAGCGAAGTGTAGAATATTACTTTTTGATCATCTGTCCCACCTTTTATTTCTATTTTTCCCAAAGTTTCGTTCCATATCTTCCGTCCGGTTTCTGCCACCTTATCTATATCGTACGTGTGGATTTCACGGCGCAGATTTTTCTTTGCTTGTTCTATACTGATAAATGAAATTCCGTATCGAAGAGTGATCTTTTTACAAGAACCGTAATCAAAGACCATAGCTGCATTTTCTCCGTCTACCCGCTGGCAAGCAGAATTCATTATTCCATTTTGCAAACCACCTTTGGAAATCGCTTCACAGTCTGACTCCATAAAAAGATAGATTGTTGTTTTATCATCCAAATACTGACAACCACCTATTCCTTCATTATCTACGAATAAATAACCGTTCCGTGTGTTCAGTATAATCTGGCTATTGGCTGCTCCTTCATAAGTAAAAGTATAAATACCGGACTGATAAGAAGGAGCAAAATCAACCAAAATATTATTTTCATCGAGGTAAACCTGATAATGATAGGGAGATATTTTCTCTCTGTCGTAAGAATAGTCCTGCACGGAAGAAATTCCTTCATTCAGTCCGCAAACAGGACTCAAGTTGAATGCCGAAGCTCCACGATGACTTGTCACTGCAATTGGAAGTCCATGACACAAATCGGAAGTGAAATCTTTCCGTTCAGGATATACACGCAACATTCCATTAGGCAAGTGAACTGTCGGATAAGTGGGAAACAATAAATGACTGATATTTCCCATATAAGGATTTACATAATCTACCGGTTTCGTCTTCTCCTTTGCGTAAGAAATGGATCCCAAAACAAAGAAAGAGAATACTCCAATAATCAACGCTGTCTTTCGTATGCTTTTCATTCTATTATAATTTATAAAATTGATAAGCAAAAGTAATATCAGCGTCTTAATCAGGTATTAATCACGACTTAATCGACTAAATAAAAAGCTATAATAGGTTATATAAACATTTGAAAAACAACTTTTTAATTCATAATATTTATTTTTAAAAAGAAAAGAAGATATTTCCTATACATAAAGATCCTACCTTTCTTTCTAACTATAATTTATTTCTGTTAATTGCCTATTATGTCAGTATAATTAAAATCTGGTCTTACCCCAAGCACTCGAATATATTCTGCACAGAAATTCTCATAACATTGTTTTGCCAGACCTTTTTTACCTAAATGATAAAGAGCGTAACACTTATTTTGTATAGCAGTTTCGTCTGTCGAATCACAACTTAACATTGTTTCTGATAACTTCAGTAAAAGCATCAAGTCTTTGCTCTTTTTTACAAACTCATAAGCATCCAATAACACATCTGATAATAAAATCAGATACTCAGACTTAAATTTATCTGCCCATTCTTCTGTAATATCAGGTAATAACTCTCCTCTACTCCCTAATTCGGCAATTTTATTTAATAGTCCTACATTTATTTCACTGCCTTCCTTTACCATTCTCAGTAAGTCGCAAATCTCAATATAATCACAATTCACTGATGAATCTATTGTCATATACCAATAACTGTTCTTATAGGCAATATTGATTCCGCCAATTTCCTTTAATAACAATCGGAGCTTACTTATATTCACATTTCTGTTATTAGTAGCATTACTCTTGTCCATATCCGACCAAAATATTTCATTTAGTTGTTCCGAGGTTATGCCATTAGCATTTTTATAGGAATATAACAACATATATACAAACAAACTACGTAATATAAGAGTAAATCGAGAAGTTATATCATGCCCTTCCGAATCATTTATCTGAAAACCTCCCAATAAACGAATAAAAGAGGGCTGAATTAATTCTTTTTCCTTCACTTCTACAGTATAAAATGAGTTTTCATCTCTTCTTACAACATTTTTCTGCTTTCTCTTCCATAATATAACTAACACTGCCAATGTTCCCCCAATTCCAATAATCAAAATCAACCATATCCAACCTGTTGAATGCTTTTCAGGAACAGATTGAAGTACGTCTGATAAGTGCAAAACAGGATACCCTAATGTATATACCTCGACACAAGTTTTTCCGATGCCATCCTGATATGCTAAAACAGTAACTAATTCAGTGGTACCTTGATTATAAAATAAAGTACAATAAGAACTAGTATCATGAAACTGATATGGTATAGAATCTGCCATATATGTTCGATCTGGTTTTTCAATTCCAAAACAGTTCAATCTGATTTGAGAAAATGCTCGATCATTAGCAAAAGAAAGTGCATAAATATGCTCTTTATCAAGATCTACTACCATTGCATTTCCAAATGCTTCCACCTTTGCATTAGAAAAAGTCCACAATTTTTGACTGCTCATCTTCTCAACATCTATGCAATGAAGATCATAATAATTCTCTGGGTTCCCTTCTTGTTTACCAGATTTGCTACCATACCCTCCTAACAATAAAACCTTATTATTTCCCAAATATCCCATTGCCGCTAAATAACGAGGTTCAATCAAATGAGCAAGATCCTTTTGCTGCCAAGATATTGAATCAATGGAATGCATGAACAAGACCGAACTATAACGATAAAATCCATAGCCACCAAAAAGTATAACTTTTTCCAAATCAGGAATATAGCAGCTACTATGATGCAGATACGAAAGAAGTATATCAGGAATAGCTCTTTCCCATTCATTTTTTTCAAAACTATAACGATTCAGTCGTTCTTGCTCTGCACTATAGGAAATCAGTTCATCATGAACTGAATCATATACTAAACTGGAAGCAGCTGTAAAGTAAGGATGCCCAGTATTTACAATAACAGTATCCAATCGTTCCCGTTCTATGGAATATTGATAAATAGTATCCTTTAAGGCTATAAACAAGCCTCCGTCTGTCGGACGTTGATATGGAGCAAATTGAAGAGAAGTCCCCGGTATAATAAACGAAGCTTTTTTTCTCCACCGAATATGATGATCTATTTCCCAAATACCATTTCGTACTGTAGCCCGGGAAGATTTAACCTCATCATAAACTTCATTATCTCCATGTTGTAATAGAGTCCATTTTTTCAAGAGTTCTCCTTTCAGATCTAAAATCCTTACATTACGCAAACTCATCGGAGCCACATCTGTACTTGGAAAAGATTGTCCGGTATGTAACCCAAAAACTATACGAACATTATTCAATTGCGGCAACTCCACGGGAATACTCCATTCTTTTTCATTTAGAATACAGATAATTAATTGCTTTTTATAGTTTAGCTTAAGTTCCACTTGAAACCAATCCGAACTATTGAATCCAGGAATCGAATCTAATTGTGATATATCTACCAAGCTTTGATTTCCCTTCATTAAAAATAATTGACTGTGACTCCACCCTTTGTTGGATAACAAGTCAATATTTAATGTGTCATTCAAAATAATACGAGCAATATATCCATAATTGTGCTCTTCATTGCGCAAATGAACATCAAAAAACAATGAAAAACCATCACGAAAAGAAAGTGGAGCATTCGGAGTCAAGTTTAGTTCCGTCCGCTTTTCCGGAATCACTCTGTGAGCCTGAAAAAAGAGTCCTGTATTTGCCCTGACAGTATTATGCAGAGTATTAGATAACAAAAATAACAGTAATATATAAACGATTGCACTTTTATTATTCATAGACTTTTATTATAGGACGAAACAAAAATATAGAATTTTTCGATATTAAATGTTAAATTCTTTTTTTTTCAGAATAACCACACTCAACTTTATGTTTTTAGATTCTACATACCACAAAATAAATTAATAGATTTTTCACCTTTTAAATTACCATGGATTAAAACTAGCTTCCTAGGAATACCCATACAAATATTAGGTAGTTCAATACAAAACACGTAAATTTGTGCCTCGAATTAGAAATAACAGTATAAATCACTATAAATAAAAACTTTATCACTATGGAGTACAATTTCAGAGAAATTGAAAAGAAGTGGCAGAAAAGGTGGGTGGAAGAGAAAACCTACCAAGTTACGGAAGACGATTCGAAGCAAAAATTTTATGTACTAAACATGTTCCCTTACCCATCAGGAGCCGGCCTACACGTAGGACACCCGCTGGGATATATTGCTTCCGATATTTATGCCCGTTACAAACGACTGCAAGGCTTCAATGTACTCAATCCGATGGGATATGACGCATACGGTTTGCCTGCAGAACAGTATGCCATCCAAACCGGACAGCATCCCGCCATCACTACCGTCAACAATATCGACCGTTACCGCGAGCAGTTGGATAAAATAGGGTTCTCTTTCGACTGGAACCGTGAAATCCGTACTTGCGACCCGGAATATTATCACTGGACACAATGGGCCTTCCTAAAAATGTTCAATAGCTACTATTGCAACGACGAACAGGAAGCCCGTCCTATCGAAGAACTGGAAAAGGCTTTTGCAATCTACGGAAACGAAGGATTAAACGCCGCTTGCAGTGAAGAAATCAGCTTTACTGCCGAAGAGTGGAATGCCAAAAGTAAAAAAGAACAGCAGGAAATCCTGATGAACTACCGTATCGCTTATCTGGGTGAAACAATGGTAAACTGGTGTGCTGAATTAGGAACTGTATTGGCGAACGACGAAGTAGTGGACGGAGTCAGCGAACGTGGCGGCTACCCCGTTATACAAAAGAAAATGCGTCAATGGTGTCTGCGTGTATCTGCTTACGCACAACGCCTGCTCGACGGATTAGATACGATCGACTGGACAGATTCTCTGAAAGAAACTCAAAGAAACTGGATCGGACGCTCGGAAGGTGCTGAAGTGCAATTCAAAGTAAAAGACAGTGATCTCGAATTCACCATTTTCACCACTCGCGCAGATACAATGTTCGGTGTCACCTTCATGGTATTGGCTCCGGAAAGCGAACTGGTGGCACAATTAACTACTCCTGAACAAAAAGCAGAAGTAGATGCTTACCTTGACCGTACCAAAAAACGTACGGAACGCGAACGTATCACCGACCGTAGTGTTACCGGTGTATTCAGCGGCTCGTATGCCATCAACCCGTTCACAGGTGAAGCAGTGCCCGTCTGGATCAGCGATTACGTATTGGCCGGATACGGAACAGGTGCTATTATGGCTGTACCTGCACATGATAGCCGCGACTATGCATTCGCCAAACATTTCGGACTGGAAATTCGCCCGTTGGTAGAAGGTTGTGATGTAAGCGAAGAAAGTTTCGATGCCAAGGAAGGTATCGTTTGCAATTCTCCACGCCTTGATGTTACTCCTTATTGTGATCTTTCGCTGAACGGACTGACTATCAAAGAAGCGATAGAAACAACCAAGAAATATGTAAAAGAACATAATCTGGGCCGTGTGAAAGTGAACTACCGTCTGCGTGACGCTATTTTCTCACGCCAGCGTTACTGGGGCGAACCGTTCCCTGTTTACTACAAAGACGGAATGCCTTACGTGATCGACGAAAGCTGTCTGCCACTGGAACTTCCGGAAGTAGCTAAATTCCTGCCTACCGAAACAGGTGAACCTCCATTGGGACACGCTACTAAATGGGCTTGGGACACAGTAAACAAATGTGTAGTAGAAAATGAGAAGATTGACAATGTAACTGTCTTCCCGCTGGAATTAAATACCATGCCGGGATTCGCCGGTTCTTCGGCATACTATCTCCGTTACATGGACCCACGCAATCATAAAGCACTGGTTGATCCGAAAATCGATCAGTACTGGAAGAATGTAGACCTTTATGTAGGTGGTACCGAACATGCTACCGGACACTTGATCTACTCTCGTTTCTGGAATAAATTCCTGCACGATGTAGGTGTATCTATTATGGAAGAACCATTCCAGAAGTTAGTAAACCAGGGAATGATTCAAGGTCGCAGTAACTTTGTATATCGTATCAAAGACACCAATACTTTCGTTTCGCTGAACCTGAAAGATCAGTACGAAGTTACCCCTATTCACGTAGACGTAAATATCGTATCTAATGATATTTTGGATTTGGAAGCATTCAAGGCATGGCGTCCTGAATATAAAACGGCCGAGTTTATCCTCGAAGACGGAAAATACGTTTGCGGATGGGCAGTTGAAAAGATGAGTAAGTCAATGTTCAATGTTGTCAATCCGGATATGATTGTTGAAAAATACGGTGCAGATACACTTCGTATGTACGAAATGTTCCTTGGCCCGGTAGAACAATCCAAACCGTGGGATACCAACGGAATTGACGGTGTACACCGTTTTATCCGCAAATTCTGGTCGCTGTTTTACAGCCGTACAGACGAATATCTGGTAACGGACGAACCTGCAACGAAAGAAGAATTGAAGAGCCTTCATAAATTGATTAAGAAGGTGACAGGTGATATTGAACAGTTCTCTTATAATACATCTATCAGTGCATTCATGATTTGTGTAAACGAACTCTTCAACCTGAAATGCAGCAAAAAAGAGATTTTGGAACAGCTCATTATCACTCTTGCACCTTTCGCTCCGCATGTTAGCGAAGAGCTGTGGGATGTACTGGGACACGAAACTTCCGTATGCGACGCCCAATGGCCTGCATACAACGAAGAATATCTGAAAGAAGACACTATCAACTATACCATCTCTTTCAACGGAAAGGCACGTTTCAATATGGAATTTGCAGCAGATGAAACTTCGGACGCTATTCAGGCAGCAGTATTAGCCGACGAACGTTCACAGAAGTGGATGGATGGCAAGACTCCGAAGAAAGTCATTGTCGTTCCGAAAAAGATTGTAAACGTTGTTGTTTAAAAACAAATTAGGCACGGATTACGCAGATAACACGGTTTTGATTAATTAGAACCACGAAATCCGTGTAATCCGTGCCTAACATAATTATAAATCCAAATGCATAAACTGACAAAAGCGGAAATAATGAGAGAAGTGAAAGATTATATCTACATCACTCTCGGATTGATAAGCTATTCTTTGGGATGGGCAGTATTCCTATTACCTTATCAGATCACTACCGGAGGAACTACCGGTATCGGAGCTATTATCTATTATGCAACAGGATTTCCAATCCAATGGTCATACTTCATTATAAATGCAGTGCTGATGACCTTTGCCATCCGGATATTAGGTCCTAAATTTAGCATAAAAACCACTTATGCTATTTTCATGTTGACCTTTTTACTCTGGTTATTCCAGCTAGTGGTAAACAATTACATAAAAGCACCGGATATGACGCCTGACGGCAAACCGTTATTGCTTGGTATAGGACAAGACTTTATGGCTTGTATTATCGGTGCAGCCATGTGTGGTGTAGGTCTGGGCATCACTTTCAACTACAACGGAAGTACGGGTGGAACAGATATTATCGCTGCTGTTGTTAATAAATACAGAGATGTATCACTCGGGCGAATGATTATGATCTGTGATGTATTCATTATCGGTTCCTGTTATTTTATATTCCATGATTGGCGTCGGGTTATCTTTGGTTTTGTCACTCTGTTTATCATCGGTGTTGTGCTCGATTGGATTATCAACAGTGCCCGCCAATCGGTTCAATTCTTCATTTTCTCCAAGAAATATGATGAAATAGCCGACCGGATTATTAAAGATGCCGACCGGGGAGTAACAGTACTCGACGGTACGGGATGGTACAGCAAAAACCATGTGAAAGTGCTGGTAGTACTTGCCAAGAAACGCCAGTCACTCGAAATCTTCCGCCTGGTGAAACGCATCGATCCGAATGCATTTATTTCACAAAGCTCCGTCATCGGTGTATATGGTGAAGGATTCGATAAACTGAAAGTGAAATAGGCAATTCACCAAGCCATAAACAACCTCTGTAAAAACAATATTAAACAATGAAACGCAAACTTGTATTTGCCACCAATAACGCTCACAAACTCGAAGAAGTGGCCGCGATTCTCGGAGATAAAGTAGAATTGCTTAGCCTGAATGACATCGACTGTCACACAGACATTCCCGAAACAGCTGATACACTGGAGGGTAATGCCCTGTTGAAATCTTCTTTTATCTATAACAATTATCACCTGGATTGTTTTGCCGACGACACCGGTCTGGAAGTAGAAGCGCTGAATGGAGCTCCCGGCGTCTATTCCGCCCGCTATGCAGGAGGAGAAGGACACGACGCACAAGCCAATATGCTCAAACTGCTTCACGAACTGGAAGGGAAAGAGAATCGCAGAGCACAATTCCGCACTGCTATTTCTCTCATTCTGGATGGAAAGGAATATCTCTTCGAAGGAGTGATAAAAGGCGAAATAATCAAAGAAAAACGGGGTGATTCCGGATTCGGTTACGATCCTGTATTCAGACCGGATGGTTACGATAAAACTTTTGCAGAACTGGGAAACGATATTAAAAATAAAATCAGTCACCGGGCATTAGCTGTAGAGAAACTTTGCGAGTTTCTGCAACGCTGATTATTCTGACTATCGTTTCGTCCAATTTATTACTCTGACATCATTGAATCCATCAACAGTCGATTCGAGTTTTGTGGATTTCTTAACTATATGATACAGAGTTTCATAAAAGAGATATTGCTTACTTCCAAAGAAAATTATTACTTTGCAGAAAAATAAAACGCAATGAAGAAAGTTACATTATTTACTCTACTGACGTTACTATTATGTACTTCATGTGTAACGAAAAAGAAGTTTATGCTCGCAGAGATGGCGGCTACCACAAGCAAAGATAGTTTACAAAGACTATTGACCGACTGCCGTAACACAGGCGACCAGATGTCAGCACAAATCAAGAGACTGTTGCGTGATACAACTCAAATGGGAAACAGTATCCGTCAGTATCAAAGTATGCTGAATGTGAACATGACTGAACAGGAAAAACTGAACGCCCTGTTAAGCCAGAAGAAAAATGAACTTAGCGAAAGAGAACGCACTATCAACGAGCTGCAGGATATGATTAATGCTCAAAATGATAAAGTGCAGAAACTATTGAGCAGCGTGAAAGATGCATTGCTGGGCTTTAGCACCGATGAACTGACCATCCGTGAGAAAGATGGGAAAGTGTATGTAGCCATGTCGGATAAATTACTGTTCGAATCAGGAAGTGCCCGCCTGGATAAACGCGGTGAAGAAGCTCTTGGCAAACTAGCCGAAGTGTTGAACAAGCAGACAGACATTGATGTATTTATTGAGGGACATACCGACAACAAGCCTATCAACACGGTGCAGTTTAAAGACAACTGGGATTTGAGTGTGATTCGTGCTACTTCTGTTGTTCGCATCCTGATTAAGAACTATCATGTGAATCCTCTGCAGATACAACCCAGCGGTCGTGGGGAATATATGCCTGTTGCCGATAATGAAACAGCAGAAGGCAGAAGCAAAAACCGCCGTACAGAGATTATCATGGCTCCGAAACTGGATAAGTTGTTCCAGATGTTGCAGACTTCGGAAGAAGCTAAATAAAAATCTTACTATAAAAGATTATAGACTTTATAGAGATAATAAATGAAATAGGCGTTTCAACTTTGAAACGCCTATTTTGTTATAATAAAGGAAATCCATTTCTTCGTGATAACTTTTCTTTCATTCCAGTATTATTTAATCGCATGTATGGTGTTGTATTCTGTTTTTCTCTACCGACACTTCGTTGCAATCTCGTGTCTGAATAAAATCTGATTCTTTATTTTTCTCCGCATCGGAAGTATAAATCAAGTTATGACGTATCACCAGTCCCTCAACAGCTTTTGCCCGAATAACAGATGAACTGTTTTTACGCATATAAAAATAGTTTTCTTCGATAGTAATGTTTTTATGAACTGCGCCTTTATATTCTCTGTTTTCCGGAGCTATATTGATGACCGGTTCTCCGCAGTTTAAGAACGTATTACGACGGATAGTCAGGTCGTGCACCGGTCCGGATTCATACCAGCTCAATCCGTCATCAGCTACCAATATTCCACTCATTTGCATGCCATAGAATGTATTCCCCTCAATCAAAGATTTGCGACGTGTTGTGATAAGAATTCCTCTGGTAGGGATTCGTTCAAAATAGTTGTTTGTAATCCGTACTTCCGGTGTCCATAATACGTTCTCTACCACCAAATCTTTCCGTTGTATCACTTCCGGAGAAAGCGGGCCGGACAGAGTGAGTTCCATTTCGCGTGGTGTCACCAACTTCGCTTCTTTCACTTTGGCTTTTTCCACTGCCAACAGCGAAAGAGGATCAACCAGTTCAATATCGTCCCCTTTGAAGAAAGCTTCAAATCCGAAAGTCTGATCGTGCATAAAACGAACTTTCAAGCGATTCGGCGACAGAAATTCCGTCACCCGCAAATGCGTACCATGTATATTGATAGGATCATCGTGCGCACCGGAAAAACGAGAGTTCCTGATATCAATCATACCACGGCAGCCAGAAACCTGAATGAAATCAGCAAATCCTGCATTGGTACGTCCGGAATCCGGACGGGGAGCGAAGTTACAACGATCAAAAGTGACATTCTCACTATATTGACAGACTACTCCGAAGTTTCCCAGATAATAGAAATTAAGATTCTCCAGCTGTACATTCTTACTCCTATTAACAAATCCACTCACTTCATCACGGAAAGAATCGCGCATCTGAAAGACAATATGCAGTCCCACTTGAGGTTTTTCTTTGTATTGCAGATATAACACATTCGGACGGAGTTCCACCGCACGAATCAGATTTTCCATCGGACTCCAGGAACGCCAGGTCATATTACTTGCACGATCATACGACTGTGCAATTCCATTCTTGAAAGACCAGCCATCGCCATACCATTCCAATTGTTCGTCCACAATCCGATACTGGGAGGTGGGATGAACCTGAACAATTAGGTAATCTTTTCCTTCTTCCAACACTTCAACTTCCGTCTGGGTGGGATGTTTATAATCGATATTAAGATTCTTCAAGATAATCCCTTCACACCTGTCGAGTACGAAGCTTGTCATTTCACCATTCATCTGCAAGGTTGATCCGCAACCGTCGATGGTAATGTTCTTTAATGAATGAAGATACAGTCCGATATGTTTGGTTGGATCAGGATCCTCTGATTCGGAAGTGGTATTCGATATGTGATATAACACTTGTGTCGATTTCGAACGGTCCAGCTCGTAAATACCCGGCGAAAGTCTGACGGTAACCGGTTTCCCTTTATACCCGGCAGCCTTTTCCAAAGCCAACATCAGATTTTCATTATCTTTTCCCTGTTCCGGAGAAATTTCAATCACTCTGGACTGCGCAAGAATAGTCAACTGGATAAGCCAAATACTGACCACAAATAAAATGCATTTTCTCATGGTATTAATCATTAGATTTCACTTCTTCCACAAAGATAAAGATTATATATCTCCCTCCTATCATAAATACAAAACAGTCAAAAAATAGAATACTTTACTGCAAATATCCTATTCTTTGACTGTTCCGTACTTATATTTTTTTGAAAATTCGTCTACAATCCCAATTCAGCCGAAATCTCCAGCATCCGTTGAATCGGCTTCACTGCTTTCTCTGCCACTTCAGGATCTACCGTAATTTCCGGTGCTTCATTCTTCAGACACTCATACAGCTTCTCTAACGTATTCAACCGCATAAAGCTACACTCATTACATCCGCACGTACTATCGTTCGGAGGAGCGGGGATAAACGTTGTTTGCGGACACTTCTTCTGCATCTCATGCAAGATACCCGATTCGGTAGCCACAATATATGTATTTTCAGGATGATTCACGGCATACTTCAACAGGGCAGCCGTAGAACCTACCACATCCGCCAGTTTCAACACCGTACTCTTACATTCGGGATGTGCCAATACCAAAGCTTCGGGATGCTGTGATTTCAGTTCCACAATCTTTTCAACCGAGAATTGTTCATGCACATGACAGGCTCCGTCCCAAAGTAACATATTCCGGTTCGTAACAGAGTTAATATAATTCCCCAGATTCCTGTCCGGCCCAAAGATTATTTTCTCATCTTTAGGGAAGCTTTCCACAATCTGTTTTGCATTGGTGGAAGTCACCACTACATCTGTTACCGCTTTCACGGCAGCCGTCGTATTGACGTACGAAATAACAGTGTATCCCGGATGCTCTTTGACAAACTGCGCAAACTTATCTGCCGGACAACTGTCGGCCAGCGAACAGCCTGCTTCCATGTCGGGAACCAACACTTTCTTTCCCGGACAGAGCACTTTCGCCGTCTCACCCATGAAGTGGACACCGCACATCACAATAATATCCGCTTCCGTTTTTGCCGCCCATTGAGCCAGTGCCAGACTGTCGCCAACGTAATCGGCGATGTCTTGTATTTCACCCTTCTGGTAGTAGTGACCCAGAATGATTGCATTCTTCTCTTTCTTTAGCTCGTTAATAGCCTTTATTAGTTCATTCATTATTATATTCTTTTTTCTTTCCTTCTAAAAAAAATCCTTTGTTAGTAATGATAGCCTGTTAATAGTGTTAGCAAATAAATCCGTTTTTTCTTGCCGGATAAGTTATTAGTCCACGCTTCCACTTTATGAGTCCGTTATGAACGGAAAAAAAGAAGAAGATATCCTATCTATTCACTTCATTATCAATGAGAGTACCGACAATAGACAGTTTGCTATTAACTCCCTGTTGATAAAGTGCAAAGTTAAAAACTTTATGGATATAAACAGATAGATAAGTGCTGAAAAATATGTTTATGTCTGCATGGAAAGTTTTGATTTTATTTTTTGGAATGTTCATAACGAGTGCCTCATATATCTTCTTTTGAATAATGCAAGAATTATTTTTCAAAATCTTTGCCGATAGTTTTGACAGGTTTTAAACCGTTATCAACATCTCTGTTAACAGAAAAGAATTACCTTTGTAGCAAGAACGTAATAAAAGAAAAGACGTATGCGTAAACTGAAAATAACAGAGCTGAACCGTATCAGTGCCGAAGAGTTCAAACAGGTTGAAAAACTGCCTTTGGTAGTAGTACTGGACGATATTCGTAGTTTGCACAATATAGGTTCTGTGTTCCGCACTTCGGATGCATTTCGTATTGAGTGCATTTATCTTTGTGGTATAACAGCCACTCCCCCACATCCTGAAATGCATAAGACAGCTTTAGGAGCAGAGTTCACTGTTGACTGGAAGTATGTTAATAACGCTGTTGATGCTGTTGATAACCTCCGAAAAGAGGGATATATCGTTTATTCCGTAGAACAAGCAGAAGGGAGCATTATGTTGGATGAACTTGAACTGGATAAGACGAAGAAATACGCCATCGTGATGGGAAATGAAGTGAAAGGAGTACAACAGGAGGTTATTAACCATTCAGATGGCTGTATAGAGATTCCTCAATATGGTACGAAGCACTCCTTGAATGTTTCTGTAACTACCGGTATTGTAATCTGGGATTTATTCAAAAAGCTACGTTAACAGCATAAATCCGGTTAGTTAATAAATAGTTTATAACTGGTTTATATCATAGTTAATTGCTTAATAATCAATAGATGTGTGATTGTTCATAAGTATAGAATCCAAGTGATGTAATTATACTCTTTGCAGGATATATAGATGCTGTTTGTAGGGGATATATATCCTGCGTATTGGACATATATGCGCTGCACGTTGGATATATAGTTCCTGTAAGTAGCATATATAGCTCTTGCATATTGTTTAGATTTGCCCGTTCTCCATCATCAATACTACACGTTCCGTTAGTTTATCTTCTCCTTCCGGATCATATTCCTTTTTAAGGCTGGCGCCGAACAATGCGGCGAATGTCTGATAGAACCCCGCTTTGAAAGGTCCCATAAATGCTTTCACCAGTTCATAGCTGGTAGAATTGCTTTGGCGGTCTATTAATTTAATCAACAGTTTCCCCTGTGCAAAAGAGAGTTTCTTCATTCGGGGAGTATATTGATCTTTCAAGCCTTTCTCAACCCGTTTGATATGTTTTTGGCGAGCTTTTTCATTTGGTAATGTTTGGAGATATTCGTAAGTTTCGATGATAGCCTGGTTAATTTCCCTGGAGATAGGATATACCTTTTTCACGTTACGAATCAACCGGTAATATTCCTGGCGTTCTTTTTCATTTTTGAATTTAAGAGGTTTGAAGATGTACACAGTCGGTAACTGGATAGATGGGATTGTATCTCCGTTGTAGATGCACATCGGAACCAAATATCCATTAATGCTCTGTTTTTCCTGCGCTTTCAGATGCGTTGAACAGTAAACAATAGCAAACAGTGTCATTACTACTATGTTAAGCCTTCTTTTCACGATACAAAAATAGAATTAAAATTTTATTATTCAGACATTTCTCTTCGATGTTAACCTATTTAAAGTATCTTTGCGGCCTTATCTGTTAAAAAGCAGGAAGAATAAAACATTTTATTGATGAAAACTATTCAACTTTTACGGTTGATAAGTATTATAAACAGCCTGTTAATAATTCCTGCTTGTAGTGCTCAAAACCCTTCTGAAACTGTTTTAGAAGATATTATTGAAGATTTATCTGTTAATAATGATACTGATAACTCTGTTAATACTCCTAATTGGGAAAATGAACTCGAAGAACTTTCCAATCGTCTGCAAGAACCGGTTAATTTAAATGCCGCTACCCGTGAACAACTGCGTCAGTTTCCTTTTTTAAGTGATATACAAATTGAACATCTGCTGGCTTACATCTATATACACGGACAGATGGAAACGATCTACGAACTTCAATTGGTAGAAGATATGGATAAGCAAACAATCCAGTATTTACTGCCTTTTGTCTGTATAAAAGCTATTAACAATGAACCTGTTTTTCGGTGGAAAACTATGTTGAAAAGTGCAGGTAAGTATGGGAAGAATGAACTGTTAACTCGCTTTGATATACCGTTTTATAAGCGAAAAGGTTATGAACAAACCTATTTGGGACCTTCTGTTTATAACTCTGTGAAATACAGTTTCCGGTACAGTGACCGGCTCTATGCAGGAGTCATTGCTGAAAAGGATGCCGGAGAGCCTTTTGGGGCTTTGCATAATCGCTATGGCTATGATTATTATTCCTTTTATCTGTTATTAAAAGATTGTGGACGGTTAAAAGCGTTAGCTGTTGGTAACTATCGTCTTAGTTTCGGACAAGGCTTGGTGATTAGCACCGATTATCTGATGGGAAAAACAGTCTACGCTTCTTCTTTCAACAACCGTAGTGGCGGGATAAAGAAACATTCTTCTACCGACGAATACAACTATTTCCGAGGAGTAGCTGCCACTGTTTCTTTGGCAAAAGATTGGGATATTTCCGGTTTCTATTCACATCGTTCTCTGGATGGAGCAATCACTGATGGAGAAATCACCTCTATCTACAAAACCGGGCTGCATCGAAGTCAAAAGGAAGCGGATAAAAAGAACCTGTTCACCATGCAATTAACAGGTGGAAATGTGAGTTATCAACACAACCGTATCAAACTGGGTATCATTGGTATTTACTACCTTTTCAACCGATCTTATGAACCGGAATTAACAGGTTATTCCAAATACAATCTTCATGGAAACAATTTCTATAATCTGGGGATTGATTATGCCTATCGCTGGCATCGTTTTTCTTTTCAAGGAGAGACGGCCATAGGAAAACAAGGTTGGGCTTCTTTGAATCGTTTGCAGTATTCACCGGTTCAAAACACTCAAATCATGTTGATACATCGATTCTATTCATATAATTATTGGGCTATGTTTGCCCATTCATTTGGTGAAGGAAGTACCACTCAAAACGAACAGGGGTATTATATCGGATTAGAAACTTCTCCTTTTGCTTATTGGAAATTCTTCGCTTCATTTGATTTATTTTCGTTCCCATGGAAAAAATACCGGGTTAATAAACCTTCCCGTGGAACAGATGGTCTGGTTCAAGCTACTTTCACTCCACACAGCAATTTATCCATGTATTTAAAGTATCGCTATAAACAAAAAGAACGTGACTGGACAGGCAGTAAAGGAACACTAACACTTCCTATTTTTCATCATCAACTTCGCTATCGTTTGAACTATTCTTTAGGAGATGTGTTAAGCAGTCGTACAACTTTAGATTATAATCATTTTCATTCTCAGGACAGAGCTGCTAATAAAGGATATCAGGTTACACAAATGATATCCTCCCAACTGCCTTGGGCCAGGCTGTTTGCTGACGTTCAGGGCAGTTACTTTTTTACAGACGATTATGATTCGCGTGTATATATCTCGGAAAGCGGATTGCTCTATACGTTTTACACTCCGTCCTTCCAAGGGCGTGGATTCCGGTGTACGTTTCGTTTGCGATATGAACTGAACAAACATTTCCTGTTGATAACCAAGTTTGGTGAAACCGTCTATCTGGACCGTAACGAGATAGGTTCCGGCAACGATTTGATCTGTGGAAATAAAAAAGCAGATATGCAAATGCAACTGCGTATCAAGTTTTAGGCTATCTTTGTGCAGAACTAATTGGAGAAATTAGTAGACAAAGTGAGCAGTTTAATTTTGCGGTGTTAACTAAGAATGATTAGTTGATAAAGTGGTAAATTGTAAATGATAAAATTAGAATAAGATGACTATTATTTTTCCTTCACCCATCTTCGGCCCTATCCATTCCCGCCGTTTGGGCGTTTCTTTGGGAATCAATTTATTGCCGGACGACGGTAAGGTTTGTTCATTCGACTGCATTTATTGTGAATGTGGTTTCAATGCCGAACATCGTACGAAGAAGCTTCTCCCTACCCGTGAAGAAGTTCGTGCGGCTCTTGAAGAAAAACTGAAAGATATGCAGGTGAACGGTCCCGCTCCTGATGTACTGACCTTTGCCGGAAACGGTGAGCCAACTGCGCATCCCCACTTCCCGGAAATTATAGAAGATACGCTTGCGCTCCGTAATCAGTATTTCCCGAAAGCAAAAGTGAGCGTATTGAGTAACTCTACGTTTATTGATCGTCCTGCCGTGTTCGAAGCATTGAATAAGGTAGATAATAATATTCTGAAACTAGATACAGTGGATGAAGAATATATCCATCTATTGGACCGTCCTAACGGAAAATATTCTGTGAGAAAAATCATCGAAAAGATGAAAGAGTTCAAAGGAAACTGCATCGTACAAACGATGTTTCTGAAAGGAGGTTATCAGGGAAAGGACATGGATAATACATCTGATAAATATGTGCTTCCCTGGATAGAAGCAGTGAAAGAAATCGCTCCCCGTCAAGTGATGATTTATACGATTGACCGGGAAACACCCGACCATGATCTACAGAAAGCTACACATGAAGAATTAGACCGTATTGTAGCTTTACTGGAGAAAGAAGGGATTTCGGCAACAGCTTCTTATTAAAATCTATGTGGTAGATATACCTGTGCCGAAAAGAAAGTAGTCAATAAGGCTACGGGTAATTTGAGTCTGATCCGGTAAATCCTTTCTTCACATAATCTTTCGGCAATATCCCGAATTGCTTCTGGAAGCAACGGGCAAAATACGAAGGATTATTGAATCCGACAATGAAACAAACCTCATTGATCCGGTATTCTCCTTCGCGTAGAAGTTCTCCGGCTGTTTTGAGCCGTATCAACCGGATATAATCATTGGGAGGCATTCCAGTCAGCCCTTTCAATTTGCGTTGCAGATTGGAACGGCTGATTGCCATCTCTTCCGCCAGCTTGTCAATCGTAAATTCCTCATTGGTGAAGTTGCGGGTGATAATCTCATTGACCGTATTGATCCATTTCACATCAGACTTATTCATCAGCGTCTGATCGTACGACATATTCGGCACACTTGTGAAGTGATTGAACAACATACGCCTGTTTTCCAGCAGATTGTTGATCGTGGCTTTCATGTGATTCAGTGAGAAAGGCTTCTCTATGTAAGCATCCGCACCATAGTCGAGACCTGCGATCTTTGAATCAATGCTGTCGAGTGCCGAAAGCAAGATGAACGGGATATGGCAAAGCATATTATCGGAACGGATCGACTTTAATAATTCGAATCCGTCCATATAAGGCATGACGATGTCACTGATAATCAAATCCACCGTTGTTGTTTCCAGACATTCCAATGCTTCCTTACCGTTGGTAGCCGTATGAATCGTATAGGCATTTCCCAGATTCTTAGCCAGAAATTCCAGCATATCCGTCGTATCCTCCACGACGAGTAGAGAATAACCACCGGGTTCGGCTTCTTCTTCCAGAGCGGCTACCTTGTCCGGTATGGAAGTGACGGCGTGGGTTGCCGGAATACTTTTCTCCAAATAAGGAATTTCGACGCACACTTCGCAACCATCGGTATAATTAGGGTTGATATAAACTTTCCCATTATGCTTTTCGACCAATAATTTAACCAGGCTTAGCCCGATACCTACTCCCGATCCGTTATTACCGGCATTTCCCACCTGATAAAACGGTTCGAACACCTTACCGCATTCCTCTTGCGGAATTCCCGGACCGTCATCGCGTACACAAATAGAAAGAATACGTCCTTCGGAAGACAAATGTTCGTCCATAATCACCCTGATGCAGGTACGGGCATATTTCATGGCATTGGTCAGCAGATTGCTGACGATTTTCGTTAAAGCCTCCTGATCTACATTATATTGCAGATGCTCCTCGGGCAGAGAAACACTGAAAGATATTCCGGTCAGGGAGATGGCACGGAAACGATCGATGATATCCTCAATCATCCGGTTAATATCTACTTCATTGAATGAAAGCGTATATCCTTCCTTATCCACTTTGCGGAAGTCGAGCAGTTGCTTGATAAGCTCCATCAGCCGGTTGGTGTTCTTCCGTATCACAGACAGGTTACTCTCTACTTCACTGTTCCATTCATGCATTTCCAAAATAGCTTCCAGCGGAGCCTTGATGAGGCTTACTGGAGTCTTAATCTCATGTGCCACCTGTGTAAAGAACGTAATCTTCGACTGAAACAATTCCTGATTCTTGATTTGCTCCATCTCTTTCATCTTTCTTAATTTCACGGCCTGTTGCTTGCGCAGATAAAGCCTTACCAGAAAATAAGTGAATCCACATGCAATTAGTAAATAGAAAATCTTGGCGTAGATCGTCTTCCAGGGTGGAGGAAGAACTTCAATATGCAGACAGCAGTCGTCATTGCTCCAATATTCATCGTTATTACTCGATTTCACACGGAACGTATATTCACCCGGAGGCAGGTTGAGAAATGATACGTTATGTTTGTCCGTGTATATCCATTCCTTATGGATGCCGTCCAGTTTGTAGGCATATAAATTCTTGCTGGGAGCCACATAACTTAAACTTTCAAATGTGATGTCGAACGAAACTACCTGATAAGGAATAGTCACCTGTCCGCTAAGGGCAGGAATGCGTTTGCTAAGGCTCACCTTATCATCGGGACTGTGCATATACACTGCCGAAATAGATGCCGTAGGTTTTACCTTATTGATCGATAATTTGAACGGATAGAAACTATTGAATCCATTCACCCCACCGAAATAAAATTTCCCGTCACGGGCTTGCATGGAAGAGCGGAAATTGAACTGGTTACTTTGCAATCCGTCTTCAATGGTATAAAGTTGTGCCCGCTTGTTTTGCGGCTCATACCGGATCAGCCCCCTGTTGGAAGAAAGCCAATAGTTACCCGATTGATCGTCCAGTATGCCGTAAATGATATTGTTCGGCAGATTCTCTTTGGTGGAGAAATTTTCAAAACGGTCCTCCTGATAGTGATAACGGCAGATGCCGCCTCCCTCGGTACAAAACCATAGATTCTGTTTATGATCGATATACACACGAATGACCCAGTTGCTACACGGAGAAGCGGGATTAGCCGGATCGTTACGGTAGTTGTGCAGCTTACCGGTCTGGCGGTTGTAACGCCAGATACCATCCCTTTTACTTGCCAGCCATAAATCCCCATACTGGTCTTCCACCATATCGTAGATAAAGATATGACTTAAAGGTTCCAGTGTCCGGAACGAATCACTGTCCGGATCATATTGGCAGAATCCGGACAGAGTGCCCAAATAAATACTGCCATCTTTCGTTTGATAAATGGAGTAGATATGATCGTTAGGAATGGAATGCGGGTTAGTACGGTTGTGACGATAGTTCTTCGTTTTTCCTGCTTGGATATCCAGGATATATAATCCCCGGGAGAAACTGCCGATCCATAACTTTCCTTCGTTGTAGAGCAGCGCATGGATATTGTGATAACCGATATTGAGATTACTGCTTTTCAATAGATGATTCTTAAACTTCCTCGTGCGGGGATCGAAGAGATTCAATCCTCCGTCTTCAGTAGCAATCCAGATATTACCGTCGGGATCTTCACAAAACTGGCTGATTACATTTCCCGAAAGAGAATTCGTACCATTGGGATAATACCACTCGATATCCTTATGCTTGGGAGACAGGTAACTCACTCCACTGAAATAACTCCCTATCCAAATTCCCCCTTCCCTGTCCTGATAACAGGCATAGATGCTTTCCTTGTTCTGTTCATCGTCAGTTGGCAGACACTCTCCTGTGGCAGTGTTGAAGGTATAAAGCCCGTCGTCGGAGCCAAGATAGAAAGAATTGGCCGTCCGTTGAAACAGGGTACGGATGCGCGGAATGGTGAGAGTATCCCCTTCTCCGAAGTAATAGCGGAATTGCCCCGTTTCCTTATTGAAACGTGCCAGCCCTCCATACCAGGTACCCGCCCATAGCACTCCCTGCGAGCTTTCCATCAAAGAGATAATCTCGTTGCAGGCAGGGCGTCCGAAAGAAGTCTCTTCGGATATATACCCTGTGAAATTGTCCGTACGCTGGTTATACTTTGCCAAACCATTCCGGGTGCCTATCCAGATCGTCCCGAACGAGTCGTTATAAATCACCCACACATGATTATCCGGTAATGAATGAGGATCGGAAAGAGAATGTAGATACTGCCTCAACGTACCTTTTTTCTCATTGTAGACAAACAATCCGTTGGTTGTTCCAATCCATAACTGCCCGTCATTGTCATAAGCCATTCCGAAGACACTGTTGACTGTCACCCCGTCTTCCGTCTGTTTGTCGAATACGGAGAATTTCTCTTCCTGCGAGTCGAATAAATACAGCTTTTCCGTGCTTGCCACCCAGATCTGATTGTTATCCTGATGGCGGCAGATGGTTACTATATTCATATAACTGTTTCCGCCGTTTTCTGACGAATGTCCGTAGTTGGTAAACTCGATACCGTTGAAACGATTCAACCCGTCCTGTGTGGCAAACCACATATATCCGATGCTATCCTGAAGGATGCTCCGGACACAATTGCCTGATAACCCTGATCTAACGTCATATTTCTTGTAGATATTGGCGAAGACCAGAGAAACCGATGCCAGCAATATACATATAGATAAGATGGATCGTTTCATAATTTTCCTTCTTTGTATCTCCTGTTTATAGGCAATATATCTTCTGTTTGCAGGATCTATATACCCTGCATGTTGTATCTATATACCCAACACGCAGGACATATATTGCCAACAGATTGGATCTATATCTCCTGTAAACCGGGTAACTATCCCCTCTGTAGAGCTCTTTATTTCACGTCATCCCACGTATCCGTGCGGAACGGGAAAGCGCTCAATCCGAAAGTGTTGCGCAGAGTGATATTTCCTACATAATTACGGAAAGCATAGCGCACGGCAACCGGTTGGGCAACCTCTTCACTCGATACTTCCACCGTGTTGGTACGTCCTATAATCTTCGCTTTCGCCGGATAGAACTTCTTGTCGGCTCCTGCAATCTCGAATCCCTCCAGTTGGGCGAAAGTAGGGAACAATCCCGCAGGTGCGTTATTGAATGTCACTATGGCCTTGTTGCCCTCATAGTCTACTTTAGTCATCATCGGACCGTTGGATGGCAATCGGCCGATACCGTATGTTTTGGTCAATGCAAGCGTAGCCAGCCGGAGCCCTACCACATCCTTTGGCGATGGATGGATACAAAACTCATCACCAATATCCGTAGTAGGTATCATGCCTGAATTAGGAATCGTTTTCAATGCTTCCATCTGTGCTTCACGCAATAAAGCGGCCCCCGTATTGCTGCTGTTTTCATATTTGTAAGGAGCAATCTGCACATAATAGAAAGGCATATCGGGAGCCTCCCATACGTTTCTCCATAGCTGCACCATGGCAGTCATCATCGGAGCATAGAACTGATAGTTGGATATGTTCGATTCTCCCTGATACCAGAGGAAACCCTTTGCCGTGAAGTTCTTAACAGGCCATAACATCGAGTTGTACAGACATTCCAGACGCTGATGCACCCCTCTTTTAGGATCTTTGGCAGCTTCTACGTCCATACCTTCGACGGTTTTCAATGTCGGTTCATCTATCCATGCTTCGATAGCCGAACCTCCCCAACTGTTGATAACCAGCCCTACCGGAAGATGAAGACTTTCAGTCAGTTGTCTGGCAAAGAAATAGGCGGTGGCACTGCAATCAATGGTCGTTTCAGGTGACGAAACTTCCCATTTCCTTTTTTCAAAATCCGTGCGGCGCTCTGTATCATTGGTTCTCGGTACGGTAATAAAGCGAATACGGTCGCGGTAATTTCCCGAGTTTAGAAGCGTTTCAAGTGAGTTGTCAATGGGCTGTGCGGCATTTCCCATCATGCGCATTTCCATGTTCGACTGTCCGGAGCAGATCCACACCTCCCCTATCAGTATATCCGAGAGAGTGACCGGAGTTCCGTCGCTGATTGTAATAGAATAAGGTGTATAACCTCCTTTGGGAGTGTCCACTTTCACCAGCCAGGCCCCGTCTTTGTCGGTAGATGCCTGATAAGTCCGGTTGTTCCATGAAGTAGTGACGGTTACTTTTTTGCCGTCTGCCCAACCCCATAATTTAACGGAACTGTTCTGTTGAAGCACCATGTGATCTCCCATCATTGCGGGGAGTTTTACTTTGCCTTGTGCAAGCGGTAGGAATAAAAGTGATAGAATCAGAAGTAGAAAATGTTTTTTCATACTGTTTTTTATTAGATATTCGACGAATAGTTATTAGGTATCCGGCAAAAATACAATCAATTTTTAAATATGGAATAAAATTAGCTAGTCATTTTCTGATAAAAGCTAGTCGAAATCTTAAAAGCTGGTTTTTCCTTTCCATTCTCGGTCGAATTTTCTTAATTAGTGGCATCAATCGCCTAAACAGTATTATTAGATTGGTTAAATATCCCATTTCTTTGCACTGTGAGTATTTAACAACCTAATTGTTTCATTAAATCTAATCAAATGAAAAAGAAGCATTATTTATTATTTTTATTGGCTTCGCTCTTTTTACTGACAGATGTGGTGTGGGCACAGACATCTGCTACAGTAAGTGGAGTAGTGATCGATGAGAATGGAGAAACCCTGCCGGGTGTTTCCGTCGTCGAAGTAGGTACAACGAACGGTGTCTTGACAGATTTGAACGGTCACTACACCTTAAAAACAACTTCTGCCAAACCTTCTGTTTCTTTCAGTTACATTGGTTATCAGACCACCACGCTTCCCCTGAACGGACGCACGAAACTCGACGTCCAGATGAAGGTGGAAACGAAAGTACTGGATGAAGTAGTGGTAGTGGGTTACGGTGTGCAGAAGAAAGTGAACCTGACCGGTTCCGTGACTTCCATCAACTTTGCCGACCAGACGGAGGGACGTCCCATCATGAGTGTTTCTTCCGCTCTTTCGGGACTCGCTGCCGGTATGAACGTGACGCAGGCTTCGGGACAACCCGGATCGGACGGCGCCACCATCCGCGTGCGTGGTAACGGTACGTTCAATACCAACTCCCCATTGGTACTGGTAGACGGTATTGAATGGAGCATGGACAACGTGAACCCCAACGACATTGAAAGTATCTCCGTACTGAAAGACGCTGCCTCAACAGCTATTTACGGTACGCGTGCCGCTAACGGAGTGATCCTCATCACCACCAAAAGCGGAAAAGGTAAACCGCAAATCTCCTATTCTTATTCCGGAGTCGTGCAGATGCCTTACAACAATCTCTCTTTCGTAAGCGACTACGCCCGCTATATGGGACTGGTCAACGAGGCTTGCGAAAATGTGAATACCAAAGGTATTTTCTCGCAGGAAAGCATTGACCGCTGGAGGGCTGCTTCTGCCGATCCGAACGGACTGAATGAGTACGGAGTGCCCAATTACGTGGCCTATCCGAACACAGATTGGTTCGACGAAGTATTCGACACCGGATATTCGCAGGAACACAACCTCTCTGTCTCTGGCAGCTCGGAGAAAGTGAAGTATATGCTCTCCTTGGGCTATCTCGACAATCAGGGAGTCATGAATCGCTGGAACCTCGATTCAAGTACGCAGAAAATCAATTTCCGTACCAATCTGGAAGCCAAGATTGTGAAATGGATGACCGTCGGTACCCGCCTTTACGGACAAAAGCAAGATTACGGGATGGCAAACATCAGCAATGGATTCAAGTATCTCTACCAGACTACTCCGGGTGTATATCCGGGCGAACCGAACTACTGGGGACGTCCCGCACTGGCAAGTGAAGAATCTTCCAATGCCAATAATATCTTCGGGCAGATGGCGGGAGCTACCGGTTTCAATACCGTATGGCGTCTCAACGCTTCAGTCTACGGAATTATCACTCCTTATAAAGGTCTCAACATTGAAGGTACATTCAACTATTCACCGACATTTACTGACAAGTCTTCCTATAGCCGCCAGAATGGTTATTGGGACTACGTGACCGACCAACGTGTCAGCGAAAGCGCACTGGAGAACGCTTCCATTACCAATACAAGCGCGCGCACCTGGCGTCAGAGTGCCGAAATACTGGTACGCTATCAAACCACCATCAAGAAAGACCACGATCTGGGCGCATTACTCGGATATTCCGCACAGGAATATTACAGCAAGAGCTTTGCCGTTTCCCGTAAAGGAGCTACTGACTGGACACTGAACGAATTGAGCACCTATGAAACTCTCGTCAGCTCTTCCAGCTCGGCACCTGCCAAGTGGGGACTGCTCTCCTATTTCGGCCGTGTCAACTATGGATATAAAGGACGCTACCTCTTCGAAGCCAACCTCCGTGCCGATGCCTCTTCCCGTTTCGGTGTGAACCAGCGTTGGGGATATTTCCCCTCGTTCTCCGGTGGATGGCGTATTTCGGAAGAATCGTTCATGCAGGGAGCATCCGACTATCTCTCCAACCTGAAACTGCGTGTTTCGTGGGGAAAGACAGGTAACAACTCTACGGGCAACTACGACTGGCAGGCAAATTATGCCACAGGCAATGTTGTAATCGATGGTGAAGGAACCAAAGGACTGGTACGTAAAAAACTAAGCAACGACAAACTGCATTGGGAAAGTACCGCAACAACCGACATCGGACTTGACTTCGGTTTCTTCAACAACCGCCTGACGGGTGAAATAGACTACTATAATAAATATACTTCAGACATTCTCTACCATCCCGAACTCTATCTCTCGATGGGTGTTGTTGGTTCTGCTCCCGAAAATCTGGGTGAAGTGCGCAACCGCGGTGTAGAATTTACCCTAAACTGGAACGACCGTATCGGAAAAGACTTTGAATATCGGGTAGGCATGAACTTCTCTTTCAATGCCAATAAGGTAATGAAATTCAAGGGCGATCTCCAGAAATACTGGACGTATGATGCACAGGGAAACAAAGTCAGCTATGTCAACAACTTCAGTGATGTGTCCGAATCCGGATTCGGAGGATACATCTGCGAAGGTCGCCAACTGGGTGAAACCTATATGTATAAGGTGTACAGAGGTTCCGGCGAAGGCTATACCGGAGGTGCGGTAGACATCCATGCGGGACCGAAGGACGGAATGATACGTACAAAGGAAGACATGGTATGGGTACAGGCCATGATTGACTCCGGTTATTCATTCGGAGGAATGAAGACGATTGCCAAAGACCAGCTTTGGTATGGTGACATTCTCTATGCCGACAGCAATGGGGATATGAACTATGGTGATACGAACGACAGGGATTTCTCTGGTCATACCAGTGTGCCGAAATTCAACCTGGGCTTCAACTGTGCTTTCTCTTACAAGAATATTGATTTCTCCATGTTGTGGTCGGGAGCTTTCGGACATTACCTCAACTGGAATACGGATTACTACAACTCCACGCTCGTGAGTCACGGATATGGCATTATCGAACATATTGCCGATAATCATTACTTCTTCGATCCTTCCAATCCGGACGATTCGCGCACCAACCAGTCGGGCAAATACCCCCGTCTGACGTATGGAACTACGTATAATAACAGAATCCAGAGTGATTGGAACGAATATAAGGCCGACTATTTCAAGTTGAAGAATATCCAGATAGGCTATACATTGCCGCAGCGGATTTCCAGTAAGTTCTTTGTAAGCAAGCTCCGTGCTTTCGTGTCGATGGATAACATCCTGACGATTACAAGTTACCCGGGACTTGATCCGGAAATAGGAACTGAAATCGGCTACCCATTGATGCGTCAGATCTCTTTTGGCGGACAGATTACCTTTTAATGATGTAGAACTAAAAAACAGAATCTGATATGAAAAAGATATTAATGATTTTAACGATGGCTCTGGCTGCTACCTCCTGCATGGATATTCTCGATGTGGCCCCGGAAGACCAGATCGCAAGTGAAAACATGTGGACTACGGAGGAGCTTGCCGACAAGGGAATGGCAGGACTCTACTATCCGTTCTATGCCACCCAACTCTCGTCTACCCAGCTCCGGCGTGCCGACGGTTTGAACCGCCAGGGAATCGAAGCCATGAGCTTTACCACCGATTATTATTCCAACAACTATCCGGTGGAACTGCTTTCGCTGGCTACCAAACCTGCCAATGACTTTCAGGTGTGGTATGAATGGAAGTTCTGTTACACCATCATCCATGCGTGTAACGATGCGATTGCCAATCTGCATAAAGCGGATATGGCTGCCGGCAAACTGGCGCGTTATCAATGCGAAGCCCGTTTCCTCCGTGCGTGGGCCTATAACCGTCTGAATATGCTTTATCAGGGTGTTCCCGTTTATCTGGAACCCATCAATAATGAAGACTGTACGCGTGGTCAATCTTCGGTAGATGAAGTCTGGCAAGTGATTCTGGACGATTTGACGTATTGCATCAATAATCCTGATTTCCCCCATAACACGCTGAACGAAAACTACGGACGCCCTTCCAAGGGAGCTGCCTATGCGCTTCGTGGCATGGTGTATATGTGGAAGAAGCAATACAAGGAAGCAGGCAACGATTTCAAAGAAGTGGAAACCTGCGGCTACGGCTTGTGGACAGGCGAATATGCCGACTTCTTCAAATATGAAAACGAGAAAGACAAAGAAATGATTTTCTCGCTCCAGTTTAGCGAAGAAACCGGTTACTGTGACAACATTCAGCAAATGACCGGTGCGCGTGATACGTATGACGGATGGACGGAAATAAAACCTTCCGCAGACTTTGTAGACTATTATAAGAATGCCGACGGATCGGACTTCAAATGGTCGGAAGTAGATGGTTTGGAAGATTGGGACTTACTGACTCCGCAACAACGTGAAATCTTCTTTTGCCGTGACGGGTTGGAATCCATGTCCTCACAAAAGAATGCCCTTATCAAACGTGTAGGTGAAGATATTTATCAGAAATACTACCTGAACAGCGGTAACGAAGCCCGCATTAAAAAGGCGTATGACAACCGCGACCCACGTTTGCAACAGACAGTCGTTACCCCTTATATCCCGGTAGATTGCTACAAGCCTAACTATGCCGGAGATGCCAACCAAATCGGTAAACAACTCCGCTGGCCGTTGAAGGAACAAGGCACGAATGGCGGAGACTTCTGGCTGGATAAACGTACTTCCGCTTTCTACTGCTATCGTAAATACAATGAGTTTGAGAAAGGCCGCTTGATTAGCCGGAGCCGTTGCCATACCGACTGGCCGTTGATTCGCTATACCGATGTATTGTTGCAGTATGCGGAAGCATTGGCACAGACCGACCAGATAGGAGAAGCCATCCGCCTGGTGAATAAAGTACGTACCCGCGCCCACATGCCTGCGTTGACAGAGGGCGGAAGCGGTCCGTGCGCAGTGAACGGAAAAGAAGACATGCTCGAAAGAGTGCGCTATGAACGTCGTGTGGAATTCTGTCTGGAGGGAATTAACTTCTTCGACGAAGTACGTTGGGGAACCTATAAAGAAACCAAATTCCAGGGGAAAGACGTGAATGGCGGCAAGTCCTGGTGGGGCGATATGGTAGAGTATAACTGGTATTACACCGATTATATGTGGCCGTGGACTGCTCCTATCGTTGAAACGCAAAAGAACCCGAACCTGACTAAACGAAGCGGTTGGGCGTATTAATCATAAAGATTTGAATAAGGATGAAGAAAATACTTTTACTATTACTCATTTTTGTATCCGGTTGCACAGGTGTATTTGCGCAACAGTTTGACTATGGCAAGATAGCGCCTCATCCCCGGCTGTTATTGCCGGAGGGCGGAGAAGAAGCTATTAAGAAAGCTATTGCGGAGTATCCCCCGTTGGCAGCAGTTCACCAACGGATTATGGAACTTTGCGACCGGACACTTACGGAATCACCTGTGGAACGTATCAAGGAGGGCAAACGCCTGTTGGCGATTTCGCGCATCGCATTGAAGCGTATCTATTACCTCTCATACGCTTACCGTATGACGGGAGATAAGAAATACGCTCACCGTGCGGAACAGGAGATGCTCGCTGTCAGCCGTTTCACGGACTGGAACCCTACTCATTTCCTGGATGTAGGCGAGATGGTAATGGCATTGGCTATCGGTTACGACTGGCTCTATGATTCTTTGCAGCCCGACACCCGCCGGGTGGTGCGTGAAGCAATCATCGAAAAAGGATTTGATGCGGCAAAGAATACCCGTCATGCCTGGTTCTACACTGCCAAGAATAACTGGAATTCCGTATGTAATAGTGGATTGGCGTATGGTGCACTGGCTCTTTTCGAAGAGATTCCGGAGATTTCGAAAGGTATTATCGAGAAATGCATGGAGACAAATCCGAAAGCGATGGTAGGCTATGGTCCTGATGGAGGTTATCCCGAAGGATTCGGATATTGGGGGTACGGGACGAGTTTTCAGGTAATGCTCATTGCTGCGCTCGAAAGTGCTTTCGGCACAGACAATGGGCTCTCCCAAGCCCCCGGATTTAAGAAGTCTGCCCGTTTCATGCAGTATATGACGGCTCCGAGTGGAGACTGCTTCTGTTTCTCGGATTCTCCGGTAGAGGCGGAATGTAACATGATGATGTTCTGGTTTGCAGGCAAGGAGAAAGACCTTTCCCTATTGTGGATTGAACGTCAGTATCTCGACCGTCCGGATATGCAGTTTGCCGAAGACCGTTTACTGCCCAGCCTGATGGTGTTCTGTTCACAGCTCGACCTGAACCGGATCGGAAAGCCGAAGAAAAACTTCTGGTTTAACCGTGGAGATACGCCTGTGTTTATCTACCGTGGCGGATGGGACAGCAAGAAAGATACCTATCTGGGAGTGAAAGGAGGTTCGCCCTCTACCTCTCATGCACACATGGATGCCGGGTCGTTTATCTTCGAGAGAGACGGAGTGCGTTGGGCGATGGACTTGGGGATGCAGAGTTATATCACACTCGAAAGTAAGGGAGTGGACCTGTGGAATATGTCGCAGAACGGACAACGCTGGGAAGTATTCCGGCTAAGCAATATCGCTCACAATACGTTGACGATTAACGGAGAACGCCATTTGGTAGAGAGCAATGCCCCGATCACCCGTACTTTCGAGTCGAAGAAACAGAAAGGGGCGGAAGTAGACCTGTCGACTGTGTTTGCCAATAGTGTGAAGAAAGCTGTCCGCACCGTGATATTGGATCAGAAAGACCATCTGGAAGTAATAGACCGCTTGGAGACGCGCGATAAGGAAGCTACCGTATCCTGGATTATGGTCACTCCGGCAGAAGCCAAGATTACAGGCAAGAACCGCATAGAATTGACTAAAGACGGACAACGGATGCTCCTGACAGCAGATACCGGTACGGAAGTAGAAATGAAAATCTGGTCTAACGTGCCCCCGCATGAGTATGATTTCCGCAATCCGGGAACCATCCGCGTTGGCTTTGAAACGGTGATTCCTGCCAATCGTGCCTCGCAACTGAAAGTACGACTTATTCCTTTGAAGTAATACAAATAAATTCATTGAACCATGAAAACGATTCTTTTTAAAACAATCATCATAGCTTTCTTCGTAGGAACAGCCGTAAGTTGTTCCGATGAGGACGAGAACAGATTCCGTCCGGGATCTACCCATGAGAAACCGAATCCTACGGAGCCGGAGGGTGGACTGGATTATTCCAAACTAACTGCGGATAACCATCCCCGTCTGTTGATGAACGCCGAGGCTTTCACTGCATTGAAAGCCAAAGTGGATGCAAATGCGAGTGCCAATCTGACCTTGCTGCATAACACCATTATGGGAGTGTGCAACAGCAAAGGGATGAATGCAACGGCACTGACTTATAAGCTGGATGCCAGCAACAAACGTATTCTCGACGTTTCCCGTGATGCTTTATTGCGTATTTTCACCTGCGCTTATGCCTACCGGATGACTGGCGATGCCAAATATCTGACTAAAGCGGAAACCGATATCAATGCCGTATGCAACTTTCCCGACTGGAACTCGAAACGTCACTTTCTCGATGTGGGCGAAATGGCTACGGCCGTTGCTTTCGGCTACGACTGGCTCTATAACGAACTAAGTGCCTCCACCCGTACGAAAGCAGCCAACGCATTGCTGAAGTTTGCTTTCCAACAGGCACAGAACAAGAACTGGAACCTGAACTTCTATGAAGCTACCAACAACTGGAACCAGGTTTGTAATGGCGGACTGGTCTGTGCGGCACTGGCCTCTTATGAAAACAATCCTTCCGAAGCAAAGGACATGATTGAAAAGGCTTTAGAATCCAATAAACCTGCATTGGAAGTGATGTACTCTCCCGACGGCAACTATCCGGAGGGCAGCGGTTACTGGTGTTATGGCACACTTTATCAGGTGTTGATGCTTGCCGCCCTCAACAGTACGCTTGGCACGGATAACGGACTTTCCGATACACCGGGATTCTCCAAAACGGCAGAATATATGTTGTATATGACAGGGCTGAACAGCAAGTTCTTTAATTATTCGGACTGTGCTCCCTCTTCTACCGCAGCACTCGCTTCGTGGTGGTTTGCCGATAAATACAGTAACCCGTCATTGCTCTATAATGAACTGAAAATGCTGAAGAACGGTGAATATGCTTCCTGTGCCGAAAACCGCTTACTGCCAATGATTATGGCTTTCGCCAATAATCTGAATCTGGATGCGATCTCCGCCCCTTCCAATAAGCTATGGAGTGGAAAAGGGGAAACACCCGTCGTGATGGTGCATACCGACTGGACATACACGGATACGGATAAATACCTCGGTATCAAAGGCGGCAAGGCCGGTTCTAGTCATGGACACATGGATGCCGGTTCATTTGTATACGATGCGTATGGAGTGCGTTGGTCGATGGATTTCGGTCTGCAAAGTTATACAACTCTTGAGTCGGTACTGGCCGGTTTGGGTGGTAATCTTTGGGATATGGGACAGAATTCGATGCGTTGGGATGTATTCCGCCTGAATAATCTCAATCATAGCACGATCTCAATCAATGATGCCCGTCACCGGGTGGACGGTGCGGCTACCCTGACCACTACCATCAACACTGCTACGGAATTGGGAGCCACTTTCGATCTGACAGAAGTAGTGTCCGATCAGGCTGCATCCGCTACCCGTACCGTGAAAATCGTGAACGATAAAGATTTAGTAGTCATGGATGAGATAAGGGCAAGAACGGATAAATCCGCCAAAGTGCGCTGGTGTATGGTGACCCCTGCCGTCCCGACGGTGGAAAGTAACCGCATCGTGTTGACTAACGGAAGCAAAGTGATGTATCTCACAGCCAGCGGAACCGTGAAGCCTACCTATAAAACATGGAGTACTACCAGTGAAAACTCTTATGACCAGGCTAATCCGGGTACTTATATGGTCGGCTTTGAAGCAACGGTCACAGCCAACCAGACTGCCACATTTACTACAACCCTGTCCCCCAAATAAAATGAATTGAACGTATGAGAATCTTATTATTATCTATACTAGGGCTTCTAACATTGGCATCCTGCTCCAGGCAGGAGCCGATGGAGGTGCTGATTGACCGTGTGTTTACCGTTGCAGAGCAACAATACACGAATATGGATACCCGCCTGACGGAAAAGACACTTCCCCGCACGCTCTCTGCCGAGGGTGAGTTTGTCCCTTCGAATATCTATTGGTGGTGCAGCGGGTTCTATCCCGGCTCCCTCTGGTATATCTATGAATATACCCGGAACGATGCCGTGAAGGCGCTGGCCGAGAAGAATACGCTGAAACTCGACTCTATACAGTACGTGACCAGAGATCACGATGTAGGTTTCCAGTTGAACTGCAGTTATGGGAATGCTTTCCGGCTGACGGGCAATGAGGCTTATAAACAGGTGCTCTATCAGGGAGCCAAATCCCTGTCAACCCGCTTCCAACCTACTGCCGGTGTAATCCGTAGCTGGGACTTTGTGCGCAAAGGTTGTGACTGGAAGTTTCCGGTGATTATTGACAATATGATGAATCTTGAATTGCTGTTATCCATGTCGAAAGCCTATGCCGATGATTCTTTGCAGAACATAGCCTGCACACATGCCAACACCACTATCCTGAATCATTTCCGCGATGATTACTCTACGTATCATCTGGTGGACTACGATCCTGAAACCGGAGAAGTGCGCGGCAAGCAGACTGTGCAGGGTTTCTCGGACAATTCTTCTTGGAGCCGCGGACAGGCATGGGCCTTGTATAGCTATACGATGATGTTCCGCCTGACGGGTTATCAGAATTATCTGTTGCAAGCCGGACATATTGCCGATATGCTGCTCCGCCGTCTGCCTGCCGACGGTATTCCTTACTGGGACTTTGACGCTCCGGTGGAAGAACACTCCTATCGGGATGCTTCTGCTGCCGCTATCATGGCCTCTGCTTTTATCGAGCTAAGCCGCTATATCCCCGGAACGGAAGCTAAGGAATCTTATCTTGCCATGGCGGAAAAGCAACTTCGCACGCTTGCCTCGAAAGAGTATCTGGCCGAACCGGATACGAACGGGAACTTCCTCCTGAAGCATAGCGTAGGCGCACTTCCAGATAAAAGCGAAGTAGATGTCCCCCTGACGTATGCCGATTATTACTTTTTAGAAGCATTGCTACGGTATAAGAATCTACAAAAATAAAACTAATACAATATGATTATGAAGAACTTACATATAAGCATGGCATTTATCTTCGTATTACTGCTGATAACTGCCTCCTGTTCGGACAAGGATGATTCGGCTCCACGTATCATCCCCACCATGAACCTGACAGTTTCGGAGATTGCAGACAATACGGCTCTGATTACTTCCGAACAGCAAACAGGTACTACATTCGGAGCGAAAGTCATTGATTTCTATCCGGTGGCCGACATTGGCTTTGACTATAACATTGAAGTGAAGCTGGTGAAATTCGTAGAAGAAAACGGAGAACCGGTATCTCTGCCCTATACGCGTAAAGTCACCGAAGGATTGCGTCCGGGAGTGAATTACATTAGTGCTATCATTGCCTATAATGCCGAGGGGCGTGCTGTGTGTTCCGCTTTTCAGACTTGGAAAGCGGCAGGAACAGAAGGCGCATGGAGTGATGGCGGTTCTGCCGGTGATCTGGAAGAGAATGAATGGTAAACGAGGATGTAACCTAAAAGAATGAATGGTATGAAAAATAAATTATATGCAATAGGTGTAACGATTCTGATGATGACAAGTTGCACACAGGACGAGCTTATTTCGTCCGATAACGGCCGGGAACCGGTAACGGAAGGTTCATGTCTGACGCTGGTCGGACTCTCGTCTCCGCAGACGCGTGTTTCTATCGGTGATAAAACAGGTGATGTTTATCCGGTGCTTTGGAGTGAGGGGGATGCCTTGGGAGTTTTCTCCCGTACGGCAGGGACTGATATTCACAATGTGCAGTCTTTATTAAGTGATGAATCGATCGGGCAGAATTCCGGTGTCTTTACTTCAGACGATGTGAAGATGGCGGAAGCAGGAGCTACGGAACTTCTTATCTATTACCCGTACCGGGCAAGTACGGAACTAGCCGAAGACGGGAACAAGATAACTTCTTCCTTGTCTGTAGAGCAGGAGCAAAGTCGTCCGGGTGATAGTCATCATATTGGAAAGTATGGGTTTGCATTTGCCAAGGCAACAGTCAGCGGTCCGGATATGCTTGCCAAATTTACGTTGAATCATGCGATGGCTTATGTGAAGTTCAGCATCTCGTCCCAGGAACTTTCTACGTACAGGCTAAAGAGTGTTTCCCTGTACGACAAGGAGACGAAAACGCCTCTTTCCGGTACGTTTACCGCGAATCTGGATACGGACGAGTTGACATACGGTACGGATGTCAAGCCGTATGCCACTGTTTCACTGACTACTCCCGAGTTGCTTGCTTCCGCACAGGATCTATATCTGACTACGTATCCTGCTGATTTAAGCGGCAAAGAGGTGTATATTGTGGTCACTCTGGAGAATGACCGGCAGACGGTTACAATTCCTATTCTAAAGGAAGGAAAGCAGCTGAAAGCCAATGCAGTCAATACGATTGCTATTAATAACTTGAAACTTTCGGATAATTCCTGTGAATGGTACGAGCCTGTAGAGACACGTCTGCTGGCAGGTGGATGGGCTTATGGTGAATCCAACTGTTTGATGACGAATATTTCGACCAGTGGTGTGAGCAATACGATTAGTGTGAAAGCACGTGGTAACTTCATGGAAGTGGAAGAACCTAAGTATGCAAAGACTATTCTCGGGTGCGATTTGAATGTTAATCATAAGATGATTGCTGTGAATGGTTCTACTACGGACATCATTCCTGTTGGCAGTGATTACAATATTACGATTAATACCTATAAGGTAAGTGGAGGCTACGACGGCGGTTGCGGTCAGGTGGCTATCTATGGAGAGGATCAGACTACTGTTATCTGGAGTTTTATTATCTGGATGACCCCTACTCCGGCAGAACACCCTTATGGTAATACGAGATATGTAGTGTTAGATCGTAATTTGGGTACTTACATGACATGCGAAGGAGACAACTGGAAACAAAACGGTGTTTACTTCCAGTGGGGACGTCCTACGCCGGTGGGCTGGTCGGGAACCGTGGGTACTAACATACCTACTCAAGCCACCAATGTCCGCTTCTCTATCGAAAATCCTCGTGCATTGCTTTATACCAATGAAGTGGAGAATACAAAATCCGACTGGTATCTGGGTGCATGGACCGGTGCACGTACCGACCGTAAAGATGACTTCTGGGGTAATCCGAACGAATCGAGCACTTATCTCAATCCTTCTGACGGTCATAAATCTATTTATGATCCTTGTCCGAAAGGGTATCGGGTAGTGTCTCCCCGCGTATTGGATGAGATAGAGCAGAAAGGTGAATTTGTGAAACAGAGCGCAACTGCGGTATTTAAATATTGCTATGATGGCACAAACTATGCTTATTGGCCGTTAGCAGGTTGTAAGTGGGGATCTAATGGTGGAAATAATGGTAATAATACAGGGCTGGATGCTAGCAAGGGTGCTGCTTGCTATTGGTCCAACTCATCGGCAAGTAGTTATGGAAATGATAAGGATCAGGGAGCTACTTCCTTGTATTATAAAGTTTCCGATAAGACGTGGACTCACTCTTCCGGTCGTTCTCATGCATTCTCTGTACGGTGTATGAAAGATACCGAGAATCGTTAGGTTTATGGGCTGTATGAGGAAATAGAGTTTTCCATCTCTGTTCCATTTTTAAGATTCAGAAGAAAACCGGAATAAGATAAAAGGACCTAATAGAAGAAAAAGTGCATATTCAGTTGCAAGAATATGCGCTTTTTCTTTTTATATTGCATTTATTTCCTTGAAATATGCAATATATGGTGTCATTAAACCATCGGTTTGGTGTAATCAAAGCTTCGGTTTGTTTAAAACAAACGCTCTCTTTGGTATAAACAAACCGTCGGTTCCTTTTAAAGGAAGCGAAACTGGGTTTTGGGAGAGCAGAATTAGAGCTGGTTTGTCTTTCTTTTCTGTTGGTTTGTAAATAGCAATCTGATATGTGTCTGATGATATAGTGACTTTTTATACTTTTAAAAGGTCTGCTTTACTGCAATTTGTCTAGCAATAGTAGGTGTTTGGTGTCGATTGCGAATTGTTATGTTTTAAATTGCAGGCGTTTTTTCTGATTCAGAAGAGAGAAGCTCGAATTATGAGGTACAGAATAGACAAAATATGCGTTTCTTCATATTTCCTCTTTTCTGCTCCGGTAACTGGCCGGTGATGTTCCCAAATATGCTTTTACATATTTCCCGAAGAAGGATTGATTGGGGAAGTTGAACTCTTCCGCAATTTCTTTGATAGACTTGTCCGAATGCTTCAACCGGTATTTTATTTGCTCCATAGCCGTTTCATTAATCAAGTCTGACGGAGTTCTGCCACACGCCTGCTTGATAACCTTTGAAAAATGTTTGGGCGTATAACAGAGCTCGTTGGCAAAATAACTCACCGAGCGGTGTATACCTTTGTCTCTTGATAATAGTTCCATGAATTTCCGTAAGGTATAATTCACCTGCTTGATATTCTCTCTCGAACGATCCGACTTGTCGGAACACTCGATTTCCTTATGAAGCTGCCCCAACATCTCACAGAAGAGAGCGGAAAAGAGATGCTGCATCACTTCCCTGTGGTAGCAATGAGGTTCATCATTTATCTTGGCCACAATTAAATCCCGGTAGAATCCGAAAACAGAATTGTCTTCTTCGTCGCTTACGGACTTCACCGGATTGTTATGGATATGAACGGCTGTGTTCCACGTCTCCTTTTCCATTTTAATGATACGTTGCAGAAAACGGGTGGAGAATCCTGCAAGCCTTACCTTATATTTAGGGCTTAACATCGTATGGCTGATGACGGTATTGGGAAGGCCGAGCAATAGATCGCCTGCCTTCAACTGGTAAGTCCGGTAGTTGATGTCCAGTTGGATGCACCCTTCTATACAGACGGCGATGATGAAACATTCCAGTCTGACAATATCATTATTATCAGGAATTCCTTCCAAGCTGTTGACTATTGCAAAATCATTATCTATATAGTCCAGTGTATGCTGACTGTCCTTAAAGTCTTTTATATCTATTGGTCTGATGTTCTCTTTTTCCATATTCTTTTCTTTTTTTCTTTTTGCAAAGTTGGTGAATAAAGCGGAAAACAGAATGTCCTGATTGCCTTTATAATTGTCTGATATGTCGTTTATTGACAAATAGTTAGCTATAATAAATGAAAAAGGCGAGAATAGGACATTTATAGAGGGAAATTGGTCACTATTGCCTTGTTCTTTTCTCCTACTTTTGTCCAGGATTTAACAAAAGAACAAAAGAGAAAGTATGATTACAGTAAGCAAAAAATGGATACGGCTGATAGGGATTGTCGGTTGTACAGTGTGGATGGCATCTTGCAAGCAGGCATCGGATGCGGGAGTGAAATCTTCTTCTTATGCAGTAATGCAGATAGAAGCGGTGGACAAAGAGTTTTCTTCTTCCTATTCGGCGACTATACGCGGGCGGCAGGATATTGACATCTATCCACAGGTGTCGGGAACGATTGAGAAACTCTGTGTGACCGAAGGACAGAAAGTACGCCGAGGACAATTACTCTTCGTTATCGACCAGGTTCCTTACAAGGCTGCACTGAAAACTGCCACTGCCAATGTAGAAGCAGCACGTGCCGGGCTGGGTACCGCCGAACTGACTTACAAGAGCAACAAAGAACTGTATGCACAGAAAGTTGTTTCCGAATTTAGTCTGAAAACAGCCGAGAACACTTATCTCACTGCCAAGGCACAACTCTCACAGGCCGAAGCCCAGGAAATCAGTGCCCGCAACAACCTTTCTTATACCGAGGTGAAAAGTCCCAGTGACGGAGTAGTAGGCGCATTGCCTTATCGTGTGGGTGCATTGGTAGGTGCTAATATGCCTTATCCGCTTACCACAGTCAGCGACAACTCGGATATGTATGTCTATTTTTCCATGACCGAGAATCAGTTGCTTGCCCTTACCCGCCAGTATGGTGATATGGATGAGGCATTGAAGAATATGCCGGAAGTGGAATTGCATTTGAACGACAATTCGGTTTATGATAAGAAAGGTGTCATTGAATCCATCAGCGGAGTCATCGATCGCCAGACGGGTACTGTCGTAGCGCGTGTGGTGTTCCCCAACGAATCACGGTTGCTTCATAGCGGAGCATCGGGCACGGTAGTAGTGCCGAGTATCTATAAAGACTGTATTGCCATTCCGCAGACGGCTACCGTGCGGATGCAGGACAAGACTATTGTATATAAGGTAGTGGACGGTAAGGCTGTCTCTACCCTGATAACTGTGGCCGGTATCAATGACGGACGCGAATATGTAGTGTTGAGCGGACTGAAAGCCGGTGATGAAATTGTATCGGAAGGCGCCGGACTGGTGCGCGAAGGCACGCAAGTTAAATAAGAAGGAGACTGATTATGAAAGGAAATATGTTTATAAAGAGGCCGGTGATGGCAATCTCCATTTCCGTATTGATTCTGGCTATCGGGCTTATTTCACTCTTCACGTTGCCCGTGGAGCAATATCCCGATATTGCACCTCCGACGGTATATGTGACTGCCAGCTATACCGGTGCTGATGCCGAGGCAGTGATGAACAGTGTCATCATGCCCCTGGAAGAGAGTATCAACGGTGTGGAAGACATGATGTATATCAGTTCGAGTGCCTCCAATGCAGGTTTGGCTATTATTCAGGTTTACTTCAAACAGGGCACAGACCCCGATATGGCAGCAGTCAACGTGCAGAACCGTGTGGCTAAGGCGCAGGGATTACTTCCGGCCGAAGTGACGAAAGTCGGTGTAAGCACGATGAAGCGCCAGACCAGTTTCTTGCAGATCGGTGCTTTGGTCTGTACTGACGGTCGCTACGACCAGACTTTCCTGGCCAATTACTTGGACATCAATGTTATTCCCCAGATAAAACGTATCGAGGGAGTGGGAGACGTCATGGAGCTGGGTGATACGTATAGTATGCGTATCTGGCTGAAACCGGAACGGATGGCACAATACGGGCTGGTACCGTCGGACATCACCGCTGTACTGGGTGAGCAGAATATTGAAGCTCCTACCGGTTCGCTGGGTGAGAGTTCGCAGAACGTTTTCCAGTTTACGATGAAATATCGCGGACGCCTGAAGAGCGTGGAGGAATTTCAGAATACGGTTGTCCGTTCGCGTGAGGACGGCTCGATACTCCGCTTGAAAGATGTGGCGGAAGTAGAGTTGGGCACTATGACATATAGTTTCCGTAGTGAGATGGACAGTCAGCCTGCCGTTCTCTATATGATTTTCCAGACAGCCGGTTCCAATGCTACCGCTGTTAATAAAGAGATTACCGCGCAGATAGAGCGGATGGAGAAAAATCTGCCGGAAGGAACGGAGTTTGTCACCATGATGAGCTCGAACGACTTCCTTTTCGCTTCCATACACAATGTGGTGGAGACGTTGATTATTGCTATCATCCTGGTAATCCTTGTGGTATATTTCTTCTTGCAGGATCTTAAGAGTACTCTTATCCCTTCCATCTCCATTATCGTATCATTGGTAGGTACGTTTGCCTGTCTGGTAGCTGCGGGGTTCAGTCTGAACATTCTGACGCTGTTTGCCTTGGTGCTTGCCATTGGTACGGTGGTGGATGATGCTATTGTGGTGGTGGAAGCGGTGCAGTCCAAGTTTGATGCCGGGTATAAGTCTCCTTATCTTGCCACTAAAGATGCAATGGGCGATGTGACGATGGCTATCGTTTCCTGTACCTGTGTGTTTATGGCTGTGTTTATTCCCGTTACATTTATGGGAGGAACTTCGGGCGTGTTCTATACACAGTTCGGTATCACAATGGCAACTGCCGTAGGTATCTCCATGATTTCGGCCTTGACGCTTTGTCCTGCTTTGTGCGCCATCATGATGCGTCCGTCGGACGGAACCAAGAGCGCTAAGAGTATTAACGGACGGGTACGCGCTGCGTATAATGCTTCGTTCAATGCCGTACTGGGTAAATATAAGAGGGGTGTGATGTTCTTCATCCGCCATCGTTGGATGGTATGGACTTCGTTGGCAGTTGCCGTTGCTCTGTTGGTTTATCTGATGAGTACCACCAAGACGGGACTTGTGCCGCAGGAGGATCAGGGTGTTATCATGGTGAATGTCAGCATTTCACCGGGAAGCACGCTCGAAGAAACAACGAAGGTGATGGACCGTTTGGAAAATATCCTGAAAGATACGCCCGAAATAGAACACTATGCCCGCGTGGCAGGGTACGGACTTATATCCGGGCAGGGAACTTCTTACGGTACAATCATTATCCGCCTGAAGGACTGGAGTGAACGAAAAGGTAAGGAACATAGCTCGGATGCCGTGGTTTCCCGCCTCAATGCACAATTCCAATCTTTAAAGGAAGCGCAAGTATTCAGCTTCCAGCCTGCCATGATTCCGGGTTACGGTATGGGTAACTCCCTTGAACTGAACCTTCAGGACATGACGGGGGGAGATCTGGCTACGTTCTACGAAGCGGCTGTACAGTTCCTCGGTGCTTTGAACCAGCGTCCGGAGGTAGCAATGGCTTATACCTCTTATGCTATCAACTTCCCGCAGATATCGGTGGAAGTGGATGCTGCCAAATGTAAGCGTGCGGGTATTTCGCCAAGTGCGGTGCTCGATGCAGTGGGGAGTTATTGTGGTGGTGCGTATATTTCCAACTACAATCAGTATGGTAAAGTATATCGTGTGATGATGCAGGCTTCACCTGAATATCGTCTGGACGAACAGGCATTGAACAATATGTTTGTACGCAATGGTACGGAGATGGCTCCGGTAAGCCAGTTTGTAACGCTGAAGCAAGTGCTGGGACCGGAAACGGCCAACCGTTTCAATCTTTACAGTACCATCACTGCCAATGTGAATCCTGCCGACGGTTACTCTTCCGGTGAGGTGCAGAAAGTTATTGAAGAAGTAGCCGCACAATCTTTGCCGGCAGGCTACGGATACGAATATGGTGGTATGGCACGCGAAGAAGCAAGTAGCGGTGGTGCACAGACAGTCTTTATCTATGCGATCTGTGTCTTCCTGATCTATCTGATTCTGGCCTGTCTTTACGAGAGTTTCCTCGTGCCGTTTGCCGTTATCTTCTCCGTGCCGTTCGGACTGATGGGTTCGTTCCTTTTCGCCAAATTCCTTGGATTGGAGAATAATATCTATCTGCAGACAGGGGTGATTATGTTAATCGGTTTGCTGGCTAAGACAGCGATTCTGATTACAGAGTACGCCATAGAGCGCCGTCGCAAAGGAATGGGTATCGTGGAATCTGCCTACTCTGCCGCACAAGTCCGCTTGCGTCCTATCCTGATGACGGTATTGACGATGATTTTCGGTATGCTTCCGCTGATGTTCTCTTCCGGTGCAGGTGCCAACGGTAACAGTTCGCTGGGTACGGGTGTAGTAGGCGGTATGGTTGTCGGGACACTGGCATTGCTCTTTGTCGTTCCGGTTTTCTACATCATCTTTGAATTTTTACAGGAGAAAATCCGCAAACCGATGGAGGAGGAAGCAGACGTACAGGTGCTTTTAGAGAAAGAAAAGAGTGAAGTTGAACGCGAACGTAACTAAATGAAAGAAAGAATGAAGAAGAATATCATCACATTAGTTGCCATCAGTCTGTCGTTGAGCGGTTGTGGCATCTATACCAAATACAAACCCGCTACTGTCGTCCCCGACCATCTTTATGGGGAGGAAGTGGTGGCCGAGGACACTGCCAGTCTAGGTAATATGGACTGGCGGGAACTCTTCACCGATCCTTATCTGCAATCCCTCATCGAAGTGGGATTACAGACTAATACCGACTATCAGTCCGCCCAGCTTCGTGTGGAACAGGCACAGGCGGCACTGATGTCTGCCAAACTTGCTTTTCTGCCTGCTTTTGCCCTTTCCCCGCAGGGAACGGTGAGCAGTTTTGATACACACAAGGCTACGCAGGCTTATTCATTGCCTGTTACTGCCAGTTGGGAACTGGACGTATTCGGTCGTATGCGCAATGCCAAAAAACAGGCGAAGGCACTTTATGCTCAAAGTGAGGATTACCGTCAGGCTGTCCGCACCCAGTTGATAACAGGTATAGCCAATACTTACTATACTCTGCTGATGCTGGATGAGCAACTCGACCTTTCCCGTCAGACGGAGACAGCATGGAAAGAAACCGTGGCTTCCACCCGCGCTCTGATGAATGCCGGACTAGCGAACGAATCCGCTGTGTCGCAGATGGAAGCTGCTTATTATCAGGTGCAGAGTTCTGTACTCGATTTGCAGCAGCAGATCAGTCAGGTAGAGAATAGCCTTGCCTTATTATTGGCGGAGACACCCCGTAGTTATGAGCGCGGTATGTTGGCAAAGCAGCAGTTTCCTACGGATCTTTCGATAGGAATTCCTGTCCGGATGCTTTCTTCCCGTCCCGATGTCCGTTCTGCCGAGCGGACACTGGAAGCAGCGTTCTATGGAACCAATGCGGCACGTTCGGCTTTCTATCCTTCCATCACTTTAAGCGGAAGTGCCGGATGGACGAACTCTGCCGGGTCTTTGATTCTTAATCCGGGTAAGTTTCTGGCATCAGCGGTAGGTTCGCTCACGCAGCCGCTCTTTAATAAAGGACAGGTGGTGGCACAATACCGCATTGCCCGTGCACAGCAGGAAGAAGCCGCTCTCGGTTTTCAGCAGACATTGCTCAATGCCGGCAGCGAAGTGAATGATGCGTTGATTGCCTATCAGACCAGTCAGGGAAAAAGACTTTTGCTGGACAAGCAGATCGCTTCCCTGCAAACGGCTTTACAAAGTACTTCGCTATTGATGGAGCATGGTAATACTACCTATCTGGAAGTGCTTACCGCCCGCCAGTCATTGCTTAGTGCGCAACTGTCGCAAACGGCCAATCATTTTACTGAAATACAAAGTTTAATTAACCTATACCGTGCTTTAGGGGGAGGTCAGGAGTAAATGACATCATACTCTCTCTGTTTTTTAATTTAGAGAAAGAAGGGCTGCCGGAGAAGTGATTCTGTGGCAGCCCGTTTTATGGTAAATTGTCTTTATGTAGTGCGTCACTTATTTTATCAAGCTCTTTGCCCTCTCCAATGCGACATTGATATTCGGACAGATATTCTCTTTTCCCAGCAGTTCGTAGAATCCGGCTTTTTCCAGTACGTTATGCACGTTTTCGTTTACTCCGGAAAGGATAACGGTGGTTTTTTCCTTCTGTGACATCTCGCAGAGGGTAGTCAGATTATGAATACCTGTGGAGTCGATGAACGGAACCTTACGCATACGGATAATACGTACCTCCGGACGATCTCCCAGTTGAGCCATGGTTTCTTCAAATTTAGTAGCGATACCGAAGAAGTAAGGACCGTTGATTTCGTATACCTCTATGCCTTTGGGAATCATCAGGTTTTCTTCGTGTACGGCAAGATCCGATTCTTTATTGGGGTCGATTTCATCGGTAATCACCGAGATTTCGGTAGTCTCCATAACACGTTTCATAAAGAGGACGCAGGCGATTATCAATCCTACTTCGATAGCGACTGTCAAGTCGAAGATAACGGTCAGGAAGAAAGTAATCAGCAATACGGTGACATCCGATTTCGGGTTCTTCAGTAAGGCTCTGAATACACGCCATCCACTCATGTTGTAAGATACGATGACCAGTACCCCGGCAAGGCACGCCATCGGGATATATTGTGCAAGCGGCATCAGGAAGAGTAGAATCAGCAGCAGTATCACTGCATGAATAATTCCGGCTATCGGTGTCTTACCTCCGTTGTTGATATTTGTCATGGTACGGGCGATGGCTCCGGTAGCGGGAATACCTCCGAACAGGGGAGCTATGATATTGGCTGCTCCCTGGGCAATCAGCTCTGTATTGGAGTCGTGGCGGTCGCCTATCACACCATCGGCTACGGTGGCAGACAACAGGGATTCGATAGCTCCCAGTACGGCAATGGTGATGGCTACCGGGAATAATTCTCTGATAGCTTCCCAATCCAGTGCAGGCACAACGGCATCGGGCAATTCCGATTTAATGGTAAAACGGTCGCCGATGGTCTGGATGCAGTCGATACCTCCGAAAGTTTTCATCAGATAAACGGCTACTGTGACAACGATGATAGCAATCAGTGAACCGGGAATTTTCTTTGAGAATTTCGGAGTGATGGCGATAATAATAATACTGACAATGCTTACAATGGTGTTCCACCAGTTGATCGTATCGAAGTGACGGAAATAGATCATCCACTTACCGACGAAGTCCCCCGGCACTTTCTCGTCTCCGAAAGACAGGCCGAAAATATCGGCGATTTGGGTCGTGAAAATAGTGACAGCGATACCGCTGGTAAATCCGACGATGATAGGATAAGGGATGAACTTGATAACCGCTCCGAGCTTGAACACTCCTAATAAAATAAGGAGTACACCTGCCATGAGTGTGGCTACAATCAGTCCGGCTTCGCCGTATTGCTGTATGATGCCGTAGATAATGACGATAAATGCTCCTGTCGGACCACCGATCTGGACTTTGCTGCCGCCCAATAAAGAAATGATAAATCCGGCAATGATAGCGGTGATAATACCTTTTTCGGGTGAGACTCCCGAAGCGATACCGAAGGCGATGGCCAATGGGAGTGCTACGATACCTACGATGATACCGGCCATCAGGTCTGCCATAAACGTTTCTTTCGAATAATTCTTTAGACAAGAAACCAGTTTGGGTTTAAATTCAAATAGCTTCATTTTTAGATGTTGTTATACGTATATTCCGTCTTTTTTGTAAAGTAGAGGTTGCAAAATTATATAAAATAATCGAAAGAAGTATGTTTTTGAACATACTATTTGTCTGTTGATAGATTTCATCGATGAACAGATAGTTATTATTAATGAATAAAAGGTGGTTTATTATGAACAAATCGCTTATATTTGCGTTATAAATGGTACGACAAGTTACGTTTGGTAATTAACCAATTTAAAAATATAAGTAGAATTATGACTAAGAGTATTAAAGGAACCCAGACAGAGAAGAATCTGTTGACTTCATTCGCAGGAGAATCACAGGCTAGAATGCGTTACACTTATTTTGCAAGTGTCGCTAAAAAAGAAGGTTACGAACAAATTGCAGCTATCTTTACAGAAACAGCCGATCAGGAAAAAGAACATGCAAAACGTATGTTTAAGTTCCTCGAAGGTGGTATGGTAGAAATCACAGCTAGCTATCCGGCTGGCGTAATCGGTACTACACTTGAAAATCTTCGCGCTGCTGCAGCAGGTGAACATGAAGAATGGTCACTGGATTATCCTCACTTTGCTGATGTGGCAGAACAGGAAGGTTTCCCGATGATTGCTGCTATGTACCGCAATATCTCCATCGCAGAAAAAGGTCACGAAGAAAGATACCTTGCTTTCGTGAACAACATCGAAAATATGACTGTATTCGCTAAAGAAGGCGAAGTGGTATGGCAATGCCGTAACTGCGGTTACATCACTGTAGGTAAAGAAGCTCCTGAAGTTTGCCCGGCATGTTTGCATCCGCAGGCTTATTTCGAGGTGAAGAAAGAAAACTATTAATAGAAAGTTTTTACTATAAATAAAGAAATAGGTGAAGATATGGTACAAACTATATTTTTACCTATTTTTTATTATAAATCTTCGGAAATTACCATTTCACTACATCATATCCCCATAAACCTTCCTGAACATATATAGTTTGATTGGAGCCAACCTTCCAATCCTTATATATTTGGTGAGGGGGAAATAAATCTTTCTCAGTTCCATCGGGAAAAACAGCTTTGATATAAGTTGTTTTGGAATGACTTCTTCCATTTAGTTGATCTATTTTAAGTATATTCACTGTAGTCTCAGTACACTCTTTTTTTGCGAAATAATAATTGGATAATATAAATGCAGTGATTGGCAATCCTCCGAAAACAACCCAGTTCAGGAAGAAATAGCATAGTACCATTATTAAAAATCCTTTGTTTATTTTCCAACATGTTTTGTTGAATAGTTCTTTCCAAGCCTGTGATTTCAGATCTATATCATTCTTATGAAAGAATTTGAATGTTAATGGAGTTGTTATCAGCGCAATGGATGTCATTGTTATTATGAGTGGAGCAGGCGAAATAATGGTCTCTCGGAATATATAGATTTCCCATATTAATAATGCCATTGAAATGATAAGAAGAACTTTAATGGCATAATCAATTGATTTGTTAGGTGCCTGGTTTTTCTTCCTGTTTATTTTAATGTTGACCCTTTTCTTTGGAGACTTGTTTTTCATAGTTGGATAAGAAAATACGTCTTCTTCTGAAATTTTTCAAAGGAAGACGTATTTCTAAAAGGTTCTTTCATAATCATTTCTTCACGTGCGGATAATCAATCGTATAATGCAATCCGCGACTCTCCTTACGCTCCATTGCCTGACGCATAATCAGATAACCCACGTTCACCATATTACGCAATTCGCAGATTTCTCTGGACGCAACGCTACGCTTGAACAGACTTTCAGTCTCCTCGTAGATAATATCCAGTCGGTCCCACGCACGTTTCAGACGGAGGTCGCTACGGACAATACCTACATAAGTACTCATAATCTGGTTCACTTCCTTCATGCTCTGTGTAATGAGCACCATTTCTTCCGGCGAGCGGGTTCCCTCATCATTCCATTCGGGAATATCTTCATTATAAGAATATTGATCGACCGCTTGCAGACTGTGTTTGGCAGCAGCGTCGGCATATACCACTGCTTCTATCAATGAGTTTGAAGCCAGGCGGTTACCACCATGCAATCCGGTGCAGGAACATTCTCCCACGGCGTAAAGACGTTCGATGGAAGATTGTCCGTCCAGGTCGACAAGGATACCTCCGCAGAGATAGTGGGCGGCCGGGGCTACCGGGATATAATCTTTAGTGATGTCGATGCCCAGGCTAAGACATTTCTCGTAAATATTGGGGAAATGTTTCTTTGTTTCTTCGGGATCTTTGTGGGTAACATCCAGATATACATGGTCGTCTCCACGATTCTTCATCTCGTTGTCGATGGCACGTGCCACGATGTCACGGGGAGCCAGGGAAAGACGGGGATCGTATTTCTGCATGAACTCTTTGCCATCCATGGTGCGCAGTACGCCTCCGTAGCCGCGCATCGCTTCCGTTATCAGGAAAGAAGGACGATCTCCCGGGTGATACAGGGCGGTAGGGTGGAACTGTACAAACTCCATATCCTTCACCGTACCTTTGGCACGATACACCATAGCGATACCGTCTCCGGTAGCGACTAGCGGGTTAGTGGTCGTTTTATAAACGGCTCCTACTCCACCGGTAGCCATCAATGTCACTTTGGCAAGATACGTATCTACTTTTCCCGTTTTCGGATCGAGGATATAAGCGCCGTAGCATTTAATATCCGGTGTCTGGCGGGTTACGGTAACCCCCAAGTGATGCTGTGTCAGGATTTCAATGGCAAATTGGTTTTCGATGACCGTGATATTCGGATGCCGTTGCACGGCTTTAATCAGACTGTCCTGAATCTCTGCTCCTGTATTGTCTTTGTGGTGAAGAATACGGAACTCCGAGTGTCCTCCTTCGCGGTGCAAGTCAAATTCGCCTTTCTCGTTTTTGTCAAAGTCCACTCCCCACTTAATCAGTTCTTCAATCTGTGCGGGAGCTTCGCGCACTACCTTTTCTACTGCGGCACGGTTGCTGATCCAGTCGCCTGCAATCATCGTATCTTCAATGTGCTTGTCGAAATTATCCACCAGAAGGTTGGTGACGGAGGCTACCCCTCCCTGGGCGAAGTACGTGTTGGCCTCTTCCAGCCCGCTTTTACAGATAAGAGCAACTTTACCTTTGTGCGCCACTTTCAGCGCAAAACTCATACCGGCAATTCCGGAACCGATAACGAGGAAATCGAATTTTCTTACCATAATCTTGTTATTTCTCACCGCAAAGCTACAAAATAAGTTACTTCGTTGTACTTTTCGTTGTCACTAATTCATAAAATTGCTACCTTGCAGGCAAAAATCTGACAAAATGAATCGAATTTTCCATGCCCGCATCGCCTGGTACCAATATTTCCTGTTGGTGGTGCTTACTGTGAATGCCGTCGGCGCATTGTGGTGTAAATATATCTTGGTAGCCGTATTGTTCATGCTTATGCTGATTGTAGTAATCGAACAGATTATACACACTGCTTATACATTAACTACAGACGGTAATCTGGAGGTTTCACGCGGCCGTTTTATTCGTAAGAAGGTAATTCCGCTTTCCGAAATCACCACAGTCAGGAAATACCATTCCATGAAGTTCGGTCGTTTCTCGGTGACGGATTATATCTTGATAGAATACGGAAAAGGGAAATTTGTTTCGGTGATGCCTGTCAAGGAACAGGAATTTGCAGAACTGCTCGAAAAGAGAATGTTCGAAAAGAAGATCAAAGACCTGGAGGCAATAGACTCTGTAGACCCTCAAGGGGATGAACCATAGCATGTTTTGATAATAATGAAAAGATTAACTGATTATATACTATGAAATATCAAGTGATTATCATCGGTGGCGGTCCTGCGGGATATACGGCTGCCGAAGCTGTCGGTAAAGCCGGTTTGAGCGTATTGCTTATCGAAAAGAATAGTCTGGGTGGTGTCTGTCTGAATGAAGGCTGTATTCCTACGAAAACGTTGTTGTATTCGGCAAAGACTTATGACAGTGCAAAACATGCGTCAAAGTATGCAGTCAATATCCCGGAAGTCTCTTTCGATTTGCCTAAGATAATAGCGCGTAAAAGTAAGGTAGTGCGCAAACTGGTGCTGGGAGTGAAAGCGAAGCTGACTGCCAACAATGTTACGATCGTATCAGGAGAAGCACAGATCATTGATAAGAATACAGTTTGTTGCGGAGAAGAGACTTACGAAGGAGAGAATCTGATACTTTGTACAGGCTCGGAAACCTTTATTCCCCCTATTCCGGGAGTGGATGCAGTGAACTACTGGACGCATAGGGATGCTTTGGATAGTAAGGAATTGCCGGCTTCTCTGGTCATTGTCGGTGGCGGAGTGATCGGGATGGAGTTCGCATCGTTCTTCAACAGTTTGGGAGTACAGGTGACGGTAGTTGAGATGATGGACGAAATCCTGGGTGGAATGGATAAAGAGCTTTCCGCTTTGCTCCGTGCGGAATATGCCAAACGTGGTATTAAATTCCTGCTTGGTACGAAAGTTATCGGCTTGTCGCAAACGGACGAAGGAGCTGTAGTCTCTTATGAGAATGCAGAGGGGGACGGTAGTGTCATAGCAGAAAAGCTGTTGATGAGTGTCGGTCGCCGTCCTGTGACGAAAGGTTTCGGACTCGAAAACCTGAATCTGGAGAAAACAGAGCGTGGTATTATCAAAGTTAATGAAAAGATGCAGACTTCTGTATCGGGTGTGTATGTGTGTGGTGACCTGACAGGATTCTCTTTGCTCGCCCATACGGCTGTTCGTGAGGCAGAAGTTGCCGTACATTCCATTTTGGGGAAAGAAGACACCATGAGTTACCGGGCTATTCCGGGCGTAGTCTATACCAATCCGGAGATTGCCGGAGTGGGTGAAACGGAGGAATCGGCTTCAACGAAAGGAATCGATTATCAGGTTATCAAACTACCGATGGCTTACTCCGGCCGTTTTGTGGCGGAGAATGAAGGCGTGAACGGAGTTTGCAAAGTACTGCTGGATGAACAGCAGCGGGTGATTGGCGCTCACGTATTGGGAAATCCCGCTTCGGAGATTATCACTCTTGCGGGGACTGCCATTGAACTCGGACTGACGGCAGCGCAATGGAAAAAGATTGTTTTCCCGCATCCCACGGTAGGAGAAATCTTCCGGGAAGCTCTATAAACGGATTCCGATATCTGACATCGTTCATTGATGAAGATACCTATCTGATTCATTGATGAGGGGATATCTCACTGATAAAATCGAATATATGATGAGAAAATATATAATCACTCCGGCCTTATTAGCAATAGTTTGTATGGTGATGTGTCATTGTACATTCAATCGTAAAGCGTCAGTTGCCGCAAATGAATATTTGATTCAGGGCGAATTGGCCAATCTTCCCGACAGCATTGTGATCGGCCTGTATGAGGAAGACGGAAGTATTCTCAACTGTGTATGGAGAGATACGCTTATGAATGGGCAGTTCTCTTTCCGCGACACGGTTTCTACCACACGGAAAATGCTGATTATGTCTGATAACCGGGGCTTTCCGGGTACATGGCTGGAAGTGTGGATCGCACCGGGAGAATACATCGAAATCAAGGGGCAGGACAAACTGGTGAAAACATGGGAAGTAGTAAGCGATGTGCTGGAACAGCAGGAAGAAAACCGCTTTACGGCTTGCGCGATGCCCCAACAGAAAGAACTAATGCAGCACATGGCAGCAGAATATGACTGGCAACGGATGATGTTCATAGACCATCCGGGCGACCGGGAGTTTGAAAGCCAGGCCTGGGCCAAGATAGATTCTATCAGGAAACTGTCAATGCCGTTGCAGCAGGAAATCTGGAAAAAGGAAATGGAATACATGGAAGAAGCGCCCGTCTCTCCGGTGTGGATGGACAGATTATTGTTATTTGCTTCCATGATGAAATATGAAACCATCATGCCTTATAAAGAAGAGGTGAAAAACCTCTATGCCCGAATGTCCGAAGCCGATAAACAAACAGATGACGGACAGGAGATTACAACCTATGTTTATCCTCCCACTACAGTAGGGATTGGAGATATGATGGTTGATGGAGACCTATATGATGTGAATGATTCTCTCCATCATATTTCCGAATTCAAAGGAAAATTCATCTTACTCGATTTCTGGAGTAGCGGTTGTGGCCCTTGCGTGGAGTCGATACCCGAAATGGAGAAGGTGATGGATCGGTATAAGGATAAAATGGCTGTGATTAGTATTAGTGAGGACCCGAAAGCACGTTGGAAAGAGTATATCAAGACGAAAGGAATGGGTGGTAACCAGTGGAACGAACTTCGTAAAGGACGCACCGGTCTTGCCCTAAACTATCAGGTACGGGGAATCCCTCATTATGTATTGATTGCCCCTGATGGAAAAATTCAGGATGTATGGTCCGGTTATGGCTCCGGTTCGCTTCTTGGACAGGTGGAGAAAAACTTGAAATAGATAGAGGTAAAATACTATCATTTATTGATGTCATAAACAGTGTCGTATGAAAAAAAGTCTTTTGTTAGTCGCCCTTTCTGTTTGTTTGTTGCCACTTTGGGGGCAACAGAATTTCTCCCGGATAGATTCGCTTATCAAGAAGATGCTCCCCGAAGCATCCGAAGTCGGCATATCCGTCTACGACCTGACGGCTAAGAAATCGCTTTATAACTATCGTGCGGAGAAACTTTCCCGCCCTGCCTCTACCATGAAGCTGCTGACGGCCATTACTGCACTCTCCCGCCCCGAAGCCAACGAGCCTTTCCGCACGGAAGTATGGCACGATGGCGTGATAGAACATGATACTTTGCAAGGCAACCTGTATGTGGTAGGCGGATTCGATCCGGAATTTGACAGCCAGTCGATGGACTCATTGATAGAAGAGGTAATCACTTTTCCTTTTTCGGTCATTAACGGACAGGTATATGGTGACGTCTCAATGAAAGACTCCCTTTATTGGGGCAGCGGATGGGCCTGGGACGATACGCCTGCGGGCTATCAGCCGTATCTCTCTCCATTGATGTTCTGCAAAGGGACTGTTCAGGTTTCCGTAGTTCCCTCCACCGTGCAGGGTGATGCGGCAAGTGTTTCCTGCCAACCTGTATCTTCCTATTATACAGTAACGAATCAGACGAAAACACGCACCTCTTCTGCCGGGAAATTCTCTTTCACGAGAGACTGGCTGACGAATGGAAACAATCTCCTTGTTTCGGGCAATGTTACTTCGATCCGGAAAGATGATGTCAACATCTACGATTCCCCCCGTTTCTTTATGCACACTTTCCTGGAGCACCTCCGTGGGAAAGGAATCACGACTCCCCAGTCGTATGGCTTTGCCGAATTGCCTCGCGACAGTGTGAGAGTAGAGCGTATGGCTTGCTGGAACACTTCTGTGCAGAAAGTGCTGAATCAACTGATGAAAGAGAGTGATAACCTCAATGCGGAAGCATTTCTCTGTCGCCTGGGAGCGCAGGCTACGGGAAAGAAGCAAGTAGCTGCCGAAGATGGCATTGTCGAAATAATGAAGCTGATCCGCCGCCTGGGGCATGATCCGAAAGACTATAAGATTGCCGACGGTTGCGGACTGTCCAATTATAATTACCTCTCTCCTGCCCTGCTGGTCGACTTTCTAAAATATGCGTACTCGCAAACAGAAGTGTTTCAGATGTTATATAAATCACTTCCCGTTGGCGGGGTGGACGGAACTTTAAAATTCCGGATGAAAGGTACTCCTGCTTTCCGGAATGTTCATGCCAAAACAGGCTCGTTTACGGCAATAAATGCGCTTGCAGGCTATCTGAAGATGAAGAACGGGCATGAAGTGGCATTTGCTATTATGAACCAGAATGTGCTTTCGGCTGCTAAAGCGAGAGCGTTTCAGGATAAGGTGTGTGAGGTGATTATCGGGAAATAGGCTAATATTGATGCATCAGTCCGAACAACAAGAGTGGAATCTCGTTGTTGAATCCAATTTCTATGTTGTCAAGGGGAGGTATCTATTCTCCATGGAGGGCTTATTGATTCTTCTACAAAAAGATAATTGTATTCTCTAATAAGTAAAAATCGTTGGATTTTGTTTACCAGAGAATACAATTATACTTGTTTTGAATCGAATACTGTAAATTCTATATTCTGTTTACTTAGCGTATTCAGCCCAATTGGTATTCTTCATATCGCCACTCTTAGCCAACTCTGCGTGCATACCCAGTGCAGCGTGTATAGCGTGCGGAGTCTGCGCTCTGTTACCTGCCAGTTTGAGGTAATCCCAAAGAAGCTCTTTATAGTCGGGATGTGCACAGTTTTCGATGATGGCTTGTGCGCGTTCTTTCGGGCTCTTGCCACGAAGATCGGCAACACCTTGCTCGGTGATAACGATGTTTACAGAGTGCTCGCTGTGGTCGAGGTGAGAAACCATCGGCACGATTGCACTGATCTTACCTTCTTTTGCCACAGACGGACAAGTGAAGATAGAGATGTAAGCGTTGCGGGTAAAGTCGCCCGAACCACCGATACCGTTCATCATTTTAGTTCCGGAGATATGAGTTGAGTTTACGTTTCCGTACAGGTCAACTTCGATGGCTGTATTGATAGAAATGATACCGAGACGACGAACCACTTCCGGGTTGTTGGAAATTTCTGACGGACGGAGAACCAGTTTATCGCGGAAGAAATCCATATCGTTGTAAATGCCTTCCAGACAGTCGTTTGTAACAGTCAGTGAGCAGGCGCTACCAAATTTGATACGTCCTTCGCGAATCAATCCGATCACGGAATTCTGGATAACCTCTGTGTACATCTCAAATGCAGGAATCGTTTTGTCACGTCCCAATGCACCGAGTACAGCGTTGGCGATGTTTCCTACACCCGATTGCAAAGGCAAGAAACTAGACGGGATGATACCGCGTTTCATGTCGGCAGCAAGGAAGTCGGCAACATTCTGCCCGATTTTGTCGGTCAACGGATCAGCAGCAGCGAAAGAACGCGCTTCATCCGGCCAGTTGGTTTCCACTACGCCTATAATCTTTTTGGGGTCTACCTGAACGTAAGGCAGTCCGATACGGTCACTCGGTTTGTAGATCGGTATTTCGCGGCGGTAAGGCGGGTCGAGCGGTTCGTATACGTCGTGCATACCCATACCGGATTTGCTGTGTGCGCTGTTCAACTCCACGATAATCTGGTCGGCAAGACGGCAGATAGTCGGCGAAATACCACCCGCGGCAGTCAGATAAATCTTTCCGTCGGGAGTCACTTCGCAGGCTTCGATGATGGCTACGTTCACTTTGCCCATGAACCCGTAGCGCACTTCCTGTGCCATTTGTGAGAGGTGTATGTCGTTGTAGGCAATCTCTCCGTTGTTCACAGCTTTGCGGAAGTCGGCGTTGGTAGTATAAGGAGCGCGGTAGCGGATGGCTTTGGCACGTGACAGTACGCCGTCACAGGATTCCCCTGTTGATGCGCCTGTGAAAATTCCTACTTGAAACGGGTTTCCTTTTGCATGTTCTGCTTCAGCAATTTTTGCGAGTTCGGCTGTTACAGCCTTGGCCGTTCCGGCGGGAGTAAATCCGCTTAGGCCGATGTTATAGCCATGTTTGATTAGGCTTGCAGCTTCCGCTGCCGAAATACGATTGAATGACATAAAATAGTAAATTTCGTGTTAAAAAACAGTTGATAAATTATGGTTAGTTATTGCTCAATGCTCTTAGCTCAATGTTCTTATAACCAATGTGTAATATTTAATCTTCTCTGATATATTTAGTGCATTTGGCAATGCTTTCATTTCTCCTTTTCTAATACTTTCGTTGAAGTATTTCTCCCCAGATAATAGCGCGTCGGGCTTCTTCTGCCGAATGAATCGTGAAGTCTTGTTCGTTGGGTGATTCGTGAGGAGTGTTATAGTGAGAGCCTTGCCTGGTATTTCGCTCATCCTGTGCGACACTGTTTGCCAAGGATGCAGCGACGGATACTTCTTCTTTTTTCTTTTTGGATTTCGACGCTGGTTGTGCAACCGGTTTCGATATTGGTTTCGCAGCCGGTTTGGCTACGGTTGGCTCGTAAGAAGATGCGGGTGGGAACAATTCGTCGAGCGATTTGCCTCTGCCCCATGCTTCGGGCATAGGAACGACATTCGGATCTATTTCTGTGGGAGATGACATTGGGGGAACAGGGCGTTTATTTTGAGCCTTTTTCGACTTGCTATTTTTATTCACCTCTTTGAATATTCCCACAAGAATGACACCTGCTATCAAGAGAAATTTCAAAAAATCTTCCATTGTGCTTCACTTCTAAATAGTTATCCGCCAAAGGTAGGCATTTTATCTGGTTTGAACTAACATTTGGGTATGAAAAAAGGGCAGCTTCACAGCTCCCCTTAATTTTTTTAACCTAAACCTTAACTATGAAAAAATCTAATGTTTCTTTCATTGCACAAATGTGAAAAATAAATTTAAATTTGCCAAGCATATCGCCTAAAAATGTTTATTCCCTTAACATTAATTACAAATTTGCTTGCCAAATCATAAGTTTTTGCGTTATTTTGATATCAATTCACTACTTATTGAAAGCGAAGCCGTATCTTTGCATCCGAATTTTTAAACTAAGATTTGAGTATGAACGAATTAACGGGAGCGGACTTTAAATCCGCAACTGAAATGAATGATGACAACAAAAAGTTGTTTATCGAAACCTATGGCTGCCAGATGAACGTAGCCGACAGTGAGGTGATTGCCTCGGTGATGCAAATGGCGGGTTATTCCGTAGCCGAAACGCTGGAGGAAGCCGATGCCGTGTTTATGAATACCTGTTCCATCCGCGACAATGCGGAGCAGAAGATTCTGAATCGCCTGGAGTTTTTCCACTCGCTGAAGAAAAAGAAAAAGCACCTGATTGTAGGTGTATTGGGCTGTATGGCCGAACGGGTAAAGGATGATCTGATAACGAATCATCATGTCGACCTCGTTGTGGGGCCGGATGCTTACCTGACGTTGCCCGACCTGATTGCTGCCGTAGAAACCGGTGAAAAAGCAATCAATGTGGAACTTTCTACTACCGAGACTTATCGGGATGTGATTCCGTCGCGTATCTGTGGCAATCATATTTCGGGTTTTGTATCCATCATGCGTGGCTGCAATAACTTCTGCACCTATTGCATCGTGCCCTATACTCGTGGACGCGAGCGTAGCCGTGACGTAGAAAGCATCCTGAATGAAGTGGCAGACCTCGTGGCGAAAGGCTATAAGGAAGTCACCTTGTTGGGGCAGAACGTCAACTCTTACCGTTTTGAAAGACCGACAGGCGAAGTGGTTACTTTCCCGATGTTGCTCCGAACAGTGGCCGAAGCTGCTCCGGGAGTGCGTATTCGTTTCACAACTTCCCATCCGAAAGACATGAGCGATGAGACGTTGGAAGTAATTGCGCAAGTCCCCAATGTGTGTAAACATATCCATCTGCCTGTGCAGAGCGGCAGTTCGCGTATTCTGAAACTGATGAACCGTAAATATACCCGTGAGTGGTATCTGGACCGGGTGGCAGCTATCAAACGTATCATCCCCGATTGCGGATTGACTACCGATATTTTCTCCGGTTTTCATTCTGAAACGGAAGAGGATCATGCCTTGTCACTTTCGCTGATGGAAGAATGTGGATACGATGCTGCTTTCATGTTTAAATACTCCGAACGTCCGGGAACGTATGCATCGAAGCATCTCGAAGATAATGTGTCCGAAGAGGTGAAAGTACGCCGCCTGAACGAAATTATCGCTTTGCAGAACCGTCTGTCTGCCGAATCCAACCAGCGTTGCATCGGTAAAACGTATGAAGTGCTTGTAGAAGGAGTTTCCAAGCGTTCGCGCGACCAGCTGTTCGGCCGTACGGAGCAGAACCGTGTAGTGGTGTTCGACAGAGGTACGCACCGTGTAGGTGATTTTGTCAACGTGCGTGTCACGGAAGCCAGTTCGGCTACGCTGAAAGGGGAAGAGGTCGTTTCAAATTAGTTTGCAAGAGAATTTTAAGATCGAACAAATATTGCACGAATTAGCAGATTATTTCATTTAATGTGCTTCTTACGGCTTACTATATTTCTCATTGCAGAGGACGCAAAAAACGCAGAGGTATTATTTTTTTTAATCTCTGTGTCTTTTGTGTCCTCTGTGTTTTTTTCGTCTTTTTGGCTCTCTTTTACGATGAGATTTACATCATCATGTGCCTCCTGATGGAGAACTTCACAATCGCCATTGCATTGATGGCCGCAAATGGAATGTCCATCGGTTCGTGGTGTGTATTGTAGCTCACTAGTTTGAGATATCCCTCCTTATCGGAACGGTTCACGTATTTCACTGCCAGATACTCGTCTCCGTCAATCATAAACGACACCAGATATATTTCCCCGTAAATGACATTATCGAAGCTGCTGATTTCTTTATATCCGATAATGTCTCCCGATTTCAATATAGGATACATGCTGTCTCCGTTGACGTAGACTGCTCCGTCGCAGACGGAAATATTCGGAATTAATATCTTTCCCAGTGCATATTGCTTTTTGTTGGTGAACAATGTTTTCAGGTTTGCAGCTGCCGTAATATCGTATAATGTCACGCTACGGTCGTCTATTGGTTCGGGTGTTTTCGGATTGTGTATAATCTCGACTTCTCCCTGCACCAGTTCGCTTTCGCAATATCTTGATTGGTGTTTCGGATTTCCCTTTCCCAATAATAGCCAATTGTAGTCCACCTTGTCCCCGAATTTATCGAGTAACAGGCGGAAGTCAATGCTATTTCGTGCACCCCAATTGGATACTGTAGCGCGTGAGACGCCTAAATATTCAGCTAATTCGCTGTCGTTCTTGAAGTTTAGCGCCTGTTTGGCACGCTTCACTATTCCTGTAACATCCAAAAATGTATCCATTCTATTATCGTTTATTTTTGATGTAAAAATTCATAAACTCGTTAATTGCTCATTGATAATTTGTTATCTACTTTTTTAAAGTTAATTCTCAAAATCATTTGTTTTCTTTGTGAAAACTGTTTTATCTTTGTAGCAACGAAATTACAAAGATGTTTCAAAATTATAAATTTTAAATAGAAAAACCATGAGAAACCGCAAAAAGTTTACGAAAGGTTGCAAAATACCTCATTCACCCCCTTTTTAAGGAAGCCGTGCCGGACGGGCGGAAGTAATATTGAGCCCGCTTACACCATCTATATATCTTGCGTCTAGCATCTATATACCCAATGTGCAGCCGATATATCTCCAATATACAGCAACTATATGTCCTGCGCGCAAGCGATATATCTCTAATATACACACGAATATTTAAATATGAAAATTGTAAAAACGGAAAGCAGTATGGAAACCATTATGAATCAATCTCTACACATCTGCGGATGTTGCAAGCGTAAGCTCCCACAGGAAGCCTTTTATATGAATCAGCGTACCCGGGCTTCAGATAATTACTGCAAGGAATGCCGTAAGGCAAACACGCGCAGACATCGCAATCAGGATAAAAATATATCATTTGAAAACAAACCTCTTTCTTATCCGGTAATAACCGAGGTAAAGGACTACGCTTTGCGGATGCTCCTTATCCGTCATGCCCGTCAGGTGGTGGCGGACAGTATTCACCGGAAGCAGGAAAAGGAAAAACTACATGCACTATGGGAAGAATAAAACAGGGGTTGGATTATTTCCCCATGAGCACCAGTTTCATGCACGACCGCGTGGTGCGTCGTGTCATGAAGCGGGAAGGTGATGCTGCTTTTGCCACATTGGTAGAAACACTGTCGTACATCTATGCCGGAAAAGGATATTATATCTCTGCCAGTGATGAGTTTTACGATGAATTGACGGACAGCCTTTACAACACGGATATGGATGATGTGAAACGTATCATCGCCCTGTCCGTGGAATGTGGTCTGTTTGATGCCGGACTTTTCCGCCAATACGGCATCCTGACTTCCGCTGATATCCAACGGCAGTATCTTTTTATCACCAAGCGTCGCAGCAGTTCGTTGATAGAGCCGGACTACTGCCTATTGGAAGCGGAAGAGCTTGCATCGTACCACTCTTCTCAAAGTAGCAAAAGCTGTGCGGATGATGCTGATAACGAAACAGTCGATGCTGTAACATCAACTGCTGATTCTGTAACATCAAACACCGATTCTGCAACATCGGAAGCCGAAATGTCGACATTGGGTACACAAAACAAAGAAAAACAAATTAAAACAAAGGAAAACAAATTAAACCACCTCTCTGACTCTCCTCAAGGAGAGGATAGAGGAGGAAAAATCTTGAAAAGAAGGAAGGTGATGACACAGGAAGACATCGACAATCTGCAACCACCGTCCGACGGCATGCAGCGTAACTTCGAGGGACTGCTGGAGAATCTTCACTCTTACAAGATTCCGCCTTCCGAGCAATATGCCATTATCCTGAAAAGTAACTTCGGAGCTATCGGAAACCCTGTGTGGAAGGGATTCAGCAACATTCGCGGGAGTAATGGAAAAATCAAATTGCCGGGACATTATCTTTTGAGCGTAATTAATTAATTTATGAACGCACTTTGAAAAAATGATTGGGTCAGTCTGAATAATACCCGTATCTTTACAGTGTCATTAAGCTTAAGGACAACACTAAACTAATTTATTAACACGTAAAAACTATTACAATTATGCCAGTATTGTACAAACCCTTCCAGTCCGTTCTGGAAGACAAGAACAAAAAGAAATTATTTCATCCCCGTGTGATATACACGGCCAATGTGTCAACCACCCAACTCGCCAAAGAGATAGCCGCTTACTCGTCTCTCTCCACCGGTGACGTGAAGAATACACTCGATAATCTGGTGACAGTGGCTGCCCAGCATCTGCAAGCATCGGAAAGTGTAACGCTCGACGGCTTCGGGACTTTCCGTATGGTGATGAAGTCCAACGGCAAAGGGGTGGAACTGCCGGAAAAAGTATCGGCTGCCCAGGCTTCCCTTACTGTCCGCTTCCTGCCCAACTATACCAAGAATCCTGACCGTACCACCGCTACCCGTTCTTTGGTGACAGGTGCCAAGTGTGTCCGTTTCGACCTTGCCGATACTTCGGCTTCGGGTGGCGGAAATAGCGGTGAACCCGATGACGGTGGTGGTTCCGGCGGTAGTGGAGAAGCGCCGGATCCGGCAGCATAGCCTGTCTGTATGACGCAACACAAACACGAATGACTGACTAAACGACTAAACGGAATTTTTTAACTAGACTAGTAAACTAATTATCCACTAACATGCGAATTATTAATTTAATCGTGGTGCACTGCAGCGCCACGCGGGAGGATTGTACGCTCTCTCCGGAAGATTTGGACCGGTTGCACCGACGTCGGGGATTCAATGGAACAGGCTATCACTACTACATCCGCAAGGATGGAACAGTGCACCTCACCCGCCCCATCGAACGTGTCGGAGCGCACGCAAAAGGTTTCAATGCTCATTCAATAGGTATTTGCTATGAAGGTGGTCTGGACTGCCGGGGACGCCCGGCGGATACCCGGACCCCGGCACAGCGGGCCACGCTCCGGCAACTCGTCGGGCAGCTACAGGAAAAATTTCCCGGCTGCCGGGTATGCGGACACCGGGATCTTTCACCGGACTTAAACGGAAACGGCGAGATAGAGCCGGAAGAGTGGATTAAATCGTGCCCGTGTTTTGAGGTGGCAAAGGAATTCAAGGAACTTGAGGAGTTTGCTGTCAAAACAGAAAACACGGAAGAACACAGAGTAACACAACACATTAAAGAACAGAAAGGAGGTAAATGATGGCAATGAAGAAATCAGTATGGGACATGATCCTGAAAGTGGTTATCGCAGTGGCTTCGGCTTTGGCCGGCGTTTTGGGCGCTAATGCGATGAATTTGTAAATTTTTCAATAGTTCTATAGTTTTATAATTCTGCAGATTCCGAGGTTTGGAGTCTGCAGAATTTCAAACCTATATTTCAACACAGACTAAGACTCAATTTAAATACCATTCTTTAGTTTTTAACCATTTATATAACAAAAATAAAATATGAAACGATTAATTTTTATACTATCATTTTTTGCAGCATTCTTTCCTTTTACGGCACGTGCAGCTTCTACACTTCCATACGTTTCCCTTTCTGTCCCCACTTCTCCCCAGGCGGCAGCCTTCAAGATGTATGGAGATGTAGCTGTGAATCCAGCCATGGGAGTGCCCGACATATCCATTCCCTTGTTCGACATTGACCATCACGGCTATCGGTTACCTTTGAGCTTAAAATACAATCCGGCTCCGTTCCATCCCGGCTACAACTATGACGTGTTCGGCCGTGGCTGGGCATTATCTATCAGCAGTTGCATCTCGCGAAGCATAGAATGCATGCCCGATGAACTTACAGACTTTAAACTGGATACCGATAAGTTTGGAGAGTCATACCGGAACTTAACGGAAGAATACTTGAACACGTTGAATCTAAAATCCGACCTCTTTACCGCTACCCTTCCTGATGGTAGTTCCTTCGAATTCGTTATCAGAAAAAACTATGACGGCAAAATCGAATATGTTGTTTCAGGTGGACGTGATGTGAAGATAACCCATGCTACTGGGGATAGGAAGATTATATCTTTTAAAGTGGTAGACGAACAGGGCGTTGAGTATGCTTTCACCGGTGCCGATACCACCTTTAGAGGAACGGGTTGTACGATTACTCCCTACAACACCACTTATGTGTCTTGGCAACTGACCTCTATCCGTCTGCCCCATTCCCCGGAACTTATTACTTTTGACTATAACAAGAGTATTCATTCCAACTTTGGGTATCAGCAGACAGAGCCGGCAGTACGTTTCCGTCATTTTTATGAGTTATGGTGTAGCCCGGACGTATTTGATGTCACTGTACATACTTATACACGGCAGCATGCATATCAGATGAAGCTTCTGACTTCCGTCACTTATGGTACCACCACCATTCGTATCAATTATAAAGACGACACCAACAGTGAATATTATAATTATGCCCAAAGTATCAGTATAAAAGACGGAGACAGACTTGTGCGGACCATCAACCTTGAACAGCATCAGGGGACTTTGCAATCTAGCAGTTTATCAAAGTCGCCTTTCAGCATGCTTGACAGCGTCACTTTGCTTGGCGGTAATGATGCATCATCCGAGACCTATCGGTGTGGATATACATCTTCGTATGCCAACTTTGGTGGAACAGACCATTGGGGTAACCTGAATTTTCGCAGCAACAATTATGACGTGGCCTATATGAATCTGTTCGTGGGCTTTGATGTGTCCAAAGCCAGCAGTTCTTTTGTAACAGACGTACCAAAAGACGAAAATGATTTGTCTCCTTTGGATAAAGTGAGACTCTCTAATGTACCCTACAACACACGTAAACCTGCCGGCCCTGAAAGCCATTGTATACTCCGTAAGCTAACTTATCCGACAGGGGGCTACACAGAGTTTGACTTTGAGAACCACAAGTTCTTCTCATTCACAGATGATGATGGAGACTATATTCACGATAAAAAAAGGCGCGTGAAGACCGAAGCTACAGGTTTCAGGATTCGTGAAATCGTCAACTATACGGCAGAAGGTGTGCGGAGCGATTCCAAACACTACTGTTACGGGAAAACAGAATATGAAGAAAACGGCTGGGAAATCGGACGCTACTACCATACAGGCGCAGGCGAACCAACCCTCGATCCTACCATTCAGACTTATATGAACTACCAATCGACCGAACTTCCAATGTCGGTACTGAACATGGTCCTGGGGCTTGATCCGGATGGGAAATATCGCTACTTCAAATCCAATCCTTTCATGAGTTATAGTCCGTCAGAAGGATATCCTGTTTACACCTGGGAGTGGGAATGTACGTTCAGTGCGTTCAATTTCCAGCGGCTTCTGAACGGCCGTCCCGCAGTGGTCTATCCCGAAGTTACGGTCTATTATTTAAAGGATGGTGCAACCCAATTTACTCCTGAAAGTTGTAATGGAAAGACTGTCTATCAATATGATATCTATGAAGCAATGCAAAATGATACCGCCTTTTTCGAGAAACCGCAGTACTATGGCAATGTGCTCTGGTATGAAGGAGAGAAATATCGCTATAATCTGTTGAAAGAACAGACCGACTACATGAGCGACGGACGGGAATATAAACTGAAGCGGCGCGAGTCACTGATTTGGCGTTACGGTGGTGCATCGGTGATAGACTGGGAATATTCCAATTCCTATGGAACCCCATATTTTGTCCCTATAACCGCTGTTCTTGGTAGTTTCTATACTTCTACCTGTCAGATGCTTGGGCACTCACTTCTATATGAGCGTAAAGTAACCACTTATGACGAATCGGAAACAGGTATTACAGATACAGAACACTACACCTATCTCTCCGGCAACCGGATGCAATGGAAAGAACGGAATGCAGGAGGCCTGCATCGGGAGACCAATTGGGAATATCCGGCTATCGCGCGAACTGGTACAACCCCGGATGTTGTTCGCAAAATGGTGGAAAAGAACATACTTAACCCCGTGTTGACAGAGGAACAGAGTACTTCTGACGGCTATAGACGTGAATTCGGAGAGTTTCTTACAGAAAGTGGGGATACGCTGATATTGCCTGCCCGGCTTTATCAGAGATTTTCCTTTCCGAGTATACTCTACAGCGAAGTTCTTGCCTACTCTTCCAACGGAAATCCCCGCGAAGTAGTTTCTAAGGATAAGTTACATACGGTCTATTTATGGGGATATGGTGATCGCTATCTTATTGCCGAAATCAAGAATGCCACTCTAGAGCAGGTGGAAACTGCCGTATTTTCCGTCTTTGGCATGACATCCTCCGCATTGGCAAAGAGCACTACTCCTGATTCCGCCAAGCTAAAGGCATTGCGCAACCATACGTCTCTCTCGGAAGCACATATTACCACTTTTACCCATCTTCCGTTGGTGGGTGTTACCTCGATCTTCGATCCTACAGGGAAGGCTTCGTATTACGACTACGATGGATTGGGACGTCTGAAGACGAACTACTATTACGAAGGTAACGTCGTGGATGAAAGCAAGAAACGCGTCGTGCAGGAATATGATTATCATTACCGTAACCAATAAACAAAATATGTACAAACTTATGAAACGAATATATTTACTTCTTTCGCTCTTATTGTGCTCTCTTTTATGCATGTCGCAGGTGAGCACTTCACAGAACTATATCAGTACACGTACTTATACCTCCCCCGACCATAGCGGTTGCCGTGAACAGGTGGTATACTTTGACGGCCTGGGCCGTCCCTCACAAACGGTAGATTGTGGCATTACGCCCGACAGGAAAGATCTTGTCTCATTACAAGAGTATGATGATCAGGGACGCAAACTGCGCACCTGGCTTCCTGCCAAGTCAGCGGGAAATGGCAATTACATGCCCCTCTCTTCCTTACAAGATGGTGCAAGCTCATTGGCGGGTGGTGATGCGCGTCCGTATCTGCAGACCACGTATGAAGCCTCTCCCTTCAACAGGCCGGTTGCACAGCATGGAGCGGGCGCAGCATGGGCAGAGCATCCTGTAAGCTACCAATACATCACCCGTAATCCCCGATCCTTTCCCTCGTCTTATTATATGACTCCCTCCGGCAATTTCTTGGGAGTCTGTACTACCGATGAAGACGGGAATCAGGCTTATGAGTTTAAAGATGGATTCGGACGTACAATTCTGGCGGGATGCATGGACGGTCCTGATCCTTGTTTCGCTTATTATGAATATGACAACCACGATGATTTGGTGAATGTTTATCCGCCTTTTGTAACTTACTACCAAATGAATGAACCCGAAGGACCTTATGCTACACAGAGTAGTTATTCCTATCACTATGACTTCCTGCACCGCTGTGTTTACAAGAAACTGCCGGAGCGTGATGCCATCTATTACATTTACGATCATAGCGACCATCAGGTGTTTTCGCAGGACGGCGAGCAACGTGTTCGTGGAGAATGGACATTCTCCCTTAGCGATGAATTGAATCGTCCGGTACTCACGGGTATTTGCCACGATTATTATTCTTACAATGACTTCCCGCTGTGGAATACCGATGTGAAAGCACGACGGGATGATACAGGCACTGCCTTTCATGGCTATATTCTCGAGAATATCCCGATGACGAATCCTGTAGTGTATACAGTGAACTACTACGATGACTACTCTTTCATCGGCAAGCACGGAGTGCCCACGTCTCTGAACTATGTCACACCTCCCTCGGGTTATGGAACCTGCTATGCGGAGAGCAGTAAAGGATTGTTGACAGGCACAGTTACAGCCCGCATGGACGCTACCGGTGTGACCGGATATGATTATGCCGCTTTCTACTACGACGAACGCGGACGCATCATCCAAAGCCGGGCGACGAACCACATGGGAGGCATAGAGGAAGAATATGTAGCCTACAATTTTATGGGAGAACCCCTGAAGCGACAACATGTCCATACCGCCACAGGAAAGAGCACGCAGACGGAAGAATGTACGTACGAGTATGACCACGCAGGACGCCTTTTAACGACAAAGCATAAGTTGAATACGAATGAGGAAGTGACTCTCGTTGAAAACACCTATGATGACTTGGGACGAATCAGGAGCAGCAAACGCCATGGCAACTCTGGTCTTGCAACGGACTATACCTATAATGTCCGCTCATGGATCAAGACATTGACTACCGATACGCTGTTCACCCAGACGTTGCATTACAACGACTCATACGGTGGAAGCACACCCTGCTATAACGGCAACATATCCGGCATGAGTTGGAAAGCCGCAGGCGACACCGGAGTGCATGGATACCGCTTCAGCTACGACGGATTGTCACGGTTGACCGCTGCGGGGTATTTGTGGAATGGAGCTCCCAGCGCAAACTATAACACCTCCTACACGTATAACAGGCAGAGTAACCTGACTTCACTCCGTCGTAACGGGCGCACAGGCGCTTCCTCCTACGGCTTGATTGACGACCTGACGTTCACTCTGGATGGCAACTGGCTGACACGTGTGGATGATGCCGCCACAGCGTCGGCTTACAACAACGGGTTCGAATTTAAGGATGCCGTGAAGCAGGGCAATGAATACACCTATGACAAGAATGGCAATATGACCAAAGATTTAAACAAGAATATTACTGATATTCAATATAATTGTTTAAATTCGCCATGTAAAGTCACGTTCAAGGATGGGAGTACCATTACTTATACGTATGCATTGAACGGAGCAAAGCTGCGCACAGTGCACAAGACAGGCAACACTACCAGTACAACGGACTATTGCGGAAATGTGATCTATGAGAATGGTGTACAGAAACTATTACTGACTGATGCCGGTCATGTTACGTTGTCCGACAAGAAATATCATTACTACTTGCAGGATCATCAGGGAAACAATCGCGTAGTTGTAGATCAGGCGGGGCAAAAGGAAGAGGTAAACCATTACTATCCTTTCGGAGGCACGTTTGCTTCAGCAGAGAAGAGTATTCAGCCTTATAAGTATAATGGAAAGGAACTTGATACCAAGAATGGATTGAATTGGTATGATTATGGGGCAAGACAGTATGATGCTGCGATTGGAAGGTGGAATGCGGTGGATCCGATGGCGGAGAAATACTATAATTGGAGTCCCTATAGTTATTGCATGAGTAATCCTATAAAATATATTGATCCAAGTGGACAGACCGTTGTTATCTGGTATAAGAATGATAGTGGAAAGACTGTATCATATTCATATAGTGGTGGTAATGTAGCCCATCCCAACCCTTTTGTGAAGTCTGTTATTACAGCGTACCAATATAATAAAGCGAATGGTATTACAGCGGGTAACGGCGGCGGAGCTTCCACAGTGGAAATTGTGGAGAATGCTGATATAAAAGTGAACGTAATGGAAACGGCATTGGAAGTTACGTATAGTCCGGATGCCGCTCGTGGAGTCGGATGTATCTATTGGAAAAGTGACTGGGGATCGCAAAATGAAAATGGAACAGTAACTTCTCCCGCTACTGATTTTGACCATGAAGCAGCCCATGCTTTAGAACATAAAACAAATGCTCAAGAGTATGAAGTGAACAGGATACGAGGCAACGATTCGCAATATGATTCTAAAGAAGAAAGAAGGGTGATAACCGGTCCTGAACAGAGAACTGCACGAGCTAATGGAGAGACACGTCCGGGACAAATGACAAGGAGAAATCACAAAGGAAGAACTGTAGTGACGAAAGGAGTTACTTCAAATGTAATTGATATACAAAAAACAAAGGAATATGAGAAAAGAAAGAAACCTGTATGGACTTCGGAACCATAAGAAATATTGTTATTGCGGGCTATTGTTTTTGTTGCTTTTTTTTGTGACATCATGTAAAACCAATCGATTCTTGATTGACAGCAACGAGGTGGAGTATGTCCACTTCTGGTTCGTTGGCGATATAGATACGCATCATGCTATCACAGATTGTGAAACTGTTGTATTTATGCAAGAGAGTCATGATACGATTATGCGTGATAGAAGGATTATCGAACGTTTTGTATCTGTAATTAATCGTTCAAAACCGATTAACCCTAAATCAAATTATGATCTGAGAGTGAGTTCGCTAGTGAGACTAAAGTCAATCAATGGTGAAAAGAGGCCTGATATAAAAGTTTGCATTGGAAACTATGGTCGGCGAATTCTACTAAATGATGTCTTGATGAAAGGAGACCATGAAGAACTTCAGAAGTTCATCCAGGAAGAATTATATGATGCTCTTACCCCGTACCAATGGTTGCCTGAATTTGTAAAAGACTATCTTAAAGATCATCCGGAAGAAAGGAGCAACTATTTGCCTGACGAGTAAAAAGGTTTTGTTCGGGTGTAAGTTATAAACTTTGTGCCTTACCCTGATATATATTGATTAAAAAACAATATATATCAGGGTTTTTGTCTTATGAAGACAACCAGATTTAAATATTCCAACGGGATAGGAAGAATACGTAGCTTACAGCTTTACGGGAGAACCCCTGAAGCGACAACATGTCCATACCGCCACAGGAAAGAGCACGCAAACGGAAGTCTGTATGTACGAGTATGACCACGCAGGACGCCTTTTAAAGACGAAGCATAAGCTGGATACGAATGAGGAAGTGACTCTTGTTGAAAACACCTATGATGACTTGGGACGAATCAAGAGCAGCAAACGCCATGGCAACTCTGCTCTTGCAACGGACTATACCTATAATGTCCGCTCATGGATCAAGACATTGACTACCGATACGCTGTTCACCCAGACGTTGCATTACAACGACTCATACGGTGGAAGCACACCCTGCTATAACGGCAACATATCCGGCATGAGTTGGAAAGCCGCAGGCGACACCGGAGTGCATGGATACCGCTTCAGCTACGACGGATTGTCACGGTTGACCGCTGCGGGGTATTTGTGGAATGGAGCTCCCAGCGCAAACTATAACACCTCCTACACGTATAACAGGCAGAGTAACCTGACTTCACTCCGTCGTAACGGGCGCACAGGCGCTTCCTCCTACGGCTTGATTGACGACCTGACGTTCACTCTGGATGGCAACTGGCTGACACGTGTGGATGATGCCGCCACAGCGTCGGCTTACAACAACGGGTTCGAATTTAAGGATGCCGTGAAGCAGGGCAATGAATACACCTATGACAAGAATGGCAATATGACCAAAGATTTAAACAAGAATATTACTGATATTCAATATAATTGTTTAAATTCGCCAAGTAAAGTCACGTTCCAGGATGGCAGTACCATTACTTATACATATGCAGTGAACGGCACGAAGCTGCGCACAGTGCACACGATAGGCAACACTACCACCACAACGGACTATTGCGGAAATGTGATCTATGAAAATGGTGCACAGAAGTTGTTGCTCACAGATGCCGGACATGTTACGCTGTCCGATAAGAAGTATCACTACTACTTGCAGGATCATCAGGGAAACAATCGGGTGGTTGTAGATCAGACGGGGCAAAAGGAGGAGGTAAACCATTATTATCCTTTCGGAGGCACGTTTGCTTCAGCAGAGAAGAGTATTCAGCCTTATAAGTATAATGGTAAGGAGCTGGATACTAAGAATGGATTGAATTGGTACGATTATGGGGCGAGGTATTATGATGTAGCGATTGGAAGGTGGAATGCGGTGGATCCACTCGCGGAGAAGTATTATGGTATTAGTCCATATGCGTATTGTGTGAATAATCCGATAAGTCTGATTGATCCGGATGGAAAAGCTGCTCAAATCCCTCCTTTCTTTTTAGGGACTGCTAATCCTTTGGTAACAATGGGTAGCCGTATGACAATGTTAGGTACGGCGGATAAGGTTGTTAAAGCATTGCCTAAAGAGGAACACCATATTATTCCAAGATCACTAGGTAAACATGATGTTGTAAAAGCTGCAAGAGAAGGCGGGTTTAAACTTGAAGGGAAAGAGAATAAAATGACTGTAGATAAATTCAGTAAAGCTACTGGAGAAGGACAGCATGGAAAACATCCTAAATATACGGAACAGTTACGTAAAGAGTTTAATGAATATTTAAAGGAAAATCCCAAGGCTTCTCCGGAAGAAAGTGCTAACTTTGTGAGAGGACAAGTTTCTAATGCAAGAAATGCAATAGAGAACAATCCTAATACAAAAGTAAATGATTTGGAATTAAAAAGTTTAACTTTACCGACGGATGGAATAAAAGTCATTAAACCAGTGGAATTAATAAGACCAGTTAAAGCAATCAACCCTTGGGATGCTTAATTTTAATTTATAGTGTTATGAAATATTTTATAATGGAAGAATCTTTAAATGAAAAGATTATAGGTAGTGATTTTCCGCAAGTGTATAAATTTATTAAAGGATATGACGAAGATGCGCCAGATGCTTTATTCAGTTTATACAAATACAAAGATACCTTTCCCGATTATATTCCTAATCTTGATGGAGTAATGTTGGCAGGATATGCTAAATTAACTGATTTTGTCAGTAACGGTTTCAGTCCTTTTCTACTCATTATGAACGAGAAAGCTAAAGATATTCTTGGGCAGTTTCATTTGTGTCCTCATAAATTCTATTCTTTAGGATTATATAGAAGGAAGATTAAAAATGACTACTTTTTATTTCATTATCATTCCAATTATTCAGACTTTGTAGATTATCAAAAAACGTCTTTTAGAGAACATCATTCATTCCGATTTCAATCCGATCCCTTTTTTGTCAGTTCCAAGGAGGAATTTTGGGAGAAAAGAAAAGCTATAAAAACCGAAAAAGGTATTTCTTGTGGTATACGGGGTGATAGAATCGTTATGAACAAAGATTTTGACCATGAACTTGATTTCTTTGTTATTAGTATACTTGACGGCAATACTTATGTAAGTGAACGATTGAAAAACGCAATCGAAACAGCAGGTTTAACCGGATGGGAATTTACACCAGCAACTAACTTGATAGTTGAAGATTGATATCCTCTGATATAAATCCAATACCTGTAGGTTAAGAGTAACCAATATTTAACAACTGCTCTGACATGAATGTAATTTTTCTATGTCAGGGCAGTTTTATCTTTTTTATTACACATCCATTAGTCTTTCTTGATATGAAAAAGGATTGTTACTTATGATTCCACTGACCATTCTTTGAAACGCAGCATGTCTTCATGCTTTTCCCTGACAATCTCCCTGTACAGAAGAGTACAGCTATAGGTATGACCATACAGGCAGACCAATCCATATGAAGCATAGCTTGAATGGAAGGTACGAGATGGTGTATACGATGGATTGGGGCGTTTGAACAGCCGCCTTTGCTGGAAAAGCGGTAACCTTGAATCGTGGTACGATTATAATGCCCGTTCTCAACTGACGGCTGTTGATGGTTCTTTTTTCAACCAAAAACTGTATTACAACGACTCATACGGCGGGAGCACAGCTTGCTACAACGGCAACATATCCGGCATGAGTTGGAAAGCCGCAGGCGACACCGGAGTGCATGGATACCGCTTCAGCTACGACGGAATGTCACGGTTGACCGCTGCGGGGTATTTGTGGAATGGAGCTCCCAGCGCAAATTATAACACCTCCTACATGTATAACAGGCAGAGTAACCTGACTTCACTCCGTCGTAACGGACGCACAGGCGCTTCCTTCTACGGCTTGATTGACGACCTGACGTTCACACTTGATGGCAACTGGCTGACACGCGTGGATGATGGCGCCACCGCGTCGGCCTACAACAACGGGTTCGAGTTCAAGGATGCCGTGAAGCAGGACAATGAATACACCTATGGCAAGAATGGCAACCTGACCAAAGATTTGAACAAGAATATTACTGATATTCAATATAATTATTTAAATTTGCCATGTAAAGTCACGTTCAAGGATGGCAGTACTATTCTTATACGTATGCGGTGAACGGTACGAAGCTGCGCACAGTGCACACGATAGGCAACACTACCACCACAACGGACTATAATAAATGCAGTGCGTGGACAAAAAAATGTAACGACTCCTGTTATTCGATTTGGTGGTAATGCAAATCAGGTATATCACACTTTTCGGCATACAGACGCTTTAGGCTTGGACAGATCATTAGTGCAGTCAATGATACGAACTCATTTTGAAACTGTTTCTTCGCAAGTAGTAGTGGGTAGGCCTTTTAATCAGATCATTAGAATAGGTGGTCGAAATATACAGTATACAGTTTTTAAACTTTCTGATGGTACATTTAATATAGGAAGAATACATGAATTTTTATAGAATACCGACTAAGCAAGAGGAGCAACTTATTGAACTACTTGTTCATAAGTCCTCTTTAAAAATGCCTGAAGATTGGAAAAATGGATTATTAGTATGTCCAATGGATGATGGGGAAATGGGTGGTTTATATTTGTTTCCACAGGGGAAAATAATTGAAAGTAGAAAATTTGGTAAACAAATTAGTGAATTACAATTTAAGGATATTGATGGAGTTGAGGTTATCGCATCCTTAAATGTGGATGTTGATGGGATCCTGTTTGAGCTCGAAATATGGAAAACAAATTTTGAAAAACTTGTAAAATTGCCTGATTTATAAATTGATTACTACCTTGACATGATATAGAAATATTCTTAGGTGTCAGGGTAGTTTTATGATATTGATAATTATGGATTTAATGTTTCTATGACGTTTCCTAGTATTCATTTTCAGATATTAAACCACGGTATATATGATAAGAAGTATGGGGAAATGTCGAGATTCAGATTTTGGTCTGATAAATGGGATGCTATGAGTAATACTGATAAGCAGAGGTTATCAGATAATGCAGATGAAAGATTTCAAAGAAACGTGAATTAGGTAAAGGATAATAGTAAGTAAATGAATCTCTTGTCTATGGTAGATAGCACGAAGCTCCGCGCTGTCTTATCCTGATATGGAATTAGAAATTATTCTGTGTTAGGGTATCTTTTTATTTGCTTTTACATAAATACAGAAAGGATATGCGCTTGATATTTCAGCTAGCCTAATTGTAGATGCTGATATTTTAATTGGTTTATCTATTAAAAGTCCTTAACGAAACCCCAATCCATCACTTTTTATTTGTTTCTTTGCACCAAATTCGGGTATAGTGTTGTCTTGTCATTCGAGGCAGCACTTAATTTTGCTTAGAAATTAATGGAGAAACTCAGTATAAATGCTTGTCCGGTGTGTGGCGGTGCGCACTTGAAACGCGTCATGACTTGTACGGATTTTTATGCTTCGGGCGAACAGTTTGAACTGCATTCGTGTGAGGACTGTGGATTTACATTCACACAAGGAGTTCCCGTGGAAGCAGAGATAGGCAAGTATTATGAGACTCCTGACTACATCTCCCACACTGATACGCGCAAGGGCGCGATGAATAATATCTACCATTACGTACGTTCTTATATGCTGGGCCGCAAAGCGCGTCTGGTAGCTAAGGAAGCGCATCGCAAGACGGGGCGTTTGCTTGATATAGGTACGGGAACCGGCTATTTTTCCGATACAATGGTTCGTCGGGGATGGAAGGTAGAGGCAGTGGAGAAAAGTCCGCAGGCACGTGAGTTTGCAAAAACACATTTCGAACTGGATGTAAAGCCCGAATCGGCTCTGAAAGAGTTTACTCCTGCTAGTTTTGATGTCATCACTCTCTGGCATGTGATGGAGCATCTCGAATCTTTGAATGAGACTTGGGAGACGCTTCGCGAACTGCTGACAGAAAAAGGAGTATTGATTGTGGCAGTGCCCAACTGCTCTTCTTATGATGCCAAGCGCTACGGTGAGTATTGGGCAGCTTATGACGTTCCCCGTCATCTTTGGCATTTCACTCCGGGCACTATACAACAGTTGGCTTCCCGCCATGGTTTTATTATGGCGGCACGTCATCCGATGCCGTTCGATGCGTTTTACGTATCTATGTTGAGCGAGAAACATCGTGGCAGTTCATGCAGTTTCCTGAAAGGGATGTTTGCCGGGACGTTGGCCTGGTTCAATGCTTTGGGAAGGAAAGAACGCAGCAGTTCAATGATTTATGTATTCCGAAAAAAGAGATAACGCATGGGAAATCAAAACAAATATAAGTCAGGTTCGATTTTCGACATGCAGTTCATCACGTCGAGTATCAGTACGACACTGGTATTGCTGTTGCTGGGACTGGTTGTCTTTTTCGTATTGACGGCGCACAATCTTTCCGTATATGTCCGCGAGAATATCAGTTTCTCCGTTCTTATCAGTGACGACATGAAAGAAGCGGATATACTGAAACTTCAGAAGAAGCTGAATCAGGAACCTTTCGTGAAACAATCCGAATATATTTCTAAAAAACAAGCATTGAAAGAACAGACGGAAGCAATGGGAACAGATCCGGAAGAATTCCTGGGCTATAACCCTTTTACCGCTTCCATCGAAATCAAACTCCATTCTGACTATGCCAACTCGGACAGCATTGCGAAGATAGAGAAATTGATTAAAAAGAACACCAACATACAAGATGTGCTCTATCGAAAGGAGTTGATTGACGCCGTGAATGATAACATACGAAATATCAGTCTGGTACTGCTTGCCTTGGCAGTAGTGCTTACTTTTATCTCTTTTGCCTTGATAAACAATACCATAAGACTGGCTATTTATTCCAAACGCTTCCTCATTCACACCATGAAACTGGTAGGGGCGAGTTGGGGATTCATCCGGGGGCCATTCCTTCGAAAGAATGTATGGAGCGGGATATTGGCAGCCATCGTTGCCGATTCCATATTGATGGGGACCGCTTATTGGGCCGTGACGTATGAACAGGAATTGCTTCAGGTCATCACGCCTGAAGTCATGTTGATAGTCTGTGCAAGCGTATTGGCATTTGGAATTGTAATAACGTGGCTATGCGCCTATTTCTCCATGAATAAATACCTGAGAATGAAAGCAAACAGCCTGTACTATATTTAGCGGATGGCGAATGGCTGACGGCAAACCTGTGTTTGCGTGTGATTAGCATCCGTAACAACCGACTGATAGAGTAAGGGAATGATTGAAATTAGTAATTTGTAATTAAATAAACTATGTCTGACAAGCAGAAATTTGCCTTTGATAAAGTGAACTTTATCTTGCTCGCAATAGGGATGGCGATTGTTATTATCGGCTTTCTATTGATGACGGGACCTACATCGTCCGAAACGCTTTTTGAACCCGATATTTTCAGTGTACGCAGAATCAAGGTGGCGCCGGTCGTTTGCCTGTTTGGCTTTGTATCTATGATTTATGCAGTATTACGCAAACCTAAAACACAAAAAACAGAAGAATAAAGATGGGGGATTTAACAACATTTGAAACGATTATTATTGCTATTGTAGAAGGGTTGACAGAGTTTCTACCAGTCTCTTCTACAGGACATATGATTATTACACAAAACATACTAGGGGTAGAAAGTACAGAATTTGTAAAAGCGTTTACTGTAATTATTCAGTTTGGCGCAATTCTTTCAGTTGTCTGCCTTTACTGGAAACGTTTTTTCCGGTTGAATCATACACCGGCTCCTGCAGGCGCTTCCGCTTTGAAGTGTTTTCTGCATAAATTCGATTTTTACTGGAAGCTGCTGGTTGCTTTTATTCCTGCTGCAATTTTGGGTTTCCTGTTTAGCGATAAGATAGACGAGATGCTGGAAAGTGTAGCGATAGTGGCAGTAATGCTGGTAATCGGTGGTATATTCATGCTGTTCTGCGATAAGATTTTCTCGAAAGGAAGCGAAGATACCGTGCTGACAGAAAAAAAGGCATTCAATATCGGTTTGTTTCAATGTATTGCAATGATACCGGGTGTATCCCGTTCGATGGCTACCATCGTCGGAGGTATGGCCCAGAAGCTGACTCGTAAGGATGCTGCCGAGTTTTCATTCTTCCTTGCCGTACCAACTATGTTTGCAGCAACCGGCTACAAAGTCTTGAAACTCTTCCTGGATGGTGGAACCGAGATTCTTGTCAACAACATGCCGGCACTTATTATCGGTAATGTGGTGGCTTTTGTCGTTGCTTTGCTAGCTATCAAGTTCTTTATTAGCTTTGTTACGAAATATGGCTTTAAAGCATTTGGATGGTACAGAATTATTGTTGGCGGAACCATTCTGGTAATGCTGCTGCTTGGATACAACTTAGAAATTGGCTGATGAATTTTAAAAAAGGAGAAGTACTGTTTTTCAATAAACCTTTCGGATGGACTTCATTTAAAGTAGTAGGGCATGCCCGCTATCATATTTGCCGCCGGATAGGAGTGAAAAAACTAAAAGTCGGCCATGCCGGAACACTGGACCCGCTTGCAACAGGGGTGATGATTTTATGCACAGGCAAGGCAACCAAACGAATAGAAGAGTTTCAATATCATACGAAGGAGTACGTCGCAACGTTGCGTTTGGGCGCCACTACTCCGTCATACGATTTGGAGCATGAAATAGATGCCACCTACCCTACCGAACATATCACGAGGGAACTGGTGGAAGAAGTGCTGACGCACTTTATCGGTGCCATCGATCAGGTACCTCCTGCCTTCTCTGCCTGTATGGTAGACGGTAAGCGTGCTTACGAACTGGCCCGGAAAGGAGAGGAAGTCGAACTAAAAGCAAAACAGCTTGTTATCGACGAGATTGAATTGCTGGAATGTCGCCTGGATGATCCGGAACCGATGATTCAAATCCGTGTCGTATGCAGCAAAGGAACCTATATCCGTGCCCTGGCCCGCGACATCGGCGAAGCACTCCATAGCGGAGCTCACCTGACAGGATTGATCCGCACCCGTGTAGGTGATGTCCGGTTGGAAGACTGCCTGAACCCCGAACACTTTAAAGAGTGGATCGACGGACAGGAGATAGAAAATGAGGAAGAAAATAATTAACGTAATAAGGAATAGATATGAAATTATCACAATTCAAATTTAAGTTACCCGAGGATAAGATCGCTCTACATCCTATGAAATATAGAGATGAGTCGCGTTTGATGGTATTGCATCGTAATACAGGTAAGATTGAGCACAAGATGTTCAAAGATGTGTTGGACTACTTTGATGATAAAGATGTGTTTATATTCAATGATACGAAAGTGTTTCCTGCCCGCTTGTATGGTAACAAGGAGAAGACAGGTGCTCGTATCGAGGTATTCTTGTTGCGTGAGTTGAATGAAGAACTTCGTTTGTGGGACGTATTGGTTGATCCGGCACGTAAGATACGTATCGGTAACAAGCTATATTTCGGTCCGGACGATTCAATGGTGGCTGAAGTGATTGATAATACCACTTCTCGCGGACGTACGCTCCGTTTCCTTTACGACGGACCTCATGACGAGTTTAAAAAGGCACTGTATTCTCTGGGTGAAACTCCACTCCCCCACTCTATTATCAACCGTCCCGTAGAACCGGAAGATGCTGAACGCTTCCAGTCTATTTTTGCAAAGAACGAAGGTGCGGTGACTGCTCCGACTGCTAGTTTACACTTCAGCCGTGAGTTGATGAAACGTTTGGAAATTAAAGGTGTGGACTTCGCATATATCACTTTGCACGCTGGTCTGGGTAACTTCCGCGACATCGACGTAGAGGACTTGACGAAACATAAGATGGATTCGGAACAAATGTTTGTAAACGAAATGGCGGTGAAAACCGTGAATCGTGCCAAAGATAACGGTAGAAATGTATGTGCGGTAGGTACGACAGTGATGCGTGCTATTGAAAGTGCAGTCAGCACCGACGGACATCTCAAGGAATTTGAAGGATGGACTAACAAGTTTATCTTCCCTCCGTATGAATTTACTGTAGCCAATTCAATGATTTCCAATTTCCACATGCCGCTTTCTACCTTACTGATGATTGTAGCTGCTTTTGGTGGTTATGACCAGGTGATGGATGCTTATCATGTAGCATTGAAAGAAGGTTACCGTTTCGGCACGTATGGAGATGCAATGCTGATTTTGGACAAATAATGGCAAAAGTTTATCTGGGACTCGGCACTAACCTTGGGGATAAAGAACAAAATCTTCGGGATGCCGTGCAAAAAATAGAAGAGCAGGTAGGGAAAATCGTTTCCCTGTCTGCTTTTTACATAACTGCCCCTTGGGGATTTTCTTCCGATAACAGTTTCCTGAATGCAGCGGTTTGTGTAGATACCGAATTGGCTCCCATAGACGTTTTACAGAGAACGCAGGCGATTGAACAGGAATTGGGACGTACGAAGAAATCCGTCAACGGCATATATAGCGACCGCCTGATTGATATTGATCTGTTGCTTTATGATGATTTGATACTTTCCACCACTTCTCCTTCCGGAGCAAAGTTGATCCTCCCCCATCCGTTGATGGCAGAACGTGACTTCGTAATGAAACCACTGGCAGAAATTGCTCCCGGATTAGTGCATCCGGTACTTGGCAAAACGATGAAGGAGCTTACTTCTTCTTTTTCTCCGCAATAAATACCGGCAAATAGGCAATGCATCCTATCAATACTGCATACAGCAAATGAATTTCCTGAAACGGCTTATCGATAAAATGGCAGACAATGGCATAGATAGCAATCGTGAAGCCTATATAAAGTGCCAACACTAAAAGCGTTTTAAATTTCTTATTTAGAATCATTATAAATCTATTTATGTGTTAAATACAGGGCAAAGATACTCATTATCTCCGAAATCTCTTTATCTTTGTACCCGAAATGAAAGTGTGGACAGATTTGAGTAGCTTGCAACCACGGAAAAAAATGCTAAAACACGTCTGATTGACGCCTTTCGGTTTATCCTTTGCAGCACTCGCCTCTCCTACTCTCTCTCATTTTTTAATTTTCAATTTTTAATTCTTAATTTAAAAAGATGGGATACTTATTTACATCCGAATCGGTGTCAGAAGGACACCCCGACAAGGTAGCCGATCAAATATCGGATGCCGTGCTTGACAAACTGTTGGCTTACGACCCCAGTTCGAAAGTAGCTTGCGAAACACTAGTGACTACCGGACAAGTGGTGCTAGCGGGTGAAGTGAAAACTAAAGCGTACGTTGACCTCCAGCTCATCGCGCGCGAAGTGATTAAGAAAATCGGTTATACCAAAGGAGAGTACATGTTCGAAAGTAACTCTTGTGGCGTACTTTCCGCTATTCATGAGCAAAGTCCCGATATCAACCGTGGTGTAGAGCGTCAGGACCCGATGGAACAGGGTGCAGGCGACCAGGGTATGATGTTTGGCTACGCTACCAATGAAACGGAAAACTACATGCCGCTTTCTCTTGATCTGGCACACCGCATTCTGCAAGTGCTGGCCGACATTCGTCGTGAAGGAAAGGTGATGACTTACCTCCGCCCCGATGCCAAAAGCCAGGTTACTATTGAATATGATGACAACGGAACTCCTGTTCGCATCGATACAATCGTTGTTTCTACGCAACATGATGACTTTATCCAACCGGAAGATGATTCTCAAGCTGCCCAGCTGAAAGCTGACGAAGAAATGCTGTCTATCATCCGCCGTGATGTGATCGAGATTCTGATGCCTCGTGTCATTGCTTCTATCCATCACGATAAAGTGTTGGCGCTGTTCAATGATAAAATCATTTATCATGTGAATCCTACGGGCAAGTTCGTAATTGGTGGTCCTCACGGAGATACCGGTTTGACAGGTCGTAAGATTATCGTTGATACTTATGGTGGTAAAGGTGCTCACGGTGGTGGTGCTTTTTCCGGAAAAGATCCTAGCAAGGTAGACCGTAGCGCAGCTTATGCAGCACGCCATATCGCTAAGAATATGGTAGCGGCAGGCGTAGCAGATGAAATGCTTGTGCAGGTGAGCTATGCTATCGGTGTGGCTCGTCCGATCAATATCTTTGTAGATACTTATGGCCGTTCCCACGTCAACATGACGGATGGTGAGATTGCCCGCGTTATCGACCAGTTGTTCGATCTACGCCCGAAAGCAATCGAAGAACGTCTGAAGCTTCGTAATCCTATTTATCAGGAAACAGCTGCTTACGGTCACATGGGACGTGAACCGCAAGTGATAACGAAGAAATTCTTCTCTCGCTACGAAGGGGACAAAACTGTGGAAGTGGAACTCTTTACATGGGAGAAACTCGACTACGTAGATAAAATCAAGGCTGCTTTTGGTCTGTAAAATAGCCTGAAAGCGAGCTTAGCTCATTAGGTAAGAGCCACAATCTCAACTCCTTTTAGTAGGATATGAGGTTGTGGCTCTTGATTTTAAATAAGTTATATTTAAATAAATGTCTTTTGGATATTAATCTTCTTTTGCCGGAATTTGCTACTTTTGACCCGTAAATAAACAGACTGCCTAATGAAAACAAGATGTTGTTGTTCTAAACGCTATTTATTGGCGTTCTTTAGTTTGCTTGTCAGCGTAGGTAGCATTCTGATGTCTGTCTCTCTATCTTCCTGCTCTTCTTCGGTGAAGAGTCCATTGCTACTATCTGCTGACTCATTGATGGAAATATATCCTGATAGTGCATTATCTATTTTGGAATCAATTTCCTCCCCACAGAAATTGCCACGTGCTGACAGAGCACTTTATGCGCTATTGCTTACGCAAGCAAGGCATAAAAATTATATTGCTTTAGGAGATGATTCGCTGATAAAAACGGCTGTTGAATACTATGGCGATAAGAAGAAAAGTGTACGTGCTGCAAAAGCTCATTATTATTGGGGAGCTACTTATCGAGAGAAAGGATATACTTCTTTTGCTGTAGAAGAATATTTGGCTGCAATTCGACTGATGCCTGTTCGAGATGAATTTTTAGCAATGATATATGATAATCTTGCAGAATGTTATGAAGAGGATGATTTGTATGATGTAGCTATTGAGGCTTATCAACAAGCTTATCAAATCTTGAAAGGTAGAAGTGAACAGACATATCCGTTGAGGGGTATTGCGCGTATGTGTCTATTGCAAAATAAAAAAGATAGTGCATTGTACTATTACCAACTAACTCTTGATGATGCATTATCAGACCAAGATTCTAGTATGGTAGGGGCCCTTTATCATGATCTTGCTATGGTTTATAATGAGAAGAAAGATTATATTCAAGCAAATAAATATGTGTCAAAAGCAATTGCCATACAGGGACCGGATGCTGTTAATACCTTTTTGTCGAAAGCTCAGATTATGCTTAACTTGAATCAGCTTGATTCTGCAAGTTATTTTTATAATAAGAGTCTAGATCAGCTTGATATTTATGGGAAAGCAGTTTGTTATGATGGAATGTATCAGATTGCGAAAAGAAGAGGTGAGTGGGAACTTGCAACAGAGAATATGGATGCATATAAGATACTTTATGATTCTATTCAGTTTATAAATGACAATAAAGAGCTTAATCGTCTTATGGATAAGCATCAATTAGAAGAACACAAGAGGTTATTATCAGAACATGCTAGAACGGTGGTTTTTGTTTTGGTTGCTACGTTTTTCTTTTTGATGATTATATGTGTTTTTGGTTTTATGTGGAACGATAGGAGGAGGAAGAAGCACTATATAGCCTTACAGCATGAATTAACTCAAAAGCGAGTAGATACTATGTTGCTCAAAGAAGAAGAGGTTTCAGAATCCAATAAGGAGGATATAAATAAAAAAAGGTCTGAATTGACAGAACAGCAAATCCAATTATGTATTTCTGTGCTTAAAATGACAGATTGTTACGATCAGTTAGAATCATTAGAGAAGGCAACCCCTAAGCAATTATTGGCGATGCGTAGTTTGAGGAAGGAGATGCGTTCTACTATTTCTAATGCATTTGTTGATGTGATGGTGAGTTTGAAAGAGCGTTATCCTGCTTTAACTGGGGATGATATATTTTATTGTGTCCTTTCATTGCTTTGTTGTTCAAAAACTGTCACAATGGAGTTGATGGATGCTACGTCAGATGCGCTTAAAACACGTAAAAATCGTATAAAGAATAAAATGGATGCTCAAATTTTTGATCGCGTATTTGGTGTTGATATTCAGTGAGATGCATTGAAGTCCTAGGGTTAATTTTATTCCTAAATAAAAGTCTGTTACCATTGTTACCGCATAAAAATCGTTTCTTTTGCTTCATCTGTGTATTTTTGAGGCGAAATTTTAAACCCATTTATTATGAAGACTAAATTTTTGCCTTTTTTATTATTAGCTGTCTTGCTTCAAGTAAGCGTGTTTTCTTTTGCAGATGAGATGACAACTGCACGTCAAATTAGACTAAAAAATAAGACTAAGGTAGAACATCGTTCTATCCCTGTTACTCCTGATGCTTTTATTGAAAACTCATTGTTGTCTATAGATCTTTTTTCTACTGTTCCTACTGTAACTGTTACCATCAAGGATGCAGAGACGGAAGAAGTAGTTTATACATCTACTGATTTAAATGTAGATAAGGTTTATATTGATCTTGCAGGTGAGGAAAAAGGTAAATATACTTTGGAGATACAACTTCCGAAGGAAGCCTTTATCGGAGATTTTGAATTAGATTAAATCTTTGGAATATATATTATTTGCAACTAACATAAGATGATATACCTAAATCATTAACTGTTGAAGCCCCGCTGTTGAAATATATGGCGCATTGCTGAAATGACGATTTAGATGACCGAAAGGGGAAAGAATCGGTTAACTTTTATTCGTGGGTTTAATAAGCCTTGTGAAAGGCCCATTAAGGTATATTGAAACGTAAAATTAAAATCACTTTTTTAATTGTGTGCTGGATTACTACTGGTAGGGTATTTGAACGATTTTATGGTTCAGATAATGAAGTTTATTCAGCAACAATGTGATACACCTGTTAGTAGATGAGAAATCTGTGATAGATGTATTCTCTGTGAGAAAAGCTCTTGGACTTCTTATTTTTAGAAGTCCAAGATTTTTTTTTATGAAGATAGATAAATGTGGAGATAAAAATGATCTCTGATTAAGTTGAATATGAATAACGGAATTTTTTCGTAATTTTGCCTCCTTGATATAATAATGGATAGTGATGAAGATGAATCAGATAAATTCCGTATGCGTATATAGCGCTTCCAGTACAAAGATAGATGCTGTTTACTTCCAAGCAGCCGAGACTCTCGGCCGTCTGCTTGCCGAACACCATATCCGTTTGATAAACGGAGCTGGAAGTATCGGTCTGATGTGCTCTGTGGCAGATGCTGTGTTGAAAAATGGCGGTGAAGTGACCGGAGTGATTCCCCGCTTCATGGTGGAACAAAACTGGCATCATACTGGACTGACAGAGCTGATCGAGGTAGAATCCATGCACGAACGCAAACAGAAGATGGCCAATTTGAGTGATGGTATCATCGCTTTGCCGGGTGGATGCGGTACCCTTGAAGAATTGCTGGAAATTATCACTTGGAAACAGTTGGGGTTGTATCTCAATCCGATTATAATCCTCAATACAAACAGATTTTTCGATCCATTGCTCGAAATGCTTGAAAAAGCAATCGATGAAAACTTTATGCGACGCCAACACGGTGATATATGGAAAGTGGCGCAGACACCGGAAGAAGCTGTTCAGCTGCTTTATGAGACTCCTGTATGGGATATTTCCATTCGTAAATTTGCAGCGATATGATAGGTGATACACTAAGTTCCCAGAACACGGATACCTTGTCTCTTCTCCAGCAGAAACAGATTAGTCCGGCAAAGGCAGACAGCGATAGCCTGCAGTTGGCCGATCTTCATGCTGTACAAGAGGTTGATTCCGGCTTTGAAGGAACCCCTATCTCCTACTCTCCCCGTACGGACGATGCTATCGCACTGACATTACTGGCTTGCTTCTTTCTTTCCTCTATTGCCTTGGCACGCGGAAAGAAATTTCTCTCCCAACAGGTGAAAGACTTTGTGTTGCATCGTGAACGGACGAGCATTTTTGATAGCTCTACGGCGGCTGATGTGCGTTATCTTCTTGTGCTTGTATTGCAGACCTGTGTCTTGTCGGGCATCACATTTCTCAATTATTTTCATGATACATGTCCTGCTTTGATGGACCATGTATCCTCCCTCCTTTTGCTAGGTATTTACGTTGGTTTTTGCCTCGCTTATTTCTTACTAAAATGGTTGCTTTATATGTTTCTGGGGTGGACGTTTTTTGATAAAAATAAGACAAATATATGGCTGGAATCGTATTCTGCGCTCATATATTATGTCGGATTTGCCCTTTTTCCGTTCGTTCTTTTCCTGGTTTATTTTGATTTGAGTCTAACGAATTTGGTTATAATTGGGTCTATTATTTTAATTTTCACTAAAATATTGATGTTTTATAAGTGGATAAAGCTTTTTTTTCATCAATTTAGCGGGCTTTTCCTATTAATTTTGTACTTTTGCGCTCTTGAAATAGTACCTTGTCTTTTACTGTATCAGGGTATGATTCAAATGAACAATATTTTGCTAATAAAATTTTAGGACGTTGAAAATTAAAAAAGTACTAGTGTCGCAGCCTAAGCCTGCGTCAGAGAAATCTCCCTATTACGACATAGCTGAAAAGTATGGCGTTAAAATAGATTTCCGGCCCTTTATTAAGGTTGAAAGTCTTTCGGCGAAAGAATTTCGGCAACAGAAAATTTCGATTCTCGACCACACTGCCGTAATATTCACTTCGCGCCATGCTATTGACCATTTTTTCACTTTGTGTACTGAATTGCGCGTGACAATTCCCGAAACTATGAAGTATTTCTGTGTGACGGAAGCTGTTGCATTGTATATTCAGAAATATGTGCAATATCGTAAGCGTAAGATCTTCTTTGGAGCTACTGGAAAGATTGAAGACCTGATTCCTTCCATCGTAAAGCATAAAACGGAGAAGTATCTCGTTCCGATGTCAGACGTACATAATGACGATGTGAAAAACCTGCTCGACAAGAACAGCATTCAGCATACGGAAGCTGTGATGTATCGCACGGTGAGCAACGACTTTACACCGGACGAGGAGTTTGATTATGATATGTTAGTGTTCTTCAGCCCTGCCGGAGTGACTTCTTTGAAGAAGAACTTCCCGGATTTTAATCAGAAAGAGATTAAGATCGGAACGTTCGGATCTACTACCGCACAGGCTGTACGTGACGCAGGTCTTCGTCTGGACCTTGAGGCTCCTACGGTGCAGGCTCCGTCAATGACTGCCGCACTTGACATGTTTATCAAGGAAAACAATAAATAAACAGAGTGGGTATATATACTTTGTGTAAAGCCGAAAGGCTGAATAGTAAAATTTTGATCGGAAAGATGTTTGAAGGCGGTGTTTCTAAATCGTTTTCCATCTTTCCGATACGCGTTGTATATATGCCTGTCGAGCAGGGCGAGGCTCCTGCCTCCATATTAATCAGTGTATCGAAACGTCGTTTTAAACGGGCGGTGAAACGCAACCGGGTGAAACGCCAGATACGTGAAGCCTACCGGAAGAACAAGTCTCTTCTGGTGGACGAACTGCAACGCCGGGAGCAACGGTTAGCCGTTGCCTTTATCTATCTGTCGGACGAGCTTGTTGCTACTGCCGAGCTGGAAGAGAAAATGAAAATAGCGCTTGCGCGCATCTCCGAAAAACTATTCTCATGAAACCTCATCACTCCCGGATATCTACCGCATGGGTATTCGTTACGGGAATTTTGAGAAAGGTATTTTCCTTCTTCCTGCTTGTTCCCATCTATTTTTACCGGATTTGTATTTCACCCCTTACTCCTCCCTCTTGTCGGTTCACGCCTACTTGTTCAGCGTATGCGCTCGAAGCAATTAAGAAACATGGTCCTATAAAGGGGCTTTATCTTGCTGTGCGGCGTATTCTGCGATGCCATCCCTGGGGTGGTTCCGGTTATGATCCTGTGCCTTGAGACAACTGAAACGAGAAATAGAAAATGAAAAAGAAGGTGACTGATATTTTAGATATCCATACTCATAAACAGGAAGTTGATTCCCAAGGAAAATCCATCATCAATTATCCGTTATTGACAGACTCTCCATTGTATATGCCTCTGGCAGAGAATGTGGAAGTGGCTGTGGGTAGAGGATCTTATTATTCTATCGGTATTCATCCTTGGGAGGTGAGAGAGAATAATGTCAGTCAGCAATTGAGCTTTCTTCAACAGCAGCTGCAGAGAAAGCAGTTTGTAGCTGTAGGAGAGGCGGGGCTGGATAAATTGGCAAAAGCCTCGATGGAGCTTCAGTTAGCGGTGTTTAAGGAACAGGTAAAGTTGTCGGAAAAGCTCGGTTTGCCGTTGATTATCCACTGCGTGAAAGCAATGGAAGAACTGCTAGGTGTGAAAAAAGAATCTCGCCCTCAACAACCTTGGATATGGCATGGCTTTCGTGGAAAACCGGAGCAGGCAGTACAGTTGTTGAAGAAAGGGTTTTATCTTTCTTTTGGAGAATATTATCCCGATGAAACAATACAGATAGTCCCCGATGAACGCCTGTTTTTGGAAACGGATGACAGCTTGCTTGATATTGAAGATATCCTGTGTCAGGCAGCCAGGGTGCGTGGGGTAGAAGTGGAAGCGTTGCGTGAGGTGATTCGCCGGAATATCCAAAATGTCTTTTTTAGGGCGTAAGAGTTGTATCTTCCGAGAAAGAGTCGTACTTTTGTCGCACATGGAATTGAAATACAATAAAAACCAAATAATTAAAGAGTAATACGATGAATTTTGTAGAAGAATTGAGATGGCGTGGCATGTTGCAGGACATCATGCCGGGAACAGAAGAGTTGTTAAGCAAAGAGCAGGTGACTGCCTACTTGGGTATCGACCCGACTGCCGATTCGCTACACATTGGTCACCTTTGTGGAGTGATGATCCTTCGTCATTTCCAACGCTGCGGTCATAAGCCGTTGGCACTGATCGGTGGCGCTACAGGTATGATTGGTGACCCTTCCGGTAAATCGGCAGAACGTAACCTGCTGGACGAAGAAACATTGCGTCACAATCAGGCATGTATCAAGAATCAGCTTGCCAAGTTCCTCGACTTCGAGTCGGATGTACCTAACCGTGCCGAGCTGGTGAACAATTACGACTGGATGAAAGACTTCACTTTCCTCGATTTTGTTCGCGAAGTAGGTAAGCACATCACTGTAAACTATATGATGGCGAAAGACTCTGTGAAACGTCGTCTGAATGGTGAAGCGCGTGATGGATTGTCATTTACCGAGTTCACTTACCAATTACTTCAAGGATATGACTTTCTTCATTTGTATGAAACAAAGGGTTGTAAACTCCAAATGGGTGGTTCCGACCAGTGGGGAAACATCACTACCGGTGCCGAATTGATCCGCCGTACCAATGGGGGAGAGGTATTCGCGTTGACTTGCCCGCTGATTACAAAGGCTGATGGTGGTAAGTTTGGTAAAACAGAATCCGGAAATATCTGGCTGGACCCTCGCTATACTTCACCATACAAGTTCTATCAGTTCTGGTTGAATGTAAGCGACTCCGATGCCGAACGCTATATTAAAATCTTCACTTCTATCGAGAAAGAAGAAATTGAAGCATTAATTGCCGAACATCAGGAAGCTCCGCATTTGCGTCTTCTCCAGAAACGTCTGGCTAAGGAAGTGACTGTGATGGTTCATTCTGAAGATGATTATAACGCAGCAGTAGACGCATCGAACATTTTGTTCGGTAACGCGACTTCGGAAGCTCTGCGCAAACTGGATGAAGATACGCTGCTTGCTGTATTCGAAGGAGTGCCTCAATTTGAAATTTCCCGTGACGCATTGGCAGAAGGAGTAAAGGCTGTTGATCTATTCGTTGATAATGCGGCCGTATTTGCGTCGAAAGGTGAAATGCGTAAGTTGGTTCAGGGCGGTGGCGTTTCGTTGAATAAGGAGAAGCTGGCGGCCTTTGATGAGGTAATTACGACTGCCGACCTGCTCGACGAGAAATATCTGCTTGTTCAGCGCGGTAAAAAGAACTATTATCTGCTGATTGCAAAGTAATAATGCACGATTCACTCGATAGAATATAAAAAAGTGAACGAAATATTTGGAGGTTTGCTTGCAAATCTCTATCTTTGCACCGCTTTTTAACAGAAAGCACAATGAGTTTGTCCTATGGTGTAATGGTAGCACAACAGTTTTTGGTTCTGTTTGTCTAAGTTCGAATCTTGGTAGGACAACAAGAGAGGCCCTGAAAGAGAATATCTTTCGGGGCTTTTTCTTTTTGTGTGGATACAAAGTCACCTCTTAAGCTAATACGATGATCTATTTATGGTCACGTACCTATTTCCCGTCTTTTGATGAATCTTTATATGCCTTGAAGAAGTATCCCTCTATTAGGATGTAAGAAATTTGTTATAGCTTATTTGTACGTAATATTGACTGTTTCGATGTTTGCCTTACTCATATTTGAATAGACTTCTATATTGTTAGCAATAATATATTTACAGTTCTATAATAAATCCGAATACTGTTTTTAATAAATAGTGGGAGAGTTTATTAAGAACGGTATCTGAGTTTATTAGAAACTATTTTCAGAGAATTATCAGAATGTTTGTGATTTATATATACAAAATGGGAGAAAATCAATACTGATTTTCTCCCATTCGGTTCTTCCATATATGGAAATATATGTTTTGATAATGTGCTATTATGTCTTGATTTTTATATAACTCATATTACTTTTTTCTTTTTCTGTTCCTCAAAGATACAAAATAAAAAGAGGAAAGTCAATAGCTGATCTTATTTTAATGGAAGTATAAGCAGAAAACGTGCACCATTGGTGTAGCTCTTGTCTACTTTAACTTCTCCATGTAATCGTTCGGCTATGGTGCGGCATATATTTAGTCCCAGTCCTGATCCCTGTTTGAACTCATCCAACTTCTTGAAGCGTTCGAATACACTATCCATCTTATCGGCAGGAATGCCCGGTCCGGTGTCGCTGACAGAGAACGTGATTCTGTCGGGGTGCTCGGTCAGTGAGCAATGCAGATGGATTTCCCCTTTTTCCGTGTGCTTCTCTGCGTTGGTAAGGAAGTTGATAAGCACTTGTTGCAGGCGTTGTTCATCTGTGGTGATCTGGAAATCGTCTGCCACTTCAGAGGTATAATAGAGTTTCACTCCTTCTGCTTTTCGATCCATTACGGTAGAGAGTATGAGCCTGCACATTTCGTTGCAATGGCAGGAAGTCAGGTTCATGGTGTATTTGCCGCTTTCCAGTGCAGAAAGGTCAAGAATATCGTTGACAAGCGTGGTGAGCAGCTCGGAGTTGTGTTGGACGAGCGAGCTGAATTCTAGCTTTTCTTCATCTTCCAATGGCAGATCCGGGTTGGATAATAATTGTGAGAATCCTACGATGGCATTGAGCGGGGTACGGATTTCGTGGCTCATGTTCTGCATGAAATGAGTCTTCATCTTGTCTGCCTGTTCGGCACGGTCGCGGGCAATCGTTAGTTCTTCGTTCTTCTCTTGCAGTTGTCTGATTGATTTTCTGCGTAGATAAAGGTAGAGTGTGAGGGCTATGGCAAAGAAACAGAAGAATATCAGGATGAATTTCAATATCATCAGCTGGCGTTCGGATTCTGCCTGTTTAGCTACCATAAGACTCTGTGTACGTTCGGTTTCCGCTTTGAATTGTGCAAGCTCCAGATTACGGTTTCTTAGTAGTAGCTCGTTATTTTCGGCGTTCATCTTCTCGATTTCCACTTGTGATTTTGTTTGTTGCAGTTCGAGCGTTGTCTTTTGCAGGTTTAATTGTGTGTTTTCCAGCTGCAAGGCTTGCGCTTTTCTTTTCAGTTGTTCGTTGCCGATACGCACATTCAGTTCCGACAGGTCGGCAGTCTGTATGAGTTGGTTCAGAGAATCCTGTAAACTCTGGAGCTTCTGAAGCGCCTGGTAAGCGTCTTTGTACTTCTGCTCTTTTGCGTAAATATTTGCCTGAAAAGCTATTCTCTCATGTAAGATAGAGGTGGAGTCGGCGAGAGCATGCGCTTTATCATATTGTTGGTTGAGTATATAATTGTATATCTTCAACTTATTCAGTTCATTCCTTCTGGTTTCACCATGTTTTTCGGTCGCTTTTAAACATTCCTGATAATAGCTTTTGAATTCCTCCTCTCTGTCGAGCGCATATAAAAGTGTGCATTTGCGCAGCATACAGGCATATTTGTTGGTTGAAGTCTTGGCACACTTGATTCCTTTCTCGGCATTCTCGTAGGCTGCTTCATATTGTTTCAGGTTTTGTTGGAGCATGGATATGTTCCAGTATATATAAGATATATCCTGTTCAGGGAGCTTCTCCTGTGTGTATACCAGTGATTGTTGGTAGTAATCCAGTGCCGTCCGGTTTTCCCTGCGTGCAAAGTAAATGTTTCCCATCATTCGCAGGCAAGTGGAGATGCCGTAGGGATAGTCGTCGGCAAATGCCTGTTCTTTGGTCAGTTCAGCCTCCTGGAGCGCACGCAGGGTATTACCTGTGTTCATCAGGTAATTAACTTTGTAGATGCTGCCAAAGTAGTAATATTGCAGGTAGTTGTTCTTTCGGGATATCTCCTGAAGCCTGCTGATCGCTTTCTCCAGTAATTCCGTTTTCCCATTATTGAAATAGTAGATTACCGGAATGGTAAGAGCGAGGCATTGTGCCTTTTTATCGTTGATCCGGATGGCTTTGGTATAGATAGTATCAGCTATTTCCAGTCCGGTTGCGTTGTTACGGTGTTTAGTTGCCTCCTCATAAAGTAGATAAAGAGAGTGGTCTATCTTGTACGGATTGTCCTGTGCCTTGGTTGGAAGGAGAGATCCGATAAAGGTGAACAACAAACATATACTGATGTACCTGACTATTTTCATCTTGATTACTATGGATTTACAGTGTTCTTATTGTTTATTTATGGCATTGTTATATTCGTACTCTTTGGCGGGAATCACCCACATCCAGTTGTTGGCGTCTTCCGGGTTGATAGTTACGGCTGCGTTGGTCATGTAGTTTCCTCCGTCTTCGAAGGTGTGGCGTACGATGGTGTCTTTGCGCCGTTTGAAGTCAAACCAGCTGAATCCTTCGCCCCATAGTTCGATGCGGCGGTAGAACTTTATTTCGTCGAGCAGTGCCTGACCGCTCTTGTCGCAAGTATATTGAGGGTCGCGTCCGCTGTCGCGGATCAGCTCTTTCAGTAATTGCCTTGCTTCCGCTTCTTTTGGAGGCGTCAGGTGGCAGTTGGCTTCTGCTTCGATGAGATACATCTCCGAACTGCGGAAAAGATTGAAAGGCATGGCACCTACTTTGTCGATACACTTAAATTTGAACGACATATAAGCGTATATTTTTGCTGAAGTATTCAGGTCGGGATACAACCCTTGGGCGTAACTGGTGAGTGCACTTCCGCCCAGACCATTGTTTGTTATACCACCCGTGTTATAAGTATATTCGAGCGGATCGAGAAAAAGTCCCCTGCGGATATCACTTTCCGGTAATGCATCGTACAGTTCACGGTTGATACAGGCCGGATAAGTGCATACAAGAGTAGAGGAGGAGTTGTATGCAAGGCGTGCGGCGAGGGATGAGTTTCCCAGCGATTCTTCTTCACTGTCATAGATACTCCATATCCATTCGCTATTGACGGTACTGAATCCGTCGAAATATTCATCGGCATTCATAAGCGGATAACCGGCACGTGCCAGTGCAGCGTAATGGGCGGCAGTACTCCAATCCTCACGGGTGAGTGCGGCACGGGCATAGGTGGCGTAAGCGGCATTCACATTGATTTTGTGATTCTCGTCTTCTTTGCGGGCAATTCCGGATGTCTGATAATAGGCGATGGCCTGGTTAAGGTCGTTGTAAATCTGTTCGTAACAGGTCAGCATAGAAGAAAGAGGACAGTCGCCGGTAGAAGATGTATTGAGCCGGAGAACCACCCCGTCAGCACTGCCGTTTTGCGAATCACACCAGCGTGGCGAGTAGAACTGCAGCAGTTGCAGGTAACAATAGGCACGGTAGGTTAGTGCCTGCGCATAGATATATTTGAATTTATGACTACCTTCTGGGTCGACATAGTTTATAATAGCGTTGGCATTACTGATTACTTTGTAGTAATAATGCCACATATACTCCGTGTAACCACTGGTAGGTATGGCATGAGAAGCCCCGTTGAATATCGTGTAGAAATTGTTGCGGGGACAATACATGTCAGCCCCCTGATATTCGGCATACATCAGTTTGACAGATCCTTCACCGTTGAATGACACGCCATCGAGTTTATTAGTGGGATAAGTGGTTTTCATCAACTTCTCCAATCCGCTGACAGCATAGGCAGCGTACGCTTCATCCTTGAATAAATCGGCAGGAGACACCTGGTTGGTAGGGGCGGTATCCAGATAGTCGCTGGCGCAGGAGTAACACAGCAGCGTCAGGAGCAGGCAGAATCCTATGGAGTGATTCAGGAATTTCATGTGTATGGCTTTTTTCTTCATAAGGCTATAAGTTAATGTTGACTCCGAACGAGAAAACACGGGCGATACTCGTATAATTGTTGACGATTCCGTCAAAGGTCTGTACCGGGTTCAGCCCTTTGCGTTTGCTGAACAGGGCGACATTCTCTATGGCAGCATGCAAACGGATGCCACCGAGTGTCAATCGTTTGCTCCATGTGGCGGGCAGGCGATAGGAGAGGGTGATGTTCTTGATGCTTAGATAGTCGCCGCTTACAATATAGCGTGTAGATGCTTTCTGACTGTTATATCCATTGATCGTTGCATCCAGATTCACTTGCGGAATACCCGATGGATCGAGACGGTTGGGCGATGTGGGTGTCATGCCTTCGGGGATTGCTGTCCATGCATTCAGTAAATCGGGAGTCAATGAATGTACGCCTACCGATGTCAGAGTCTGATAAGGCTGGTCGAAAACTTTGGAACCGCAACTGAAAATCATCAGGGCCGACAAAGTCAGGTCTTTCCAGCGGAGAGAGGTGTTGACCGAGCCGTTTATCTTCGGTAACGAACTGCCCGACCAGTCTTTGCGTGCATATCTCGGGTCGCCTGTATAATATTGCCCGTTGATGTCCACCCAACTGTCTGTCGGAATCGGATTTTTGCCCTCGGTGTTCTCTTCTCCGTTTACGGGTGTTTTTCCATCCTCTCCGGCAATGTAATAGGCGTTGAAATCCGGCAGATATACACTGCGACCTGTCATCTGGTCTACGCCAGCATACTGGTACAGCCAGAATTCATAAATACTGTGTCCCTCTTTGAACTTCTGGAAATCTCCGTTCGTAATTCCCTCTTCCCGATCTTTATCCGGCAGTTTTCCGATCTTGTTTTTCACTTTGGAAAGGTTCAGACCTACATTCCATTCCCATTCCCGGTTGCGGATGATATCCCCGTCGGCAGAGAATTCCCATCCTTTATTGGAAACGTCTCCAATGTTTCGCCAGACGGTGGAAAGACCAGTCGATGAGTCAGTGGCACCGGCAGATAGTGGTTGGATAAACTTGAACAGCAAGTCGTCCGAATGCTTGTTATAGTATTCGAAACTTAGGTTCACACGGTTGAAAAGACGAGTTTCCAGACCGATATTCAGCGAAGAATTCGTTTCCCATTTCAGTTCCGGGTTTTCGTTCTGCACTTTGTAGTAAGCGGCTTCCCCACCGTTGACGGCAGAGCCGTAGAGAGACATCCACTGGTACAGGCCGTTGCTGCTTCCAAAGTTATCGTTTCCCACTTGCCCGTAAGAAACCCTTAACTTGAGACGGTTCAGCCACGACACGTTTTTCAGGAACGCTTCGTTGGAAAGCATCCAGCCGACACCTACGCTCCAGAAGTTACCCCAGCGATGATCTGTATGAAAGATGGAGGAACCGTCGCGCCGGAAAGAAGCCTCGGCAAAATAAGTTTCGTTGTAGTCATACCGGGCCCGTGTGAAGTAACCCTCTGTGCGATAGGTGTCCTTATACCCCTCACTGTAAGTTGTGGTGGTGAAATTCGAAAGTTCGTCTATTCCGGGAAAACTCTCATTCTTTTTCTGTATGGCGTCGAAATTAAGCTTGTAATCATAGTTCTCGTGCCCCACCATCCATTCTACGAAATGCCTGCCGAACTGGTGTTTCCATGCCAGTAGCTGTTGCAGGGTATATTCCTTGTATTCCTGATCGATCTTGCTGATAAAACCAGTGTCCTTGTAAGCGCCTATTTCCGCATTTCCGTATTGGCTATCCTCGATATTGCGCAGGCTGATATTGCCTTTCAATGAGAATGTAAAATCGCGTAGGAAAGAAACGTCTACATAGGCATTTCCTTGCAAGGTATTGGCAGCGTTCCACAACTTGTTCTTTTCGCTTTCCCACAGCAGATGGCGTCCATTGCTGGCGGCATCCGATTCCGAACGGCTTTCTGAACCGTCATCATATTGTTTTCCTCCTTCTTCGTTCAGGATATAATCTCCTTTGGAATGAAGCAATGAGCCGTCGCTTGCAAATACATCTTCTGTATAATGAAGGTGCACCGGATAGATCGGTGCTATTCTCCGTGCAAAGTAAAATGCATTCGATAAGTTATTGGATTGTGCACTTCCGGCGGCTCCTATATCCCAGTTCGCTTTCTGGTGCGTGCCTCCGAGCGACAAGCCCGTCTTGAGCCATGGGCGTGGGGTGAAGTCAGCGTTAAGTGAGCCGCTAAGACGATTGAAATCACTTTTCCTGGTATATCCGTCTTCATTAAGATAGCCTAGCGAGAAACGGATTCGGTTCTTTTCATTGCCGGATTCTCCGCTTAGGTTGTATTCCTGGCGGTGACCGTTACGTGTGTAGGGAGAATACCAGTCGAGATCGTCCTTATATCCGTCCAGTATCCGGGCGTCGGATACCAGATGACCGTTTGCGTCGAAAAGAGCATTATCGGCTTTGTTATAGATGTTGATTCCTACTTTGCTGATAATGTCATTGTTGGTGGCGATGGTCGCTTCTTCGGGACTACTGCCGTTGCTGATAAGCTGGTTGCGATAGCCCTGCCACATCGTTTCCATGAATTGATTGGCATTCATACGCTCGTAATCACCCTGTCCACGCGCGCTGAAGCCGTGGCGAATGTCCAGTTGAAGGGAAACTCCCTGTTTCTTCGCCTTTTTGGTGGTAATTAAAATCACGCCATTCGAAGCCCGGCTACCATATAATGCGCATGAAGCAGCATCTTTCAGTACGCTGACACTTTCTATGTCTGCCGGATTAAGATCGGTGATCCATCCCGTATAGGGCATACCGTCTACCACGTAAAGCGGCTTATTGCTTCCGTTCACCGAACTGTATCCCCGGATCCGGACTTCCGCTTCGATGCCAGGCTGCCCCACTCCGTCAATTATCTGTAGCCCCGGTACTGCTCCGTTGAGCACGGAGATAACAGAACTGACCGGACGCATTTCGATTTGCTTACTGTCCACTACGGAAACAGCCCCGGTAATTGATCTTTTGAGGGCAGTGCCATACGCTACCTGCACTACTACTTCATCCAGTTCGTTCACGTTCGGACGCAACCGGATTTCCATCATATTATGCCGGGCAGGCACTTCGATGGTTTGGTATCCTATGTAAGAAATAACCAGCATTTGCTGTCCGGGGAGGGTTTGTTGGAGGGTAAACTTTCCATCCAGATCTGAAATACAGCCTTGCCGACTGCCTTTCACTGTGACGGAAGCACCTGTCAATGGTTCCCGGCTTTCCTCATCAATGATGATTCCTGTTATATTTTTTGTTTGGGCAAAAGCTAGGTTAATGGATAGAAGCATGTAAATACATATCACTCCTATCTTTATTAAAGTATCTTCTGTCCGTCCTTTAATAATTGTCATAAGTTGTATATCTTGACGTATTTGTTGATTTTGCTTGCTTATTTAAACATTTACAAAACTAATATATTATAATTAGTGTTATAATACATTGCCTCCTATTTATGCAATTTTAACGGTGTAGACTGCTAATTATTAGCTGAATTGGCAAATTAGATGCTTTTTCTTGTTCCATATTTTATATTATTTGCTCTTGCGGCTCGAGTGATAGAGGCTTCTTTCTTTTTTTCATTGCATTAAGTAGAAATCTCTCCCAAAACGTATTATAGTTCGTTAAAAAAGTATACATTGCACGGATTCTGGACATTTTTGGTGGATAATTGGAACAAAATTGCAAGGTAAACCCGTTTTCTTTTGCTATTTTTGCATCGTGTACGTAAACGAAGTACACGTAGAAAGAGAACTTATTCAATAACTATAAATAAATAAGGTATGAAAACGAACTATGAAATTCGCTATGCTGCGCATCCGGAAGATGCAAAAAGTTATGATACAACAAGAATCCGCAGAGATTTCTTAATCGAAAAGATATTTGTCCCCAATGAAGTAAATATGGTATATTCCATGTACGACCGTATGGTGGTAGGTGGTGCGCTTCCGGTAGGAGAGGTGCTGACGCTCGAAGCGATTGATCCGCTGAAAGCTCCGTTCTTCCTCACCCGTCGCGAAATGGGTATCTACAATGTCGGCGGTCCCGGTATTGTGAAAGCAGGCGACGCAGAGTTCGAACTGGACTATAAAGAAGCTCTTTATCTGGGTTCGGGCGACCGCGTAGTGACTTTCGAAAGCAAAGACGCTGCTCATCCTGCTAAATTCTACTTCAACTCACTGACTGCACATCGCAATTATCCCGACCGTAAGGTGACGAAAGCTGATGCCGTAGTAGCTGAAATGGGTTCTTTGGAAGGTTCCAATCACCGCAACATCAATAAGATGTTGGTGAATCAGGTGTTGCCTACCTGCCAGTTGCAGATGGGTATGACGGAACTCGCTCCGGGAAGTGTGTGGAACACGATGCCGGCACATGTACACAGCCGTCGTATGGAAGCCTACTTCTATTTCGAGATCCCCGAAGATCATGCTATCTGCCACTTCATGGGTGAGGTAGGCGAGACGCGTCACGTATGGATGAAAGGCGATCAGGCCGTTCTTTCACCCGAATGGTCAATCCACTCGGCTGCTGCTACCCACAACTATACCTTTATCTGGGGAATGGGTGGCGAGAACCTCGACTACGGCGATCAGGACTTCTCGTTGATTACAGATTTGAAATAACAACTACAATAGTTTTCCTAATTTAATAACAAAAAGAATTATGAATCAGTTTTTGAATTTTTCTTTGGAAGGTAAAGTAGCTCTCGTTACAGGTGCTTCTTATGGTATCGGATTTGCTATTGCTTCTGCATTTGCAGAACAAGGCGCTAAAGTTTGTTTTAACGACATCAATCAAGAGTTGGTAGACAAAGGTATGGCTGCTTATGCTGCAAAAGGTATCAAAGCTCACGGTTACGTATGCGACGTGACAGACGAACCGGCTGTTCAGGCGATGGTTGCTACGATTGCAAAAGAAGTAGGTACAATTGATATCCTTGTAAATAACGCAGGTATTATCCGTCGTGTTCCTATGCACGAGATGGATGCTGCTGATTTCCGTCGTGTAATCGACATCGACTTGAATGCTCCGTTCATCGTTGCTAAAGCTGTTTTGCCGGCTATGATGGAAAAACGTGCAGGTAAGATCATCAACATCTGTTCTATGATGTCTGAATTGGGTCGTGAAACTGTATCTGCTTACGCTGCCGCTAAGGGTGGTTTGAAGATGCTGACTCGCAATATCTGTTCTGAATATGGTGAATACAACATCCAGTGTAATGGTATCGGCCCGGGTTACATTGCTACTCCGCAAACTGCTCCTCTTCGTGAGCCGCAGGCAGACGGAAGCCGTCACCCATTCGATTCATTCATCTGCGCTAAGACTCCTGCCGGTCGTTGGTTGGATCCGGAAGAACTGACAGGTCCTGCCGTGTTCCTTGCTTCTGAAGCTTCTAACGCTGTTAACGGTCACATTCTCTACGTAGATGGTGGTATTCTTGCTTATATCGGAAAACAACCGAAATAATATAAGATAGAAGAGATTCCGGTAAGGTGATAGAATGGCAAAGAGCATCCTCTTTTCATCTGTCACCTTATTTTTTATTATTCCCTTTGCAGGAGCTATATGGCCGATTTATTGGACATATATGCCCAACGTGTTGAACATATAGCTCCAACACGTTGGATATATATAGCTGACGCGTTGGATCTATATATCCAACATGCCGGATATAATAGCCTCTGATTTGCAAAGTATATGTTATTCATTCAATGTAGACTAATTATGAGAAAGATATTAATTCTGTTTGCTGTAGCCTTGATCGGTTTTGCTTCTTGTGCCGACAGCAAGCAGTCAATGACAGTCACAGTGACCAATCCTTTGGCTCTTGAACGGGCAGGGGAGATGGTTGAAGTGCCGATGAGCGATGTGGTCGCTAAATTGAAACTGGCGGATACGGCACAGATTGTGGTGCTTGACGTCGACGGTCAGCAAGTGCCTTATCAGGTGACGTATGATGAGAAGGTGGTCTTCCCCGTTACGGTAGGGGCAAACAGTGCGGTTACTTATACCATTCAGCCGGGCACACCTGCACCTTTTGATGTCATTGCTTGCGGTAAATACTACCCCGAACGTCTGGACGATGTTGCCTGGGAGAATGATCTTGGCGGATTCCGTGCTTATGGTCCTGCTTTGCAGGCTCGTGGAGAACGTGGTTTTGGCTACGATCTTTTTACGAAGTATAACACTACGGAACCGATTTTGGAATCTCTGTATGCTGAAGAGCTCAATCCTGAAAAGCGTGCCAAGATAGCCGAACTGAAAAAGACAGACCCGAAAGCCGCTTCCGAATTGCAGAATGCCATCTCTTACCATATCGATCATGGATACGGTATGGATTGCTATGCCGTAGGACCCACATTGGGTGCCGGCGTTGCCGCTTTGATGGCAGGTGACACTATTATCTATCCTTACTGCTATCGCACACAGGAAATCCTTGATAATGGTCCGCTGCGTTTCACGGTGAAGCTGGAGTTTAATCCGCTGGTGGTCCGTGGAGATTCTAACGTGGTGGAAACACGCGTCATCTCCTTGGATGCAGGTTCTTATCTGAATAAAACTGTTGTTTCATATACCAATTTGAAAGAAGCAATGCCGGTAACTACGGGACTTGTGTTGCGTGAACCGGACGGTGCGGTTGTGGCAGATGCTGCAAATGGCTATATCACTTACGTAGATCCTACAACTGACCGTAGCGGTGCAAACGGTAAGATATTTGTGGGTGCTGCATTCCCTGCACAGGTAAAAGAGGCGAAAGTGGTTCTTCTTTCCGAAAAGGAAAAGAAAGATCGTGGCGGAGCCGACGGTCATGTGCTCGCTATCAGCGAATATGAGCCGGGTTCTGAATATACTTATTACTGGGGATCTGCCTGGGATAAAGCTGCTATTAAGACTTCGGATGCCTGGAATAAATATATGGCTGAATATGCGCAGAAATTGCGTACTCCGCTGGCGGTGGCATATTAATTACTAAACTACTGGTATATGCCGCCAGAAAATAATAAATATAAGAGACGGCTCGAAAAGCCTTGATCTTATAAAGTCACCTTTACTACATGGTAAAGGTGACTTTTTTTAGTTTTTTTGGACAGCCTTTTTAGTTGCTATTTCATGTTTTGCAATACAGAAAATATTTCTGAAAACAGGATCTTTGAGTTCTGGTATTTGCTCGTTTTGGAGCACTAAAATGGTTTTGGTAGAATATGGGTATATCAAATATAGTGCTTGGAGCTTAGGTGTGTTTAGAATTAGAAATACATATATTGGTATGTTTCGAATTATGAGCCGGTTGTGAGGCTCATTCTGTTTAATAATGGTTGCAAGGCTTCTTGTGGGATTCTCTTTGGTATATAAACTGCTTGATTTATAGTAGAAAATAATATATTTATTGGTGCCTGTTTGGCGTGGATAATGTGAAAAATGCTATTATGAAGTGTTTATATAATGCTAGGATGGTTAATGGATGTAAATGTTAAAACCAAGTATTTAAAAATCGCCCTTTGGAGAGAGGGTATTCTATTGACTCTGTGTTTTTGTATGCTTGTTTGGATATGCTTTTATGAAAATATATATTACTTATATATAATAAAAAATCGTAGTGTGTAACTAAGTTCTAGCAGAACTTGGTACATTGTTGATCGTGAACTTTCCATCAATGTCTGTGGTAGTACCAACAGTTGTACCTTTGACCAATACAGATGCTCCCACAACAGGCTGATTATCTTCTTCAGAGATAACAGAACCCGTTATTTTTTTAGGTGCTTGAGCAATCACCAAGCCAATTCCCGCTAGCAGGCAGGCTAATAACAGCGTTAGTTTTCTTTTCATAAATGCTTTCTCATTCTAAATTTGAAGATTGAAGAATAGTTGTTTTTTTTCTCTAACATTTTGCAAATTTAAACATATAGTTGTAAAATCAAAATAAAAACAGTAGAAAAATTTAAAAATAATTGTATTGACAATATGTTTATAGTGATGTCTTATATTGTGATAGATTGATATTTATGTATCTGTTATATTGTTTATGAATCAAACTATCTTTGTTTTTACTGTGAATTCTGTTATTTAACTACATTATAATCCATGATATATATCTTAAATAGTATCTGCATCGTTATAACTCTTTATAAGTTTCTATTTGTTTAATTTGGCATAGTATTCTGTATGTTAAACAAGATCAATATATTATACATTATTTTTTCTATTTCTATACACTATTTTTCACCAGTTCTAATACTCATTTTTCTTTATCTCTATCTCCACAGCTCTATTTCAAACCCAAGTTCTGCTAGAACTCTGCAAATTAGCTACATTGGTATGCAGACTCAAGAGGTTGCTATAAAATCCACTCTAATAAAAGTGGTGATGAAACCAGATGCGGAAGTTTTGCAGGAGGTTGTTGTAACTGGTATGCAGAAGATGGATAAACGTCTGTTTACGGGGGCTTCCAGTAAACTCTCTGCCGATAATGTAAAATTGGATGGTTTGGCTGATATCAGCCGTGGTTTGGAAGGACGTGCAGCCGGTGTATCGGTTCAGAATGTATCGGGTACATTTGGGACAGCTCCTAAGATCCGGGTTCGTGGTGCCACTTCTATTTATGGTAGTTCCAAACCGTTGTGGGTGGTAGATGGAGTTATTATGGAGGATGCAGTGGAGGTTAGTGCCGATCAACTTTCTTCGGGTGATGCGGAGACATTAATCAGTTCGGCAATTGCAGGGCTTAATGCTGATGATATTGAAAGCTTTCAGATTTTGAAAGACGGTTCTGCTACTTCTATTTATGGTGCGCGTGCTATGGCAGGTGTGATTGTTGTCACTACTAAAAAAGGTAGGGCGGGAGTTAGCAAAATCAGTTATACAGGTGAGTTTACTACCCGTCTCATCCCTAGCTACAATGATTTTAACATCATGAACTCTCAAGAGCAAATGGGTATTTATAAAGAGATGAAGGAAAAAGGGTGGCTGAATTTTGCCGAGACAGCCCGTAGTGCTGAAAGTGGTGTCTATGGAAAGATGTATCAGCTTATGAATACCTATGATCCGGCAACCGGGCAATTTATGATGGCCAATACCGAAGATGTTATAAATAGATATCTGCGTGCTGCTGAGATGAGAAATACGGATTGGTTTTCTGAACTTTTTTCTAATGCAGTCAGCCAAAACCATTCGGTAAGTATTAGCACTGGTACGGAGAAGTCTTCTTTTTATGCTTCAATGAGTGTGATGCATGATCCAGGATGGTATAAACAAAGCTCTGTTGACCGCTATACCGCTAATCTGAATACTACTTATAATATTCTGAAGAATTTGAGTATCAACTTAATTTCTAATGCTTCTTATCGTAAGCAGAAAGCACCGGGGACATTAGGGCAGGATATAGATGCAGTGAGCGGACAAGTAAAGCGCGACTTTGATATAAACCCTTATTCTTATGCGTTGAATACTTCACGTACCCTTGATCCGAATGAGTTTTATACGAGTAATTATTCTCCTTTTAATATATTGCATGAGTTGGAAAACAACTATATGGATTTGAATATTGCTGATGTTAAATTTCAGGGAGAATTAAAATGGAAGGTCATTCCGGAATTGGAGTTAAGTGCATTAGGAGCAGTAAAATATCAGGGAACGTCGCAAGAACACAGTATTAAAGATGATTCAAATCAGGCGCAGGCTTATCGTGCAGGACTGGATGACAAGACTATTATGGATAAGAATCCTTTTCTTTATAAGAATCCCGACGATCCTTATGCTTTGCCTGTTACGGTGTTGCCTGAAGGAGGTATCTATCAACGTAGAGACTATAAGATGCTAGGGTATGACTTCCGTGCAACAGCCAGTTGGAATCATGTATTTAAAGACACGCATATTACGAATCTTTTTGCCGGTACAGAAATCAATTCCACTGACCGCTCACGAAGCTATTTTCAAGGTTGGGGTATGCAATATGGCATGGGAGAAATTCCCTATTATGTTTACGACTTCTTCAAGAAAGGGATAGAAGAGGGAACGGATTATTATTCTTTGAACCTGACACGTAGCCGGAGTGTAGCGTTCTTTGCGAATGCAACTTATTCATATAAAGGAAAATATACCTTGAACGGAACGATCCGCTACGAAGGAACCAACCGAATGGGGCGTAGCCGTTCTTCACGTTGGATGCCTACTTGGAATGTATCTGGAGCATGGAATGCTCATGAAGAGAAATTTTTTGAATCTCTGAAGCCGGCACTTTCTCATTTTACATTGAAGGCTTCCTATTCGTTGACAGCCGATCGAGGTCCGGCAGATGTGACTAATTCACAGGCAATTATTACCAGCTATTCTCCTTATCGTCCTTTCACTACTATACAGGAGTTGGGACTGCATTTAAAAGATCTGGAGAACAGCGAATTGACATACGAAAAGAAACATGAATTCAATGTCGGTGCCGACATGGGATTCCTTGACAACCGGATTAATTTTGCTATTGACTGGTACAAGCGAAATAACTACGATTTGATTGGCATTGTGAATACGCAGGGTGTAGGTGGACAAATCTTGAAATATGCCAATATCGCCTCGATGGAGTCGAAAGGTATAGAATTTTCTATATCTACAAAAAATATTCAAAACAAAACATTTAAGTGGAATACTGATTTGATTTTCTCTCATGCAAAGAATGAGGTGACAGAATTACGTCAAAATGCAAGAGTGATGGATTTAGTGTCCGGTACAGGTTTTGCCAAGCAAGGATATCCGGTGCGTGGCCTGTTCTCCATTCCTTTTGAGGGGCTGGATAAGAACGGGGTTCCATTGGTACTTAATGAGAAAGGAGAAGTTTCCAACACACAAATAAACTTTCAAGAACGTCAGGCAACTGATTTTCTGAAATACGAGGGACCTACTGATCCTACGATTACAGGTAGCTTGGGAAATGTGTTTACCTATAAGGGATTTCGCCTTAATGTATTCGTTACCTATTCGTTTGGCAATGTCATTCGTCTGAATCCTGTTTTTAAAGCACAATATTCGGATTTATCATCTATGACACGTGAGTTTAAAAACCGATGGACATTGTCCGGTGAAGAAAACATAACGAAAGTTCCAGCCATTCTGAATAAGCGTGATTATGAAAGTAACAAAGACATAAGATACGGTTATAATGCCTACAATTACTCTACAGAGCGCATAGCCAAAGGAGATTTTATCCGGATGAAAGAGATTTCTTTGTCTTACGATTTTCCGAGAACATGGATCTCAAATCTGAAATTGTCAGATTTATCTTTGAAATTGCAAGCGACAAACTTGTTCCTGATTTATGCTGATAAAAAATTGAACGGTCAGGACCCTGAATTCTTTAATTCCGGTGGTGTAGCTTCTCCGGTTCCCCGCCAGTTTACTTTGACTTTGAGATTTGGACTTTAAAAAATGAAAGAAATGAAGAAATATATACTATTTATAAGCATAGTCACCGCTTTTTCGATCGGACTGACATCTTGTTCTCATTTTTTGGATGAGCTTCCCGACAACCGTACGGAATTGAATTCTGGAAATGTCAGTAAAATATTAGTGTCGGCATATCCTACTACTGCTATTTGCGAAATAGCTGAAGTCTCTTCGGATAATGTGGATGCTTATCCAAACAATTTTACTTCGGATCGCTTGTTGGAAGACCTTTATAAATGGGAAAGTACTTCCGAACAAGACCAAGACTCGCCTGCTGCTCTTTGGGAGTCTTGTTACATCTCGATAGCTGCGTGTAATCAGGCTTTAGCGATGATAGAGAAAGCAGGAGAACCAGCTTCGTTGAGTGCTGCTAAAGGAGAAGCGCTGGTATGCAGGGCTTATGCTCATTTTTTGTTGGCAAATATCTTTTGCAAGGCATATAGCACTACTGCCAAAATGGATTTGGGCATTCCGTATGTCAAAGACATAGAGACGACTGTAAGTCCTTCTTATGAGCGTGGTAATCTGGAAGATGTCTATAAAAATATCGAATCTGATTTGTTGGCTGGCATGGAATTGATTAGCGATAACATGTATTCAGTACCTAAGTATCATTTCACGAAAAAGGCAGCTTATGCTTTTGCAGCTCGTTTTTATCTGTATTATGTCCAATCGGATAAGTCCAATTATGATAAGGTAATTGAATATGCTGGTAAGGCTTTAGGAAGCAATCCGGCAAATTCTGTCCGTGACTGGGCGTCTTTGGGCGCGCTTGACTTGGATAAGGATATTATGCCGAATACGTATGTTTCAGCCGATATAAATGCGAATTTATTACTTGTCAGTGCGGATTCTTATTGGGGTGGGAGAGTCGACCCATACAGTTCAGGTCAACGTTATGCTCACGGTCCGCTTGTAGCGATAGAGACTTGTCGTTCGGATGGTCCTTGGGGAAAGTACAGTGAATCTAAAGAGGCTAATATTTACTATATGTTTCCCTGGAGTAATTCGAGCGCATTGCCTACTAAGGTTATGTTGAGAAAAGTAGGCTTGTATCAGGAGGTTGTAGATGTTGTGGCAGGAACTGTGAGAGGGCATATGATTAACGCGGCGTTTACTACAGACGAAACCTTATTATGTCGTGCAGAAGCTTATGTAATGAAAGGGGAAGGGTTCTATTCGCAGGCCGTCTCCGACCTGAATGTATGGCAGACTGCTTATACTAAAGCTACATCACCTCTTACGGTGAATGCTATTAATGATTATTACGGTGGTCTGGCATATTATAAACCCTTGGAACCGACTGTAAAAAAAGAACTACATCCTGATTTTCCTATTGTAGACCAGACACAGGAGAATCTTATTCATTGTGTGCTTCATGCCAGACGTTTGCTGACTTTGCATGAAGGTTTACGTTGGTTTGACGTGAAACGCTACGGTATTGTGGTAAATCGTCGGTTTATCAGCAACTCGGGGCGTGTCAGTCTCACGGACGAGTTGAAAACAGATGATTTGCGGCGGGCTATACAGATTCCGAGTGACGTAATATCTGCGGGAATGAAACCTAATCCAAGAAACTAAAGAGAAAGAAGTTATGAAGAAATATTTAATTTATCTATTTATGGTAATTGTTGCCGGATGCATAGCTTCGTGCAACAATGATGAAGATATTGATGCAGCTAACAGCATCTTCATTGATAGCCAGTCTGAACCAAATGGCTTTGATAAATGGCTCCTTAGTAATTATGTATATCCTTATAATATACAGGTGAAATATCGTTTGGATGATACGGAAACAGACGTGAAATACGATTTAGTGCCGGCTGATTACGATAATGCGGTAGCACTGATGAAAATTGTGAAACATGTATGGATCGAAGCCTACGATGAATTGTGGGGAATTGAAAATACCCGGACGTATGTCCCGAGGCTTATTCAGTTGATTGGTAATGTTGCGTACACTGAATCCGGTATGATTTTGGGACAGGCGGAGGGTGGATTGAAAGTGATGCTTTTCCGTGTTAATGAGTTGGATTTCAGTGATCCGGCAAAGGTGGATGTCGCTGTGCTGAATGAATATTATTTTAAGACCATGCACCACGAATTTGCTCATATATTGAATCAGACTAAACCCTATGACCCGGCTTACGAACGTATTTCGGAGACTGGTTATGTAGGATCTACATGGAATCATACATCAGTTTCGGATGCTTTGAAAAAAGGGTTTATATCTAATTACGCTATGGACCGTGCTACGGAAGATTTTGCCGAGATGTTGTCTATTTATGTAACGAACACTCCGGAGGACTGGGCGTACAGACTGAACCTTGCCGGAGCGGAAGGACGTGCAATTTTGGATAAGAAGTTTGAAATTGTATACAATTATATGCGTGATTCCTGGGGAGTGGATATGGATGATCTTCGTGACATAGTTCAGCGTCGTCAAAATGAGATATCGGAACTGGATTTAAGTACAATTAAATGATTATGTGTATGAAAGATATAAAATTATATAGCTTACTGGTCTGTTTGTGTTTGCTGATGCAGTCTTGCTTGTTCAGCGAAGATGATGTGTTCGATCAATCCTCTGCGCAGAGGGCGATAGCATCTGTCAATGAATGCAGGGAGGTGCTGGAAAGTGCGGAGAATGGATGGGCATTGAAATATTACACCGGTGAAGACGGGGTATATGGAGGTTTCAACATTTTTGCAAAGTTTGAAGGAGAATATGTAACGTTGGCAAGTGAGGTAGCCACTCCAAATTATGAAGTAGGAGAGTATTCAACTTCGTTATTTAAAGTAAACTCTTTTCAAGGGACAGAATTAAGTTTTGATTCACACAATGAACTGATCCATATCTTTTGTGAGCCTAATGGCTATAATGACCCGGGATATGCCGGTGATTATGAGTTTATATTTCGCTCTTTGTCTAAAGATAAGATTGTGCTGACCGGCAAAAAACATGGTGTTACGCTTGTAATGACTCCTATATCTGCTGGAGTAGATTGGAAGACCGAATTGACGAAAATAGCGGTTTTGGCTGAAGATGCAGCCTACAATACATTCAATTTGATGATTAATGGAAAAGAGGTCGTAAGAATGGGGCGAAGTGAACGTGCATTTACTATTACTACAACGGATGGCGCGGGTCAGATGACATCAGAGTCTTATCCTTTCATTTATACCAGTGACGGAGCCGAAATGCTTGATCCCCTGATAGTGAATGGTGTAGAAATGTCTCATTTCCGATGGGATTCACAAACCGCAACATACACCTGCGTTGATGACGGAGTGGATGCTAAAATCGTTTTTTATTGTCCTGAAGGCTATCCGAAGTATGTGGGTAACTATATTCTTCAGTCTGATGAAGGCGCAGTAAACTGTAAATTAGAGGAAAAACGGAAAGGAGCAACCTATTCTATGAAGTTGACTGTAAGATCTGTGCCGATAGAACTTGTTTTTGATTATAATCAGGATACAGACTGCATTGATGTTCTTTCACAAATAGTTGGTAAAATCAATGGGTTCGACCTTTATTTTTATCCCGGTTACGGCACTTCTTTATATCCTTATGCAGGGGTAGGGTTTAACGGAAAAGTATCAGTAGAAGATCCGATGACGATTACTTTTACGTACAATAATAACAATCCGAGTGTTAACACGATTTTATTTATCTATTCAAACAATGGATATTATTTGGCTGGTAGCATTACGAACCCGGTTTTAATAAAACAAGATTGATTAATTGTTAGCAGAAATACATTATGAGAAAATATGTAACTATATTAGTGATGCTGCTGTGTGTCGGATTCGTCTCTTGCAGTGATGATTCGAATGATATTCCGGCATTCAAGATAGCGGGGAATGAAATGGATATTACAGCTGTTGGTGGAACAGTGGTTGTTACCTTGTCCATGGAAGGTGAAAAGGCTACGTCAGACCAAAGTTGGTGTGTGCCCAGTGTCTCTGGAAAGACTGTGAAGCTTACATTGGAAAAGAATACTGCCTTGGAAGGGCGTACTGCATTGATAACAGTGACAAAAGGGGAGGAGAGTATTTCTTTTCCGGTTACCCAGCCGGGTAATCTTGTGCCTACGATAACAACGGAAGGGGTTGAATTTGATGCCCATGGTGGAGAACTGGAAGTACCGGTGAGAAACGCATTACCTTTTAGCGTGGTGGTAAAAGATGATGCGTCCTGGCTCAAGGCGAATGTAAATGGAAGTACTTTGGTGCTTGTTGCAGAAAAAAACTATACTCGCAGCCAACTGAAAACCACAGTAAAATTGATTAGTGAGGAACTGGAATCTGAATTTGTAGTGCAACAGTCCGGGCTTGTTCTTACCCCTGAAAAATCGTCACTAGTGATGTATAACAAGGGAGATGAGGCCACGATTATGGTGAACAGCACATTGGACTTTGAGGCTTCTTCCGATCAGGATTGGTTGACTATCACTCCGGGTGAAGATTTCATTACGTTGACAGCAGCTGATAATAGCGGGGAACCGGCAAGAACAGCGAGTGTCACATTAACATCTATGGGATTAACTTCTACTATAAATGTTACTCAACGGCCGACAATCTATTCAGATTACTTGGGAAGTTGGACACTGACAGGAAATAATAATGGTACTCCGTTCAGTTATAATCTCACTATTGCTGAATCTGTAAAGGGTTCAACTTACAAAGTGAACGGTTGGGGAAAATCTATCCTTGCTACTGGCGGTCAGTATCCTCTAACAGCTGTTTTTGATGCAGAAACACAATATATTTATATTACGCAGCAGACAAATTTAGGCGTATTTTCTGATGAAGGAGGTGACTATACTGTGGGCTTCAGGGGATTGATCGAATATGGCGGTGGCCTTTCTTTTGTTGGTGGTTCATTCATTTGTTACATGGGTGAAATGCAGCGTGATGGCAGTGTGCAATGGGCGAATGGAATTATAAATGTAGGTGGTCAACGGTATCAGCTGGTAGGTTCTTTCTATTGTATAGAATCTCATGAAGATGGTGAGATATATAATTTCAATGCCGATGTACCATATATGTTTGCACCAACTATGAAACGTTCATCCAGTGTTTCATATTCTACATTTACAAGAGGCATCAATAGCTCTAAGAAAGTGAAAGGATTTGCGGTAAGTAACTTGCAAGCTCAAGACTAAATCTCTCTCTTAAATATTTAACTTTAGAATTCCACAAGTTACAGGGTACGGGTGTATACGGTAACTTTGTGGAATTCTTTTATAGCATTAAATTGGCTTTCTTTACAGAGAATCAGGATTAAATGATATCTTCTTCGAATTTGAATATCATGCGTCTTTTTAAATAGATTAAGCAAAAGTTTCTTTGATAAAAAGAAACTTTTGCTTAATCTTGTCTTTCTGAAAAAGAAAGAAAATAAAGAATGTGTCTTTATGGGAAAGAAAGAACTACTAAAACAACTGATTGCAGGATTTCAAGCCTCACTACCAGTAGAGGTACGTCCTCGTGAACTCACTCTGCCTGTTGATAGCGGGAAGATCATAACAGTGCCTGGCGTGAGAAGATGCGGTAAGTCTTCTCTTTTTCTGTTGATAATCAATCAGCTTGTTAGTGAGCAGGTTATAACCAAGGAACAGATCTTATTTCTGAATTTTGATGATGAACGTTTGCATCTGAATGCAGATAATTTGGATGAAATTTTTCAAGCATACCGAGAATTTTACCCTGCCATTCCATTGAAAGAAGTGTATATGTTCTTTGACGAAGTGCAAATGGCAGATGATTGGCAATCTTTTGTGCGGAGAGTTTACGAACATGAATGCAAACATATCTTTCTAACAGGGGGTAACTCCCGAATGCTTTCTTCAGAGTTGGCAACTTCTCTGCGTGGACGGACATTGCAATATGAAGAATTTCCATTGTCGTTCAATGAATTTTGCAGCTTCACTGAAGTGGATACAAATCATTATGTGCCTGAAAATCGAGCTAGACTTATCAATGCGTTTAAAGCATATTTGCATGGAGGAGGTTTTCCGGAAGTTGTATTGGCAGCTCCGTTGTATAAAGATCGGATTTTACAAGAGTATTTCTTTGTGATGCTCTACAAAGATCTTGTGGAGAGATATGAGATAAAGAATCCGGAACCGATACGTTATTTCATTAAAAGAGTGATGAGTAACTTGACTAAACCTACTTCTATCAATCGGATTTATAATGAATTAAAGTCGCAGGGAGTCAGTATAGGGAAGAATACATTGTATGATGTGATTGTTCAGACCGAGTCTGTTTATCTCTTTTTCTCTCTGACGAAGTATGACCCGTCACTTGTGAAAGAGAATACAGGAGATAAAAAATATTATTGCATTGATAATGGGTTGCGTTCTGTACTCCTGAACCCGCAGAGTGAGGATAATGGAAAGCTTTTGGAGAATGCTGTTTTTCTTTACCTGCGGAGAAATTTGCGGATTCAGGAAGAATTGCATTATTATAAAGGCAAGAAGGAATGTGATTTTGTGGTTGCAGAATGTGACAAAGTGACCCGGTTGATTCAGGTTAGTTATCAGATGAACGATGAGGAAACTCGTAAACGGGAAGTAGATGGACTGCTGGAGGCTGCCCAGGCGACAGGTTGCCGGGAGCTTATTATTGTAACGATGGATATGGAAACTGAATGGCAAGAACAGGATATGGTTATCCGCGTGCTTCCAGCTTGGAAATGGATGCTGGAATGAGGGGGCAAACTGTCTGCTCCCCTCTTTCTTTGTGTTATTATACTCTTGAATTATCTCGTAAAAGCGTGTTGCTTGTAATATTCGTATGTTGTTCTAGAGTTTATTTGATAATCGTTTCCACATGTCCATTCTTGAAGAACAGGTAGAACGAGCTGGAATACATCCATTGCACTTCTCCATTTGATTCTTGAATAGTCTGCGGTTTGCCGAAAGCCAGCAGACATTCATCTTCCGTCATGCCTTTCACCGGCTTGTTGATACTGATTTCATTCCAGTGAGTGATTGGTGAAAGTTGGTTCGTTATGATGAAGTCGAACATTTTATTCAATACTTGCGATTCCACCTGTACGAAGTCATCCATGATTTCTTTGTGAGATGCTTTCTTGTCCGGTTGCAGCTTCTCCATGGGAGTGATTTTCTTCATTATCATTGCTGATGATTCTATCCGTATATTGGAAAGATAGTAGACCAGCTTGCCGTCTTTTACTTGAAACAGGGCTTTGCAATAGTAAGTATTCTTTTGATTTGAATCTGCTTGCGAGGCAAGTATCAGATCGCAACTGAAGTTTTTAGCCGGTACGTTTACCTCTGTGATCCCTTCCCGTAGCTGCGGACAAACATTTTTGACGGTCCATAACAGTGCATTAGCGTAGATGTTCTCGTCTTGCATGCTGCTGAAAGGGGTAAATCCGCTGACCACATATTTATTGCCGTCTGCACTGACGGGATAGCTCTTTTTCTGTTCGGTGAAAGTCTGTGCTATCAGCGGGATAACTCCCGTTAGCAGATACATGATTGCCAGAAATTGTCGTTTGGTCATCATATTCCGTTATTTTTAAGAAAACAGCATCCACGGCCCTTTTTGCGAAGAGAAAAGATCGTGGACGCTGAATAAATAATATGGTTTATTGAGGTTTGGTTGTCCTTAGAAGGCAATACCCAGACGAATCATAAAGTTGCTGGTCTTGAATCCGTCGGCATCGCTGAATGTATCTATGAATCCGCGTTGATAGGTGAGATCCAGGTTGAAACGGTCGTACCAAACTCCTACACCGATATTCATACCGGCATCGAAATGATTGTAGTCAACTTCCATGTAATCTGCGTAATCTCCCCAACTGATGCTTTCTCCGTCTGCTTTCATTTTACTTGTGTAATCGTAGCTGGCAAAGACTCCTACATGCGGGTCGATATGAACATTGTCCGCCACTGCAAATTTCCATCCGAATGTGAACGGAGAGTATTGTATATTATGAGCCATGCACTTCGTGTCTTCCACTTTGAAACCACGGGAGCCGAGTCCAAATTCCATTCCCCAGTATCCTCCTGTGCTGCCTAAAGGCTTCTGGTAGCCAAATGTTGTGTTATATCCGATGTTTGAGTCAGCTCCTTCGGCTCCGTCACCGGAGAAGTTCATGATATTCAAACCTGCACGCAAGAACCATTGTGTGCTGCTGGCTTGCTTCTCTGTTTTGACGATTGCGCTTCTGGATGATACGATTTGCGCTTGAGTTCCTACGCACAATAAGAGTGCGGCAACCATTGATAGTACTTTTTTCATTGTTATTTATGTTTTAGTGATTAATTCTTATTCTTAACGACGGGTGCTATCTGGCTTCTTCCATCCGTGGGTGATAGTTTCTGCAGACGTATCCATTCATAATCGTCCTGGGTGGCAGGATGCCAGTTGACGAAGATGCCGGGATAACCTACTACTGTAACCGTGTATCCCCCTGTTTTTTCATTATCTTCCACTTTGAAAGTGGCTCCCATGATGACATCGCAGTTATATTTGATGGTGGACAGATACGTCCCCCATGCACGGATGTTGTCAAGTTCTCCTTTCATGGCGATCTCCACTTCCTCTTTGCTTAGTGTCCATTCATCCTTGATCCGTCCCTTATCTTCCAGTATTTTCACCTCGACAACTGTGGGTTTGACACAAACTTCAGTAACTGCATCGCCTGCACGTGCCTGTGCATCACGAAACTTGAAGACCGTCTTTTGCGCATGGGCTCCGACGGCACAACCGACAACCAGAGCAATAATCAGAAATAGTTTTTTCGTTTTCATGTCCTTTTGTGATTATATGTTAATATGCCTGCAAAGGTATGCGAAAGGAGTATACTACCGGGTGAAAGCATAGTTCCAAGAACGATACGGAATTGTATCCTATTTGGATACACTGGGGAAGTTTCCGGTATTGATGCTGTCGGAAAGATCGCGGAAGAAATCATGGCCGAGGATGCAGGAGATGCGCCAGAGCAGGTGGATGTCGATATTCTCTTTCCGGAATATCTTGTAAACATTGGGGCGTGTGCAGCATAGTTGGGTAGCGAACCAGGTGACGGTGCGTCCCTGTTCGTGAAGCGTGCGTTCAATAAGTTGTCCCGCATGAATCATGTGCCTATTCTGCTTATGTGTGTCCTCCAGACTCCCGTTGGGCGGACAAATTCATCTAATGTTAACAGGAATATATAGAAAAGGCGTGGGAATCTCACCTTCGTCCGCTCCGTGTTCAAGGCCTTCGCAATGCCAACTATCGGGAACGAACAACGCAGAAAGCCCACGCCGATATGTACAACACCCGTAACCTCCCTTTGTTTCCCAAAGTGAGGTACGGATGTATATAAATACACATCAGGAGGACGTCTTGGTTGCTGTTCGCCATTCCGATAGGTCAAAGTTTGCGAAGTTTTGAACACAAATGACAAACGCTTGTAAACGTCTTCTCAATATAAACATCTCTCCCTCGCCACCCGGAGGCTTTCTGCGGAAGAGACCGTTGCAAATGTATAAAAAAATACGGTTGGAAAGGACAATGTGAATCAGAAACTTTTTCAATGCGGGTTGTTTTGCCCTCTTTTTGCCCTTTACCGGGCGAAATGCGGTTGCGCTGACATCTTATAAGAAAGAGGAGGAATCTTTTAATTTTGGGCACAAAAAGGGCTTTAAACTACAAAAGCCGGGGCGTAATACCTCGGCTTATATTTTTTCTTCTTGTCAGGGAGATTTTTTATTCATCAGAAACCTTCCTTTCTTATCAGGAAGCTCTGTTCTTTTCGAAGTTTCTGTTTTCTCAAAGATTATAACACCTTGAATTCATAACCTTCCTCTTTCAGGAATTCGATGGCACGGGGGAGTGCGTATTGCAGGTTACCGTTGTTCCATGACTTCAGCGAATCGTGGAAAGTGATGATAGAACCGTTTCGCGCATAGCGTTTCACGTTGTTCAGCACTTGTTCCGGGCGCATCCGCTTACTGTAATCGCGGGTCACGAGATCCCACATAATGATGCGGTAATGATAGCGCAACGTATAATACTGCCTGAATCCCATGTGTCCGTGTGGCGGACGGAAGAGATCGGAATGAATAATATCATCTACCTTTCTGGCATTTGCCAGGTAATCCGGATTGGAATATTCAAATCCACGGATGTGGTTGAAAGTATGGTTGCCGATGCGGTGTCCGTGCTCTACCACCATCCGGTATTCATCCGGGTGTTTGCGTATATTGTCGCCTACCATGAAAAAGGTAGCTTTAATATGATGCTTTTCCAGTATTTCCAGTACCCAGGGAGTTACTTCGGGGATGGGGCCGTCGTCGAAAGTCAGATAGACTGCCCGCTCATTCGGGTCCATCCGGAAGATAGCCTGTGGATACAACGCCCGGAAAAGCCAAGGTGGTTGTTCTATAAACATGAGAGTTTGCGTTAAACAAGTATTAAGTAATAAGTATTATACCATGCGGAAAACATGCCGGAAGCCATGATTAATACTTAATACCTGATACTTAATATTTATTTCCCTTTCATTCTCGTCACGTACTCGTTGTATAGCTGATCGAGTTGCGTAGAGTAATGTTTTGCGAGTTCTTCTGATTTGTATTTTTCCATTAGGCGGACTTCGGCGTCAAGCAAGCTGGCGTTGTACACGAAGTTTTCGCTGGCGATGGCAAGCTGGTTATCGTTCAGGCTAAGATACCAGATCATGTATTCGAGCGACTTGTTGGCAAGCTCGTCGATAATCTTGTTGGCTTTCTCGTTCTGTCCCAGTTGATAATAAGACTCTGCCATTTGGAAGGCGCCATTTGCCCAGTCATACGGTACGTTGATTGCCGGAATCATCTTTTCGGCGTAATCGAGTGCAGCGAGTGCCTTGTCCTTCTTACCTTCTTTGATAAGCTGTCCTACGAGTTGCGTGAAGATACGGCGGTGCGTGTAGCACATACGCATCACGTTCTCATCGATGTAGATACCCGGCTTGTCGATACCACCGAACTTGAACTTGTTCATCAGGTTGTCGTACATCTTTTCACTGTCGATCTTGCTGTCCAGCTTGTCCGTATCGAACGGAGTGAAGCGGTAGGCGAGACCCTCCTGTGTGAAGTGGTTGCCCATGCCCAGATGATTTTCGCTTCCTACGGTGATTGCCATATAGATAGGACGTTCCCAGTTAGCGTTGGCAAGCATTTCGAGCATCATCAGTTCACTCTTGTAGAGGGCGCGTTTCGGGCTGCCGTTGGCGTCTCTAAGGGTGATTGTCATGTATTCGGGGATAGAGTCGCCCAGAGCTTCCGGAATCTTCATGCCGGAGCGGCGTACGGCTTCCTTATCTATCTTCATGACGATGCTGTCCGTAGGGATAAGCGGGAGCTGTATATCTTTTCCTGTCTTCTTGAGAAGTTCTTTCAATTGGTCGTTCTTGCCAAGCATCCAGCGGTTGATGATTTCCTTCAGTTCATAAGGATTCTCACCGAAGATGGAGTGAACGAGTGACAATATGGTAGTGTCTCCTTGTGCAGCCAGTTCGTTAGCCTGTTTGAAATAGCTGTCGATAAGAGCTTTCATTTCCGGACGGATAGAGATATATTCGTTTTGTCCTTCCACGTATTCCACACGGTCCCAGGTGATAGGGAGTGACGGAGAATCGTAGGCCGGACGTTTCATCTGGTCGATATACCAGTCTGTTTGCAAGTAACTTAAGTTACAGGTGCGGGCATCCGTACGGAAACCTTCCGTTTCCTGATTGTACCACAATGGGAAAGTATCGTTATCACCATTGGTGTAGATAATCGGGTTGCCTTCTTCCTGCAAAGTCATCAGGTAGTTCTGTCCGAAATCGCGGGCAACGAAGCGTCCGCTGCGGTCGTGGTCATCCCATGTCTGTCCCGCCATCTGAATGGGGACGAACAAACAGAGAACAGAAGCCAGAACGGCTGCCGGAAGTTCCTGCATCTTGGCATAATCCCGCAACATGCGGATGATGCCTGCCACTCCCATACCTACCCAGATGGCAAAGGCGTAGAATGAACCGGCATACGCATAGTCTCGTTCACGGGGTTGTGCAGGAGTTTGGTTGAGGTAGAGCACAATAGCGATACCTGTCATAAAGAACAGGAAGAATACCACCCAGAATTGCTGGATACCTCGCTGACTATGGTAAGCCTGCCAGAAGAGTCCGATCAAGCCGAGAATCAGCGGCAGACAGTAGAATACATTATGACCTTTATTGTTTTTGAGATCTTGCGGAAGCAATTCCTGGTTACCTACCAGCAGGTTGTCGATAAACGGAATACCGGTGATCCAGTTGCCGTGCTCGATTTCTCCGCTACCCTGTATGTCATTCTGCCGTCCGGCAAAGTTCCACATGAAGTAACGCCAGTACATGAAGTTCAACTGGTAGGAGAAGAAGAATTTGATATTTTCCCATTGGGTAGGCATGTTTACCATCACCATTTCTCCACATTGGTCGTAAGGAACATCATATCCCTTGATGTCTACCCATTGCTTGTAGAGCGGTGCGTGTGACGAACTGTACATACGCGGGAAAAGCATATTCTGTGCATATTCATATTCCACACGTCCGGGAAGTTCGATATAAGAGTCTTTTTCGTCGGGCGAAGTCTTTTCCTTGCGGACAAACTTGCTTCCTGCTTCCGACTGGCGCGGAATACAATATCCGTCTTTTACGTCGAGTGCCACTTTCGAAGAGAAAGCAGGACCGTAGAAAAGAGGACGGCTTCCGTATTGTTCACGACCGAGGTATTCGCCCAGTGTGAATATATCTTCCGGTGAGTTTTGGTCCATCGGAGTGTTGGCAGTAGAACGGATAACGATCAGTGCGTAAGAAGAATATCCGATTACGATCATCATGGTGCACAGCAAAGCCGTGTTCATGGTGCGGGCGGTGATACGCCATCTCTCTTTGATCTTGGCCTGTACACCCGGAGCGAGGTAAAGTCCCAGTGCGGCGATAACCAGAATACCGATGATGATACTGCTGGCTCCGTGTCCGTAGAACGGGATACCCAGTAGAGCAATCGTCAGAATAAAGGAGATAGCCATGCGCGTTTTGTTCTTTTCGGTATAGCTTTCGTATACGCCCCAGATCAGAGCCGCTGCAAGCAGAATGATATAAACCACTACGCCTGAATTGAATGACATTCCGAGTCCGTTGACAAACAACAGCTCGAACCAGCCGCCTACTTTCACAATACCCGGTACGATGCCGTAAAGCACGGCTGCAACGAGTACCATTGAACCGAATAGCGCAATTAACGAACCTTTGGCGGTAGCGTTTGGAGTTTTCTTGTAGTAGTATACCAGTACGATAGCGGGCAGACAAAGCAGGTTCAGCAAGTGGACACCGATACTCAATCCCGTCAGATAGGCGATGAGGATAATCCAGCGGTCGCTATGAGGCTGGTCGGCCACGTCTTCCCATTTCAGAATCAACCAGAAAACGACAGCGGTAAACAGAGAGGAGAAGGCATATACTTCACCTTCTACGGCCGAGAACCAGAATGTGTCACTGAATGTATAAACCAGTGCACCGATCAGTCCGCTACCCATGACCGTGATAAGCTGTCCTTTGGTGATATTGTTTTCGTCAGTGATAATCAGTTTGCGTACCAGATGGGTGATGCTCCAGAAAAGGAACAGGATACAGGCACCACTCATCAGGGCACTCATGTAATTCACCATTTTTGCAACGGTTGTTACGTCGGAAGCAAATTGAGTAAACAGGTTCGCCATCAGCATGAAGAAAGGTGCGCCGGGCGGGTGTCCGACTTCCAGTTTATAGCCGGTGGTTATGAACTCCGGGCAATCCCAGAAACTTGCGGTCGGTTCTATTGTCAGGCAGTAGACGGTTGCCGCAATGATGAATGTAAGCCAACCCATAAGGTTGTTTACGGTTCTGTACTGTTTCATTAGCACTATCGTAGTTTATTCGTTAAAAACAAATTATGAGGTCGCAAAGATAGTGATTTGTAAGGATAATGAGGAAGAAAGTAAGAAATATTAAGTAACAAAGGGGTGATTTACTATCTCTTTCACTCTTCCGGGAGGCAGCAGAGAGGAAAGATACATTTTAAAATAAGGTAGCCGGATATCTATATAAAGTCTATGTTTAATGATGGTGATGATGCTCTCCTAAAACCCGGTGAGGCAATGTACCGTGTCCCAATAGCTCGATAGGGCAGTTGAAGTTTCTTTCCAGCCATTCGGTAGTGACGCCTGTATCCGGATGGTAATCCAGCGTTTCATTGACACAAGCGATGGATTTTACCTGTTGCAGCACTGTGCCGATATCATGGCTGACAAGGATGATGGCACACTCTTTATTGATTTCAGCCAATAATTCATAAAGACGCGCTTCGAAACGCTTGTCGATATACGTGCTGGGTTCATCGAGAATCAATACCGCAGGGTCGGAGATGATGGCGCGCCCCAACAGGGCACGTTGCAGTTGTCCGCCGCTTAATTGTCCGATAGAACGGTGCTCGAGTCCTTCAAGCCCCATACGGGAAATAATCTGTCTGCCTTTCTCTCTCTGTTCGGGAGTGAATCGGGAAGTGAGCGACTTTTGTATGCTCAATCCGGATAGAATCACTTCTTCTACGGAAATAGGAAACTTCCGGTCTATGGTGCTATATTGTGGTAGATAGCCGAGGAGAAGCTGGGATTTTGCAGAAGAACCTTGAAAGGAGGTTCCCGTAGATGTTGTTGATGAAGCCTCTTCGGGAAGATTGAATATAATTTCCCCTCCGGTTGGCTTCAACAGACCGAGGATGCACTTTATAAGCGTCGTTTTGCCGCCTCCGTTCGGACCTATAATACCTAGAAAATCCCGTTCGTAGATGCTTAGATTAACATCGTGGAGAACAGTGCGACCGTCATATCCGGCGGAAAGATTCTTTATTTCGATTATTGGTTTCATCGTTGGAAATGGCTTGATGGGTTCTTTCTTTATACGTTTATTTTGTTGCAGCCTGTGGCGCGAGGGCTTTGGCTACATTCAGCATTTCTTCTTCCCAGTCGTAACTTAGCGGATTGATAGGGATCACTTTCGTTCCGGTTTGCTGCGCGATGGTTTCCGCATTGCGTTTGTCAAATTCCGGTTGAACAAAGATAACATGTACATCTTCTGCCTGACACAGGTCTATCAAGGCTTTCAGATGGGCGGGAGAAGGTTCTTTGCCTCCTTCTTCGATGGAAATCTGATGCAATCCGTAGTCGCGGGCGAAGTAGGAGAGAGCCGGATGATAAATCATGAAGGCTTTGGCTGCTTCGGGAACGGAGAGTTGATGGCGAATCAGGCTGTCGGTGTGCTGGATGCGCTGGCAGAGCGAATCGTAGCGGTTTCTATAGTATACCTCATTTGCCTTATCCAGTTGGCTAAGGGCTTTGTAGGTATTTCCTGCAATGATTAAAGCATTACCGGTAGAATTCCATACGTGCGGCTCTACGGCGTGGATATGCCCGTCCTGGCTGTTATGTCCGTGGGCGTGGTCATCATTGTTGAGTATGAGGTCGATCCCTTTGGAGGTGTCGAACACTTGAATATGGGGGGTATTGTTCATTAAACGATCCATCCAGGTCTGTTCGAAGCCGATGTATCCGATGCGGAAATAGGCTTTGCTGTCTCCCAGAGAAACAAGTTGTTGGGGGACAGGATCATAGGTTTCCGGGCTGGAACCTTTGGGGACCATGCTGACTACTTTAAATTTATTTCCGGCAATAGCTTCCGTGAAATAACGTTGCGGTTCCAGGGTGACGGTAATCACTGGTTTTGCTTCGTCATCGTTGCTTGCTTGGGAAGAGCGTCCTGTGCAGGCTGCCATTAGGAGGCAGGCACTAAGGAGGAAAAGGGTTCTCATATCTTTTAGTTGTTTTTTCATGACTTCTTCTATTTCGGGGTTTCTTTCTTATCTTGTTCCTATTCTTATTTTCGGGCCCGTAATATTTCCCGTTTACCACCCGGAGGTCCGGGCAGGCGTTCTACTGTGAATCCGGCTGTCTGCAACATCCGGCGGACGACACCTTTGGCGCAGTAAGTGGTCAGGATACCGTCTTTATCTAATAAAACGTAGAGGCGGTTGAATAGTTCTTGCGACCACATTTCCGGCTGCTTTTCCGGTGCAAAGGCATCAAAGTAAACTAGGTTAAATGAAGGATTCAGGGCAGGTGATTCGGCGTTGGTTACGCTATCATTGATATTGCTCATTGTCCGTTCTCTGTTCTCAACCCATTTGTTTACGTCTGTCTCTACTTTCTGTAGGGTGAAGTGTGGAGTGAGTTGCACGTCTTTCCCCCAAGGTGATGTATGAAGTTGCTTAAACAATTCGATAGCCGGTTGCTGCCGGTCGCTCGTTGTTAATTGTTCATCATTGGAGATATATCCTAGTTGCTCTATCGTCTGCCATTCCAGCGGATAGAGTTCCAATCCTGTATAGTGTATATTCCATCTGCTTCTTTCTGCTTCTTCCAGGGTGAGCCAGGCGTTTAGCCCTGTCCCGAAGCCGATTTCAAGAATATGCGGAGTAGTGGTAGAAGAGGCTTTAAGTCCCATATCGATGAAAATATGTTGAGACTCCGTGCGTGCTCCTTTCGTTGAATGATAATGTTCATTCAATTCCGGAACAAACAGGGTAGCGCTCCCGTCGTCGGTTTTCTCAATAATCCTTTTCATCATACAATCTCTAATACTTACTGTCTAACGTCTAATACTTTATACTTAATACCTAATACTTATTTCCTATCCTGCTATAGCATCCCAGGCGCTTTCGAGTGCATACAGGAGAAGAATATAACGTATCAGTTTGCCGACAAACATGGAAATTATGGTGAGCCATGTGTTGCTTCGCATAAATCCCAGTGCAATGGCTATCACTTCTCCAATGGCGGGAAGAAAGGTGAAGAAGGCCATCAATGCTCCTTTCCCTTGCAGGAATTTCATCATTTTGTCTACTTTCTCTTTCTTTACCTTGAAATATTTCTCAATCCAGCTGATTTTGCCCAGACGCCCCATGTAGTAGCAGGTCATTCCGCCTACTGTATTGCCCAGAGTGGCGGAGATCAGACAGGCTATCGGGGGCAGCCCGAGTTTCACCAGTGCCACCAGTACCAGTTCGGAACTGAAAGGCACGATGCTCCCAGCCAATAAAGCCGAGATGAATAATCCCGGGAGTCCCCATTCTATGAGGAGTTGTATCGTTGAATCTATAAAAGCGTCCATATATTAAAAGCGAATAAGAGGATGAGACCGACCAATGAAATGATAAAAAACACATTCGAACTTTTACTATTGGTCAGTACAAAGAAATGTCCGATCAGGATGCTGTTGCTTATGATAAGCAAAGGCAATAGGGCACTGCAATATATCGGTTGCAGGGCAATCAGCAGGAACAGGAAAATCGTCAGGTCTATCAGGAATTGGAGATAGGCGCGTGTACGTATCTTATCCTCAAATCCGGCGGCGATGCAATGGACGGCACTGACGATGAACATTACCAACAGATAGCCGAGTATTGCCAGTTCCCAAGGCTGGAGGATTTGCAGGTTGAAGAATTCCCCGAAAGTTAGTAGCTGATTGAAAGGGCGGTAGAACAACTCCATCTCGTTGTAGAAGAAGGCGTGTCCGAACAGCATCCAGTATGGCAGCATCCATCCGAGTAGCGCACCGCAGAAACTACGCGGAGTGAGCGACTGGAAACGGTAGGCTTCGAGCAACCAAAGCACCGAGAGGATGGTGAACTGTGGGAATAGAATACTTCCCGCTCCAATAAAGAAGAAGGAATAGAATAAATAACCCGCAGCTTGAGTTTGCTGATAGCTTTTAAACAGAAAATAAATGGAAATGAGAAAGCCCAAGGCAACAATATCTCCTGTATATAGGAAATGCATTTTCGGGCAGACGGTGACCAGCAGGAAATAGATAGCCGTCTGCATGGAAGCCCTCATACGGATAATGCTGAATTGATTGTTCAGCTCTATCAGAAAGTAGCCGATGGTTGCATAAATCAGGAAGCTGACAATCCGGTCTGCCCATCCCGGAAGCAGAAAATTGCGGGCGGGTTGCCAGGCAGAAGGGCTGCCTTCGAGTACGGTTGAGGCTATGGAACCGGGAAATAAAAAGTAAGTCAACACCCAGCACAGGGCGCAGATAAAGATAACGGCAGGCAGGGTCCACCGTCCTGCCGTCACTTGACTTTGTAGTCTTTTATTTCTCATTGATCTGTCAGTTCTGTTGCCGCCCGGCGAGCATATATCATCGCTTTGTTGGATCTATATGCCGTGCGTGTTGGATCTATATATCCTGCGTGTTGGAACTATATGTCCTGTACATTGGATCTATATGCCCTGCAAATAGGAGATTTATACCTGCCGTGGCGTATCATTATAGGTTGTTTTTTACAAATCGAATCCGATATCGCGGCGGAAATACTTCTTGTCGAAGTCGATCATGTCTGCCACTTTGTAGCTCTGTGCCAGTGCCTCTTCTTTCGTTGCACCGTAAGAGCAAACGGCAATCACACGTCCTCCGTTCGTCACGACTTGTCCGTCTTTCATGGCTGTTCCGGCATGGAAAATGATGCTGTCGGTAGCGGCAGCCTGTTCCAGTCCGCTGATAGGGAATCCTTTTTCGTAAGCTTCGGGATAACCGCCGCTGACAAGGATGACACAGCCGGCTGAACGTGGGTCCATCACCAGTGTCTTTTCGTTCAGGTTGCCTGCGGCAGTGCCTTCAAGCAGTTCTACGAAGTCGCTCTGGATACGGAGCATCACGCTTTCTGTTTCCGGGTCGCCCATGCGGACGTTGTATTCGATCACCATCGGTTCACCTTTCACCTTGATAAGGCCGAGGAAGATGAAACCTTTGTAGGTGATGTTTTCTTCTTTCAGGCCGTTGATGGTCGGTTCGATGATGCGTGTGCGTACTTTCTCCATAAACACTTCATCGGCAAACGGAACGGGGGTTACGCTACCCATACCACCTGTATTCAGTCCTTTATCGCCTTCACCGATGCGTTTGTAGTCTTTGGCTACCGGAAGGACTTTATAGTGTTCTCCGTCTGTCAGTACGAATACAGAGCACTCGATACCGCTTAGGAACTCTTCGATTACAACGGTTGCCGATGCAGAGCCGAACATGCCACCCAGCATTTCTTTCAGTTCTACTTTAGCTTCGTCCAGCGTAGGGAGGATCAGTACTCCTTTTCCGGCACAAAGACCATCAGCCTTCAATACATAGGGAGCTTCCAGCGTTTCGAGGAAAGCGAGACCTTCTTCGAGGTTTGCAGAAGTGATGCTTTTGTAGCGGGCTGTCGGGATGTTGTGGCGCATCATGAAGCCTTTGGCAAACTCCTTGCTTCCTTCCAGTTCTGCTCCTTGAGCCGAAGGGCCGATAACGGCAATATGCTTTAGCTCCGGACGGTCTTGGAAGTAGTCGTAGATTCCTTCTACCAACGGATCTTCGGGGCCTACTACTACCATTTGAATGTTCTCTTTCAGAGCGAAAGCGCTGATGGCTTCAAAATCGGTTGCTTTGATGTTGACATTCTCGCCTACGGCAGTTGTTCCGGCATTTCCCGGAGCAATGTACAGTTTTTCAACTTTCGGACTTTGGGCAATTTTCCATGCCAGTGCATGTTCGCGGCCGCCCGAGCCAAGTAATAATATCTTCATCTTTGTGCTATTATAAGTTATACTGTTATATATGATTCGTAATGGATGCGGTGGACTTTGCAGGTTTTATAAATTCTGCTCAAAGTACCGGGTGATTTTCTCGTGCAGATGTACACGGTCACGGCCTGCTACGTTGTGCTTGTGACACGGGTAGATAAACAGGTCGGGATAAGTGCGGGCATCTACACAGGCTTTCATAAACGACAGGGTGTGCTGTGGCACGCAGGTATCGTCATGATCGTCGTGAATAATCAACAGGTGACCTTTCAGTTGGCCGGCAAGATTCTTCAGGTTACATTCTTTGTAGCCTTCCGGATTGCTTTCCGGTGTGTCCATATAGCGTTCGCCGTACATTATTTCATAGTAACCCCAGTCGATTACCGGACCTCCGGCAACGCCTACTTTGAATATCTCCGGGTAACGGAGCATCAGGGCGGTAGTCATGTGACCTCCGAAACTCCATCCGTGTACGCCGATGCGTTCGCTGTCTACGTAGGGGAGGGATTTCAGGAATTCAACGCCTTTTACCTGGTCTTTGCCTTCTTCGATGCCGAGACGGCGGAAGGTGGCATTTTCAAATGTTAGTCCGCGGTTGCTGCTACCGCGATTGTCGATGGTGAACATGATATAGCCTTTGCCTGCCATGTATGTGTCCCATCCGCGTGCGCCATTCTGCCATCCTCCGGTGACGCATTGCGCGTGAGGGCCTCCGTAGACGTATACGATTACGGGATATTTCTTAGCCGGATCGAAGTTTGCCGGCTTCATCAGGCGGTAATGCAGGTCGGTAGTGCCGTCTGCCGCTTTGATTGTTCCGGTTTCGATGCTTGGCATCTGGTATCCGTCGTAAGGATTTTCGGCTGTCAGCAGGTTGACTGTTTCTTTGAAGTTTTTGGTGTCTACCAAGTTGATGACGCGGGGTTGGTCTTTGGTGGAATAACGGTCGATAAGGTATGTGCCGGAGGCACTAAGTGTTCCGCTATGTTCGCTTTCCTTGCAGTTTTCGAACGGCTGGCTTATCTTTCCATTGTTTACGTTTACTGCAAAATGGCCGCTTCTCAAGCCTTCTACGGCAGTGAAAATGATCTCTTTACGCTTTGTGTTGAATCCCAGGATTTCGCTGACCAGCCAGTTGCCTTTGGTTAGCTGTTTCACTTTACCGGCCTGGAAATAGCTGCCGCCGTTGGCACTATTATAGGTTTCACCTTTCATGTTTGCTGCATTTGTCTCAAAGAGATAAAGGTGATTGTAGCCGTCACGCTGACTTTGATAGATGAACTTGGTAGGGTCCCACGGCAAAAATACGATGGGGGTTTGCGGTTCGACGTATTTAGGGTGCATTTCTTCATAGAGAACTCCCATGGGCTCTCCTGTCTCTGCGTTGTACTGGCAGAGTCTGGTATGATTTTGATCGCGGTTTACTTCGATCAGGTAGAGGCTCTTTTCATCCGGTGCCCAGCTGATGTTAGTGAAATAACGGTCTGTCGGATCGCCTGCATTCAGATAAATGCTTTTATCGGTGGCAGGGTTGTAAATGCCTACTTTTACCTGATGGCTCGTCATTCCTGCCATCGGATAGCGTACGTTGTTCACTTCGCCTACACGTGCGGTGATGTCTACAAGTGGGTATTGTGTCACCATGCTTTCATCCATACGGTAGAAAGCGAGCAGGTTACCTTTCGGACTCCAGAAAGTTCCTTTGTTGATACCGAATTCATTGCGGTGCACTGTTTGTCCGCAAACGATGCCTTCGGGTTCATTGGTTACTGCTTTCTCATTCACATATAGATTGTTATCTATCGTGTAAGCCACATTTCCACTGGCTGCGCAATAGTCTTCATTATTTGCCCCGTCCTTTGGTTTGAGTGTGCTGACAACCTGATTGTTCTTGAAATCATATACAATGAACTTTCCTGCTATCGTGAATAGCATTTGTGGCTTGTCTGCCCATGGAAAACGGACGGAATACAGGTGTGATAATTTTCCTGCCTTGTTTTCTTCAAGCACTTTGTTGATTTGCTCGCGAGTGATAACCATTGTTTCTTTCCCGGTTTTGGGTTGAATTGAATAAAGGGTATCTACTCCTGGCTTGATACATTCGTCGCCCCACCATTGCAGCCCGTACAGGTTTTCTGCATAGAGGTAACTCTCGCCGCCCGGAATCAGTTCTTCCAGTGTCGGTTTTTTGGTTTCTTGTGCCATAACATTGAATCCGATTGGTAGTGCCAATAATAACAGAATGGCTCTTTTTCCAATTTTACTCATTGCTCTTTTCTTTATTATTTGTTTTTAAATCCTTCTATTTTTACTCTGTCCAAAGGAGTCTGCTTTATTTGAATGGCAGCACTCAATTTGGCAAAAGCGGTGAATAGGTCGTCAAATTGCTTCTCGTAGCTTTCTCTGTCGGAGGATATGTCCTCTTCCAAGTATTCAATCCTTTTCCTCAATTCTTCCAATTCCTGTTTTGGAGCATGGGAGAGCAGGTATTGGCGCATGTGGACGAAGGCTCGCATGATGTTGATGTTGACTTCGATGGCTTTAGGGCTTCGAAGTACTCCAGAAAGCATGGCGACACCTTCTTGGGTGAAAGCGAAAGGTGGATATCTAAACCAATCAATATCTAAGGTCACATTTTGTGACCTTATGCTGTTTATCAGATAGTTACATTCTTCATTTGTTAATCTGAACATAAAATCTTCAGGAAAACGCTCTATATTTCTTCGTACTGATTGTTTGAGTACCTTCGTGCCAATCTCATACATCTCTGCCAAATCAAAGTCAAGCATAACTTTCTGCCCTCTGATCTCATATATCTTGTTTTCTATTATGATTAAATCATTCATATTTCGTTTAACTGGCAGTTTACTGTCTATGACTGTTGATTAATATGGTTGTTTTTGGGTTCAAGGTCGCAATTTGCGACTTTGAACTATTTATTCTGTGAGTTAATGATTGCTGAAATAAGTCATTAACCATTGAATCTTAGCTTATTCCTCTTCCTTCTTCGGAATCCTCGGCTCCCGGTTCCCCCTAAATTCTCTTGGCCCTCTCGAATCTCTTCCTCCGCGGAATTCTCCCCGTGGCTTTCTATCTCTGTCGCCACCTTTGAAGTCGCTACCTTCTCTGCGTGGCTTGTATTCTCCCTCTCTGCGAGGTCTGGACTCACCATCCCGTCGTGGTTTGAATTCACCTTCTCGACGTGGCTTAAACTCTTTTCTTTCTCTGAATCTTGGAGCCTGTTCACCTTCACCCTCTTTCTTCTCTTCGCCCTCTTCCTGGCTCTTGAACTCTTTATATTTTCCGTCAAAAATCTCATATTTGCGGAATTCACACTCCAACGGTCCATTAAACAAAGGAACCTTCTGGCTTGCCTTCAAGCCAATCTGGTCGAAACACTCTTCCCGATAAGAAAGCACCCATGCTTCGTTTCCTACAAATGCATGTTTCAGACGTTCGCCGATCATCTGGTAAAGACCGAGCAAATCATTCGTAGAGATACGTTCCCCATAAGGAGGATTGGTGATGATGATTGATTTCTCTTTCGGCTGTTCGAACTGCTGGAACGGTTGCAATTTCAGCACGATATCTTTCGATACACCGGCAGCTTTTATATTGTGAGTTGCAATCTCATTCGCTTTCGGATTGTTGTCATACCCATAAATCTTATGAGTAAACTCACGCTCCTGACTGTCGTCATTGTAAATCTCATCGAACATATCCGCATCGAAATCCACCCATTTCTCGAAAGCAAACCCTTTACGGAATACTCCCGGAGCGATATTCTTAGCAATCAGTGCGGCTTCTACAGGGATAGTACCCGAACCACACATCGGATCGATCAGATCACATTCTCCACGCCATCCGGTCATTAAAATCATGCCGGCAGCCAATACCTCATTCAACGGAGCTTCTACCGCTTCCTGGCGATAACCGCGACGGTGAAGTGATTCCCCGGACGAATCCAACGACAAGGTACAGGTAGTCTGTGCAATATGAATGTTCAGAAGTACATCCGGGTTGTTGATGCGTACCGACGGACGTTTACCCGTTTTCTCGCGGAAGTAGTCCACAATCGCATCTTTCACCTTGTACGAAACGAATTTCGAATGGCGGAACTCCTCACTGAATACTACTGCATCGATAGCAAATGTCTTGTTCACATCGAGATATTTTTCCCATGGAATAGCCTGTATTTGATTGTAAACCTCGTCAGCATCTTTGGCCGTAAAGTTCTTGATGGGTTTCAGGATACGGATGGCGGTACGTAGACAGAAATTAGCCTTGTACATCATACGTTTATCTCCTGTAAATGAAACCATACGACGTCCTATTTGAATGTCGTTGGCTCCTAATGCTGTCAGTTCTTCTGCAAGTATCTCTTCCAGTCCCTGGAAAGTCTTGGCTATCATCTCGAATTGTTCGCTCATATAGATTCTTTTGATTTTATTTTTTTGCTTTAGTTTGTACGATTCTTGCTCCTGCGGGTACGTTTTCCGTTACCCAGATATTGCCGCCTACGGTTGCATCACGCCCGATGGTGATTCTTCCCAGAATAGTGGCGTTGGAATAAACAATCACATTGTCTTCCAGGATCGGATGGCGGGGGATTCCCTTGATCGGTTTTCCGTCGGCATCCAGCGGGAAGCTCTTGGCTCCCAGTGTGACACCCTGATATAGTTTGACGTTGTTTCCGATGATACTCGTGGCGCCGATTACGACACCCGTACCATGGTCGATGGTGAAGTGAGTGCCAATCTTTGCGGCCGGGTGGATATCAATTCCCGTTTCGCTATGCGCCATCTCCGTGATGATACGGGGAATCAGAGGAACACCCAGTTCCAGCAATTCATGCGCGATACGGTAATTGCTGATCGCTTTAATGGCCGGATAACAGAATATGACCTCTCCATAGCTTTCGGCAGCCGGGTCACCGTTGTAGGCGGCTTCCACATCCGTTGCCAGTATCCTCCTCATGGCGGGTAACTTACTGATGAATTTAGCAGCAAGACGTGCAGCTTCTTCTCGTTTGGAGTCGGAGCAGACGTTGCATTTCCCCTCTATGGAAGTGCTAAAACATAATCCGGCCAGGATTTGCTCACAAAGTAAATCAAACAATTTTTCAATGTTTACACCGATGTGATAATTGATAGTCCGGCTGTTAATAGTAGAATTTCCGTAATATCCGGGGAAAAGAATGGAGCGTGAAAGCTCAATAATTTCATACAAGACTTTTGCAGAGGGCAGTGGTTCGCCATCTTTGTGCTGATGAAACAGTCCTTTATAAGATTCGCTTTCCGATAGCTCATCGACTGCCTGTGTCAAAATGTGGGTGAAGTTCAGTGGACTCATTAGGTCAGTTGCTCATATTTATATGGGCACAAAGGTATTAAAAAAATAATAAAATTCGCTGGGATTCAGGATAAATAATGTATTTTTGTCACATTCAAAACATGACATGAATAAGGGGAACGGATGAATCAGAGGACTACTATGAAACTATTTGTGCTATTGGGACTGTTGATGTTGCTAAGTTGCGGATACGCTGATAGACATCACAATAGCTCTTCGTGCGAACAGGTTTTGGTCGATTCTTTGGAAGTTCGTGTGCAGGACTCGCTGTTCTCCAATCTGCATTATTCCCGCTCACAACTGCTTGAGGCACTGACGCAGACGCAAGATTCCCTGGTTTATTATCGTCTGCTCGCCCTTTACGGGAAAACATTCTTTGTCTCTTCCGATTTTGATTCTATACTCTATTACAACCGCCGGGTAAAAGAATTTTCCCGCAATGCTTCCCAATCTTCTGAATCTCTCCAATCTCCGCAATGGAATGATGTATTGTCCGATGTCTATAATATCGAAGGCAACGTATGGATGCAACTGAACCGCCCTGATTCTGCAATTATCGACTATAAGAAAGCCTATAGATATCGCCTGAAAGGAAAAAGACCACACCTGCTTCCGGATATTTGTATCAATATCGCTGATGCCTATCTGCATCGTAGTGACTTGGCGCACACTGCTTCGTATTACCGGCGCGCCCTGTTTCTTTGCGATTCTTTGAACTTGTCCGAGCACACGAAATTTCCTGTCTACTACGGATTGGGGCAGACTTACATGGAACTGCGTGATTTCGATTTATCCAATCATTACTATGAATTGGCCGGGCAGTTCTTCGATGAAATGAACGTGAGCGAGCAATGGACCTATCTCAACAATCGCGGCAACCATTATTATTACCGGAAAAACTATCAGGAAGCTTTGAAATATATGCGTAGGGCCAATGCACTCGTATCTTCTTATCCGCAGATGGTGTTTGAACGGAACTTTATCAAAGTAAACCTGGGAGAATTGTACTTGTTGACTGACAAACTGGACTCCGCACAGATCTGCCTGGACGAAAGTTATCGTTTCTTCTCCGATATACAGCATAACTCGGCCATTCATTACATTGAAACCCAGATGATTGAACTGGCATTGAAGAAAGAAAATATAGCCCAAGCGAAAACTATGATCGCCCGGACTGCTCCTGTGGGGCATCTTGACGCCAATATGCTAACTATACGCAATCAGTATCTGCAACATTATTTTGAGCATACCGGTGATTACCGCCGTGCCTATGAATACCTGAAACGTGATTGCCATCTGGACGATTCCATTCGGAGCGAACGGATACAGATGCGTGTTGCCGAATTGGATATGCGTTACCGGCAGGATACGATAGTACTTCGTAAGGAAATGAAGATTCAGCGGCAGGCAGCAGAGATGAGAGTGCTCAAATTGAGCGTATCTATCTGGGTACTTGTCTGCGTGTTGCTTGTGGCAGGGGTAGTGATAGTTGTCTGGTATATGCGTAAAAAGAGGGAGTTTCTTCGCCAGCGTTTCTTCCAGCAAATCAACCGTGTCCGCATGGAGAATTTGAGAAGCCGGATTTCTCCTCATTTTACTTTTAATGTACTGGGACGTGAAATCAATCAGTTTAACGGCTCGGAAGAGGTGAAACATAATCTGATGGAACTGGTGAAATATCTCCGTCGTAGCCTCGAACTTACCGAGAAATTGAGCGTGTCTTTGCAAGACGAACTGGATTTCGTGCGTACATATATCGAACTGGAACGTGGGCGTGTCGGAGAAGATTTTGTCGCAACAATCACGTTGGAGGAGGGTTTAGATGCAACCCGCATCATGATTCCATCTATGATTGTGCAAATTCCGGTGGAGAATGCTATTAAACATGGACTGGCGGGAAAGGACGGAAAAAAGGAACTAATGGTATATGTTTCCCGTGAAACAAATGGGATTCGCATAACAGTTACCGACAACGGATGTGGGTATCTCCCGCAGGTAGTTTCCGCCACACGGGGTACTGGTACAGGATTGAAAGTGTTGTATCAGACCATTCAATTACTGAATACAAAGAATAAGAGTGATAAAATACGTTTTAATATAACCAACAGAAGCGATGGACAAACCGGTACGGAAGTGTCGGTATATATCCCGTTTCGTTTTTCTTATGATTTATGATGGAGACAGAAGAAAAGTATAAGGTAGTTATCGTTGACGATGAACGTACAGCGATTGATGCTTTGCGCCGAGAGTTGGAGCCCTATCGTGAATTTGAAGTAAAAGGAATCGCAGGGAATGGTGCAAAGGGTAAAAAGATGATTATGGAGTTGCATCCGGACTTATTGTTTCTTGATGTGGAACTTCCGGATACGTTGGGACTCAATCTACTAAGTGAAATCAGGGAGGATATTTTGTGGGATATGAAGGTCGTATTTTACACCTCTTATGACAAATACTTGCTTCAGGCGTTGCGTGAGTCGGCTTTCGACTTCCTGCTGAAGCCTTTTGAAGCGGAAGACCTGAAAGTAATTATAGACCGTTACCGGAAGGCTATGACCTCTACTTCGCTTCCTCTTTTGCCTTCTTTTGCTTCTTCCATTAGTGCATTGATGCCCCAGCAAGGCATGTTTATGATTAGCACAGTGACAGGCTTCAAGCTTTTGCGACTGGAAGAAATCGGCTTTTTTGAATATCTGAAAGACAAACGTCAATGGCAGGTGGTCTTGTTTAATCAAACTTGTCTGAATTTGAAGCGAAATACCAAAGCAGAAGATATTATCAGTTATTCACAAGCTTTTGTACAGATTAGCCAATCTGCTATTGTAAATGTTAATTATCTGGCAATGATTGATGGTAAATGCTGTCAACTTTATCCGCCTTTTCACGATAAGAACGATTTGATTATTTCCCGAAGTTATCTAAAAGAACTGCAAGAGCGTTTCTTTGTTTTGTAATGTAGACCTCATATTATGAAATACGCCACTTCTTCAGCAGAAGCGGCGTATTCTTTTGTTAGAATATTAGAATGAGAGAGAGTTTATGTTACATATTTGTATTATCCATCGTAACGGTCATTTCTGGTACCAGTACGTAGGCTTGTTTTTTAGCGTTCCATTTATAATAATTCGTAGTAACGGTCTTGCCTTCATAAGTATAATTGATGCGTAGGTCTTTTTCCCATGTGTCCTTGCTATTGTTCCATTTCAAGGCTTCGCTTTCAATCATACGTTTGTTGTCATCGTACTTGTAGTTGTACTTCATGTAGTTGGCAAGTGTATTTCCGTCCATTTTGTAAACGGTTTGTCCCACTGTCATACCATTCTCCTCGATTGGATTATAAATCAATTGATTATCGTAGCTACGTGCAGAAGTAGCAAGCGATACAACAAGAAGAGCTGCAGATAAAACGAACATTTTTAAAGATACTTTTGCTTTCATGGCTATTTAAGTTTTTGGGTTATACTTTCATTTGTCTACCAAACACATTGGTTTTACGCTGCAAATCTACATATTAATTTGGTATTTATGCATTTTCGAAGATAAAAGATTGTCAAAATGTCAAGAGCGGAGGTGGGCGATAACTAGCTTTTTGCCAATATTGGTGACAAAAAAATATCCGGCAGTCAATCTGCCGGATATAGAATGAATCACTTCGTCGAAAAAGGAATCTTTTTTCTAGCTTTCTGGATACAGAGTTAAATAATGTTATTGTCCATACTTGCTTCTATTTTGTAAGCGAAGGCCCCTGATAAGATGGAGTCTCCTTGTGCAATTAGTGTCTAAAAGATAGCAATTCCTTATTGAGGTGGCCTTTATTCACTTGATGGTTTAATGTGCCTCAAGCCAGTTTTTGCCCCATCCGCAATCTGCTTTCAAGGGGACGTGCATGCGGTATGCTTTCTCCATTTCTTCGATGACGATTTCTTCTACACGCTCTTTTTCATTGACAGGAACGCTGAAATTTAATTCGTCATGTACTTGCAGGATCATTTTGGCTTGTATTCCTTCGGCCTGGAACCGTTGATAGATACGTGCCATTGCTACTTTTATAATATCTGCCGCACTTCCCTGGATAGGGGCGTTGATGGCATTTCGTTCCGCATATCCGCGTACAACGGCATTCCGCGAATTGATGTCCGGTAAGAAGCGCTTCCGATGGAAGATTGTTTCCACATAGCCTTTTTCCTGGGCCACCTGAATGCTTTTATCCATATATGCTTTCACTCCCGGATAAGTTTCAAAGTAACCGTCGATTAACTCTTTGGCTTCTTTACGATCTACATTCATTCGTTCGGCAAGACCAAATACGGATATGCCATAGATGATACCGAAATTGGCAGTCTTGGCTTTACGGCGCATGTCGGAACCTACGTCTTTCAGGTCGATCTTATAAATTTTGGCAGCAGTGGCCGCATGAATATCGTGATTGCTAAGGAAAGCATCAATCATATTCTTATCCTCACTAAGGTGTGCCATGATGCGCAATTCAATTTGCGAATAGTCGGCAGAGAAGAAGAGGCAGCCTTCATCGGGGATGAAAGCCTTGCGGATTTCTTTTCCATTCTCGTCGCGGATAGGGATATTTTGTAAGTTCGGATTGCTTGAGCTAAGGCGTCCCGTAGCGGTTACAGTCTGGTTGAAAGAGGTGTGTACTCTTCCTGTGCGTGGATTGATAAGCTGGGGGAGTGCGTCGATATACGTGCCCAATAGCTTTTTCAGTCCGCGATGTTCCAAAATCTTTTCTACTACCGGATGTTTGTGCCGGAGGCTTTCGAGCACTTCTTCTGAGGTGACGTACTGGCCGGTCTTAGTCTTTTTTGCCTTCTCTACGATTTTCAGTTTGTCAAACAGTACCTCACCGACTTGCTTGGGTGAAGCGATGTTGAAAGTCTCACCGGCCAATTCGTAAATCTCTTTTTCGATTTGCTCCATCTGGGCGGTGAAATGGGCGGACGACTGCTTTAATGCTTCCGTATCCAGCAATACCCCGTTCCGTTCTATATTAACCAATACGGGAACTAGCGGCATTTCTATATCATAGAACAAACGTTCTGCGTCATTCTCTTTCAGTTCTTTCTCCAATACATTTTTCAGTTTCAGAGTTACGTCTGCATCTTCGCAGGCATACAGATATACATCTTTCGGATCGAGATCGCGCATGTTCTTCTGATTCTTCCCTTTGGGACCTATCAGTTCGTCAATGTGGATAGTCTGATAGTGCAGGTAAATTTCCGCAAGATAATCCATGCCGTGACGAAGTTCCGGTTGAAGAACATAATGAGCGATCATCGTATCGAAAAGCGGACCTTTTACTGTTGCACCATAATTTTGAAGAACAATCATGTCGTACTTGATATTTTGTCCGACTTTTAATGAACTCTCATTTTCGAAGACCGGACGGAACTCATTTACGATTTTTAACGCTTCGTCTTGGTCCGATGGTACGGGAACATAAAAAGCTTCATTTTCTGCAATTGAAAAGCTCATTCCGACTAATTCGGCATCCATTGGTTCAGTTCCGGTGGTTTCCGTATCTAACGAGAGAATTTTCGATGTAAGTAACTTTTGAATAATTTCCTGCCTTTTCTCCTCTGTATCAACGAGTTGGTAGCTATAAGTGAGCGATTCTAACGTCTCTAGGTTCGATTTTTTTGCTTCACCCGGTTCATCGGGCGTGAAATTCGCAAATAAATCGCCTTGCATTCCGCCTCCTTCTTCGGGAAAAAGTGGAAGAGGAGAGGGGGTGCTTTTCCCAGTGGCAACTTTGCTTCCGATGGCAGAGGTTATTCCGTTTCCGGAAATATCTTTTTTGAGCACCCGGTCAATGAGTGTTCTAAATTCTAATTCCTCGAAAATGCTACGGAGTGAATTTTCGTCTGCTTCTTCGCGGACAAGAGCATCCATTTCAAGTTGGATGGGGACATCGATTTTAATGGTGGCGAGAAATTTCGAGAACGTAATCATTTCCCGGTTAGTTTCCACTTTTGTTTTCAATGCTCCTTTCAGTTGGTCGGTATGTTCCAATAGGTTTTCGATGCTTCCGAATTCGGAGATTAGTTTTTGAGCAGTCTTTTCTCCTACTCCGGGACATCCGGGGATGTTATCCGAAGAGTCACCCATTAGTCCGAGCATATCGATCACCTGTGCCGGAGACTGAATGTCAAACTTGGCTTTCACTTCCTCAACGCCCATCACTTCGAAACCTCCTGTGTGTTTGGGGCGATACATAAATACTTTGTCACTTACCAGCTGCCCGTAATCTTTGTCGGGAGTCATCATATAGGTAGTGATACCCTGGCGACCGGCTTCAGTAGCGAGCGTACCTATCACATCATCGGCTTCGTAGCCTGCCACTTCCAGAATGGGGATGCGGTAGGCGCGTATAATATCCTTTATAATAGGTACGGAAAGACGGATTGCTTCCGGAGTTTCTTCGCGTTGTGCTTTATATTGTTCAAAAGCCTCGTGGCGGAAGGTGGGACCTGCGGGGTCGAAGGCTACTCCTATATGAGTGGGATTCTCTTTTTTCAGTACTTCTTCGAGGGTGTTCACAAAACCCAGTATGGCTGAAGTGTTGAATCCTTTGGAATTGATTCTTGGGTTCTTAATAAAGGCGTAATACGCCCGATATATCAATGCATAAGCGTCTAAAAGAAATAATTTATTACCTGAATCCATAGATTTAATTAATTTTTCATGGTAAAAGTACAAAAAAATACGGTATTAAGCGTTTTATTATTACTTTTGTGCTCAAATTGTGTAATAAATGGACAGTATCTCACTTATCAGAACTCCGATTGAAGCGGAACTGGGCGACTTCAAAGAACTTTTTGATAGTTCTCTCTCCAGTTCAAATGCATTGCTCGATAGCGTCGTATCTCACATACGGCAGAGGAATGGTAAGATGATGCGGCCTATTCTTGTTTTACTCGTGGCACGTCTTTATGGAGCTATATGTCCTTCCACTCTTCATGCGGCTGTTTCACTGGAACTCCTTCATACGGCCAGCCTGGTACATGATGACGTAGTGGATGAAAGTTCCGAACGTCGTGGACAGCTCTCGGTAAATGCTATCTTTAATAATAAAGTAGCGGTGCTGACGGGTGACTATTTATTGGCAACCAGCCTCGTACACGCTGAACTGACAAACAGCCATCGTATTATTCAGCTGGTGTCCACTCTTGGACAGGATCTTGCTGACGGTGAGTTGCTTCAGCTTTCAAATGTAAGTAATCACAGTTTTTCCGAGGAAGTTTATTTTAATGTAATCCGCAAGAAAACTGCTGCTCTTTTTGCTGCCTGCACAAAGGCTGCCGCTTTCTCGGTAGGTGTGGGTGAGGGGGAAGCTGAACTTGCCCGTTTGCTGGGCGAATATATTGGTATCTGTTTCCAGATAAAGGATGATATTTTCGATTACTTTGATAATAAGGAGATCGGTAAACCTACGGGTAATGATATGCTTGAAGGTAAACTGACATTACCCGCTTTGTATGTGCTGAATACGACGAAAAACGAGGAAGTGCAAGAAATTGCAATCAAAGTAAAGGAGGGTACGGCTACTCTTGATGAAATAGCTCATTTGATTTCGTTTATTAAAGAAAACGGAGGTATTGAATATGCGGTTCAGACTATGAATGTCTATAAGCAAAAAGCTTTCAATCTATTGGCTTCTTTGCCGGATTCCGATATCTGTGCAGCTCTCCGGGCTTATCTGGATTACGTAGTAGACCGCGAAAAATAGTTACTTCCGGTATTTTGCCAGAAGTGAATAGCACAATAATAACCGGTCCCAATCTTCTATCTTTTCCGATTTCATCGCTTTTCCTAAAAGGAAACTCTTGTCTATTTCTTCCGCTGTATGAAGATCTAAAGAACATAATTTGGCGGCTTGCTCTATGTAGTCCCAGGCTTTCTCTTTGGTGATGTGACCACATGCTTGGGAGGCGCGCGCCAGGCTCACAAGCAGTCCCATATCCCATCCGATAATGCCTTTTTCCAAGTCATTTATCCATATAATAGGGTCCCTTCTTTCCTCTGTATATTTCACAAATTTGTATAGATTCTTTCCTTGACGGATAAAGCGTTCCACTCCGAAAAAACGCTTTTGAATGATGTTTTCGAACTCGTTGATGTTCTCTGTAGAGAGTAAATAGGGGAGCATAATCTGGTAGGAGACTCTGTCGCCTTCGTTGATAAGGAACTGGAATAGTCCGGTGACGGACTCATTATCGGTGCAGTGAAACTCCTCTGTCAGCAGTTTGGATAGCTTTTGCGGATGGATTCCGGTCTCCATGGAGTTGAGATAGAAGCCTTGCAGTCCGGCTTCCATATAACCGATGCGTAGCCCCTTCTTTTTCTCTGCTCCGAGGATGAGGTTCAGAGGGTTGTGATTGAATCTTAAGGTTCTTGTATATGCGTCCATCCTAATACCTCCAAAGGTTCATGAAAAGCGTGAGAACTGTTGCCATGTATTTTCCTGAGGCTTCGGCAAGCCGTTATGAGTATACAAGCAACAGTCCCACGCTCCATTCGATATATAACAAAAGTATATACATGAAGGTGCGTGAGACCCGTTTGCTTATTACCATTCATAACTTTGAATTTTGCCGAATTCCAGGAATTGGTAATAAATGAAACGTTCTCTAATATAACTAATTAGCTATATTTTCATCGCTAAACCTTTTACAAAGATAAGTATTTTTCTGAATTCTCCTGTAACTATCTTTAGATTTTCTTAAATAAAAAATACCGCGTCGGTTCCCGGAGTACGGGAATCGCGCGGTAAGGCGTATTTGATTGCTAATGTAGCCTTTAGCTTAGAAGAACTTGATTTCTTCCCCTTTGATGTCAGAAAGAAGGAGGTTGGCTAAGCGGCTGGTTCCCAGGCGGAACAGTTGATTATCCAGCCATTCTTCACCCAATAGCTCTTTTACAATTGTGTAGTAAATAATCGCATCATTAACGGTATTGATGCCACCTGCCGGTTTGAATCCAATCTTGATTCCGGTCTTCTGGTAGTATTCTTTGATGGCTTCACACATCACATAAGCGGCTTCCGGAGTAGCGGCAGGCTGTTGCTTGCCGGTGGAAGTTTTGATGAAGTCTGCGCCCGAATACATGGATAGGATAGAGGCTTTCTTGATGTTGGAAGCGCTCTTTAGTGCACCAGTTTCGAGGATCACTTTGAGGTGGCGTTCCTTGCAAACTTCCTTTAATTCCTGTATTTCTTCACACATTCCTTCGTAGTCTCCGCTTAGGAATTTGCCGATGGAAATGACAATATCTATTTCATCTGCACCTTCTGCGATTGCTAATGCTGTTTCTGCCACTTTTACTTCAATGAATGTCTGAGAAGAGGGGAAACCTCCTGATACACAGGCTATATTGACTCCGTCTACCTCCAGCGTATTCTTAACGATGGCTGCAAAATTGGGGTATACACAGATTGCTGCAACATTTTTCAGATCAGGATATTCGTCGTCAAACTGATTGACTTTTTCGGTAAAGTGCATCACACTTTTGTCACTGTCTGTACTATTCAAAGTAGTCAGATCAATACAGTTGAACAGGAATTTCTTAACATCTTCCGTGTTGTTTTCCGGCACTTTTTTCTCAATCAATTCAGCTACGCGAGCTTGAATATCTGCATCGCTCAGATTGGTATTATACTTTGCCAATGCGGCATTGTACTTGTTGGGCTGTGAGTTATTCTCTTCCATGATCTTTCAGTTTTGGGTTGTTGATATGTCTTTTATTATCTCGTTTCGTTTTCTTTTCCATGCTTTTCCGGAAAGCAGTGGTTATGTCTACACCTGTCTGGTTGGCAATGCAGAGAAGCACCCATAAAACGTCTGCTATCTCTTCATCTATATTATCTTTCTCTCCCTCTTTAAAGGATTGATCTCCATATTTGCGGGCCATGACACGCGCCAGTTCTCCTACCTCTTCCGTGAGAACTGCCATATTGGTCAACTCGCTGAAGTAGCGGACACCGTATGTTTTCACCCATTGGTCCACTTGTTTCTGTGCTTCTTCCAGAGTCATAATTGTTGATGGTTAGTTATTATTCTTTGTTTTTTGTATCCATGCATATAGTAACGGGGCCGTCGTTTAAAAGTTCAACTTTCATGTCCGCTCCAAAGATGCCTGTACCTATTTCTTTTCCCAATGCACCGCTTAAATCTTTGCAGAATTGTTCGTAGAGTGGGATAGAGACATCTGGCTTGGCAGCTTTGATATAGGAGGGGCGATTTCCCTTCTTGGTAGAAGCGTGTAACGTGAACTGGCTGATAACCAGAATCTCACCTCCATCTTCTAAAATAGATTTGTTCATTACACCATTCTCATCATCGAAGATGCGTAGATTTACAATCTTCTTGCAGAGCCAGTCGATATCTTCCTGCCCGTCTGCTTCTTCAATACCGACTAATATCAGCATCCCTTTTCCAATGGACGACTTACAGTGTCCTTCAATGGTTACTGACGCATGGCTTACCCGTTGTATGACTATTCTCATTGTTATTTATTCTATTTCATGATTAGGAAAGGCAAATTTACAAAATTCAGAAGAGAAAACGGTGTGTTGGTGGGAAAATATTATAGGGCTTTGCCGAAAGTGTTAATGATTTATTATTTAGGCACGGATTACACGGATAGCACGGTTTTTTGGTAATTCAACCGTGAAATTCGTGTAATCCGTGCCTAAAAGTGATAGAAAGATAACAGGCCTATTCCCCGGCTTTTTATTAATTTTCTGATGATTCATCGCTCAATCCCGCTTTTACAGTCTTGGCTTTCGCTTCTCCAATCACAGCGGCAATCTCCTCAAAAGAGGCTTCTTTTATTCGTTTTACGCTTTTAAATTCTTTCAGAAGCGCTGTTTTTGTCTTTTCTCCAATCCCTTTGATATTGTCTAATGCCGATGCTACCTGCCGTTTGCTGCGTTTATCACGATGGAAACTGATGGCAAAGCGGTGCACCTCATCCTGAATCTGTGTCAGCAAACGGAATAACGGGCTTTGCTGTTTGATACCGATAGTCTGCGGAGGAAATCCAAAAAGCAGTTCCGATGTGCGATGGCGATTGTCCTTTGCCAGTCCGGCAATCGGGATTGTTAAGTTCAGCTCATCTTCGATTACCTCTCTAACGACCTCCATTTGGCCTTTTCCACCATCGGTGATAATCAGGTCGGGTAGAGGCGCGTTTTCTTCAATAGCGCGCTGATAACGTCTTCTGACGACCTCTTTCATGGATGCATAGTCGTCAGGTCCTACAACCGTCTTTATATTGTATTTCCGATAATCCTTCTTTGAGGGTTTAGCCTTTTTAAAGACAACGCAAGCGGCCACGGCATCAGAACCCTGTATGTTTGAGTTGTCAAAGCATTCAATTTGCAAAGGTGGTCTGTCCAGATGCAACTCTTGCTGTATCTCTTTCATTAATCGCATACTTCTTTGTTCCGGATTCAGCTTTTCCGCCTGTTTTAGACGGTCGGCCTTGTATTGCTTCACGTTTAGAATCGAAAGATCCAGCAATTTCTTCTTATCTCCCCGCTGTGGAACGGTAAATACGATGTTGTTTAGCTCCAAATCAAGTTCAAAAGGCACTATAATCTCTCTGGATTGACTCTTATAGCGTTCCCGCATTTCGATAATACCCAGTGTCAAAAGCTCCTCTTTTGATTCATTCAGCTTCTTTTTATATTCGAATGTAAACGCCTGGTTAATGGCGCCGTTTGTAATATGCAGATAGTTGATGAAAGCGGAATTGGACTCGTCCTCTTCAATAGAAAATACATCTATGTTGTGCAATACAGCGCTTACTACCTCCGATTTAGAACGGTAATTTTCTATCAGAAGATATTTCTCTTTCACCTTCTGTGCTTCTTCAAACTTCATCTCACCGGCTAATGTCTGCATCCTTTCCAGTAGCATACGGCTGATTTCTTGTGTATTTCCTTTCAGGATTTCTTTGATTTCATCAATGTTTTTGAGATAATCCTCCTGTGATTGTAGTCCGATGCATGGTCCTGCGCAGTTCTTTATATGATATTCCAGACATACGTTGAACTTTCCTGCCCGTATATTCTCCGGGGTTAGGTTTAAACTGCAAGTTCGCAAAGGATATAAATGTTTTATCAGATCCAGTACCGCATACATGGATGGTATGTGACTATACGGTCCATAATACGAAGAACCGTTCCTGATAATTTTCCTTGTTCTGAAAACTCTGGGAAAATACTCGTTTTGTACGCAAATAGAGGGGTATGTCTTGTCATCCTTTAATAGAACGTTGTAGCGCGGCTTATATTTCTTTATCAGATTATTCTCCAGCAATAACGCATCTTCTTCCGTGTTGACTACAATATAACGAATATCGGCGATTTTGCTGACCAGCACTCGTGTCTTTCCCGGTTCATGCTCTTTGCTGAAGTAGGAGTAGACTCTTTTCTTTAGATTTTTAGCCTTTCCAACGTATATAATTGTACCCTCCGTGTTCAGGTATTGGTAAATACCCGGCTTCTCGGGAAGGTTGGCTACAATCCCTTTCAAATATTCATTGGCTCTGCTTTCTGGTTCTGTATTCATAATTGTTAGGTACGAAAGATCGCTAGCAGCTTACTTTTGACACATTCTCTGCAAATAGAGGTAAATCCTTTATAAAGACAATACCGATTCTACTTCTACGTCATCTCCGAACAATGATTTTCCATTCAGTTCTTTCAATTCGATGATGAAGTTTACATATACCTTTTTAGGCTTTAGTCTTTTCACCAATTCGCAAGCTGCTTTCATGGTGCCTCCTGTTGCCAGCAAATCATCATGTAGTAGAACTACGTCATTTTCGTCCAGTGCATCTTTGTGAATTTGCACCGTGTCTTTGCCATACTCCTTATCGTAGCTTTCTTCAATCGTTTCTGCCGGGAGTTTGCCCGGCTTGCGGATTGGAATAAAACCGGCGTTCAGGCGGGTTGCCAGAATCGGTCCCATAATAAAGCCTCTTGATTCTATACCTACCACTTTGGTGATTCCTTTATCCTTATACATATCGAACATGATGTTGGATAATTCCTGCAAGCACCATGGATCTTTGAATAGAGTGGTGACGTCGTAGAACAGGATTCCGGGAATCGGAAAATCGGGTACTTCCCGAATGCTTTTGATTAGTGTTTCTTTGCTCATAATCATTGAATTATATCGTTTCTTTAAATGCTTTGTTTCACGTGAAACGTTGCCGCTTATCGTCCCGAAAGTACCAGCAGCACGTTGATGTCGCTAGGAGAGACTCCCGGGATTCTGCTCGCTTGCGCGATTGTTTCCGGATCTATCTTTACCAGCTTTTGCCGAGCTTCGGTGGAAAGGGACTGAATGGTAGAATAGTCAAATTTCCCTTTAATCTTGATACTCTCCAATCGGGCTAGTTTTTCAGCTATCATTCTTTCTCTGTCAATATATCCTTGATACTTGATTAGGATTTCAGCTGCTTCGAGAATCTCTTCTTTCCGATCTTGATCCGAACTCGTCGCTTTGTCCAGTTCGCGTTGAAACGCCGGAACATATTCTGCTATATTTTCTATTGTCACTTGCGGGCGGTTCAGAATCTCTATCAACTTACAACCTTGACGTAGGGGAGTTGTCCCTATCTTTTCGAGAGCATCGTTGATTAGTGCCGGTTTCATCGAATAGTTGCGCGCGAAAGAAATGATTTGTTCCACGGCTTCTTTCTTGCCTCTTACTAGCTGATATCGATCTTCCTTTGCCAAACCAAGCTTAAATGCTTTCTCTGTTAAGCGCATATCGGCATCATCCATACGAAGCAGAATACGGTATTCTGCACGCGAAGTAAACATACGGTAAGGCTCATCCACACCTTTGGTAACCAAATCGTCGATTAATACGCCAATATATGCTTCATCGCGAGCCAAAGTAAATGCTTCTCCGCCGTGGCAGTTGATGTGTGCATTGATACCGGCTATCAATCCTTGTCCTCCTGCTTCCTCGTATCCGGTGGTTCCGTTTACTTGTCCGGCAAAGAACAAGTTTTTGATAATCTTCGATTCCAACGTATGCTTTAATTGGGTCGGATCGAAATAGTCATATTCGATAGCGTATCCCGGACGATAGATAACCAGATCTTTGAAAGCCGGGATTTGTTTTAATGCTGCAATTTGTATTTCCATCGGAAGCGAAGAAGAGAATCCGTTAAGATATAACTCTTGTGTCGTTTCTCCTTCCGGTTCGAGAAATAACTGGTGCTGATCTTTATCCGGGAAAGTTACGATCTTGGTTTCGATGCTCGGACAATAACGTGGTCCGATACTTTGAATCTGTCCGTTGAACAGGGGAGAATCCGGCAAACCTTCACGCAGAATCCGGTGTACTTCTTCATTGGTGTAGCATGTCCAGCATTGAAGTTGTTTTAAGTGGTGCGTGCTAGTATTCATGAATGAGAACTTGTGGAAGTCCGATTCACCGTCTTGTGTTTCCATCTGGTCAAAATGCACACTACGCGCGTCGATTCGTACCGGAGTACCGGTTTTCATCCTTCCGTAAGAGATACCGTGACGGGCGATGGATTCGGTCAGCTGATAAGAAGCCGGCTCGGCCATTCTTCCTCCAGGCAATTTATGACGTCCTACATGCATCAGTCCGTTGAGGAAAGTTCCTGCGGTGAGCACAATGCATTTCGCTTTGAAGGTGACGCCCCATGCGGTGACCAATCCGGTGACCTCACCGTTTTCAACGAGCAGTTCACATACGGTATCTTGCCAGATATGAAGGTTGGGTGTATTTTCCAGTTTCTCCCGCCAGGACCAAATGAATTTAGCCCGGTCGCATTGGGCGCGGGGGCTCCACATGGCTGGACCTTTCGAGCGGTTTAGAATTCGGAATTGAATGGCAGTCTCATCTGTCACTAATCCCATCTGTCCACCCAGTGCATCTATTTCACGTACAATTTGTCCTTTGGCGATTCCTCCTACAGCCGGATTGCAACTCATCTGTCCAATCTTGTTCATGTCCATAGTGATGAGACAAGTTTTGGAACCTAAATTAGCAGCAGCTGCCGCTGCTTCACAACCAGCATGTCCGGCACCAATTACAATTACGTCGTACTTAAAATCCATTCCTATCTTATTTATTATCAAACGCTGCAAAGTTACAGAAAAGTTGCGAGACTTGTATCTTCAAGCTGTTTTTGCTTCTGAAAATCCGGGGAGGAATCCGGTTTAATTGAAAAAATCGCCGTAATTTTGAGTTAGAAATATGCAGATTGTTCGAGATTTGACTGTTCTTCGAGTTTTGTAATCGTGCGTTTTTGTGGAAAATAGTGATATTATGCTCTTTTACATCTTGTTTTATTGTCTTTTTGTTAGTTGCTTGTCTGCTCAATAATGGATGAAACTAGAAAGCAAAATGGAGAATTTGTTCAAAATAGAGGCTATCGTCAGAATAAATGTGAGGTTTACACTTAAAATTTGCTTCATGTCTTGACATAAGTCAAAAAAACAAGCCCAAATGTATTTTTTAGTATCATGGACTTTGTTGTTTTCGCAAACAGCTATACCTTTGCAGTGTAGTTGTGAAACTACTTATATTTTTAGGTATTAGAAAAAAGATTATAATTAAAAGGTATTAGTTTATAAAATTAAGGTATTAGATTTTAAGATTAGTTTTTAGGAAAAGGATTGTTTTGATTAGGTATTAGGAAAAAGACGTTTTTAGGTAACGAGTAAATGAAAATGAAGAAAAAAGAAGAATCCCATTTATGGGGATTCTTTAAAGGTGGGGCGGAATGATTCGCTCTTTTTTTGTGCCTCTTTTAAATATATCTCGTAAGTACTTTACTCTCAGTCATGTTGGGAAAGTTTGATTTCATGCCTTTAAAAAAAAGTTTCAAGGCTTAGAAACTAACAGTTTCATTACGGGAAACAAACAGTTTCAAGCCTTGAAACAAATAGTTTTAGGTTGGGGAACAACTTGTTTGAAGGCAGAAGACTAAAGTTTAGGCCGTTTGAACTGACTAAAAAGTTTTCTTTTACCGTTTCCTTTAATAGATCATTGCTGTATTCAGCATCTTATATTGACTGAAATAGGTGGTGATAGGTGATAGGTTAGGTGAAAGATTATTTTCAACCTATCACCATGCTTCAATGTACGATGAATAAGCCGATTGGAGAGGTGCGGTGATAGGTGATAGAGGACTTTGTGTTTTTTGATTGGAAGAGAGAAGCCTTTTATTTTCTATTTTGTAGGTTAGTTGGGCCTGCGTTTCTGAAAAAAACAATATATTTGCATTTATAAATGCCGCTATAGTAAGTGTTTATAGCGATTTCAGAGAAATCTGTTTCGTTTTTTGATAGGTAGAGTGACAGTATGGACGATAAGATTGACATCATAGTAGCAGGAGTCAACCGGAAGGATGAAAAGATATGGGGCGATTTCTACGATCGTTTTTATGCTGCTCTATGCGTTTATGTCGCCAAAATATTGCCTGTTCCGGATGCAGTGGAAGATCTGGTTCAGGAGGTTTTCATTTCTGTTTGGGAAGGTAAGCGTACCTTTTCCGATATCAAAGAACTCACAAATTATCTCTATCGCGCCTGCTATAATAATACTTTATTATATATACGCAATAATCAGATTCATGATACAATTTTAAGTTCTCTCGCCGAGGAAGAAGATGTGGAGGATGAAGACGTAATCTATGCGCTAACGGTAAAAGAAGAAATTATCCGGCAACTCTATTGTCATATCGAAGAACTCCCGGCGGAACAACGCCGGATCATTTTAATGAGAATCGAAGGGCATACATGGGAAGAGATAGCCGAACGTTTAGAAATAAGTATCAATACTGTTAAAACTCAAAAGACCCGTAGCTATAAATTTCTTCGTGAGAGACTGGGCGACTCTGTACATTCTATAATTCTTTGTTTATTTCTCTAAAAAGATAAAAAAGTCAAATTGATACTTCTTTATCTTTTTATTGATTGCTTAAGATTTGTTTTCTTTGTTAAAAGCGAATAGATTTCTTTCAAATTGTGACATAATGTTATAAACTTGTCCCTAAAATCCTCTTCTTTATACTCTTGTCTCAAAAAAATATCATCTTTTTGTCACCCCTTTCTATGAGTTATGTATATCTATAATAAAGCAAATTAAACGATTGTTTAATTTAAAAAGGAGAAATAAGATGAAGAAGTTCGAAAATGTATATCAAGATGCCGCTCTAATGAAGAAAGCTCTTTTAGGAGAAGTTAACGAAGCGGAACAGCAAGAGCTTGAAAAGCGATTGGCAGAATGCCCGGACTTACAAAGAGTGTTTGAACAGTTGCAGAATGGTGAGACATTAAGAGTTGCATTTGAAGAATATAAAAATTATTCATCAAAGAAAGCCTATGAATCTTTCCTTCAGAAAATCGGACAAACGGAACCGGCGATAAAGAAGCCTCGAACTTTCCGGATTTGGTGGTATCTCACAGCAGCTGTCGTTTTTTTAGTAATCGGCTTGTCTTTCTATATGTCGAATTATGTTTCGATTGAGGAAGAAAGCAAACCCTTGATTCAGCCGGGGATTCAACAGGCACAATTAACCTTACCCGATGGCAGTGTCATTGATGTACATAAGAAAGAAGTAAACGTAATAGTAGACGGCGTCCAAGTAAAATATAAGAAAGGAGTGCTGTCATATGAGCCAACCGTCACAACACAACACGAAGAGAAAAACGTCGAAGAGAAGCCGGCCAAGTCAAATGAACTTATCATACCACGTGGAGGGGAGAATACTGTAATCCTCGCCGATGGAACAACAGTTCATTTGAATGCTGGTTCCAAGCTGACTTATCCGGTACGTTTTGCAGGTAAACGCAGGATCGTAGCTTTGGAGGGTGAGGCCTATTTTGATGTTGCACAGGATGAATCCCATCCGTTTGTGGTGCAAACTCATCTTGGAGAAGTGATGGTGCTTGGTACGGCATTTAATGTAAATGCTTATACCAATGCTCGCGTTTGCTACACTACATTAGTTCGTGGAAAAGTGCAATTCTCTGCACCGAATGTAGGAACAGTAACCCTTCAGCCGGGTGAACAAGCCATAGTTTCTGCCAATGGCACAGAGAAACGTACCGTCGATCTGGATGAATATATCGGATGGGTAAACGGTGTGTACAACTTTAAAAACCGCTCTTTAGGGGAGATCATGGAGACATTTGAACGCTGGTATGATATACAGGTTTATTACGAAACACCGGATCTGCGCGACATAACTTACAGCGGCAGCTTGAAACGTTATGGAACGATCAACTCGTTCCTGGATGCGTTAGAACTGACAGGTGATCTGACTTATAAAATCAGTGGACGGAATATATTGATATACGACGGAATGAAAGATTAAAAATAAATAGAATATTAGGAAAAGTTTAATCATTAATTTATGAGAGAAAGACGATGGCTACTATGCTTTTTAGTGGCAGTGTGTTGCACATTTAGCACATGGGCTTTACCGTCACAGGACAAGACGGTAACCTTAAACCTGCACAATGTCTCTATTGAGACAGTCTTGGATGCAGTAAAGAAACAAACAGGAGTGAATATGTTGTATAATTCACAAATGTTTAAAGGAGTTCCTCCCGTATCGATTAATGCAAAGAATGAGAAATGGGAAGTAGCTTTGAAGTTGATATTGAATCCGCAAGGATTTGACTATGTGATGAAAGATGGTATTGTTGTTATTCGTAAACAGCAGGCCGAGAAAAGTGACAACCGTATCCGTGGTATGGTCGTCGATTCGAATAAAGAACCGATACCGGGTGCCAGTATCATCGTGAAAGGTACCCGTACAGGTACTTCTACTAACATTGAAGGTGAATTTACTTTAGATGTTAAGGGTGATAAAGTGATTATAGAGATTTCTTTTATTGGTATGAAGAAACAGACTCTTCAGGTGGATGCTACACGTCGGAAAAGTCTTGAAATTACTTTGGTTGATGATGTAAAAACATTGGATGATGTGGTTGTGACCGGATATAATAATGTTCGTAAGACCAGTTTTACTGGTAGTTCTACACAGATTACAGGTGATGATTTGCGTAAGGTTTCTCAAACAAATATTCTTGGTGCTTTGCAATCATTTGATCCCTCTTTCCGTTTGATGACAAATAATCAATTTGGTTCCGATCCAAATGCTTTGCCGGAGATGTATATTCGCGGACGTTCAGGAATAGGGGTGAAAGAGCTTGATAGAGATCAACTATCAAAATCTAATTTGGAGAACAATCCGAATCTTCCTACCTTTATTATGGATGGTTTTGAGGTCAGTATAGAAAAAGTATATGACTTAGACCCGACTCGTATTGAAAGTATGACTATCCTAAAAGATGCTGCTGCTACGGCTATTTATGGTTCTCGCGCTGCTAATGGCGTGGTAGTAATTACTACTGTAGCTCCAAAACCGGGAGAAATACGAGTATCTTATAATTTCACAGGTACATTAGAATTGCCTGATTTACGTGATTATAATTTGGCTAATGCCTCTCAAAAATTGGAGATTGAACGATTGGCAGGTCTTTTTGAAAAAGGAAATAATAACAATATGGATACTTCCCAAGGGATGAATGCTTACTATAGAAAATATGCATTAATTCAAAAGGGGATTGATACGGATTGGATGTCATTGCCTTTACAGAATGCTTTTGACCATAAACATAGTGTATACATAGAAGGGGGTACTCCTAATCTTCGGTATGGTGTAGATGCTTCTTATAATGGTGTGAATGGTGTAATGAAAGGCTCGGGTCGTGATAGGTATTCTATTGGGTTTTCTTTAGATTATCGGGTAAAGCAGTTGCAGGTCAAAAATACAGTTACTTTTGGACATACTAAATCTAAAGAGTCCCCTTATGGTTCGTTTAGCGATTATACACGTATGCAGCCTTATGAGACTCCTTACGAAGATGATGGAACATTGAAGCAAAAAATGCTTTATTCAATATCATCAAGTTCACGTACTTCAAATAATCCATTGTATGAAGCGACATTGGGGAATTATGAATGGAGTGCTTACGATGAATTAGTGAATAATCTTAGTTTGAACTGGTATTTGAATGACTATTTGACTGTGAAAGGGCAATTTAGTGTTACTAAAAAGTATGCTAGCAGTGAGAAGTTTTATGATCCGCTTTCATCAAAGGTAAGTGTCTATGGTGAGAGTGATGATGCATATTTGGCAGGTGATTTGTATACGGAAAAGGGTGGAAACTTTGATTGGAATACAAATGCTTTTTTGTATTACACTCGCTCGTTTCATAGCAAACATAATATAAATGTTTCTGTGGGATGGGAGGCTGCTTCATCCAATACCGATAATACAAAGGCTCACTATCGGGGGTTCCCATCCGGTGAATTTAATTCGTTGAATTATGCTACTGAGATCTATAAAAAACCTACCCGTACAGAGAATACTACTCGTCGTATTAGTACATTAGCTACTGCGAATTATACATGGAATGATATTTATTTGGCTGATGCTTCAGTTCGTTTTGATGGTTCTTCTGAATTCGGAGCAAATCAGAAGTGGGCTCCCTTCTTTTCAGGTGGTCTGGGGGTCAACGTTCATAACTATGCATTTTTAAAAGGAAATAAAGATATTAATAAATTAAAAGTCAGAGCATCTTATGGGCGTACTGGTAAAGTGAACTTTCCAGCCTATGCTGCAACGACAATGTATCAATCATTATTTGACGAATGGTATATAACGGGATATGGCGCTGTCCTTAAAGCATTAGGTAATAAGGACCTGACTTGGGAAAAAACGGATAAATACAATATAGGTATAGAAACATTGTTCTTTAACCAACGTTTGACAGTTGAGGCCGAATATTATTATGAAAAGACGATCGATTTGATTAATGATTTTGGTCTATCTAGCACTTCAGGTTTCTCTTCCTATAAAAACAACATGGGTGAGATTTTAAATAAAGGATTTGAACTGCAATTACGGGCAGATGTTTTTCGTGATCGTAACTGGACAGTAGCTTTATGGGGAAATATGGCCCATAATACGAATGAAATACTTAAAATTTCGGACTCTCAAAAAAAGTACAATGAGCGTGTAGCTGCATTTTATCAAAAAGAGATAGATAAACAGTTGACTACTAATAGTTCCTTGTCGGATGCCAACTATTCGGTTCCTATTCCACAGTATGCTGAGGGGCAGTCGCTAACCTCTATTTGGGCAGTGCGTTCTTTAGGGATTGACCCTACTACAGGTAAGGAGGTATTTCTTAATCGTGACGGTAGTGTGACAGACAAATGGGATGCAAGCCAAGAAGTGGCGGTTGGCAATACCGAACCTAAATTTAATGGTTCATTCGGTCTAAATGTTACTTATAAAAATTGGAGTCTATTTGCATCCTTCTTGTATGAATGGGGAGGACAAGAGTATAATCAGACTTTGGTGGATAATGTGGAAAATGCAAATATTAAGACAGGAAATGTCGACCTGCGTGTGTTGACAGATCGTTGGAAAAAGCCTGGGGATATCGCACAATTCAAGGATATTAAAGACAGCAATCTGACAACTTTGCCAACCTCCCGCTTTGTACAGGATAAAGCCTTGTTGCATTTGAATTCATTAACGATCAGTTATGATTTTGATCGGGAGTGGATAAAAAAACATTTACGGATGAATATGCTTCGTTTAGAGGCAAATACAAGTGAATTAATTAACTGGAACTCAATACGTCAGGAACGAGGATTAAGTTATCCGCGTTCATGGAAAATGAGTTTCTCTTTGAAAGCACAATTTTAAGGAAAGGAAAGAAGAAGATGAAAAAGATATATAATACCTTACTTTCACTGGGGATAGTGGCTATGATATTTTCTTCCTGTAGCGACTGGCTGGATGTTCGCCCGTCAGATGAAATTAAAGAAGAATTTTTGTTTGAGACGGGAAATGGATATCGTACAGCTTTGAATGGGATTTATCGTAAATTGTCCACTCAAGATTTATATGGACAAAACCTAAGTTGGGGTATTGTCGATGCATTGGGCGGGATGTATAATATGGATGGAGTATCAAGTGTTGGAGGAGGTTATGCTATACAAAAAATATCGACGCGTGCTTTCAAAGATATAGAACTGGTATCTACTACCAATGCAATGTGGGAAGCTGCATGGAATATCGTTGCCAATTGTAATAATCTGATTCAACAGGTGGAGAGTGCGGATACAACGCTTTTTTATAAGGGTGAAGAGGAGCGTAATATGATTTGGGGAGAAGCCATTGCATTGCGTGCTTATATACAATTTGATTTGTTACGTTTGTATGCACCTGCCCCATCTACCAATCCTGGAGAACGTACATTTATTCCTTATGTTGATGAATATCCTGCGTATGTGAATGATAAGCAAACAGTAGCGTATTGTCTTGATCATGTGGTTAATGACCTGAAAAAGGCGCAAGATATTTTAAAACCTATTGATGAGGCAAAATCATTTAGAGTTTATGACCGCTTAGAGTATATAGCTAGTGGTGAGGACCGTTTTCTGAAGGAACGTGGCTATCGTTTAAATTATTATGCAATTACTGCATTATTAGCTCGTGTTTATTTGTATGCCGGTAATTTAGATATGGCTTATGAGGAAGCCATGAAGATTATTAAAGTACAAAATGCTAAGCGCTGTTTTAATTTCACTAGTGAATATAATATTACAGATAAAAGAAATATTAAGTTTTATGATGATATTATTTTCACGTTGTATACGACAGAGGTGATTGATTGGGATTTGGAAATAAATTATAGTTCAGAGGATCAGCCGGATTATAGTCAACATTATTTGTGTTGGCATGCTGATAAAGTCAAGGATGTTTTTGGCAACGAAGGTAGTGATGATTATCGTCTGTTATATCAGTTTGAAGAAAAATATTGGGGATATCGTACATTGAAGTATCACAAGCAAGAAGAAAAAAGCACTGGTGGGAGATGGGGAAATCCCATGTTACCGATGATACGTATGTCTGAAGTATATTATATTGCTGCTGAAGCTATCTGTAAAAGAGATTTAGGCGAGGCTCGAGAATATATTAAAAAGGTAAAAAATGGACGTGGAGTGAGTGTTGATTTATCAAGTTTGGATGAGAATGGACTTGTAGATATGATTGTGAATGATGCACAACGTGAATTATTTGGGGAAGGACAAGTGTTTTTTATGTTTAAACGCTTGAATCGGCAAGTAGTAAACTATTCGGGTTCTAGCACGTCAGTTAAAAGAGAGCCTGTTCTTCCAACAGAGGAAAACTTTGTTCTTCCGTTGCCGGATTCAGAAAGTAATATAAAATAAAACATAATATTATGAGTAATAGATATATATTTTTGATAATAATAGGGTGTTTGATTGCCACATTTTTTTCTTGTGAGGAAAAAGGACTTATGGTTAATGCCAATGATGTATCTTATATCATTTTTGGAAAGGATATGATGACGGACACAACGAGTACTTCTTTTACATTTTATGATGAAGGTGAGGATGCAAAAGTTGATTTGGAAGTACAGATTTACGGGAAGTTGAGAGATACTGATGCTAAATTTACTGTTGCGGTAGATGAGAAAATTACTACCGTTCCTAAAGAATATTATGTCTTACCTTCTGAAGGTATGATTGAGGCAGGAAAACTAAGAGGTACAATTACAGTTACTTTGAAAAATTATCCGGATTTGAAGGAATCTACTAAATTATTGGCAATAAAAATAAATGGCGAGGGAGATGTCAAACCCGGATCTTACCGATATTCAAAAGCCATCATAGCTGTAACGGATCGTTTGTTTAAACCGGATTGGTGGTCAGTGAATGACCGAGGAAATGAGACTTATTTCGAGAATACTGTTGAAAAGTATTATTTGGGCACATACTCGGTGGAGAAATATAAGATGTTCTTAAAGGAATTAATAAAAGATGATGTTGTCTTTGATGGAAAGGATATGCAGGTGATGCGGAAATATGCTTTGCGATTGAAGAATACGCTAAAAGAACTAAAAGCAGCGGGTACTCCGGCCTTGGATGAGTATGGAAATGAAATAACTGTAGTTGTTGCTGGATAAAATAATAGAAATAGAAGAAGTATGAAAAAACTAATAATATACAGTTTATTGCTGTTTATAGTAACGGGATTTTACAGCTGTTTGGATGACAAGAATAACTTTGATTATAAACAGGTGAATGAGCTGGATGGTGAAATTCTTAATATAGATATTGCTGGATATGAGGTTAATGTAGGTGAGGAACTTACCATTTCACCTACTTTTAAGTTTACCATAGACAAAGAAAACCCGGATGTGAGTTATGAGTGGTATTTAGATGGGAAGAAGTTAGATGTAACTGCCCCTTCATATACTTTCTCTTCTGATAAATATGGCATTTATGAGCTTACATACGCGGTTGTCGATAATAAAACCGGCGTTAAGTTTTCACTCTCTACAAAGATAACAGTGACATCAGCTTATTTGAAAGGGTGGGCGATACTCTCTGATGTGAATGGACGGTCTGCGCTTTCTTTTATTAAAGTAAAGACGGTGAAGAAGTTATATTATGATTCGGATGGAAGGGAAGCCTATAAAGATTCCATTGTGTATGAAGAAGTTGAAAAAGATATTATCCCTGACTTAGGGACAGAACCTCGTCGTTTACTTGAAAGTACGGGATATTGGGATTTGGCGTATCAGGACTTAAATAGTGGTGAAGAAGTGCTGTATGATGAGCTTGTTGTCATGCAAGGTAGTAAATGGGTGGAGCTAAACGGTAATTCGCTGATGAAATCTGTATATACAGAAGAGGAATTTAACGGAGACATTCCTGATGATTTTTCTCCGGTGGATGCTGTGATGACTTATTCTTCTAAATTCTTGTTTAATCAGAATGGGTATATATACTATAATCAAAGGGCTGTCGCCAATGATTTTCATGCAGGTTTTTATTTATCAGATCCAATATGGGGCGGTACTCGTTTCAAAAAGATGTATGGTATACAGAAATTTAATGATTATATGCGTACAATTCCTGTATTGACTACTGATAATTCATTGCAGTACATTTGGGATGGGGGGCTGACATATGACTTTCCTACAATCCATATGAATACTTTAGTGTATAGTGGTAATGTATATGAGATAGTAGATGATGAAGGAAAGGGAGATTCACGCTTTCAGAATATGGAATATGAGATTATTAACATGTTGCCAGCCTCTACTGAAAAGGATGATTGGTATGATACTTGTATGCCAAGATGGGTGGCTCTACTGAAAAAGGACGGCAATTATTTTTTGCGTAATTTTTCTTTAGATACTTATTTTGTGAATCCTCCTGTAAAAGTTGGAGATTATTTTGAAAAGAATATCAAAAGTGAGATGTTTACAGATTATAAGGATATGGTAGTCTTTCAAAATAAGCGATATGTTGTAATTGCAAATGGTGCTGAGCTATGGTATTGCTCAACTATTGATGAAGGTGACAGTGGTATAAAAATAAAACTGGAAGATGGGGATTCATTGCCTGGTGAAATTGTTTCATTATCTTATTTAGATATCAATTTCAATACGGAGAAAGAGCCTGTGAATGGACATTTGGGAGTTGCATTTGCTAATGGCGAGTTTCGCATTTACGAGGTAATTGAACAAAAAACAGGCGATACTGCTACTGAAGTTACTTTGAAGAAGTTATATCCTAATAAAGTCTCAGATTTGCAGGGAGACAATAAATTTGGTACTATTGTTGATGCAATATACAAATTCGGAGATTGCCTTAAAATCACAGTGTTTAAATAAACTAAAGTAGAAAATAAGGGTGGTGAATATCTGCTCACATAGATATTTACACCCTTCTATTTTTATCAATATAAAAAGTATGACTTTAAAGAAAATAGTTTTTGTTGTTTTTGGAGTATGTCCTTTCCTGATACAATTACAAGCTCAAGAAATTGCACAGCGACAAGCCAACTATGAATTGACTGATAAATTTCAGGATTTTACTTTAGGAGGTAAATTGTCCAATATTAGTCTATCGGTTTACCCTCGGGAAATAAACGATACAGATAATTTCTGGTTTGAGTTTCAAACAACAGTAGGTAAGGACTATTATTATGTGGTGCCTGCTGCAGGAAAGCGTGAACCTCTTTTTGATAAAGGAAAGATGGCTATGCAGTTGAGTGAACTTACCAAAGGGGTAGTGGATAGAAATAAACTGGATATTTCATCTGTTACTTTCTCCAAAGATCAAGGTTCATTTGAGTTCGATTATAAGAGTAAACGATATAGCTATAATCGTTTGACGGGTAAGTTGACATTAGTGGAGAAGAAAGAAGAAAAGAAGGAACCGGAAGAACCAATTTATAGTTGGATGACTTTTTCGCCTGATAAAAAGTATATTTTGTATGCAAAGAACCACAACTTGTATGTGAAGGGGAATAAAGCATTGGGAGTGGATACAACCGAGGTGCAGTTGACTACTGATGGGGTAGAAAACTTTTCTTATGCTCGTGAAGAGGAAGCTGGGGAGAATGGAGAAGTACCGACAACGGCGCTTTGGTGTCCTGATAATCGCCATATCTATGTTGTACGTGATGATAACCGTTTGTTGCGAGACTTCTGGGTAATCAATTCATTGGAAGATTCTCCTTCGTTGATAAAGTATAAATATGAGTTTCCTGGTGACAAGTATGTTACTCAAAATGAATTGACGATTATTGATATTGTAGAGAAAACGGCAAAAAAGGCGAAGATAGACAAATGGAAAGATCAATACATAATGCCTCTTCATGTTACTTCAGATAGCAAATACTTGTTCTTTGAACGTACTAAGCGTACTTGGGATGAGGTAGATGTATGTTCTGTTAACCTCTCAACTATGGAAGTAAAGGAAGTTATTCACGAAGAAGATAAACCATATCGTGATCCACATGCCCGTAATGTTGCAATCTTAAATGATGGAAAAGATATTCTATTCCGTTCAGAGCGTACTGGTTGGGGGCATTATTATCATTATGATGGAGATGGAAACCTTAAGAATGTGATGACTTCCGGTGAATGGGTAACAGGTTATATTAATTCTATTGATACGCTGAAACGCAAAGTTTATCTGTATGGATATGGAAAAGATAAAAAAGTGAATCCTTTCTATTACATGCTTTATGAGGTTGATATTGACAAAGAAGGAGTAACTCCTTTGAGCACGGAAGACGGACAGCATAATGTGAATTTCTTGAAATCCCATAATTACTATGTGGACACCTATTCAAGAGTGGATATGGAGCCTAAAATTATGCTGAAAGATAGAAAAGGCAAGGTGATTATGGAGTTGGCAAAACCAGATCTGGATTTAGTTTATGCATCAGGCTGGAAAAAACCGGAACGTTTTGTCGTGAAGGCAGCCGATAATGTTACAGATTTGTATGGAGTGATGTGGAAACCGTCTGACTTTGATCCGGAGAAGAAATATCCGATTATTTCGGTTGTTTATCCCGGACCTTATTTCGGATTTGTACCTACTAACTTTACACTAGATGATAGTTATTGTACTCGCATGGCGCAACTCGGCTTTATTGTAATTACAGTAGGGCATCGAGGTGATACACCGATGCGCGGTAAGGCTTATCATCGTTATGGTTATGGTAATATGCGCGATTATCCACTGGCAGATGATAAATATGCGATTGAACAGTTAGCGCAACGTCATTCATTTATTGATGGAAAGAAAGTGGGTATTTACGGCCATTCCGGTGGCGGATTTATGGCTGCAGCTGCTATTTGTACCTATCCGGACTTTTATACGGCCGCTGTGTCTTGTTCCGGTAACCATGATAACAGTATTTATAATCGTGGATGGGGAGAGTGTTATAATGGTGTGAAAGAAGTGGAAAAGGTGGTGAAGGACAGTCTAGGCAACGAGACGAAAGAATATGAATATAAGTTCAGTGTAAAGTCGAATGCAGAAATTGCCAAGAACCTGAAAGGCCATCTGATGCTTGTGACAGGAGATATGGATAAGAATGTTAATCCTGCACACACTTATCGCATGGCTAAAGCACTGATTGAAGCTGGTAAAGATTTTGATATGTTGGTGATTCCGGGAGCTGGTCATGGATATGGTTCTGCTGATAAATATTTTGAAAGGAAAATGTATCGCTTTTTTGCCAAGCATTTACTGGGTGATGCTCGTGCAGACTGTTGGGAAGATATAAACCGTAGTAAATAAGGCAATAGATTAAACTATATGAAGAACTTTTTCTTTAGATATTTGTGTTTGGTAGCTGCGCTGCTGTCATACAACTCTGCCGGAGCAGAACAAAAAGTGAAAGATCAACCTGCCGAACGACAGTCTCACTTATTGAAACCATTGGATATAGCAGCTTGTATGTCGTGGAAGCGCGTCGAATCACCCGATATTTCTCCGACAGGGCGATGGGTAACTTATCGCATTGCTCCGATGGAATATAATCCCGATGATAAGGAGTCTAAGATATTACATCTGTTTGATTCGCGTACACGGAAAGAAATAGCATTGTCTGATGTCGAGCAGATTCAATATTATGATGCAGACCAGGCTATTTATTATCAGCAGGCGGATACTGCTGGAAATATGAAGACAATATTAATGTCGTTACCGTCCGGAGTAAAAACGGAGTGGGTGTATAAAGAATCTTTCCATCCTGTAGAAGGAGTTCCTTATTCGATATCTGTAACCAATGTACCGGAAGATACGGTTAGCCATATTCCGGCTTTCGACCGCTTGGTAGTACGTCATCTTAAAACTGGAACTGCATTTCAGATTGACAGTATAGGCTACTATACGCTGTATAATCAGAATCGTTCAATTCTTTTTATTCGTAAACAGGCCAAAGGAAATGCTTTGTGTTATGGTCCACTGGCTGGTCCTTACCAAACTATTTATCAAAGCTCCGTCAAGAAAGAACCTTCTTCTTTCAGCCTTGATGCCAAACGGATGACTGGAGAGTTTACAGTGAACGATTCTTTATGGTATAATTTCTCTTTAAAGAAGAATACCTGTGATTTGGTCTTTGACCGTAAAGAGATTATTCTCCCTACAGGAATGGAACTTGCCCGGGCAACTCTATCACATAGCCAGAAATTTCTGACAATTGAGCTCAGACCCTATCAGGGAAAAGTGAGTAAAGATAAAAAAGAAGAGAAGGTAAAGCCTGATGAGAGCTTCGAGCTGGAATTATGGACTTGGGATGAATATGAAGTTCCTACTTTGCAGACGCGCGACCGTTATTTCCATCCCCAGTATTCGAAATATATCTATGATATTGCTTCTAAAAAAATGATGGAAGTGGCTCCCAGTCATGCCAATTTGTTGGAGCCGGACCGTGCGGAAGAAATTCATTATGTACTTTATACGGACGAAACTCCTTATCGTATGCAGAAAGAATGGCTTAATGAAATGCCGTTTGACATCTATTCTGTGAATGTGCATACGGGAGAAAAACAATTAGTAGGACGTAACTACAGGACAAGGCCGCGGTGGTCGCCAAACGGTAAATGGGCGGTGATGTATGATCCTATGGCGAAAGTCTGGAATAAATTTGATGGAGCTACAGGCAAGCTAACCGATATATCGACTGCTATCGGCTATCCTATATTTGAAGAAGACTATGATAAACCGAACCCTGCACCTGCTTATGGTATTGCAGGTTGGACTGCTGATGGCAATAATGTGTTGATTTATGACGCTTATGACTGGTGGAAGATAGATTTGACAGGAGAACGTCAGCCGGAGTGCCTTACGAAGGGATATGGACGTAAAAACCGGAAATTTATCCGTAAAATGACTAGCAATATTGATAAGGAGGTATTTGATTCGGATGAAAAGATTATGGTGAGTGTCTGGGATACTGATACTATGGATGAAGAAATATGCTTGCTTGATATGAAAGGTAATCTGAAAAAATTGATGGGAGGTCCTTATATCTATGCAATTCACCGCTTCTCTGATAACCAGAAGTATTGTATCTGGAATCGTCAGAACATATCGGAATTTCGTGATTTATGGTGGAGTAAATCAGATTTCTCCAATCCAATCAGAATAACAACCGCTAATCCCCAACAAAATGAATATAAATGGGGAACGGTTAAACTTCTGGAGTGGACGAATTACGAGAATAAGCCGAACAAAGGACTGCTTTATCTTCCCGAAGATTATGATCCTAAGAAAGAATATCCGGTATTGGTACAATTTTATGAGACTCACTCTGGCGGATTGAATACTTATAATGCTCCAGGTTTGAGCAGTGCAATGGCGGATGTGATGTACTTTGTGAGTAATGGGTACATTGTATTTATGCCGGATGTACATTTTACTGTAGGAACGCCGGGACAGAGTAGTTATGATGCAGTGGTGAGCGGAACGAAATATCTAATAGAGCAGGGGATAGCACATCCTGGTAAGATAGGGCTTCAGGGACATAGTTGGTCAGGTTTCCAGGCTAGTTATCTGGTGACAAAGACGGATATATTTACTTGTGCTAATATTGGGGCTCCTATTACTGATATGGTAACCGGTTATTTGGGTATTCGTGGTGGAAGCGGTTTGCCGCGTTATTTCATGTATGAAGAATGGCAAAGCCGTATGGGAAAGAGTTTGTGGGAAGCCAAGGATAAATATTTGGCAAGTTCTGCTATTGTGGAAGCGGATAAAATACATACCCCATTATTAATTTGGCATAATGATAAGGATGAGGCTGTTGCCTACGAACAAGGCCGTGCACTTTATTTAGCAATGCGTCGTTTGCAACGTCCGGCATGGCATCTTAATTACAAAGGTGAAGGACATTTTCTTGGTAATCAGGCAGCACAAAAAGACTGGACTATCCGAATGAAACAGTTCTTTGATTATTACCTGAAAGGAACGAAAGAACCGCGTTGGATGAAAGAGGGTATTCATCTAAGAGAGCGCGGAATTGATCAGAAATATGACTTACTAGAAAAATAAAAAAAATGAAGAAACTATTAATTACAGTAATAGCTCTGTCTTGCTTTGCATTCAGCAGCTACGGACAAGACAAGGTGGAAAAACAAATTATTGGTAAATGGTGTAATCCTTATACCTATGAATCTACTGGTGAACTCAAAGGATTTGAGTTTGAGAAAGGTGGTAAATGTTCTGCTATCAATATTCCTTCTTTAGATTTAAAGACTTGGAAGATTGATAATGGTTATTTAATCGTTGAAGGATTTAGCAAAGGGGAAGATGGGAAGACGGAAGTGTATAAAACACGTGAACGTATTGGTTATGTAACATCTGACTCATTGGAACTGGTTGTTCAGGAAGCACAGCCGCGGTTGGCTTTTCTGTATCTGAATACGGAATCAATCAAGAAATTGGTTACTCCGAAAGTAACTCCTGACAAGAAGTAATAAATCTCTCTCTTAATAATTTAGTGTTAATATTAGCATCGTATTGCTAATGAAGCGCCCCGCCGTAGTGATTACGGTGGGGCGTCTTTGTTACAGCGTGCGTTACAGTGTATGTTTAAGTAAATCGATAATTTTTTGAAATCGTTTGCTGTTGAGGCTTGCTTACACTTGTCGCATAGCTAATGCTTTGTTTTCCGCAGCTTCCATAATTTCCCGTTCTCCGGGTCCTTTATCGTTAATACCGCAAAGATGAAGAATCCCATGGATAATGACACGGTGCAGTTCGTTATCATAAGAGGCACCAAATTGCTCCGCATTAGTGCGTATTGTGTCCAGGCTAATGAATAAGTCACCTGATAAACGATCGCCTTCACAATAATCGAAAGTAATGATATCCGTGTAATAGTCATGTTGCAGATATTGACGGTTTACCTCCAGAATCTTTTCGTCCGAGCAGAAGATATAAGCGATTTCACCGAGTCTTTTTCCGTAAGAAGCAGCTACGGATTTTATCCATTCCGTAGTATCACGTTTCTTGATATCAGGCATTTTTACGCCTTCTGTTTGATAAGTTACAGCCATAATTGAATGTTATGATTTAAAAGAAAAATAAATAACTGATTAAGATAGCGGCTATGATGCCTGAAAAATCTGCAATCAGGCCGCAGGTTACCGCATTACGAGTTTTGGTAATTCCCACACTGCCGAAATAAACGGCCAAAATGTAGAATGTGGTATCTGAAGCTCCGCGTACGACACAACTCATACGCCCGACAAAAGAATCCGGTCCTAGTTCTTTCATCGTATCGATCATCAGGCCGTTTGCACCGCTACCACTAAGTGATTTCATCAGTGCAGTAGGTAGGGCCCCGACAAAGCTCGTATCAACCCCACATAGACCTACTATATAGCCGATACCTCCCACCAGAAAATCCATTGCTCCCGAAGTGCGGAACACTGCAATTCCTACCAGAAAAGCAACCAGATAAGGAATGATGCGTACAGCCGTCGTAAATCCCTCTTTGGCTCCTTCTACAAAAGAATCGTATACATTGATTTTCTTTCTGACTCCCGTTAAAATAAACAGGATGATGACACTGAACAGCAGGATATTCGCTATCAGTGTAGAATAAGTGCCCATATCCTCCCGCGATACACTTAGAAACAGATAGATCAATCCCGAAAAGAAAAGGCAGATAACACCCATTAAAATGAGAATTGGTTTATTGATTAAGTTTATCTTTTGAGCGATGCTGACTGCTATAACTCCGACTAAAGTTGAAATGAAAGTACTTATCAGGATAGGAATAAATACATCCGTGGGCTGTGCAGCCCCCATTTGTGCACGATATACCATGATGCTGATCGGAATAATGATGAGGCCGGAGGTATTAATCACCAAGAACATAATCATTGGATTGGAAGCGGTATCCTTTTTCGGATTCAGTTCTTGTAGTTCTTTCATCGCTTTCAGTCCCAGCGGGGTGGCGGCATTGTCCAAACCGAGCATATTGGCAGACATATTCATAAAAATGGAACCTAACACCGGATGCCCTTTAGGAATGTCCGGAAACAGGCGGCAAAGCACCGGACTTAGAAAGCGGGCCAGTGCATTAATCAATCCGCTGTTCTCGCCAATCTTCATGATGCCCAACCAAAGAGCCAGTACACCCGTAAGTCCCAGCGATATCTCGAATGCCGTTTTGGAGGAGTCGAATGTAGAGTTCATGATAGCCGTAAATATCTCCGTATCTCCCAAAACAATCACTTTTATAAGAGCGATGATAAAGGCAATGACGAAGAATCCTATCCAAATGTAATTTAGAACCATAGTTGATAACGTGTATATAGATAGTGCAAAAGTAGTTATTACGTTTCAAATAAACTAAATCTTCGTCTTTCTTATACTGAAAATGAATGTAAATCTCTATCTTTGTCTCCTACTTTCAAGAAATAAATGGAACAGGAAGATTTTAACATACGCGAACATCAGCTTACTTCAAAAGAACGGGATTTCGAGAATGCACTCCGTCCGTTAAGCTTTGAAGACTTTAGCGGGCAGGACAAGGTGGTGGAAAACCTTCGCATTTTTGTGAAGGCGGCACGTCTGCGTGGCGAAGCACTCGACCATGTGCTGTTGCACGGCCCTCCCGGATTAGGAAAAACAACTCTTTCGAATATTATCGCTAACGAATTAGGAGTTGGCTTTAAAGTAACTTCCGGTCCGGTGCTCGATAAACCGGGTGATCTGGCAGGAGTGTTAACCAGTCTCGAACCGAACGATGTACTTTTTATCGATGAAATTCATCGGTTGTCGCCTGTGGTGGAGGAATATCTTTATTCGGCCATGGAAGACTACCGCATCGATATTATGATTGATAAGGGACCTTCAGCCCGCAGTATCCAGATAGATTTAAATCCTTTCACGCTGGTTGGTGCAACCACCCGTAGCGGTTTGCTGACAGCTCCGCTTCGTGCACGTTTTGGCATTAATCTTCATTTGGAGTACTATGATGACGATATTTTGAGCAATATCATCCGTCGTTCTGCATCCATACTGGATGTGCCTTGTTCGGTACGTGCAGCATCGGAGATTGCTTCCCGTAGTCGTGGAACGCCTCGTATTGCCAATGCATTGCTCCGTCGGGTACGTGACTTTGCGCAGGTGAAAGGCTCCGGCTCTATCGATACAGAGATCGCCCAGTTTGCATTGGAAGCACTGAATATCGATAAATACGGTCTGGATGAGATAGACAACAAGATACTTTGCACCATTATAGACAAGTTTAAAGGTGGTCCGGTAGGTATCACTACCATTGCTACGGCTTTGGGAGAAGATGCGGGAACCATTGAAGAAGTTTACGAACCTTTCCTGATAAAAGAAGGATTTATGAAGCGTACTCCCCGTGGACGTGAAGTGACCGAACTTGCCTATAAACATTTGGGAAGAAGTCTTTATAACAGTCAGAAAACACTGTTTAATGACTGATAAAAACGGTATAAAAGAACTTTATAAAGCATAGTTGGATGATGAAGCAATGGACTACTTTACTTGTTTTTTTCTTTTTGAGCCTCTCTTTATCGGCTCAACAGGAATATGGGAGGGATATTTTTGTCTCTTCTAAAGGAGACTCTTTACCTTATCGGATGATTCATCCCGAATCGGTGAAGCCAGGTGAAAAGTATCCGCTCGTACTGTTTCTGCATGGAGCCGGCGAACGGGGAAATGATAATGAGAAACAGTTGACTCATGGTGGACAGATGTTTCTTAATCCGGTCAATCAAGAGAAGTATCCCGCTTTCGTTCTAATTCCACAGTGTCCGACAGACGGTTATTGGGCTTATACAGGACGTCCGAAGTCTCTTATCCCTACAGAAATGCCAGTGGGACAGGAGATCAGTCCTATATTGCAGACGCTTAAACAGTTGCTCGATTCTTATCTGGTAATGCCCGAAGTGGATACACAACGGGTTTATATTATCGGTCTTTCAATGGGAGCGATGGGAACGTATGATTTAGTCGTGCGTTATCCGGAGATTTTCGCAGCTGCAGTTCCTATTTGCGGTACAGTCAATCCAAGTCGGCTATCGGTTGCCAAGGATGTGAAATTTCGTATTTTCCATGGAGATGCGGATGATGTAGTTCCCGTGAAAGGCTCTCGCGAAGCGTATAAAGCACTGAAAGCTGCCGGTGCAGATGTGGAATATATTGAATTCCCCGGTTGTAATCATGGAAGCTGGAATCCAGCTTTCAATTATCCCGGATTTATGGATTGGTTGTTCAAACAAAAGAGGAAACGTTGAGCCAATCTGAATGATAATCACTAATAAAACATGGCTGGACTAAAATCATTAGCTAAAGATACTGCAATTTATGGGTTGAGTAGTATTGTCGGACGGTTCCTTAACTACATGCTGGTGCCTTTGTACACAGCGGTATTGCCGGCTTCCACCGGAGGTTATGGAGTTGTTTCAAACGTATATGCGTTTACAGCCCTGATGCTTGTACTGCTTACGTTCGGTATGGAAACGGGATTCTTCCGTTTTGCCAACAAATCGGGAGAAGACCCGATGAAAGTATATGCCAATTCCTTGTTATCGGTAGGAGGGGTATCTTTGATTTTTGTTTTCCTTTGCCTGTTATTCCTGCAACCTATTTCCAATTTACTGGATTATGGCGATCATCCGGAGTTTATAGCGATGATGGCTGTTGTGGTAGCTTTAGACTCTTTCCAATGTATTCCTTTTGCCTATTTACGGTATAAAAAGCGGCCTATTAAGTTTGCCGCTATCAAACTGCTCTCTATCGTTGGTGGCATCGGTTTGAATCTATTTTTCCTACTGGTGTGCCCGTGGCTGAATGTACATTGTCCGTCAACGATCTCCTGGTTTTATGATCCGGATTATTTAGTGGGATATATCTTTATTAGCAACCTGATTATCTCGGTTGTCCAGATGTTCTTCTTTATCCCGGAACTGACAGGTTTTGCTTATAAGTTGGACAGGGTATTGCTGAAACGAATGGTCGTATATTCTTTCCCAGTATTAATCTTAGGTTTGGTAGGTATTCTAAACCAGACTGTGGATAAGATGATATATCCGTTTCTTTTTGAAGACCGGCAGGAAGGGTTGGTGCAATTGGGTATCTATGCGGCAACCAGTAAGATTGCGATGGTGATGGCAATGTTTACGCAAGCTTTCCGTTATGCTTACGAACCGTTTGTCTTTGGCAAAGACCGAGAAGGAGACAACCGGAAGATGTATGCCGCTGCGATGAAGTATTTTCTTATATTTTCCTTGCTGGCTTTCCTTGCTGTCATGTTCTACCTTGACTTGTTGCGTTATCTGGTGGCAAGGGGTTACTGGGAAGGCCTGGGGGTAGTAGCTATTGTAATGCTTGCAGAGATCTGTAAAGGGATCTATTTCAACCTTTCCTTTTGGTATAAACTGACGGATAAGACCTATTGGGGAGCCTACTTCTCGGTGATTGGTTGTGTTATTATTGTCGTATTGAACATTCTGTTTGTGCCGGTTTACGGTTATCTTGCTTCGGCATGGGCTTCTGTTGCAGGCTATGCAGTCATCTTGCTGCTATCCTACTGGATAGGACAGAAAGAATACCCGATTCATTATGACTTGAAGAGCCTCGGACTTTATGTTCTGCTGGCAGCGGTACTTTACGTTATTGGAGAGCAGGTTCCTATCCCTAATATAGTGCTCCGTCTCGCTTTCCGTACCGTACTCTTATTGCTATTTATAGCTTATATTATCAAGAAGGATTTACCATTGAGTCAGATTCCTGTTATTAATCGATTTATAAAGAAGAAATAACTATGAAGACAGATGAACGTAATAAGTTTGCTATCAAGTCCTTTCTGGGAGAATATCTGGACTTGAGGAAAGATAAGGATAACGAACTGGCCACAGTGGATTCTATCCGTAAGGGGGTAGAGTTTAAAGGTGCCAATTTATGGATTCTGATCTTTGCCATATTCATGGCATCACTCGGATTGAATGTGAACTCCACTGCCGTTATTATCGGTGCCATGTTGATTTCTCCATTGATGGGACCTATAATGGGAGTAGGACTGTCTGTCGGACTGAATGACTTTGAATTAATGAAACGCTCTTTGAAGAGCTTTCTCATAACGACTGCTTTCAGTGTGACTACGGCAACCATCTTTTTCCTTCTTGCCCCTATTGCCGGTTCACAGTCAGAGTTGCTGGCACGCACATCGCCCACTATTTATGATGTATTCATCGCACTTTTTGGTGGATTGGCAGGTGTCGTAGCTCTCTCTACCAAGGAAAAAGGGAATGTGATTCCGGGCGTTGCCATTGCTACCGCATTGATGCCGCCACTTTGTACGGCAGGTTACGGACTGGCTTCCGGCAATCTTATTTATTTCCTGGGAGCTTTTTATCTTTATTTCATCAACTCTGTTTTTATCAGTCTGGCTACTTTCCTCGGGGTTCGTGTGATGCATTTCCAACGAAAGGAATTTGTGGATAAAACCCGTGAGAAGACCGTGCGTAAATACATCGTTCTGATTGTGGTGCTTACCATGTGCCCTGCAGTTTATCTGACATTTGGAATCATAAAGAGCACTTTCTATGAAGCAGCAGCCAATCGTTTTATAAACGATCAGTTGAGCTTTGAGAATACGCAGGTACTTGATAAGAAAATCAGCTATGAACATAAAGAAGTACGGGTTGTTTTGATTGGTCCTGAAGTGCCTGACGCTTCGATATCTATTGCTCGTAGCAAGTTGAAAGAGTATAAGCTGGAAGATACGAAACTGATTGTATTACAGGGAATGAACAATGAGGCGGTAGATGTATCTTCTATCCGTGCCATGGTCATGGAAGACTTCTATAAAAACAGTGAGCAACGGCTTCAACAACAGGCGGTGAAAATTTCCCAACTGGAGACAACACTGGAGCAATACAGAACGTACGATGCTATGAGTCGTACATTAGTACCCGAATTGAAGGTGCTTTATCCTTCCATCACTACTCTTTCCATCGCTCACTCGCTCGAAGTGCGGGTCGATTCGATGAAGACGGATACGGTAACATTGGCTGTCCTTAAATTCGCCAGACATCCGTCTGTTGCCGAGAAAGAGAAAATCGGCGAATGGCTGAAAGCCCGCGTAGGAACGAAGAAGTTGAGGCTGATTACAGAATAATGAATCTAAAAATAATAATATGAAGTTCAGACTAACCGTCTTGATAGTCTTTTCCCTCTGTCTGTCGAATGTATTTGCCGATGAGGGAATGTGGTTGTTGGGAAATCTCCGAAAGAATAAACAGACTGACCGGGTAATGAAAGAACTTGGTTTGCAGATGCCTGTGAATAAAATATATGATCCGAAGAAACCATGTCTGGCAGATGCTGTTGTCAGTTTTGGAGGCTTCTGTTCAGGAGTGGTGGTTTCCGAAGACGGTCTGGTGTTTACTAATCATCATTGTGGCTTTAGCAGTATTCAGCAACATTCTTCAGTGGAACATGATTATCTGAAAGATGGCTTCTATGCACGTAGTCTTGAGGAAGAACTGCCGAATCCGGAGTTGTATGTTCGTTTCCTGCTTCGTACGGAAGATGTTACTAAACGCGTATTGTCTGCCGCCCGACATGCTAAAACGGAAACAGAACGCCGTGTGGCCGTTGATTCGATTATGAATGTAATCAGTATGGAAGTCTCTGAAAAGGATTCTACATTGACTGGTATTGTAGATGCTTATTATGCAGGGAATGAATTCTGGCTTTCTGTTTATCGTGATTATAACGATGTCCGCCTCGTTTTTGCACCTCCTTCTTCTGTCGGGAAGTTCGGATGGGATACGGATAACTGGATGTGGCCACGTCATACGGGTGATTTCAGCGTATTTCGTATCTATGCTAATGCCAAGAATGGTCCGGCGGATTATTCTCCTGAAAACGTCCCTTATCATCCCGAATATGTAGCACCCATTTCTTTGGATGGATACAAAGAAGGTTCTTTCTGCATGACGCTTGGCTATCCGGGCAGTACGGAACGTTACCTCTCCTCATATGGTATCGAAGAGATGATGAATGGAATCAATCAGGCAATGATTGATGTACGGGGAGTGAAACAAACCATCTGGAAACGGGAGATGGACCGTCGTCCGGATATTCGGATTAAGTATGCTTCAAAATACGATGAAAGCTCCAATTATTGGAAGAATAGCATCGGAACGAATAAAGCCATCAAGCATTTGAAAGTGTTGGAAAAGAAACGGGTGGCTGAAGCAGCGCTTCGTAACTGGATTCAGTCTCATCCGGAAGAGAGAGAAAAACTGATTCGTTTATTCTCTTCTTTAGAGTTGAGTTATAGTAATCGTCGTGAAACCAATCGTGCGTTGGCTTATTTCGGTGAATCGTTTATAAATGGTCCCGAGTTAGTGCAACTTGCTCTTGAAATTCTCAATTTCGACTTTGAGGCGGAAGAGAAGTTGGTGATAACCCGCATGAAGAAGTTACTGGAGAAATATGATAATCTCGATCTTTCCATTGACAAAGAGGTTTTTGCTGCCATGCTCAAAGAGTATCAGTCGAAAGTGGATAAAAAGTTTTTGCCTGCTATGTATGAGAAGATAGATACGCTCTACAACGGGAATATTCAGACCTATGTAGACTCTTTGTATGCAACTTCCAATATAACGTCTCCTAAGGGCTTAAAACGCTTTCTGGAGCGAGATACCACGTATAATCTCATAGAGGATCCGGCTGTTTCCTTAAGTCTGGATTTGATTGTGAAGTATTATGAGATGAATCAAAGCATTTCCGAGGCTTCCGAGCAGATAGAGGAGGGGGAGCGTTTATTCAATGCAGCCATGCGCCGTATGTATGCTGATCGTAATTTTTATCCGGATGCCAACTCTACCATGCGGCTAAGTTTCGGAACGGTTGGAGGATATACTCCTTTTGATGGGGCCATTTATGATTATTACACAACCGTGAAAGGCATTTTTGAGAAAGTGAAAGAACATGCGGGTGATATTGACTTTGCCGTTCAGCCGGAGTTGTTGAGTTTGCTTTCTTCCGGTGATTTCGGAAGATATGCCAATGCGCAGGGAGATATGAATGTTTGTTTTATCTCCAACAATGACATAACAGGAGGTAATTCCGGCAGTGCCATGTTCAATGCCAAAGGAGAATTATTAGGCTTGGCTTTTGATGGCAACTGGGAAGCAATGAGCAGTGATATCGTATTCGAACCAGATTTGCAGCGTTGCATCGGGGTAGATGTGCGGTATATGCTCTTTATCATAGAGAAATACGGTAAGGCAGCCCATCTTATTCAGGAATTAAAAATGGGTCGATGAAGTAAATATTCCGATGAAACCGGACTTTTTATCGTTTTAATATAATAACGATTACGGCAGCGATAATCAGTGCAATACCTACACCAATGCTTGTGGTGAAGGCTTCCCCGAAAAGAAAGATACCTACGCATACAGCAGTTACCGGCTCCATAGCTCCCAACACAGAGGTGAGTGTGGAGCCGATGCTTTTTACGGCTCTTACTAGAGCAAGATTAGAAACTACGGTAGGGATTAAAGCTAATAGAATCAAGTTGCCGGCAGTATGCCATTCGCTGATGGGTTGAAGCTGGCTGATGGTTTCCGTTCCGATAAAAAGGAGAATACCTCCGAAAAGGAATACATAGAAAGTAAGCAGTAGCCCTTTCATCTGTCCAATCTTTAATTGGCTCATTGTGACAAGATAAAGCGCATATCCGAGTGCCGACAGAAGAACAATGAAAAGTCCCAGGAAAGAAAAGCTCCCCGTTTTTGTATCTCCGCCGGATAAGAAATAAACTCCTGCCACTGCGGATGCAATGGCAGCGATCCGCCAGCCGGACTTCTTTTCTTTAAAAAAGAGCATCATGATTAACGTGGTAAGCACCGGATACATGAAATGAATAGTGGTAGCAACTCCGCTAGCCATAAACTTATATCCCCAGAACAGGAATACGGCAGACATTAAATAAAGAAGCGCAAGAAGAAACAGGGAAGGAATGTCCTGCCTCTTGATGCGAAATGATTGCCCATTCACCAATAAGATTCCGCCTAACGCCAGACAGGCAAACAGGAAACGATAGAAAAGTATCGATTCAAATTGCATCCCTGCTTGCATGGCAGGAATGGTAAATAGAGGGATAAGTCCAAAAGAGGCCGATGAAAGCAGCCCATATAGTAAACCATTAATTTTATTCATAGTCAAGTATATATTCGGGCCGCAAAGATATAGCTTTTTTGAGGCAAGTAGATAAAGCGTCCATACAATATTTTTCGTAAATTAGCACGCGATATAAATATGGCATCCGATTGAAGGAAAATACAAACTAATTTTTGGATAAAATGAAACGATTGACACTATTACCGGGATTACTATTTTTAATGCTGCAAGCAGCATTTTCACAAGAGTCAGGCAGCTGTAAACCAGTGAATCTGATTTGTGATTATTTGGTGAATCCCTTGGGAATAGATAATCCTACTCCCCGGTTATCATGGATGCTGAATGATGCCCGAAAAGGAGCACGACAAACAGCCTGTCAAGTCATCGTAGACAAAGACTCTCTTGAATTGATTGCAGGGAAAGGAACTATCTGGGATTCGGGCAAAAAGGACTCCGAACAGATTCTGATTACCTATTCCGGACAGGAACTCCGTCCTTTTACCAAGTATTATTGGAGAGTGAATGTATGGGATAAGGATGGAGTGAAATCTTCTTCGGATATTAATAGTTTCGAAACGGGAATGATGGGGATGGAACACTGGCAAGGAGCTTGGATTAGCGATAACAAAGATATTAATTACCGTCCTGCTCCCTATTTCCGGAAAGTGTTTGATGCACGAAAGAAGATCCGGTCGGCAAGGGCATATATTGCCGTAGCAGGTTTGTATGAACTGTATATCAATGGTGAGAAGATTGGAAACCACCGGCTGGATCCGCTATATACCCGGTTTGACAGGCGTAACTTCTACGTCACTTATGATGTTACTTCCCAAATACAGAAAGGGGAAAATGCGATTGGTGTGTTGCTGGGCAATGGGTGGTATAATCATCAGTCAATGGCCGTGTGGGACTTTCATCGTGCACCTTGGCGTAACCGTCCTGCTTTCTGTATGGATGTGCGGATTACTTATGAGGATGGTTCCGTTGAAGTCGTTTCTACGGAACGGGACTGGAAAACTTCATCCGGCGCATTGATCTTTAATAGCATTTATACAGCCGAGCATTACGATGCCCGTTTGGAACAGAAAGGCTGGAATACCGTGAACTTTGATGATTCTAAATGGAATGGAGTAGGATATAGGGCTGTTCCTTCACTGAATGTGGTGTCACAACAAGTGCAGCCGATTCGTGCAGTAGAAGCAATCCCCGTAAAAACCTGGAAGAAACTTAATGACACAACGTATGTATTCGACTTTGCCCGCAATATGGCAGGAGTCACCCGCATTAAAGTGTCCGGGGAAGAGGGAACTGTGGTGAGGTTGAAACATGGTGAGCGGTTATATGACAACGGACGAGTGAATACGTCAAATATTGATGTGTATCACCGCCCGGTAGACAACTCCGATCCTTTTCAAACGGACATCCTCGTTTTGAGTGGAAAGGGAGAGGATGAATTTATGGCACGATTCAATTATAAAGGTTTCAGATACGTGGAAGTAACAAGCACTAATCCCCTTGTATTGAATGAGAATAGTCTGACTGCCTACTTTGTGCATAGTGATGTTCCGCAGAAAGGGACGATTCATACTTCGAACGCACTTATCAACCGTCTTTGGTGGGCTACAAATAATGCCTATTTGTCCAACTTGATGGGGTATCCTACCGACTGTCCCCAGCGTGAAAAGAACGGATGGACAGGCGACGGTCATTTTGCTATTGAAACGGCATTATACAATTATGACGGTATCACTGTTTATGAGAAATGGCTTGCCGACCATAGAGACGAGCAACAGCCCAATGGTGTACTTCCCGATATAATTCCTACAGGAGGCTGGGGATATGGCACGGATAATGGACTGGATTGGACAAGCACTATCGCTATTATTCCATGGAACATTTATATGTTTTATGGCGATCATAAACTGTTGGCAGACTGTTATGAAAATATAAAGCGATATGTAGACTATGTGGATCGTACCAGTCCGACCGGATTGACCTTATGGGGAAGAGGAGACTGGGTGCCTGTTAAATCACATTCTTCCAAGGAACTGACCTCTTCTGTCTATTTCTACGTGGACACCAAGATACTTGCCAATGCCGCAAAGATGTTTAATAAAACGGAAGGCTATAAGTATTATTCTGCTCTTGCCAATAAGATAAAGAACGCGATTAATGACAAGTTTCTGAATAGAGAAACGGGCATTTATGGTAGCGGCGTTCAGACGGAACAGAGTGTTCCTTTGCAATGGGGCATTGTTCCTGAAGAGTTGAAGAGAAAAGTAGCCCGGAATCTGGCAAAACAGGTGGAAGCAGCCGGCTTTCATTTGGATGTAGGTGTGTTGGGAGCAAAAGCTATATTGAATGCGTTAAGTGAGAACGGTGAAGCCGAAACGGCTTATAAATTAGCTGCACAAGACACTTATCCATCATGGGGTTGCTGGATTGCCAATGGTGCTACCACATTACTGGAGAACTGGGATTTGAATGCCACACGTGACATATCGGACAATCACATGATGTTTGGTGAAATTGGAGGATGGTTTTATAAAGGATTGGGTGGAATCTTCCCTGACCCCGAAAATCCCGGATTCAAACATATTCTCCTTCGGCCTAATTTCCCCAGTGGATTAAATGAGTTCGAAGCCAGATATCAATCACCTTATGGGGAAATCTGCTCTAAATGGGAACGTAAAAAGAACCGTATTTTCTATCATGTAACTGTTCCGGCAAATAGTACTGCTACCTTTTATGCACCCGATAATGTGAAAGGAGAGCGTGCAGTAAATTTGGAAGCAGGAAAACATATCTTGGAATTACCTATAAAGAGAGCTGTTTATTGAATGTCTTTCGGTTGGTAATCCCGGTTTTCTCCATGCTTTCCCTCTCCACTACTTTTTTAGGAAAGAAGGGAAGTATGGGGCATAAAGGGTATGTCTAAGTTTCCTCTTTAACGAAAGAGGGTGTGTCGAAACTCTCATAAATTAAAAATCACCCTCGCCACAGAAAGTTGTAGCGAGGGTGATTTCGATAAAAGGGGAGTTTTGACACATCCCCTTTTTAATTTATAAAGGTTCGGGCACATTTCTTTTAGTGCAATACTATTCGGTCAGTATCTCCAGTTCTGCTACGGCAGCCTGCTTGCCGCCATCTGTTGCGGATAATGCCTGAAGCTTTACATAGCGTGCCTGTTGTGAAGTGAATTCTACAGTCTGCGCTTCTTTGGAGTTCTTAAAGGTTCCTGAAGTGACTGCTTTACCCCATTCTTTCCCGTCACGGCTAAGGTATACTTCATATTTTGCAATTCGCCCTTCAGCAGAATCTTGCCGTGGAGTGTACTTGATACCTTTTACTTTAGCTTCCTTGGCGAGCGATATTTGTATCTCGTGCGGATAAGGTGCCAGATAATACTGGTTGTGTACGGTATGCCAATAAGTGTTGATATCACCGTCGGCAGCCAGTTTCATGCTGTTGTCGGCGTCGCTGTCTACATAAACAATACGCTGTCTGCTTTCGGATACACCCGACAAGTTTTTGGTGATATTTACGTTTAGTTCGGCAGCCGAAGCCCAGTCTCTGCCATTTATCTCCGACAAGGCAATTAGTTTGAAGTAGCGTGCTACAATTGGTTCTTTTAGTGTAACCACTTGTGTGGAAGATGAATAGGTAAACACACCTTTCTCTTTGCCTTCCCAATTTTTACCATCTTTGCTGAAGTAGAGTTCATAATCCTTGATGCGTCCATTGTCTGAGCCACGTGGGATATAAATGAATTTGTCCACTTCGAGCAGAGAAGCCATATCCACTACGATTTCATGCGGATGCTTGGCTGCTGTGGGCGACCAACGACTGTGCCAGATGGTTGACGGATCACCGTCAATGGCATTGCGTGCCTCTTCACCGCTGTTTTCGCTGCTGACAGATACTATCTTCCATGCAGAACGGTCCACGTATATCGGCAATTCAACGGACGTTTTCAGACTTTTGCCTAGTTTTTCCGAAGTAGCGTATGCCTGTACTTTACCACCGGAGATAAACTCGATAGGAGTGGTATAAGTTGCAAATTCTTCACCATTCAGACTATAATAGATCGTAGCTTCCGGTGTGTTGGTCTTTAATTGCAAATAACCAGTGTTATCTCTTTCTATCAATACAGGCATACATACCGGCATCTGTACGCGCGCTTTCTCCATCAATTCATCTTGCAGATAGCTTCTTTCCAGCGGCATCATGATGAAGCTGAATACGGTAGGCTGGGAGAGAAGTTCGTATTTCTTCATTGGGCCCGGGCCACAGCTGGCATTGCCCAGAGGCCGCTGTTCCGCATCCAGGCAAAGAACTGTTTCTTTACGCATCGGTATTTCGTACTTATGTACCAATTTTCTAAGATTGGTGGAGTCTACCATATCTTGTGCTCTTACGTGGAGAGCAGAAGCTGCCATCCTGTCTCCGGCTACGAATACAAATCCCATGCCATCGAAGTTGGTAATCGACATCCAGCGTACATCCTCGTGGTTGCCCATTTCCTGCGGCTTGATATAATTCACCCACTGATTGGATACCAGGTCTTCATATACGCCTACATAAGTAGCATCTTTGCGGTCTACATAATTTTCTAATGGTCCACGGCCATACCAACGCATCCGTTCGAATCCTTCAGGCAATTCCATGCGATAGCCTACGCGGGGGATAATTTCTCCGTTGACAGCCGGGGTGATGGTACTGTTCACCAGAATAGAACCATCAGGAGCAACAGAATACTCCATTTCAGTCTCGAAGTCGAAGCCGATTTTGCCTCTATACACATTCTTGATATGTAGAATCACTTTGCCATCTTCCTGTTTCACTTCCCATTTCCCTGCTTCCGGAATCATGTTGTATAGTCCTTTGCGTTGCCAGTCTCCGTCCACCTGCTTGTCATTGTCGGTAGGAGCGCGGAATACGTTTAGTTCCAGTCCCTTGCTGATTAAAGCTACTCCGTTGAGTGTGTAAGCGGAAAGCGTCCCTGTGGCCTGCGAGAAAGTAGCTTCAAATTTTTGGCCTTTCACTATATAGGAACCATTTGCTTCGGTCAGATTGATATTTCCTTTGCCGGCCTCAAATATAGGTTTGGCACTATCAGAGAGTTTGATCTGTTCCGATGCAACCTCATAACCCGCTTTTTCCCATTCCGTATCGTTCTTCAGGCGGAAACTGAAATGGATGAAGTATTCGGCTCCCGGAACTTTTTTCACTTGTGCATCAGAGAGGGTAATTGTTTTATTTTCCTGTGCATTCAGGTTTAGTTCTTCCAGATTTCCTGCTAGAATGACTTTCCCGTCCTCTTTGATTTCATATCTTCCATAGAGATCATCCAAACCTGCGTGGAATCTTTTATTGGTTATTTTATATCTACCATTTCCTTCGGCTGTGACACTTATCGGTTGATGTATTTTCTTCACCTCATACGATTTGGCAGAAAGGGTGCGGTCGGCAAATATGACTCCGTTTGTACAGAAGTTGCCATCATTCGGTTTATCACCGAAATCTCCTCCTACGGCCATATAATAACCTTTACCGTCAGGAGTTGGCATCTGGATACCCTGGTCTATCCAGTCCCAGATGAAACCACCGAGAAGTGCAGGATAACGTTCATATGTCTCCCAATATTCCTTGAAGTTTCCGATCGAATTTCCCATGGCATGAGCATATTCACAGACTACGTGAGGCTTTACGGTTTCGCCTTTCTGTGCTTTTTCAAGTCGTTCCTTACCTACGCCCTCCAACCATTGTACGTCAGAGTACATGGTGCTCGTGACGTCGCAGAAAGAACTGTTTCCTTCATAATGTGTAGGACGGGTACTGTCCAATGCCTTGACTGCTGATACAGCCGACTGGAAGTTGATTCCGTTTCCTGATTCATTTCCCATCGACCACATCACGATAGAGGCATGGTTCTTATATCTTTTCACCTGATTTTCATTGCGTTCCGTAAAGGCTTTTTTCCAGGATGGTTCACTGGATAACTGCATCAGTCCATGACATTCTACATTGGCTTCGGCCATCACATAGATACCATATCTGTCGCATAAATCGTAGAAGTAAGGATTGTTGGGATAATGCGAGGTACGTACTGCATTTATGTTCAATGACTTCATCAGCTTGATATCTTTCTCCATTTCTTCTTTCGATACGGTTCTACCGTTCAGGGGACTGTTGTCATGCCTGTCCACTCCCTTGAACAAAGTCGATTTTCCATTAATCAGCATTTGTCCGTCTTTGGTAAATTCAATCTTACGGAAACCTACTTTTATGCTGCGTAGATCAATGATTTTATCTTTTTGCTTTAAGGAGAGAGTCAGGTTGTAGAGATTGGGAGTTTCTGCTGTCCATTTCAGTGGATTGGACACTTCAAACTGCATTTTGTTTGTACCCATTTTGGCCTGCATGGATTGGGTTGTGATCTCTTTACCGTCCAAAGTGGTAATTTTTGCAAGGATTTCGCTGTTGCTCTTTTTACCGGTAATTGTAACATCCAGAGATACAGTCGCATTTTTATATGCTTGATCTAGGTCTGTGCGGAAGAAAAAGTCTCTGATTTGTGTTTGAGGAGCCGACCATAAGAACGCATCTCTGAAAATACCACTGAAGCGCCAGAAGTCCTGGCATTCCAGATAGCTACCATCCGTGAAGCGATATACTTCGACAGCCAGCACGTTTTTGCCCGGTTTCAGATAGGGGGTCAAGTTAAATTCGGCAGGTAGATAACTGTCTTCCGAATATCCTACTTTCTTACCGTTTACCCAGATGTAGAAACCTGCCTCTACACCGTTGAAGCGAATAAATACATCTCTTCCTTTCCAAGAATCGGGCAGAGTGAAATCCCTCCGATAGCTACCTACCGGATTGGGCATGGAAGCGAAAGTATAATCTGCCGGACGAGGCTGGATGACATTGGGCCACTGCACTCCTTTGCTATAATCGCAGAATGGATAGATCACGTTACAATAGAGAGGTTTGTCCCAGTTCTTGTTGTTACGTACTGCTTCTATTTGCCAGGTTGCGGGTACTTTGATGTTGTCCCACTGGCTTACATCGTAGCTGGGTTGGTAGAAATTTTGTGGTCTGTCTTTGGGATCGGCTACCCAATTAAACTTCCAGGTACCATTTAGAGTCATGTAGTAGGGCGACTCTTCAGTTGCTAATCTGGTGGCTTGCTGTTCATCAGCAAAAGGTATAGCGATTTGGCACGCTTCCTCTTTATTAACCCCTGAAATGTATTCATTGTCCCATTCGGGACGTTCCTCTTTCTGTGCATTGACAGTTAAGGGTGTGAGTAAAAGTGCAATCAGTGCACCGGAGATTGTTTTTCTTCTCATGATATAGATATAGTTATTTATTCAATAGTAGTTGTAAAGTCGCCATGCCATTGCATGCTCATGCCAAGCGAACAGATTTCTCTATATGCTGCTACAAAAATAGTATATAGAAGTAATAATCCATTGTTATTTCGTGACATTAGTATATGTTTTCATTGATTTGTATGCTTTTTCGGTGAAATGGCACAAAGATGAACGCATATGTCCCAATTTCGTACCTTTGTATAGCTGCTTTATAACTAATAGGTGGAGTGTTTTGAAATAAGAACTTGACAAACGACTTTTTATTTTGTATCTTTGTGATTAGAAAAGAAACTTATTGATTGGAAATTATGTGTATGAATAGTATAATATTAGAACAGAGTTGCTGACGATTTACCTCTCTTTAGAAGAAGAGGAAATTTATTATATACTAAAGGTTGCAGACTTTTGATAAGTTTGCAACCTTTTTTGTTGTATAAAATTGAATTGTTTACAGTGAATATACTTCTTATCGTTTTTAATAAATAGGAATACCATTTATTAAAAACGATAAGAAAGTTTATTAGAAATACAAAAGTAGATTCTACATGAACAGTTATCTTTTTTCAATAAAATCGTAGGGGGATAATGCTGTTCCTTTTCATTAGAATGTCAAGATGGTAATTAGTTGTAACATAAAGACCTCTGACTAATAATGTACAAATCTACGGATTATGGTTGCTTCATATTTATTTCTTCTTAGGTTTTCTGCGAGCCCATCCTTCTTCACTGAAATCCGGCTCTTTATCTTTAAAAAACTCTTGCCAGTCATCTTTCTTTTTCGGACCACGAGCATCAGAGTATCCACGCTCTGTACGGCTAGGCTTATCTTTTTTAGTCGATTTTGAGCCTTTTGCAGAATCATCTTTCGGTTTTCTATCCTTATTCTCATAGCGTGGTGCACGTTCGTCGCTTTTGCCGCCGAATCGTTTACCTCCCTTGCGCTCATTCGATCCGTTTTCACGTCCTTTCCCGCTTTCTTCACCGGCAGTCTCAACAACTACCTTGCGTCCGTTCCATTGAGCTCTATTTAGCGCCTTAATCACGTTTGTCGCTTCCTTTTCCGGCACTTCAAAGAAAGAATAGTTCTGCATTAGGTCAATGCGTCCCAACTCAATACGTCCTCGGGTATTGCTGTTCAACAGTCCGATAAGATCGCTAGGGAAGAAACTGTCTGTCTTGCCTAGATTGATAAACAGGCGGTTAAAGCCCGGTGCGGCTTGTCGGCTTCTTTTTTCGAAACCACCTTCTTTGCGATCACCCCTTCCAGCGCGTTCTCCGCGGATGTCAGTCGGCACTTCTATTTCTGCACGGTTACGATAATACTCGGCAAAACGGTTGAATTCGTGAGAAACCATTCGTTTAATCAAATCCTCTTTGCTTAACCATTCCAGTTTGCGATAGATTTCCGGCATAAACTCGGAGATTTCTTCTTCGTTTACTTTTACCTTTTCGAGCTCATCAATCACTTTGATCAATTGTTTCTGGCAAATACCTGCTGCCGTCGGCATCTCTCCGGGAATGAATTTCTTGCCGATGATACGCTCTATTTCGCGGAGTTTTCCTTTTTCGCGAAGATTGATGATGGCGATAGACGTTCCTGTTTTTCCGGCACGTCCTGTACGTCCGCTACGGTGAGTGTAACTTTCCGTATCGTCGGGTAGTCCGTAGTTGATAACATGGGTAAGATCGTCTACGTCCAAACCGCGGGCAGCTACGTCAGTGGCAACGAGAAGTTGCAGGTTGCGGATGCGGAACTTTTGCATAACTGCGTCGCGCTGTGCTTGGGAAAGTTCACCATGCAAAGAATCGGCATTGTAGCCTTCTTGCATTAATTTGTCCGCAATTTCTTGAGTCTCTTTACGGGTACGGCAGAAAATGATACCGTATACTTGTGGGTAGTAATCGACGATGCGTTTCAGTGCTTCGAATTTATCTTTGGCTTGTACTGTGTAAGCGACGTGCTTTACATTGTTGGTGCTTTCGTTCTTGCGACCAATAGTAATTTCTTTCGCATCACGCAGGTATTTTTTAGAAATGCGTGCAATTTCCGGACTCATGGTTGCCGAGAACAGCAAGGTGTTGCGTTCTTGCGGAACATCCGCTAAAATGGCATTGATACTATCTGTAAATCCCATGTTCAGCATTTCGTCCGCTTCGTCCATCACTACGTTGCGGATAGTAGACAGGGATACGGTTTTCCGTTCCATCAAGTCCAGTAAACGTCCGGGAGTAGCCACGATGATATGTACGCCACGTTTCAGGCTGCGTATCTGGCTGTCAATGGAAGAACCACCGTAAACAGGTAGTACTTTCAATCCGTCAACATACTTGGAATAGTCGTTCAAATCTCCTGCTATCTGGAGGCAAAGCTCGCGGGTGGGGCAGAGGATAAGTGATTGGGGGATTCGGTTCTTTACGTCAATCTGTTGGATCAGAGGCAGACCAAAAGCGGCTGTTTTACCTGTTCCTGTCTGTGCAAGAGCTACTACATCATTATTTTCTCCTAAAAGGTACGGAATCACTTCTTCTTGTACCGGCATGGGATTCTCGTATCCCATTTCTTCAATTGCTCTACGTATCTCCGGAGAAACGCCAAGCTCTTCAAATGTCTTCATTAAATCTCTGTATATCTTTTATTTCGGTTGCAAAGATAGAGAATAATTACGAATTACGAGTTACGATTTGCGATTTATTCCAGTAGGATGCTACGTAACTGTTCAATTTCTTCTGCAGAAAGTCCGATTCCTTTTTTCAGATAGGTCTGTACACTCCCGTATTCAGCCTCAATTTGTTCTTTTGCAGCGTTCAGGAAATCTTCTTTTGCAGAGTAGATGGTTGTAATGGCTTCTTGCGAATTGATCGACAGTTTATATGCATATTTAGAAGCTTTCGGAATATTAAAATAGTCATTACTCAAACGATAATCTTCCATAATGACGTCTTCGTTGACTCCAAGAGCGGCAAGCAATAAGGCGGAAACGACTCCTGTACGCCCTTTCCCGGATGTACAATGAATCACAACCGGATAATGAGTACGGTCGAGAAGAGCGGTGAACAACTTCTTGAATTCCTTAGGGTAGTTTATAACTAATTCCCGGTTCATTTGTTCTACCAAACGATAAATGGTGTCACTTTTTATCTTCTCTTCTTGAATTCCTTGCAGAATTTCTTCCATGTTTCCAGTAGGGATAGGGATATGTATGATGTTAAATTCGTCGTCATATAGTTGCGGGTAGTTGTGACGTTCATTTTCAGAACGTAAGTCTATAATCGTCCGTACGCCCATATTCTTGAGTTCCCGGCGTGAGCAGGGAGGAATACTGTCTATTTGTGCGGAACGGTATATCATTCCCCAGCGAAGAGATTTTCCGGTACCAGCAGATTCGTATCCTCCTAAATCGCGGAAATTCTGTATACCGGGGATGTTAATGTTGCGGGTGGCCACTTTAACCCGGTATTTGTTATTAAATACCATCAAGTAGTAATAACGTTGAGACGGATCGTTGGTTACGATTGTCATTTTACCACTGGAAATGTTTGCCATTGCAATGGGAGAATCTTCCGGAATAGCTTCAGGAGAAGTAGAGGTGTATACTTTTACCTGTCCTTTTAATATCGGTGCTGTTTCCCATTTGATAATACAGTTTCCTACGTTATTTTCTTCACATACCACAGATATAGCAGGTGATGTGCCAGAACATGATGGGAGCACTAATAAAACAGTAAGCCAGCTTAACAGGTTTCTATACATAGTTTCTTTGTCTTGAATCGTATACTGCAAAGATAAGAATTACCCGAAGATGTGGTAATTCCTTTGCGATAATTAGCCAAAGTTAATAGTAATTTACGTGTTAAAAAGGGCGCTTCTTCTTGTAGAAGAGCGCCCTGAATGAGAAATAACCTAAGCCTGCTTTATTGAATATTGTTCAATAAATCCGTTTTTCCTTCGTTGACTAACTTTAAAATGAGCTCACCAAATAAGGTGTTTTGCCATGCAAACCAGGCGCGTGTGAAGTTTTTAGGGTCATCCTTATGGAAAGATTCGTGCATGAATCCTGTTCCTGCGTCTGTATCCATCAGCATTTTTATGCAAGACTTAATTTCCTGGTCGTCCTGACTGGTGAATGCTTTCATCATGATACTCATAGGCCATATCATATCATAACCGATGTGAGGTCCTCCAATACCTTCTCCTGCCTTTCCTTTGAAGAAGTAGGGGTTGTCTTTGCTCCATACAAAACGACGTGTGTTTTGATAAATAGGATCGTTAATGTCTACATCCCCCAGATAAGGCATTGCCAGCAGGCTTGGTACGTTGGCATCGTCCATTAAGAGATGATTTCCGAATCCGTCTACTTCAAAAGCATAGATTGTACCATATTTAGGATGATTGTAAGTTGCATATTTTTTTAATGCAGCTTCCACTTCTAATGCCAAATCTGTGCATTGTTTCGCCAGACTGGTGTTTTTGTTTACGACATTCAGAATTTCCGCAGCTTTCTTTAGAGAAGAAACAGCGAAAAAATTAGAGGGTATGAGGAACTGTAAAGTTGTTGCATCGTCAGACGGACGGAAGGCTGAAACAATAAGTCCGACAGGATTTACAGGAGCACCTAGACCGTTATTGTTTAATGTGTCGAGTGCGCGTTCTGTCTTACGCTGGAATTTATAGGGACCCACTCCCTCTTTGCGCTGTTGTTCCTTGAAAGTTGTTAGTATGTTGGCGATGGCCTGTATCCATTCATTATCAAAGATGCTTGCATCACCGGTTTCTTTCCAATATTGATAGGCCAGACGTAATGGATAACATAAAGAATCTATTTCCCATTTACGTTCGTGCAGTTCCGGTTTCATATCGGTCAGGTCGGACATCCAATCTCCTCCCACAGCCCCGTCATTGAAAGCATTGGCGTATGGATCGATATTTATACATTTAAATTGTCTGCGTATCACTCCTTCGAGCATTTTCTTCAATTCCGGGTCTTTATTCGCTAATTGTATATAAGGCCAAACCTGTGCTCCGGAGTCACGTAACCACATGGCATGGATATCTCCTGTGTAGACGAAAGTATCAGGCTTACCGTCTGTTGTACGGTAATGAACTGTTGTCTCAAGGGTATTTGGAAAACAATTCTCGAACATCCATGCCAATTTTTGATTAGTAAGTAGCTTTTTCACCCTGATGATTTCTGCTTCCACGGCTTTTGATGTAAAAAGCCGTTTGTTTACGGGTGGACGGTTACTTTTATAAGCCGCTATTTCAGCTGCCCGATTGACTACATTGGTATGATCCTTAGCTAGTACAAGTTCTGTAGCTTTGGCATGACCTCCCATTAATAGGGTGGTTGTGATAATACATATTCCGATATTTCTTTTCTTCATATCTCTATTGTTTTTAAGAGGATTATTAAAAGTGATTATTGCAAATCGATTCCGCCTAGTCTTCCATACATTTCAACGAAAGCAGCTTGTGTCAGGAGCCATTTTTTCTCGCTTTTATTTGTTCCGCTCCAATCTGTCTGGAATAGTCTCCGTTCATCTCTGGCATGATGCCATGCGTAATCAAGACTTTTCTGGAAATCGGTTAGATAAGTCTTGTTATGGTCTATTTGATAAAGTTCAATAAAGCCTCTAAGCATGACTGCTGTGAACCAGATATTCCCTTTTTTCAGTAATTGGAATGTTTGTCCATCTGGAGAGGTAAAGTGAGTGAAGAAGTATTTATGACACGCTTCTGCTATATTTTGTGCATCTTCCAGATAACTTTTCTGTTTGGTAATTTGATAGAGTAGGGCAGCTGCTTGCATCATTTGTCCACTGTTATAGGCAAATTTGGCACGACCGATTTTCTTGTTGAGTGAGATGTTGTCAAAGTATAGATGATCTTTTGAATCTTCCAGGTTCTTTTTAGTCCATTCGTATAACTCTTTTCCTTCTTTTAAATAGGCGTCGTCTTGAGTAGCCTGAAATAGCTTGAGAGCGAATACGGCTCCCGGCGCATTAGAACAAGTATTTTTAGATTCCTTCTTTTGTTCGCACCAGTAGATTCCTCCGCCAAGTACGTCATCTTTACCACTAAGGATAAACTTCCATATTAGTTTGGCTTTTTCCAGATAAGCTTGTTTTCCTGTCATGCGATAAGAATCGGTAAAATCGATACCTAACCAGACGTTATCATCATAAAAACGATCGGAGAGAGGTTGACTGCTGATATAAGATGAGTAAGCAAATGGTTCCCTTCGTGTGTCGAAATACTCTTCTAATCCGGGTAATACTTTGTTTTCCAGAAGTTTTTTATACTTCTTTTTTCCGGTGCTCTCCAGTAGTGCATTTACTGCAGAGAATGTGCCCGAATACGGCCAAAGGTAGGAATATTCATTGCGTCTTTTTGCTTGTTCTTCTGATGCCAGGTAAGTTGCCTTATTGTCTTGGTCAAAAGGATAATTCTCACGTAACAGACAAGTGTTGGGTGCTGCGTAGTTTTGGTAAAGAGCATCCAAAGTTTGCTGTGCTTTTTCTATGTTAGGATTTGCGTTTGCAATGGTGAAAGCACAAATAACATTAAGTAATAGGCCGTTCATAATTTTTTATTTAAGTGGTGTTTATATAAATAGTAATTTGAATGAGTTCGCAGGTTTTATTGTGACTCTACAAAAATACCTTATTTCGGTTACTTTTTAAATGGGGAGTGAGCAGATTGTAAATGAATGTTTAGTGTATGTTGTTGATAATCAGAGAGTCTTTGGCCGGGGAATCTCTGATAAATGTAAATGATGCTGTGTGATTAATACACTGTTATTCCCGGATTTGTTGTCCGATTCGAGCTACTTTTTCTTCAAATTCATTCCGGTCTCCATTTGCTTTGATCCGCATTTTTGAGCGGTAATTATAGATGGTCGATAATGAGTACTGTAAGAAATGAGCTATTTTCACACTGTCTGTAATTCCCAGCCGGATAAGTGCGAAGATCCGTAACTCGGGTGTTAAGAGTTTGCCGGGTCCTGGAATGATTGCATTTTCCGGTAAAAGCAATGCGTTAAAATCTTCGACGAAATTCGGAAAGAGATTCAGGATTGCTTTGTCGAAGTTATTATAAAATTCAGCCAGATCTTCTTCTGTATTGAGAGAGGAGTGGAGGAAAGAGGTTACTTTCTTTATATCTTCACTTTTGGCTATTTTGAGTGCTCTTTTCTTAAAATTGGCAATTTTACTGATATAACTGGTATATTGTTCCATATACAGCCCTACATATTCTTCTTTGATTTTATTGTTATCTGCCAATATTGAGTTCATTTGTTGTATTTCGTAAAGATGATAAGACAAACTCTCATTAGCTTGTTCCACTTTACCTTTTTGTTTTTTCAGTTGTACGAACAGGATGAATAGCAGAATACAAACAATGCATAATGCAATGAGCAATGCCGTTATGGTGATAAATTTATGTTTCTCCTTTTCTTGAAATGCCTTATCTATGAAAAGATACATATCTGAGGCTTCGATGGTGTTAATTCTCGCATTACATAGGATAGCGTCCTCCATTGCATTTTTCATATATTTAGATGCCCGGTCTATGTCCCCACTCTCAAAGATCAGCTTGGCTAATATTTTTAAAGAGAGGTTTTCTCTAGCTCCATTTAATACATCAGAAATGGCGGATATTGCGAAATACTTAATCGTATTCTCACGGTCATTTTTACCTTGATAGGCAGATGCCAGAGAATATGCTATGATTCCGGCATTTCTTGAATAGGGTGTATAACTTTGATAAGTGCTGTCCAGTATATGAATAGCATCATCATACTTTTTATGGAAAAGAAGAGTTGGTGCGGTCATAAAAGCTCGTACATTCGTTGGGATCTCTTTACATTGGAGCAGCGAATCGCGATAGATTTGTGCTATCAGATCATTTTCTTGTGAATCGTCCTCGTTGGAAGCAAAAGCTTTCTGGTGATTGTAGATCGTGACCTGTCCAAGAAAATATTCGGCTTTGAGTCTAGGAGATAGTTGCTCTTGTTGCATCGAATTGGTAATTGCCAAAGCTTCTTTGAAAAAGCCCATCGAAGATAATATTCTTGAATAATCCAGTTTAGCTTCAATTAAAAGTTCTTTGTCATTGTTTTCTTGAGCGAACCTGTTCATGTGGATGGCATAGGCTAAAGCGGAATCTTTTTGGAAAGATGAATACTCAAAACAAAGAGACTGTGCTATCCCAACTTTCTTTCGAATATCCCTAGATTGCCTTAATCTTATTTTCAGGCTGTCTATCTGTCTTTGTTTTTGTTGGGTATAACTAGCTTTGTTTTGTAGAGATTTATCTAATGCTTTTAACAATGTTTTCACTTCATCGTTTGCTTTTGCAGGTAAACTGATGAAGATAAAGATTATCAATAGAGGTAAAATAAATCTTTTCATATATTAAGTAAGATTGCTTATTGAATATGGTTATGTAGGTCAGCGGCGTTACCGCCGCTTTCCCCATTAAGAACTGTACGTGCG
>OBZV01000022.1_pt1 | contig 197775 bp, 147 predicted proteins | sample 1501581 | NCBI WGS metagenome assembly OBZV01 (sample SAMEA2580257, study PRJEB22360) | human gut metagenome | biome: human gut; feature: human-associated habitat; material: faeces | place: Denmark | collected 2008/2010
TATACATAATAATCAGCTGTAAATCAAACAGATAATACTATGAGAAATAAAACACAAAAGGGTATTTCTCATAGCTTTTCTATGATTTAGTCCGTAAAATCAAGCATTTCTCATAGGTTTTAAACCATTTCTCATAGTATTTTGGCTATTTATCCTATAAAATTCTCAAGCTAGACTTTAAACTAAAGACCAAGATGAATATCAGACTACACACCGCTTTACAATATATTATCAATGCTTATTGAAAGTATATAGAGCAGATATTCGCATATTTTCCTACCTGCATCTGTATCGTTCCACTCCAGTGAACAGGTCTGTGCACTAGAGTAGAAAGAACCGTCCACTAGAGTGGAACGATCTGTTCACTCGAGTGCAACGATACAGATAGTAGCAGGAAGAAATGGCAATGAGTAAGGGAAAACAGTAAGATATAAGGTGAATGATACACAGGAAAGCAGTAAACAATAGGAAGTTGATTAATAAACGACATAAGGAAAGGAATAATCGTAAGTCCGGCGAGAGTTCGGGAAAAAGCCACAGCCATCATGCATGAGAAATGAGCAAAACAGATAAAAGGAGTATGAGAATAAGAGGAGAAATGAGTTGAAACCGATGAGAAATGCAGCTTTTTTAAGGATAAATGATGGAAATACTATGAGAAATACCATTTTACAGTTTATTTCTCATAGCATTATATTATTGATTTACAAACAAATACCATACCACTTATGAGAATATGAGAAATGAAAATGAAAAATCATTTGCAGGAAGGCTGAATTCAACGAAAGGTTATTTTTTAGGAAAGAGCAAAAAAGAAAGAGATAAATCAGGAATCCGGCCGAATCCATATACCGTATACCGACCGACCGAGCAAAATTCCTTTTCAGTTGTTATTCATATATATCATAGTATACACAATAAAAGTCAATATCATGGAGAAGAATATTTTTCAGTTAGATAATGAGCAACTCAAAGAAATTGCCCGTTCATTCAAAGCAAAAGTAGAAGAGGGATTGAACACTGAAAATGCAGAGATACAATGCATTCCAACTTTTATCACTCCGAAAGCAAGTAGTATTAATGGTAAATCGTTAGTGCTTGATTTGGGAGGAACCAATTATCGGGTGGCAATCGTTGACTTCAGTAAAGTTCCTCCAACCATTCACCCCAACAATGGTTGGAAGAAAGACATGTCGGTTATGAAATCTCCCGGCTATACCCGCGAGGAGTTATTCAAAGAATTGGCAGACATGATTACCGGAATAAAACGGGAGAAAGAAATGCCAATCGGATATTGCTTTTCTTATCCGACAGAGTCTGTGCCAAGCGGAGATGCCAAACTCTTACGCTGGACAAAAGGAGTTGACATAAAAGAGATGATCGGAGAAGTGGTAGGGAAGCCTTTACTGGACTATCTAAACGAAAGAAATAAAATCAAGTTTACGAATATAAAAGTGCTTAATGACACCGTAGCCAGTTTATTTGCAGGACTTACCGACAGCAGTTACGATGCATATATAGGTCTGATTGTGGGAACAGGCACCAATATGGCTACTTTTATTCCGGCTGACAAAATTAAGAAGTTAAGTCCGTCACATAAGGTCGATGGATTGATTCCCGTTAATCTGGAGTCGGGGAACTTCCATCCGCCATTCCTCACCGCAGTAGATAATACGGTAGATGTAATCTCCGACAATCCGGGAAGACAACGTTTCGAGAAAGCTGTATCCGGCATGTACTTGGGAGACATTCTAAAAGCGACTTTCCCTCTGGAAGAATTTGAAGAAAAATTCGATGCACAAAAGCTTACCTCTATCATGAACTATCCCGATATTTATAAAGAAGTGTATGTGCAGGTAGCACAGTGGATATATGGCAGATCGGCGCAATTGGTTGCAGCTTCACTTACAGGGCTTATCATGTTGCTAAAGTCATACAATAAGGAGATAAGGAGAATTTGCCTGGTTGCCGAAGGAAGTCTTTTCTGGAGCAAGAACAGAAAAGATAAAAACTATAATATGATTGTCATGGAGAAATTACGGGAACTCTTCAGTTTATTTGGTTTGGAAGACGTAGAGATCGACATAAAAAGTATGAATAATGCCAATCTGATAGGAACAGGTATTGCGGCATTATCCTGACACGTTCTAATTTGTCATTGCACGGCAGGTCCTCAATCGGCCTGTTCATAAAAATTCGATGCTGTATCAAATTTACTGATACAGCATCGAACCTATTTCAGACTTATTAAATCCGGTTCAATATTTAGATAGAATATAGAACCTAAAGTAGCTATTATTTGATCTTCAGTGCAAAACCACCTCCGGGTGCCAAATGAATCTTCAACTTACTGTCATTCTTTATCCGGAAAGATTCACATTTATAATCACGTCCAACCCGGTGGGCATTCACTCCATCCTTAAATAATGTAGCATCATATGTCTTGTCGCCCAAGAAGGAACAATCTACTTCAATGTCACGTGCCGTCCAATCGGTAATTCCACCTACATACCAGACATTTCCTGCCCGGCGTGCCGTTACGATGTACTCTCCCATTTTGCCATCAAGCACGATACTTTCATCCCATACGGTCGGAATATTGGCAATAAATTCGGTCGATTCCGGTTCGCGCATATAGTTGCTTGGCGCATCGCACAGCATATTGAAAGGAGACTCGAATACCACATACAGAGCAAGTTGGCGACAGCGAGTTCCCTGGCTCATAGGTTCCGAGTTACAAGGATAATAGTTGCCTTTCGAAGCATTACGCATCGCGCCTTGGGTGTAATCCATCGGACCGGAAACCTGACGGGTGAAAGGCAACAGTACGTCATACTTCACCTGATCGACCGAAGCCGGACTCCATTTCATCTGTTCCAAGCCATTAACCCCTTCAAAGTTCAACACATTCGGATAGGTACGATTCAAGCCGGCCGGTTTATGCGTTCCATGCAAATCGAGAATCAATTTATATTTAGCACACATTTCGGCAGCCCGATAATTGAATGCTGTCATATACTGATCGTCACGATCCATAAAATCGACCTTAAAGCCTTTGACTCCCATGTCGGCAAAATAACGGCAAACGTTCTCCATATCACGATCGAAGGCATAATAACCAGCCCAAAGAATGATACCTACATTTTTGGAAGCTGCATAATCTACCAGTTCTTTCAGATTAATATCTTTCACTACTTGCATCAAATCCGCCTGCAGGTTGACTGCCCAACCTTCATCAAGGATTACATATTCTATTCCGTTTGCAGAAGCAAAATCAATATATGCTTTATAAGTCGGATTATTTACTCCGGTGATAAAATCAACGCCATCCAAGTTCCAGTTATTCCACCAATCCCATGCCACTTTACCGGGTTTGATCCATGAAATATCCGTCAGACGGGAAGGAGCAGCCAACAAATAGCTCAAGTTGCTTGCCGCCAAATCTTTATCGGAAGTGGTAACAATGCTCATTCGCCATGGAAAACTTCGGGGTTTATCTACTTTGGCAATGTAAGCTTCACGCTCTTTCACTAACATCTGAAGTTGATTGTGTCCGCCCTGCACCGTCTTCTTGGGATAGGGAGCGAATTGACCCGTCAATCGGTTTTCCCCTTCAGCAGCAGATAAATAGAGACCGGGATAATTCTCCAAACCGGATTCTGTGATACAAATCTTGACACCTTCACCAGCATCCACTACTAATGGCAAAAACATCAAACGTTTTTTATTCAGTTTCGATAATCGATCAGTAGTATAAGTGTTCTCGAAAGAATTGAAATATTGGGATTCGTAATCACCGTCTTTCCCCGCTTTTACATACGGAACAGAGGCTACCATATCGGACGGGAAACGGTAATCTACAGTTTCATCCACTACATTGAAAGGTTTCTTCGACCGGCTGACAAAGCGATATGCAATACCATCATTGTAAGCACGAAACTCTACGTTCCAATCTTTCTTAAACCGGAGAGTCAGTTCATTATAGTAATCTCTTAGTTCGTTGGCGCGATAGAAAGGAGAAGGAATCATCTGATCTACTTTTTTCCCGGAAGTGCCGGCCAACTTTGCTTTCTCTCCCCAAACTTCTCCATTATCCAATGTCATTGAAATTGGAGAAGAAGCCAGTATCTGACGTCCGTCACAATGGATGTCATAAGTCAACTTATCACCGACGGTAATAGTTGTTTGGAGTTTCCCATCCGGAGAGTTCAAGGTAAATTGTTTTTGTGCTTGTACCGTAAGCGTACATGCGACAACACATAGAAATAATAAAATCTTCAGTTTTTTCATGGTTTTAATTATAGTAGTTATCAAATCATAAGAAGAATGATGCAAAAATAAAATAATATATTATAGTAACCTATATGAAAACTAAAAAACAGAAATGAAAAATGAATACGAGATTCTATCTTTTTCCTGTCAGAGATTTTATGCAATCGACTTCTTCCTGCTGAAAAGGTACTCCGTTAGAACGATAAATATCATGGAACCATAACTCCGGCTCTTCTCCCGACGGAATCACTTCATCCCAAGCAAAAATAGTATTTGTCTTTCCTGCAACAAATCCCCAATTAATAGCTCCGGTCTTTTCTTTTTTCATCAGAGGAAGGACATTGCAAAAACGGCTGTCATTGCGGCGGGCCATATATTCGGTACAGATCAACGGACGGTTAAGCATCTTTAGAAACTTGATGCACTCGGCATGCTGTGCCTCATTATCGTAATTATGATAAGAGATAATATCCGAATGATTCAGCATAAATGCATTCAGAACATTCTTGCGGGGAGAATTATAGTCCCAGACACCGGCAGTAATCGGTTGTGATGGTTTACAGTCGCGTACCCAGCGAAAAACATTGGTCAATAAAGACAAAGAGGTTTCCTCGTGTTTACTATTTCCGGGTTCATTATACAAATCCCACATCAATATCCGGTCATCATGAGCGTAAGTGCGTACAATATCTTTGACATACTCTTGTAGAAAAGGATACAAAGTCAGTGTATCCTTGCGCAAGCTGCACGAAGGGTCCTGTACCCATCCGGAATTATGAACGCCTGGCTTCGGTTCTGGTTGTTTGCCATAAGCAGATTCAGCATTCCAACAGTCATCAAAGAATACAAACATAGGACGAATTGAGTACTTCTTACAAATATTCAGAAATTCATCCATACGTTTTTTCATGCCTTTTGCATCGTTTTTCCACACGACACTGCTTAAGAAAACCCGTAAGGTATTAAAACCCAGATTATGTGCCCATGACAGTTCTTTATCTATTTGTTTAGGATTGAAAGTATCCGCACTCCACATTTCTATCTGATTGATTGCTGTTGCCGGAATATAATTGCAACCTATCAGCCAATCCTGGTCGTCATACCATTTCTGTATTTTCTCTTCTGACCAACGATCATTGTTTGAGGAATTGCACTCCTGCGTACAAGCATTAATACATATCCCCACTAAAAAGAATAAAAATGCAACACTAACACACCATTTATTTTTCATGCTATTTCAATTGATTAATATACAAGTCTATTTATTTTAATTTTCACCTTTGAGTTATACTGTATCCATCATTCAGCTCTAAACCGCTTGGTTTGTACATCACGGGAGTTCGATCCTACCATGACATCAAATTCTCCTGGTTCATAGATATATTCCAAACCGGAATTATAGAATTTCAGATCATTTTCCGTGATAACGAAGTTAATGTCACGACTTTCACCACTCTTCAGGAAAATACGTTCAAAACCTTTCAACTCCTTCAACGGACGGGCAATCTCTGCATATATATCACGAAGATATAGCTGCACTGTCTCGTAACCGTCGTAGTTTCCTTTATTGGTAACAGTCACAGAAACCGTTAACTCACCGTTTTTAGGTAAAGTTTCCGAACTAATCTGAAGATCACTATAAACAAAGTCTGTATAACTCAAACCATATCCGAACGGATACAGAGGCTCATTACTCTCATCCAGATAATTGCTGGCATAACGATTAAATATACGATTGTCAGGATCAGGACGACCGGTATTCAGATGATTGTAGAATAATGGTAACTGTCCCACCGAACGCGGGAAAGTCGTTGTCAATTTACCGCTTGGAGCTACCTTGCCGAACAGTACGTCAGCAACCGCATCCCCCGTTTCACTACCTCCAAACCAGACATTCAAGATGGAATGTACATTTGTAGCCTCCCAGTTCAAAACCAAAGGACGACCCGTGAACAAAAGAAGTACGACAGGTTTGCCCGTCTTCACCAGAGCTTTTAATAAGTCCTGTTGAGCATCGGGTATCTCCAGATTGGTACGTGAAACCGATTCACCACTCATTTCCGCACACTCACCCAAAGCAGCTACAATCACATCAGCACGGGCAGCTATACGCAAAGCCTCATCCAATAACTGCCGGTTGTCTCCACGTTCAAGCGGCCGAATACCCGTAGCAGCCTTTTCCGTTTCTGCATCATAATATATGTTACTGCCTTTCGCGTACAGTATTTCAGCCTTATCACCCGCTGCCGAACGGATTCCTTCCAGTAACGTTCCGTGCCGGGAAGGAGTACATGTCATACTCCACATTCCACACATATTATTACGTGCATCTGCCATCGGACCGATCAGGGCAATCTTTCCTTTTATGTCCAAAGGAAGCAGATGATGATCGTTCTTCAACAAAACAAAAGTTTCAGTTGCAATCGTACGGGCGGAAGAACGATGTTCGGCCGTATAAAGTTTTTCCCGGGTACGCAGAGTATCACAATATTTATACGGATCGGAGAATAACCCCAATTTATATTTAGCTTCCAGGACACGACGGCAGGCCGCATTTATCTGTTCTTCCGTCACTTTTCCTTCTTTCAGGGATTCTTCCAGTGTGTTCAGAAAACCACAGGAAACCATATCCATATCTGTCCCTGCCTGCAAAGCACGTATGGAAGCTTCTTTCAGAGGGGTGACGCCGTGGGAGGACATTTCGGCTATCGAATTATAATCTGTCACCAATAGTCCCCCGAAGCCCCATTCATCCCGAAGCAGATCGGTCAGTAACCATTTATTGGCCGTGGCAGGAATACCGTCGACGATATTAAAAGAACTCATGACACTACCTACACCGGCATCAACGGCAGCTTTATAAGGAGCCAGATATTCGTTATACATACGCAGGCGGCTCATATCCACCACATTATAATCACGTCCTGATTCAGACGCTCCATAAAGTGCAAAATGTTTCACACAGGCAAGAATCTCATCGTTGCCCTGCATATTGTTTCCCTGATAACCACGCACATACGCTTTAGCCATTAAAGAACCCAGGTAAGGATCTTCCCCACTCCCTTCTGCGATACGTCCCCAGCGGGCGTCACGACAAATATCGACCATCGGGCTGAATGTCCAGTTAATACCGTCTGCGCTGGCTTCAATGGCAGAGATGCGTGCCATACGTTCGACGGCCAGAGTGTCCCAACTGCAAGAAAGCGCCAATGGGATCGGGAAAATAGTTTCGTAACCGTGGATAACGTCTGCACCTACAAGTAGAGGTATTTTCAACCGGCTTTCTTCTACCGCAAGGTGTTGCAGGGCATTAATTTTCTGGATCCCCTTGACATTGAAGAAGCCGCCTATTTCCTGTTTGCGAATCATATCGCTAAGTTCACCGTTCATCACCGAACCTGTCACGAGATCACCGCCCGAAGGCAGGTTCAGTTGTCCGAGTTTCTCACGAAGAGTCATCCGCTCCATTAAGTCGGTAATGAAACAGTCCATTTCCGCATCTTTCCCTCCCCCGGACGGTGAGCAGGCAAAGAGAGTAAGCCCGCAAAGGGCACAAGATATAAGATTTTTTATCTTCATTTTTCTTGTTATTGGGTTATTTATGCTTGTTGTCCGATTTTTCTTTCCACACCACTACTCCCGCAGGTTCAAGGCGTGCACTGCCAATCAGTACCTCCGCCTCATCGGGAATGACTATTTCCTGAATGTCCGACGTATAATTCAAGGCGATGTAAAAACCGTCACGCCATTCTTTCACTACTCCGTACGGCAAATCTTCGGTCGATACGCCTGCTTCTGTATATACACGACGTACCACCTCTTTTTCCAGTTTGCCGTCATCGGTATCCGTTCCGATATAAGTGACCGTTCCCTTACCCAGTTTGTGGTGTATCACGGAAGCGGCTCCTTTATAAAACTGGTCTGTATAGACAGCCCACACATCTGTTCCGGCAGCCGGTGTCAGTACGTCTCCCCAATTATTCCAGGCAAATTCCTTACCCTCGAAATCGATCTTTCCGTACAGATTGTGTGGCAGATGGTCATAATACAGGCTATTTATTCCGGCCAGTTGATGGATCGGAGCAGCCAAAGGAGCCTCCCACAGTTTGGCGTCACGGTCTTTCTGACCGGTACGGCAAGTCAGGATCAGATGTCCTCCCTTCTTCACATATTCAGTCCAACGTTCCACCAGCTTGTTGTCAAGCAACTGATAGGCAGGAGCTATCAGGAAAGGATAACCGGAAAAATCCTCTTTCTCCGAAATCACGTCTACGGGAGCTGCAAAAGATTTTAGCAGATTGTAATATTTATGCACGTGAGCCATCGTCCGCCATTGATCCGTCTGCCGCTGAAACTCCATTTCCCAATAATTACTCATATCGAAAAGTAAACCAATACGCCGGGAGGCCAGTTGACCGGGCATACGATTTTTCTTATCGTAGGCGGCACGCAGTTTTTTCATCTCCTGCGTAATGCGTACATATTCTTCACCGCCCGGAGAAAGAGTTACTCCATCAGTCATTATCATACCGTAATGATATTGCTCACTGCCTTTCAGAGGTTGACGGAAACGGTAATTGCATACGAATTTCCCACCACCTGCAAAGACGTGATACACCCACATACGGACGGCACCGGGTAAAGGTTGGGGGTTATACACTCCCCAGTTCACCTGCCCGGGTTGGAGTTCCATAACTCCAAAGGCTTTACCTACGCGATTACGGAACTGGTCGTTTGAGAAACCGAGATCTTCCGGAATACCCATCCGAAAACCCTGGCTGCCTATTCCCTGATTATGTCCGGTCACCAGATAGCGGGTGTAGGTCAGGAAATCCGGATGATCGATCCGTACCGGATCAACCGGATTGAAAATAGGTATCAGGTTGGTAGTGATCCATTGGTCTTTGTGGATATGCCGCCGAAGGATGTCTGCCTGCATATTGACAAAGCCTGCCAGTTCATCCGCCATAAAGCGGTTCAAATCGAGCATGGCGTGAGGATTGGCCTTATCAGGTACTTCCTGCTGGTTGGGAAGGCGAACCTGCTCGAAGTTCTGATAGGTTTCACTCCAGAAAGAGGCACCCCAGGTATCATTCAGTTTGTCAATAGTGCCGTATTTCTTCTGTAACCAGATACGAAATTTGGCTTGTGCATTTTCACTGTAATCTACCACCCCGTAGTGTCCCGGTTCATTGTCAATCTGCCAGCCGATAACAGTAGGATTATTGCCATAATGTATTGCCAGGCGGGAAACGATATTTTCTACATAATGACGGTAGCGATCGCTACTCCAGGAAGCGTGCTGACGTCGTCCGTGTTGAATGGTCACTCCATTATCCCGTTGAATCAGTATGTCGGGATATTTTTTCGACAGCCAGACGGGAGGCGTGGGGGTAGGTGTACACATGATTACTTTCAGACCATACTTCTCCGCCAGAGAGACTGCACGATCCAGCCATTCAAAATGATATTCTCCCTCTTCCGGTTCCATCATAGCCCAGGCGAACTCTGCAAAATGGGTGAACTTGATGCCCATTTCCGACATTTTCTTCAAATCACGCTCCCATTGGGAGGAATCCCATTGCTCGGGATAATAGTAAGAGCCCAAAGCAAACAACTCTTCCGGAGGAAAAGGCTTATCGACCGGAGACTGGGAAAAGGATGATAATGAAAACAATAAAGTTAAGACAAATAGGAAATTCTTCATGGATATTATTTTTAGAATCTATATGATAAGACATTTCTGAAAGAAAAAGCCACATTGCTATTTGTATAAAGAGGTCGTGTTTCGGTGAAACCCGGCCTCTTTATCTTATGTAACACTAATACCTATGTCAGACTATTATCTCTTTGTAAACGTACAGGTATTTGTATTCATATCCAGTTTGACATGATATATACCGGCTCTGAAATTATTTCCGGGTCCGAAGTTCTCTGTTTCCTTCCATTGATCTCCATCCCAATAACCGCCCCGGGCTATTAAATCACCTTCAGATACGATGGTCACATCAAATGAAGTAATTTCATTATTCCAACCTTTTCTTTTATAAAATCTGAACATGAAATCGTTGTTCAGAAGGAGGTTAATTTCATATACACGATCTCCGGTCTTCACACAACAAATAAAGTCTTTCGGATTGTCCCATCCCCAGTTTCCGATGTCATCGGCAAGACGTCCGCTGATTCTAGGATGGCCGAAGGCAGCTCCAGTTATCCATACTGTTTCCGGGAATTCCGTATCGGTCGTTTTCTCTACATATATAAGTTCTCTATCCTTATTATATGAAATCCGATACTTACCGTCCGGAGCGTTAAACTTATATTGTCCATTTTCATTCGTAAAGTATTCCGGTTGAAGCATATAGTCCAGATAACTAAATCCTTCGAAATCGACCACTTGTCCTTTCGTGAGGTTTAACTCTACAGCGATATAGCTTGGATTAGTAGATTGAGTCAGTTCCGTACCATTTATTTTATAAGATTCCGGTCCAAGTTGTCCTTCATCCACCTTATCAATAAACATACATATATTCTTATTCAAATCTATCCGGACACGATATACTCCCGGTGTGAAATCCGGTCCGGCTACAAAATCACCGGTAAAATGTCCGCCACCAGTGCCACCTGTTGCCGGATCACTGTAATACCATCCCTTACCCAATAAATTAACAGGTTGCGTATTGACAATAGTACTAGCCAGTTCACCTCCCCAAGGACGTTGTTTGTAGAATTTAAACTGGAAATCTTTAACCAGATAAAGAGTGGTTTCAAAAATATTGTCTGCTACCTTCACACACTGGAATGCATCACTCGGCAAGTTGAAAGTCCATGCACCGACAGTCACCCGTCCGGCTTGAGGATGTCCGAAACTGGATCCGCAAACCCATAACCCATCCGGATAATTCACCGAGCGGTTTTCCAGATATGTCAGTTTGTTTATCGGATCATAATACAATTTATAGTTTCCGTCTACTCCGATAAATGTGGCTTTATCTTTTGTTATATTTTCAAAGAAATCCGGTTGAAGCATCTTTCTCACATCACCAAAATTGCTGAAAGTCACTTCATCACCTTTATGAAGTTCCAAAGCAATGCCCAGAAAAGATGAAGCCTCTTCTAATATACCCATTTCCTGACCGTTAACCAGGAAGGATTGTTCTTGAATATTCTCATCTTTCGCTTCAAAAGCACAAGTGTTATTGTTCAAATCGAGCGTGATAAGATAAACTCCGGGTTGGAACAGAGGTCCCGGAATAAAATCTCCTCCCGTCTTTCCGGCAACCAGGAAAGGGGTAGTTAGAGTGATATTATCTTCGGGAAGAGTAGTGATCTCATTGTCTCCTTCTCCCCAGCCTCTATGCTTGAAAAACTTAAATGAGAAGTTATTAGCCAGATAGAGAGTCAGTTGAAAAACATTGTCGGCACTTTTATAGCAATAAAGCACATTGTTGGGTCCGTCCATACTCCAGCCGCTTGTGGTAACCAGCCTCGCTTGAGGATGTCCCCAATTGGCTCCGCAGAACCATAATCCGTCCGGATAGGTCGCCCCGGCTTTTTCTATGTACAAAAGCTCATTAGCAGGATCATAAAGCACACTATAATCAGCCGTCTCTCCTTTGAAACGGGCCTTATTTTCGGACACATATTCAAAGTAATCCGGTGAAAGAATGGATTCTATTTCGTCAATCCCCGAAAACTCGACTTCCTGTCCTTTTTCCAGATGAAGCTTTTTTCCCTGAAAATTAGAGTAAATCTCTTCATCCAACACTTGACCTCCTACAGAAAGAGGAGAGGCAAGTTTCCATTCCGGCCATTGATCCCATTTCTGTACGTCATCACTGCAAGATGCCGTTAACAGCAACAGAAGAACCGTATATATATAATATTTCATAATGCAGTCATATTAAGATTATACATTTATTTTTTATATGCTTTCAGCAGAGCCTGATAAACTGTTTCGTTCACCTTTACAATGCAGCCGTGTCGTGCGCCGGGTCTGTCCGTACCATCCTTTACATTAGGTCCGGAGAAAGTACGTTCTTTCCATGGGCCGTCCATAGAGGTCGACTGAAACAAATGATACCCATAAGGTTTGGCTGCATAAGATTCCGCATAAATAAACCAGCCGCTATGATTCGGCCGTTCGATAAAAATAGGTGCTTCACGCATCATATCATTCGGAGTGACAGGTGCTCCTGGATTAGTGTAAGGACCAGTCAGATTGGAAGAGGTGGCAATACGGACTGTTTTCCCTGTTTCCGGGGCAACAGCCGGATCGCGTTCGTCTTTCATAATCGCATAATAAACACCGTTTACTTTACGGATAATAGCATCGATAATAGCCATATTCTCATCCGTACCGGTAAAATTGAATAATTTCTGTGGTTCCGTATAGGTCTCGAAATCCTTTGTCAACACATAGAGAGTGCGCATACTGTCCCAATCGTCCTTATCCGGGTCGTTGCAGGCATGCCAGCTTATAATGTACTGTTCGCTATCCTTGTCATAAAACATTTTGGGTGCTCCCCAATAATAGGTAGTATAGAATCCCTGTGCATTGCTACGATTAAAAATCATTTCATTCAACTGGGTAGATGTCCATGTCACCAGATTTTCCGAACGCCACAAAGCCAGCGGATTGACTGCAATCATATAGAAAGCTCCGTCATGTCCCTGACAAATATCAGGATGTCCAATGTAAGCGCTATTGATGATCCGGCCTTTATTCAGTGTTTCCCAGTTGATGCCATCCCGGGAAACAGCATAATACAACTTTCCATAATTCGCATTAGTCATGTGAGCGAACAAATATCCGCCATCAGTTTCCACCGGAATTTCTTCTCTGCCTGTTTCTGCATCATCCGAACACGACCAACTCATTAAAGACAATAATAGACCAATTATATAGTAACTCATACGTTTCATATCTTTTATTCAGTTAATAGGTTTAATTTATACTTTGCTGCGCTTTGCTCTTATCCTCCGCCCAACCCGGACGTTCCCAAGTCTGCTTCAGCTCTTTTCCATAAGAAATGGCCTGTTCGACTGCATAGTTAGGAATCGGCATGTATTGATGCGTCGGCATTATGCCTTTCGCCTTATACATTTCTTGCGCGTATTTATTAAAGCGGATCAAGTCAATCTTTCGATTACCTTCATAGAAAAATTCATGTCCCCGCTCTATCAGAATAGCGTTTAAAAAAGCGTCTTTTGTATTGGTTGTCACACTCGGCAAGTCCGACAGCCCGGCTCTTTTTCTCACCTGATTCACCGCATTTATAGCAGCTACGGAAGGTACAGTTCCTGTTTTACGCACTTCTGCCTCTGCATACATCAATAATACATCGGCCCATCTTGCCAAAGGAATATCGGTACCCTGGAAAGTAGTCATCGTCTCCTGCGGGAATTTATTTATAATATATCCGTTCCATCTCACTCCCAGATTATCTTTGTTGATAACGACACCATTCTTATCCTTATAACTGGTTACAATGGTCTTCAGACGACCGTCGTTGCTTTCGAAAGCATCGTAGTATTTTTTATCCATACTGAAAGCCTGGAGCCATCCACCTCCCATTGGAAAAGGATCCCCTTTTGCCACATCAGAAGGTAAAGCCCACATCAGGAAAGGATTCGCATTTCCATGTTTCGGGTTACCATCGGCAGTCGGGCTACAGCTGACAGCCATAATCATTTCTTTATTGAATTTATTGGCATTCTTAAACAGGTCAACGTACGGAGTACTTCCGGTTTTAAACAAATCATATTTGCCCGTATTGAGTTCATTATACATATCAATCGCTCTCTGATAATAACCTTCCATGTGTTCACCCTCGTTCAGACAGTGTTTCATCAGGCAGAAGCGGGCATAGTCACGCGTATAGCGTCCCAAATCCGGGGCTACTTCGGGAGCATTCTTTGCGGCAAATTCCAGATCATCCGTAATCCATTGAGTCATTTCATCCAAAGAAGGACGCACGGTATTCGACAACGCTTCCGGATCAATTACTTTTTCGGGATCCAGGATTACCGGTACGGGACCGTAAACATGCAACAGGAAGTACATCATCAATCCACGACACAAGCGTGCTTCTCCAAGTAAATTATTCTTCTTTTCTTCCGTAAGAGCAGTCAGGGGAGCTTTTTCCAACGTTCCAATCACTTCAGTCATACGGGTTACCTGGGCTGTTTTCGGGAAATGATTCAAGTTGCCACCGTCGTCTACATTTCCGCGCCAGTAATAAAAGCAATTACTGTAATCTCCTTTACTAAGGCGTTCCCAGTCTGCACCTACTGTGGTAGCAGGCGCACATATATCAGAAGCAGAATCAAACATACGCACCGCTCCTCCGGACTGTATATGAATACCATGTTGCAAACCACCCGAACCCATATCATACGTCCAAACCGTAGTATAAGGCAGGTAGCAAACCATCATATAGGAAACATACTCCTGCTCTGTGGAAGGATATTCTCCCTGCAACAAAGCTCCGTAAATATAAGGATCAAAATTATTCTCACAACTACCGAATAAGAGTTGCAAGGAAACAAGCATCGGTAAAAAGAACTTCTTTTTCATACGACATAATTTGTTAGATTTCATAGCTTGAAGTTTAGAAGGTTAATTTTGCACCTATTGAATAAACTCTCATTTGAGGATATTGTCCTCCGGTCAGATTCGAAGAGGAAGTGTTGATTTCAGGGTCATATCCTTTGTATTTGGTAAAGGTCAAAGGATTCTGAAAGTCGACAAACACACGTATTCCTCTAATATACCCTTTAAATACGGATAATTCTTTGGGACCCAGATTATATCCCAGTGTGATGTTTCTCACACGTATATAAGAGGCATTTTCTCTTGTATAATCAAAGCCCAGATTTTCGGGTAAAGCCACTGATTTACTGATTGCAATACCCGGGAAATGTCCGTTCGTGTTTGTCTGGGTATTCCAGATGTTATAAGAATAGATACCCACATTGTGCGCATCCACTCCCCTGGAGAGATTTCCGGCATCTGCACTATAACTATATGCGTCATTCCATTTCTTTACACCTAATTGTCCGTACATAAATATATCCAGATCAAAGTTTTTCCATGTAAACGTATTGCCAAAACCAAAATACAATTTAGGAAGCATGTTATCCATGTAAGAGTCATTCACGTCAATGATTCCATCACCGTTTTTATCTTCGACAATAGGATAACCCGGCATACAGGCGGCAGGTCCCAATGAACGTTGCGATTCGGGCATATTACTCTTATCCACATCGATAATACCGGTCGTTTTATAATAATAGAATGCATTCATCGGTTCATTTTTCCTTTTCTGATATTTCTGATAATCATAGTTAGGCATACGTTCGATCCATACTGCATTGTAATGGGACATCGTAATTTGAGAGGTCCATTTAAAATCATGTGTCTGGAGATTCAATGAGTTCAGACTTACATCTACTCCGGTACGTTTATAATGCCCTCCATTAATTGGACGTGTTCCGTGCATTCCCAATAATTCTGTCGGCGCTGTTCCCAACAAATGGGTTACGTCGTTACGGAATACATCTACACTACCCCAGATTCGATCTCTAAAAATAGAAAAATCTAATCCGATATTTTTCATGACTGTCTTTTGCCAGGTGACATCTTCATAGTTAGCGCCGGACAATATGTAGGGAATGTAAGTTACCGAATTATTATTGAATTGAACATCCTCGCGGGTTGTCGTTACAATACCGTATAGTGTTGTACCCAGGTTATCGCTACCTGTTTCACCGTAACTGGCTCTTAATTTCAACATATTAATCCAGGAGATATTCTTTATAAATGATTCTTCGTTCATCTTCCATGCAAGAGAAACAGATGGAAAGAGGGCGTATTTCTTACTGGGAAAGAATTTATCCGTACCGTCACGACGCAATGAAGCGGATACTACATAGCGTCCGAATAAGTCGAAACTTCCTCTGACAAACTGTGATCTCTTTTCATTCTTATATTTATAGGAAGTCGGATAGAAAGGACCGTCTGCCATACCTACGCTACTTCCCTGTATATGGTCATTGGCATTTTCATAAGATATATCCGAACCATCGCCACTATCAAGATAACGTCCCATACCGGCCATCAAATTCATATCCAATAACTCTCCAAATTTATGTTGGAATGTTAATGTACCTTCGAGAGTGCTTTGCTGCCTTTTTCCATATCCTAAGTTTCCTCTGGATTTACGTTGCAATGCGTAGTAAATATCAGAAGGAATGTAAGAATCACGAGAGGTATTTTCCTTGTTCAAGCCATACAATACTTTGGCTGAAAGCATATTCTTGATAATATCGACATCCAGTGAGAAGTTCATGTAGTAACCATTTTGCTCGGATTTGTCATTAATATCTTGCATGGAAACGGGATTAGGCGTCCGGCTGAATACATTATATTGTCCTTCGGCATCGTACACGGGAAGATAAGAGGGATAGAAGATTGCTCCGAAAAGTGCTCCGGCTCCCTGATCTCTTAAGTTTCCGACATCTCCGCCGACAGTAGAGTTCGTGTAATTATTCTGATTCAAGTTGACAATGGTTGTCAGTTTCAGGAAATTAGTCAGCTGGGATGTGATGTTTGTACGCAGGGAGTATCGCTCCATATCCGAATTATAAACGGTAGCGTCTTCTTTATAGTAGTTAACGCCCAGATAGTATTTAAACTTTTCCGAACCACCGCTAATCGTCAGATTATGATTGGTCACTGCACCTGTTTTCAGTACCTTGTCCAGCCAATCTGTAGTCGGGGCATTGGCTATTTGTGTCGGTGTAAAGATAGGTGTCCATTTATCGTCATAAGCGGCGTTTCCATAAGGATACTGACCTTTGTCATATAAATAATTCTCTTTACTGAATACATTCACCATGTTCATCAGTTCGGGTCCGCTCAATACATCCAGGTAAGGATAATGTTTTTGCACGGAATAGCTTCCTTCATACACGATGGTCGGTTTTCCCTCTTTTCCTTTTTTGGTTGTCACCAGAATAACACCATCCGCTGCTCCGATACCATAAATTGCTGCAGAAGCATCCTTCAGGATTTCAATGGATTCAATATCATTGGGGTTTAATCCGGCCAGTCCGGCACGATTGACGGAAGAAGGAAGTGACGTACTTCCCGTGCCGACTTCAAAAGAGCCGCTAGGCATAACTACTCCATCCACCACATAAATCGGTGTACCACCTCCACGAATGGAGATATTAATACCTCCTCCCGGCTGGGGACTGGCAACGGTTGCCTGCAAACCGGCAGCACGTCCCAGCAACATTCCGGAGATATTGCTAGTAGCCGCTTTGGATATTTTTTCTGTTTTTACGGTAGCGATAGAAGTAGTCAGGTTTTTACGGGAGGTTGTACCATACCCCACCACTACCACCTCGTCCAATATTTGCTGATTTTCAGCCAAGGTGACAGATAAAGATACCCGGTCGCCCACCTTTACTTCCTGTGTCTGATAACCGATATAGGAGACTTCCAATACAGCTCCCGGTGACACTTCCAGGGAAAACTTAGCATCCAAATCAGATGCGGTTCCGTTGGTTGTTCCTTTTTCCTTGATGGTAGCACCGATGATCGGTTCACCGTTGGCATCGCTCACTGTACCTGTGACTTTACGCCTTTTAGTGTCTTTAGAGGTATTCTGCCGCGCTTGCCCTTTTTGGACAATAATATTCTTGCCCTTTACCTCATAAACAACTTCTTGCCCGTACAATATCTGATCGATAGCTTCATTCAATTGTTTTGCCTTTACACTTACAATCTTCCTGGTATCCAGGTCTCCCACTTTATATACGAAAGAATATCCGCTTTTATTCTTCAATTGCGTCATTGCTTCTTTCACTGAAACATTATTCATTTTCAATGAAACGGCCTGGGCTAGCATTGCTATGTTAAGGCAAAAGAGAGCCACGACCATTAATATGGCCTTCTTCCTGTAATTCATAAAATAAACAAATTATTTAATTAAAACTTGAATAACTCGTTTTAAAAGAGATGTATTTTGCTAACTTTGCATAATCTCTTTTGAAAACATGCTCACGTTTGAAAGTTGTTAAAGAAGAGATTCAGGAGCCGGAAGATGTTCGAGATCTTCCGGTTTTTATTTTTCTCTCCTTATCATTCACTAAAGACTATTCAGTATTATTTCCTTTACTCATATTCTTCAATTATAAGGTTAAACAATCATAGTATTATAATCTCTGGTAACCGGTTAATAGATAGTTATATTGCGCTCTTCAATTTTATATTGTATTTTCTCTGTAGATGCCAATGCATCCAACACTTCCTGAATACTTTGTTCCCGACGGACGAAGTTTCCGTAGAACCGGAATTTATTTAATGAATCATTAGCTATATGGATATTCACATTGTAGCTACGTTCCAGTTCTTTCACGATGTCCGGCAAAAGTTCTTCATCAAAAAACAGATAGCCATCCGTCCATTGGGAGGCATTGGAAGCTGTGACAGTTTCTACGGTCATCAATCCGTTCGCTTTGTTTAATATCGCTCTCTCGTCAGGTGCAAGGAAAGCTTCTTTCTCTTTTTTCAGTAAATTACTTAATTCTACTTTCCCTTCCAACAAGGATACTACTACTTCATGATCTTCCGGATAATCGCGGAAATTAAATTTTGTTCCCAATACCTGCAATTGCAAATCTTTGGTCTTTACAAAGAAAGGGAGTTTCTCATTCCGTTGGACTTCAAAATATCCCTCGCCTTCTAATTCTACTTTACGGTTATCTACTCCGAAGCCTTGTGAGTAGGTCATTCGTGAACCGGCATTCAACCAAACCAATGTACCATCAGGCAAATAAAGTTTCGTTCTTGATCCTAAAGGAGCCTCTACGGATATATCTGCAAAAGTGTCTTTTACATTCACTCCTCCCTGCCAATATGAGAAGCATCCTACTGCAAGTATGACTGCGATAATCGCGGCATAACGCCACAACGCCGACAAACGGAATTCCTGGCGAGGAGCTTTCTCCACTTGCTTCCGGCTCCCGATACGATTCTTAAAGGTATCGAATGCCTTGTCTTTATTGTATTTCGACGCGGCTTCACGGCTCACGGCAGAGAACCAGACTTCCCGTTGCTGAATAAAATAATCCTCATTTTCAGGTGATGCAGCTATCCATGCTTTTAGTTCGGCTAAAGCATTTTTGTCCAAACCTTCGGTCAGATAGGTTGCAATCAATTCATCAATATGTTTCTTTTCTTCTTCCATTTTTCTGCGTTCTATAAAGGAGACAGTAGATTTTTAATTGAGGGTAGTCTAAAAATGACTTTTTTTCGTTTTTAACCGAAAAAAAATAAAAGTAGAGTAATCAGATATTTACTTAGATTCGTTTGTAAAGATGCTAATGCATTCTTTATATGATACTTAACCGTATTGACAGAGATGCCTAACTCTTGAGAAATTTCTTCGTATGTTTTTCCTTCAAAACGGCTTTTATCGAACACGCGACGACATTCGTTCGGCAATTTATCAATGGCTTTATATATTTCCTCTTCCAGTTCACGCTCCAGCAATGTCCCCAACGGATGCGAATCGGATATCGTCATTTTATCGTCTGTGATCTCATCGGGCATTAGAGATGAAAACGCAATCTCGCGCTTTTCCCATTCTGAATTAAGATAGTTGATACAACGATTACGGACGGCTCTCAACAAATAGCTACGGATGGAAACGGAAATCTCCAGCGTTTCACGAATCTCCCATAAATGAAAAATAGTATCTCCGACGATGGTTTCCGCGAGGAATTGATCTTTTACATAGCCATTCGCGACATGACACAACAGGGCATAGTGACGGTCATAGATGTATTGATAGGCATCTTCATTGCCTGTCTTCAACTGCTCCACTATTAAAGTTTCAGTATGCTCCATGGATGTATTAGTCAAGTTAATGGCACAAATTTAGAGAATTTGTCCTAGTTAACCTAATATCTATATTAATATCTCCAAAGACACTTTGACTAGAAAAAAAATTATCTTCGAATAACTATATATGGAATAAAAAGTTATTTTTGCACCGTTTTTTTAATTTTATCTTAACCTAATATTATGTACAAAATTTTTCATGGTTTCCATTTAGTGGAAGCTTATCAGGATTTAAAAAAAGCCAAACGGTTGGCAAAAAACCGGACAGTAACCCGATGCATAAAGTTAACCGTAGCTATTACTCTCTCTCTTATTTTATGGTTCCTCCCTATTGGCACATTTGGAATAGAAGGATTAACCGTCATAGAACAAAGACTTATTTCCATCTTTATTTTTGCCACACTGATGTGGGTATTCGAAGCTATCCCTGCGTGGACAACCTCCGTATTGATTGTTGTATTACTATTACTTACCGTTTCTGACAGTAGCTTATGGTTCCTCACGCAAAATATTTCAGCTGATGAGTTAGGGCAGACAGTCAAATATAAGTCCATTATGCACTGCTTTGCCGATCCTATCATTATGCTATTTATAGGTGGGTTCATACTTGCCATCGCAGCAACCAAAAGCGGACTGGACGTATTGTTGGCACGTGTCATGCTGCGACCTTTCGGAACACAGTCACGCTATGTATTATTAGGATTCATTCTCGTTACGGCTGCCTTTTCAATGTTCCTTAGCAATACAGCTACAGCTGCCATGATGCTCACTTTCCTTACTCCTGTATTAAAAGCACTGCCAGCAGACGGTAAAGGGAAAATAGGGCTGGCCATGGCTATTCCTGTAGCGGCCAATGTAGGCGGTATGGGAACTCCTATCGGTACACCACCTAACGCCATTGCTTTAAAATACCTGAATGATCCGGAAGGGCTAAACCTGAACATCGGTTTTGGAGAGTGGATGAGTTTTATGTTGCCTTATACCATTATTGTATTGTTTATTGCGTGGTTTATTCTCTTAAGACTATTCCCTTTTAAACAAAAAAATATTGAATTACAAATCGAAGGTGAAGCCAAAAAAGATTGGCGTTCCATTGTGGTTTATATCACTTTCGCTATCACTGTTGTCCTATGGATGTTTGACAAAGTGACAGGAGTGAATTCCAATGTAGTAGCCATGATTCCGGTAGCCGTATTCTGTATAACAGGAGTTATCACCAAACGTGACCTGGAAGAAATCAGTTGGAGTGTACTCTGGATGGTAGCCGGTGGATTCGCACTAGGTGTTGCCCTACAAGAAACAGGACTAGCCAAACATATGATTGAAGCTATCCCCTTCAACACATGGCCTCCTGCACTAATGATTGTCGGCTCCGGACTGATTTGTTATGCCATGGCAAATTTCATTTCACATACGGCTACTGCGGCATTGCTAGTCCCTATTCTTGCTATTGCGGGAAGCAGTATGCGTGAAAACCTATCTTCATTAGGTGGAGTCGAAACTTTATTGATCGGAGTAGCAATCGGTTCATCATTAGCAATGATATTGCCCATCAGTACCCCTCCTAACGCGCTGGCACATGCTACGGGTATGATTCAGCAAAAGGATATGGAAAAAGTCGGTATCATTATGGGAATTATCGGACTAATACTAGGATATACCATGTTGATTATACTTGGCTCCAACAATTTGCTATAAATAATTTCTTTTCCATAAAGATAAGCCCTGCAAGAAAAAACATTCTTACAGGGCTTTTTGATTAGTCAGTCTCATTTCGAAAATTGGAAAGTATCTTTCTCGACATTATTATTCGTTGTTCAAAATATTTGCGGACTTCTTCCCACTGATAATATGGGAAACGAGATGTTGCCACCGGAATAGCTACTTCTTTTTCATTCAAAAGTATTTTAATCCAGACCTGACCGTTTTGATCATGATAAAGAACCCATTGCACATTGGCAGCCATAGGAGCAATTTCATAATCTTTCCAATAAATGGATACAGAATCGGACGCTGTTATCTGCATGTCAGTTTTTCCTATCCCCATTAAAGCCACCAAAGGGATAATTGTTTCCGCATGTGCAAAACGGAGATTTACCCGGTTATCTGATTGACCGTAAATTACTCTCTCTGTAGTTTGAATGAACTCTGAAAGCAACGGCCACGCAATTGCAACCGGCAACATTCTTCCTACCGGTGCCGCACTTTTAGTCATATATTGCCGTAAATTTTGTGTTTGCCAATAATTATACCATTCTTCATTTTTAAAAAGGTCTTTCATATCAAAAGGCAGGCCCGTATCAGGGAGGATTGCCGCTATTGAAAATAAAGCCATGACAAATTCCCGGCTTTCCAATTCTGTTTCTTGCCCCGAAATAAGAAAAAATCTTTCCATGACAGGAATGACCGTTATTTTATCCCGGACAAATGATTCATACAATGAAATCCAATTTCCTTTCTCTTTATAATGAATATAAGACTTGTTCAAAGCGAAAAAACGGAGAAGGGAATTATATTGCTCTCCTGCACTTTGCCGTATAACCAGCAAGGAATCGCGCTTCTTCATACAGGAAAGAAAAACATCCATACTGTTAATGCAACGAGGAACATAGGTAGCTATGGCTTCAACCCGAGCCGAACCTACAAATAGTTCAGGATAACGTGCTAGCATACGTTCTGCTATTCCTTTTTGCTCCTGTTCTCCTATTGGTGACAACTTCCCCCATTGGTCCTTAAAATTGTCGGATAGTTGTAATACCGTAGCAAGTAATTCCAGTCCTTTTGCAGTCAACCTTTTCTCCTGTTTCGCCAGTATAAGTCTATCTCTAACTTTCTCTAATGCCTTTCCCGAAGTTGGAAACCGTGCTCCATGTCTTCCCAAATGGTTAATATAAAAAGGCATCATACCCTCATGATTCAAAATGGGAAGTTCCTTTACTGAAGGGTATGGCATAGCCGTACCTGCATATTTCTGAATTTCACTTTGTCCAAGTAGAGAAGCAACAGGGAAAAACAGAACAGCTAAAAATATCATTATTACTTTCATCCGGCATAATCTGTTTCTATTTACAGAACATAACAACCAGAAATAAAATAATGTTTATTCACCTCACATACTATTCTATATTTGCCGAATTGGTTGTCGAAGAAACGACATCTTTTCCCGACTCTGCATACTTGCTTGGACTTACATCATAATATTTTTTAAATACTTCGCGGAAGTATTTCACATCCGAAAATCCAACAATATCAGCAACCTCCGTTACTGTATGTTCGCCCTGTTTCAACAACTGTGCAGCATGTTGCAAACGTATCATCCGGATATAATCAGCCGGGGCATAACCGGTCAATGCCTTTAATTTATTGTAGAAACTCGTACGACTCATATGATGCTGACTGCTAAGTATATCCACAGTAAAGTCCAGATCTCCCATGTTCTTCTCTATACATTCTTTAACTGAAGCTATAAACTTCCAATCCAAAGTATTAGAACAATTGGCTGGTAAATGCTTTTCTTCATCTTCAATACTATTATAAGCTTGACGAAGCAATGCACGATTCGCAAGTATGTTTTTAACGGTAACCTTGAATATTCCCACACTAAAAGGTTTGGTGATATAAGCATCCGCTCCGATTTCCAGTCCTCCAAGCATATTTTTCTCATCCCCTAGTGCGGTTAGCAAAATGACTGGAATATGAGACATTTCAATATCCCTCTTTATAGTTGAACATAGTTCATCCCCACTCATCTCGGGCATCATTATATCGGATATGACAAGATCCGGATTGAATTCCCGTATAATGACAAGTGCATCTTTTCCATTAGAACAAGACTGAACGTTATAACTCACAGCAAGCATATCAAAAAGATAATTGCGCAAATCATCATTATCTTCCACTACCAAAACACGTTGCGAAGAGCTGTTCATCTGTGGCGATTTCATGACCGACAAATTCGGAGCTTCACCCAACATGGTAGCTTCCGGACATTCATCCACCTCTTTAGGGGAAATGAATTTAGCTTTATGGAAATGCTTATTTCCTTTCGGAAAAGTTATCCGAACACAAGTACCCTGTTGTTCAGTACTTTGGATCTGAATCTTTCCCTTATGCAACCGAACCAGTTTATACACTAACATAAGCCCAATTCCACTACCCGTTACTTTCAGATTGACAACATTGCTACCTCTAAAATAGTTCTTGAACAATTTCTTCTGTTCACATGAAGGAATACCAATTCCTGTATCTTTTACTTCAATGTTCCAAGTAGCTCCTTCCTCATAAACACAAATACACACACTACCATTTTCTGACGTGTACTTCAACGAATTTGACAAAATATTTTTCAGAATAGAACTCATCTTGTCACTATCAAACCACACATTCAGATAGTCGAAATTGCTTTCGTAAACAAATCTAACATGTTTCATCTCGGCATATTTGCGGAAAGTGGCGCAAACATCATTCATATAGGAGTTCAGCTCATACTCAGAGACATAAAGGGTAGAAGAGTAAATGTCTATCCGTTCAAAGTTTATCAGGTTGGTCGTCAGTTGAAGTAATGTATTCACATTCCTAAGAGCCATACTTATATGGGGTAATGCTTTATCAGTCACCATATGATTCTCTACAACCTCCTCCAACGGTGCTTTTATCAATGTTAGCGGTGTACGTATGTCATGAGCTGTATTAATAAAAAACCGTGTTTTCTCATCCGAAATCTTCTTTTGTTTGTGCAACATGGCAATACGGAATATGATAATCATAACCAACAGCAACAGGATTGCATATCCCACCATGGCCCACATGCTGGCCCATACCGGAGGCGTAATAATGATCTGGATGCTCCTCGTTTCATAAGTCTTATATTTCTCTTCATTGGATATGGCACGAATTTGTAACGTATAGCTACCGGGAGGCAAATTCCTGACAAGAATTCGATTATCATAGCTCGGACGACTCCATTCTTTATGATAACCGTCAATTTTCCATGAATAAAGAATATTGGAAGGATAATCATAATTAATAGAAGCTACATCAAGGGAGAACGTGTTTTGTCCGTAGGCTAATTCCAATCGATCAGTTTCGTCAATATCCTGCTTCAAAGGAGATCCATCGTCACCCGGATAAACAGGATGATAGGCTATCATAAAATCACGTAACAACAGACGCGAATAATGCGGTTCCGGTATCTGTATGTCTGTCGGGAACCTGATAGCACCGTCATTACCACCAAAAACAAGGGTACTATTACTGTAAGCTGTGGCAGAACCTGCATTAAAATTGACACTCATCAGGCCCTGCTCCCGCGTCCAGTTACGAAAGGAGTGTTCCTCGGGTGAATAAATTGTAATACCGTTCTCCGTCCCCATCAAGAAGCTGTTGTCCTGACGTGGAAGAATCGTATAAATATTATCGGAAATCAGCGCACAATTGTCAGTTCGGTACTGATGCACAAATTTCCCTTTATCGATATCATAAACAAGAAGTCCAGCTCCGCGAGTACCAATATACAAAATACCGTCTTCTCTCTGATATAATGCACATATATAAAGAGATTCAATGGGCAGGTCAATATACTGATAAATTCCAGATTGCTTATCAAGCTGATAGAGTCCCATCCTCGTACCAATCCACATCTGCCGGGCATCTTTCTCCAGAATAGTGGTGACAGAACTTACCCCCGGATACAAACGCACGCTTTTACTCTCCAGATTGATTCGTTTCAAATGATAATACCCGCCGGACCATATATCACCGCTTGAATCCTTTTTAATATCAAAAATATATTGATCGGGACGTATTCCTGCAATAGAAGCCGGAGAAAGATAGCTGATTTTAAACCCTTTCTTTTCTATTTTATAAATATTGGAGGTAAAACCACCGGCCCATATCACACCGGGAGAAACCTCACAAAGTGCTAAAAAGATGTGATTCCCATCTTCCAATATCGGATCAAAAGAACTTAAAAAAGAGCGCCATTCTTTTGTTTTAGTCTGATAGAGACTAATGCCATTACTGGTTGCGAACCAAAGATCACCGTCACTATCCTCCATCACGTCATGCACTTGATCGTTCACCAAAGACCGGTTGTTACCGAGGGAATGTTTTATCAGGTCGTAACTCTGATAACGATTATTACGGATTGTGATACCGGTGGGGTAATTAGCAAGCCAAATACGTTCTTCTTCATCCACATAAATATCATTGATATTGTTTCCATTCATTCCATTATAGCTACTATAATCAGCCGTTATATAAGGCTCACTCATAGCCGTATTCACATCCAGTTTGTATACTCCTTTTCCACCCGTGGCTACCAGGAGTTCATGAGCGTTCAAAGCAACAATTTGGTTAACCTCTACATTATTGGGGGATTGGCAGGGGATGATTTTTCCAGTTCCAACCATGTCATATATAAGTACTCCCTCTTTGTAGGTTCCCACAAACAGCTGTTGTGAAACGGCATGATAATAAAGTTCATGTACAGGTGCAGCAATACTTTTCACAACCTCATCAGAAACCAGCTTCAGTTCTTCCCCTTCTACTCTAACACGAAACAAACCGCTTCCCGTACCGATAAAAAACTGGTTACTATCCGTCTGTTCAATGGCAGTTATTTCCTCATGAACCGGTATTGCCAAATGTAGTATTTTTCCTGTACGGATATTATACCAAGTAAGAGTGTCTTTATAACATAGCCAGATATGGTCATTCTTATCCAAATAACCGTAATTAAGAAACGCCTGTGACTTATTTCTAATCAGCTCCGGATGTACATATGTCAGTTCGAATTTATCATGTTTCGAATCATACTTGAAAATCCGCCCTTTTTGCCCAATCACCCATAAGCCATCCCTTCTATCCATGTAGAGCCAACTCAAAGCAATCCGCGAATCCAGCTTCATGCTATCGTCTGAAAAGGTGTAATGCTTGATATGTTTACCATCATAACGGTCTACCCCTTCCTGGGTCAAAAACCACATATACCCTCTTCGGTCTTTCTGGATATAGTATATTTTCTGATTGTTCAAACCATCTTCAAGTCCTATGTACTTATAGATCTGTCCCTTGCTTACAGTAACATTAATGAAAAGGAATATAAACAACAAAAGCCTTCTCATTTTCACAAAACAATTCATGTCTTCACAAATATTCAAAAAACTCTCTGCAAAAATATGAAAAAATTAATAAAAATGCAATATGATAAATGTATTTATATTTCAACTAACAATTAAAAATAAATCCCATGTATCCAAGTTAAGTCTGATGAGTATTGTAAAGAAGAGCCTGAAATCTCTGTAGATTTCAACATTTTAAAGTTTCCAAAGCACACAAAATAAATAGAAAGCTATCTTAATATTACTAAAACAGCCTTCTACTTATATATCATTTATTTATCAACATAATTGCTACGCTTTCTTTCCCCAAACAATAAGCTTTAGCTTTTATCAATGGAGCATCACATTTTATCGGTTCTTTCCATAAAACAGAATTTTCATTGGGCTCATTTCCGTCAGTGGTATACCGAATTACCGCATTTGGATTGGCTGTATTAGCTAATAGTAATCCATCCTTTACTATAATACCTGGAGGGGATACCCGGAAATTAATACCTCGTTTTGCCAAACGGGGCAACTCATAAGTTACAATACCAGCATTATATTTTCGTTTGGCATCTACATATACCTTACTGTCCGGAGATAATGCCCACGATGGTTGAGCGTTCCAAGCGCGTTCTACCAGTCCGAAAACTTTTGGGAAAAGATAATATTCTATTTGTTCGAAACTACGGATTGTCTCCGCCCAGATTTGTCCGGACAAACCTTTGATATTCTTATAACCCTCTTTTGTCAAGGGTTGCTTACCGTTTGAGGCTGTTTTTACATCCACAGATTCACCTTTCAGATTCCGCCGTAAAGACTTGTAAATATCAAAAGGTAACATATCAAACGTTACGTACTCATCTACGTAACCACCCCAACGCAATCCCGGTTCTTCCACATGATAACAATAGGCCATATCCAAATAGAAATTACCCACATTACAGAGTATAATAGGATAGCCCGCATTTGCTAACTTATACGGAACTTCATCCCCACCCTGTTCCGGAATTGTATTCCAGCAATAATTCAAGACCTTGCTATTTCTGAAATGTTCGTTCACGGTATTATCCGGCTTCATAACAATGTCTTGCCATCCAACTGCCTGTATATTGCGTTTATCCAACATTTCCAGAATTTGCTCCAGAAAATAATCTTTCAAATCCCGTATCTTAGCCAATCCATGTTCTTTCATAAAAGTACGGCAGATAGCAGAACCTTCCCAAATGCCTTCCGGCACTTCATCTCCACCTACATGGAAAGCAAGCAATTCTACTCCCGCATCCTGATACATCCGCCCGATTTCATCAATCACTTTTTCAAGAAAACGGTATGTAGAAGGCATGGCGACATTAATAACATTATCAGTGAAATTTTGTGCCGATAGATATTGGGAAGTATCTGCAAAGTCAATCAGAAGATATTCTTCCGCTTTCGGCTGATCCGTATCGATATATTTCCGGTAACGGGCATTCATTGCTTTTATTGCTGCCCGTGAATGGCCGGGAATATCTATTTCAGGAATAATTCTGATATGCCTTTCTTTTGCATATTTCAAAATATCCATAAAGTCACTGCGGGAATAATACCCATTAGCCAATGAGGTGGTATCTGCCTCATTCCATCCCCAAGCATAAGCAGGATAAAGACATGTCAGTTCATCTGTAGTATGTCCTCTGCGAGAGGCTATTTCTGTCAATTCTTCCAATCCGGGTATTTCTACACGCCAAGCCTCATCATCACTCAAATGCAGGTGCAGTACATTCATTTTATAGAATGACAGTATATCTATCAGTTTCAGTAAGTCCGTCTTCTTTGTAAAATTGCGGGCTACATCCAGCATGATTCCCCGATGTCCCATGTCCGGATAATCGGTAATATGAAGATTGGGGAGCGGAGAGGAAGCTAGCTTCATGTTATCCAATAAAGCAACCAATGTCTGACAAGCATTAAATATGCCATGCGCATCATTAGCTTTCAAAGTCAACAGGTTATTCTTTATCACAATTTCGTAATACTCATCCGGACATTGACAGGTGGCAGGATGTTCTGTTTTCTTCAATTCAATGATTGTTTCTTCATCCTTGTCAGAAACGGTACATCCTAACTGTGAAGTCAATTGCTTTTTCAACAAAAGAGCTTCTTCTTTAAATACACCGTCAAACTTCAGACCTACCTTTGGAGAGAAAGTAGAAACACCACCCGCCTTCTCAACTTTTTTAGGAGTAGGAAAGAGAGAAAGTATATCACAATCTACAGGCTTGCTGAAATCATCATTCTGCTTATACAAATAATTTCCATCTGCATAGGGAAAACTATTCTTCGAACGAATCCATTGGGCATCGGGCGTAAACAGTCCGATCTCAATCGGAATATTTTGCGGCTGCAACATTTTCCCTTTTTCATCGGTAACTACAATATAAGCCCCTTCAGGAACCGAAGATACATTAATCACATTTCCTTCACTCAATATAGTAAAAGAGAGTGTTTCACCCGGTGCCAACGCCTGATAGTGTTCAGTAGGATACATTTTATAGTAAGTCGAACCAATACATTCTATTTCCAACGGGGCATTAATAGGTTGCTGATAATAAATTGGTGTCTGATTAAAATAGATCACCCAATCATCAGCCAAGGATTTATTCCCTTTATTCGTCAAACAGAATGTATTCTTAAAATATCTGGCTTCCACACTATCTTTTTCCAGTTTCCATGTTAAAGAGAGCTGTGAGGAAGGGGGCTGTTTACCAGCCCCACAACCAAACAAGCATATCCCCAACATCATTATCCATATATTCCTCATAGTTATCATAAGGGAATTATTTAGTTAATGAACGAATACATTCCACTTCTTCTGTCGAATAAGGTGTCCCATCGCTACGGAAAATATCATGGAACCACAAAGACGGTTCAGCTACGTCAGGCAACGGAGTATCCCATGCAAAGATTGTATTTGTCTTTCCGGCTACAAGTCCCCAGTTTATTGCACCGATATTTTCTTTCTTCAGCATCGGCATAATATCCTGGAAAGTACTATTTTGAGTACGTGCCATATATTCCGTGCAAATCATCGGACGCCCATATTGCTTCAATGTGTCAATGAGCTGTTGATGCGAATCCAGACCTTCATACGTGTGATAGGTTATCACGTCCGAGTTTTCCAACTGAAACTTATTCAAATTAGTCAAACTCATATCCCAGACTCCGGCTGACAAGGGTTGCGACGGGTTAACCATCCGTCCCCACATAAATATCTTCTGCAATAACGGCAGACTTCTTTCACCGTATCTATATCCACCCGAACCGCCGGGCTCATTATATAAATCCCACAACACAATTCTCTTATCATCCTTAAAGGTGGTAAGAATGTCTTTCACATAATTCTCCAAGACCGGAAGTATCACTGCCGTATCACCTTTATAATACAAATCTCCCGGATCACGCGCCCATCCCGAATTATGTACTCCCGGTTGTGGTTCCGGTTGCTTTCCTGCCTGGTAAGTAGGATTCCAGCAATCATCCAGAAAGACGAAAATGGTAGAGATATGATGCTTGTCGGCAATAGTAAGGTATTCATTAATACGTTTCTTAAAACCTTCCTTATCCATTTCCCAAACCAGATGGTGCAAATATACACGCATACAATTCATTCCGATATCTTCTGCCCAGCCTAGTTCACGGTCAATAGTCACCGGATCAAAAGTATCAGCCTGCCACATCTCCAATTGGTTGATTGCCGTGCTCGGAATAAAATCACACCCACGGAGCCATCCCCATTGTTGATACCATTCATTGGCCTGCTCTTTTGTCCAGACTTCACGAACAGAGACTGTTTTCTGACTGCAGGCAATTAACATAATGCCAATAAAAAATAAGAGTAATATCTTTTTCATAATCGAATTTACTTTATCTAATTAGAAACCTTTATTCATTTTCTCCATGTAAATATAACCATATCCCCCGGTTCAACCGCTATCGTAGAACCATCCGGACTTACAGTTGAACCATCCTTCAGCACTCTGCTTACAGAACCATCCACATCAATTGCCAGATTCATCACATTACGAAAGTCCTTATTTACAACTACAAGATACTGGTTACTACCTTTCTCCAATACAGAAACAACAGCACCTGTATCACTCGTTGTCAACGATTTTATAGGGGCCGGCAAACTTCCCAACGCCGTAGTTCCTTCCGGTATTTCGCTTCCGGTATGAGACACTGAAATAACCTGCGCTCCCAAGAATATACCTGCAAGCTGTTGCACCTCCTGATTAACTGTCTTGACCAAATCATATACTTCGGTCGGTTCATCATGTTGAAGTCCGCGATAAGTAAAATACTGGATTGCCTGTGCGCCGTAAGCCAAATCACTGAAAACTTGTAATCTCAACTCGGGCAATGTTGGTATTTTATAAAAATGAGTTTCATCCAGTTTATGAGAAAGTGCAAGTGCAAATGCCCAAAAAGGTTTATTACTCTCTTTAGCAGCTGCTGATATTTCTTCCAAATTCCGATACCAGTCCGGCCGTACAATGCTGGGAGCCCCATTTATAGACACAATAGGATAATTGTCAAACGATATAAACGGTACAGGCACCTGCTCTATAAACGACTTTACATTTTCAGAATAAAGTTCTTTTCCCCAGGCCCAGTTCGGATACAAATTTATATAACAGGGATGATGACTATCCACCGTCTTAATCTTCTTTACCAATTCCCCCAAGCCCGGTAAATCATTCACCTCCGGCTCATCTTTCAAATGATAGGCATACAATGCCGGATGATTCATCATCGCTTTTACAACCTCTTCGGCAGTACCAACAGACAATAGGTCCTGACAGGAAGTTATCATCTTCACTCCGGTTTTCTGTGCCGCATCAAGCACTTTGAGTGTTGTCTCCAAATCATTATACCATCCCAGATAAATATTAATGCCGGATGCTTTCATCACCGGAAATTTCTCAAGTGATTTGTCTGCTTCCACTCCAGTCCATGCTATAATCGGAAATACTCCATCAGCTTCCGGGATATAGGAGTTTCCCTGAATAATCTCTATTTCCTGCGTTTTCACCCCATTAGGCACCACACGGAATACGGCAGTACGACCGGTTCCCGCATTTGCACTTACAGTAATTGTCACTTTTCCGTTCCCACTCCCTTTAACCGGGGAAATGGTGGCCCAAGACTGATCGGTCTCGTTAACAAATTTCCACTCCGTATTAGACTTTATCGAATAAACTTCTGTAAACCCTTCATTGCTGATTTGCAACTTCCCCAAATTTCCGGAAATAGAGAAAGAGGCTTTTTCCGGCTCCATCGAACAAGACATCAACACCATTGGCAACATTGAAAAAAAGAATGCAACCAGAAACTTCTTACTATATGTTTTCATTGATATATACATAATTCTATTGAATATTAAATTAAAGACTATTAATCCCGATTCCCGACTCAATTATAAGGAATCAATCGTATCATTTCACTAGCTTTATCAATATGTATCGTATAAAGACCAGCTTTAAAATCAGGACCGGGAATCAAATCACCGGGAGCACTTCTCGTAACCAAGTTAGCCGGTTCAACCGTATACAAATTCTTCGTATCCTCTTCTTGCGCCCAGCCATATCCTCTAAAGAACTTAAATCCCATCGTCTGGTCGATATATACGACTGCCTCAAAAGCACTTGCACCTACCTTCTTAAAGAAGAACCACTGGTGAGGATATGAGAAGTCCCAAGCAAGTGTGGCAACATAGGGTTCACGCGGGAATCCAACTCCGGTACCAACAATATACATCACTTCCGGATAAAACACATCCCGCGGCCGTTCCATATACATAAAACCGTTTGATGTATTGTATTTCAAGTTATAAAGTACCGACGGACCATCGAATTTTGCCTTGGCACCAGAAACATCTTTAAAGAATTCCGGCCGGAGCATATTGGTGACATCATTACCAAAGCCGATAAAATTAACCTTGGCACTTTCCACCAGTTCAACATCCAACTGGATATATCCTCCTCCCACATCAAAGAACCGGGATTTATCAATATCAATACTATACGTCAGTGTCTTATCAGCCAGGAAAGACAACATATCGAAAGTGATATTCTCCAATGTATAACTTCCCACCTTAGGAGTCGGTATTGAAGCTGCCGCATCATCCGTCACAATGGATATTTTATCATCCGCATACCCCCAAACCAGACCGGAATAGTCCGGTTTATTATTTACCACCTTCTCGGCAACTTTAAAATGATCTCCGATCCCTGCAAGATCCGCAGCATTCGTCCGAAAACCATAATCCGATTCATTCTGATTTGCCTTGTCCATTTCATATACATTTCCGAGATCATCAACAATGTATAATTTGGAAGGTGTTTCCGGACGGGTTACTTTCACACTTGCAGCCTCATCCAGGGTCAGTGTCGATTCATTACCTCCCAAATCATTTACAGCTTTGATAGTTACCACAGGACGCCCGTTCTGAAAACCGGCAACAAAAGGCAAAGTTGCTTCCTCTTCAATAACTGCAGAGCGTCCGCTCAATCCCTTAGACAAATTCAAAATCTCGGCTCCGTCCATTGTCACCAATAATTGGAATGAAACCAGATCATTATACTCATCACTTATCTGTGCGGTGAATTTAACTTTATCACCAGCCGCCACAACCGTTTCACCATTCACCCCCCGCAATACAGCATTTTCTATTTTAGGTTTTGAAGGCGTAGGCCACTCCGGCCATTCACTTGGCTTACTAATATCATCTTTCGCACACGAAAAGAGCAATAGCGATGATATGAATAGTACGTATATCTTTTTCATTTTTCTTAAGATCTCTAGTTTAACAATCATGAATGACGACATTAATTGCGAGCTGCCGCAAGATCCGCTTTCCATCCCTCACGCTCGAATGTCTGTACCAACACTTTTCCATAAGATTCCGAAGCTTGCTGAACCGCATAATTAGGAATAGGCACATATTGATGTGTAGGAGCCACTCCTTTTATCTTCGCCGTACGCTGTGCATATTGATTAAACCGGATGAGGTCTATTTTACGCATTCCTTCATACAACATTTCATGTCCTCTTTCGGTAAGTAAAGCATCCAGGAAAGCTTCGGCACTAGCTGTTGCCGATGACGGAAGATCATCCAGTCCGGCACGTTTACGCACTTCATTCACTGCAGCAACAGCGTCAGCAGACGGAGCAGCATTGTTTTTACGAACTTCGGCTTCCGCATACATCAACAAGACATCCGCCCAACGAGCCAACGGTATATCAGTCCCCTGAAAAGCCGTAGCCGTTTCAACCGGGAATTTATTAATTATAAATCCGTCCCATGTGGTTGTATTCCGGTCAATCCAAGTTCCGGCTGTCGTATAATACTTAGTCAGGATAACGTCACGACGCTTATCCGAAGGATCATACGTATCCCAGAATTTCGGAGATACATTAAAGGTTTGTCCCCATCCCTGCCCTTGCAGATAGAAAGGAGTCGGATTGCCCTGATCGTCCACTCTCGCCGCATTATCAGGAGTAGCGAGCATCATCAGCGGATTAAAATTACCGGACTTATTCGTACCATCCGCCGTTTCATCACAACTAACAGCCATAATCACTTCCGAATTGAAGTTATTGACATTTTTAAATTGCTCGATATAAGGATTATCTCCTTTTTTGAAAAGGCTATACCGCCCCTTCAACTCGCTATACATATCAATCGCTTTCTGATAATAACCGGACATATAATAACCTTCATTCAAGCAATGCCGCATGATGCACACACGTGCATAGTCCTTATTGTAACGTCCTTGTTCCGGCTGCGTATCTGCAATATACTGATAAGCATAATCAAAATCAGCCATAATCCATTCCGTCATTTGCTGCAATGTCGGACGTACCAGATTCTCCAGTTTTGAAGGATTAATCAGATCGTTCGGATCAACAATCAAAGGAACAGGTCCATATACATGCAATAAATAATACATCATCAATCCCCGGCAAAGACGGGCCTCGGCAATAAACTCCCTTTTACGTTCCTCGGAAACGACCTCGGTAGAAGCCTTCTCCAAAGTTCCAATCACATTGGTGAAGTAGGAAATCTCACTTACTTTCGGAAAATGATTCGGCCTTTCGTCACTTAACGTACCACTCGTATAATAGACACACTGACTGAAATCGGCTTTGGAAAGGAAGTAGTATCCACCTCCCCAACCATTATTCCACACCGCCATCTCATCGGTCGGATAATCAAAGAATTTCAGTACGCCTCCGGCAGGTATATACCAACCATGCTGGTTGCCACTTGTACCGGCACCAATCCAATAAGTCCATGTAGTAGTAAAAGGCATATAGCAGGTCATCATAAATGATTCGTATTCGGCTTCAGTCACCGGATAATTAGAAACATTCAATGTGCCATACATCTTCGGATCAAAATTATCCTCACAACTGCACATGATAAATGCAATCATGATAAATACTTTAAATAATTTATTCTTGCTCATATTTTCATTTTTTTCTTTCGTTACAGGTTCTCTTAAAAACATATTTTTGCTCCGAAGGAGTATGTTCTTGTCATCGGATATTCCGCCTTGGAGCCGTCGCCACCCGTCTTTATTTCAGGATCGACCCCAACAAACTTGGTAAAAGTCAGCGGATTCTGACAATCAATAAAAACCCGGATAGAACTTACATAATCACCTATTCTTCCCAGCTTTTTCCCCGAGAGATTATATCCCAAAGTAATATTCCTGACACGTACGAACGAAGCATTCTGATAATCTTCTTCAAAACCTACGTTACCGGGTAAAGCAACAGCCTTTGTCGAAGCAATGCCACGCCGGTTTCCATTCTGGTTCGTTTGAGAGTTCCAGATAGTATATACATATTTGTTCGAGTTCTTGGGACTTGTGTAATACACATCTCCGACAAGCGCCCAACGATATGCATAATTATAACGTGTACGTCCGAATTGTCCATACATAAATATATCCAGATCGAAATCCTTGTACACAAATGTGTTTCCAAATCCGATGTGAATTTTCGGAAGTGTATTCCTCATCTTTACATCATCAATCGTTATTTTATTATCCCCATTCGCATCCTTTATAATCGGATAGCCGGGTTGTTGTGCATCCGCCGGTAAAGATTTCTGCGATTCGGGCATATTGCTTTTATCTATATTGATTACGCCTTCCGTTTCATAATAGTAATAAGCATTTACCGGTTCGTTTTTACGGATTCGATATTCTTCATAATAATAGTTGGGCATCCGTTCTTTCCAAACGGCATTATGATGTGATAAGGTCAATTGTGACGTCCACTTAAACACACGGGGGATTTCATAGTTAAGTGAATTGATAGTTGCATCCCATCCATAACGTACATAATGTCCATAGTTCATCGGGACGGAAGATGTCATACTAAGCGGAGAGGAAGAATCATATCCCAGCAAGTTGGTTACATCATTACGGAACATATCGAAACTTCCCCAGATTCTATCCTTCAACACAGAAAAGTCTACACCTATATTCTTCATGGTAGTCTTTTCCCAAGTTACATTCGGGTAATCAGGACCGCTAAGCAGATAGGGTACATAAGTCACTGAATTGTTAGAGAATTTAATGTATTGTGCTGCCAGACTAAAAGTTCCATAAAGTGAACTGCCCAGGTTGTCATTACCTGTCTGTCCATAACTGCCACGAATCTTCAACTGGTCAATCCATGATATATTCTTCATAAACGGTTCGTTAGATAATTTCCAGGCTAATGACACTGAAGGGAAATAGGCATATTTCTTTCCCGGAAAAAATTTATCCGTTCCATCCCGGCGGATAGTAGCCGCAACCACATACCTGTCAAGCAAATCCACACTTGCCCTGGCAAATTGAGAACGACGTTCGTCGGCTGCCCTGAAAGAAGTCGGATAGAAAGTACCTTCCGCAGCTTCCACTTTATCAGCAGCAATGTGATCGTTAATCTGCTCGTAGTCAAGTTCAAGTCCATTTGAATCGTTCGTATATCTTCCCATACCCACTACGGCATCAACACGCAACAAATCTCCAAACTGCTTTTTGAAAGTCAGTGTCCCTTCCATGGTTTGGTTTCTACGCTCAACATATCCCAGATGCCCTCTCGATTTATACATATCCATAAAATAAATATCAGAAGGAATATACAGGTTACGATTAGCATTCTCCTTATTGATACCATACATCAAACGGAACGACAGCATATCCTTGATAATATCCACATCGGCAGCAAAGTTTAGATAGTAACCACTCGTTTTGGTGCGGTCGCTCACTTTTACCATTTCTGCAGGATTGGGGTAGTTCGAATATAAAGTAGGATTTCCTGCCGCATCCCTGATTGGCAAATAAGAAGGATAAGTCAATGCCGATTGGATAGCATCATAACCATTACCACCACCTCCACCACCGGAAGTTGAGTTTGTATATTCATTCTCATTTACATTGACAATTGCAGTCAACTTAAGAAATGGAAGCAATTGTGAAGATATGTTCGTCCGAAGAGCATAACGCTCCATTGCAGAGTTTTCTACCGTACCTTCCTGTTTATAATAGTTTCCGGACAAGTAATATTTCAGTAGTTTAGATCCTCCTGTAATTGTGATGTTATGGTTATTGATACTACCATCTTTCAACACACAATCCAGCCAGTCTGTTGTTTGAGCGGCAGCTATCTGTTGAGGTGAGAATTGAGGCACCCATTTATTATCAAAAGGTTTATCGCCATAGGGATACATGCCGTTCGTAAATAAATAGTTTTCCTTATTGAAAATGTTAGCAACATTCATATATTCCTCTCCGCTCAAAGGTTCCAGATACGGATAGTTTTTCACGATAGAGTAATTTCCCTCATAAGTGATCTGTGGACGAGTTTCAGTACCTTTCTTCGTAGTAATCAATACGACACCATTGGCTGCGCCAATTCCATAGATGGAGGCAGATGCATCCTTTAATACTTCGATAGATTCAATATCGGCCGGATTAAGTCCTGCCAATCCCGAACGATTGATAGAATTAGGCATGACCTGATTTCCGTTTCCAACCTCTAAAGAAGTGGAAGGCATCATTACTCCATCCACTATAAAAATAGGAGTGCCTGCACCACGAATGGAAAGGTCGACTGCTCCACCCGGTTGTGGGCTTGCTAACGTAGCTTCCAGTCCGGCTGCCCGTCCAAGCAACATCTGCGACATATTACTTGTTGCGGCTCTTGATATTTTTTCTGTTTTGACCGTTGCTATGGAAGTGGTCAGATTCTTACGGGTGGTCGTTCCATAACCTACCACAACAACCTCATCCAATTGTTTTGAATCTTCTTTCATCGTCACGTTCAACGTCATCGGCCTGGTTATTTTCTGCGTATATGTAGTGTAACCTATTGAAGTAAATTTCAGTGTCGAACCTTCCGGAACCTGCAACTGATAATTGCCGTCTATACCGGTGATGGTTCCTTGAGTCACCCCCTCTATCATCACAGTCACTCCCGGAAGAGTCTCTCCAGATTCGTCCACGACCTTTCCTGTCACCTTGACTGTCGGCTTGTTATCCTGCTGTTGAGATGAAACTTTGTTTAATACAATCTGACGTTTTTCAATCGTATAAGATACTCCTTCGCCTTTAAAAAGTTTATCCAGTACCAGAGTCATCAGTTCATTCTTCACAGAAATGCTCACTATACGGCTAACATCAACAATATCTTTGTTATACAGGAAGCGATATTCTGTCTGATTTTCGATACTAGTCAAGACCTCCTCTACAGTCACGTTCTTCAGTCGTAATGTAATTTTGGCGGATTGTGCAAGGATAGGTATACTGACGGCTTGCAGAGCTATACAAAACAACCATATAGCACAAATTCTCCCCATTTTTACATTCGCAGGTACATTAATTCTCTTTTTCATTTTTCTAATTGAAATAAGTTTCATACCTTTACATGTTTGGTTATTGGTTCTACAAATAAGTTGATTAACGAATAACTGAATCTTAGGAAAGGAAGGTGAGTCAGACCTTCCTTTTTTATCAGTTTTTTCGGAAGTAAAATTCACTGATTATGTCTTTCCCATGGCTTGTATTATTTAAAGGTTAATAAATGTGTTTTTCTCTCGTTCCTATCAATAAGACGTTTCTAAAAATAAAAGCCACATCCCATATCACATTATTTTTTCATCCGGACTATTTTTTCATCAAACTATCGTTTATCCCAAATAATCTTTCTATTTTTACCCCCAACAATAGAATCTCTACTACAATACTATGTCAAATATCCAACAACAGACTTCCGATGACCGTTTTCTGGTAATAGCACTGAAACAGGATGATAAACAGGCTTTTACCCGATTATTCCATGCCTACTACAAAGATCTGGTGTTGTTTGGCGGTACTTACATTCCAGAGAAATCTACCTGTGAGGATATTGTACAGAATATCTTTCTCAAATTATGGAATGACCGGAAAACACTGGAAATTGAGAACTCACTAAAATCATATTTACTGAAAGCTGTCCGAAACTACTGCCTGGATGAATTGCGCCATCGCAGGATTATAGATGAACACGTTGCTTATGAACTTAAATCGGGCTCTATAGATATAGATACAACGGAAAACTACATACTTTACTCCGATTTATGCCGGCAACTCAAAAATGCATTGGAACAATTACCTCCCCAGGAAAGAGAAGTATTTGAAATGAGCCGGTTAGAAAATATTAAATATCAGGAAATAGCCAATCGCCTCAATATCTCTGTCAGAACAGTGGAAGTACGCATCAGCAAGGCTTTGAAACAGCTTCGCATTTTATTAAAAGATTTTTATTTGCTACTTTTTTTCTTTCTTTTCCACTAATGGATGTGGGATTTTCTTTCTGAAACGTCTATTATATATAAGGTAAAATGCATATGATAAATAAAGATTCAGACATAGAAATTATAATTTCCAAATATCTCTCGAAAGAGGCTACACCAGAAGAAATAAAGGTACTGGAAGATTGGATATCGGCTACTCCCGAAAACTATAAGAGCTTTCTATCACAAAAGAATGTGTGGGAAGTCAGTCACCCGGCTTTTAATCCGGAAGAGATAGATGTGGACAGCGCGCACAGAAAAGTTATGGAGCAGATTCTTCATCAAAATCAGCCGACATCGGTTCGTCCAAAGTTGTCCTTTCTGTACTACTGGCAACAAATTGCAGCTATACTGCTTCTCCCTTTGCTGATAGTATCCGCTTATCTTTATTTGAAACCTGCTTCTCAAATTGCAGAAACTTATCAGGAGTTATTCACTCCTTACGGTACCTGGTCGGTAGTGAATCTGCCCGACGGCTCTAAGGTTTGGCTAAATGCCGGAAGTTCTCTAAAGTATCCGACTCAATTCAATGATAAGCAAAGAGTGGTTTCAATGCAAGGTGAAGCCTATTTTGAAGTAGAATCCGACAAGGAGCATCCGTTCATCGTAAAAACGAAAGAACTGACTGTAGAAGCTACCGGCACAGCATTCAATGTGAATGCATATACCTCGGACAATGTAACAGCAGTGACATTAGTAAAAGGAAAGGTAGCAGTAACTCTTGACAAGAAAAAAACAATTTCCCTTTCACCGGGAGAGAAAATAGACTATAATCTGGCAACTGCTTTGTATAACGTCAACAAAACCAATACTTACAAATGGTGCTCATGGAAAGATGGAGTACTCATTTTTAGAGACGACCCACTGGAATATGTATTCAAACGTTTGGGACAAACTTATAATGTGGAGTTTATTTTGAAAGATGCCGAATTAGGAAAATATTCCTATAAGGCGACTTTTGAGGGTGAATCTTTGAATGAGATCTTGCGCTTGCTCGAAATGAGTGCACCCATCCAGTGCAAAGCAGTCAGTAACCGTAGCAACAATAGCGAGAAGTTTGAAAAGCAGCGTATAGAAGTGAGCAAGACTATGCAATAATAAGCAAAGAGTGGTTCAACTAATTCAAAAAGGGCGTTTCCGTATACTTTAATAAGGATATTATTCTCATAGTAACGAGAATTAATTCTCATCGTAATGAGAAAAGTTTCTCACCGCGATGAGAATTTTTTCTCATCACGGTGAGAATGCTTGAGAATTACTTCATCTTATACACCAGTGTACCACCTTTTACAATATCTTCATGTGAGATTGTTTTCTTCGTATATGGTTCACCATTCAATGTAATACTATCTACATATTTATGTTCTTTCGATAGATTCTCTGCAATAATTGTGAAAGTCTTGCCATCAGCCAAATGCAAGGTCATTTTTGGTAATTGTGGAGCACCGAATACATATTCTGCACTCACCGGATCTACCGGATAGAATCCCATCGCACTAAGCATATACCAGGCAGACATCTGTCCGCAATCATCGTTTCCACAAAGTCCATCAGGTTTGTTCTTGTATTGAGTATCGAATATTTCACGAACCAGTTCTTGTGTACGTTCCGGACGACCTGCCAGTGCATATAAATAAGTTACATGATGACTTGGCTCATTGCCATGAGCATACTGCCCAATCAGTCCGGTTACATCTGACAGACTTTCGCCTTCCAACTTAACGGTAAACAATGAATCTAACTTATTCAGGAATGGCTCTTCACCGCCAAATAACTGGATCAATCCCGGTACGTCATGTTGTACATGCCAGGTATATTGCCATGCATTTCCTTCTGTATAATCTCCACCGATACTTTCAGAATGTCCTAGTGCACTTGGATTAAATGGAGCTTTCCAAGTTCCATCAGCCTTGCGCGGACGCATGAACTTCGTTTGTGGATCGAACATATTCTTATAATAATCAGCACGTTTTGCAAAATATGCCGCATCTTCCTCTTTACCCATACGACGTGCCATATCGGCAGCAGCATAATCATCATATACCGATTCTAAAGTAGAAGATACAGATTCAGCTTTTATCAGGTCTGTCGGGAAATAACCATATTTTGTATAAACTTCCCAATCGGACTTCAACGGATGAGATACCGTCTGTGTCTTCTTTATTATATTGAAAGCACGTTCAGCATCGAAACCACGGAATCCTTTACGATAGGCTTCGGCAATAACTGATACGCCGTGATTACCAATCATACAGAAATTCTCTTTGCCCCACAATCCCCAAATAGGTAAGAAGCCTTGCACTTCACCTTGTTCAATAAGAGAATTAACAAAGCCATCCACACGTTCGGGAATCATTAATGTATAAAATGGATGAGCAGCACGATAAGTATCCCACAAAGAGAATGTGGAATAGAAAGTACCCATTCCGGCTTTCACTATAGAATCAGCAGCATTACGATACATACCGTCTACATCCGAAATCTGATTGGGTTGAATCAATGCATGATAGAAACAAGTGTAGAAATTTGTTTTTTCATCATCCGTACCATCTATTTCAATACGGCTCAAATAGTTATTCCATTCATTATGGGCAGCAGTCTTCACTCCTTCAAAATCCCAGGCAGGAATTTCTGCTTCCAGATTCTTTTTAGCCCCATCTACACTGGTAGTAGAAAGCGCCACTTTCATCATCAGCTCGTCTCCCGGTTGCATATCGAAAGAGGCAATAATACGTTTGCCTTTTTCTGTCTCTCCCATTGGAAGATAAATCGAATCGACTACCGGACGGTTGAACTTCATCACAAAGAAATAATCCTGATTCACCCATACCGTATTATTGACATGTCCTGTCAGTGTCTGGGCATCTTCCCAGTTTACTTCGCAACTGTTGACCTGTGAATGATATTGCTCTTCTCTCCATGCAGGACCATGTTGCAGGTCGATCAATATAGAGGCAGAATCAGCTTTATGATAAGTATAGCGGTGAAGGGCAGCATGGATAGATGCTGTCAGTTCCGCTTTCACCTGCGGATCGGAAAGTTCCGTAGTGTAATATCCCGGAGTAGCCGCTTCTTTGTCTTTAGGGAAATGACTACGATAAGCATCCCATGCACGGACACGTGTACCCGTGACCGGCATCACCAGAATATCGCCTAAATCCATACAGCCTGTTCCATTCAAATGTGTCTGTGTAAATCCCCAAACCAGAGAATCCTCATAAACATATTCAGAACAGTAACGCCAACCGACTGCACCCGTCACAGGGCTGGTCTGTATCATACCGAAAGGATAACATGCGCCGGGAAATGTATGCCCGTTGTCTGCGCCACCGATAAAGGTATTAACGTATTGAGTATAATCTTTTGTATCCGTCTTTTCAGCCGGAGTACAAGAAGAATAAAAAAACAAGCCTGCTGCCAGAGTTGCAGCCATAAAAGGGGTTTTTCTTCTCATGGTAAATATAATAATGTTAAGTTAATGTCGCATTATATATGCTGATATTTATCTAATTTTTCACGATAGTAGCTTTCTACATCTTTCCAGTGGTAATAAGGAGCTACGTCTGTTTTCACCGGTAGTTTAGTTTCCTTTTCATTAAGTAATACTTTTACCAATACATCGTTACTTCCTTTTTTATGGAAAAAGACGAATTGCACGTTACTAGCCATCGGGAAAATATCATACGCTCTCCATTGTTCGGATAACTTTTCTACGTCAGGGTAAGATTCTCCATAATGATTCAGTTCCAATAAAGCGACTAACGGTAACAGACAAGACTCATGACCAAATCTTAAAGTGGCCTGGTTCTTACCTTCTTTCAAAGCAGCATCTGCCCTATCTAAAATATTACGCAACAAGTCGGCTTCCCGATAGGGCATCAAACCATCCGTTACAGGAGAACAAGCGTGTGTCAGATACCAATATAAGTTGTTACAACTCCATAGATCATAACACTCTTCATCTGTGAAAAGAGAATATAGCTGCATATCTGTATCATGACTCTGCATATTACAAGCCAAATCAAAAAGACGTCTCATCAGGCGCGCTTCATCAACATTTGCTTTTACATACGCTTCGTCTGTAAACAATGTTTTCATCAACCGTTGCGGGCGTACATGGGTAGCTTCAAAATCTTTCTGAACCTTTTTCACTTTATCGGAACCAGCTATTTTACTCAAATCCTTAGCAGGAGGATTCATGTAATACATATCATGGTAACTTGCATCATTCTTGATACATAGATTAGGATTCATCGCCTGCAATTGGAGACATTCGGATGTCATGGATAATATACACCGGATGACAACTGTGGAACGGGCATCCACTTCTGTTCCATCAGCAAATATCTGTGGGAAATTAGTATACATACGCTTTGCAATTCCTCTGTGTTGGCGTGCTCCTACCGAAGTCAGTTCACCAAGACGACCTTCCGCCATATCAGCCATGCGCAAAACAATATCCAGTGTGTTTTTACCTGTTGTAGTAAGTTTGTTTAAAGAGTCGGCTTTTAATAAAGTTTGCTTGGGGAAACGATAATCATTCGGATCAATCAGATACCGTGAGCCATGACGCATATATGTGCTGATATAAAAAGGTTCGTACCCCTTAGGAGCAGCTGTCTGCTTGGCAGTAGGCGTAGGATATGCATAATAATTATTAGCGGATAAATACCGGTTTGCACGGATCTCTTCACGAGCAGTTTGCGCTTGTACCGTCCATACAAACAAAAGCAATAAAAGAATAGATGTGAGTTTTTTCATGATAGTATTATTCAATGTATTAATAGTTGTGCCACAAAATTAGAGATTTCTTCTCATTTAAAAGGATTTGATACAGACAAATATACTTAAATCTTAAATGGAGGAAGTTCCTATTTATGTGGATTCGCTGTGATAAAACAAAAATTCGTACGACTTATTGAATAAATATCAACTCAATTATTTATCTTTGTTAGCTTAATAACAAGCTGGCGCAAAAAACAATAAGTATAATGAAAGATTTCTTGAAATTTACACTTGCCACAGTGACAGGTATCATTTTGTCAAGTATTGTATTATTTATAATCAGCATGGTAACGTTGTTTGGCATCATGTCTGCTTCGGACACGGAAACAATCGTAAAAAAGAATTCTGTAATGATGCTCGACTTAAATGGAACGTTGGTTGAACGTACGCAAGAAGATCCGCTGGGTATTTTATCACAGTTGTTGGGTGACGGATCTAACACGTACGGACTGGACGATATTCTTTCTTCTATCCAGAAGGCTAAAGAAAACGAAAATATTAAAGGGATTTATCTGCAGGCAAATTCATTAGGCACCTCCTATGCTTCTTTGCAGGAAATCCGCAACGCACTGCTCGACTTCAAAGAAAGTGGAAAATTCGTTATTGCTTATGCAGACTCCTATACGCAGGGACTTTATTATCTTTCCAGCGCAGCCGATAAGGTGTTGCTCAATCCCAAAGGAATGATTGAATGGCGAGGTATCGCCTCTGCTCCCTTGTTCTACAAAGATCTGCTGCAAAAAATAGGAGTTGAGATGCAGGTGTTCAAGGTGGGAACTTACAAATCTGCCGTAGAGCCGTTTATTGCTACGGAAATGAGTCCTGCCAACCGCGAACAGGTTACCACATTTATCACTTCTATCTGGGGACAGGTTACGGAAGGGGTATCTACTTCACGTAATATTTCTGTAGACTCACTGAATGTCTATGCAGATCGCATGCTCATGTTCTATCCGGCAGAAGAGAGTGTAAAATGCGGATTGGCTGATACTCTGATTTATCGCAATGATGTGCGCAATTATCTTAAGAAATTGGTAGAGATCAATGAAGATGATAATCTTCCTATATTAGGATTGGGCGACATGATGAACGTAAGGAAAAATGTGCCGAAAGATAAAAGCGGTAATATCGTAGCTGTTTATTATGCATCCGGTGAGATTACAGACTATCCGAGCTCTGCAACTTCCGAAGACGGGATTGTTGGTTCGAAAGTCATTCGTGACCTGCGCAAATTGAAAGATAATGATGATGTGAAAGCTGTTGTACTCCGTGTCAACTCTCCAGGCGGAAGTGCTTTCGCCTCGGAACAAATCTGGCATGCCGTGAAAGAGCTGAAAGCAAAGAAACCGGTCATTGTTTCTATGGGTGATTATGCTGCGTCAGGAGGTTACTATATCTCTTGCGTTGCCGATACGATTGTTGCAGAGCCTACTACCCTGACCGGTTCTATCGGAATCTTCGGTATGATTCCTAATGTGAAAGGATTGACTGATAAAATCGGTTTAAGTTATGATGTCGTAAAAACGAATAAATACGCTGATTTCGGAAATATCATGCGTCCGTTTAACGAGGATGAGAAATCATTGCTTCAAATGATGATAACTGAAGGATATGATACCTTTGTAACTCGTTGTGCCGAAGGACGTCACATGACGAAGAAAGCTATCGAGAAGATTGCCGAAGGACGTGTATGGACTGGGGAAACTGCTAAAGAACTGGGATTAGTAGACGAATTAGGTGGTATTGACAAGGCACTGGACATTGCTGTTGCAAAAGCCGGTATCGAAGGCTATACCGTTGTCTCTTATCCGGAGAAACAAGATTTCCTGTCTTCCCTGCTTGATACGAAACCGACGAATTATGTAGAATCACAATTACTGAAAAGTAAATTAGGCGAGTACTACCAGCAATTCGGTTTACTGAAAAATCTGCAAGAACAATCCATGATTCAGGCACGTATTCCGTTCGAACTGAATATTAAATAAACCGTAATACATGGACGAACACTTTATCAAGATACATAAGTGGCTCTACCCTGCCTCCTGGCTCTACGGAGCAGTGGTAATGATGAGAAATAAACTCTTTGACTGGGAAGTTCTCCAATCAAAGAGTTTTGATATACCTATTATCAGCGTGGGTAATCTCGCTGTAGGAGGGACAGGAAAAACTCCGCACACTGAATATCTGATAAAGTTTCTTTGTAATCAATATAAGGTAGCTGTATTAAGCCGGGGATACAAACGGCACACGAAAGGTTATGTATTGGCAACTCCGGAAAGTACGGCAAGAAGCATTGGTGACGAACCTTACCAGATGCATCAAAAATTCCCGTCTGTTACAGTAGCTGTCGACGAAAAGCGTTGTCATGGCATAGAAAAGTTGCTTGCACTGCAAAAGCCTTCAGTAGATGTTATCCTATTAGACGATGCTTTCCAGCACCGATACGTCAAACCGGGATTGAGTATTCTGTTAACGGATTATCACCGGTTATTCTGTGATGACACTTTGCTCCCCGCAGGACGGCTTCGTGAACCAATTAGCGGCAAGAACCGGGCGCAAATCGTTATTGTCACCAAATGCCCGCAAGACATCAAGCCTATTGATTATAACATTATCACGAAACGGCTGAACCTTTATCCATATCAACAGTTATTCTTCTCATCGTTCCGGTATGGCAACCTGCAACCAGTGTTCCCTACCATGTCTCCGGACACAAATGCTATTTCGACAAACCATGAGATTGCTTTGTCCTCACTGGCAAACACTGATATATTATTGATGACGGGAATTGCCTCACCTGCTCCCATTCTCGAAAGACTGGAAGGTTGTACCAAACAGATAGATTTACTATCGTTTGACGATCACCACAATTTCACTCATCGGGATATACAGCTTATCAAAGAACGGTTTCATAAACTGAAAGGAGAACACCGGTTAATTATTACCACCGAGAAAGATGCAACACGCCTGATTAACCATCCGGCTTTGGACAAGGAATTGAAACCATTTATCTACGCCTTGCCTATTGAAATTGAAATATTACAAAATCAACAAGATAAATTTAACCAACATATTATTGACTATGTTAGAGAAAATACAAGAAACCGCAGCTTATCTGAAAGGTAAGATGCATACCAGTCCGGAAACTGCTATTATACTAGGCACCGGGCTTGGCAGTTTGGCAAACGAAATCACCGAGAAGTATGAAATAAAGTATTCGGATATCCCCAACTTCCCGGTATCTACCGTCGAAGGTCATAGCGGTAAGCTGATTTTCGGCAAACTAGGCAATAAGGATATCATGGCTATGCAGGGGCGCTTCCACTATTACGAGGGTTATTCGATGAAAGAAGTAACTTTCCCTGTACGTGTCATGCGTGAATTAGGTATCAAAACCTTGTTTGTATCCAATGCCAGTGGCGGTACAAATGCAGATTTCGAAATCGGTGACCTGATGATTATCACTGACCATATCAACTATTTCCCCGAACACCCGCTTCGCGGAAAAAATATCCCTTACGGACCTCGTTTCCCGGACATGAGCGAAGCATACAGCAAGGAATTGATTAGTAAGGCTGACGAGATTGCCAAAGAAAAAGGAATTAAAGTACAACACGGAGTGTATATTGGTACGCAAGGTCCTACTTTCGAAACTCCTGCCGAATATAAATTATTCCATATTCTTGGTGCTGATGCGGTTGGTATGTCTACCGTTCCGGAAGTTATCGTAGCCAATCATTGTGGTATCAAAGTTTTTGGTATTTCCGTCATCACCGACTTGGGAGTAGAAGGAAAAATCGTAGAAGTAACACACGAAGAAGTTCAGAAAGCCGCTGACGCTGCTCAACCGAAAATGACCACGATCATGCGCGAACTTATCAACCGTGCCTAAACAACCATCCCGATTTATGAGAACTGAAATAGCATCTCTCGGTGAGTTTGGTCTGATTGACCGCCTCACCGAGGGAATCAAACTGGAAAACGAATCCAGTAAATATGGAGTGGGCGACGATGCCGCCGTTCTCTCCTACCCTTCAGAAAAGCAAGTACTGGTAACAACCGACCTGCTTATGGAAGGTGTGCATTTTGACCTGACTTATGTTCCCTTGAAGCATTTGGGATATAAATCAGCAGTAGTTAATTTCTCCGATATTTATGCCATGAACGGTACTCCCCGGCAGATTACGGTATCTCTTGGTCTTTCCAAGCGTTTCAGCGTGGAAGACATGGACGAACTTTATTCCGGTATCCGTCTGGCTTGCCAGCAATACAATGTCGACATTGTGGGAGGCGATACCACTTCTTCTCTGACAGGTCTTGCTATCAGCATTACTTGTATCGGCGATGCCGATAAGGATAAAGTAGTTTACCGTAATGGAGCCAAAGACACTGACCTGATCTGTGTTAGTGGCGACTTAGGAGCAGCCTATATGGGTTTACAACTCCTGGAACGTGAAAAAGTCGTATTGCAAGGTGATAAAGATGTCCAACCGGATTTCTCCGGCAAAGAGTATTTATTAGAACGCCAATTGAAACCGGAAGCGCGCAAAGATATCATTGAGAAATTGGCAGCCGCCAATATTGTCCCTACTTCTATGATGGACATTTCCGACGGCCTGTCATCAGAACTGATGCATATCTGCAAACAAAGCAATGCTGGTTGCCGCGTTTACGAGGAGCATATCCCAATCGATTATCAGACAGCTGTTATGGCCGAAGAGTTTAACATGAATCTTACAACTTGTGCCTTGAATGGCGGAGAAGATTATGAACTACTCTTTACTGTTTCCATCGCCGATCATGAGAAAATTTCACAAATGGAAGGGGTTCGTCTCATTGGACATATTACCAAACCCGAACTTGGCTGTGCATTGATTACCCGTGATGGACAAGAATTCGAACTAAAAGCACAGGGATGGAATCCATTAAAGGAAGATAAGCAATAGATTTCATCACATACCTGAAATATTTTTTATCTTATACAACACTGATAATAAGCCGACTAACTTTTTATCAGTGTTTTTTATTTCCAGAAGACTTGCAGAATCCAAAAGTTTCACTACCTTTGCAACCGCAAAAGAGATATTACCGGACCGAACAAGCACGAGGTGCCATAGCTCAGTTGGTAGAGCAAAGGACTGAAAATCCTTGTGTCCCCGGTTCGATTCCTGGTGGCACCACTATCGATTCGGTAATAAAAAATCCCTTGAACTTCAAAAGTTCAAGGGATTTTTTATTTTATCAGTTTCGCTCTTGCCTTATCATATAACAGATGAGAAGATCCAAGGATCAATTCAGACAAGAGCCGACATTAATCCTACTTCTTTTCTAAAGTAACATTAACAGCATTCATTCCTTTCAGACCACGTTCTAAATCAAATGTTACAATATCATTCTCTGCAATCTCCGACACAGCGTTGTTCACATGAAAAAAATACTTTTCAACTCCAGCAAGGTCTTTAATAAAACCAAAACCTTTTGCTACATTAAAGAATTCCACACGACCTCTCAAGATGACAGGTTCCTCTTCCTCTTTTTTCGGAGTTGCTATTACGATCTCATCCGGATTAATTTCTTCTTTTCGGATATCATCAGCGGGAGGAGTCGAAGTTATCATTCCGTTCTCATCTACATAAGCAATCATATCCTCAAAGCTATTTGAACTGCCCGATAATTTCTTGCTTTCTTTCTTTTTCAACTTTTCTTCTCGTTTAGCGAGTCTTTTCTTTTCATTTTCACGTTTACCAACTGTCATGGATTTTGCCATAGAATTTATATTTAGTTTTATATTAATTTTAAAGAGATTGTTATTTGTTGATTTTAGATAGTAAAATTGGCTTTATTCAGCTTCTTACCCGTCAGTTTCTGAATATCATTAACGAGTTTACGTTCTTCCTGCGAGCAGAATGTCAGTGCTGTCCCTGTATTGCCAGCTCTTCCGGTACGTCCGATACGATGCACATACGTTTCCGGCACATCAGGAAGATCATAGTTAATAACTAAAGGAAGTTCGTTAATATCGATACCTCTGGCAGCAATATCAGTAGCAACCATCACACGTGTTTTACCCGACTTGAAATTTCCCAAAGCCAACTGCCGCGCTGCCTGACTTTTATTTCCATGAATCGCCTGGCTACCAATTCCTGCCTTGCCCAGTATCTTTACGATCTTATCAGCATTATGCTTCGTACGCGAAAATACCAACACCGACTGATCTTCTGATTTTTGCAAAATCGAAACCAGTAAAAGACTCTTTTCCTTTTTCTCTACGAAATAAACCACCTGTTCAATAGCATCCACAGTCGATGATTTCGGAGTTATGCTGATTCGTACAGGATTCTTCAACAAAGAATTCGTTAAAGAAATAATCGTATCAGGCATTGTAGCGGAGAAAAATAAAGTCTGTTTTTCTTTCGGAAGTTTCGGCAATATCCGCTTGATATCATGAATAAATCCCATATCAAGCATACGGTCAGCTTCATCAAGTACAAAATGACGAATACTATCCAGACGTATATGGCCCTGATTCATCAAGTCAAGTAAACGTCCTGGTGTAGCAACCAGGATATCAATTCCTTTGTGCAACATATCAACTTGCGGACGTTGATTGACCCCTCCGAAAATAACCCCATGCCGCACTTGGGTGTATTTGGCATAATCATTAATGCATTCACTTATTTGCAAGGCAAGTTCGCGGGTAGGCGTCAATATCAACGCCTTGATTCCCCGGCACTTTACTGCCTCTTTATTCGTTTGTAAATGTTGTATAATAGGAATAGCAAACGAAGCAGTCTTACCTGTTCCCGTCTGCGCACAGCCTAATATATCTCTTTTGGCCAATGCAGCCGGGATTGCCTTTCCCTGAATGGGAGTAGGCACTGCATATCCTTTTTCTTCAATAGCTTTTAAAATCGGTTCGGTTATATTTAATTCTTTAAATGTCATAATTGTTATTTTTGCTGTATTAAAACAGCCATTAATTTATATTGCAAAGGGATAGACAAACTCCATCATGAGAATGCATAATCCCAAAGATTAAGCCAGTTTATGGGTTGCTAAGAAAAACTCGCGCTCCAGTGTACTCATCACTTCTTTGACACTGCTGATTTTCTCAGCGAGAAAGGCATTGCTACCGGCAAAAGCATAGCCTTTTTTCATATTTCCTCTGGCTGCATTATATAAAGCCTTAATAATGCAATAGGGACTTTTTGTATAATCACATGTCTTAATACAGTGGAATGAACAGCTTTTAGGCTTTTCCAGACCGTTGTTCACATTGTGAATAAATTCCCCGTCAATAGCTCGTCCTGGCATTCCCACAGGACTTTCAATAATAAGAACATCTTCGGACTTGGAGTGAATATATACTTCCTTGAACGTCTCGGACGCGTCACATTCCTGGGTGGTAACAAATATACTTCCCATTTGTACCCCTGAAGCTCCCAGCTCCATAAAATGTGCAATATCTTCACCCGTCGAAATACCGCCGGCAGCAATCACCGGAATCTGTTTCTGTTCTTTATAACTGGATGCAATCATTACCACTTCCGGAATCAAAGCTTCCAAAGCATAATGCTGATCCTGTAATTGTTCTTTTTTGAATCCTAAATGTCCACCGGCTTTAGGACCCTCCACCACGATTGCATCGGGCAGATAATTATAGTTCTTCTGCCATTTATCGCAGATGATTTTGGCTGCTCGTGAAGAAGATACAATAGGCACCAGCTTGGTTGTACTCTCCGGAGTCAGATATGAAGGCAGGTCGAGTGGAAGCCCGGCACCGGAAAATACCACATCAATCTTTTCCTCGATTGCGGTGCGCACCATATCCGCATAATTCGATAAAGCAACCATGACGTTTACGCCAATAATACCTTTTGTTTTCGCACGTGCTTTCCGGATTTCCTCTTTCAGCCCGTTAATACATTTTTCAGGATAAGTACCTTTCCCTTTGGGATATAACAAACCTAAACCTGCGCATGATATAACGCCTACTCCTCCTTCGTTTGCTACTGCCGAAGCCAAACCCGAGAGCGAGATACCTACTCCCATTCCACCTTGTATTACAGGTGTTTTTATCTCAATATTTCCTATAAAGAATGATTTCATATGTTTTATTTTGCTTTGGAGCAATTGAACAAGATAAACAGTGTGAGCACACTTTATTCAAGCGCTCAAGATTGGCCCTGTCATTGACTATTTGCCTTGTTGGGTGTAATTTATTAAACCTTTACTCCTGACTTCTTCAAGAGTATTGTGTATTACAAAAAAGTCTAATAAATCTATTTTCAGAATGGAAAGTGCAGGAGTAGATATTCCTGATATTGCATAGAAAAAGAGCCAGAATTAGCAGAACTTAAATGTAATATGATTTTTTGTCTTCTCCTGTGTCAATCAGAAGATTCCTCCGTTGAATCATGAAACGGAAATAACTTATTAAATAAAAGCAGAAGATATTGTCTTCTGCTTTTATTCGGATATTAATATCTTCTAGAGTTATTATAACCACCACGGCCACCACCGTTAGACGGTCTTTCAGTACGAGGACGTGCCACGCTTACTGAAATAACTTTCTGGTCGTATTCAACTCCATTTAGTTCGTCAATTGCTTTTTGTCCTTCTGCATCATTCGGCATTTCTACGAAAGCAAATCCTCTGGATCTACCAGTTTCTCTGTCAAAAATTACTTTAGCTGAAGAAACTTCTCCAAACTCTGCAAATAAATTTGTTAAGTCAGCATCATTAGTGCCATAGCTTAAACCTGAAATGTAAATGTTCATTTAAAATTTTATTAAAATAAATACTAATTTGGAGTGAGGAGGATAATTAAAGACAAGGACTGCTTGCTAATAAAATATTATAAAGAAGAACTATACGATAATGATTCGTAACTCAAACTCTTGGTACAAAGGTAACACAATAAATCAGATAACAGTTGTTTTAATCATCATTTTTCGGAAGAAAGACGATTATTATCATTTGTTAGCATACTAGACATTCTCTTAATCCACCGAAGGCCAAATATTCAAACAATAAGTCTAAAAAAATAATGGGATGGTTAACATTCCGCTATCCATCCCATTTCTTATCATTACATTACTTTATCAAAAATATTTTCGGCTTCCCGATACATAGGTTGAGTTTTACCTACTTTCTGTGGATCATAGTTCAACATCTTTATTAATGCTATATACTGTGAGAAATCAAGTTGTTCGAAATTAAGCATCATGGGATTTATCTTCCACACGACTTTCTGTTCGTGTTCATCATATTTCATCAAATTAGTAAGCCCACACAAAAGTGGATAAAAATAACCATGAGGATACTGATATTTAGCTTTTTCTTCAATTGTACCAAATGGAACATCATTTTCTTTAATTTTCACTTCACCAATACGACCAAATTTTCCATGACTAGTACCATATAAATCTGGAAACTCAAAATAAAGCTTATCATAGAATTTAATAATGTCTTCTACCAGATCTAAAGCCGATTTAACAATTTCATTCTTTAAAATATACTTGCCTTTTTCTCCTTCTGAAACAGCAGAATGTGCCAAGACCTCATTAAAATAATCAACACATTTACTTTTCTGCGAATAAATACTAATCTTATTAAGCGTCTTTATATCTTGAGGTAATAATCCTTTATCTTGCAAAAACAATAATGGTAAAGTAGCCAGACTGATGACATCTTCTGCTTTTATCTTACCGATACTGCCAGTCTTCCATATTATCTTATAATCATACAATTTATCTTTCAAATATTCATAATAACCAACCTGATTACCTTTTGCGGTTTCTCTTAGCTGTACGTTATTATTACGGGCAGAACATATTTCTGATATATAATCATAAAACTCGTCCAAAGCTCCGGTTTCATCAGAAGGAGATAATATTTCAATAGGAATCGAAAATTTGAATTGCTCTTTCACCTGTTCAAATCGTTCCAAAACATTATCATAATTTTCATCCCAGAACTTCTTGCATTCATCCCATGTTTTGAATGAAATACCATACAATTTATCTATAATAAATCTCGCAATAGCAAATGTATTGTGCCCACCATCCATAATGCCTTCACAATCGGCATTATCTAAAGATATCCTCACTCTACCTCTATCCAAGATCTCACACTCTTCCGTAGATAAAAGAATGCCTTTGGTTTTATACCAAAACAACTCTGGTGATTTATCCAAAGTCTCATAAATACTTTTTGTAATAGGATTTACTGTTGCAGTTCGAGGATTAACTTTAGTATCTGCTTTAAAAAGCAATTTAATAAAAGTCAAAGGTGAAATACTAGAAACAATCTTTTGAATTTTAACACCTTCTCTTGAATGTTGAAGCAAATTAGAATGTTCTAATTTAATAATTATTGTCGCCATCTTATATTATTGCAGGGATGCTTAATAAATAATATAATATTATGGAGGAAGAGTAACTAAGTACATCCCTATTAACCCTTAATGACTATCCAATCATAATACCTTGTATCTATCCAGACACGAAAACACCTATCCAGGTGTACTACTTCCAGTAGTGTTGCAAATATACACATTTTTTATTATTTACAAAACAGATACCCCAAAAATATTAATCTATTTTGAAACAAACTCCTATATTCCTTGATAGTCTCTTACAATATATCTATTTTTGCTAACTATTAATCAGCAATATATCTCCCAGTTAAGTCATTCTGTATGAAACCAATTAATACCACCCGAGAAGAAATGTGGGCAAAGCAACATCTGTCTGCCACCGACATTAATTATTCCGTATGGGAACAGGATAAATCCATACTTCATCAACTCTCGAAAATTAGTCGTAACTGTACATTTGTTGTCGATGTGTATAAATGCAAATATATTTACGCCTCTCCGAATTTTGTTGATTTATTGGGATACGACAGCCACAAGATAGAAACACTAGAAAGGCAAGGTGATTATTTGGAATCGCGCATTCATCCGAATGATCGTGCACAACTAGCAGCATTGCAGGTCACTCTAGGGCAATTTATCTATAGCCTGCCCTTTGAACAGCGGAACAACTACTCTAATATTTACAGTTTCCGCATACTTAATGCTAAACAACAGTACATACGTGTCACAAGTAGACATCAGGTATTGGAACAAGATCGTAATGGTAAAGCCTGGCTTATAATAGGAAACATGGACATATCGCCCGACCAGAAAAAATCAGAAATGGTAGATTGCACCGTTCTGAATCTAAAAAATGGAGAGCTATTCTCTCCTTCTCTCTCATTTCAACCTTCTACTAATCTTACTAACCGGGAAATAGAGGTATTATGTCTTATTCAAAAAGGTCTGTTAAGTAAAGAAATTGCAGACAAACTATGTATCAGTATTCATACCGTTAATATTCATCGGCAAAACCTGTTACGAAAACTAGGCGTACAAAATTCTATTGAAGCCATTCGTTTAGGACAGGAAATTGGATTGCTAGGTTAATTCACACCTTCTTTCTTTCCATACTTTTCAATCCGGTTAAGGTATCCATTCCACCACACCCGTAACCGGATGAAATCTCCTCCACTCTTCAAATTCCGGATAACTACGTACTCCATCCCGAATTACAGCTTGATAATATTCCACTCCCATAATCTTCTCCATATCAGGCGTTTCATTCTTTAAAGTCAAGATAGCCAGTTTCATTTCATCTGTCATCACCGCAGAAATACGTTCGGCTACTCTCTCAAAGTAACCGTCGTAACGAGAACCCTCCCGGATATGAATCATATCAATTTGCCAAAGTTCACCTACCATATCCTGATACCATGCATGCCACTCTACACACGCTTCCACTGTATGCAATAAATTAACACACTCAATCTTCTTGACAGACATATTTTTCGCCAATTCAGCCATCGCCCGAAAGCTATCATGCAAGTTCAAAGAAGAAGTATAAATATGGAAGTCAATATCCCGGTGCTTCATCAGTAATCCAGTACGCAATGAGCCCACCAGATTCACTTTGGCACCAATCCCTTCCCATATCTGAATGATATGAGTATCCTCTATGATCTCCCAGGCTTTCTGTTGGTTACGTTCAGCTAATTCAAGAACATTCATCTTTCTCCTTTTTAAGTAAGTATGCAAAAATAGGAAAAAGGACAAATATATAGCTATAAATAACTATTTAATCCCTCAATGAGCAGAGCTAACTTTGCCTGCAATTTCAATTCTTCACCATACCATTAACAAAAAGATTATGATATTCAATCAAACAGAAAAACAGGAAAAAGAGTACTTGCAGCAAGTCATAACCACCATCAATGATACGATCAACACCACCAGTACTTCTGTCAAAGAACATATAGACACCCTACAGGAGTACAAAGATTATCTATGGTCGAATAAGGATATCGATCCGCACGAAATTCGTTCTATGCGCGAAAGCATATTAAATCATTTTGCAATAGGCGAAAACGTAATTGACAAACGCAGACGGCTAAGCAAAATACTGGATATCCCCTATTTCGGACGAATCGACTTTCAGGAAAAGAAAGACAAAAGCCTGATAAATCCAATCTATATAGGAATACACACTTTCTATGATTTCAAGCAAAAACGAAATCTTATTTATGATTGGCGAGCTCCTATTTCAAGCATGTTCTACGATCATGAATTAGGCGAAGCGACCTATTCTTCTCCGGCAGGTGAAATTAATGGAACAATCTTGCTCAAACGCCAGTACCGTATTCGTAAAGGAAATATGGAGTACATGATTGAAAGTTCTGTAACTGTCCATGACGATATTCTGCAAAAAGAACTATGCTCCAATGCCGACAACAAAATGAGGAATATCGTTACGACCATCCAAAGGGAGCAAAACCGAATTATCCGTAATGAGAATGCCACCGTACTTATCATACAAGGTGTTGCCGGTTCAGGGAAAACTTCTATTGCCCTCCATCGTATCGCCTACCTGCTTTATGCGCAGAAAGGACAGATTTCTTCCAAAGACATATTAATTATCTCACCCAATAAAGTATTTGCCGATTACATATCGAATGTACTTCCGGAACTTGGCGAAGAGACCGTTCCCGAAACCAGCATGGAACAAATTCTTTCAAATGTACTTGATAATAAATATAAATACCAGACTTTCTTTGAGCAAGTAACAGAATTATTGGAAAAGCCGACACAGGACTTTATCAGACGGATACAATACAAAGCCTCCTTCGAGTTTATATCACAACTTGACAAGTTCATCCTTTATATGGAAAACAACTATTTCAAAGCCACAGATGTAAAACTCACAAAATACATCACTATTCCTGCTGAATTTATTAACGAGCAGTTCAAACGATTCCATCGTTATCCCATACGTCAACGATTTGAGACTATGACAGATTATATCCTGGAAATGATGAAACTCCAATATAATCAAACGGTCAGTACTCCGGAGAAAAACCAACTAAAGAAAGAGATAAAAAATATGTTTGCAGGAAATAATGATCTTCAAACCTATAAGGACTTTTTTGAGTGGACCGGAAAACCGGACTTGTTCAAGATGCGTAAAAACCGCCTACTGGAATATGCAGATTTAGCACCTTTAGCCTACCTGCATATCGCATTAAATGGAAACAACACCCAATTTTATGTCAAACATCTTCTGATAGACGAAATGCAAGATTATTCTCCCATACAATACAAAGTGATTCAAAAACTTTATCCCTGTCGAAAAACAATTCTTGGAGACGCTTCCCAATCCGTCAATCCTTATGGCTCTTCTACGGCCGATATGATCCAAAAAGCATTTACAACAGGAGAAATAATGAAACTTTGCAAAAGCTATCGTTCAACTTTTGAGATAACCAGCTTTGCGCAAAAAATTCAACCGAACAATGAGTTAGAACCGATTATGCGACATGGAGAACACCCAAGAATTCTTCAATTCAGAAATACAGAAGAAGAAATACAAAGTCTTGCTGATCTGGTAAGTTCCTTCAAAAGTTCCCATTATACATCATTGGGAATCATCTGCAAAACAGAATCCCAAGCGAAAGAACTTGCTCAAAAGCTCCAGCCATATACAGATTGTATTTCACTTTTATCCAACCAAAGTTCAACCTATATAAAAGGTATCATCATCACTTCTGCCCACATGGCAAAAGGACTGGAATTTGATGAAGTCATCATTCCGCAAGCAGATGATAAAAACTATCATTCCAGTACTGACAAAAGTATGCTTTATGTAGCAGTAACAAGAGCAATGCACAAACTTACCTTAACCTATTCTAGCCCTTTGCGCATTTGTCGATTCCTGTGAACATGTGTTTAAACAACTATTAAAAATGAATTGAGAGAGAATATAATAGCCAATCTCCTATTATTTCCTATTTTTGCAACTATATGGAAAATAAGGGAATAAAATACGAGTTTACCGCAAAAGTATGGAATTACTCATCGACAGCCGGAACAGGTGGTTGATACATCGCCTGCCTGCCGAAAGAAATGTCCAAAGAAATAAGAGAGAATCTTAAATTCTTAGAAGAAGGCTGGGGGCGATTGAAGATGACAGCTAAAATCGGCAACACCCAATGGGAAACCGCAATCTGGTTTGATACAAAACTCGGTACTTATTTGCTTCCTCTCAAAGCAGAAATCAGAAAAAAGGAAAAAATCGAAACTGAAAAAGAGGTAGAAATTATGATTTGGATTTAAAGGGATAAGTAAGAAGTGCAACTTCCCTCCCTCCTTCGCACAATATAACAGTATACAAAAACTAAGGTTCTGATTATAGCATGCAAGTTCAAAAACTCATTCCTAGAATGTTAAATACTATTCGTTAGAAAAATCTTAATATATAACACTTACATATTTATTTACACGAATAATATTCAGACTATTTCTTTACATAAATAAGATTAATAAGTTTCTCAATTTCGAAAATTTGAGCAATTTACCATAACTCTATTTTTTGATTCTAGGAAGCATCCCGTTCCTTTTAAACCAACGAAGTGTTTCTCGGTGTGGAACAGGTTGTTCCTTTAAAAGGAACAACCTGTTGGTTTTAAAGGAAAAAAAGAAAGCGTAACAAGCTATAAAGCAACGCTTTACACAAATTCCATCTAAACTACCCTTTCATAAGAAATATTTCAACACAAGAATACTAATATTCATATTAAGCATGGCGATATATTAACAAAGACTTTACAAGTCAAACACAAATTGCATTAAGGAATTTATAATATATAATCAGTCATTTATCTTTTCCATAAGAATATATCAAGATATTATATTAAACACAGCAATTAAAATACCATCTTCATGTTGGTAAGAGACCAATCAAGTCAACGAACAATTTATATCCATCTACGTTTTATTGCAAATTTCCGTATTACTAAAAAGCTTAATATGAGATAATTATAAATATTTTCAAATAATAACCTTAATTAAAAACAAATGCCATGCCAACCAAAACTAAAATTTATTATCGGAAGGCCGATAGCGCAGATAGAATAATTACTAAAGGTCGATTTATCAGTGGATCAATTAATCTTTCACGAGAAGTATCTTCTCTCCTTTCAGACAGCACCTTTGTTTCCGAACCATTATATATGGTACGTACGATTGCATTAAACTGCAACAATGAAAATATCTTTTTATGCAATAGAAATGTCTTTTTATGCAATATTCAGCATGTTGGGACTACATGTGCGCATAAAAAAACCATTTAAATTTGCATTCTGTTTTCAGGTATTTGAAATTCATAGATAGGTATTAGGTATTATGTATATATTAGGAATAGATAAAAAACGATCAACCGCAATGGCATTTATAATAACGTTGCTTTTCGGTTTTTCAAATTTAAGTCGTGCTTCAGCTCCTCCGTCCAGTAGTGAATTGCCGGCACGTTTGATATTTTACTTTGCAAATAATAGCTCATTGCTCATGCGTGACTATTATACCAATCAGAGTGCCCTTGAAAAACTTGACGAAATGTTGAAGAATCCAGATTTCATTTCCGGAGTGGATTCTATAACAATCTTCGGAAGCGCTTCTCTTATAGGAGATTTTCAGGTCAACTCACGTCTCTCATATGAACGCGCTATGGCATTAAGAACTTATATCAGATGGAAACATCCGGGAGTTTACAACGATAGGATAAGTGTTTTGCCATCAGTATTCAATTGGGATGTTTTGATTGACCTAATTCAAAATGATCCGCTTGTCCCTAATAGAGAAGAGGCTTTGAGAATATTACACTCTTCCGTTAGCAATCGACTGAAAGTGATTCAAATTAAACAACTAAGTGGAGGCAGTACAGATTTCTATATAACTAAGAATTTTGCGAAATATATGCGTACAGCTACAAGTGTATTTTTTCGCATAAAAGAAAAGCATGAAAAGATAAAGGAACCGGAAACCATTGCAGTACAGGATGATTCGATACCGATAGTGGTTGAAGAAACAATTATCGAACCAGAAGAACTGCCGGAAATAGTTTCTCCAATAATACCACCACTGCAAAAAACATACAGACCACTTTTTGCTGTGAAAACCAATCTTTTGTACGATCTATTGTCTGGCCTTAATGTAGAAGTTGAAGTTCCTATTGGTAAACACCTTTCCTTGGCTGGTGAATGGATATTTCCCTGGTGGCTTTGGGAGAAAAAACAATATGCACTCGAAATTTTGAATGGAAATTTGGAATTGCGTTATTGGTGGGGGAACCATACGAAAGACAATTTACTAACCGGGTGGTACATGGGTATTTATGGTGGAGCCGGATCATATGATGTCGAATGGAAAACCAAAGGCTACCAAGGAGAATTTATTATACCGTTTGGATTGACCGGTGGTTTTGCTCATAAAATCTCCAAAAACTGGCGACTGGAGTATTCACTTGGAATAGGATATATGACCAACAAATACAGAGAATATATTCCTCAAAAGTGTGAATATGATGACGAATGGCACTTGATAAGACAAAAGAGTGGAAAGTCCACTTGGATAGGTCCTACACGTGTCAAGGTATCCTTAGTGTGGATGATCAATCAAAAATATAAAAAACAGCTAGAATTCGGACAATGAGACTTATATATTTAAAATACAATATTTTGGTTTGGAGTACATTGTTACTCCTCCTCTCCTGTCACCGCCGCCCATTAGAGGAGACATGTGAGAATAATGCTCTCATTCCGATAGGAACGGTGTGGTCTCAAGCTAACATCAATCCACAGAATGTTACCGCTTTGTTTTATAATCAGGATGATGGCAAACTGATTCTGGAACATAGATTTGAAAATAATACGAATCGTATTCAAACATACGCCAATGTACCGGCAGGCAAATATACCGTTGTCATCTTCAATGAGCTTCGGGGACAGATTAAAGGAGTTGGCATTCGGGGATATGATAATTTCTCCACTCTTCAGGCGTATGCCACTCCTGATCCTACTGCTAAAAGCCGAAGTAATGACAATTCATATGCATACGAACCGGATATTTTAGCTTCGGTGACAGTTTCCGAGTTTAACGTGACTAATGAGATGATCAATTATTCCCGTTATTATTCAAATGGAGAAGTTGTAGATCAAGCTATACAGGAGTCTATAGAAACACTTGTCGGATTAATGCCCTTACGCAAAGTGCATAAGTTCAATATTGTTGCTCACGCGAAAGGACTGAACAACGCGCGTATGCCGGCATTAGTTGATTTGCTCGGAATAGCAGAATCTTTCAATATCAAAGAAGATAAAAGTTCTCGGATTGCATCTATACAGCAATTTACCATGAACAATAGAACGTATGATAGTGATTCAAAGAAGAATGGAACCATTTCGAAGACTATTTATACTTGGGGATTTTTGGGTGAAAAGCCCAATGAAACCAATGTACAACGTGATTCACCAGTACAAATAGACTTCTTATTTATGTTGGTTGATGCAGAAAAAACTCTTATCCGTCAACAGGTAAACGTGACTTCCTTGGTTACCTTCCAGCCCGAAACTAATGGAGCAACCACTTTGAATCTGTATGTAGAACTACCTGATTCTTTACCTGATGTTGTTCCGGAAGGAAGCGGAAACTCGGGTTTTGAAACGGAAGTAATTGACTGGGACATTATAGAAGTCCCTCTGAATATAAAATAATTGTAATGTCTAAAATGAATTGGAGTATGTAAATAGGGAATAAAAGAAACAAGATAGCTTACCTTGAAGTAACTATCTGGAGATTCAGTTATTTGCTAAGCAAAAACTGATGTAAACAATTAGATTAATACTAAATTAAAAAAAGGGAAATGAAAAAGATTTTTACAATGGTAGCAACAGCCATAATTCTGGCCAGTTGCTCACAAGCTGAACTAGAAGAAACTTCTGTTGGACAAAAAGAAATTAAATTTTCGAATTTGAACGATAAGGTGACTCGTGCTGCAAATGATAATAATTCCAATTACAAAGTTTATGCAGTCTGGAGTGGTGCAACTAACAATAACTGGTTTATCAACGATGTGGCTAATGGCACAACTAATTTACCTCAAAGTGGTCCTTATTACTGGCCAACTACCGGGGGTACAGTAGACTTTTACTCATGGGCTCCGGCAACTGTTACAGCAACAGGTACTTACCCGACTCTTTCAATAGCGTATGCCGTTCCCAGTGATGCAGCTGAAGATTTTACTATTGCCAATCCTAAAACGGGTTTGAGTGCCGGTACCGTTGCTTTTGAATTTGCTCATAAACTGGCTAAAATCAGTGTAACAGCTTCATTGAGCCAAGATCTGTTAGATGCAGGTTATACTCTTAGTACAACTGGGCTTACTGCCAATCTGGGAGTCAAATCAACAGGAGGAACCATCGATCCTAAAACGGCCGACGCTGCGTGGACTGCCCCTAATGCAACTGCTACCTCATATACAGGAGCTGCCTCATATATGATTATGCCACAAAGTTCAATCGGTTGCACGATACAGGTAACTGGTGGAATCGAGGTCAAAGATGCTAATGACCATACAATTTATAGCGGTGATTTGTCACAATATACAATCGTGGCAGGTAATGTGCCCGCAGTAGGTACGGTACCTGCTGACATGTTCGGCATGGGTAAACACTATATGTTGAATTTAACCATTGCCGATGACTCAACAGGCGGTGGTGGAGAAGACATCTTCAACATAATCACATTCTCTGCTAATGTTGCTGACTGGGATACAGTGGGAGGTACAGACACTCCATTGCCTCAACCTTAATTTAGGGAATGCATTTACAGGCTGGAAAATATAATTTTCCAGCCCTTTATTAGATTTAAACAATGAAATTTATGGAGACTTTCAAATTGACATTAATGTGTCTGGCGGCTTCTTTCTTGACAGTCTCCTGCACAGAAACAACAGACTTAAACCATTACGATTACGAAGCCAATGGGATTCAGTTTGCAACTATATCTGATATTCCACAGTCACGCGGTTTACCTATTTCTTCTGCCAATACTATCCCGAATATGGGTGTATTTGCTTATTATACCGGTAATGGGACCGCCAATAATTGGGGTGCTAAAGGGACGACTGCTACTCCCAATTTTATGGATAATATTGAAATAACTAACACTGGAGGTGTCTGGAGTTATGACAACCCTGTATATTGGCCCCAAGCTGTCGATGCCAATGTTAGTTTCTTCGCTTATTCGCCATACGCCACTGCCGCAAATGGTATCACAATGAACGTGACTTCAGGCATCCCTTCCATTGATTATACTGTCCCTACAAATTGTTCCGATCAGCCAGACCTGATGGTTTCCGCCCTCCTGCAAGATCGGAATAAAACTAACAACGGCTCATCATCAGTCAATTTTCAGATGAGACATGCTCTCACTTGTATTGGATTTAAAGCTTCAGGCAATGGAGAGAAAATAGAAAAAATAGCAGTCAAAGGTGTTAAGAAGTCCGGTAAACTTAGCATAGCTACCGACGGAACCCCATCTTGGGATCTTTCCGGAGCTACGAACGAAAATTTTGAGGCCATAGTTGATGATGGCGTATATCTGGAATCTACAGCAGAACTTATCAATACAGGTGGAGGATATCTGATGATGGTTCCACAAACCCTGACTTCCGGAGCCACGTTAACTGTAGAACTCAATACAGGGAGAACCTTCGATTTCGATCTTGAGGGACTCACATGGGGAACCGGACAGTTTATTAATTACACTTTGTCAATCACTCCGGAAGCAGCATTGCTACTTACTCCGGAAAAAATAGTCTTACCTCCAACGGGAGGGTTTTCAGAATTCAACGTAATAGTTGCCAACGGTTCTTCTTTAGATTGGACTATCGCTATTGATAACTCTAACTTCCTTATATGTGATAATCTGACAGATATCCTTAATTGGGCCAATGGTTCATTACCTGCAGCTAATGTTCGTAATCAGGATGGCACTACCCCAGGCACCACCAATCAATTTACCGGAACAGGTACAAAAACATTATATGTATGGAAATATACGGAGAACTCCAGCACAAGTATTGAAATGGCAGGAACTATTTATAATATTATTGACGTGAGCGGCGCCTCTATAAAGGTTATCCAGTTGCCGAATTATCCGATGGCAACAGTGCGTGATAATTATATGTCAGGCGAGTATGTAGGTGCTTTTTGGAAAGCGAACCAAAAGGGAGAACGCATTATACGCATTCCGGTCGGTAATGGAACGACACGTTCGGGAAATTGGGATGCTTCAGTTTACTGGCTGGGGACGGGATGGAGAGCCGGAGACATTGTATTCAGCAACGACGTATCCGATGACACCAGAATCACCTATAATTCCACTACAGAAAATCCGGCCAGCATGCTTACCAATGATGCTACATATACAGTACCGGGCTATGTATCATCGGCATCAGGTACTGCTGTCAGCGGAGCAGGAAATTATATTTATTTTCGTATAGGACTGACTTCCACTTATACACCGACAGGGACCTATTCGGCACGTTATGCCTTGGTACTCCTTCGTTATGGAACTCCACAAAAATATCACATAATCTATATACGCCAGGGCAACGAGCCTGACTATCTGATGGATCCCACTGACAATGCACGTGGTTCTGCCGCAGTACGTGTTTGTGCGTATAATGCTACAGCCTCCGACTTGACGAATATGGACGAACTTGTAGAAATTTTAGCCGATAGATCAAACGCAGTGTTTACGGATTATCCCACTCAAGCCGGAGCCTTGTTTCAATGGTCAAAAATCCCCCCTTATGGAGCATTAGCATATAATCCGGTTACCCCCGTAACATCTACTATATGGAATAATGTACCAACTGGCGACTTTTGGAATACACTTCAAGCAACTTCCGAAGGCTGCCCCCCAGGATATCGTCGTCCCAATGATGGTTCTATCACTACCTCGACTTCGAACAGTACCTCCGCTGCCATAAGAAACTCCGAGCTTCGACAGTCTTTATATGCCACCCCTATGATAAATGATTTGGGTAATAACATAAATTTCAGATGGGGATTTTATGCAGATGGGTATTTTGACCGAAGAGACCACAACAATCCTTTTATATCAAGTACTGGATTTGGAGGTAGTGCTATAGCAAGCAATACTGCAGTTTCTTGGAACACTAAGGATGTAGCATATATTGGAAGCCTTCTTTTTAATCCTGTTGCCGGTAGTTTGCATGAAAATGCCTCTCTTTTTATTCCGGCTGCGGGAGATAGGCATTCTGAATCCGGAGCACTTATAGAAGGAGGAGAAGCTTCTCTTATTTTATCATCTTCTGCTCCGAATGGAACTGACATGTGGTATTTCGTTGGAACTCCTGCATTAGGTGCTCAGCAATTGTCTTCTACCAGAACACATGCTTTAAGCCTACGGTGTGTCCCCAATTAAGAATTGAAAAATAAAATATCCCCTTTATTCTAGCTATTTCATTAACGACATAGACTAAAATAAGGGGGAGCCTTTCTAAATTAGAATCCACCTCAATCCTTCGATGGGCTTTGAACTTCCGAACTATTTCTTATTTGTAAGGGAGTCGCATTTAAATACTTCTTGCAAAATGTATTCAGATGAGATTGATCGACAAATCCAAATTCATAAGCAATAGATTTTATAGGAACTGTTTTATCTAATAAACTGGCTTTTATTTTTGATATTTTTTGTTGCTGTATCCATTGATAAGGTGAAATACCAAAATGCCTGACAAATATCTTTTTGAATCTGGAAAGACTATAGCCACACAAGTCAGCTAATTCCTGAACAGTTTTTACTTTCTCATAATTGGTTCTCACCAAAGTATCAAAAGACAGGTCCTTATATAAAACCGGATAAAAGAAATGAGCTAACTCTTCAGAGGTATAAAAGAATCTATATACAATAAAAATCTCCACCGCTTTAGACTCTTGCAAATAATCACAGTATATTTTGTGATCCAGATAGAACATGACTGATTTGGCAAAATCTAACATAGGAGGAACCATTTCCAGAGTATTGAATCTGTACGTCAACGTCTTCATAGTACGCCAAACTCTTTCAGCATTTATATTAACACATACATGATAGTGGGTAGTGAAAGAGAGAACAAGCATTATTCCCTTTGTCAATGCCTTAATACGATATTCATGATTATATCCTAGTAATATCATTTGATTAATCCCCCGTACATAGGTATCTTTTGCATCCTCTATTTTGATTTCTCCTTCCAGAATAAAGAATATATGCCCGGCTTCAGGAGAAAATGAGATCCTTTCCCATTGTCCAAATTCACGTTTTACAAATCGACGATGTGTATCCGACCCATTTGAACTACAACACGCACAATCATCAAGACCATTTTTTATTTGCATAACCCTATTTTATTTACTAAAAAATAATTAACACACATATTCGTAAGCCATCCCTATCGGGGAGAAATACTCGCTTTATCACGGCCCCTTCATCCGTTCAAAGAAAATAGTTATCATCTAATTCCAAGTATCTATTTTTAACTATTTAGAGAAAGGAAGTTATCTTTCTAAACTGAAGACAATATGGCATAACAATCTGTAAGATAAAAAACAAAACTTGTAGATATTTTGTTTAATAAAATATCCCAATATATGGTAGTAATACCAAAAATAAGCTAACCTTTCGAAAAAACAAGAATTTATGTATCGCATAAATATCTTTGTTCTCAATATCTCACTTTCACTATCTCCTATCCAAGTATCGAATGTCAGCATAAATGTAGGTATTTGAATAGATTACGCTCATAAGAAAAATAAAGATGTGATAATTCCCAATTTAAATCGAAATATTTTTATTACATTCACAGCATGAAATGCAGAATTATACTCGAACTATTAGCAATTCTCTTTTTTACAGGATGTTACAATAGAGAACAGATTTCCCGGCTCGACGAGGCGGAAGCGCTGTTACAAAATAAGCCGGACAGCGCCTTTACAATATTACAACAGCTCAAGCCGGAAGGAAGACAGGCAGAACAGGCCAGATATGCACTACTTTATTCTGAAGCCTTAGATAAAAACCATATTAAGGTAACCAATGATTCGCTGATTCGCCAGGCCTGGAATCATTATAAACATCATCCTCAAGATCTACGTCGCCAATGTAAAACTCTCTATTATTGGGGACGAATCAAACTACGGACAGGAGACAAACCGGGAGCATTACGGCTTTTCCTGGAAATTGAAGAGAAACTAAAAGATACCAATGAGCCTTATTATACAGGGCTTTTATACAGCCAAATCGGTGAAGTATATTATGAACAAATGAATTATAACCGGGCTTATCATTATTTTCGGGAAGCTCGCAACAACTTCCGGCAATCAAATAATGTCCGGGAAGAAACAGAGGCTACTCTCGATATGGCAGCCGCTACCTTTCATTCGAAAGACATAGAAAAAGCGATGCGCCTCTATTCCGCCGCACTTGATTTAGCCGATGAATTAAAGAACGATCACTTAGCCCAAACAAGTCTCACCAATCTCGCCTCTCTCTATGTAGTGTCAGGCAAGAAACAGATTCCCCATGATCTACTGCAACGTATCGAATTTTCAGCCCGGCGAGATACACTGTACGGATATCATACACTAGTAGACGTGAATCTCATAAAAAACCGTCTAGACAGTGCACGCCACTATCTGACACTTGCAGAAGCAAATACCACCGATATTCGTGATATGGCAGAACTGCAATACACCGCATATCGGATTGAAGCACAAGCCAAGAATTTTAAGCAAGCAACCGATAATATACACCGTTACATCTACCTCACAGATTCTTTGACACGCTCAAACATGCAATTTTCCGCCGGCATGGTTGAACGTGAGTATTTCAAAGAGCAATCGGACTTTACTGAATACCGGATGAAAAACCGCATAATTTGGGAGATTGCCACAGCAGCCATCGTTTTCCTGATAATAGGAGTGGCCTACTATATCATTCGTCAACGTCTGCGCCTGCAACGTGAGCGTACCGATCACTATCTGTTACTTGCGGAAGAAGCCAACTCCGAATACAAGACCCTGATAGAACATCTGGAAGGCCAACGCAATGCAGAAAGCCATTTAAAAGGTTTAATAGCTTCACGTTTCGATATTATAGATAAACTGGGAAAAACTTACTACGAACGTGAAAATACCGCATCCCAACAGGCTGCCATGTTCCACGAAGTAAAGCAGATAATCACCAATTTTGCAGAGAATAATGAAATGCTGCAAGAACTGGAACTAATCGTGAATACCTGTCATGATAATGCTATGGAGAAACTTCGGAATGATTTTCCGACAATGAAAGAAGCTGACATCCGGTTACTTTGCTATATTTTCGTAGGTTTTTCTCCACAAGTAATCAGCCTGTTTATGAAAGACACGGTTGCCAATGTATATGCCCGTAAATCACGACTTAAATCGCGTATCAAATCGGCAGAAACGATCAATAAAGACCTGTTTTTAGCTCTTTTCGGATAGGTGTTAGACCAGTGTTAGAAATCTTAGAATACAATCCAAATAATCTACTGAATATCAATACGTTTAAAAACAAAGTGTTAGATTTACAAAATCGCATCATAACTCAAAACCGATGTAATCTTAGTACTTTTGCATTCGTAAAAATTGAAAAAAGAAAAGATTATGAGAAAGATTGTTATTCTACTAAGCGCCATGCTTTTCATGGTAGCATGCGAAAAAGGAAACGAAGAAGTAAAAGAAGCTAAGGTAGTAGTATCCGTTTATGATGAGAATGGAAAAATGATAACGGGAGTTCCCGTAAAAATGTATAATGAAAAAGATTATAAGATTTTTGAAAAAGATAATTTAACCTCGCCTACCGCAATTATTCAGACAAATAAGAGTGGCATAGCAACCTTTACCCTGCCACAAGAAGAATGGTTTGCAGCGCAATCGCAACGATTTCTGACCTTCGTGGTGCAAGAGGGAGGCGGCCCCGATAATTACCAGATATGGTCTGCCGGCAAGACTGTAGAAGCCGGAAAAGTCGTCAAAATAGAAATACGTTTAACCCAATTTCCCAACTAAACTTTTATCACATGAAACAAACCAAACTTCATAGAATGACAGCACTTTGCCTGCAAATAGTTATAGCAGTTACATTACTAAGTTGCAGCACTGAAAATGACGAATATAAGAAAGATTCACCTTTGGAGGAAAAGCCGTCTGCTCCCGCGGGAGCTTTACTTGAAAATTTCTCCATAGAACAATTACCCTCAAAGACGATTTATGCATTAGGAGAAAATATAGACTTAACCGGCCTTAACGTGACAGGTGAATACGATGACGGGAAAAAACGCCCTGTGAATGTAACCTTGGCACAGATCAGTGGTTTCTCTTCATCCACACCTGTCGACAAACAAGAAGTGACCATAACAATAGAAGGAAAGCAGAAGAGCTTCACCATTCAGGTTACACCTGTTCGTGTAGAAAATGGAGTATTGACAGAAGTCTTGAAAGGATATAATGAAATCATACTCCCCAATAGTGTGAAATCAATTCCTAAAGACGCCTTTAGGAATAGTCAAATAAATAAGGTGATACTCAATGAAGGACTAAAATCCATTGGAGATATGGCTTTCTTCAATTCAACCGTTCAGGAAATTGTGTTTCCATCAACCTTGGAGCAGTTTAAAGAAGACATCTTCTATTATTGCTACAACCTGAAAAAAGCAGATCTAAGCAAGACTAAAATCACTAAACTTCCTGCCAGTACATTTGTATATGCAGGTATTGAAGAAGTGTTGTTACCCGTGACACTAAAAGAAATCGGATCACAGGCATTCCTCAAGACCTCTCAATTGAAAACCATCGAGATTCCGGAGAATGTAAGCACCATTGGTCAGGAAGCATTCCGGGAAAGTGGTATTACGACTGTGAAGTTACCCAACGGTGTTACAAACATAGCAAGCAGGGCTTTTTACTACTGTCCGGAATTGACGGAAGTAATCACCTACGGAACAATGTCCAACGATGATCCCAATGCTATGATCCACGCCTATTGCCTAGAAGGATGCCCCAAATTGACTCGCTTCGAGATTCCACAAAGCATCCGGATATTGGGACAAGGGTTATTAGGGGGAAATCGAAAAGTCACCCAATTAACAATCCCGGCCAACGTCACACAGATTAATTTTTCAGCTTTCAATAATACAGGTATTAAGGAAGTAAAAGTAGAAGGAACAACACCTCCTCAAGTATTGGAAAGAGTATGGTACGGATTTCCGGATGATATTACCATTATTCGTGTTCCAGCCGAATCTGTAGATAAATACAAGAATGCAAACGGTTGGAAAGATTATACAAATAAAATAGCAACGTCTTAACAATTCATAGCCTTTCGGTTATAATCGAAGATTTCAATACAGATTGCACTTCTTCTGATTATAACCGATTTTTTATCAAGTTAGTATTAAATCTCTCCATTTACTCCTAATCCAAACAGGGCAAAATCGCCCAGGCAAGGATCATCCGGAAATACTTTGGCCAATGCCACCGTTATCTGACGGGCATTTTTCAAAGAAAAAGTTTCCGTATCCGTCAACTTGAAATAATGTGCTACCCGGCATACATGTGTATCTAAAGGAACAATCAAATCTCTGCGATCAAAACTTTCCCAAATCCCCAAATCGACCTCCGAATCCCGACGAATCATCCAACGCAAAAACATATTCAGTTTCTTTTGAGGACTTTTGGCAGAAACTTCAAGAAATGCACATAACTTTTCCATCGGTATTCCGGGGTATGTCTTCAAGGCTTCTTCCAGACTTTCAAACTGTGTATAAGCGATGTATAATCGCTGGAAATATCCGTAGAAATCAGCATGTGATAGCATCCGATAAAAACTACCGGTTGCCCCCGATGGGAAATCTCTCTCCCACTGACGGGACAGTACATACTGATAAGGCGAATCTCCCATTATCCCGTGCAATTCGTCCGCCTTCTTCAAGATCTGTTTGCGATTGCCAAAACTCATAATCGCCGTCAGCAAACCGCTGACTTCGATATCCTGTTTCAGCGTATAACGATGGGGAAACTGCACCGGATCGCTTTGTATAAAGTCTGCGCGATGATACATCTCCGCACACATTAAAAGTTTATTCTTTATATCTTCAGTCATTTCGAGAAAGTATCAAGTATTGAAAGCACAAAAGTACATATTCTAGTTGGATTTCCTCTTTAAGTAAATGACGGATTGTATCCCTAATAAAATAACAAACAGATATTCTGCCGTCATATACACAGTCAGAGAAGCATGAAAACATTCACTTAACAGATACAGATAAATCAAATATACAAGAATGGTGATTAACTGGAAGATAAAGGCGAGCTTCGTCTTTCCTGTACCGGTAACAGCATTGATATAAACATATCCGGGCAGTGCAAAAGCATAATTCAACAGCATAACTATAAAAGGATAGAAAGCTAGTCTCACCAGATTATCGTTATTCGTATAAAATCCGATAATCCAGTGGTTACCCCAAAGAGCCATAACTATCAATGGAAACCCCACGGCATGACCCAACCTAAGAACTTTGCGACAAACAGGAAAAAGTTCTTTCCCCGCTCCTGCTCCAATCAAATTACTGACTAACGCTCCCGTAGTGGATGCAAAAGAATTGACTATCACAAAAAAGACGGTAGAAACACTACGGATAATATTGGAGATAGCAAGCTCTGTCTTTCCCAGATGCTCAATAGCAACGAAGAACAGAAACCAGGGAGCAACGCTGATAAAAGAGTGAAGCATACTCCATACAGATAGCCTCAACAACTTTATTAACAATTTCCCATCATAAACGACCTTCAGCCCATATTTCACTTTATCTACCCTCACCCACATATATAATAGGAGTACGATAAAAGCTCCGAACTCTGCCAAAGAAGAAGCCATCGCCGCCCCGGATGTACCCAGATTCAGTTTGAATATCAGCAGATAGTTAAAAGGAATATTGATACAGATAGCCATGATAGCTGCTGCGGACAATGCTTTGGTCGTTGTTATCCCTACCAGAAAAGACCGGAAAGCTAAAAAAGGAAATGAGAACAACAAACCGAAGCTACGCCAATCCAGATAATGAATCACTGCCCGGTAAATCTCATCCGAAGTTATCAACCGGCGTAAGATAAATGGAGAAACTAACAAAATCAGCAAACAAAGAATGACTGCCATCCCCGACAGGAAATATAATCCCTGAAAAAATGTACGTCCCGTCTCTTTATAATGTTGTTCCCCATTTCTCCGGGCAATCATTACCTGCAGCCCGATGCTGAATCCGAAGCCCAGCATATAAACAGCCAAATAATAGATTCCGGCAAGCGCAGAAGCTCCCAGTTCGACTTCTCCCACATGCCCCAGGAAAATAGCGTCGGTAATATTGATTAATTGTTCCATCAGAATGCTCATCATCACAGGAAAGTTGATGAGCCATATTTGCTTATATGTATAATTCATTGCTCAACTTTAAAATAGCACGATACGGTATACCACATCATAGCAGCACACAGTTCCGTAAATTTATAAAAATGGATATAAAACTCTTTGGCAGGCGAGTAGTTGCCTGTCGGATAGCTGAATAGCCCTGTTAGAAATGATGCTATTCGTTGAGCGTAGCTATATGCAGAGTTTCATAAATAGATGAATACTGTTGGTTTATCAATCAATTACGCTACAAAGATAATAAATCTTACTTTATATCACAATGTGGTACGGTATTAGCAGATTACTTATAGTAAAGAGATGTATTAAAAACATTGATTACAACATTAACAGATTGATTTATAAAGATATACCATATTCTAAAGCTAAAGAATGATTCTTAAATATCTTTCTCTTTTGAAAAAGGGCATATCATTTTGAAAAGAGTAGTAACCAATAAATAACCAGATAACAATGAAAGTTTGTAAATTCGAGAAAATTAAAGATGAGGATGAAATGAAGCAAGTAATCAATTGTATTCAGAAAGAACATCCTTATGTAGCTGTAGTCCCTATATTGGCACAATTACAGGAGTGGTTACAGGCTATTTCCATCAGTTGGTTTCACGAAGAAGATGAAGCTTCTCATGCCACAGTCAATGCCATCGAAGCATATTGCTGTGCCCTTGCCAATCATCTCATTACAGATTCGCACCTAAATCAGGAAATTAAAAACCGGATTCTGGAGTGCATAAAGAAAATACATATACTTGTAGAAGACAAAGCAGATTTACTGATTGATAAAATGATAAAAGCGGAAGTATACGGATTATCCAGCGATTTATTCACTTATTGCTTACGTCAACAGGGTCTTCGTGCCCAAACATTAGATACCGGCAAACTTATACAGATCAACCTGGAAAGAAAGCCGGATATCCCATATATTCAGGAATCTATCCAACAATACATTGACGAGAACCGGAATGTGGATATTTTTATCGCCCCACTTTCCATTTGCAGGAATGTGTATGGTGAAATAGACTTCATGAGCGAACAACGCAATGATTACTATGCAACAGTGCTTGCCACCCTATTCAAAGCGGACGAAATACTGTTATCCACCCCTATCAATCATATCTACGCAAACCGGAATTGTCTGCGAGAACAACATTCACTAACCTACATAGAAGCCGAACAACTGATTAACAGCGGAGTACACCTGCTCTACGCAGATTGTATCACCCTTGCGGCACGCTCTAATATAGTTATCCGCCTAACCGATACACACGATCTGTCAACAGAACGACTCTATATATCTTCCCATGACACAGGCAACAGTGTCAAGGCCATCCTCTCACAGGATTCGGCTACCTTTGTACGTTTTACCTCATTAAATGTATTGCCCGGATATTTGTTTATGGGTAAAATATTGGAAGTTATCAACAAATATCAAATCAATGTCATCTCAATGGCCTCATCCAATGTATCCATCTCGATGATGCTGACAGCCAGCCGGGACACCCTGCGAATCATTCAAAGGGAACTACATAAATATGCCGAAATGGTTATGGACGAAAATATGTCTGTAATACATATCATCGGCTCCCTTCATTGGGAACGCACACAAGTAGAAAGCCATATTATGGATACTATCAAAGATATCCCCGTATCTCTCATTTCTTATGGAGGAAGCGATCATTGTTTCACACTATCTGTACATACCACAGATAAAAACAGACTGATTAGTTCGCTATCCAGACAATTTTTCGAGAGTCAGTGCGCAGCCTGACTCAAAGCCGGATAAAAAAGAGACATCTGAAAGCCAAATAAAAAAAATAAAGAGATGAAAATAGCTATTATAGGAGCCGGACACATAGGGAGTGCAATTGTCACTTGTCTGGCGCAAGGACATCTTTACAATGAAAAAGACATTATTGTCTCCAATCCAAATATCGATAAACTGGAGAGACTGCAAGAACATTTCCCGGCAATACACATAACGACCGATAACCAACAAGCCATATCGGAAGCCGAAGTAATCGTCCTCGCCATCAATCCCTGGAAAGTAGATGAAGTATTGTCTCCTCTACGTTTCTCACGTACACAAATCCTCGTATCTCTCGTGTCCGGAGTATGCATCTCCCACCTGGCTCATTTGACAGAAGCCGAGATGCCTATCTTTCGGGCAGTTCCCAATATGGCCATTACAGAACGTTCCAGCCTCACTTTGATAGCTTCCCGCGGAACCGATAAAGAATATCAGCAATTAATAAAACAGATATTTGAAGAAGGAGGAAAATGCCTGTTCCTGCAAGAAAAACAACTAGATGCCACTTCCGCATTAACCTCCAGCGGAATAGCTTTCGCCTTAAAATATATGCAAGCGGTTATGCAGGCAGGGATTGAGCTAGGAATTCCCGGCAAGGATGCCATGCAAATGGCAGCGTATAGCATGGAAGGAGCGACAGAACTGATTCTGAATCATGACACTCATCCATTGCTGGAAATAGAGAAAGTAACCACTCCGGGCGGAACCACTATAAAAGGATTGAACGAACTGGAGCACAAAGGCTTCACTTCTTCTATTATTCAAGCCATCAAAAGCAGTGCCACAACTTTGATTGACAAAGAGGAAGAAGATGCAAAAATCTTCCGATAGTCCTTATGGTATGGTTTCTCAAGTCCTTTTTGCCTATTTTGAAATACTATATATCCCAAAGCCAGCATAAAAGGACTTAAGAAAATGTATACTTAGATTTTATATTCCTCTATCTTCCGATACAGGGTGGTAAGTCCGATTTTCAACAAACGGGCAGCTTCCGTTTTATTCCCTTTCGTATATTCCAACACACGTGCAATATGTCTGCGCTCCATTGCGGCCAACTCAAAACTGCCTACACTATCATCCGAACATTCATAATGAGTGTTTTGGATTTCCAAAGGAAGATCACAAATATCCAATCGCCCCCCTTCACACACAATCAGGCTACGCTCAATCACATTTCTCAATTCACGGATGTTCCCTTTCCACGGCTGTTGTTCCAAAGCCTCCAGAAAAGCAGGAGTCATCTCATTGATGGCATACGAAAGTTTTTCGGAGAAACTCTTGGCGAAAGCAGTTGCAAGAATTCTGATATCACCGGTACGTTCACGGAGCGAAGGAAGATGCACCTGAAAAACCGAAAGACGATAAAACAAGTCTTCACGGAAATGTCCTGCTTTGATCTCCTCCTGCAGGTTGCGGTTGGTAGCAGCAATGATACGCACATTGACTCTTGTCGGCTTGGTATCACCGATCTTTATATATTCTCCCGTTTCAAGGATACGCAGTAACTTTGCCTGCAGTTCGAAAGCCATCTCTCCGATTTCATCCAGAAAGATCGTTCCGTTATTAGCTTCTTCAAAAAGTCCTTTCTTATCCTTCAGCGCACCGGTAAACGAGCCAGCCTTATGTCCGAACATCTCGCTTTCGAGCAATTCTTTGCTGAAAGACGAACAGTTGACCGCCACAAAATTCTGTTTGCTCCGTTTACTACTATAATGTATAGCTTGCGCAAAGACTTCCTTTCCTGTTCCTGTTTCCCCCGTCAGTAATACGGGAACATCTGTCACAGACACTTTCTGCGCCAGAGATACAGCCTCTTTCAACACCTTTGACTCACCTAGAATAGAATCGAACGAGTACATCTGCCCGACTTTCTTTTCCAGTTTTTCCAAACGGACATTCATCTTTGCTTTCTCCACGGCACGGCTGATTAAAGGAATAATCTTGTTATTATCATCTCCTTTCGTTATATAATCAAATGCACCGTTTTTAATAGCCTGCACCCCGTCGGGAATATTGCCGTGAGCAGTAAGAAGAATCACCTCTACATTGGGAGCTATTTTCTTGATGTTCAACACCAGATCTACTCCGTTTCCATCAGGAAGAAAAACATCGCATAAAGCTACGTCGGGCGATTGAATTTCCAGTTGTTTAATGGCAGCTTTGCAATCACCTGCCTGACACACTTCATAGCCCTCAAGTTCCAGCATACGAGCTAAAAGGCTGCGAATCTGGACTTCATCGTCAATAATAAGAATTTTATTCATACAATTTATCTACATTAAATAGAAGAATGAAAAACAGGGTGCGCAAATATAGTTTTTTTATCTGAATCCATGAACATTTCTTCGATACAGTTTGTTATTTCCGCAGGAAACTATTTACGCTATAAACAGATGAAAATAATTATTATTGGGGGAGTTGCAGGAGGAGCCACCACTGCTGCCCGAATCAGACGAGTAGATGAAACAGCTGAAATTGTCCTTTTAGAAAAAGGAAAGTACATATCATACGCCAATTGTGGCCTACCCTATTATATAGGGGGAGTGATAGAGGAACGGGATAAATTGTTCGTGCAAACGCCCGAAGCCTTTTCTACACGCTTTCGCGTAGATGTACGCACAGAAAATGAAGTGATTTTCATTGACCGGAAAAGAAAGACAGTAACTGTCCGCCAAAGCAGTGAAGATACTTATGAAGAGAGCTATGATAAGTTAGTCATATCTACCGGAGCCTCTCCGGTACGCCCCCCTCTTCCCGGAATCGACCTAAGTGGAATCTTCACACTAAGGAATGTCACCGACACAGATCGGATCAAAGAATATATCAAAAGCCATGCCCCACGAAAAGCCGTTGTCGTAGGAGCCGGATTTATCGGCCTTGAAATGGCGGAAAACTTACATGCACAGGGAGCGAAAGTATCGATTGTGGAAATGGGCAATCAAGTGATGGCCCCTATTGATTTTTCGATGGCATCACTTGTTCATCAACATCTGATGGATAAAGGAGTAAACCTCTACCTGGAACAAGCTGTCGCCTCTTTTAGCCGGGATGGAAGAGGATTGAAAGTAACTTTCAAGAATGGCCAGTCAATCTCTGCCGACATCGTTATTCTATCTATCGGCGTACGTCCGGAAACCAATCTGGCACGGGCTGCCGAACTGACTATCGGTCCTGCAGGAGGTATCGCTGTAAACGATTACCTGCAAACCTCTGACGAGTCTATTTATGCCATCGGTGACGCGATCGAATTCCGCCACCCGATCACGGGCAAACCCTGGCTCAACTATCTCGCCGGACCTGCCAACCGCCAGGGACGTATCGTTGCGGACAATGTCCTCGGAGCAAAGATTCCTTACGAAGGCTCTATTGGTACTTCAATCGCAAAGGTTTTCGACATGACCGTTGCTTCAACCGGTTTACCCGGCAAGCGTCTGCGTCAGGAAGAGATAGACTATATGTCGTCTACCATTCATCCCGCTTCCCATGCCGGTTACTATCCGGATGCCATGCCGATGAGCATTAAAATCACTTTCGATAAAAAGACAGGAAGATTGTATGGCGGACAAATCGTTGGTTACGATGGGGTGGACAAACGGATTGACGAACTCGCACTTGTCATCAAGCACGAAGGAACAATCTACGATCTGATGAAAGTTGAACAAGCGTATGCTCCTCCGTTCTCTTCGGCCAAAGATCCGGTAGCACTGGCAGGATATGTAGCTGAAGATATAATCACAGGTAGAACCAATCCTGTGTATTGGAGAGAATTGCGGGAAATTGAAATGGAAAATAAATTCCTGTTGGATGTCCGCACCCCGGATGAATTTTCATTGGGTAGCTTACCGGGTGCCGTGAATATTCCGTTGGATGAACTTCGCGACCGGTTGGCTGAATTACCGAAAGATAAAATGATTTATACATTCTGTGCAGTCGGGCTACGGGGCTACCTTGCTTACCGTATACTGACACAACACGGATTTGACAAGGTACGTAATCTCTCGGGAGGATTAAAAACTTATCGGGCCGCCACTGCTCCCATCATCATACGGGAAGAAAATGGAAACGAAATAGACCAATCACCCATACAACAGGAAACGGCTTCCCAAGCCAGTCAGCCCAACGTTTCTACGGCTCCCGCCACTGCTGCTGCTGCAGCTGATGCTTCTGCTACCCCTGCCAAAACAGTCCGGGTGGATGCCTGCGGGTTACAATGTCCCGGTCCGATTCTGAAAATGAAGAAAACAATGGATACACTGGTTTCAGGCGAACGGGTGGAAATCACCTCAACCGATCCGGGTTTTCCGCGCGACGCCGCCGCATGGTGCAGTTCGACGGGTAATCAATTGATTTCGAAAGATACCTCCGGAGGAAAATCTATCGTTGTAATAGAAAAAGGAGAACCAAAATCGTGCAATATTGTTACTTCATGTGAGGGCAAAGGAAAAACCTTCATCATGTTTAGTGATGATTTGGATAAAGCCTTGGCTACTTTTGTACTGGCAAACGGCGCAGCAGCTACGGGACAAAAAGTCACCATCTTCTTTACTTTCTGGGGACTGAACGTTATCAAGAAGTTGCACAAACCGGAAACCGAAAAGGATATTTTCGGAAAAATGTTTGGTATGATGCTGCCTTCCAGCTCCAAGAAACTGAAACTTTCTAAGATGAGCATGGGTGGAATGGGCGGAAAAATGATGCGGTATATCATGAACAAGAAAGGGATTGATTCACTGGAATCTTTGCGCCAGCAAGCTCTGGAAAACGGTGTGGAATTTATCGCTTGCCAGATGTCAATGGATGTGATGGGAGTAAAACAAGAAGAACTCTTGGACGAGGTGACCATTGGCGGTGTGGCAACGTATATGGAACGGGCGGATAACGCAAACGTTAATCTATTTATTTAAAAAATGAACTAATAAAATATTCAAATAAGGTATGAAAACAATATGTGCAATGCGTGATGTATTCAAAGCAATGGGAAATTTTGAAACAGCATTTGAAAAAATGTACCAGATAACGCTAAATGAAGCAATGATATTGTGTGCCCTCAAAGAGGCATCGGAGAAAGTGACGGCTACCAACCTGTCCAAACAAACCGAGCTAAGCCCCTCACACACATCTAAAATGCTGCGAATACTGGAGGAAAAAGGACTGATCGTCCGGTCGCTCGGAAACGAAGACCGGAGACAGATGTACTTCCACCTGACCCATACGGGCAAGCAGCGAGTAAATGAACTGGAACTTGATAAGGTAGAGATACCCGATCTACTTAAACCCCTGTTTAAATAAACGGATTTTCAAACAATTATCTGTAAATAATGAACGGTGAGCAAACTCCCTGATAATGGGGCAGAGTGCTCACCTTTTTTCTTTAAACAGGGCAAAAGATATATGTTAATTTTCCGGCAAAAGAAATTTCCATCTGAACCTTTTTCCACCTTTCTTGTTGTTTCTATCAAAAGCCCAAGGTACCTGGGCGCGATTTTTATATAACCTAAACATTATAAAAGATATGAAGAAATTAATTCCTATTTTATTGGCGGTCTTTGCACTCGCTTCATGTGAAAAAGACCCGGACATGGGTAAGCTGGATGACAATTATCTGGTATACACTAACTACGACAAGAAAGCCGATTTCAAAGTTCCTACATTCTATCTGGCACCCCAGATTCTGGTGATTAGTGACAGTAAAGAACCGGAATATCTCGAAGGTGAAGGCGCAGAACAAATTCTGGCTGCTTATACAGATAACATGAAAGCTAGAGGCTACGCAGCAGCAGAAGATCAGGAAAGTGCAGATCTTGGTATCCAAGTGAGCTACATCGCAAGTACTTATTATTTCACCAGCTACACACAACCTGAATGGTGGTGGGGTTATCCCGGATACTGGGGACCTGGCTACTGGGGTGGCAACTGGGGTGGTGGATGGTACTACCCGTATGCTGTAACTTATAGCTATAGTACCAATTCCTTCCTGACAGAAATGGTGAACTTGCAAGCTGAACAAGGAGAAAGTAAAAAACTGCCTGTTGTATGGACAAGTTATCTGACCGGATTTGAAACTGGTTCCAAAGCTATCAACCGCACTCTTGCAGTAGAAGCTGTCAACCAATCATTCACTCAGTCACCTTATCTTACTAACAAATAATCAACTACAACTGTTATGAAAACAAGAAAAAATATATACTTCAAGGTAGTAGCCTTGGCGGCTATTGCCATCGCCTTCGCTATGCCGGCTAAGGCACAGTTATCAGACAACGGATATGCGAATATAGACTGGCAGTTCAACGCTCCGCTTAGTAATCACTTTGCAGATAAAGCAAGTGGTTGGGGTATGAACTTCGAAGGTGGTTATTTCGTGACTCCTAACATTGGCTTGGGTCTTTTCCTGAACTATCACAGCAACCACGAATATGTAGGTCGTGAAACCTTCCAAATGGGTGCCGGTGAAGTTACTACTGACCAACAGCATACTATTTTCCAATTGCCTTTCGGTGCTGCAGCACGTTACCAGTGGAATCGTGGCGGATCTTTCCAACCTTATGTCAGTGCTAAATTAGGTGCTGAATATGCAAAAGTCCGCTCTAACTTCAATATGCTAGAAGCAAGAGAAAACAGCTGGGGATTCTACGCTTCTCCTGAAGTAGGTATCAATGTATTCCCATGGGTTTACGGACCGGGCTTGCACTTTGCTTTGTACTACAGCTATGGTACCAACAAGGCTGACGTACTGCATTACAGTGTAGATGGATTGAGTAACTTCGGTTTCCGCTTGGGTGTATCGTTCTAAAAAGAACTGCAACTATCAGAATATTACGTTAATAATAAAAAAGGTAAAAGGTAGCTTTTAATATAGGCACCTTTTACCTTTCTTTTTTTATTTTTTCTTCATCGCATCATAAATAGCTCCCTGTATTCGCTCACGAATGTGCAGCTGGTTCAATTTGCGGTTCGTTACGTCCGGATAAATCCGGTTGCTAAGGAATACATAAACCAGTTCATTCACCGGGTCCACCCATGCACATGTACCGGTAAATCCGGTATGGCCATACACTTCGGCAGGTGCGGCAGGAGCACAATTCCCTTTCTTCGGATCATCTGCATCGGGCTTGTCAAAACCTAAACCACGCCGGCTGATCTTCGATGTTTCAGTAGTAAACAACTGGCAGGTTTCCTTACTTAGATAACGTTGACCATCTATTTCCCCTCCATTCAGCAACATCTGATAAACGCGGGCTACATCACGGGCAGTAGAGAAAAGTCCGGCATTTCCGGCCAATCCGCCAAAGAAAGCGGAAGCTTCATCATGTACAAACCCCTGCAAAGTCTCTTTACGCAAGAAACGGTCTTTATTAGAAGGAACAATTTCCGATTTGGCAAAACGGCGTAAAGGCAAATAGCCTGTATGCTCCAACCCCATCGGCTCATAAAACTCACGTTGCAAATAGGCTTCCATAGGCATACCGGCCAATTGTTCCACCAACATTCCCAAGAGTATAAATCCGACATCACTATATACATAGCGCTTCTGCTTTAACGGAGCTTCTGCAATTTTCTCTTCTATCACCTTTCGGAAAGAACGGTTTAACCACAAACTGTCACAGATCTGAACAGTATAATCACCGGTTTTGACGGAAGAAACATATTCACTTTTGAACTTGAATTTCGGATTCGCCCATGAGGTGGTCCCCAACTGTAACGGATGGTGTGCATCTTTTCGTGCACTGAATAACCTTCCATCATAGCTATCCTTGTCAATAGCTTCCTGGTAGAAAGGAATCCAGGAGGGTAAACCGGACTGATGATACAGAATTTCCTGAATCGTTATATCTTTCTTATCAGTACGTTGCAAGAACGGCAAATGATCCGAAATCTTATCTGTCAGATTAAAACGTCCCTTATCGTAGAGTTTCATAATGGCAAGCAAGGTACCCGTCGTTTTTGAAAGGGAAGCCAGATCGTAGATATTCGTAGATTCGACACGAGAACTTCCTTTGCCCGTATAAGTACCGAAAGCCTTGTCGAACATGACATGACCGTTTTTCAGCACCACCACCTGGCAACCGGGATAGGCTCCCTGACGAATACCATCCAATGCAATGGAATCAATCCGTTTTAGATGAGCAGAGGAAAGCCCGTATTCTTCCGGAACGAAATGCAACGGTGTTTTAGGGGTAATAGTCACTCCTGCTCCCGTTGGGAACAGTTCTCCCAGACTTGCCGACAACTGTCCGTCTGCAGATGCCTTGGCAAATAACACATCTGCTACCTGGCGCTGTACATCACTGTTATAACTATGTCCCAGCACCACTGCCGAAGCATGAGCCACCGCCCGCTGAATCTGCAACATCATCTTCCCGGGAGTAAAAAACAAATAAATAGTCGGGCTTTCGGGAACAAACTTCGCAAAGAAAGGCTGAAAAGGAGCCAACCGCTGTTCGCTGACGGCTACAATGATCCGTTTATAGGTAGACAAAGAATCACGCAACCGCTGATTTTCCTCTTCCGTCTGATTGGCACGAAGGGAAAAACGAGCCAAAGACGTATAGCGGGAAAGTTGTTTCGCCAACGCATCAGTTTCTCCGGGATCTCCTACCTCGAGCAATGCAATCGTCTGCTCTTTGTCGGTATGCAAGGGGAGAATATGATTCTTGTTGTTCAGGACTGTTATTGCCGCTAAATTCAACCGGCGAACCAAATCCCGCGTTTGCGGACTGTTGATCCGTTGCTCCAGGCCGGATAATTGTACATACGACTTTTTCTTGAGTCCCAACACATATTTATAAGTCAAGACCTTACGGCATTTGCTTTCAATATCTTCGCGGGTCAACTCTCCTTTTTCAATGGCTTCCAGTACGGCCGGTATCTCTTCCTTCAAGTTTCGGGGAGACAACACCATGTCATTACCAGCTTTCAAAGCCTGCAAACTGACATTTCCATTTCCCGCCACTCCTTTCATGGCAAGCGCATCCGTAAATATGAGTCCTTTGAACGCCAACTCATCTGTCAGCAAATCGTATACGACATTGCGGGACAAGGAAGACGGAAGTCCACCAATCGGTTCTATCACCGGAACTTGCAAATGTCCTACCATCATACCGCCCAATCCGGCACGGATGGCTTCTTTAAAAGGATAAAGTTCCACACTGTCCAGACGCTCACGAGTGAAAGGAAGTACCGGAAGCGCCTTATGCGAATCGACATCAGTATCTCCATGTCCGGGAAAATGTTTGCACACAGATAAAACCCCTCCACCTTCCAAACCGGAAGCGTAAGCGATTACCTTATCAGCCACCTGTATCGGATCTTCTCCAAAAGAACGGGTATTGATTACGGGATTTTCAGGATTTATATTCACGTCCGCCACCGGAGCAAAGTTGACCTGTACTCCAATCTGTCGGCATTGACGAGCAACTTCACGCCCGTATTCATAGAGCAGCTTGTTGTCACGGATACATCCCAATACCATATTCCGTGGAAAAACAGGCATACCACGCAAACGCATGGCCAGTCCCCATTCTCCATCAAAGGTAATCATCAAAGGGACTTTAGCCTGCCGTTGCGCCCGGTTTGTCAGTTCAACCTGATTTTGCATCTTCCCACCGGAAAAGAGAAGTCCACCCACTTTATAGGTGTCGATGACTTCGCGCAACAGTTCCAGATTTCGTTTGGTATCTACCGGGGCAATGGTATAGATGAACAACTGCCCTACCTTTTCTTTAAAGGAAAGCTTATCCATAACCGAATCAACCCAGTGCCGGCAGTCCTTGTCCTGAAGGGCTTTATATACCAGCAGAGGTTCAACGGTTGTAGCATTCTGCGCCGGACTTGAAACCGTGCCGGCCGCAATAAGGAATAAAAGCGTTACTATTGAGGGGATTATCTTCATTTATGTTTCAAAGTCAAATCGAGACGGCCTACACGAACACCATTTTTTCCCGTGTGCATAACAGGCACCTCTTTTCCGTCCATATTCAAGTATGTTTTGGGGCCTTTCATAAATGTATGAGAGTGCCCGCCCAGAATCACGTCGATATTGCGTGTTCCGGCAACCAGATGTTCATCCATTTGAATGCCCAGATGAGACAGGCATACTACCAAATCACAACCTTCTTCGTCTTTCAACAAAGCAGCTATTTCGTTGGATACGCGGATAGGATCTTCATAAACGACTCCTTCGCATTTATTAGCCTGGATCATCCCTTCGGGTTGGGTTCCAAGGCCAAACACACCAATTCTCAAACCATATTTCTCAAGAACGACGTAGGGTTTAACTATATCTTTCAATACCGTAGCATCCAGATTATAGTTGGCACAAACAACCGGGAAATTAGCCATCTTGAAAATGCGTTCCATATTATCCACATCGAAATCAAACTCATGGTTACCGATAGTCATAGCATCATAACCCATTTCATTCATTAGTTTAACTTCCACTTCTCCGCGGAACATATTATAATAAGGTGTTCCCTGAGAAATATCTCCGCAGTCGAAAAGCAGCACATGCTTATGCTCCTTGCGGAATTGTTCGAGAAAAGCAGCCCGGCGAAGAAAACCGCCTTTGTTATAGTATTCGTCCCCCTTCTGATTGACAGGTTCGATACGGCTATGCACATCGCTTGTTTGTAAAATAATCACTTCTTTGGTATCCTTATCCTGCGCAAAAATTGAGAAAGTAAAGCTCAAGGCAATACATAACAGGAATAATATCTGAATTCTTTTCATATTCAATATTTTTAGATTCTCCTTTTTATTTTATGGTAATACGTCCATCCAGTTTGGAGGTAATCGCTTTGCCTTCGGCAGTCTGTTTGCGTACATAATCAAGAAATAGTCCGCGTAAGGTTGCGTCTTCGGGGCATACTCTCTTTTCTGCCTGCAGGAAAGCATCCATCCGTCCGTTTCCATCTGCCAGATAATCGATAGTGGCCACCGTGTAAAGCTGGTCATCCTTTAGTGGTTTTTCACCGACAAAGGCGTTCAGCAACTTTCCATCTTTGGTGATTTCAAGGCGGATACCGCTCACTCCTTCTCCGTGCAGAGATGCAATCGCTTCAAAAAGACGTCTCAAGTCTGTTCCTTTCATAGTCAATACGCAAAGAGAATTCTCAAAAGGAAGAATTTCAAACACATCTCCTACCGTGATATCCCCTTCGGGCAAAATATTGCGCAAGCCGCCCATGTTTACCAATCCCATATCGGCAGGTTTCCCCAACACCTGAACCGCTGCTTGCTGTAAAACACCTGCAACAAGGTCGGAAAGCAAACTTTCAGGAGCTCCTTTTTCCATTTTCATCGCACTGGTACCGATGACTTCATACATCATCGCGTCTACCTTTTCCTTATAAGGCTTTAATATTTCGGCAGCTTTCGCGTTGGGATGGGTGTCCCAAACAGAATCAATTGTTATCATGCTACCCTCTACTTTAGTTACTTCGTACTGAGCCGTAGTCTCGCGTGCGGTCCGGCAGGAAGTAAACAGGAAGCCTCCTGTCAACGCTGCCACCATCAGATACTTTGCATAAGTCTGTTTCATGTTCGCTATTTTTAGATATGCTACAAATATACAAAAACATTTGGCTATCTGGCAAATAATTCGTTACTTTGCACCGCTTTCGCGCAATCGCTGTCAAGAGAAGAGATACTTGGTATGTTGCGTTGTAACGATGAAACAATTTAATAATAACAACAATGGATTTAATTAAAATTGCAGAAGAAGCATTCGCTACCGGAAAACAGCACCCGAGCTTCAAAGCAGGAGACACTGTAACAGTAGCATATCGTATTATTGAAGGTAACAAAGAACGTGTACAGTTGTACCGTGGTGTTGTTATCAAAATCGCCGGTCACGGAGACAAAAAACGTTTTACTGTACGTAAAATGTCAGGAACTGTAGGCGTAGAAAGAATTTTCCCAATCGAATCACCGGCTATCGATAGCATCGAAGTGAACAAGGTAGGTAAAGTTCGTCGCGCTAAATTGTACTACCTGCGTGCTCTTACTGGTAAGAAAGCTAGAATCAAAGAAAAAAGAGCTAACTAATAAGCCGAACTTTTCGATTCGAAATAAAAAAGGGAACTTCATTATGAGGTTCCCTTTTTTATTGTGCATTTTCTCACATATTCTCATGCCCATGAGAAAAAATTCTCACTGCAATGAGAATAATTTCTCATAGGTATGAGAATATTTTCTCACTTCGGTGAGAATAACCCTTTGTCCGAATAAGCCGTACACGTCAGAAAGGACTAAATAAAACAAAGCCCCGAAAGTCATAAACTCCCGAGGCTTCATTACCTTTATTATAATAATGAAATGTTATTCTTTCAAATCTTTCAGTTCCCAAGCCAATGCACTGGCACCCAGTACAGCAGCATCAGAATCCTTCAATTCGGAAACAAGCAATTTAGTCTTACCTTTATAGATATTCAGGATATTATCATCAATTGCCTTTTGAATCGGCTTCATGATGTAATCGCCGGACTTAGCCAAACCACCGAACAATACAATTGCTTCAGGACTGGAGAATGCAATAGCATCTGCCAAAGCTTCACCCAGAATGTTACCTGTAAATTCGAAGATTTCCTGTGCCAGTTTATCACCTTGTACAGCTGCATCATACACATCTTTTGAGGTGATGTTTTCTGCAGGAATGTTACGAAGCAAGCTAGCATCCGTACGGGCAGCAAGGAATTCGCGGGCTGTACGAGCTACACCGGTAGCCGAGCAGTAAGTTTCCAGACATCCCTTACGGCCACAACCGCAAAGACGACCATCGCGACGGGCGATAACGTGTCCCAACTCACCTGCAAAACCGTCATGACCATACACCATCTGACCGTTGATAACGATACCGCTACCCACACCAGTACCCAGTGTAATCATGATAAAGTCTTTCATACCACGGGCAGCACCGTAAGTCATTTCACCGATAGCAGCAGCGTTTGCGTCGTTTGTCAAAGCAGTGGGGATGCCCAGTCTTTCTTCAAACATGGCAGCCAACGGAAGAATCCCCTTCCAAGGCAGGTTCGGAGCAAATTCAATCGTTCCCGTGTAGTAGTTGCCATTCGGAGCGCCGATACCAATACCTCTGATTTTATCAACACCACCATTAGCAATAATCAATGGAAGCAGACTTTTACACACTTCATCAGCGTATTCTTCTACTGTAGGGTAACCAGATGTTTTGATTGAACTGCTGGCAATAATAGTTCCGCGTGCGTCTACAATTCCAAAGACGGTATTCGTTCCGCCAATGTCAATACCTACTACGTAGGGTTTTTCCATGTTTGAATTCATGATACTTTTATTTAAAAGGGTTAGTTAATCATTAAGTTTACTGCACACAAATTACGTAAAGAAGATTGAGTCTACAAAATGTTTTTTGAAAAAAGTTCAACCTGTTTGCAACTTTTCGTATCTTTCGCACGTCTAATAGTAGAAAATTATCAGAAAACAGAAACTAAATAAAGAAAATTGTGATACAACTAACGAATATCAACAAGACCTACAACAACGGAGCGCCTCTCCATGTACTTAAAGGTATCAATCTCAATATCGAACAGGGAGAATTTGTTTCTATCATGGGAGCATCCGGGTCTGGGAAATCAACTTTACTCAACATATTGGGAATCCTCGACAACTACGATACTGGAGATTATTACCTGAACAACGTACTTATCAAGAACTTGAGCGAAACCAAAGCTGCCGAATACCGGAACCGTATGATCGGATTTATCTTCCAGTCATTCAATCTGATTTCCTTTAAAGATGCCGTAGAGAATGTAGCACTTCCTTTATTTTACCAGGGGATAAGTCGCAAAAAACGAAATGCGCTTGCCTTGGAATATCTCGACCGCCTGGGTTTAAAAGACTGGGCACACCACATGCCGAACGAAATGAGTGGCGGTCAGAAACAACGTGTAGCCATTGCACGAGCTTTAATCACTCAACCACAAATCATTCTGGCAGATGAGCCAACAGGGGCTTTGGACAGTAAAACTTCTGTGGAAGTAATGCAGATTCTGAAAGATCTTCATAAACTGGGAATGACGATTGTCGTTGTCACCCACGAAAGTGGAGTCGCCAACCAGACAGACAAGATTATACATATCAAAGATGGAATCATCGAACGTATTGAAGATAATATCGACCATGACGCTTCTCCTTTCGGAAAAGACGGGATTATGAAATAAGTATTAATTCCATGCGGCCACAGCGCAGCCTAATACTTAATACTTAATACTCATTACTTAATACTTAAAAAAATGATTGATATCTGGCAAGAAATATATAGTACCATCAAACGTAACAAGCTAAGGACTTTTCTCACAGGATTTGCCGTGGCATGGGGAATCTTTATGCTTATCGTCCTACTAGGTGCAGGTAACGGACTGATCCACGCATTCGAGCAATCAGCTTCCGAACGTGCCATGAACTCCATCAAGATTTTTCCGGGATGGACCAGTAAATCATACGACGGACTGAAAGAAGGAAGACGGGTGCAACTGGACAATAAAGACATGGATGCTACCAGTCATTATTTCCCGAATCATGTCATCAAGGCCGGAGCAACCGTGTGGCAGGGAGGCGTAAATCTTAGTTTCGGGCAAGAATACGTCAGCCTGAACCTTTCCGGCGTATATCCCAATCATACCGAGGTAGAAGTCGTGAAACTTTTCGAAGGACGTTTTATCAATGAAATCGATATCAAGGAACGCCGGAAAGTAATTGTACTCCATAAGAAAACAGCAGAAATCCTTTTTAACAAGACTCATACCGAGCCAATCGGACAGTTTGTCAATGCCGGAAATGTGGTTTATCAGGTAGTAGGTCTCTACAATGATAAAGGAGATAGCGGAGACAGTGATGCCTACATTCCTTTTACCACTCTGCAAACGATTTATAATAAAGGAGACAAGCTGAATAACCTGGTCATGACTACCAAAAATCTGGAAACAGTAGAGGCCAATGAGGCTTTTGAAGCCCATTACCGCAAAGTATTGGGAGCCAATCACCGGTTTGACCCTACGGACCACAGTGCCATCTGGATATGGAACCGGTTTACCAACTATCTGCAACAGCAGAAAGGTTCGGGCATGTTGCGTATCGCCATCTGGGTAATCGGTATCTTTACGTTGCTTAGCGGAATCGTTGGAGTTTCCAACATCATGCTGATTACCGTCAAAGAACGTACCCGCGAGTTTGGTATTCGTAAGGCTTTGGGAGCCAAACCACTTTCCATTCTTTGGTTGATTATCGTAGAGAGTGTCACCATCACCACCATATTCGGATATATCGGCATGGTAGCCGGTATCGGAGTGACCGAATGGATGAACAGCACTTTCGGTAATCAGACTATGGACACCGGAATGTGGACGGAAACCGTTTTCCTGAATCCGACAGTAGATATAAGAATCGCCATACAGGCTACACTCACATTAATAATAGCTGGTACGTTAGCCGGATTATTCCCTGCCCGAAAAGCAGTCAGCATCCGACCGATCGAAGCACTTAGAGCAGATTAAGACTATGAGAATAGACATGGATACCTGTGAGGAAATCCTCATTACCATTACAAGAAATAAAACGAGAAGCCTGCTGACTGCATTCGGTGTTTTCTGGGGAATCTTTATGCTCGTTGCCCTTATCGGCGGCGGGCAAGGATTGGAGGACATGATGAAAAAGAACTTTGAAGGATTTGCCACCAATTCCGGTTTCCTTGTCTCGCAAAGAACGGGCGAAGCTTACAAAGGCTTCCGCAAAGGAAGATGGTGGAATCTGGAATCTACCGATATCGACCGTCTTCGCTCCCAAGTAAAAGAGGTGGAAATCATTACTCCGTCCGTAGCCCGTTGGGGTTCCAAAGCCGTATACGAAGATAAGAAATATGATTGTAGCGTGAAAGGATTGTATCCGGATTATCTCCACATTGAATCGCAGGAAATGGCATACGGCAGGTTCATCAATGAGGTGGATATAAAGGAAGCACGCAAAGTATGTGTCATCGGAAAACGAATTTATGAAAGTCTTTTCAAACCGGGAGAAGATCCGTGTGGCAAATATGTAAGAGTAGATGGCATTTATTATCAAGTGATTGGCATGTCTTCTTCCGAAGGGGATATGAATATACAGGGACGGGCTTCGGAAGCTGTCACTCTTCCTTTCACTACGATGCAGCAAACATATAATCTGGGAGGACGAATTGATGTGATCTGTTTCACTGCGAAGCATGGAGTCAAAGTATCTGAAGTACAACCCAAAATGGAACAGGTCATCAAAGCCGCACATTATATCTCTCCGGATGACAAACAGGCTGTTATGTGCCTGAATGCCGAAGCCATGTTCTCCATGGTCGATAACTTGTTTACCGGTATCAACATACTAGTTTGGATGGTAGGATTGGGAACTTTGCTGGCAGGTGCCATCGGCGTATCCAATATTATGATGGTGACCGTCAAAGAACGTACCACTGAAATTGGTATCCGCCGGGCAATCGGTGCACGACCGAAAGATATTCTGCAACAAATTCTATCGGAAAGTATGGTACTTACCACCATTGCAGGAATGTGTGGAATATCCTTTGCCGTCATGGTGTTGCAACTTGTAGAGATGGGAGCCAACGCTGACGGAGGGGACGTCCGTTTTCAAGTCACTTTCGGACTGGCAATCGGCACTTGTGCCCTTCTAATTGCACTGGGAATGTTGGCAGGTCTGGCACCTGCTTACCGGGCCATGGCTATCAAACCGATTGAAGCGATTCGGGATGAATAAGGAAGTGGAACAGTTATCTGGATATGTGAGGAGTTTAGTTTCAATCATCAATCGTAAATAATAAAATTATAAATAAAATCATGAAAAAGTATCTGAAAATCACATTATTGGTAGTCGTTGCTATCATTCTTGTCGGAACATTCGTATTCCTTTATCAGAAATCCAAGCCTAAGGTAATCACTTACGAAACAGTTAGACCGGAAATGACTGACCTCCAAAAAACTACAGTAGCTACCGGAAAGGTGGAACCGAGAGACGAAATTTTAATCAAACCGCAAATTTCGGGTATTATCGACGAAGTATATAAAGAAGCCGGACAAGCCGTAAGAAAAGGGGAAGTTATTGCCAAAGTAAAAGTAATCCCTGAACTCGGACAACTGAATTCTGCAGAAAGTCGTGTGCGCCTGGCAGAAATTAATGCAACCCAGGCAGAAACGGATTTCGCCCGTGTGAAGAAGTTGTATGACGGTCAGTTAATTAGCCGGGAGGAATACGAGAAAAGTGAAGTGGCTTTGAAGCAGGCTCGCGAAGAGAGACAGACGGCTAAAGACAATCTGGAAATCGTAAAAGAAGGAATTACCAAAAACAGTGCCTCTTTCAGTAGCACGATGATTCGCTCTACCATTGACGGGTTAATTCTGGACGTGCCTGTAAAAGCTGGTAATTCGGTGATTATGAGTAACACGTTCAATGATGGAACCACGATTGCTACGGTAGCCAACATGAACGACATGATTTTCCGTGGTAATATTGATGAAACAGAAGTGGGACGTATCCACGAACAAATGCCAATCAAACTGACCATCGGAGCTTTACAGAATCTGACTTTCAACGCTATTCTGGAATATATATCTCCCAAAGGGGTGGAAACCAATGGAGCCAACCAGTTTGAAATCAAAGCTGCGATTACCATTCCGGATTCTGTTCAGATTCGTTCCGGATATTCGGCTAATGCGGAAATCGTGTTACAAAGAGCCAATCAGGTATTGGCAGTGCCCGAAAGCACTGTTGAATTTAGTGGTGACTCTACATTTGTGTATATCATGACAGATTCAGTGCCCGAACAAAAGTTCCAGCGTACACAGGTGACTGCCGGTATGAGTGATGGAATCAAGATAGAAATCAAGAAAGGGGTAACCGTTCAGGACAAAATACGTGGTGCAGAGAAAAAAGATAAATAATTGAATCCGATGAAAATAATTCGTAAAACCATATCAGCCCTTCTGCTTGCCGGAGTCGGAATCACCTCCATCCAGGCACAGAACAACTCTTCGCAAGCATGGACGCTGCGGCAATGTATCGACTATGCCATTGAGCATAATATAGAAATCCGTCAATCGGCCAATAATGTCGAAGCAGGCAAAGTGAGTGTAAACACCACTAAATGGGCACGCCTTCCGAATTTGAGCGGTAGTGCCAGCCAAAACTGGAGTTGGGGCCGTACTGCTTCTCCGATAGACAACTCGTATAGTGACATTAACAGCGCCAATACCAGTTTCAGCTTGGGAACAAACGTACCTATATTTACCGGTTTGCAATTGTCCAACCAATATTCACTTGCCAAACTGGATTTAAAAGCTGCCATAGAAGATTTGAATAAAGCCAGAGAAGATATTGCAATCAATGTCACTTCTGCTTATTTACAGGTTTTATTCAATCAAGAATTAAGTAAGATTGCTCATAATCAGGTCGATTTAAGCAAAGACCAGTTAAAACGTATTCAAGGTCTTCAGGGAGTGGGTAAGGCATCCTCTTCTGAAGTGGCCGAAGCACAAGCCCGTGTCGCACAGGATGAAATGACTGCTGTACAATCAGACAATACGTACAAACTATCCTTACTGGATCTCACCCAACTTTTGGAATTACCCACGCCTGAAGGATTTGTACTCGAAAGCCCTAAGGAAGAATTAGAGTTCGAATCTCTCACTCCGCCGGATGACATATATACACAGGCACTTACTTACAAACCAAGCATTAAGGCTGCAGAATATCGTTTGCAAGGAAGTCTTAATAGTATTCGTATTGCCCAAAGTGCATTTTATCCACAACTCTCTTTCAGTGCCGGTCTGGGAAGTAATTATTATACGGTTAGCGGAAGATCAGAGAGCAGCTTCGGCAGTCAGATGAAAAACAATCTGAATAAATATATAGGATTTAATTTGAGCGTGCCAATCTTCAACCGTTTTGCCACAAGAAACCGGGTACGCACGGCTCGTTTGCAACAAATAGATTTATCCTTGAAGTTGGATAACAGTAAAAAAGTTCTCTATAAAGAAATTCAGCAAGCCTGGTACAATGCTCTGGCAGCAGAGAGTAAATACAACTCCAGTGAAGTGGCAGTAAAAGCCAACGAAGAATCTTTCCGCCTGATGAGTGAGAAGTTCAATAACGGCAAAGCTACCTTTGTGGAATACAATGAAGCCAAACTTAATCTGACGAAAGCTCTTTCGGATAAGTTGCAGGCAAAATATGACTACCTGTTTCGGACTAAAATTCTGGATTTCTACAAAGGACAGGTCATTGAATAAAAAAGAAATAAAGTTGAGTTTAGTATAGTAGTTCCTTAAAACATATCCGTTGGTTCATTCGTTATTATAGAAAGAACTAACGGATATGAAGTATTTTATCGCTATAGTAATTGTAATGATTAGTAATACATTTTTAGGAGTTGCTAAACCAATGAAGAATCAAGCAGAAATCTATTTTGCGGGAGGATGTTTCTGGGGAACAGAACATTTCCTGAAACAAATTCGAGGAGTAGAAAGTACTCAGGTAGGATATGCCAACAGTAATGTTGCCAATCCGAGTTATGAACAGGTCTGTTCAGGAAAAACCAATGCTGCCGAAACAGTAAAGGTGGTTTATGATCCGAAAACGGTAGATTTGAATTTACTGCTCGATCTATATTTCAAGACAATCGATCCTACCAGCCTCAACCGGCAAGGTAATGACCGGGGAACGCAGTATAGAACCGGAATTTATTATGTAGATAAAGAAGATCTCCCTGTCATCAAGCAGGCAATTCAATTATTATCCGCACAATATAAAACTCCTATCGTCCTAGAAGTAAAGCCATTGACAAATTTCTATCCGGCAGAGACTTACCACCAGGACTATCTGGATAAAAATCCGGGTGGATACTGCCATATCAATCCCGCTTTATTCGAAATGGCACGCAAAGCGAATGCGCCGAAAGCTAAAGCGTATCAAAAAGCGGATGATGCAACCCTTCGTAAGGAATTGTCGGCGGAACAATATGCCGTAACCCAAAAGAATGCCACTGAACCAGCTTTCCACAATGAATACTGGAATGAGCATCGTCCCGGCATTTATGTGGATATTACTACCGGAGAACCTCTGTTTGTCTCTACCGACAAGTTTGATTCAGGTTGCGGGTGGCCAAGCTTTTCCCAACCGATTCAAAAAGATCTGATCGCAGAAAAGAAAGATACTTCGCATGGCATGATACGTACGGAAGTACGCAGTAAAACCGGAGATGCTCATTTGGGACACGTATTCACAGATGGGCCGAAAGAGAAAGGCGGATTACGCTATTGCATCAATAGCGCTTCACTTCGTTTTATCCCGAAAGATAAAATGAAAGAGGAAGGTTATGGAGAATATCTGCCACTCGTTAAATAGATATTGAAGAGTTACAAAAGCTAATCGTAACTGTTCATTAGAAAAACAGAACGGTGGATTATCCCATAAGGAAATCCACCGTTTTTAATGTAGTTAAATTAAAAGAGAGAGAAGGAGTTTCACAACTCCGATTTATTTTTATCTGCTGGCAGTCAGCAGAGTTGCTTCATTAGTTGCCGGAGTAGATACATTCATAGCCCAGCTAGAAGCGGATTCTTCAATCCATTTATCATTCCACTTATAGTTCATATAAGCAACCGGCATATTAGCGTCGTTCAGTTCATAAACGCTCTTTTCAACAGATGCGTCGTAAGCTCTGTGAGAGTCATTCCAGCGTGCATATACCAAAGTGATTTCATTAGATGAATAAGTATAATCAATTTTGAAGTACGGTATCCATTTTTCAGTAGAAGCATCCCATTTGAAAGCTTCTTTGGAAGACATTCTCTTCTGATCGTCATAGGTAAAATCATATTTCATGTGGCGATAGAGAGAACCATCGAGTCTGTAAATCACTTTCGATACTACAAGATCATCTACTCTTTCCTCATTAGTAATAAAGTTATTACCCTGTGCCTTCACTGTTGTATTAGCGATTCCTGCAAATACCATAGCAACTAAAACGATCATTCTGAATAATACTGTAGTCTTCATAATTGTATATTTTTTATTTGTTCAACATTCTGTTTTTGTTCTTCTGTTTATTAGACGGATCAAGCGTCTCAAACGGTTGCAACCTTCTGAAGTTTTTTTCATTTTTCTTCGTTGCCCGCTTGCGACTATAGAGATGCAACGAGCGTGCCAAAACGATAACTAGCTAATAATCAAGGAAATCATAAAACAGAACGGTGTACGAAAACGAACAGTTGTACGCTCAAAAGCGAACAACCCATTAAGAAACGAACAAATAAGGAAATAATTTACTGACTAATAATGCTATTAAAAGAATGCTCAAAAGGTTCGTCATACAGTGATTTATATTCCCTGCAGAAATGTTCATAAGTAGTCTTAGCCATATATTGCTTACGCATAGATACATAAGTGGCACATTTGAGTCTAAGAGCCGCTTCATTCACGGAATCGAACCGGAAGATAATATCGGATATTAATAATTTGGTATCATAAGCTTCATGCTCATCTAATAAAGTGGCATACTTTAATAAAGATTCAATCAGGCTGTCTGCTATCCGGCTTTTAAAAGTATCGAGCCACAGATAGTCACACTCATTCAGCAAGCCGCCTTTAGCTGTTAGTGCTGCTATGATTTTAATTCGTTCGGTTGTCAGGCTATCGGGACGAATCCGTTCCGGAAGACATTCATAGTAATCCACAAAAGCTGTTTTATCAAATTGCACCCGCCAGTTACCCGAAATCTTGGAGATAGTGCAACCACCAACAGATTCTACCAACACACGCAACTTGGAAAGATTTACTGCCCGGTTATTTTTGGCACTTACATCATCTTTATCAAACCACAACATGGTCGTGAGTTCTTCCGACGATATTCCATTCTCCGCCGACCGCAAAATCAACAAAATAAACAGCTCACGCAGAAGTGGAGAAAAGCGTTGCGAGACTTCCTCACCATTACGGTCAAAAACCTGCAATCCGCCAAACAGGTAAACGGCATTATACCGGGGTAACTTAACCCTTTCTCCTTCATCGCCAAATGAGGTGAGTATCTCAATCCGGTTACTTGCCTTCAATCTCTTCTGACGCCTACGCCGCCAATGCATTCCCAGGAACACAATCATATCCACCACAATAATCAATAAAATCCAGTACCAGGCGGACAGATGTTGCTCCTCCTTTCCAATCGACAACAATTCAGCATGCCCCTCCACCAACTTCAAATGGGAACGTTTATCACTCAGAATATGAAATCGATACCCCCGGTCCGAGCGAATGCCATGCGACGAAAATGCATAAGAATGTTCATTTGCGGATATATAAACCGAATCTGCCGGGAAACGAACCGAAAAGCCTACTGACATGGTATCAGTCCGGATTGAATCTTTTGGAGAGCCTATCCGCACTTTCTCAACCTCTGAATTACACACCCACAGAAGTTCAGTACCTGCCTGCGGAGAACGGGAAAGAATCAGATTATATAATTCTTTATCTGTACTTTCAATGCGCATCAGCGATTCAAACACCACTTTATCCTGCTCGGGAAGCACAATCTGCAATGTGATAATGCTCCCTTTATCCAGATAATTAAACTGTTTGGTATCAAGTATCTGATCTGCCTTCACTCTCTTAATCTCTTCTGCGGGAGGTACAGCACGTACGGATACAGTAAAAGAGAGGCAGAATATCAATAGCATAATCTTTTGCCCTAAAGAATACAATCCTTGTATGTACGATGCCGATAGAAACATTTTAAATACCTGTCTGATAAATAGGTCAACAAAAATAAGCTATTTAACCGATGGCTCAAAATTTTAGTCTTACTTAATAGAGTATTTTTGCTCCGGCTGCCGCCATCTTGGCATAATCATGTGCAACACCTGCCACCTCATACTTGTCCCAGTTCAATGAACAACCGTCTTTGGTACTGATACGCTTCGCCTCTGAAAAATAATACTTACCACGCTGATACCTGTTTGCCCCTTGTGCTTCGGCACCTGCTGAAGTGTTCAATCCGTTACGATCCGTATCTGCCGTGCCCAAATGAACAATCAATTTACGGGCAAACAACGATGCCACCCGGGAAGTAGTTGCGACATCCGTATTTTTCAAGCCATAAGGATAAGCAACATCCACATCGGGCAATGTATACCAACCCGCATTGGCACTTACCGCCCTATCAACACGGGTATCAGGCATAAACGTCACATACCGGTGCACGAACTGCGCTCCGGCAGAATGTCCCCACACATCATATTTATTCCGCGAAGAACCGGTATCTTTCCGGACAGTATCAAAAACGGACTCAATAAGTGAGAATGTCCATTCTGAACGATCAAGCAACGTATTTCCCTGAAACATACCTCCTTCGATATACTGTGCAGTAGAGTAAGTCTCCGTAGGAAACTCAAACACAAAGACCATCACCTCCCTATTGGATGCTTCTGCACGCCATGCATTCAAATAATCATCGGCATTTCTTTCTAATCCGGGAAATACAAACAACACCGGCATTTTTTTCATATCCCCGTTGACAGGGATATGAAAATGTATGCGGACAGGCCGGTCGGCTAAAGGCGCATATCCGGAATATGTCACGATACCGTCTCCCGGAAGAAACCCGGAGGTTTCTCCCAAAGATTCCGATTCGTCGTCTTTAAAACAACTCGTCATCAATACGGCAATGATTAAAATCAATAAGTTTGCTACACGCATCATTATCAAAAGAGAATATGAAGATTCAACTTAACCTGAAATTCCTTAGATCCTGCCCCCACTAACTGATTGTATGAGGTATATGAACCTGCCAGCTGTAGCTTGAACGTATTATTATTGAAATATTTCGATGCTCCGAAAGTGATGTTATCCGCCTCGCGCAAAACACTCTGTTCAGTCTCCTTCCACTCGGGTTTCACTTTACTGTAAGCAACATCAAGTGCCCATAATTTACGGAAAAGATACCCAGCCTGCACATTGAATCCATTTCCCAAAGCCAGATAATTAGCTATCTGATGCGGTTTCAATTTTGCACCCTCATCCTTTTCTACATAAAGCCCGTTCAAACCGTTCGCTGTTGCATTGACATACTCTGCCAACAAGGAGAAACCATTCCACTTGAAGAGTAAATCGGCAGACAACTTACGATAGTCGGGATAATCCGCAGCACCTTCTTTATCATACATCTGAAAATCATTATGTCCCTCACCTACCATATTACTGGCACCGACATTATAACTATAGGCCGCACCGATAGCCAATTTGGGAGATTTCTCACGAATAAAATCATTAAAGACCATTTCATTACCGCTCGTAAAGAAGCCCAACGGATAAACAGTGACACGTCCGCCATATTTCAACCCACCCAAATCAGGGTCAGTGCTTGATGAACCAAATGAATTGCGTCCGTCACCGGAAGTAACAGCAGCGCCCAAATCGAATCCGAGTTTGCCAAGTGACAAGCGGCTTTCAACAAATAATCCCAACTCACGGCCTGTACGGGAGAAAGTACGATCCATCAATGAATGTTCACCAAAAGCAAGTCCCTGATCGAGCATCATCATCTGCCGGGTATTGGTAAAAGTCTGTTTCTGTCCGGCACTGATTTTCAACTGTTTCCAGGGAGCATACGAAACCCATGCATCCAACAAAGGGTAGGAATCTGCAAAATCTGCCTGTAAAAAGAATCCCAGTTTCTCATTCAGGAACGAACCTTCCAGACTTAAATAAGCATGTTCAATATCAAATCCATATTCCGACTCTGCATTCTTTATGTCCGTATAATAACCTGATCCCTGGAGATAACCGCCAAAACGCAGTTTCTGACCGGGTGTCCTCAAGTTCAAGTCAAGCAAACCATCTTTCAGTTGCGGAAATGCCTCGTTTCCAATTGTCTGAGCATACATACCTGTAGCCAAAATCAAGGAGAAAACTCCTATTATTATCTTTTTCATATCTTGTATTCTATTTATCGTCATTAATTAATCTATTTCATTTTACGATAGACGCCCAGCGTATTGTTTACTGCAGCATCAATCACGCGGTAGTTGACGAAACCATTGGCTGATTCCGGTTCCAGCAATACTGTCACAAGGGTGGCCAAAGGTTGGGACATGGGAATACGATAGCTACCGGCCGAAAGAGTAATCGTACGGTTACTGGTATTTGTTACCACATTCAACGGTAAAATACCGGCTACCAAATCATGACTTTCTACTGCTTTTGTAACAGTGTAACACTCCAGTTCAACCGTTTCAGGAGATTCCAGCCGTTCCAGTTCAACCCCATAATGCTGCAATATTTCCACTGCACGATTTTGGTTGGCGTCCAGATAATAGGCAACAGGGCGTTCGCGGGTCAGTACAACTTCCGATTCGGGAGCGATACGGGCCTCAACAGGTACGGTTATCTCTTTACAGGCAAGCATATTGATAAAATTCAACGGATAGTCGGAAGCGGGTTTCGAACGGAAAGTCACGGCAATATCACCATTATAATGAGCAGATTCATCTACGGCTTTTCGTATTTGATCTTCATGCTCAAAAGTAGTACGGGCAAATGACTCTGCCAATTTATAAACAGTATATACCCTACGTTTATAAGAAGTGCGTCCCAAGCCGACACCACGTACTTCCATCAACATTGAAATAGCTCCACGCAATGCCATGATATTAGTGGAAGAACGGGGAGAGGAACCGCCGATATTGAATATAATTTCTCCACGATTACTTTTAGTAGTAAAATAGGTATGATGTGTCAGTCCTTCCGCATCAGCCATACGACTAGCTTCAGGCACATAAAAATCGTCTACAACAGTACGTAATGCGGGAGATACATTCGGGTTGCTACTCCACAAAAACATAAAGTCGTTAGGATTGGTAACCAGAAGCCCGTCGGTCACTTCTTCGTAAGAGGCACGAAGCGGTTTGTATTCATGGAAATCGATAAACAAATGAGGTTTGACTGTCAGAGCAACCCGTTGTAAAGTGCGTGCTTCCGGGGTTGACAAAAGAGTCTGGTCACGGTTCAGGTCTATACCATTGGCAGTGAGCCGTTCTCCCTGTTCGCTTCCGTCAATATTTACCGAAGGCAGGATATAGAAATCCATCTTATCAAGCAGGGCAGACAATTGAGGATCACGGGTCAGTTGCTTCATAAAATATAGAAGTCCTTCCGTACCAGCCGGTTCATTTCCATGTACACATCCTGTATAGAGGACACGTAACTTATCACTTCCTCCTTTACTCACCTTTATCATAGGAATTTCACGTCCACGCTGGGTACGACCTACAATTTGAAGTTTCACCCATTCCGGATGAGCGGTAGCCAAATCATGCAAGAACGTCATCAACTCACGATAAGTGGTGAAACCATGCTTCTTGGCAAATGCCGGTGTATCCATGTCGACCTGTGGGTCGGGGAAGAACTTCGCCGTCACCTTTCCGGTCTGTTGAGCATAGAATGGAAGACCGGATAATAAAAGACAGAGTATTAATAATATTCGTTTCATAGCTTCATCAGAATTTAAATTGGAACAATAGGTTTCCTATCCACTCATTACCATTATAGGTGTATGTACTGTCGGGAGTACGGTTTTCACCATTGCTACGGGCCAGTCCGACAGTTAATTGTATTTTGGCAGCATAATTACGTGTCAGATATTTGGAGACACTAAAATCATAAAAGTTATGTCTGTTGAAATACAGATTATTATTCATATATGAATATTCGTCCGGCTTAAGGTATGTATAACGCAAGTCAAAACTCCAAAGACTGCGAAGCATATATCCTGCCTGAATATTAAACCCTTGCCCCAACATCATTCTATTTTTGATATAAGCTTCTACATTCTGCTCTCCGTTCACGTCAAAGGTAGTAGCGGTGGTACCATCGTTTCTTACCCGTTTCGTAATAGAAGAAGGAACATATCCCCAGGTCTTCGCATATTCGCCCAACATGGAAAATCCGCGATACTTAAAGGCAAAGTCTGCCACCAATTTAGCATAATCGGGAAGATCTATTTCATCACGGTCATTCATATAAAGAATATCCCCGTTACTACGGCCGCCACGACGGTCGGATGTGCCGTCCGCATAGCTATAAGCAACACCCACACTTAACTTCGGAGTCAGTTCGTAAGCCATATCCCCTTCTCTGCTGCCTCCCATCGAACGGAAAGCTCCAAAAGGAAGATAATTCAGTCGGCCGCCATACTTTAATCCACCATAACGTTTTCCTTCCGAAATCGGACCGGAACCGTCAGTGATGGCAATAGCAGGACGTAGAAGACCTTTGCTGCCTACCCGGAAAGAACTTTCGGCAAAGACTCCCAGTTCACGAATCGTGCTAAATGCAGAAGTGATCTTACTACGTTCGCCAAACTGTAAAGTGTGGGAACTCATCTGTAATTCGTAGTTATCCGTAGGAGTGGAACGCTGCCCAAACGAGACGACCAGTTTAGAACCCCAAGGGCGATAGGCTGCATAAGCATCCATCAATAAGGAGCCGGAATCGTCGTCCGTCTCGCTACCTTTCACCAAGTCGAGTCCCAAGCGGAAACGCAATTTATCATGATAGACACTTCCATCAAAACGCACACGGGCACGTCGCACACGGAAGCGGTTGTACATCTGATCCACATCTTCAAAGCGACGGCTTTCTACCGAGGTTTGTACCATTCCGCTAATAACCAGCTTATTGCCGCCCTGTGTTGTGAGTCTTAAGCCATCCCCCATTTTATAGCGATGGAGAACTACCTTGTTGTTGATATCTGATAAACTTTCATCGCTGGCTTCCACTATTTCGGCGTCATCACTGCCTTCGTCTGTCTGCGCCATTACCGGAAGGAACAAGAATAGCCCTATCAGGAATAATAGATATTTTTTCATATCCATGTTGTTTTAGTATTACATTTCAAAATTTCCCTTACGTATCACGATGCCTTCATGCATCATTTCCGCACCACGGGCGTAGACACCCTGCAATTTCCAATTATCATCAAACAGCGTTATATCCGCATCCCATCCTTCCCGGAGTTCTCCTTTTCCTTTCAGTTTCATTGTACGGGCAGGATTCGTTGTAATCAGGCGGAAAGCATCCGAAGGGGCAATACCTCCATCCACTATCAACCGGATTACCTGTTCCAGATTTCGATGTAAGGGTGCCACAGTATAACTGTCTTCCCCGGTAACCGGGTCTTTACGACGCACACCGGCATTACCATCCGATGAGAAAGTCATACGATCAATAGATACTCCGGCATTCAATCCCTCCAATACACTTTCATAGGGTTCGCAATATTTCGTTCCGCCTGTGGAGATATCGATCATTCCCTCCATACGGGCAAATTCAATTCCTTGCAAGAACAGATCGTGTGTACGTCCCATGTGGGTAGGAGAAATATAGCTGATTAATGAAGGATATTCCCGCGCTATCTCAAGCAACAGATCAATGCCTCCGGATAAAGCTCCCAAATGCACATGCATCACTCCGCCCTTGGCAGAAGTAAAGCCCCCCAGACGTACTTGCTGAATGATACGCATCAGCTCACTTTTGGTAGGATAGGAACTACGGTCATCGCTTATAGCTATCTTACAGCCGATCACTTTATCTATGAAAATCAAATCATTGGCAATACAATCTGTCAATGTAGGAGTGGGAAGTCCATAGTAGCCGGTAAGCATATAAGCTGATATACCGTCCATGCATAGTGCTTTTGTTTTAGCATAAAGTGCCGGTAATTGCTTCACGAAGCCATCGGTTCCCAATAGTCCGACTACCGTAGTCGTTCCACAAGCCAGTAAACGGCTAAGCGGCACTTCAGGAGCCAGAGAGAAATATCCGGTTTGTCCGCCTCCGCCAATGATATGTACGTGTTGGTCGATACAGCCGGGAGCAGCATTCATGCCTGCTCCATCGATCACTTCTACTTCTATTCCACGAATATCGATATGGGGTGCGATACAAGCAATCTTTTCACCACAAATAAGCAGGTCGTTCATCCCCTTGTCTTCAGGAGCATAAAGATGTATATTTTGAATCAGTTTGAACATCATAATCAGTATTACTTGTTAAATAAAAAAGTGAATAACTATCATGGCAATCAGTGTGATTGTCAGCGGAATGATATTGCGTTTGGCCAAATCGGTAGCCGATACACCAGCGATCTCCGAGATAGCAATAATCACACCGGCAATAGGTGACGCCGCCCGTCCCATGCTCGATGCTAATTGCATAGGCAATATCATATCTACGGGTGCCATACCGACTTTGGTAGCGATTGACGGAACCAGCGGGCCAAACGAGAAGAAAGAAGCATTGCCACTTCCCATCAGGATAGCAGCCAGGAAAAGAATCAGGATAATGACAATAGAAACCAAAGTTCCAGAGAATCCCAGACTGGTGCATCCTTCAACCAACGCATCAATGAAGCCAAGACTAATTAATCCCTTAGAGAAGATTTCTGCTGCAACAATCAGTGTCACCACATTGGTAAATACCTTACCCATCCCTTCCCAGAATGATTTCATAGTCACAAAAACCGCTTTAAAGGAACGAAGCCGTATCAACTCGAACAACATGGAAACTGCCAGAGAGACGAACATTGCCGTAGTGGTATCCAACTCGATCGGAGGATCGAACAAGTGTACATACTTCGAGAATATGATTAACAGGAACAATGGCAACACTGGCAAAATCGCATAAATCAAAGGAATATCTACCTTAAAATCTTTCGTATCCACCATTTCAGGCTGTGTACGTCCAGACTGGCGATCCTTGCGGTCAAAATAACGATTGGTGAGATAGTAAACAATCATTAGCAAAATAGTAAGCGGAATGGCCAGCGGAAGCTGGTGTTCAACAAAGTACAGCATATTATTTTGACCGACAAGTTCCGCCGCCCGGGCAGTATTGGCCGAACCGGGGCCCATATCAAAAATGGTACAAGCAGAAATAACAGATACTGCCGTCAAACGACTCACTCCCAAGCCTACCAAAATAGGAAAGATAGAAGCGACCAGCAACAGTCCAAGTCCCGTTGCGCTCGGTGTGCAAATGAAAAGCATTTGCCCGATAGGAATGACAATGGAAGCAGCGATATAAGGAAATTTCTTGAATATGGCCAGCGGTTGCATAGACACATATACCAATGCATCACTAGCCTTTATCTTTTTCATGTAAGCTACATAACCTCCAATAGTCATAATCATCAAACCGACACGAAGCATATTCGATGAAAAAGTTTCTTTGATAATCCGGAAGAGATCGAAAACTGGCGTCCCCGTTGTTTCAGTCAGACTTAGCGAATGCATACCAAGCAGCATACTAAGTGCCAACATCAGAATTCCGGCTACCATCAATACTCCCTGCGGATTATTCTTTTTCATTAGCCAATAAGCCACCAATACAATTACTTGTAAGGCTATAAATGCACCTATATATATCATCATAGTATCCTTTATTTGAATTATTCAGCTTCTACGCCTTTATTTTTAGTAGTAGTCAAATTATTAAATATTCCTGCCGGAATCTTGAAGTTTGCACCAGGGTTACCACTTAAGTCGAGTTCTGTTAGCTTAACCAGATTCGTCACATTGATTGCCTCCAGTTTATTATTTTTCAAATTAAGAGTCTCCAGATTGGATGTATATGAAAGATTAATAGACGACAACGTGCCATATCCACTTTTCGTACTACCATTACAGTTCAGAATACGTAATTTGGGATTACCACTCAAATCCAATGAGCCAACTCCTGCCGTGTTCACTTGCAAGACTTCCAAATTGCTAAGTCCAGTAATCGGAAGTGCCTCGGTAAACTTATTTGAGGTAGCTGTAAATTCAACCAATCCTGTAAAGAACTGTAATCCATCTGCAGAACTTATCAAAGTTTCCGCAGTTGTTAAACCAGCAGCTTGTAATTCAGTAATCGTGTCCTTCATTTTATTGACATTCACAGAAGTGACAGTAGCTGCAATTGTCTTATCCAATTGATATTCATTTCCCTCTTTCACAACAAGTCCTTGTGGCAACTTGCCAGCTGTTGTCGATAGATAATAAAGATACTCTCCAAAAGCCTGATCCGGGATCGTGAACAATTCACCGTCTTCATCGCCTCCTCCTTCAGAGTCAGCCACCACTCCGACAGCAGTAGTCAATTGGTTCATTAAATCCTCCGGAATAGCAAAAGGAGCAGCCGGGTTATTACTCAAATCAAGTTCTTTCAATGCTGAATAGTTTGAAGGAAGAGTAAACCCATTCTCCTGAAGATTCTGGTTCTTTAAATAAATATGTTCTATCACATTATTATTTGCGAAGCTAATTGTCGAAAGTTTGGTAGACGTATCGGTAGTAGTGTTCCCACCATAACGAAAGCGAACGAGTTTAGTGTTCTGTGATAAGTCCAGTGTTGCAACGCAGTTGTTGTTCATCTCAACCGTTTCAAGTTGGGTCAATGCGGTCAGGTCCATACGTTCCACTGAATTGGAGGTGATCTTCAATGTCTTTAGAGCGGTAAAGAACTGCAAACCGTCCATATCTACAATTTTCACTGCAGCCGTAGCCAACCCTGCACTCTCCAATTTAGATATCTGTGCATCGTTTTTTACCAGATAGAGGTTTTCCACGGTAGCGGCTTTTTGGGTGTTCAGATAGAATTTGCCATTTTCCGCAACAGCCATTTCATAAGGAAGCTTGTTTTCGTCTGTACGGCTACAGTTATAAACAAGGTATTCTCCCAACGCACGATCCTTAATTTCATAAAGGTCTTGTTCACCATCTCCCTGTATATCTTCCACATCATTTGTGGTACAAGATGAGAGTCCTCCAAGCAATAATGCCATGCAAAACATTGCAGTAGTCATCGGTTTGTTCATTCGCATCATAATTTCAAAAGTATTGGTTTTGAGCGTAAAAGTAACATTAACGAGTAAACGAAAAGATTAATACAGACCTTAACAAAAGATTAATATTGCAAATAAAGCGCCTTTTTTTGTATTTTCTTCTTTCTACTGATGAATATAACTCTAAAAATGGGAAAATACTCCGCTTGTTGCCCGAATTATTATCTACCTTTGCAGCGATTATCATATCAAGAAAAAGAAGATGGAAACGTCCAGCAAAAAAAGAATTATCATTCTATCGGCTACCGGTATCTTGCTTACCAGCCTTATTTGTCTCTTTGCATTCCGCAATGTCATTTTATGCCATATCGTTGACAAACGAACTACACGTGCCGAACAAACATACGGTCTACAAATTCATTATCAGGAGTTACGAATGAAAGGCTGCAATGAAGTGGCTTTACAAGGACTTTCTATTGTTCCCAACCAACGGGATACCCTCCTGACATTACAATCCGTCAATGTAAAACTAAGTTTTTGGGAATTGCTAAAAGGAGAAATCGAAGTACGGAATGTGCTTATGAATGGCCTGGCAATCAACTTCATCAAGCATGATAGCATAGCTAACTACGATTTCCTGTTCTTTAAACGGCAACAAGAAGCAGAACCCCAACCTGTCATAGAAAGTGACTATGCCAACCGTATTGACCGGATATTAAACCTCATTTACGGTTTCCTGCCTGAAAACGGGCAACTCAGTCAAATCAATATAACCGAACGTAAAGATAGTAATTTCGTTGCAGTCAACATTCCTTCTTTTATTATTGAGAACAATCATTTCCAATCAACCATTCAGATAAAAGAAGATACACTGCCTCAACAACTATGGGAAGCGACCGGCGAACTGAACAGAAGAGACTATACATTAAAAGCATCTCTCTTTGCCCCGGAAAAAAGAAAAATCTCACTACCTTATATTACCCGCCGTTTTGGAGCAGAAGTCACTTTCGACACCCTATCTTATAATATGACTAAAGATAAGCGTGCATCCAATCAACTGCTTCTCAAAGGAAAAGCGAGAGTGAACGGACTTGACGTATTTCATAAAGCCCTCTCTCCTGAAGTAATTCATCTCGATCGTGGACAACTCTGTTACGAGATGAACATTAGCGGGCACTCACTCGAGCTGGATAGTACGACCATTGTTGATTTCAACAAACTCCAGTTTCATCCTTATTTGCGAGCCGAGAAAGAGAAAGGAAACTGGCATTTCACTGCTGCGGTCAACAAATCCTGGTTTCCGGCAGATGATCTGTTCAGCTCTCTCCCCAAAGGATTATTCAGCAATCTGGAAGGCATCAAGACAAGTGGTGAGTTGGCCTATCATTTTCTATTGGATATTGATTTTGCACAACTGGATAGTCTCAAACTGGAATCCGAACTGAAAGAGAAAGACTTCCGCATCACAAGCTATGGAGCCACTTCACTCTCCAAAATGTCCGGCGAGTTCATTTATACAGCTTATGAGAACGGAATACCGGTACGGACTTTTCCTATTGGCCCTTCGTGCGAACACTTTACACCATTGGATAGCATTTCCCCCATCCTAAGAATGTCCGTTATGCAAAGTGAAGACGGAGCATTCTTTTACCATCGCGGTTTCCTGCCCGACGCCCTACGGGAAGCATTGATTTACGACCTGCAAGTGAAACGCTTTGCACGTGGAGGAAGCACGATCACCATGCAACTCGTAAAGAATGTATTCCTGAACCGTAATAAGAACTTTGCACGTAAATTGGAAGAGGCATTGATTGTATGGCTAATAGAAAATGAAAGATTAACTTCTAAAGAACGCATGTACGAAGTATATCTGAACATTGTTGAATGGGGACCGCTCGTTTATGGTATTCAGGAAGCTTCTGCTTATTATTTCAATAAACGCCCTTCACAACTGAACACGGAAGAAAGTATTTTCCTGGCTTCCATTATCCCGAAGCCCAAGCATTTCCGCAGCTCTTTTGCAGAAGGCGGACAGTTAAAGGAGAATATGGAAGGCTATTATAAGTTGATTGCCAAGCGGCTTGCACAAAAAGGAGTAATAAGTGAAATCGAGGCGGATAGTATCCGCCCCGATATCCAAGTTACGGGCGCTGCCCAGAATAGTCTAGCCGGTGAAAACCCGGAGTCTAGTTCTCCTTCCGCTGAGGAGTAATGAGATTGATATAAATAATAAAGGAATAGGTTATCTTCTTGAACTGCTGCTGTTTCTTTCAGAGGAACGGGAAGAACTTTGAGTGCTATTGCTTCTCGTGCTTCCGGAAGAAGAGCGTCTTTCTGTTTGTCCGCTAGAGACATTGCTCCGGGTAGAGCCGCCGCTGCTTCGAGTAGAACTCGAGCTACCGCTACTCCGGTTAGAAGTGGTACTGCTGCTACGACTGGTAGTACTACCGCTACTGCGACCAGAATCACTGCGACTGGAGCTACTACGACTGGAACTACCGCGACTGGAACTGGAAGAGCTGTTATTTCTCTCGGAACTGTTATTTCTATTATAGGAACTACTATCGTTTCGTTTACTTGAACTTTCTCTCGAACTGCTACTTGTTTTTCCACTTTCACGATTGGAGGAACTGGAACCAGTTGAACTTCCGCTTGTTGGTCTGCGATTAGAGCTTGAAGAACCGGAACCTGTTTCCGGACGACGACCAGAATTACGATCACTTTCTACTCTATTCGTATTCCCATTTTTATCAGGAGCAACATTGTTACCAGGTCTTCCACTTCCGGACGGTGTAGATGGTCTGACAGAAGTCGAAGGCCGATCTCCTCCAGATTCCGGACGGGGACGTGTTGACGTACCAGGTCTTGTTGTCGTTCCGGGACGAGTAGAAGCATCAGGACGAGTAGAGGTACTTGGGCGAGACGTACCAGGACGCGTTGCCGATGAACCCGGACGGGAAGAACTACCCGGACGTGTCGGTGCATTATGCGGCCGAGTGGAAGTATTCGGACGGAACCGGACAGAACCGAAATCCGAACGACGATAAGAGTGGAATACTCGCTGATCTCTCACCCGATGCGGTGCAGAATAATGGTTGAAATTAGTATATCTGCCCCGATAATAACTCACATGGTGAAAGTGTGGACGATAATGTGCTCCACAATAAGTACGGTAATGGTAAGGCACACCAAAATAAAACAAACTACGATTCGGGTAATTAACATAAACCCTGAAACTCCATTTCCCTCCGGTTACATAGATTGGCCGATAGAAATACTCGGCACCGAGGAACCGGCGATACTGTGCATCACTCAATACCCAGCGAAGATCGTCGTTACGGATATCCAACGCTTCATAATAATCATCCAATGCCCATTCGTAACCACGTGCTACGTAATCCATGATATTACGGACAGAATAAATAAAGTCGTAGTTAATTTCATACGCATCATTATATTGCTGTGTACTCAAGCTCAATTCATATGCCATCTTATCGGTAAGAAAACGCGTCTCCTTACGTACCTTGCTAGTGCTCATTCCAGCCATTACGGTCATATTGGCAGTCAGACCGACAGCAAAGAGTAAAAACAGTATTCGTTTCATAATTCAATCTCCTATCATTTATTATTCTGATGATATTCTCTGATAAACTTGTGCACCTCGTCTTTATATATGTTAGTGAATAAGATATCAATCACCTTGTTAAAATCCTGCTTATCTCTAACATACGGATACAACTTCTTCATCACCTCCACTTGATCGGGAGTATAAGAAAATTCTTTTACTATCGCCACACATTGAGTTGAATTGACATCATGGTTTCCCAGCATACTATTAATCAACGCCTTTTGGTCATCCCTCGGAATCGTAAATTTCAGCTTATCTATGAAGCTTTTAAACTCACTATCAGTCATTAAACGTATTTCCTTGACCGGCTCATTATTGCCGGGAAAGACCTGAACAGTATTACTGACTGGTGGAGGAATAACGACCGGATGCGGTGCAGGTCTGCCATAACCTTTGAACGTATCCATACTAACCACCTCTCTATTTACAAACTGAACGATTATCGTCACAGGTTCCGAAGTAAGTACAGGCGTACCGTTATCACGATGGAATTCCCATTCTTCCATATCACCGTCAAAACGCCGGAAATCAGGTTTTCCTAAAACGGACTCTACCTGCGATTGAGTCATTCCCTGATATATACCCATCATCTGTTTGGTAGATACATAGCTGGTAAAACAGCCACTGACCAATATTCCCAACGCCAAACACAGCATAATATGTATCTTTTTCATAACCGTATCGTTTTTAGTTAATAGTATCAACGTTTACCGTACCTTATCATAAAATCCTTCATCTTTTCCTTGCTGGAGCTAAATGTCAGGGTATTAATCACCGTAAAGAAAGCTTCCTTATCTACAATCCGGGGATACATGATCTTCATAATCTCCATCCGGTCATCATCGAATGTATATAGTTTGGTCAGTTGGAGACATTGGGCAGATGTGAAATCAGAACCAGCCAATGCAGCATTGAGCAACTTCATACGGTCATCTTTAAAAGGCTCATTCTTCATCTCTTTATAAAACGTTTGGAAGAGCTGATCGTTCATCACCCTGTTGTAACCATATCCCGGACGATTTTCTCCCTGGTCTGGACGGCCGGGTCTTTCCGGGCGTATGTTATCACGTCCGTCTACCCATATTTCTTTCACTCCTCTCCCATCAAAATAAACGAAATCTTTATATAATTTTTCTCCTTTCCATACTCGCTCTCCCGCACGGGTAAAGCGGGTGGCAAACACTTCAACAGTATAATGTCCGGGATTTAAATTGGCTATAAAGCAGGTAGTAGTGGGTAAACATATCTGGTTCCCTCCCAGGTAAACAAGAATCGGAGTATTCCCGCCATCGATACGGATTCCGTTAACAGACTGCGCTTGTAAAGAGAGGGCAGCGAACAGGATGCAGAAACTTATTATAATCTTACGCATAGCTTATCTAGTTTTTATTATTTATATCTTTAATCTGACAGCACAAAAATAGGGTGAGGAAACTCCCCACCCCAATGATTCTCTCTATTCGTATGTAGGGAAATCCCTATTCTGTTTAGGAATCCGCCAAAGCAATGCCATCCTCATGCAAGGTAATCAGACGTTTCTTATACAAGTCGCCCACTCCTTTCTTAAAGGTTTTCTTGCTAACACCAAACGTGTCATAAATATCCTCCGCAGGGCTTTTATCATTCAAGTAGATTCGTCCTCCATGCGCTTTGATATAGTCGAGCAGCGTTTTCGAAAAATCGTCAATCTTTTCAAAACCGGGTTTCTGAAGAATCAGGTCTACCTTACCATCTTCACGCACCTGTTTCACAAAAGCTTTCATCTCCATTCCTGTTTCCAACGGACAGAATATTTCATTTTCATACAGCAAACCGCTATACTTATTATCTATAATCGCTTTAAAGCCCAAATCCGTCTTCTGCCAGATAAGGATATTCACTTCTGCTTCCGGAGTATATTCCGGCTTTTCTTTCGACAGATAACGTTCCACCTTTGCTGAAGCCACAATACGATAACTCTCTTCATCCAAATGCGCATGAACCACATATTTCCGTCCAACCTGCATTTTCATCTTCTGCTCGCTGAACGGAACGAACAGGTCTTTCATCAATCCCCAGTTCAGGAAAGCTCCATATTGATTCACCCAGGAGACTTCCAGACAAGCAAACTGACCTACCTGCACCAACGGAGTCAGCGTCGTAGCAATCAGTCTTTCATCCATATCCAGATAAAGAAACACGTTCAAAAAATCTCCTATCTTACAGTCCTCGGGCACATAGCGGGTAGGCAACAAAATCTCACCTTCTTCCTCACCATCGAGATATACGCCGAAATCTACTTCTTTCACGACTTCAAGCTGATTGAACTTTCCTAATTCGATGCTCATATTCTTATCTATTTATTGTAATAAGACACAAAGATAATCTATTTTGAATAGATCCCTCAAACAGTCAGCTATAACTTTTCGTTATCGGGCAAAACTATTTGCAATGAACAATCTGCTTTCTAATATGTTAACTTTGTAGCGACAAAAAGAAAAAGTAAATTATTCACCTTTAAACATATAAACTTATGGAATTTCTAACCAACGAGAAACTTACGATTGTAGGAGCTGCCGGAATGATCGGCTCCAATATGGCACAAACAGCCATGATGATGAGACTCACTCCGAATATTTGCCTGTATGATCCATTTGCCCCGGCTCTGGAAGGAGTAGCTGAAGAATTGTATCACTGCGGTTTTGAAGGTGTCAACCTTACATTTACTTCCGATATCAAAGAAGCACTGACAGGAGCTTCTTACATTGTCTCTTCCGGTGGAGCTGCCCGTAAAGCAGGTATGACCCGCGAAGATTTGCTGAAGGGAAATGCAGAAATTGCCGCTCAATTCGGTAAAGATGTTCATCAATATTGCCCGAACGTAAAACACATCGTTGTGATCTTTAATCCTGCAGACATCACCGGATTGATTACTTTGTTGTATTCAGGTTTGAAACCCTCTCAAGTTTCTACACTGGCTGCCCTGGACAGCACCCGTCTGCAAAACGAACTGGTGAAATTCTTCCATATCCCGGCTTCCGACATTCAGAATTGCCGTACGTATGGTGGTCATGGTGAACAAATGGCTGTATTCGCATCTACAACCAAAATAAAAGGAGAACCTTTGACCGATTTCATCGGCACTACCCGCCTTCCATTGGCAGATTGGGAAGCACTGAAAGTACGTGTCATTCAGGGTGGTAAGCATATTATCGACCTGCGCGGTCGCTCTTCTTTCCAAAGCCCGGCTTATCTTTCTATCGAAATGATTGCCGCTGCTATGGGTGGACAACCTTTCCGCTGGCCTGCCGGAACGTATGTTTCTAACGGTAAGTTCGACCATATCATGATGGCGATGGAAACTTCAATAACTAAAGACGGCGTCACTTATAAAGAAGTAGCCGGAACTCCTGCCGAACAGGAAGAATTGGAAAAGAGCTACGAGCATTTATGCAAACTTCGTGATGAAGTGATTGAAATGGGGATCATCCCAGCCATTAAAGACTGGCACGCATTGAACCCCAATATTGACTAATCAAACAATATTAGCGAAAGCAGAAGGCCGAAACCTGACGATCTTTTCATCGTCTCGGGTTTCGGCCTTTTTTATTCCATTTCAGGGAAAATAAAACAATTCATCAATGCTTATAATAATAACAGGTATTCTTCACTTCAACATGATAAACCGCAGTTCCATACCCCATCCAGATACCCAACCCTCCATCTATATTACCGGGTAGATTGGTTGTATTGGGAAACACAGGATTAGCACTGTTGATTACCTCATTCTCATATTGACTCCAAAAGCGGAAGCCTTCTTCCGTTATCTGGGAAAAACAAATACCCACCTTTTCACCAGGAGTAAAGAAAGGAGTATACTTGTTGAGTTCCGTATGCCGGAATCCCCGGTAAACCTCCGCCTTTGCAACAGGAGGCATTAATATTTCATCCGAAAACGTACCCATAAATGCATTATAATAATCCTCATCTTTCTCTTCTACCTGAGTGAAGATTTTATAATAGTTGGTTTCACCAGCCGGGTCATTGAAGTATGCAGTAGCCTGATAAAGCGTATCACATCCCTCTGTAGGCTGCAAACGTATGCTATCCAGTAAAATTGGTTTAGGAATGGTAGTACGCGCTGTTATTTCTTTTCCCCGGTATATAATAGTCAGCGTATACAACTTTCCCACTTCCCCTCTGATTTGCGAACCTGTATAGACAAAATATGGCAACCTGCCCTTATCTACCCTTCCCACCAGAATTTCAGTCCGACTTCCATCGCTAACAGTTACTTTAGCGCTCATTATAGGCAATTTGGAAAGCGCTATACTATCCCATGTACTATTCAGGATTTTACTTTGTGACAGATACACTTTTGCAAATCCGTCCGCTGTGATACCACCTTCCACCACAACTTCCGATTCATAGTCACTGTCAAAGTCCCAGTCAGGATCACATGACGTAAAGACTGCAACCAGAATCATTATCCAACCATATAAAAAAGCTTTCAACATCTTCAAAATTTAAATATATAACTGACTGAAGGCAATAAGCTATAAAGAGACATATTTTTTTTCTTAATCAGCAAACCGGATTTATCTTCTGAAGGCTTGACGCCTACTTGCACAAAAACCGGATTATGTCTCATATAAGCATTATAAAGCGACAAATTGATGCAATTCTTTTTTGTATGCCCCAACCAGTAGTTCACCGACAAGTCCATTCTGTGATAAGCCGGCATGCGGCTGCTGTTATACTCATCGTATACACAAACTGCATTCTCGCCTATCATATACATAGCCCTCGGATATGTTACCGCATTACCCGAAGCATACACAAATGTCATCGCAAAATCCCAATGATTATCCAACGTGTAATGAATCATCGCGTTCAAATTATGCCTACGGTCATATTTGGCAGGAAATATATTTCCTTCTCTCAATTCCGGAAATTGCCGATCAGCCCAAGCAAGCGTATAACCAATCCAGCCATTCCATCGTCCTCTGCTTTTCCGCAACATCAGTTCTACTCCGTAATTCCGCCCTTTTCCTGTCAGTACATGGTCTTCTATCCGGTATGTCTGATTAAACATATCTAATAATCCACCGTTGAATATCGTTTGATGAGACAGTTTCCGATAGTACCCTTCCACCAACAATTCATAATCTCCATTCCGAAGCGGCTGTGAGAAAGAGACATCTAATGAATGAACTTTCTGCCCTGATATATCTTTCGTCGAAGGCATCCAAAAATCAATAGGCAATCCGGCACTCGATACCGTAATCTGATTCATATATTGCCTATTCAATTGGTAGGAAAAGCTCAATGTCCTGTTCCCCGGCAATTCGTATTCCAGACGAACACGTGGTTCGGCTCCTCCATTATAATAATCACCCTGTATGCTGCCACTATAACGCAATCCCATATTCATCGTCAATTTCCCCCATTTTTTCTCCGCTTCGGTATACACAGCAAACTCTTCCATTTCGTATCTACCGGGATTTCCGGCATTGATACCTTCGAATATATTCACCGATTCAGGGTATTGCGGATGAAGTATATGATGTATGAAATTTCCGCCTGACTTCATTTTCCATGTCCCCAACCGCCAGTCTACATTTCCCATATATCCGAAATCGGTCAATCGGGAAGGCATTTTCATACGTAGTGTATTCTGGTTTGCTCGCAGATTGGTACGGTAATGCGTCATATAGATTCTTTGTGTCAACAACGTCTTTTCGTTGCAGCTACGTTCCCACTTCAAAGAAGCAATTCCGTTGAGCCACTGCATATTGAAATCTACCTGATACTGATGTTCTTTCAGTTTCAACAAATCATTGCCGACATAGCTGTTCAGTACTATTTTGTTTTTAGGATTCGGTTTCCACACATAAGTAAGATTATAATCCTGAAAGCCATAACGCAGTCTTGTGTTATCCTCAAAACCTCCCTCTATCAAAGAGATAATCGGATTTACATAAGTGACTCTCGCAGATAGATAAATAGCACTATTGGGAGTTACCGGTATTCCACCGGTGATTCTCGAAGCCAATATACCGACATTACCGGACACGCTTGCCCGCTGCACCACCGAATCACGGGGAGTCATCTCTACTACTGCCGCTAATCTTCCACCACGGTCTGCCGGTTGGTAAGACTTATTCAGTGAGAAAGAAGAAAAATGGTCATTATTGAATATAGAGAAGAAGCCTAACAGATGCGAAGAGTTATACACAGGCACACCGTCTATACATATCAGATTATGTCCCGGTTCGCTGCCATGCACATAAAGTCCGCCATTCAGTTCGCCGGCAGTAGTCACTCCCGGTAACAGCTGAAAAGCCTTTATCGGGTCGCTGTCTCCCAGCATACGAGGCATGAAGTTTACCGCATTCGGATCAAGCTTCCAATCTCCCTTTGCACTACGTTGCAATGCAGGTGATTTCTTGGAAGCGACCACTTCCACTTCCTGAATTCTCCAAATAGAATCGGTTCGAATCGTATCATCACCACGCACGTCCGCTTGGGCATATACACTTATACTCCCCATCGCCGCAAACAATAGCAATATATTTCTTATCGCACTCAACTCACTTTACTTATAAAAAAAGGCCGAAGAAGAGAATTATTCCCCTCCTCGGTCCTCGTCAATTTATTCGCATCTATCTAATCTATACCCCATTCTTATTCTACGAATCCTTCAAAACTTCTAACCAATGCATCGAAGCTGTCAGCCAACGATTTAAACGGTCCGGAAGCAGCATCAAAATAATCTTCAAAACTAATCAGGGATTCATCTTCAAACTGCAACAGAGGTTCTGTATCCCAGTATTCATGCTTCACCCCTTGACCATCTGTATATGAGTAGTCAATATAAGGCTGGAATGCCAGAGTAGCAGAAGCCTCATCGCTTCCTCCAAATGTCAGGCTTCCATTAAGATACTTCTTATATACATTTGCAGTGGCTTGTGCAGCTCCATGAGATTGGCCCCACATTTCGGTAGGATTATCATACTGGTCTTCAACTTGTTCAAGTTCATGAGCCAATTCCTTATAACTGCTACATTGCATAACAATAGCAGCTTCGCCCATTATATTCATCACTGCACGCGCATCTTTAAAACGATCTCCAATATTCTCATTCGAACCTTCGTCTGCTGTCATATTGCTTCCATTCAGATAAGCTTCGCCTTTGATGGCTTCTGTTCCTTTTATATTGATCGAATAGTTAGCTTTCACAGCCTGCGGTGTTGCACTTACCGAAGTAGATATCTTGTAACCGCTAGCATCTATATTTACTGTAATATCAGCCTTTCTTGGAGAGCTGCTTACATTTGCCGTAGTAATTTCAAAAGAAGTCAAAGTAGTTGATCCCAGTTTGATGGTAGCAGTAAGTTTAGCAGGAATTTTCACAGTAACATCGTCATAAGTAAAATCTGTTGTGCTACCGGTAGCTGCAATTTTTATTTCAGCCGCTTGATTTTTATAATCAAACTTCAATGCAAGTTCTGTGCTAGATGCGGCATACCCCCACTCTTCAGTATCTTCATTATAAGTATAAATACCATAATAATCACTAGCCTGATACATTTCATTATTAACAGCCGCCATCGCATACACCTTAGCCATATCACCCTGTGAAGCAGCCACTAAGGAGTGCACCATTTGCTGTACATTTGCTTTTTCCCGGATTTCCAATGAGCCGACTATTTCAGAGAAGTAATTTCCCACTTGTGCCAACTGTTTATGATCGTCAGCGTTCACCAAATTAATCAAATTCTGTCCGATTTCACTCAATTTTTCTTTGCTCTTTTCAGCGGATAATACACCACCTGTCGGGCCATCATTGTCATTATTGTCATCACCACACCCTGTAAATGTCACCATTGCCATCATCAGGCAAGGAATTAAATAGAATAATTTTCTAGTCATATCTTAATGTATTTAAAATGTTTTATTAGCGTGTTTTTACTATCGCCTTTCACTATTCATATATTTCCCATAAAATACTGCCAAATCCCAATTACCCCACAAAGGTGAGGATATTTTATAGAATAAAAAAATGATTAAAATAAAGAAAGCGCCTAAACTGGGATTTTAGGCGCTTAAGTCATAAAAAATAGTGATTATTATGTCCAAAATTAACAAACAGATTCAGACTCTCTACTATATAACCACTGTCGATTTCTTATTTTGGAGAAGAACATTCCTGACAAATTCCTTTAAGAACATAATTAATGCTATGCAAAGTAAATCCTTTAGGCAAATCAATCACCGGGATATGTGTACCTTCCAGGCAGAAGGTGCGATGACATTTCTCACAATAAAAATGCGAATGTAAATCCTGCACCACACAATTGCAAGAATTGTCGCAAACAGCATACTTCAAAGAGCCGCTTCCATCATCTATGCTATGTATAAGATGATGAGACAAGAAAAGAGCGATTGTTCGGGATATAGTCGATTTATCGACTGTATCGAGCAGTGTTTCCAAATCAAGCAATGACACCGCACGCTCTGCCTGCATCATCGCTTTTATCACCAGAAGTCTTATGGCAGTTGGCTTGATACCTCTTCTGTCCAACTTATCCAAATAAATATCTTCTTCCATCTTTCTCCTATTTTATCATTTTCTGTATTCTGACAGCATTCATAATGGCAAGCAGCGCAACACCCACATCTGCAAAGACAGCTTCCCAAAGAGTAGCAATTCCACCGGCTCCCAGAATCAATACAAGTAATTTCACTCCAAATGCCAGTGATACGTTCTGCCAGATGATTCTTCGTGTCAGTTTACCTACCTTTATAGCTTCGGCTACCTTTGACGGCTGGTCTGTCTGTATCACGACATCGGCTGTTTCAATAGCAGCATCACTACCCAGTCCGCCCATAGCAATGCCAACATGACTTAGAGCGAGCACCGGCGCATCATTCATTCCATCACCGACAAATGCAATCCGGTTTGCCTCATCCTGCCGCAACTCTTCCAGATGATTCACTTTTCCTTCCGGCAACAGGTCACCATAAGCTTTCGATATACCGAGCTTTTCTGCAAAGTTAGTAACAATACTCTGTTTATCACCGGATAGTATCTGGATGTTTTCAATATTTAAAGCTTTTAAATTGTCAATAGCTACCTTTGCGTCCTCTTTCAAGGCATCAGCCAGCAGCAGATAACCTGCATAACGGTTTCCAACAGCACAGACTATGATGGTATCCGTTATTTCCAACAGTTCTTCCGGATAGGATATATCAAACTTAGACAGTAACCGGCAATTACCGACCAGAACCGTAATCCCGTCTATCGTCGCTTCCAAACCATAGCCGGCAAATTCTTTTGTACCGGTAACAGCTACACGTTCAATGTTTTGTTCTTTCGCATAATTCACAACAGCCTTGGCAATCGGATGAGTACTATCACTTTCTACCGAAGCAACCAGTTTCACTAATTCTTCTTCCGAAACCTCACCTGCACTTTTACAGGCCTGTACTTCAAAGGTTCCTTTTGTCAGGGTTCCTGTTTTATCGAATACCACTGTATTGATCTTAGTGATAGCATCCAGATAATTACCACCCTTGAATAAAATTCCCAACCGGGATGCCGCTCCAATCCCCCCAAAGTAGCCTAACGGAATACTAACCACCAATGCACAAGGACACGAAATCACCAGAAAGACCAAAGCCCTGTATAGCCAATCATTAAATGCAAATACAAATGGAGGATTAATAAGTGAATAGACAAACGGACACAAAACAATTAACACCGCAAGCGCTATAACTATAGGTGTATAAATGCGCGCAAACTTACGAATAAACAATTCAGCCGGAGCCTTACGTTCGGAAGCATTCTGAACAAGTTCCAATATTCGGGCAAGTGCGCTCTTATCAAAAGGTCTCGTTACCTCGAGCCGGATAACCTTATCGGTTACAATCATTCCGGCAAGTACTTCTTCACCTTTCCGAATATTACGAGGAACGCTTTCACCCGTTAATGCGGCTGTATTGAAGGCAGCCACTTCATTCTGCATGGTTCCATCCAATGGTACCCGTTCGCCTGCCTTTATTTCTATGATTTCACCGACTTTTATCTTTTTAGGGCTTTCAATAACAAGATTGCCTTCCCGGAGCACTAATGCTTTCTCGGGTCTTACATCCAATAAGGCTCCGATATTACGTTTGGCTTTATCTACCGCTTTATCCTGAAACAGTTCTCCTACTGTATAGAATAACATCACGGCTACTCCTTCCGGATATTCACCAATATAGAAAGCTCCCAAAGTAGCTATAATCATTAGAGTGAACTCACTGAAATAGTCTTTTTCCCTGATACTTTCCCAGGCTTCTTTCATCACTGGAATTCCTACCGGAAGATAGGCCACGATATACCATATCAAGGCAACAGATCGGAAGAATGCTAAATCGAGAGCATTCATAATTATTCCACCTGCCAGAAGCAGGAGAGAAAATATCACTTTCCCATATTCATGGAATACCGAAACCTTTGCATCAACCTTTTTTTCTGCTGCGCATGAATGAGCGCCACAACTACAATGTCCCATAACATTCATCATTTAGTTGATGCAAAGGTAGCAAATGATTCATGCAACAAAGTTGCAAAATCAGTTTCAGAACATATATCCCAACGAGATCATCAGGTTTCTGTTCTTCATTCCTAAATCTTTTGCCACTTCAACGAGTCCAAAATCATAACTGATGGCAACTTGATATTTCTTGCTGAACTCAACCCCTGCTTTCAGTCCAAGACCGAAATCGAAACGTTTCAGACCATCGTCTCCAAATATATCTTCAGACATAGAATTGCCTCCTATTTCATCAAAATCAAAATAATCACCGTCAACCTTTGCTTTTGCTTTTCCAAACAGTCCGACAGCAATATAAGGACCTACACTACCAAATAACGAAAAATTATCATTTACAGCATATTTGTACCCAACACGTACAGGCACTTCTAAATAGTATGGATTAAATTTTATGCTCGCAAGTGATCCTCCATCAATTTTAGCACCTTTCAATGTAAGCAATGCAGCGAAGTCCATATAGGCACCACTACCATTCGCATCCTGCGACAATCCCAACTCTGCTTTAACACCTGCGTGAAAACCTATCCTGCTGTCAAAACCTGTAATGGTGTATTTACTAACATTCATACCTGCCATCACACCCCATTTCAGATTGTCTTGAGCATTGATACTCACCGCACTTATCGCTACTAAAGCGAATAATAATAAGGCCTTTTTCATACGAATAAATAATTTAATTATTGTTTAGAAATTATGTGAGGCAAAAATAATAATAATTCGCACAACTTCGAGAGATTTGGTAAAAATATAAAAGATAAACGATATGAATCCTGTGAGGTATAGTCATAACAAGGGAACCGGACTATTTCAAACGATTTTACGAGATATAGAACAAAAACACTCTGTACAGAGAAAAAATAAAGCATGAAAGACTGTATAACTTAATTAATTGTTATCTTTGCACAGTCAGTCGTAGCGCGACTGTATTGTTTGTTTTAAGAAAAAAAGCGTTTAGCTGGTTTCTGTGCTAGAGAAAAGTCCAAAATTCCAAACACACAGAGAAGCAGATAGATGCTCCTTGCAATACGCGGGGAGTGTTTCCTGTTTGTGTGTTTAGGGCTTGGACTCCCTCTCTGGCGGATAGGCAAATGCTCTCCGCTTTTTTTGTGCCTATAAATTTGCGGTAGATACAAACAATAAATTAGTAATAACTACAAAGGCAAGTCAATTCGGATGGAGCGGCACCTGAACGACTGCAAAGTCGAAAACGCAACATTTAGATGTTGCTACTTACCTTTGAAAATATAAGAGACAGAGGCTAGCTACACCTGCAAGGGGAACAAATGGATTCATCCAGGAGTTCCCCTCTATTTTTGTAAAGATGTGTACTATTGGAAAGACAGATATTAGATCTACATATAAATTTGATGATTCTTATTGTCAACTAAAGTTTTTCCCCGATAGTATAATGATTATCACCGGTTTACATGCTGACAATAAGCCATGACAATAGGCTGACAATAAAAAATTAGAACTTCTATTGTCAGCCTGTTCTTTGATCCCTTTGGAGCAAGATTATAAGATTCGTTCCAATGTGTCGATATACTCTGACTTAATTCCCAGCTTGATCCATTTTATAAACTACTGAAGACTATCATTGTTTACAATAACAATGTCATCGGCATAAAGAACACATACGCTTTATAAAATGAATACGCCCTTATTAAATGAATGCTACATAGCCGGTATCTTTCACTTACCAAGCAGGTATTGTTTCATTAAAGTGTAGGTATTGTTAACTCCCCACGGCCGTGACGAGATCTTCCCACGGCCGTGGTAGGAATTCGTCACAGCCGTGAGAAGAAGTTACCACGGCTGTGACGAACTAAAGATACCGGTACTTTAGTGGAACAATACTGACACTCTAGAGGAACTATACAGGCATGTTAGCGAAACTATATAGGTATATTAATGAAAGGATATCACTTTGGAAAGCTATTAGAAAAATGCAGTATTATTTCGGAATATCCCCATAAAGTTATTGTTTATCAAGCTATTAAAGGTATCATAAGAGATAAAAATAAGGCTGACAGTAAAAGTAGATATATTTTATTGTCAGCCTATTATCAGCATCTATTATCAGGTGATATAATATTGATATTCACATACTTAAATACAGCCCTGACAGTTTGACAATAAAACAGGTATAAATCAATAGAAACGATCATAAAATTTTTAATTGGGGAGGGTAAAGAATTTATAAAAGAAAGAAAAAGTTTGCTGTTCCCTTCAGAATAAACATCTTTGTAACCGTGGTTACAGTAATCACAGTTACTAATATAAAAGATTAAGTTTTATCATTTTTCAAAGAACAAACATGATCGTAACAAAGAAAGCATACTGCAATGAAACCCTTTTACAATTCTTTTACTATCATAGAGTTAGGTTACGGGAAAATCTCCGGATAAACCTTGTTTCGAGAAGTTTTTTTGTTACTTTTGCCGCAAACTAATATATTTCAGTGCAACGGGAATCTTATTATAATATGAAAGACATCACCTTATGGAACATCATGTTGAAAGGTGACACGAAGCCATTAGAGGTATTGTATAAGAGACATTACGAGCTTCTATTGAATTTTGGACTCAAATATGTTTCAGATGAGGAATTTGTTAAAGACTGCATTCAGGATCTTTTCGTGAAACTTTGCAGCAGCACCCGTTTGTCTCCCACCGATTATGTACGTTCCTACCTGCTGACTTCTTTGAAAAACCTTATATTCGATAAACTTACATCTTTAAAATCCACCGAAGATATCAATGCGCTTCCCTTCGACTTAACGATAGAAGACACCTCACTGGAAGTTTTATTTAAGGATAATGATGAAGATATACAAATGATTAAAAATCTGCAAGAGGCTTATAAACAACTGTCCGAGAATCAACGGATGGCGATTTATCTTCGTTACATTAAAGGCTTATCCTATAGAGAAGTTGCAGCTGTCCTGGAGATTAATCCTCAATCTGCCATGAATTTAGTATCCCGCACACTGACCAGCCTTCGCTCTAAAATGACCTTAAAAGAATATCTCTTTTTCCTTCCTTTTTTTCTTTCTTAAACGCTACTATTTCCTTTGTCCGGTTCCCTCAATTTACTGAAGAATTCTTTTTCTGCAAAAAAATGAAAGAAAAGTGAGTAGACTTTTTCTTTTCTCCCGTTTTAAATATAAAAGCAAAAAAATGGAAGGCAAGAAAGCAAATATACATCAGGTAATACGCAAAGTAATTCTACATGTTCGGAAACAGGAGAGAAATGTTTCAACGACCGAACTGGATGAATCATGGAGACTTATCGAAAAACAAATCCATGCAACCAAAAAGAAAAAGTTGCATCGACGATTACTTTATGCGGCAACTTACTCATCAGCTGCCGCAATCCTGCTATGTATGTTTTGGCTGGGTAAACAGTTCATCTCTTATTACCATGCAGACGACAGCGCCTTAGCCGATTTCGCATTGAAAATGCAGGCAGCTCCATTACAAGAAGATATTTTATTGTTGATACCGGGAGAAAAGAATATAGAGGTGAGTGATACCGATGCAAATATCATTTATTCGCAGAATGGTTTGGTGGTGGTCAACTCTGATACAGTCAATCAGATTCAGCCACAAAAGAAGAAGCCCGAATTCAACCAGCTGATAACCCCTAAAGGGAAAAGGACTCAACTGACTTTATCAGACGGAACTCATCTATGGGTAAATTCAGGAACACGGGTGATTTATCCAACTCATTTTGAAAGAGACCAGCGTGAAATTTATGTTGAAGGAGAAGTGTTCCTCGATGTACGCCGCAATGAGAAAGCCCCCTTCATAGTGAGAACTAAAGATTTTCAAGTACAGGTATTAGGTACTTCATTCAATATATCGGCATATTCATCTGAGAAAACGTCTTCCGTGGTGTTGGTGGAAGGAAGTGTGAATATAAAAAGCCACAATCGGCAACAGGTCAAACTCGCTCCGGGACAACTGGTTAACATTCATAGCGACCAACTGGACACTCCTCAAAATGTAGATGTTGAGCCTTATATCTGTTGGATAAAGAATATTCTAATGTACACGGACGATTCTTTGGATAAGGTCTTTAGAAAATTAAATCTATACTACGGCAAAGAATTCGTATTGGATACGGAGGTGGAGAGAATGCAGGTTTCCGGAAAGCTAGATTTAAAAGATAAACTTGAAGACGTCTTACATACTATATCTTATTCTGCACCCATAGAATATAAAGAAGTGGGTGATAAAATATATGTGAGGAAGAAATAAGTATAGTTCATTTATTGTTAAACCTTTATACGTAATATTATGAGAAACAAAAGTCCTTAAAAAGAAGGCTGAATGATAATTGCAGTATCATCCAGCCGAAAAATCAAACAACATTTTATTGTTTAATTTCTTAAAAACGTTGTAAATATATGAAAAATACCAGTAGCATATTTCTTACAAGGGTGAGAATGGCTCGCATATTATTTCTTTTTAGTGTTTGTTTTCTTTCTTTACACTCTTATGCGGTGAACATAGGAGCGTATGCTCAACAGAAAAATTTAACGATTGAAATGCGGAATAAAACCGTTAAGGAAGTGCTTGATTATATAGAAAAAAACAGTGAATTTATCTTTTTCTATTATAGCAAAGCGATTGATACGAAACGTATAGTCAGTTTGTCTGTAAAGGACCAACCGATAACCGTTATTCTCGATCAGTTATTTAAGAATACAGATGTCCGGTATGAAATTAAAGACCGGCAGATTTCTCTGAAAAGAGAAGAGTTGCCTACACAGCAACGTCCGCAGGATTCGAAACAACAAAAGCGCAAATTGGTAGGAACCGTTACGGATGCTTCTTCCAGCGATCCTTTGGTGGGGGTCAGTATTTCTGTAAAAGATTCTCCGGGAACAGGAACAATTACAGATTTAGATGGTAAGTTTTCAATAGAGGTTTCAAATAATACAGAGTTAACATTTTCTTATATCGGATACAAGCAGCAGGTATTGAGTGTAGGCGATTTGGGAGTTTTGAAAGTGAAAATGCAATCGGATAACGAGGTGCTGGATGAAGTGGTGGTGGTAGGAGCCGGCACACAGAAAAAAGTATCCGTAACCGGTGCTATTTCTACTGTAAAAGGTGTAGAATTGCGTGCACCGAGTTCTTCACTGACCAATAATCTTACGGGAAAGCTGGCAGGGGTGGTATCGATGACCACCAGCGGAGAACCGGGTTCCGTATCCGATTTCTATATCAGGGGAATCGGAACATTCGGGGGACGTGCAACACCTTTAATTCTGATGGATGATATCGAAATTTCGAGTGGCGACCTTAATAATATCCCTACCGAATCGATCGCCAGCTTTTCAATCCTGAAGGATGCATCGGCAACTGCTATTTATGGCGCTCGCGGTGCTAATGGAGTGCTGCTTATCAAAACGAAAGACGGTATGGAAAACACGCGGGCACAGATAAACATCACGTTCGAAAACTCTTTTCTAAGGCCGGCAAACACGTTGAAATTCGTCGATGGCCCTACGTTTATGAATATGTACAATGAAGCCTTGGTGACTCGTACTCCAAGCGCAACACCCAAATATTCGGATGACGTCATAGAATATACAAGGAGCGGAATCAATCCGTATGTTTATCCGAACGTGGATTGGTATGACCTGCTTTTCAAAAACTCGACCATGAATCAACGGGCAAACATTAATGTACAGGGAGGTAGTTCGAAGGTTACCTATTACATGAGTTTGCAAGCAAATCATGATAGCGGCATGCTCAACTCCCCCAAGCGTTACTCTTTTGATACGAACATCAACAGATGGGAGTACATTTTCCAAAGTAACATATCCTATAAAATGACTCCGACAACCACTGTCGAGCTACGCATGAACGACCAGATAGGATATGCCAAAGGACCGTCTTTTTCGACTTCCGACCTGTTCTATCTTACCTACAACACCAATCCGGTGGCATTTCCGGCATCTTTTCCGGCAGAAGAAGGTGACAAGCATATACGTTTCGGAGGGGCAATGCTTAGTGGAAATTCGATGTATAACAACCCTTATGCATATATGATAAATAATTTCAGAGGATCCAATCATAATACCATCAACACCTCTGTCCGTATTAATCAGAACTTTGATTTTGTGACAAAGGGACTTTCCGCCTCTATTCTGGTTAACTGGAAAAACTATTCAAACTCATCTTATACCAAATCACTTGCTCCCTATTACTATCGCGTACAGGATGGTAGTTGGAATGTCGATTCGCCCGACCTTTATGCATTGGAGCAACTGACTTCGGGATCTGAATATATATCCCAGTCGGATATAGAGCGCTACCAGGACAATACCTTTTATATGGACGGACGCATCAATTACAGCAGGCAGTTTGGCCGACATGCCGTATCGGGAATGTTGATGTATATGATGCGTGAATACAGATCCAGCGTATTACCCAACCGTAACCAAGGATTATCTGCCCGTATCACCTACGATTACGACCAGAAATATCTGGCCGAAATAAATTGCGGTTATAACGGAACGGAACGTCTGGCAGAAGGAGAACGGTTCGAGCTATTTCCCGCCATATCTTTAGGATGGGTTATCAGTAACGAGGATTTCTGGACTCCACTGCGTTCAATTGTGTCTTTCCTCAAGCTCCGGGGATCTTATGGACTGGTAGGCAGCGATGATACGGGAAAAAGTGCGGGAGCTGCCCACTTTCTCTATATAAATGATATAAAGCTCGACGATTTGAGTTATGGAACCGGACCTGATGGAAGTGTTGTCGCCAAAGGACCCAGCGTTTCATATTATGCTGTCAGAAATGCACATTGGGAAAGAGTGAAAAAGTTCGATATCGGTATAGACATGAATCTATTCAACCAGCTTAATATTGTTTTCGACTATTTTCATGACAAACGAGATCGCATCCTTCTCAAACGAGGTTCTTTTCCAAGACTACTGGGATACGCTAATGCTGTGCCATGGAGTAACATTGGTAAAGTAGACAATCGAGGCATCGAGCTGGCTGTCAATTGGCGAAAGAAAATCACCAATGATTTAAATATGGACCTACGTTTCAATTTGACATACAACAAGAATAAATACATCTACAAAGATGAACCGGATTACCCTTACGTGTGGCAGTCGGAAACTGGTAAACCCTTGAGTAATACGATAGGATACATTGCCGAAGGGTTATTCAAAGACCAGGCGGATATAGAAATGAGCCCTTCGCAGGATGAATTGGGAAGTACGGTAATGCCAGGCGATATCAAATATCGCGATGTGAACGGTGATGGCAAAATAAATTCAAAAGATCAGGTTATGATTTCGCAATATGGCAACGTGCCGCGCATTCAGTATGGAATCGGGCTAGACGTGACATATAAATCTTTCGATTTCGGAATGTTTTTCAATGGTTCTGCCCAACGGACAATCATGGTATCAGGCATTATGCCATTTCGCGGTGATGCTTCGACCGGTGATCGAAACGTGATGCAGTTTATCGCCAACGACTACTGGAGCGAAGCCAATCCGAATCCGGATGCGAAATTTCCACGATTAGGTATTACTGACAGTCAAGTGGCAAACAACTCTGTCAACAGTACCTACTGGATGCACAACGGACGTTTTATCCGTTTCAAGACCCTTGAACTCGGATATAGTTTTCCGTACTGCCGTGTTTATATCAATGGGGATAACCTGGCTGTGTGGAGTCCTTTTAAAGAATGGGACCCGGAATTGTCATGGAATGCGTATCCTCTTCAACGGACTATCAATATTGGAGTGCAGCTAAAATTCTAAGTTCTATATAACCAAAATATAAAATATGAAAACCATTAAGATCATATCACGATTCATACTAAGTGTGACTGCCGCATGTTGCATGGCTTCTTGCAACTATCTGGACGTTGTCCCGGATGAAACAGCCGACTTGCCCGACGCAATGAAAGACAGAGCTTCCACATTGGGTTTCCTTCATTCATGCTATACTTATTTCGAGTGGTTTTACACAGTCGAAAACTCATTCATCAACTCGACCGATGAATATGCCCGCCCCTTACTATGGGCTGACGACGGACAGAAAGCGGCATGGAACCAGCTTTCTCCTTCCAGTCAAACCGCCCCGTGGAATAGTTGTTACGATGGAATAGGACGATGTCATCTATTCATGGATCAGCTTGACAAGAGCAACCCGACGGGAGTAACCGAGAGCGATAAAAGACGCTGGAAAGCCGAAGCCTTGTTCTGTCGGGCACTCTACCATTTTATGTTACTAGAGTCATACGGACCTATACCGTTAGTGACTGAACATTACAATCAAAACCTTGACAAAAAGGATTTTCCGGGCAGATCGCATTTCGACGTATGTGTAGACTCCATAGCCGAATGGTTTGACCGGGCTGCCTTCGAATTACCGCCAACAGTACAGAACAGCGAACTGGGGCGTGCTACTTCAACAGCTTGCAAAGCCTTAAAAGCGCGATTGTTGGTTTATGCCGCCTCCCCCCTGTGGAATGGCTCGTTCCCTTATTCAAATTGGAAGAACACTAACTTTGAGACTCCGGGATATGGAAAGGAATTAGTCAGCAGAACATACGATGAAAACAAATGGAAACGCGCCCTGACAGCTTGCAACGAGGCTCTTGATTGGGCACTGACTCAAGGTAACCGCAAACTGTTCGACCTTGCCACTTCCACCAGTATCAGAATAAACCAAGGAGTTCCATTGCCTAATATAGAGGGGGTTGATGACCAGTTTAAAGAATCGGTAATGCTCATGCGTTACCTCAATACGACACGTGAGACTGATGGCAATAAAGAAGTAATCTTTGCCATCGGAAGCGGTGACAACTATGGCATCTATTCACAAATACCTCATGGCGTCACCACTTACAACGGCTCTCCTGTAGGAGGATGGGGAGGTATTGCTGTTTTCTTGAATTCTGTTGAGAGATTTTATACAAAGAATGGAAAATTGCCCCAATACGATCATACTTTTCCCGATAAATCGGACTGGTTTGAATCGGCTGGTTTGTCCAATCCGGATATCATAAAACTGAATGTCAATCGTGAACCGCGTTTTTATGCATGGGTTTGTTACGATGGAGGTGAATATAGTTCGTTCATAGCCGATGGCTCACCACTGATACTTGAAGCGCGTAACTCGCAAAAACATGGGTACAACCCTGACAGATATAATAGAGATAATAATGCAACCGGATATTTCTCCAAAAAGAGAATACAACCTAACTTCCAATGGCGTTCTCAAGATAATGGCAATAATTACGCTCATACTCCACTGGCAGTCATACGTTTGGCGGAATTATACCTCAATCTGGCGGAATGTCATGCTGCATTGAACAGCAAACAAGATGTCTTGGACAACCTGAACATTGTTCGTAATCGTGCAGGTATTCCCGATTTAGAATTATCTGACATAAACTCTGATATGAGTTTAATGGATTGGGTGCGCAGTGAACGTTATGCCGAACTATGGTTTGAAGGACACCGCTATTTTGATGCCCGGCGTTGGACAATTGCTCCGGAGGTATTCAAAGCCGGTGTCCGTGAAGGTCTTAATGCCATCGCCAAAAAAGATCCATCGTTCCGTGAGTTTAACCAAAGAGTAAAGGTAGACCAACCTTTTATGTGGACCAACAAAATGTATCTTCTTCCGATCAATGACTCGGAGATATACAGCAATCCCCAACTAGTACAGTCGCCCGAATATTAATTTAGAATTACCAGAATTATGAAAACGATATTATTGAAATTAATTTTAATACTTGGTGTATGTCAGATTGTATATTCATGTAGCAACGAATATTCGAATGATAAGTTATTCCCTGAAGAATATCACAAAATATTGTATTTCAAGAACGAGGGCAAGCATATTTTTAGTTGGCAGGCTTCTGAAAATACGGTCGAAGAGCCTCTTCTGGTCATTAAGGCAGGAAGTGACCCGTCTTTGACTGCAACGGTTAACGTCCGTGCATTGACGCAGCAGGAAATCGATGAAAATTATAGCCAGCCCGAAAATCAAAGTTACAAGACAATAACGCCTGATGCATATTCATTTAAAGACGGAGTTCACGAACTAACGTTTGCAACTAACGAGACGTCGAAATATCTTTATCTGAATTTTGATGTAGCTAAAATATATCAGTTAATCAAATCGGCACCTGAATCCAAACTTGTTTTGGCACTCCAGTTGGAAAGTACAGAAGAGGGTATTGTGAATGTTGAAATGAACCGGGTCTTATATGTTTTTGATATAAACGGGCAGCAAGTGGAATGGGGAAAAAAGGATATACAGATTGAAAGTGCGACATATAGTTCAATGAGTGTAAAACTCAAAGCCGAAATTGCAGATAATGTATCCAATTTCTCTTGTGGACTCGATTTCTCACAAAACGCGCAACTGGTGTCTGCATATAATGATTTTCATTCAACCAATTATGAAGCGCTTCCCGCAGGTGCCTACCATGTGAATGATTTTTCTTTTGCAAATGGCAATGATGATGCGACAACGACATTGACAGTAGCAAGTTCAACATTGCAAAAAGATAAACAATATCTTCTTCCGTTGAAGTTTGCAGCCCCCTCGTCCCCACAAATAGAGGTATCGGACGAGATTTATTACCTGACTGTTGTGGTACCTGCCGATCCGCAAGTTATTCCGGACAACAGGGAATGGAAAATATTGCTATGCAACAGCGACCAGAAGATGGAGAACCCATCATCAACGGATGGGGATAATATCGGAGCCGGAGCCATCATAGATGGAATTTTCGACAATCACTGGCATTCGAGTTATTGGGGAAAAGATGTCAATGGATTCAATAATAAAGACGACTATCACTATGGCTTCACTGATTATCATTGTTTTGATGGAATGAGAACACCTATCACAATTGTCATAGATATGAAGAATTCAATAGAAGTAAGCGATATCGGACTGACTCAACGAAGAGATAACGCGAACATTAAGAAGATAGATTTCTATGTTTCGGACGATCCTCAATTTTTATTCAAAACGATTGCCGATGGAGGAACATCTGCTGATTACTCGGCTGTGGCACTGAATAATTGGACGCTTCTCTTTTCTAAAGAGAACACTCCACGACAGAATGAAACCATTTGGTTCGGTGACAGTGAGACGATAACGCCACAAAAGGGACGATTCCTGAAAATTGTAATTTCCAGTGCATACAACGCTCCCTATGGCCTCAACGGTGTGGATTACATCGTTGTCGGTATGGCCGAATTGCAAGTAAAACAACTTTCTACAATGATTGGAAAAATAATTCAATAAGATGAAACACAGATTTAAATTTTTAACACTTTTGCTGGTATTGCTTACAATACCAGCAGGTATCTTTGCCAGAGAAAGCAAATTTACGAAGCGAGGCAGCGGACCATTGTTTTGGAATATGTACCAATACAATTTCCGGTATGGAACATCAATGCCTGAAGATGTTTGGAAAAAGAATATCGACTGGCTTGCCGAGGAGTTTTTACCTTATGGATATGATATGGCAGCTACTGACGGTTGGTTATTTAACCTCAATTCTATAGATCAATATGGTTATCTGACCAAATATGACAGTTCGTGGACATACGGACTGAAGTATTGGGGCGATTATCTCAAAAGTAAAGGCATGAGATTCGGATTCTATTTCAACCCATTATGGGTACCTAAAGCTGCCTATGTGCAGAATAATAATATCAAAGGAACTTCCATTCCGATAACTGATGTGGTGGGCACTACAAAGTTTGAAGATCATCTGTACTGGATAGATACTGACAAACCAGGAGCGGAACAGTGGGTGAAAGGCTGTATCAGAACAATGATAGATCAGGGAATAGAGTTGCTGAAGATAGACTTTCTTGGTTACTATGAACGGGATTACGGAACCAACAGATACATCAAGGCATTGAAATGGATGGCTGAAGAAGCCGGAGATGAAATGTTGCTTAGTTACTCTGTTCCTAATTGTCGCAACGATGCCCGCAACGAGATTATTTATGCGGATATGATTCGCATAAGTACTGACTGTGACGGTGGCGGATGGTGGTTTATCAGCGACAAAGAGCGCGGACAGGTTAACGAAAGCGGACAAGGTGATAAATACCGGAGTGCTTTTGATGGATTAATCGGATGGGCTGATATTATCGGGGTGAAAGGACAAACTATAATGGATCCCGATTTTGTTCAACTCAACACATTGGCAAGCGATGCCGAAAGAGAGTTTCATATCTCAATGTTGCTGGTTAGCGGTTCTCCAATTGGTATCACCGATCAGTATAATACGATTGGTGATTGCGCCAAATTCTACAAAAACACAGAGATGCTGGAATTAAATAAAGTCGGTTTTGTAGGTAAGCCACTTAGTACCAGTATATGGGATAAACAAAACAGTTCGAGATGGATAGGACAACTTCCTGATGGAGATTGGATTGTCGGACTGTTTAATAGAGAAGCAACAGCACTTGAATATGGTATTGATTTTGAAAAAGAACTGGGAATTAAAGGTGGAAAGGTGAAGAATGTACGTGATTTGTGGCTGCATCAGGATTTAGGTGCAATGTCGGGTCGGTACTCTGTGAGACTTGAACCACATTCATGTAAGGTTTTACGTATCAAAACCAATTCAAAGAGATACAAAGCGGCTGTTGCCTCACTTAGAAATGGTGCAGTTATAAATAGATAATGATTATGAAAAGATACCCTCAATATTTATGGTTTGTAGTTCTCGCCCTATTACTGGTTTGCACAGGTTGTAGCAATGAGGGTGAGACAGAAGACGATAACAACCAGAATGTTAAAGTCGAAGGCTTTTATGTCAAAGGGCTTGAAAACGTAAATGCACGTGTTGAGTTTGATGTAGAGGTTGATGCCGCCGGTACATATACATTGCATGTCATGGGCTACAACTATTCCAAAGGGACAGCTACGTGTAGCTTATATGTCAACGGTCAAAAACAATCTCAACTTGGATTTCAGGAACAATCCAACTGGAGCAAAAAAATGGTTCAGGTATCGTTGGCAGCCGGCATAAATCAAATAGCCTTTCAACGGGACGCTGGTGATAACGGACAGTTTTATCTCGATTATATAGAAATAGACTAATAGTATGTTTACCCAAAAGATGAAAATCGTTTTATTGCTTTTTGTATTGTTCTGCCTTGCAGATTATGCTAATGCTACACCTCGCTGGCGTATCCTGGATAGTGGGGCGATAGAATGGCAGATAGACAGTCGGCTCCCCCATTATGACCATATTGAAATGAGCGGTTTAAAGGTTTCAGCGGTATTACGTTATGGCGTAAACGGCGATGGGCAATTTGTGATGGAACGTTCAATGATATGGCCTATGTTGCGAACGATACCCAACAATACACATGCAAGCCTGATGCAACGATTTGCAATTGATTACGCCTCTTTGTTGTTAGTTAATGGTATGGCTCTCAACAATGAAAAAGTGAAATCGATATGTATCGACGGACGACTCACGGTAGTAAGCCTTTTCGCTATTGGATACCAGAATACAGGTACGGCACGCAATAGAGAGCCAGTACCTGTAGTCGAACTTACGAGATCATTCTTTCCTTCAACAGACAAACCGATGCTTTGTGAACGTTATACGGTCAAGAATATCTCATCGAAACCGATTTCTGTCATTGTACCTTTTCAAAAAGCCGTTTACAAAACCGATTCTGCAAAAGGAGTGGATGGATCATACACTATAGTTACGTCTATACAAAATAAGGAAGACTGTTTATACACTATTGCTCCTAAAGAATCATTGACTTTCGATGCTTCTGTTCAGGCTTATAAAAAAGGAGAGAAAGAATTGATAGTCGATATGGCAGACGAAGAACATAAACGAATGGCTTTTGTCGACAAGATATGGAACAATCTTAGCTTTGTCTCCCCTGATCCGGTAGTAAATACTGCATTTGCTTTTGCTAAAGTAAGAGCAGCAGAGAGTATTTTTGCTACCGGAGGAGGATTTATGCACAGCCCCGGAGGAGAATCATATTATGCAGCTGTTTGGGCGAATGACCAAGCGGAGTATGCCAATCCTTTCTTTCCCTTTCTGGGTTATGATACCGGAAACGCGTCCGCATTAAACTCATTCAGGCTGTTTGCCCGCTTCATGAATCCTGATTACAACCCCATACCCAGCTCTATCATTGCCGAAGGGAAGGACATCTGGAACGGGGCTGGCGATCGTGGCGATGCAGCGATGATAGCTTATGGGGCCGCCCGTTATGCACTAGCCAAAGCAGATAAAAAGGAAGCACAAGAGTTATGGCCCTTGATTGAGTGGTGTCTGGAATACTGCAAAAGAAAAATAAATGCTTCCGGAGTTGTGACTTCAGATGCTGATGAACTTGAAGGACGCTTTCCTGCAGGTAACGCAAACCTTTGTACATCAAGTTTGTATTATGACGCTCTGGTATCGGCAAACTATCTTGCCAAAGAACTTGGCAAGCAGTCTTCTGTTTCAAAAGAATATGCCCGGCAGGCGAAAGTATTAAGAAATAATATAAACAATTATTTTGGCAGCCGTATAGAAGGTTTCGACAGTTACCGCTATTATGAAGGCAATGATATTTTACGTTCATGGATAGCTATCCCTCTGACAGTCGGAATCTTTGAAAAGAAGACAGGAACCGTCGAAGCATTGTTTTCTCCCCGTTTGTGGAGTAAAGACGGCTTATTGACACAAGCCGGAACAGATACTTTCTGGGACAGGTCTACTCTTTACGCTCTACGAGGAGTGTATAGCGCAGGAGCAAGAGAAAGGGCAATGGAACACATGGCATATTACTCACAGCAACGCCTGCTTGGGGAACATGTTCCATATCCTATCGAGGCCTGGCCCGAAGGAAACCAACGGCATTTGTCAGCCGAAAGTGCTTTGTATTGCCGTATAGTAACCGAAGGTATTTTTGGTATTCGTCCGACAGGATTCAATTCATTCTCACTCTGTCCACAACTACCTGATAAATGGAATTCGATGAGATTGAATAATGTTTCGGCATTTGCATTTTCGCCGTTTGATATTATCGTTGAACGACAAGGAAATAAAATAAAGACCTGTGTGTTACGTAATGGAAAGCCCGTGAAAACATATCACACAGAGAATGGGAAAGATATAAATATTACCTTCTAAAATGGCTTTTATTTAGATATGGACTATGCGGATTCCTACTCCTGATTTTAACTAAATCCGTATTCATCCGTGTAATCCATATCTAATCAATATCATTGTTGGTTTTCTTCCCGGTCTGTCCGGATAAACTCCAGAAGTCGTTCTACCGCCTCTTCTTCAGGAATATTTTTCTCTACGCACACCTTGCCTTTATAGAGACTGATTTTCCCCCGTCCTGCTCCTACATAGCCGTAGTCTGCATCTGCCATCTCACCGGGACCATTCACGATACATCCCATGATGCCGATCTTCAGCCCTTTCAAATGCGAAGTGGCTGCCTTGATACGGGCAATGGTCTTTTCCAAGTCGTAAAGTGTACGGCCGCAACCGGGACAAGATATATACTCTGTTTTGGAGGTGCGGGTACGTCCGGCCTGCAAGATTCCGAAAGCAGTAGCATCAACGACGGCATGGCTCAAGTTACCCTGATTGAACAGGAAAATGCCATCACAAAGACCGTCAAAAAGCAAGGCTCCCATATCGGCTGCGGACTTTATCTGCAAATTCTCCGCATCATCTTCCGAATAATGCTGGAAGAAGACAACCGGATTTTGCAAACCTTCCGTCATTAGTTGATGTACCAGTGCACGGTGCTCACCCAAACGGTTCGGATGATTGCTTTGGGAAACAATCACCACTTCCGGGTGATGTTTCAGGCAGGCTATCACTTCATCCGTTTGTGCCATGTAGGGCATAAACAGGAATTTAAGTTCTGCATTGCATTCTCCCATTAAAGGCAGCTGTGCATGATTGAATGCAGGCCAGGTTCCGTCTTCTCCCTGCCATACATCCGCATCAAGAATATATTCTACTCCGTCTTCCCGTTGATCGGGCAAGGTTCTTCCGGCATAAATATAGTCCGGTGTGAATTGCGGGTTTACCTCTGTCTTTCCGTCCATACGGTCGGCAATAACCACAGGTACATGTTCACCTCCGATATTACGGACGGCTTTTGTCTTGCGACGTTCGGGAGACAGATAATTGAATTCCGGTGCTTCCAATCCCGGAATATAAGGATGATCCTGCCTCAACAGAACATAATCCACCAGTTTACGGGCCACCGGAATTTCTGCTTCAGGAGCTTCGCTCAAAGATACCCGAATAGTATCTCCCAATCCGTCACTCAATAGCGCACCGATGCCAAGGGCGGACTTGATACGTCCGTCTTCTCCATCTCCGGCTTCTGTCACCCCGAGGTGTAATGGGAAAGCCATCCCTTCTTTTTCCATGACGTCTACCAACAGGCGGACGGTTTTTACCATGACCACCGTATTAGAAGCCTTGATGGAAATCACCACATCCGTGAAGTTTTCCTCTACACAGATACGGAGAAACTCCATGCAGGACTCTACCATTCCCGCGGGGGTATCGCCATAACGGGACATGATACGATCGGACAGAGAGCCATGATTTACTCCGATCCGGATAGCCGTGTGATTCTCTTTACAGATATTCAGGAACGGGACAAACCGGTCATGGATTTTCTGTATTTCCTGCGCATACTCCTCGTCTGTATATTCCAGTTTTTTAAAAGTACGCGCAGCATCTACATAATTTCCCGGATTGATTCGCACCTTTTCCGCGTATTGAGCAGCCACGTCTGCCACTTTCGGATTGAAATGCACATCGGCAACCAACGGAACCATATATCCCTGGCTACGCAGTCCGATATTAATGTTCATCAGGTTTTCGGCTTCTTTGATGCCCTGGGTTGTGAGGCGGACATACTCTCCACCTGCATCAACAATACGTTTCGCCTGTTCCACACAAGCCTGTGTATCCTGCGTAGACGTGTTTGTCATCGACTGGACACGAATAGAATTGGGGCCGCCCAACGGCACAGCCCCAATATTTACTTCTGTGGTTTCTCTTCGAAAATAATTGAATAGATCCATTAGTTCGTTTTATATTCAAACTTCACTTCTTTCAGTTCTTCGTTTGCTTTTACGATTTTCTTTTTCAGTCCTTCCTTGTAAGCAGCAAAAGCTTCTGCCAGTTTCTCATCGCTCAATGCCAGCATCTGGATGGCAAGGATAGCGGCATTCATCGCTCCGTTGATGGCAACCGTTGCTACAGGAATGCCCGGAGGCATCTGAATGATAGAATAAAGTGCGTCCACACCATCGAGCACGGAACCTTTTACAGGTACTCCGATTACCGGCAATGTAGTGTTAGCCGCAATTACACCGGGAAGGGCGGCAGCCATTCCGGCAGCAGCGATAATTACTTTAATGCCACGGTTGCGGGCATTCTTCGCAAACTCTTCCACAGCTTCGGGCGTGCGGTGAGCAGAAAGAGCGTTCATTTCGAACGGTACATGCATATCATTCAGCAGCTGTGCAGCCTTCTCCATAACAGGAAGGTCGGACGTGCTGCCCATGATAATACTTACAATTGGAGTCATAGAATAAAAATTAAAAGCCTCTTCACAGCCCTTTCACGAAGAGAGGGGGTTCAGCTACATTCAACTTATATTAGTTATATTTCTGTTTGCACTATCCGTTTACCACGGCTTTATAGGCTTCGGCATCCAGCAGATCTTCTACCGCTTTCAAATCAGCCGGCTTCACTTTAATCAACCAACCTTCGCCATAGGGATCTTTATTTACCAGTTCCGGGTTTTCTTCCAATGCTTCATTTTGTTCAAGCACCTCACCTGCTATCGGCAGGAAAAGATCGGAAATAGTTTTCACTACTTCAATCGTTCCGAAAGTTTCACCGGCTTCCAACGTTTCACCAACAGTCGGGATATCTACGAACACAATATCGCCCAATTGTTCCTGTGCATAATCGGTGATACCAACGTATGCAATGTCTCCTTCAACGCGAATCCATTCGTGTTCGTTCGTGTACTTTAAATTCTGTGGAAAGTTCATAATGATTAGTTTTTAGGATTTATACTGTTTTAAAATAAAAATACTCGAAATAAGATGTTACTCACCGGATGAAGTACCAAAAGGGCACATATCAGACCGACAGCAAAACCGGAAAGCACCTCACCCAGCGTGTGATGTCCCAGAACAATGCGTGCAGAGCCCAATATACCGGCAATCAAAATAAACAGGCATAGCCATACGACCGGATTGTAACCAAACAAGGCGCTGAAAGAAATCAAGCCTCCGATCACCCCGCCCATTCCTGCCATGTGCTCGCTCAACTTCCATTTGAGGTTTACTGCAATGCAAATGATAGACACTACCAGAGAAGCAAGAATGATACCAGTCATATACCACGGGATATTCAGCTTACGCATCATCAGCAGGCAGAACACATACGAGATGATGGTCAGTAGAATAGGCACATAACGTTTCTTACGTTCACTCAACTCCTGACGGGCAAATCCATTGATTTTACGAAACAGGAAAATGGTAATAGTAGGTGTCAGTATGGTGAAACAGTAAACGATTCCCAACACTATCAACTTATATTGTATCGGCATGATACGAAGATAAGAAAACAGGAATAACACCAGAAACGATAAAAACGGAATAGAAAATGGAGTAAAGACCATCGAAGTGACTCTCGCCACCTGCAACATCGTCTTATCCGCTATGATATGTTCTCTCTCTCTGTCCATCAGCACTAATACTTAATACTTTATACTTAATACTTTATACTCTCATTTCCGCAGTCTCGCCACGGGGATATTCAGTTGTTGACGGTATTTGGCTACTGTCCTGCGGGCAATGGGATAACCTTTCTCTTTCAATATATCCGCCAATTCATCATCGGTCAGAGGTTTCTTCTTGTCCTCGCCTTCAATACACTCTTTCAGGATCTTACGAATCTCACGGACAGACATCTCTTCGCCATCCTCTGTAGTATATCCGTCGCTGAAAAAGTATTTGAGCGGATAGATACCATAATTCGTCTGTACATACTTACTGTTACTCACACGGGAGATTGTCGAAATATCCAATCCAGTACGTTCGGCTACATCTTTCAGAATCATCGGTTTCAATAGCGATTCATCTCCTTCCAGGAAGAAAGGACGTTGCAGGTCGATAATCGCCTGCATGGTAGTCATCAAGGTATTCTGACGCTGACGGACAGCATCGATAAATCCTTGTGCCGCATCCATTTTCTGTTTCAGAAACATCATCGCTTCTTTAGATTCCTTAGACTGGTTAGCCCTGTTTTTTGTATGCTCCTCCACCATTTCCGTGAAGTCACGACTCATACGGAGTTCGGGAACATTGCGGTTATTGAGGCTTACATTAATGGTTCCGTCATCATACGTTTCCACCATAAAGTCGGGAACTATCTGCTGGAGATTCCTGCCGATTGCTTCTCCTAAAGAAGCACCCGGACGTGGATTCAGTTTGGTTATTTCAGTAATGGTTTCCTGGAAAGTCTCTTCATCAATATCCAGTTTCTTTATAATCTTCTCCCAATGTTTACGGGTGAATTCTTCGTAACATTCTCTGATAATCCTTTCTTCCAGATTCAAGATAGGACTGGGAGTTTTCTCTTCTTCTTTTTTCCGGCAAATCTGTATCAACAGACATTCCTGAAGACTACGCGCACCGATACCTGCCGGATCGAAGTCCTGTAAGATGCTCAATGCTTCTTCCAGTTCCTCCTCGGTCGATTCGATACCGGCATAAATCGCCAGTTCGTCGCAGATACTTTCCAAAGATTTGCGAAGCAATCCGTCATCATCCAATGAACCGATCAGGTATTCCACCAAGTCACACTGGTGCTCTGTCAGGTTGCGTTCACGCAACTGTTCTTTCAGGATTTCATAAAAAGAGGTGGAGTCGGAAAATGGAATATCCTCCGCCTGTTCATCTTTCGAACGGTTGTTCTCTTGCAATTTATAATCGGGAATATCGTCTTCTGTCAGATAGTCACTTAAAGAATCATAGTCATTGGCATCGCTATCCATGCCATCTTCTGCATTGTCGGTATCAGAATATTCATCATCCGCAGCATTCTCTTCCTTACCTTCTTCAAGTGCCGGATTTTCAAGCAGTTCAGCATGGATACGGTCTTCCAACTCTACTGCGGGAAGCTCCAACAGTTTCACGACCAGAATCTGCTGGGGCGAGAGCGTTTGTACCTGCTGTTGCGCCTGAGATTGTATTTGACGGGAACCTTGTGCCATATTCGTTTTTGCTTTCTACTGTTTCTCGCTACAAAAGTAACTTTTTAACGAGAGATTACACAGATTAGGGAGATAATTTTTAATCCTATAACACAAAATTCGTTATCTTTGTTGCACGAACTTAAAAACTAGGACAATATGTTTGCCAAAGAAACGTATATGCAGCGGAGAGCCCTGCTAAAAAAGAACTTAGGCTCCGGAGTGTTGTTATTTCTCGGAAATGACGAGTGCGGACTGAATTACGAAGATAACACATTCCGTTATCGTCAGGATTCCACTTTCCTTTATTATTTCGGACTTTCATGTGCCGGACTTTCGGCTATTATCGATATAGATGAAGACAAAGAAATTATCTTTGGTGATGAGTTGTCTATCGACGCAATCGTATGGATGGGATCACAGCCGACATTACACGAAAAATGCGAACGTGTAGGCGTAAAAAATCTGATGCCGTCTGCTGACATTGTAAGCTATCTCCATCAGTGTGTACAGAAAGGGAAAGCAGTTCACTATCTGCCTCCTTACCGCCCCGAACATAAACTGAAACTGATGGACTGGCTGGGTATTCCTCCCGCACATCAGGAAGGTTCTGTTCCATTCATCCGTGCCGTGATTGCTCAACGCAACTATAAATCTGCAGAAGAAATCGTAGAAATAGAAAAGGCTTGCGATGTAACTGCCGATATGCATATTACAGCCATGAAGGTACTTCGTCCGGGTATGTACGAATATGAAGTGGTAGCTGAAATGAACCGGGTGGCCGAATCTAATAACTGCCAGCTCTCATTCGCTACAATTGCCACTATCAACGGGCAGACTCTGCACAATCATTATCACGGAAATAAAGTAAAACCGGGTGATTTGTTCTTAATCGATGCCGGTGCAGAAGTAGAATCAGGTTATGCGGGTGATATGTCGTCTACCATTCCTGCCGACAAGAAGTTCACTACCCGTCAGCGTGAAGTATACGAGATTCAGAACGCCATGCACTTGGAATCCGTAAAGGCTCTCCGTCCGGGTATTCCTTATATGGACGTATATGAGCTGTCGGCCCGCGTCATGGTGGACGGCATGAAGGCGCTCGGATTGATGAAAGGAAATACCGAGGATGCTGTACGCGAAGGTGCCCATGCGTTGTTCTATCCGCACGGATTAGGTCACATGATGGGATTGGATGTACATGATATGGAGAATCTGGGAGAGATATGGGTAGGTTACAACGGCCAGCCGAAGAGCACACAGTTCGGTCGCAAATCGCAACGTCTCGCCATCCCATTGGAGCCGGGATTCGTACATACGGTAGAACCGGGTATTTACTTTATTCCGGAATTGATCGATATGTGGAAAGCAGAAAAGAAATTCACTGATTTCATTAACTATGATGCCGTGGAAACCTATAAGAACTTCGGCGGTATCCGCAATGAAGAAGATTATCTGATTACAGAAACCGGTGCCCGCCGATTAGGCAAGAAGATTCCTTTGACACCGGAAGAAGTGGAAGCTTTAAGATAAAAACAATGAATAACACCATGAAGAGACTACTTTTATCCGTATGGCTATTGTCACTAACTTTGTTATCTGCCGTAGCCGAAAACTACCCTTATAAAAGTGATGTACTTTGGGTCACAGTTCCCAACCATGCCGACTGGCTCTATAAAACGGAAGAAAAAGCAACTGTAGAAGTACAATTCTATAAATATGGTATCCCCAGGGATAACGTAACCGTCACCTATGAAATAGGAGGAGACATGATGCCTACCGCTGACACCAAAGGGAGTGTGACTCTGAAAAACGGTAGAGCGGTAATTCCTCTCGGCACAATGAAAGAACCCGGCTTCCGTGATTGTCGACTGAAAGCCACCGTGGATGGAAAGACTTATTCACACCATGTTAAAGTTGGATTTTCACCGGAAAAGCTTCTTCCGTACACTACCATGCCTTCCGATTTCAATGAATTCTGGGAAAAAGCGAAAGCGGAACAAAAAGAATTTCCTCTAACGTACACCAAAGAACATGTAGAAAAGTACTCAACCGATAAAATAGATTGTTATCTCGTAAAACTACAATTGAACAAACGTGGGCAATGCGTCTACGGATATTTGTTCTATCCAAAGAAAGAGGGTAAATTTCCCGTTGTATTATGCCCTCCGGGAGCAGGAATCAAAACAATCAAAGAACCACTGCGACACAAATATTATGCAGAGCAAGGCTGCATCCGTTTTGAAATCGAGATACACGGCCTTCATCCGGAAATGAGTGACGAAGCATTCAAAGAAATCAGCAATGCTTTTAATGGCAGAGAGAACGGCTACTTAACCAATGGACTCGATAGCCGCGACAATTATTATATGAAACGAGTATATCTGGCCTGTGTACGCGCTATTGATTTCCTGACTTCCCTACCGGAGTGGGATGGTAAAAACGTAATAGCACAAGGAGGTAGCCAGGGAGGAGCCTTGGCATTAATCACTGCGGGACTGGATCAACGGGTGACAGCCTGTGTCGCCAATCATCCTGCATTAAGTGACATGGCAGGCTATAAAGCCGGACGTGCCGGCGGATATCCTCATTTTTTCAGGAATTCGGTAGATATGGATACTCCTGAAAAAATAAAGACAATGGCCTATTATGATGTTGTGAACTTTGCGAAATTAATCAAAGCAGATACCTATATGACATGGGGATTCAACGATGATGTATGTCCTCCGACAACCAGCTACATCGTATACAATGTACTAAACTGTCCGAAAGAAGCACTGATTACTCCCATTAATGAGCATTGGACTTCCAACGATACCGAGTATGGACATCTGCTTTGGATAAAGAAGCATTTAAAGTGAAGTTTTAATCATTCCATCTGGATGCGGGCAAATCTTTCTTCCCATACCATTTCCTCCAGGCATACGCTTTTCTCTTCCTGAGATAAAGCGTATCGCCACTATGCTTTATCGCCTCCCAATTAAAGATGGAATGAGGACGGATGATTTTTTCAAACCAATAAAGTATGTGATAAGTCACGAATGGCAACACCATCCACCACCATGAAAACAGGATTGATAAAATAAGTGCTGGTATCAGGGTTAAAGAAAAACATTCCCAATACTGTCTGGCATGAATTCGGAGTTCCATATCTTCCCAGACTTCCAGATATTTATAGCGGGTAAAGAAAAACCAGCCTAACATAAAATAGTGTTTCTTCCCTTTTCCTAAGAACCACTTTGCTAAAAGACTATTATAAAAAATCATATTCACATTTTTTTTGTTGTATGTAGTCCCTTCTTAACAGCAAAAGTAATCAAAGGTTCAATATTTTAAAGTTTTGCATAACAACCATAACATTCTTTCCCTAAATATCACTCAAATATTGTTTATTTTTGTGTTTCCTTGCTTCACTACAACAAAAGGTTTATTTGTATTTTCTGCAAAGAAAACACAAATCACGAATATATCCTAATTTTTCTGCTTAATATTTAAAGCTGCTTCCTCCTAAAAATTCACGCAACAAAGAAGTGGGCGGAATTTCCTTATCCTGTACCGGAACAAAGTATTTGATAAACTTCAACAACCGGTAGGCTTCGCAATATTCAGGACAGTTACGCGGAACACCCATCAAAATAGGCTCGGCATGCAATCGAAGTACAGCAAACTCAAAAAGCAGCGCTGAATTAAACATGACATCAGCATTCTCCTGATAAGGGAATATCCATTTGTCTTCACCGGCACGTACACTAGGCCAGCGTGATATGGTTTCACGTGCAGAATATCCCCGATAATTAAAGTCGCGGATGATACGGCGCAACAAACGGTTGTCGGTAGTTGGAATCCAGTTATGGTCATCCAACGAAATAGTGGTCAATGCTGAAACGTAAATCTTGAATTTCCGTTCGGCTGGTATATGCGGTGTCAGTTCCGGATTTAAGGCATGAATACCTTCCAGAATCAGAATAGTATTATCTTCTATTTTCAGTTTATCACCTTTATATTCCTTTTTGCCAAGAGAGAAATTAAAACGGGGCAATTCCACCTCCTCTCCACGAAGAAGCGCCTGCAGCTGTTGATTAAACAATTCCAGATCGAGCGCATAAAGTGATTCATAATCATAGTTTCCGTTTTCATCCAAAGGGGTTTCCTCACGGTCTACGAAATAATTATCCAAAGAGATCGGGAATGGCTTCAAGCCATTTGTCATCAGCTGAATAGAAAGCCGTTTGCTGAATGTTGTCTTTCCCGAAGAAGACGGTCCGGCAATCAATACCAGTTTTACCCGGTTGCCGTTTTCACCACGATGGAAGATAGTGTCGGCTATCTGCGCTATCTTTTTCTCCTGCAATGCTTCCGCCACATTAATCAAGTCAGTGGCATGCCCTTCTTCACAGGCAAGATTAAAATCTCCGGCATTATTAAGCCCCATGATATAACTCCAGTTCAGATATTCTTTAAAGACATCCAGCATTTTTTCCTGCTTCACGACCTCTTCGAGCATATTCGGGTTTTCCCGGCTCGGAATCCGGAGTAGCAACCCGTCATAATACTTCACAATATCGAACAATTTAAGATATCCGGTGCTGGGCAGCAGATTACCATAATAATAATCAATAGTATCACCCAACGTATAATAATAGGTATAAAGAGAACCGGAAGTTTCAAGTAATCTCACTTTATCATTCATCCCCCGCTCACTGAAAACCCGTACCGCTTCCGCCGTATGACATTCAATGCGGTGATAAGGAATATTTTCCGCAATGATCTCCTGCATCCGTTGCTTGATACGCGTCACATCTTCGAGTTCAATGGGGCGTCCAATCCGCAAATTGCAGAAATAACCTTTTGAAACAGGATGTTCCACAAACAACTTTCCTTCGGGAAAGAGTTCTGTGACAGCCTTAAACAAGACAAAACAAAGCGAACGGACATAAGTACGCATACCGGACTGATCTCTCACATCCAGAAACTCTACATCCTTATTATTATATACTCTGAAATTAAGTCCCTCGGAGCGATTATTGACCTTGGCACTCACTACTTGATAAGGAAAATTAAGATTAAAACCGTAATAAATATCCAAAAGTGAGCTTCCGATAGGGAATTCTTTGGAAATATTGTTATTTTTGCAACATATTTGTAACATCTGTTTCATCGAGTTCGTTAAAAGGTGAATAATTTGGGACTAATATACTTATAATCAGATTGAGAACAAATAACCATTAAAAATATTATAGATGGAATATTCTTTTTATGATTTTTTAAAGCTCATAGGCTCATTGGGACTCTTCCTCTACGGAATGAAAATCATGAGCGAGGGCTTACAAAAGGTCGCGGGTGATAGATTGCGAAGTATTCTAACGGCAATGACCACCAACCGGGTAACGGGAGTTCTAACAGGAGTGTTGATTACAGCCCTTATCCAGTCTTCTTCAGCAACGACGGTGATGGTCGTTAGTTTCGTGAATGCCGGGTTACTTACACTTGCCGAATCCATCAGCGTTATTATGGGTGCCAATATCGGTACTACTGTAACTGCCTGGATCATTTCAATTTTCGGATTTAAGGTCGACATGGCTGCCTTTGCTCTTCCACTTCTAGCCATCGCTCTTCCGCTCATCTTCTCCGGTAAAAGCAACCGCAAGTCTATCGGTGAATTCATTTTCGGTTTTTCTTTCCTCTTCATGGGGCTCTCTTATCTGAAAGCAAACGCCCCCGACCTGAATGCCAACCCGGAAATGCTCGCCTTCGTACAGAACTACACAGATATGGGATTCTTCTCCATTATTCTGTTCTTACTCATTGGTACCATACTGACCATGATTGTGCAAGCCTCTGCAGCCACCATGGCAATCACATTAATTATGTGTGCCAACGGTTGGATTAGTCTGGAACTAGGAGCAGCACTTGTATTAGGAGAGAACATCGGAACTACGATCACGGCCAATCTTGCCGCACTTACAGCCAACACACAGGCTAAGCGGGCAGCATTGGCCCATTTTGTTTTTAATGTGTTCGGTGTCATCTGGGTATTGGTTATCTTCCACCCTTTCATGGAGTTTGTGAACTGGATTGTAGATACATTCTTCCAGACAAATAACCCTGAAGTTGCCATTTCTTACAAATTATCCGCTTTCCACTCAGTGTTCAACATCTGTAACGTATGTATCCTGATATGGGGTGTGAAACTGATTGAGCGTACCGTATGCGCTTTAATTCATCCGAAAGAAGAAGACGAAGAACCTCGCCTGCGGTTTATCACTGGTGGTATGCTTTCCACTGCTGAACTTTCTATCCTTCAAGCACGTAAGGAAATCCATCTTTTCGCAGAACGTACCCACCGGATGTTCGGCATGGTGCAGGATTTGTTGCATACGGAAAAGGATGACGATTTCAATAAACTGTTCAGCCGGATAGAGAAATATGAAAATATCAGCGACAATATGGAGCTTGAAATAGCCAACTACCTGAATCAGGTATCCGAAGGCCGTTTGAGTTCTGAAAGTAAGTTACAGATACGCGCCATGTTGCGTGAAGTGACAGAAATTGAAAGTATTGGCGACAGCTGCTATAATCTGGCACGTACCATCAACCGGAAACGTCAGACTAATCAGGACTTTACCGAGAAACAATATGAGCATATTCATTTCATGATGAAGTTGACTAACGATGCACTTGCCCAAATGATTGTGGTAGTAGAAAAACCGGAGCATCAGAGCATTGACATCAACAAATCCTTCAACATTGAAAACGAAATTAATAATTATCGTAACCAACTGAAGAATCAGAATATTCTGGATGTGAACAACAAAGAATATGATTATCAGATGGGAGTTTACTACATGGATATTATCGCCGAATGCGAGAAACTTGGTGACTATGTAGTGAATGTAGTGGAAGCCAGCAGTGATGTGAAAGAGAAAAGAGCTTCTTAACAGATAAAATAAAGAATAAAAAAGGAGAATCAGTAGTATCAATAGGCATACCTGATTCTCCTTTTTATATCTAATAGTCTCTTTTATAAAATCAATTATATACGTATGATTCAGCTAAACGCCAGAATAAGGTAGATTCCGGAACAGTAGTTGTACGAAGCACTTTTGCAGAACCGCCTTCCGAGGCCGGATTTATATTGGCAAAAATATTCCATCCCTTATTAAAAGAGCAGTTACTATAATAGTATGATTTGTCACTGCCTGTCAATGTAAAAGGACGGTCGGCATACTGATAACTCACCAATGTAGCTTTTCCGGCAGAAGACCCTTTACCAGACCAGTTGGAAATAGCAATTCGCCCCACTCTTTTATCTCCATTAAAAACAAAGAAATCTCCTAATGTCGCCACAAGAGCATCCGCATCATCTGAGGTTCCGGTCCAATAACCACTCATACCATTACGCCGATCTACTGTCTGGAGCTTTTCCGAAGAAAAACTAGTAGGAAGTGTCATTACTATTTGCCCGTTCTCATAAGGAAAGCTAAGAGTCTCAATCACTTGCCAATCAACACCCGTCACTTTCACCTCAACCCGGTCAAATGTGAAGTCCGCAGGTATATTCTGTATATCTTTTACTACAATCGTGCTATAATCCAGAACATCCGGAGCAGGAGGTTGTTCTTCATTCTCATCGTCGCTACAACCAGCCATCAGAAGACTGAATATCAATAATACAAAGATTACAGGGTATGATAGATACCTTAGATCGGTCATGACAGTTGCTCTATTATACATAACTTCCGATTTTTGCATCAAAGATATTACATTTATAATCAGCAGAATAATTTCCAACCATAAAAATAAAAAATGACCAGGTATATATTTATACACCCAGTCATTCTCCTCTTAATAATTCTCTCTCTTGGTTTTATCCTTCGTACGGTTCAAAGTCTTCTTTTCCGACTCCACATAATGGACAAGTCCAATCATCAGGAATATCTTCAAATGCTGTTCCTGGTTCAATTCCACTTTCCGGATCTCCTTGTTCGGGGTCGTAAATATATTCACAGACCGTGCAAATGTACTTTTTCATAACGTTCGTATTTTTAATTGGTTTTCTAAATAATATAACACAAATAGCAAGATATTTGTTCAACACTATTTTTAAACTAAAGAAAAAAACTATCTTTGTAGTCATATTATCAAGCTAAAACAACAATATTATACTATGCTTATAGCACTATTGTCTACCTTAATAATTTTATGCGCAGTCCTACTAATCAGTTTTTTATGGGAACGTAGAAAATGTCTGCGGATGCAACACCGATTGTTCCGTGAATCCAGAAAGTTGGAACGTACCAGCCATATCGCCGGTGCCATCTTGAAAAATGTGCATGCCTTTATCCTATTAATAGACAATGATTTCAAGGTACTAAAGACTAACTATTACCAAAAAACCGGAACCAGAAAAGGAACAGAAGAAAAAAGAGTGGGTGACCTGTTGCAATGTCGCAATGCATTGGCAGCCGAAGGAGGTTGCGGCACACATAGTTTCTGCGGTTCTTGCCCGATACGTACCGCCATACGCCAAGCTTTCGAACAGAGACGAAACTTCACGGATCTTGAAGCCACTTTATCCGTAGTTACGTCTGATAATACTACCGTGGAATGTGATGCAGTCATATCCGGTTCTTACTTCCTTCTGAATGAAGAAGAGAACATGGTAATCACCGTACACGATGTTACCCGCCGAAAACAAGCTGAAAAGGAACTACAACTAGCCAAAGAAAAAGCAGAAAAAGCCGATATTTCAAAATCTGCCTTTTTAGCCAACATGAGCCATGAAATCCGTACCCCTCTCAATGCTATTACCGGATTTGCAGAGGTATTAGGCAGCGCAACTACAGAAGAGGAAAAGGCTCAATATCAAGAAATCATAAAAATGAATGCCGACCTCCTGATGCAACTGGTCAACGACATTCTCGATATGTCAAAAATCGAAGCCGGAACATTGGAATTTGTACAGACAACGGTTGACGTCAACCAGTTACTTTCAGATTTACAACAACTTTTTCAAATGAGGGTTAATGACGCCGGAGGAAAGATACAAATTATAGCGGAACCATCCTGTTCTTCCTGCATGATTCAAACAGATCGGAACCGGGTGGCACAAGTGCTTTCCAACTTTGCCGGCAACGCCATTAAGTTCACCCATGAAGGTAGCATCCGCCTCGGCTATGAAGCTAGGGACACCGAGCTTTACTTTTATGTCAAGGATACCGGAGCCGGAATTCCGGCAGAGAAATTACCGGATGTATTCGAGCGCTTCGTGAAACTGAATAAAGATAAAAAAGGAGCCGGACTGGGACTTTCCATATCTCAAACTATTGTTGCCAAACTTGGCGGTCAAATCGGGGCGGATTCCGTAGAAGGTGAAGGCTCTACATTCTGGTTTACAATTCCTTATCGGTCATGCGGTAAACCACGCTAACAAATTCGACTTCATAAAAAGTTTTAATTAAACATTCTATCACAATTTTATGTTGTATTTTTGCGGTTCAAACTAAACGCATGTATCTGCATGAGTACAAATAAAAATGACTATTATCATTTAGGACTTACTGATGACGAAGTCCTACAAAGCAGGGAGAAAAATGGTATTAACCTGTTAACGCCCCCCAAGCGTCCTTCTCTCTGGAAACTTTATCTAGAAAAATTTGAAGACCCGGTTGTCCGTGTACTATTAGTAGCAGCCGCTTTCTCGTTAATCATCTCCATCATCGAAAACGAATATGCCGAAACAATCGGAATTATAGCCGCTATCTTATTGGCTACCGGAATCGGTTTCTTCTTCGAATATGATGCCAGTAAGAAGTTCGATCTGCTGAATGCAGTCAATGAAGAAACCCTGGTAAAAGTGGTCCGAAACGGACGCGTACAGGAAATCCCTCGTAAAGACATAGTGGTAGGTGATATCGTCATTCTGGAAACGGGTGAAGAAATTCCCGCTGATGGAGAGTTGCTGGAAGCCATCTCTCTGCAAGTGAACGAATCCAATCTGACCGGAGAACCTGTTATTAATAAAACTACTGTGGAAGCTGATTTTGATGAAGAAGCCACTTATGCCTCCAATCTGGTGATGCGTGGCACTACAGTGGTGGATGGACATGGTAGCATGCGCGTGCTGCATGTGGGAGATGCTACTGAAATCGGAAAAGTAGCCCGACAGAGTACAGAGGATAACCTCGAACCCACCCCGCTGAACATACAGCTCACCAAACTTGCAAATCTGATCGGAAAGATCGGTTTCACCGTTGCGGGTCTGGCTTTTCTTATTTTCTTTGTGAAAGATGTAGTACTATATTTTGATTTCAGTTCGCTGAACGGATGGCATGAGTGGCTTCCGGTTTTCGAACGGACACTGAAATATTTTATGATGGCAGTTACGCTGATTGTAGTAGCTGTACCTGAAGGATTGCCAATGAGTGTTACGCTTAGTCTGGCATTGAACATGCGTCGTATGCTTTCCACCAACAATCTGGTGCGGAAAATGCATGCTTGCGAAACAATGGGAGCCATCACCGTGATTTGTACGGATAAAACCGGTACACTGACTCAAAATCTGATGCAAGTGCACGAACCCAATTTCTATGGTATCAAAAATGGCAGTGACTTGTCTGATGACGATATCAGCGCACTTATCGCAGAAGGAATCAGTGCCAATTCAACAGCTTTCCTTGAAGAATCAACCAATGGAGAAAAACCCAAAGGCGTAGGAAATCCAACTGAAGTGGCTTTATTGCTCTGGCTTAACAAACAGGGAAGAGATTACCTGCAACTCCGCGAACAAGCTCATGTTCTCGATCAACTCACCTTCTCTACCGAACGGAAATTCATGGCGACTCTTGTTGAATCTCCATTGATCGGCAAAAAAATACTTTATATAAAAGGAGCTCCTGAAATTGTTTTGGGTAAGTGTAAAGAAGTTGTTCTGGATGGACGGCAAGTGGATGCGGTAGAGTATCGTTCTACAGTGGAAGCACAACTGTTGAGCTATCAGAATATGGCTATGCGTACACTTGGATTTGCATTCAAGATTGTCGGAGAAAATGAGCCGAACGATTGCACAGAACTTGTTTCAGCCAACGACCTCAATTTCTTGGGAGTGGTTGCCATCTCCGACCCGATTCGTCCGGATGTACCTGCTGCGGTTGCGAAATGCCAGTCTGCAGGTATCGGTATCAAGATCGTGACCGGTGACACTCCGGGAACTGCCACGGAAATCGCACGCCAGATAGGTCTTTGGAACCCTGAAACTGATACGGAACGAAATCGAATCACCGGTGTTGCATTTGCCGAATTGAGCGATGAAGAAGCACTGGACAGAGTGATGGACTTAAAAATCATGTCTCGCGCCCGTCCGACAGACAAACAACGTCTGGTACAACTGCTTCAACAAAAAGGAGCAGTGGTAGCGGTAACCGGAGACGGAACGAATGATGCTCCGGCTTTGAATCATGCTCAAGTAGGTTTGTCAATGGGTACAGGTACTTCTGTAGCTAAAGAAGCCAGTGATATTACATTGCTCGATGACTCCTTCAACAGTATCGGAACCGCTGTTATGTGGGGACGTTCACTGTATAAGAATATCCAGCGTTTCATCGTTTTCCAGCTAACGATCAACTTTGTGGCATTGCTTATCGTTCTGCTAGGCTCCGTAATCGGTACGGAACTTCCGCTGACTGTAACACAAATGTTATGGGTGAACCTGATTATGGATACTTTTGCCGCTTTGGCTCTTGCCTCCATTCCACCCAGCGAAACGGTGATGCTTGAGAAACCTCGTCGCAGCACCGATTTTATTATCAGTAAGGCAATGCGGGCTAATATAATAGGTGTGGGTTCTATCTTCCTCATCGTACTGCTCGGAATGATTTATTATTTCGACCACAGCACGCAAGGAATGAATGTACACAACCTGACTATTTTCTTCACCTTCTTTGTCATGCTGCAATTCTGGAATCTGTTCAATGCCCGTGTATTCGGTACTACCGATTCGGCATTCAAGGGACTTTCCAAATCGTACGGGATGGAGCTTATTGTACTGGCTATTCTTGCCGGACAATTCCTCATCGTACAGTTCGGTGGAGCGGTATTCCGCACGGAACCGCTCGACTGGCAAACCTGGCTTCTTATTATAGGCGTTTCGTCCACGGTGTTATGGGTTGGAGAACTTGTTCGCCTTGTTCAACGTATTATTCACAAAAAAGACAGAAATGAAAAGTAAAGGAATAAAAAACCTTCTTATTGATTTAGGTGGTGTACTTATCAATCTCGACCGCCAACGTTGCATTGAGCACTTTCAGAAGTTAGGGCTCCAAAACGTGGATGAATTGCTGGATATCCAGAACCAGGACGGACTCCTGATGCAACAGGAAAAAGGATTGATTACACCTGCCGAATTCCGCGACGGAGTTCGTAAAATGATAGGCAAAGCTGTTAGCGACAAACAAATAGATGCAGCCTGGAATAGTTTTCTGGTAGATATACCCACACAAAAACTGGATTTATTATTAAAATTACGTGAGAAATATGTCGTCTATTTATTGAGCAATACCAACCAAATTCATTGGGAATGGACATGCGCTCATTTGTTTCCTTACCGCACCTTTAAGGTGGAAGATTATTTTGAAAAAACGTACCTCTCTTTTGAAATGAAAATGGCCAAGCCCGAACCGGAGATATTCAAGGCAATCATAGAGGATGCCGGTATCGAGCCGAAAGAAACGCTTTTTATTGATGACTCTGAAATGAACTGTAAGACAGCCCAAAATTTAGGAATTTCTACCTATACAGCGAAAGCAGGCGAAGACTGGAGCCATCTTTTCAACCTCAAATAATTTTAGAGATATGCAGATTATACGTGACACATCGGCAATTACCCCGGAACCCTGCGTAGCTACCATCGGTTTCTTTGATGGAGTACATGCAGGACATCGCTATCTGATTCAGCAAGTGAAAGAGATAGCCGCCGCCAAAGGTCTACGCTCTGCATTGGTTACTTTTCCCGTTCATCCCCGAAAAGTGATGAATGCGGAGTATCGTCCGGAACTTCTGACTACCCCCGAAGAAAAAATAAGTCTGCTTGCAGACATCGGGGTAGACTACTGCCTGATGCTTGATTTCACTCCGGAAATTTCCCGGCTCACTGCCCGGGAGTTTATGACACAGTTGCTAAAAGAGCGTTATCAAGTAAAATATCTGGTTATCGGCTATGACCATCGTTTCGGGCATAACCGCAGCGAAGGTTTCGAGGATTATGTACGTTATGGAAAAGAAATTGGCATAGAAGTGATTCGCGCCAAAGCGTATACCAGCAATATAGAAATAGGGGACGAGCCCAACATTCCGGTAAGCTCTTCCCTGATCCGTAAACTTCTTCATGAAGGAGAAGTTAGCCTGGCCGCCCATTGTCTGAAATATGAATATTTCCTTGACGGGATCGTAGTAGGCGGCTATCAGGTAGGCAGAAAGATAGGTTTCCCAACAGCCAATTTACGGGTGGATGATCCCGATAAACTGATTCCTGCCGATGGCGTATATGCCGTATGGGTAACATTTGACGGAGAAACGTATATGGGGATGCTGAATATAGGTGTCCGCCCGACGATAGACAATGGTCCGAACCGGACGATTGAGGTGAATATCCTCCACTTCCATTCTGACATATATGATAAATTCATCCGGCTTACTTTTGTTAAACGGACACGTCCCGAACTGAAATTCTCCAGTATCGACGAGTTAATAACGCAGCTCCATAAGGATGCTGAAGAGACAGAAACAATTCTTAAAAAATAGATTCTTATGCAAAAGTCATTTATGAGCATCTCTTTGGTGGTAATAGCTATATCCATGTTAGCTATGTTTATCTATAGTTTCTTTACCACTAAATAAAAAAACATGAAAACGGCTATCAAGTTAGTATTAATAGACCTTCTCATTGCACAGATTATTGCTCCAATCCTGATTATGATTCCCTGTACGATCTATTTGTTCGTCACCACGGGAAATCTGGATAAAGTCACTCTGACGCAAATGATTATGATCCCGGCACAACTAGCCGGTCAGATTATGATGGGTATTTATCTATGGAAAGCCGGTTATATCAGTAAAAAGAAGGCAACATGGTTACCTGTGTCAGCCCCTTATCTGGTCTGTAGTGCCATTGCAATCCTCACTTGCGGGTTTGCAGTCTCCTCACTAATGAGCCTGCTGGATTGGATTCCCAATATCATGGAACAATCTTTCAACATTCTCCAATCCGGTTGGGGCGGCATTCTTGCAATAGCCATCGTAGGTCCCGTACTTGAAGAGTTATTGTTTCGCGGAGCCATTACACACGCTTTACTTCAGCAATACAATCCGACTAAAGCAATTCTGATCTCCGCACTTCTGTTCGGTGTCTTTCATATAAATCCCGCCCAGATCCTTCCGGCTTTTCTGATTGGTATCCTGCTGGCATGGACTTATTACAAAACAGGCAGTCTGATACCTTGTATACTGATGCATGTACTAAACAACTCATTGTCAGTCTATCTTAGCATCAAATATCCCGAAGCAGAAAATATGGACGACCTGATTAACGGTACCCCGTATCTCATCGTCCTATTCGGGTCAATCCTCCTGTTTATCGGTATCATACTGACCATGAACCACCTGACTTCCCAAAAGCAGCAATAAAAAAGGGAAGTTTTTACTTCCCCTCTTTCGCTTTGAATGCTAATGCATACATTCGTATTTGTTTTACCATCGACAGCAAACCGTTGCTACGCGTTGGCGATAGATGCTCTTTCAGTCCGATCTTGTCTATAAAATAAAGATCTGCATTTAAGATTTCATCAGGAGTATGTCCGGAAAGGACTTTAATCAACAAGGCAATAATCCCCTTTACAATCAAAGCATCGCTTTCTGCTTTAAAAACGATTTTACCATCCACATCATCCGCTTGAAGCCATACCCTGCTCTGGCATCCTTCAATCAGATTCTGTTCCGTCTTATATTTTTCTTCAAGTGGTTCCTGCTCATTCCCCAGATCAATAAGTAATTGATAACGGTCCATCCAATCGTCGAAGTCACTGAATTCCGCAATCACTTCATCTTGTAGTTCATTAATTGACATTATAGTAATTATTTAATTAGACAATATACCAATGTGCGAATAGCAGATGCCGTATTTAAAACCGGCATATCAATCTATCAACACCTTATTATATTATTTCTCAACTCTATTATTTCTCATTGTAAATCACTTCCAATACCGTCTGACCGACTGCTTTCAACGTATTCTTATCAATATGTTCCATATTGTCATTGACAGTATGCCATGTCGGGGTAAAATCACCTTCCTGATTGTAGGGAATGATATCGATCGTTTTAATACGTGCCAGACGATTTATGAACAGATGGTCGTCTGTTACAAATCCTCCGTTTCCATCCATGAAAGTCTTTCCGTAACCCGCTTTCTTTGCCGCTTTCCAAACCTTCTTATTTATGTCCGGAGCAAATTCTTCCGAATACCCTTCTTTCATAAACACACTGCCTTCACCTCCTACCATATCGAGCAGGATACCAAAACGTGCATTATATCCTTGTACATGAGGATTACGTGCCCAATACTGCGATCCCAGACACCAGAATTCCTCCTTATGCTTTCCTGTATAAAACTGTGGCGCACCATAGTCCTCTGCATCCAACAGAATGATATCAATCCCCAATTCCGGTTGTTGCTGATTGACCAGACGAGCTATTTCGAGCAAAGCTCCTACCCCACTGGCACCATCATTTGCACCCAGAATCGGAGTTTTATGGTTCTTCTCGTCAGGATCGTTATCAGCCCATGGGCGTGTATCCCAATGTGCAAACAAAGCGATTCTCTTTTTACTTTCCGGCTTATAAGAACCGATAATGTTTCTCGCTTTCAACAGCGTACCGTCATAAGCAATCAAATCAGCATATTGATTAGTCACTTGAGCACCGAAAGCCTCTAATTGACTGGCAAGGTAATTGCCACAGGCAACATGTTCTTTAGTGTTAGGAACACGAGGTCCGAAATCTACCTGATTCTTTACATACAAATAAGCACTATCCGCATCAAACTGAGGTACATTCACAACTGTCTTTTCGTCTTGTTCACTCGTACTATTTGCCTTGTTACCTCCACCGCAAGAGAATGCTGATAATAACAAAAAGGCACTCATTAATACTATCATAGTTTTCTTTTTCATCGTCCTTTTATCTATTAAAGCCTCAAAATTAGTCATTTTCACCACAGCATCGTTCAGATGGAATGGATTATTAACATATAAACTTTAGTTCCACATTTTTCTTTCCCACCACAAGCTCTACTTTTGCACCGTTGATAAGCGGGAGATTATGAGTCACATGCCCCACCGGGAAATTGAAACACACGGGATAATCATACTCTTTTACTAAATCTGCCAAAGCAGCATACAGTTCCTTGCCCAACGAACAGTCTTCTTCATATTCTGTAAATTGACCGATAATCAATCCGGACAGTTTTTCTAACACGCCCCCCAGTTTCAAATTATACATCATACGTTCGATGGCATGCGGACGTTCGCTAACATCTTCAATAAACAGTATAGTGCCTTCCGCCGGAATATCATAAGGAGTGCCACGCAAACCGTAGGCTACCGCCATGTTACCGCCATGCAAAACGCCTTGTGCCGTCCCCTGCTTGTTCAGTTTATGCTTCTCGCACATGTAAGAAGGAATATTTCCCAATAGAATATCCTTCAGATAGTTCGCACAAAGATCGTCTTCCGGTTCCACCGTAAGATGACGTGCCATCAATGAATGAAGGGAAGCATATCCATTTTTCTGAAACAGATTGTGCAAAGCGGTTATATCGCTAAAGCCCAGTAACCATTTCGGATGTTCACGAAAGGCCGTAAAATTAATTTTATCGATCAAATGTACCGCCCCGTACCCTCCACGGCTACAAAGAATAGCCTTCACTTTAGGGTCGTCCATCGCATCCTGCAAATCTTTCAGCCGCTGCTTGATTGTCCCGGCATATCTTCCGGATGAACTTCCGGCATGTTTTCCTATAGCCACTTTCAAGCCCCATGATTCCATCCGTTTCTTGGCTCCTTTTAGGAATTGTTGGTCTATCTTACTCGAAGGTGATACAATAACCACTTTATCACCTTTCTGCAAAAAGGGAGGAAATTGAATATCCATATATGTTCTTATTTTATTGACTTTCGTTGATAAAAACGTACCCAGTCCACTTCCATTTCTACCGGAAGATCCCCGGGAGAGACTGCTCCCACCCACGAACCTCCCAACTGCATATCAATCAGCAGATAGAAGGGCTGATTAAATGGGAATTGTCCTTCTTCTTTCGTTTGTATGCGGGGGTAAGTAAACGTATGTACATCATTGACATAAAATGAAAGACTATCCGGATACATTTCGACTGCAAAAATATTGTAGCGGTCAGGGTGAATCACTCCCGTAGAATGTGATACCGGATGATCCTTGATCCCCAGCGTATAAGTGTAATGGGAATGGACTGTCTGATAAGCAATAGAATCGTTATTCAAACGTTCCATGATATCAATCTCACCGCCGGATGGCCATGCCGCTCCTTCAGGCAACATCCAGATGGCAGGCCACGCTCCTCCCGCCGCATTCAACTTGGCACAAATCTCAACACGCCCGTTCGTAAAAGCCTTTTTACCTTTTGTATACACACCACCTGTCAAATAAGGGGCAGTGTCATTGCGTTGGGTATGATTGACAATACCTCTCAACACCAGTTTGCCTTTACGCATGGCATAGCAGGAATCAAAGTCTGTCATATAGTTATTCCAGTCTGACTTACCTCGTGGAATCTTGCTCCAGACCTGTGAATCGAAACTCTTTTTCTGATTAAAGTTCTCTTCCCAGATCAAAGACCAACCGGAAGACGTCTTGCTGCTTTTACAGGAAACAAGCGTCCAACAAAGGAGAATTAAGCTAAGAAATAATAGATTTTTAAACTGTTTCATGGTGCTTTTATTTTATTGGGGGATTTATTTGCAAAAATACAGGAAAAAACGGTTCCATGCACATCCAACAGCCAAAACAAATAAAATATAGCAAAATGTTACATAATGGATGTAATTTTTCGGGTTATAATCATTATTTTTTCAATCATTTTTCTGATATTTGCTAAAAATCTAACGTTATGGAACCTATTCTAAATTTTGCCCAGTTAACGGCTCATCTTAAAAAACTAAACCATAGAAAACGAATTGCCGTGGTCTGTGCGAACGATCCTAACACTGAATATGCCATCTCCCGTGCTTTGGAAGAAGGGATTGCAGAATTTCTGATGATTGGAGATTCTACCATTCTGAAGAAATATCCCACGCTCAAACAATATCCTGAATACGTAAAAACCATCCACATAGAAAATCCGGATGAAGCGGCGCGCGAAGCTGTCCGCATTGTGCGTGAAGGAGGAGCGGATATTTTGATGAAAGGGATTATCAATACGGACAACTTACTGCATGCCATACTCGACAAAGAAAAAGGTTTGTTACCGAAAGGGAAAATCCTCACGCATCTGGCAGTAATGGAAATTCCTACTTACCATAAACTGCTTTTCTTCTCGGATGCCGCCGTCATTCCGCGTCCTACTTTACAGCAACGTATAGAAATGATTTGGTATGCTATCTGTACCTGCCGTCACTTTGGCATCGAACAACCGCGTGTCGCATTGATTCACTGCACAGAAAAAGTGAGTGCCAAGTTCCCTCATTCACTAGATTATGTGAATATCGTAGAACTTGCCGAAGCGGGAGAATTCGGAAATGTGATTATTGACGGCCCGCTGGATGTACGTACTGCCTGCGAACAAGCAAGTGGTGATATTAAAGGGATTGTATCTCCTATCAACGGACAGGCAGATGTCTTGATATTCCCGAACATTGAATCGGGTAATGCATTCTACAAATCCGTCTCTCTGTTCGCACAGGCAGAAATGGCAGGATTGTTGCAAGGTCCTATTTGCCCTGTAGTACTTCCATCGCGTAGTGATTCCGGCTTGTCCAAATATTACAGCATTGCAATGGCATGCTTACAAGTGTCAGGAGATTGCAAATGCAGAAAACAAGTCAGCCAAGTCACCGGCTCATCATTCTAAATTCACCACTAAAAGCCTACTATTCATGAAAATTCTGGTTATCAACCCTGGTTCTACTTCTACTAAAATAGCAGTTTACGAAAATGAAACTCCGCTGTTTGTCAGTAATATAAAACATTCTGTAGAAGAACTATCCGCTTTTCCCGAGGTGATAGACCAGTTTGAATTCCGGAAAAACCTGGTGTTACAAGAATTGGAAAACAATAAGATACCTTTTTCTTTTGATGCAATCATCGGACGCGGCGGTTTAGTGAAACCGATACCGGGCGGAGTGTATGAAGTAAATGAAGCCATGAAACGTGATACCGTACATGCCATGCGTACCCATGCCTGTAACTTAGGAGGATTAATTGCCAGCGAACTGGCTTCTACATTACCCAACTGTCCGGCTTTCATTGCTGATCCGGGAGTGGTGGATGAACTGGAGGATATAGCACGCATTACAGGTTCTCCTTTAATGCCGAAGATCACCATCTGGCATGCATTAAACCAGAAAGCAATCGCCCGCCGCTTTGCCAAAGAGCAGGGAACCCAATACGAAAATCTGGATTTAATTATCTGCCATCTGGGAGGTGGCATCTCTGTCGCAGTCCATCACCACGGACGAGCCATTGACGCCAACAATGCATTGGACGGTGAAGGTCCTTTCTCACCGGAACGTGCCGGTACACTTCCCGCCGGTCAACTGATCGACCTATGTTTTAGCGGTCAACTCACCAAAGACGAATTGAAAAAACGTATCTCCGGACGCGCCGGACTGACCGCCCATCTAGGTACAACCGATGTTCCCGCCATTATACAATCTATCGAAGAAGGAGATAAAAAAGCGGAACTGATACTGGATGCCATGATTTACAATGTTGCAAAAGCAATAGGAGCCAGTGCCACCGTACTTTGTGGGAAGATAGATGCCATCCTTCTGACAGGAGGTATCGCCTATTCGGACTATGTGATTTCAAGACTGAAAAAAAGAATCTCTTTCCTGGCTCCCATCTATGTTTATCCCGGAGAGAATGAAATGGAGTCGTTAGCATTTAATGCCATAGGAGCACTAAAGGGGGAATTGCCGATACAAATCTATAAATAGGCAGTCGCACAAAAAGACTATTTAGTAACCAATCACCAAGCAGTCTGATAGTTTCTGTTTCTAATTGGAAACGGCTAACTGTACAGCACCTTCACAATGCCTGCTAATATAAAGCCTTGAGCACATACATGGTTCGACAAAAAAAGGACACTAATACAAATAATAACAGTAAGGTATATTTGTCTATTTCACATAGATAGTCGAATAACATAGTAAAAAAACACTTTTGCGATAGTTTCTTTAGCGGGGTTAATAAAAAAAGCACCTATTAGCCATCGCATTAACCACGATTTTAACCACGACCTTAACCACGAAGCTATACTTTTGTCATGTCTCAACCCGTTGGAACATTCAACGTTGGCAACACATGAAAACGCTGTGATTACTTCGCAAGCTATAAACTCAAAAAGAAAATTATGAAGAAATGTTGGTTATTATTTTTAGTGCTTAGCTGCACGCTTCTTGCCCAGTCCAAAGACTGGACACAATACGTTAATCCGTTAATGGGAACACAATCATCTTTTGAATTATCAACAGGTAACACCTACCCTGCCATTGCCCGCCCTTGGGGAATGAATTTCTGGACGCCACAGACCGGAAAAATGGGAGACGGATGGCAATATGTCTATACAGCCAATAAAATCCGTGGATTCAAACAAACTCATCAGCCCAGCCCATGGATAAACGATTACGGACAGTTCTCCATTATGCCGATGGTGGGTAAACCTGAATTCGACGAAGAAAAGCGGGCTAGCTGGTTCGGACACAAAGGAGAAGAAGCAACTCCTTATTACTACAAGGTGTATCTGGCCGAATACGATATTGTCACGGAGATGTCTCCGACCGAACGTGCTGTTCTCTTCCGGTTCACTTTCCCGGAAAACGAACATTCGTATATTGCAGTCGATGCATTTGACAAAGGTTCTTTTATTCAGATTATCCCAGAAGAAAACAAAATTATCGGTTATAGTACACGCAATAGCGGAGGAGTTCCCGAAAACTTCAAGAACTATTTCATTATTCAATTCGATAAGCCTTTCACCTATAAAGCCACTGTGAATAATGGAAGTATTCAAGAAAATGCAACCGAACAGACTACTGACCATGCAGGAGCCATTATAGGCTTTAAAACTCAACGTGGAGAACAAGTACATGCACGCATCGCTTCTTCCTTTATCAGCTTCGAACAGGCTGCAAGGAATATGAAAGAATTAGGAAATGACAATCTGGAGCAGATAAAACAAAAGGGACAGAAAGCATGGAACCAAGTACTGGGAAAAATCGAAGTGGAAGGAGGAAACCTCGATCAATACCGCACTTTCTACTCCTGCTTATACCGTTCGTTACTTTTCCCCCGAAAATTCTACGAACTGGACGAAGCCGGAAAACCTGTTCATTACAGCCCTTATAACGGGCAAGTTCTACCGGGATATATGTTTACCGACACCGGATTTTGGGATACTTTCCGGTGTCTTTTCCCATTACTGAATCTGATGTATCCGTCGATGAATAAAGAAATGCAGGAAGGGCTCATCAATACCTACAAAGAAAGCGGATTCTTCCCCGAATGGGCCAGCCCCGGACACAGAGACTGTATGATAGGAAATAATTCTGCTTCCGTACTGACAGATGCTTATTTAAAAGGTATTAAAGTAGAAGATGTGAAAACCTTGTACGAAGGGTTAATACACGGAACAAAGAGCGTACATCCCACCGTATCTTCCACAGGAAGACGCGGATACGAATATTATAATAAGCTGGGCTATGTCCCTTATGACGTAAAAATCAATGAAAACACTGCCAGAACTTTGGAGTATGCCTACAACGACTGGTGTATCTATCAATTAGCCAAAGAATTAAAGCGACCGGAAAAAGAAATACAGCTCTTTGCCAAACGGGCAATGAACTATAAGAATGTATTCGATAAAGACTCCAAGCTCATGCGAGGAAAAAATGAAGATGGAACATTCCAATCTCCATTTTCACCATTGAAATGGGGAGATGCATTTACCGAAGGAAACAGCTGGCACTACTCATGGTCTGTATTCCACGATCCACAAGGATTAATTGACTTAATGGGAGGAAAAGATATGTTTATCACTATGCTGGATTCTGTATTCTCCGTACCTCCTGTCTTTGATGAAAGTTATTACGGGCAGGTTATTCATGAGATTCGTGAAATGACAATCATGAATATGGGGAATTACGCGCATGGTAACCAACCAATCCAACACATGATCTACCTATACAACTATGCCGGTCAACCCTGGAAAGCGCAGTATTGGCTACGCCAGGTCATGGATAAAATGTACACACCGGGACCTGACGGATATTGTGGGGATGAAGATAACGGGCAGACTTCGGCATGGTATGTTTTCTCCGCATTAGGTTTTTACCCCGTATGTCCGGGAACCGACGAATACGTCGTTGGTGCTCCTCTTTTTAAAAAAGCAACCTTACATCTTGAAAACGGTAACAGCCTCATCATCCAGGCAACCGACAACAACAAGAAGAATATGTATATTCAAACAATGAATCTGAACGGCACAGAATATAAAAAGAACTATCTACGCCATGAAGACTTATTAAAAGGAGGAAACATCAACTTCCAAATGGGAAGTCAGCCCAATTTAAACAGAGGAACAGAAGAGGAAAGTTTTCCTTACTCCTTCTCTAAAGTCCTAAAAAAGATTCGTTAAATTCATAAAAAACAAGGGACTGTTTAATTAAGTCTCATGTTGATAAGTTTGCCTCTATTATGGAAATCCATAGCAGAGGCAAATTTTATTCTTCAAGACTTATTAGGGGATATTCATTAAAAGGAAAAAGTGATCTCCTTATTCATCAACGTTTCAAAATCAGGAAAAGATAGATGAGCCACACACCTTATAGCAACACGTATGCTACTTGTCTCTTAAGAAAGAGCTACTTCTTCCAATAAGGCAAGCTCCCAACTACGCCAAACAATCGTTATTAACTTCAGCCCACCTTTTGCTCTGGCTTCTGCCACCAGTTCGTCTTCGCTATAACGAAGCAACTGCCCACGTGCCTCATCGGCAAGGACACGTATTTCTTTTTCCGAAGCACCGGCTTTCGCATATTTCACCTCAAGCAGATAAGTGAAAGGAGGCAATACAGGAACCGACGGACTAGGTCTGAATAAGAAGTCTGCAAAGCCTTTATTCAATTCGTATTCCGGATAGAGCTGGTAATAACGATACATTCCTAAGTACGCAAGCAAGAAACCTTTAATATGCGCTTCACCTTCAATATATTCACGAATACGACTTTGCTCACGAACAGCGTCGGCAATAAAATCGAACAAAGGTTTCCAGTCCCCCCTGAAAGCCATATTCTCAAATAAAGCACTCATCTTGTTCATATCAATTTTAAAGATACCGTGCTTGATGTAGCCTTGTATCAAGAAATTAAATAGCTGCTCTCTTACAACTAAATTCGGCACATGCAAAATGGGTCTTCCCACCATATCTACACCTTTAATGGAGAGAAGCCCGAAATAGAATAGTAAAGACTTGAAGTTACTAGGATCCGTCATCTCCAATGCAGAAAAATGAGTAACGATGTCAGTAGTAATCTCTCCCTGCTCGGCTATCTCTTTTATAACGGAAAAATTCTCTCCCAATCCGTGATCGAGCTTTATCAAGTATGTCAGTTTGTTGAAGTCAGTACGGATATTGGGGTCTACAATTTCTTTAGGCTTTTTATGATGAAGTACAAAAGATTTCAGAAAATAAAGAGTCATATCGGAATTAAACATACACTGCTCCAATGTATCTTCACTAAAGCAATAATTGTCATAATTAGGTTTCATCATGGCAACTATTTCATCTATAGATTCTTCAAGTACTCCCTCCTCTTTATAATATGTCAGCATTTCACGCAATTCCTTCTCACTAAAGCCAACCAAATCATTAAACCAAGAATCAGTCGTTATATTAGTTCCGATATTAAATCCACTTGTGACATCATCCATCGTCACCGGACTCACCCCGGTAATAAACAACCGTTCAAGGGCAGCCCCTGTTCCTGTTGTAGCGGATTTTATCACGTTAAAGAAACCACGAATGAAACCTTCACCATGCGTTGCTTTTCTATAAAACTCGGTACCGTAGGTTGAAAGAATGGTATTGGTGAAATTATCGTATTCATCAATAAGCAAATAAATGCGGAGATTTCCTTTACGGCTGGCATAGGTGCTGATTGCCGATAAAAAAGCACCGGGGTCTTTTTGTGTACCTTCATCCAGAATCTCCCAGATTTCTTTTCCAAGCAAACGCTCGTATTTGTACACGAAGTCCTTCAGCTTGTTACAGCAATGAAGTTTAAACGATTGTTCAACCTCATTGACATTAGAACTCACTTCTGAAAAGTTAAACCGCATAATGAGAAACTGATTGTGAAGTTTCGTCGGATGCTGGCCTATGTATAACTGACCAAACAGTTCGTCAAACTGCTCTGCGTAACTTACATCATAATAGGTTTCTAACATTGCCAAAGTCAGACTCTTTCCAAATCGGCGAGGGCGAATCAGAAACAGATAACGTGGTTGCATTTCTATTTTCTCAATAAACATCGTTTTATCTACATAATAGAAATTGTCTTTGATTATTGCTTCAAAATCAGTTATTCCATAAGGTATTTGTTTCATCATATTGCGATTCCTTTCAGTTTGCGATTCCTTTCAATTTATCTGTTTTTTTATTTCTGCAGACTTTCTTCAATATGCTGCAAACGACGTTCTAAAGCGGCATACTTTTCATCCTTTTCTTTTAAAAGACGCTCATAAAGTTCGGTGATTTTGTCGATAGGATTGAAATTGTTAACTCGATTATCATTACTACTGTCAGTATCTTCTGTGTAGGATTTCACAGTACCAATATTAATCTTTGCTCCACCTGTATTTTGTTCCGAATCATTCACCGTATTATTCTCAAACACCACCGTCTGTGCATCCTCCTCCAAAGTCTTGAGATAATCGAAAGGCACATTCAACGCCCGTGCAAAGCGTTGCAACATTTCATCATCAATCACTCTCATCTTCTCATATTTAGAAACAGCAGGCTGTGAGAGATGTACTAATTCACTCAAACCCTCCTGGTTCATATTCTTTTCAACACGGGTACGACGTATATTGCGTCCGTGATGGATTCTCCCAATAATCAAATCTTCTGTTTCCATTTTTATTTTCTTTCTTTTTAAAATCCAACAAATATACAAATGAAAAGTTTCGCTCGAAGCAAATATACGAAAAAAACGAATAGATGTGATAATATGAATAAAAGGAATATTACAACCTGCCAAATAGAATAAAATGAATACATCAAATAGCGTGTAATGTGTTAAATAATTACGAACTTTACCACACAAAAGAATAGCAAAACAAAAGAGCTAACCGACATGAAAAGAATATTAACAAACAAAGAATATAGATTCATAAAAGAGCTCAAAGGATTGATGGATAAATACAATGTAGTAATCTCTACAGATGCACAAGGAAAAATTGAGATTGTGGTGAATGAAGACAATGAACCGTTTGACTTTGAAGCAGAAAACACGATCTATCTAGGAGCTTGCTTTTCTAATCACGAACTAAATGAATTACTGGAAAGAAACCTCGCACATATAAAACGAATAGAAGAGGAGTATAAAACAAACTAATAAACCGACCTATATAATCGAAAAATCATTAATCCTTTTTTCTATATAAATACCCCACCAGTTCCTTTTAAACCAACGGCCTCTTCCTTTTAAAGGAAGGGGGCGTTCCTTTAAAAGGAACGAGGCTTTGGTTTTAAAGCAAGAAAAACGAGTCTATTAGCGGGTATATTCACCTGTATCATAAACTTTTTGAGCAAAAAAGCTCTTTCAAAGAAATTTTTCTCATATCTTTGCGACGTGTTAAGTTAATAAATTGATTAAGGTCGATTTTTGACTGTTTCGAATCGGGAAGTATGGGGGTACTTTCCGATTCTTTTTATATAAAACAGCTCAACTCCGAATGATACTAATAAAAAATCCCGTTTTTTTAAAAAAACGGGATTTAATGCAAAGAAAAACAAACTCGACTTAACCAAAGCAATAAATTAAGTCAGAGTCAGATAACAAAATTCTATCGACTATCTCGTACCAACCGTTTAATCCTTCACACAGCGGATAGACTGACCAAAAGTAGGCAACTGATACATAAGTCCCGGATTCGGCCATTTACCCAAAGACATACTCCATACGGCATGAGGATCTTCGGCAGACGATGCAGCTATCGAAGCAGTATAGTAATACCCCGTCTGCCCCGCATACTCCAATCCACTATCCTTATTGCGACGCCTTCCTGAGGAAGGAAAGAAAACAGAAGCCTTATTCGACTCATTATAGACTAAAATACCCAAATATGCGGCTTGCGCATTATCCGATGATACACAATAAGGATAATTCCCGTCACCCGCCCCCATCTTAATAGGTCGGCGGTCAAAGAAACCATCGGCATAAAAACCGATAGAGAATTTTATATGTTCTTGTGCTTCATCCGTATCATCTCTATTTTTCCAGAAGTTCTGATATCGGTCTACCTTAATTCCACCCGCTTCCGCCGAGCCATCATATCCTCCAATATTCGAATTCAAGCCGGCATCTCCACTCAATGGGTTTATAAATAAAGACTGCCGTAACTCGGAAAAAGCTATGTCACTGCTATAATCTACCAAATTTGTCTTAGTGACATTTTTATCGGTATCAACAATCACATGATCCCCATCCTGATCTAAATTATTGGGATATGGTCCATTATAAGAGACCCTGTCAATATACCCGTCTGACGGACGATGGTATCCTTCAGGACAAGATTCAAAAACGTCTGTATATCCATAATCGTATATAATTTCCGGTGAAGCGGAAGCTGCTCCCCACACCGGCAGAAACAGCTTATATGATTCATTGAGGAACTGTATATCTTTAATCCAATGATCTATAGCAAGGGCAGTAGGATGATAAGCCAACCGGAAATAGTCCTGATCGGCATTCTTGGGAAGTCCCCATTGAAAGAAAGCCCCGGCCTGTGTTGGATACTTTACAAACTTTGCCTGCTTATGATCTACCGGAGTATACAGAGCATTACTGCCGTTATAATAAGCCGATGAAGTCAGATTATAAGGTGATAACTTACGGGCATAATCACGGGATTTACCTTGTAATGGTCCTTTCTCTATAGGATCTGCAGTTCCCGGCCGCATAAGATAATCAGGCTCCTCCCCCTGTCGAATATACAGATATTCTGTATTATACCACACGTGATCGTCTCCTGTCCCCCATCTACCCCCATAGCGTTCCACTTTAACTCTGGCATATCTTGGAGTTGTCGCTGTATTTTTTCCTTTTACACCAATACGGAAATAGACACGTCCCCTACCTTCCACATAGGTTCCTCCTTCTCCTTTATAAGCATTAGGCAACACCTGATAGTGTTCAGGATTCCCCGGATCATCCATTCCGACACGAGGGTCGAAGCTTGGAGTAGAACTCAAGACAACAAAATCACCGTTTTCTACAGTCGCTCTCCAAGGAGAAAGTGCTCCTAAATCTTCCGGACGTTCACCTGCCCCTGCTATCCTACCCTGCTGTCCGGTAATAATCCTTTCACCAACCTCATCATCTCTGAAAAAAGCACCTGTATATCCAGTTCCGTATGCATCAAAAACAAAGCGTTTTCCATCTTGGGCAGTATTAATCTTTATTTCTCTTTGCAGCTTACCACCATCTTCGTCTTCCACAGACAAAACAATCCGGTAAGTTTCACGGGCACCTTTTACATTCCGTTCATCAAGCAATATATCCATATATCCTGTACCGGTTTGAGACGCTTTATCATAGGTGTACAGAAAACGGGAAGTAGCGTATGTTATCGTAGTCCCATTGTCCCGGGTATCATTCTGTTTTAACACAAGGTCATTAAATATCTTTTCTGTTTCGTCCGTAGCAGTACCCGTGGCACCCACATACAATTCTGGTAAAACTTTCACTATCGGCATGTTGGAAGTGAAAGAGATTCGCGCTCCGTTAAAATCGGTAATACTGGTTTCCAAAGTCGACAGGTTCAGGACTTTGATACCTGCTATGTCCCAATCTTCATCCACGTCCTCCCACTCCGATGCTATAATATTTACCTGCAGCGGGTCTTGTATATATCCTGTCAGATCGAGTTTTGTATTTTTAGGCAAGCTATAATTCACCGGATTCGAATTTATCTTCAACTCACAAGACGGACTATAATTATCTACCATGTCAACAGTGAAAATCACAGCCTCATCTTCGTCATTGACAGATACCGGTTCGCTTGCCGGCAAGATAATACGGTTGACTTTCTTGTCCCATCCCCATTCGACAGTAGGAGTGCCGTCGGCAAAATAATTCCCATTGTCGGTTAAGGTAAACTTACGTACTACATTCCTTTCAATAGCCGGACCATCATAACCTGCGGTCAGCGGAACAAGGTTGGGGATATTACTGAATATTACTCCTTTAAAAGCACCATTCAAATTATCTACCGCCTTCAGTTCAACATCTACCCTCACTCCAAGTCGCTCCAAAGCCAATAGTAGCATGGACACTGTCGTACCATTTTCCAATGTGGCTCCCTGCCCATCGGAAAGTACGGTTACCTTCTTTATCTCCTGCATCATCGGAATGACTTGTTCCGATGAAAAAAAACTTGCCGGATAAGCAATATGATCCAAATCACTGTAATTGCTTATAGCTTCCAACTTGGTTTTAACCGGTATATGAGGAGGTTCATTAGCCAGAAACACAAAATCATACGTTCCCGGATCAATAGGATGCCGAATGATATCTCCTGTTGATGCTGTATAATATACATTACTAATCTTATTTCCCGTTGTTCTGTCAAATGCCAGAATACGCAGGGTACGTACTACCCGATCTTCCGGAGTACCCTCGTGTGTGGTTGCTCCCAGAGGTGTTATCCCTCTCACTGTCAGAAATGTCCCTTCCACAGGATTCTCGGTGAAAGTTTCATCTATACAAGAAGAAAAGACAATCAGCAATAACGCGTAAAGCCAATTTCTATATATTCTATTTCCACTCTTCATCATTCATTGTTTCCTTTTACACAACATCAAAATCTCTCTCTATTCTCAATATGCAAATATCGTGAATTCGGGCAACTCTATGAATTATATCCATTTCTGATATAAGCAATAAACGGATTGAATAACAACTGATTATGCAAATCAAAGGCACATATATTGTAAAATGCAAAAAGCGTATTGGCAACGCATCAGCATTTGCGAATTTCACATAATTCGCAAAATTCAAGTTTCGATATTCGAAATTCGCAACGAATAGATTCCTATACATCCATACACAAAAAAGCCCTTGAACAATCACGCTTCAAGGGGGAGGTATCGCCTCATTGATACCATGCTTTCTGAAAAGTGGAATTAAAAAAAATAGTCTGAAAACTAAGTTTTCAGACTATTCATTATATAGAGATATGACTCTTTTACTTCTTTTCCGGTCTTGGCATCAACACTTTTCTTGAAAGTTTGAATTTACCAGTTTTCTGATCCACATCAATCAGTTTTACTTCGATTTCATCACCTTCCTTAATTCCAGCTTCTTCTACTGTTTCCAGACGCTTCCAATCAATTTCAGAGATGTGCAGCAAACCATCCTTGCCCGGCAAGAATTCGATGAATGCACCGTAAGGCATAATAGAACGAACTTTACCTTTATAAACTTCGCCCACTTCAGGAACAGCAACGATTGCTTTAATCATGCGCATTGCATTATCAATACATTTTTTGTTTGTTCCGGAAACTTCGATGCGTCCCATACCATCAATTTCTTCGATAGTAATCACAGCACCGGTTTCTTCCTGCATACCTTGGATAATCTTTCCACCAGGGCCGATTACAGCACCGATAAATTCTTTAGGAATTGTCATCGTTTCAATGCGTGGAGCATGTTCTTTCAGGTCGGCACGTGGTTCAGCGATTGTTTCAGTAATCTTACCCAGGATGTGCATACGTCCTTCTTTTGCCTGATTCAAAGCACGTTCCAGAATTTCGTAAGACAGACCGTCTACCTTGATATCCATCTGAGTAGCCGTAATACCATCTTTTGTTCCTGTTACTTTGAAGTCCATATCACCCAAGTGGTCTTCGTCACCCAGGATATCAGACAATACAGCATATTTCTCTTCGCCCGGATTCTTAATCAATCCCATAGCGATACCTGATACCGGTTTCTTGATCTTCACACCAGCATCCATCAATGCCAATGTTCCGGCACATACAGTAGCCATAGAAGAAGAACCGTTAGATTCGAGAATATCTGAAACCACACGTACTACATACGGATAGTCAGCAGGAATCTGTCCTTTCAAAGCACGCCAAGCCAAGTGACCGTGACCAATTTCGCGACGGCCTACACCACGTTGCGCTTTTGCTTCGCCTGTAGAGAAAGGAGGGAAATTATAATGTAATAAGAAACGTTCTTTTCCGTGTTCCAAAACATCGTCAATGATCTTCTCATCCAGTTTGGTACCCAGAGTTACAGAAGTCAGTGATTGTGTTTCACCACGAGTAAAGATAGCAGATCCGTGAGGACCAGGCAGAGGACCAACCTCACACCAGATCGGGCGGATTTCAGTAGTCTTACGACCATCCAAACGCTTACCTTCGTCAAGGATAGAACGGCGCATTGCTTCTTTTTCTACATCGTGGTAGTAACGGTCGATCAACGCACCCTTTTCGTCCAACTCTTCTTCAGAGAATTGAGCTTTGAATTCTTCACGGATAGCTTCGAAAGCAGCAAAACGTTCGTGTTTGTTATTGTTTCCGGAAGCGGCAACAGCATAAGCTTTTTCGTAACATGCTTCACGAACAGCCTTACGCAAATCTTCGTCGTTCACTTCATGGTTGTATTCACGTTTCACTGTTTTTCCAACCTCTTCAGTCAACTCCATCTGAGCTTTACAATGAACCTTGATAGCTTCGTGAGCTACTTTCATTGCTTCCAGCAATTCAGCTTCGGATACTTCGTGCATTTCACCTTCTACCATCATGATGTTCTCATAAGTAGCGGCTACCATCAGATCCATATCAGCTTTTTCCAGTTGTTCAAAAGTAGGATTGATAACGAACTGACCGTCGATACGTGCTACACGTACTTCAGAAATCGGTCCGTTGAAAGGAATATCTGAAACGGCAAGTGCTGCAGAAGCGGCAAGTCCTGCCAATGCATCCGGCATATCCACACCATCAGCAGAAAAGAGGATGATGTTCACATATACCTCTGCGTGATAATTATCGGGGAATAAAGGACGGAGAGCACGGTCGACAAGACGGCAAGTGAGAATCTCATAATCAGAAGCTCTACCTTCTCGCTTGGTGAAACCACCAGGGAAACGGCCGAATGCCGCAAATTTTTCTTTGTACTCTACCTGTAAAGGCATAAAATCTGTTCCGGGAACTGCATCTTTAGCGGCACAAACAGTAGCTAACAACATGGTGTTTCCCATGCGGAGCATTACAGAACCGTCTGCCTGTTTTGCCAACTTTCCCGTCTCGAGTGTGATGGTTCTTCCATCAGGTAACTCGATTGTCTTAACAATTGGGTTAATCATAAAAATTGTTTTATCTATACTTTTTCTTTCAAAATTCCTGCAAAGATATACATTTATCGTGGTAATCAGGTGGAAATGAGGTAAAAAGTTAGTGGCGAACTGATTTTTTTTCAAAATTAGGATGAAGAACACAGCAAAATGCTTTGACTAATCTCGAAAAGAAGTATATTTGCATCTCGTTAATAACACACACTATATGAAAAAGGTTACTTTTGCAGCGCTCGCCGCACTTACTATTACTGCTTGTAGTTCCGGCCCTAAATTCCAGGTGAACGGGGATGTATCAGGAGCCGACGGTAAAATGCTTTATCTCGAAGCTTCCGGTTTGGAAGGTATTGTTCCGCTCGATTCAGTGAAGCTGAAAGGGGAAGGTACATTCAGTTTCAAGCAGCCTCGTCCCGAGTCACCCGAATTTTACCGTTTGCGGATCGACGACAAAATCATCAATTTTTCTGTAGATTCTATCGAAACGATTCAAATCAAAGCTCCGTATGTGGATTTCTCTACTACTTATACGGTGGAAGGTTCGGAAAACAGCAATAAGATAAAAGAACTGACGTTGAAGCAGATTCGCCTTCAAAAAGAGGTGGACAATTTACTGGCATCCCTGCGCAGCAACGGAATAGGGCATGATGTGTTTGAAGACAGCCTGGCAACATTGCTCAACAACTATAAGGAAGATGTCAAAGTGAACTATATTTTTGCTGCTCCCAACACGGCGGCAGCTTACTTTGCCCTGTTCCAGAAGCTCAATAATTATCTGATATTCGATCCGTTGAACAATAAAGACGACGTGAAATGCTTCGCAGCTGTTGCTACGAGCCTCAACAACGCGTTCCCTCATGCGGTACGTTCCAAGAACCTTTATAATATTGTAATCAAAGGAATGAAGAATACGCGCCAGCCGCAAACGAAAGCTCTGGAAATTCCGCAGGATAAAATCGTAGAAACCGGTATTATCGACATTGCCTTGCGTGATGTGAAAGGAAATGTGCGCAAGCTGACCGACCTGAAAGGCAAAGTGGTTTTGCTCGATTTCTCTGTATTCCAGTCGCCTGCCGGAGCTCCTCACAACCTGATGCTCCGCGAACTGTATAATACATACGCTAAAGAAGGACTGGAAATATACCAGGTATCTCTCGACGCGGACGAACACTACTGGAAAACAGCGGCAGACAACCTTCCATGGGTCTGTGTGCGCGATGGAAACGGAGTTTACTCTACCAACGTAGCTGTATATAATGTTCGTCAGGTTCCATCTATCTTTTTGATTAATCGTAACAACGAATTGAAGCTTCGTGGCGAAGATATTAAGGATTTGGAAGCAGCTGTCAAGTCATTACTCTAAGTTGTTATAATTTAGCATATTTCATTTAAATATGTTACATAGCATCTTTTTTCACTTGACACGTATCACTTAAAAGGCTATCTTTGCAAAGAAATAATGAAAAGAGGGTTCCAACATGGCTCATGTTGGAATTCTTTTTTGTTTATATGACCATTTAAAACAATTAAAGGAGGAAAACATCATGGCTTATATGTCAGAAGAAGGTTACAAGAAACTGATGGCGGAACTGAAGGAACTGGAAACAGTGGAACGCCCGAAGATCTCTGCGGCAATAGCCGAAGCCAGAGATAAAGGAGACTTGTCTGAAAACGCTGAATACGATGCAGCAAAAGAAGCGCAAGGTATGCTCGAAATGCGTATCAACAAATTGAAAGCTACCATTGCAGATGCAAAAATCATCGATGAATCTAAATTGAAAACAGATTCCGTACAGATTTTAAATAAGGTGGAACTGAAGAATGTAAAGAATGGCATGAAGATGATTTATACCATCGTTTCAGAAAGTGAAGCTAACCTGAAGGAAGGAAAGATTTCCGTTAATACCCCGATTGCACAAGGTCTGCTTGGCAAGAAGGTGGGTGATGTAGCAGAAATTACTGTTCCACAAGGTAAAATTGCACTGGAAGTAGTAAACATATCCATTTAACGTAAAGGCAGGTCTCCGTGTGGGGCTTGCCTTAATTTATCAATAAAAGTTATGGCAACAATATTCAGTAGAATCATCGCAGGAGAAATCCCCTGCTACAAGGTGGCGGAAAACGACAAGTTTTTTGCTTTTCTCGATATCAATCCGTTGGTAAAGGGACATACATTGGTAGTGCCCAAACAGGAAGTAGACTATATTTTCGATTTGAGCGATGAAGACCTGGCTGCTATGCATGTGTTTGCAAAGCAAGTAGCCTGTGCCATTAAAAAAGCATTCCCTTGCCAAAAGGTAGGCGAAGCTGTTATCGGACTGGAAGTACCTCATGCACATATTCATTTAATTCCTATTCAAAAGGAATCGGATATGTTGTTTTCGAATCCGAAACTGAAATTGTCGGATGAAGAATTCAAGTCCATAGCGCAAGCAATCAACTCCTCTCTATAAAACATGATGATGAAATAAAGAAAGGCATTCCGTGATGGAATGCCTTTTTTCTTTACTTTTCTTTACTTTCGGCCACTTCAACCAGGTAAACTCCAATACAAATAAAAATGATTGCAAATGTCTGCGTCCAGCTAAAACGGTCTTGTCCGAGAGCAAGGGAGGTAATGGTCGCCACAATCAGAATCAGATAACCGTAGATAGCGACGACCGTTGTCTTCAGATATTTCAAACCGACAGGCAGCAGCATATAACTGATAGTGGTCGGGAAAATCAATACGAACATCAGAATAAGGAAAGGCGTCCAATGGAACGGCATGGAGAATACCGGGGCATCAAATCCTGTAATAAACGTAACTATAATGGCAGACACGGCAGCACCGGAAAAGGTATATCGCAACATCGTTATCGCTCCAATGGCCGTGAGGATGCGCTGACTAAGAATCAGATAGACAGCATACACCACAGAACTTAGAAGACAAAGCATATTCCCCGTAAAAGCATCAGAGGCCAAATCATCGCTTTGCTGGGTTAGGATGCAAACCAACGCTCCTATCAGACCGATAGAAATTCCTATTATTTTTTTAGCGCCCGCCTTCTCCTTATAAAAGAATATCATGATAAGAAAAACCCAAATAGGCTGGAGACTGGTAAATATGGAACTGGAGACAGGAGTTGTTTTACTCAATCCGGCCAGATAGAGAAACATAAAACCGTAAAGACCCAAAGCCCCCAACAGAAAGAGGAGCCATTTATCTCTGGTTGACGATTTCTCCGGAGGCATAAACCACCCGATCACCCAAAAAGCAGCTGCTGCAAATGTGCAACGAAGCGTGGCTCCTGTCAATGGACTCATCCACAAAGGCAGAAGATACTTTAAGGCATTCATATTTAAACCGCTAAATACTTTCGAGACAGCCATGCTAAGATTGGCTTCCAGTTTCTTATTCTTCATTTTCTATTTTAATTGGTCGTTAAACAAAAAGGTATTACGGCGCCGATATGCCCAGAAAAGAGTAACAATAGTTATCAGAAGATTAAAGATAAAAGGAAACTCCTGTGATTGGGTATGGAATATCCACTGGAAAAAATCGACAATAAAGGGATAAAGCAAGATAGCCAGATAATTCATCATCATCACAAACGCCAAAGCCAATGTGGTCTTTTGCGGCAGTGCGGTCTGGGTGGTCTTATCATAAAGCATAGGTTGAATAATGCCATATCCCAAGCCAACCAGGATACATCCGGGAATAATCAGCCATTCGATCGGAGCTATCCAGATTAATAACAATCCCAACGCTATAGACAGCAGGCTGTATGCTTTCGTACGTCCTTTCAGCAGGGCTACAATTTTATTCAGACAAAACCCCGGAGCGGTGATGGCCAGAAAGAAAAGTGAAATCATCAATCCGGAATTGCCACTGGAAAAGTGATGCTTTTCCATTAAGAAAGGTAGATTGAAGATCACTACTACCACGATATATGTTATCACGCCATAGAAGAGCATCAACTCTATCAGATGTTTGATGTGAATACCGTATTTGCTACCTCCTATATCTATGGAAGTAGATTGTTCGGAGGCTTCGTTGTCTTTTGTAGTATCTGCAGAAGAGGAAGGAGAGGGTGTATAAGCGACTTCTCCCGTCCGGTCTTCTTTCAAATGTCCTACCAGCAGAATGGAAATCAATGGGAGGAGATAGACAAGGAAAGGCAAATGCCAGCTGACTTCTGCAAGATAACCCGTTACGGCAGTTGCTATCACTAACGTGAAATTAGTAATAGCGGAGCTTAATCCGAACTGTTTCACCCGATAGTTTCCTACAAAGTATCTGGAAACCAACCCGGTAGATAAAGGGATAATCAAACCGGAACCGATACCGAGCAAAGCACTTACCACAATTAATTGCCACATTCGATTGGAAATCAGATACAAAATGCCGCTCGCGGCAAAAAGCCAGAGTCCGACTTTTAATACACGGACATAATCGACTTTCTCTGTCAGTTTACCACCCAGCAATATAAAAGGAATAATGAGCAGTGATGGCAGCGAAGTCAACATCTGTATGTCCAGATCCGTAGCTTCCGGAAATATCTTCGTAAGATCACCCAATATAGGTGAAACAGCCAGTCCCGGCAATGAAGTCAATGCCGAAATAGACCAGATGGCAATTAAAGTAATAAGAGGAATTGTTCCTCGTCCCGTCTGTATCTTCATAATGCTTATTCGTTAAAAGTTTAGGTTTGAAGAAAACAATAGTCGCCTTATAAAGTTCAAAAGACGTATATCCGGACTTTATTGCTTTAAAAACATCAAAACCATTCTTTGAATCAATGATATTCAGGAATAAGATAAAAAAACAGTCAACCGTTATCTGCGGATTATGATGCTACAAGGTGCTACGAGCAGGATTCTATTCTCAAACCATTCTCATCCCTTTGAGAAAAAATTCTCATAGTAATGAGAATAATTTCTCATCGTAGTGAGAATTTTTTCTCATTGCGATGAGAATGTTCCTTTGTTAGGAGGAAGTCAAAGCAAGATCTGCCAATGTGCCGGGAAGCTCTTCCATACAGGAAAACTCGCCCCCTTAATAAACGCCAAATAATGTAAAAGCCGGAAACTTTCAAACCTATCTGCTGTTGTTGTGGGAAATTCGACGGGGAAAATCCCCATCGCCCTAAACCTTTAAAAAAACAAATTAGTATGGAAGATTTAAATTTCAGAAAAGGTGATGCAAAAACCGATGTATTTGGTTCAGACAGAATGTTACAACCCTCTCCGGTAGAGAAAATACCTGATGGACCTACTACTCCTGAAGTCGCCTATCAAATGGTGAAAGATGAAACATTTGCTCAAACGCAGCCTCGTTTGAATCTGGCCACTTTCGTTACCACTTATATGGACGAATATGCTACCAAGCTGATGAATGAGGCCATCAACATCAACTACATTGATGAAACAGAATATCCGCGTATCGCTGTGATGAACGGTAAATGTATCAACATCGTTGCCAACTTGTGGAACTCTCCTGAAAAAGATACCTGGAAAACAGGTGCTTTGGCTATCGGTTCTTCAGAAGCATGTATGTTGGGTGGTGTAGCTGCCTGGTTGCGCTGGCGTAAGAAAAGACAAGCACAGGGCAAACCATTTGATAAACCAAACTTTGTTATTTCTACAGGTTTCCAGGTTGTTTGGGAAAAGTTTGCACAGTTATGGCAGATTGAAATGCGTGAAGTGCCTTTGACACTTGAAAAAACCACTCTTGACCCCGAAGAAGCTTTGAAAATGTGTGATGAAAACACCATCTGTATCGTACCGATTCAAGGTGTTACATGGACTGGACTGAATGATGATGTCGAAGCATTGGATAAAGCTCTGGATGCTTACAATGCCAAGACCGGTTATGACATTCCTATCCACGTAGATGCCGCCAGTGGTGGTTTCATCCTTCCGTTCCTGTATCCGGAAAAGAAATGGGACTTCCGTTTGAAATGGGTACTTTCTATCAGTGTATCCGGTCATAAGTTTGGTTTGGTATATCCGGGACTCGGATGGGTTTGTTGGAAAGGCAAAGAATATCTGCCCGAAGAAATGTCATTCAGCGTCAATTATCTGGGTGCTAACATTACACAGGTAGGTTTGAACTTCTCTCGTCCGGCCGCACAAATTCTGGGACAATATTATCAATTCATCCGCTTAGGATTCCAAGGTTACAAAGAAGTGCAGTACAACTCCCTGCAAATTGCCAAATATATCCATAGCGAAATAGCCAAGATGGTTCCGTTCGTCAACTACTCTGAAGATGTTGTGAACCCGCTATTCATCTGGTATCTGAAACCGGAATATGCAAAGAGCGCCAAATGGACTTTGTATGATTTGCAAGACAAACTGTCTCAACATGGTTGGATGGTTCCTGCTTATACATTGCCTTCTAAACTGGAAGATTATGTAGTGATGCGTGTCGTTGTTCGTCAGGGATTCAGCCGCGACATGGCAGATATGCTTCTGGGCGACATCAACAATGCCATCGCCGAACTGGAAAAACTGGAATATCCAACTCCTACCCGTATGGCTCAAGAAAAGAATCTTCCGGTAGAAGTCAAGATGTTCAACCACGGTGGTCGTCGTAAAACCGTAAAAAAATAAAATGATCTATGGATAAAAAAGTAACACTCGCTCAATTGAAAGAAGTGGTACAGGAGGCATACGATCAGGTAAAGACCAATACCGGCGGCAAGAATGCCGACTATATTCCTTATCTGGCAAATGTCAACAAGGATCTCTTTGGAATCAGTGTCTGCCTGCTCAACGGGCAGACCATCCATGTGGGAGATACTGACTATCGCTTCGGTATAGAATCCGTATCCAAAGTACATACGGCTATCCTGGCACTGCGTCAATACGGTGCTAAAGAAATTCTGGACAAGATTGGAGCCGACGCAACAGGCTTGCCCTTCAATTCAATCATCGCTATCTTGTTGGAAAACGATCATCCGTCTACCCCACTGGTAAATGCCGGAGCCATCTCTGCCTGCAGTATGGTGCAGCCTATCGGTGACTCTGCCAAGAAATGGGATGCCATCGTAGGAAATGTGACAGACCTATGCGGCAGTGCCCCGCAACTGATTGATGAATTGTACAAGTCGGAATCGGACACCAACTTCAACAACCGTTCTATCGCATGGCTGCTGAAGAATTACAATCGGATTTATGATGACCCGGATATGTCATTAGACCTTTACACCCGCCAGTGTTCATTGGGAGTTACTGCATTGCAGCTTTCCATCGCAGCCGGTACAATCGCCAACGGTGGTGTGAACCCTGTGACTAAAAAAGAAGTTTTTGATGCCGTCCTGGCTCCTAAAATCACTGCCATGATTGCCGCCGTAGGTTTCTACGAACATACCGGCGACTGGATGTACACTTCCGGTATTCCTGCTAAAACAGGTGTAGGCGGCGGTGTGATGGGCGTACTGCCCGGACAGTTCGGTATTGCCGCATTTGCTCCTCCTTTGGATGGTTCGGGCAACTCCGTGAAAGCGCAATTAGCTATTCAATACATCATGAACAAGCTGGAATTGAATGTATTTAGCAACAACCATATCACCGTTGTTGACTAAAATTCTCTCAATCTCTTTTATAAGAAAGGTAAAGGTTACTATCTATTGATAGTAACCTTTTTCTATTCCCCTTACCCTCTTGATTTCCCGCCAATGTTTCAATACAAACGGCATCATTTTTCAAATGCTACAAATTGAACCTACCCCTGAACAACTCTAGTTATTAAAATGAGATAGCTGTTATGAACCCGGATAAGGTAAAGTTTGATTCATTCAATAACGGTTATAACAGCGTCGTGTCTTGTCTCTTCTCAACAAAGATAGAAAGTAATACCTCTTTTCCACCCCTTTTCCTTCGCTGCTTATAAAGAAAAGTAATAATGCTGTTAAGAAAAGTGACGACGCTATCAAGAAAAGTAATTCATCTTTGGTTTTCAACACCTTATATTCGTCGTCACTCCATCAGTTTTCTTCATCTTATCCGCAAGCACATTATGATGTGCTTGCTTTCTGTACGGCTGCTTTTTCTGCCAATTCTTTTTGTTCGGAAGCCTTTTTCTGCTGTTCCTCCTCTTCGTAATATTGTTTTCTACGCTTGTTGGATCGCTGAATCAGATTTGTAATATAAACCGTAAAGATAGGGAACATCATCATACCCAGAGCAGCCAACAAAACGGAAAGCACACGTCCGGTCACCGTCTGCGCTATGATATTCGAACCGACGGTAGTAACGTCCATAAAAGCCCACCACAAAGCATCTCCATAACCATTCACCAAAGGATTCACCCGATGCTCGAGCACAAAAAATGCCAGACTGGAAAAATAAACTGTTGCCAACAACATCGTCAGATAAGAGACAAACAAACTCGAAGCACGATTGTAGGTCAACCAGCCGACCACAATGGCAAGTGCATATCCTCCTCTCAATAAAGGTATGAAACGGAGCAGATAGGTGATCTCATCCGAAAATGTCCACCCATAATAAGCGATAATATTCTGATAAGGAATCGCCACCAATAAAAAGATAAAATGTGTCCGCAAATAACGCCCCTTATGTTTTGCCAGAAAGAACTCCAATACAAAATCAAAAAGAAACCAAAGACAGATAAATAGCTGTACTTTCATGTAAGAAGATTGTGTATAGAAAGGAATTCCCTTAAAAGTATCCACCGAGATACTGATAACCAGGAATAAGGACATTACTAATATAATAATGTGAAGAATGCCATAGATCCCCTTTTTCCCGAAAATAAAATCTGAAAGTGCTGATTTCATAACTACTTAGTTTATAATAAAATGATTCATTTATAATTTAGACTGTTTAGAAACAATCGAAGAAAGCGATTGTTTCGGAAGAAGTAAATCCGGGGTTACAATCTCCCATTTCGGGGATGTTAATTAACGAACTTTGAAAGAGATTGCGGAAACATCTCGCGCAAAATGTTGTTATAACACTGACTTTAAAATATTTTTCACTTAAAACCTTAACTTATGGCGAATATTAAAAATGCAGTGAAGCTGGGTGTGTTTACCCTGGCTATCATGAACGTTACGGCAGTAGTATCCTTGCGTGGACTGCCAGCCGAGGCCGTATATGGAATGAGTTCGGCCTTCTATTATCTTTTTGCAGCTATTGTCTTTCTAATCCCTACATCGCTCGTTGCAGCCGAGTTGGCGGCGATGTTTCAGGATAAGCAGGGTGGTGTGTTCCGGTGGGTAGGCGAAGCCTACGGCAAAAAACTGGGATTCCTCGCCATTTGGGTACAATGGATCGAAAGTACGATCTGGTATCCGACAGTGTTAACGTTTGGTGCCGTATCTATCGCTTTCATCGGAATGAATGACGTACATGACATGTCACTGGCAAACAATAAGTATTACACGCTCGTCGTAGTGCTTATCATCTACTGGCTGGCTACTTTCATTTCCCTGAAAGGTATGAGCTGGGTAGGTAAGGTTGCTAAAATCGGTGGTATGGTCGGTACAATTATCCCGGCTGCCCTGTTGATTATCTTGGGAATCATTTATCTGGCAAGCGGCGGACATTCCAATATGGATTTCAACAGCAGCTTCTTCCCCGACTTTACCAACTTTGATAATGTCGTTCTTGCTGCCAGTATCTTCTTGTTTTATGCCGGTATGGAAATGGGCGGTATCCACGTAAAAGACGTAGAGAATCCCTCCAAGAACTATCCGAAAGCCGTATTCATCGGTGCTCTTATCACAGTGTTGATCTTCGTTTTGGGTACTTTTGCATTAGGTGTGATTATCCCTGCAAAAGATATCAACCTGACTCAAAGTCTGCTCGTCGGCTTCGACAACTATTTCAAATATATCCATGCTTCCTGGTTGTCACCAATCATTGCTGTCGCTCTTGCATTCGGTGTATTGGCAGGTGTGTTAACATGGGTTGCCGGTCCGTCAAAAGGTATATTTGCCGTAGGTAAAGCGGGTTATATGCCTCCGTTCTTCCAGAAAACAAACAAACTGGGTGTACAGAAGAATATCCTGTTCGTACAAGGTATCGCTGTAACCGTATTAAGTCTGTTGTTCGTCGTTATGCCGTCCGTACAGAGTTTCTATCAGATTCTGTCACAGCTGACAGTTATTCTTTATCTGATTATGTACTTGTTGATGTTCTCCGGAGCTATCGCATTGCGTTATAAGATGAAGAAACTCAACCGTCCGTTCCGTATCGGTAAGTCAGGTAACGGTTTGATGTGGTTTGTTGGTGGTCTTGGTTTCTGCGGATCATTGCTTGCCTTTATCCTCAGCTTCATCCCGCCCAGCCAGATCTCTACAGGTAGCAACACCGTTTGGTTCTCCGTACTGATTATCGGTGCCATTATCGTTGTTGTTGCTCCATTTATTATCTATGCTTCCAAGAAACCGTCTTGGGTAGATCCAAACTCCAATTTCGAACCGTTCCACTGGGAAGTTCAGGCTCAACCTGCCACTGTCAATGTCAGTGCAAGTAACGCTAATGCTGCCCGTCCTACCGCAACTTCTGCACATACAGGAGGCGCAACCGGGGCAAGTACAGCTAAACCTGGTGCAACCGTTTCTAATGCAGCAGCTCCTGATGCGGCATCCTCTGGTGCCACCGCTTCCGGTGCTACTCCATCAAGCAGCAGTTCTGCTACATCCGGCGGAAATTCTACTTCCGGCAAAGCATCTCCGGGAACCGGAGACAAAGATAAGGATGCACCTAAGTCGTAAAGACTAAGTGTTCATCCTGTTCACAAAAAAGTAAGAGGCTATTCAAACAGCTTTGAACTTATAAAATAACCCTCACTACAGTGAAGTGCTCCCCTAAAGTCGGTTATAAAACCTTTGGGATGCACTTCACGGTTGTAGTGAGGGTAATTTATTTTAGGGATTTTTGCAAGCCCTCTTATTTAGAAGTATGCCAATCATCATTTAATAGATACAATACCCAGCGATTGGAGATTACTTTATTACCTGTGGCTTTATCAGTTCCGGCTTTATCACCCGTGGCAACACAAAGCTGAAAGTAGATCCCCGGTTAATTTCCGAATCAAGTTCAAGATTTCCACCCAGATTTTGGATGATCGTTTGCGAAAGAGTCAGTCCAAGTCCTGTCCCCTGCATTTCACGATCTAGTTTTATGAAACGTGAGAATATTTTTTTCTGTTCCTCTTTCGGTATGCCAATGCCTGTATCGGACACAACAAAGCAAACCTCTTCCGTTCCTTTCAGGCGGCAACCCAAACGAATTTCACCCGATTCGGTGAATTTCATTGCATTATGTAACAGGTTGGACAATACCTGAATGATACGTTCCCGTTCCGAATACATCATTATAGGTTGTATGTGTGCCTCGCAAACCAATTCCACCGACGAGTTATTCAATCTCGTCTTAAAAATTCCCTCCAACTCTCTTAGTAAATCATTGGCATCAAACTCCGTATAAACAAAATCTACTGTTCCCGATTCTATTTGAGAAAGATCGAAAATATCATTCACCAGGCGCAACAAGCGTTCATTATTCTCTGCAATAACATCAGCATACATTTTTCGTTCCTCTTCACTGGAAGCCGATACCATCAAACCGGAAAATCCGACAATCGCATTTAGCGGTGTACGTACCTCGTGACTCATATTAGCAATAAAGGCAGATTTCAATTTATCAGCAGAAATGGAATGTTCTCTTTCAATAGACAGCAGCCTTTGCGCATTTTTCAGCTCCGTCACATCATAAACAGTCAACACCATATAATCTTCACCATGAATATTCAAATAAGTGCCCGATACCGATACATCGCAAGGAGTCACCTTCGTTTCATCCTCACTTAATAACTTCATGGAAGCTTCCAGATTTTTAAAACTTGCTTTCTTGTAAAAAGCTTTTCCGATAGACGCACGGATACAACATAGTTTGCATTGTTCATGCTGACCACATTCACCGGCTGCAATCGCATTTCTACAATGCAGCAAATCCCCGACTCTTTTGGTAACTCCACCTACCTGAATCGGAAGACGGTTTAAAGAATAATAATTGGTGTCACAAACCACAAAATCCTTGTCAATCAATAAGAAGTAAGCATTGATATTTTGCAAAACCAGAGCCAACTTTTTAAGTTCATTCTCCTTGTTTTCCTTCGAATGCACCTCTTTCTGGAGTGACTGGCACTTTGCCCACATATAGATGAAGGCAGCTAACAAAACTATTATAACAATAATCGCCAGTGATGACATAGTAATAGAGTGTTTATATTGTTTTGATCGTTTCAGTGCGTAAATTTATAAAATATGTCGCATAAATAACTGTTTATCTACATATTTATTCTAACAAAAATGCATTTATATTTCCACGAGTCAGAAATTGGTAAAAATTTCCCTTTAAGTTATTGCGGTATTAAAAAATATACTTATCTTTGCACCCGCAAACGAGAAAGGTGCCATAGCTCAGTTGGTAGAGCAAAGGACTGAAAATCCTTGTGTCCCCGGTTCGATTCCTGGTGGCACCACTTTGCAGATAGCGGAATGTAGCGCAGTTGGTAGCGCACTACGTTCGGGACGTAGGGGTCGGGCGTTCGAGTCGCCTCATTCCGACAAAAATAAAGGGTAGCTTTCTGGAGTACAGTAAGTTGCCCTTTATTTCTATTCAGTCACTTGAACAAATTCAGGACGGATATGTAATAAAACACAACCTATTATATCATGAAAAACAGGATTTATCTCTTTACAGTAGCAGTAGCTTCTTTTATGTGCATCAGTTGTACAAAGACTCAAACTACCCTCTCCGAGAATGAAAAGACAGTCAATCCTCCCATCATGGGATGGAGTTCATGGAATGCATTTCGCGTAGACATCAGCGAAGACATCATCAAGCATCAAGCCGACCTGATGGTGAAAAAAGGTCTGAAAGATGCCGGATATCATTATGTCAATGTTGATGACGGCTATTTCGGAAAGCGCGATGACAACGGAATTATGCATACCCACGAACAACGTTTCCCGAATGGGATGAAACCGATTGCGGATTACGTTCACGGCCTGGGAATGAAAGCCGGTCTCTATACCGATGCGGGCAACAGTACATGTGGCTCCATGTGGGACAATGATGCAGCAGGCGTAGGAGCTGGTATCTATGGACACGAACCGCAAGACGCCCAATTATACTTTGGCGACTGGGGTTTCGACTTTATCAAAATTGATTACTGCGGAGGAGATGCGCTGGGACTTAATGAAAAGGAACGCTACACTTCCATCCGGAACAGTATAGACAAAGTAAACAAAGATGTTTCCATCAATATTTGCCGATGGGCCTTCCCGGGCACTTGGGCTAAAGATGCAGCAACTTCCTGGCGTATCAGTGGAGATATTAATGCACATTGGGGATCATTAAGATATGTAGTCGGAAAGAATCTCTACCTGTCGGCTTATGCCGGAAACGGACATTATAATGACATGGATATGATGGTCATCGGATTCCGCAACGACAGTAAAGTAGGTGGACAAGGTCTTACTCCGACAGAAGAAGAAGCTCATTTCGGTTTGTGGTGTATCATGAGTTCTCCTTTGCTTATCGGATGCAATCTGGAAAACATGCCGGATTCTTCGCTCGAACTGCTGACAAATAAAGAACTGATCGCCCTCAACCAAGATCCGCTGGGCTTACAGGCTTATGTAGCGCAACATGAAAATGAAGGTTATGTACTCGTGAAAGATATTGAACAGAAACGTGGGAATGTACGTGCAGTAGCTCTTTACAATCCTTCTGATACCATCTGTAGTTTTTCCGTGCCGTTCTCTTCACTGGAATTTGGAGGAAACGTAAAAGTACGTGATCTGGTAAAACATAGCGATTTAGGAAATTTCTCCGATACCTTCGAACAAACGCTTCCTGCACATAGTGCCATGTTCCTCCGCATAGAAGGCGAAACACGTCTGGAACCGACCCTCTACGAAGCGGAATGGGCTTATCTACCTCTTTTCAATGACCTTGGCAAAAATCCTAAAGGTATTATTTATGCCCATGATAAGGAAGCCTCCGGCAAAATGAAAGTAGGTTTCCTTGGCGGACAACCTGAAAACTATGCCGAATGGCGGGAAGTATATAGCGAAAATGGCGGACGCTATGATATGACCATCCATTATTTATATGGCAAAGGACGACAAATAGAACTGGACGTAAACGGTATCATTACCAAAATCGACTCTCTGGGAGAGGATAATGGTCATAACCAAATCACAATTCCCGTTGAATTAAAAGCCGGATACAACGCTATTCGCATGGGTAATAGTTATAACTGGGCACCGGACATCGACTGCTTCACTCTGAAGAAAGCGCTGTAATAGGATACAAAAACGGTCCCAAAATAAGAAGTCAAAACCCTCATATATTAAAATCATCCTCACTACAGCTATCTGTTGGTGAGGATGATTTTATGCCCCACCTTTTTTTTGGGGGGGGGTAGAGATATACTTACTCCAGTGCCGTCACACAGGCTTTTTCAGTCAATGTAACCGCCAATTTAGAACCATCTTTTTCAGGAATCCAGAACATACGTTGACATTCTCCTTTTTGAAGCTGTACGTCAGCATTTCCACCAGTCAGATATTCTGTATTAATGTGACATCCCTCAACATTCACAGACCAATTATCCATCCTACTCAAATTCAAATATAAGTTATCAATATTTCCACTCTGGAATTCCACGTCTCTACCACTCCTGATGACATTCAATGCTCTAAAACCACAAGAATCCACCATGACGGAATTAGAAGTATCAATGGAAAGAGAATCCTTTATCAGATTTTTAAGAACTACTTTTTGCATGTAGATATCATTTATCACACATTCCACCTCTTGTGTCAAATTCAGCCGCATATCTCCCGTACTCAATCCCACATATTTAGACTCCTTAAACTCTTGTGGAAGTTCATCCAACGAGTAGTCCAAAAGAATCTTCAATGTATCTCCCATAATGGTCATCTTCATATAGTCATTTACTTTCTCCGAACAAGAAAATGTATTCTTCTTTTCCTTTGAAGGTTGTACTTCCAAAGAAGAATTTGCCAGCCAAACACTGCGTTCTTCCGTACTCATCTCTGTTTGAGTAAGCCATATTACCCGACAAACCGGCACCTCTTTGGTCAACTGCTCTCCCTGTAAATTCAATTGATTGGAAAAATATGGCCTTCCTAAGCAAAACATCATAAACATCCCGCCCACCAGAACACAAAGTCCAGCTATAAAAAGTCCTATTAGTATATAAGTTGTACGTTTCATAATATTTATTTTACTGTTCTTTTTTACAAAATTCCCGATACATATCTGTTATCTCCTTTATCGGAATATCCAGCGTCCTAATTTGCCGGAAAAAATAATCTAATTCTTCTTCCAAAAATGTATTCTTTCGCAAAGAATGAATCAGTTCTCTCGCACCGGTAGCAACAAAATATCCAATCCCACGCTTATTATAAATAATATTCTGTGACTGAAGATAATCGAATGAGCGCATTACCGTATTGGCATTTACTTCTACAATGGCAGCATATTCTCTGACAGAAGGAATACGTTCCTCTTCTGCAAACTGTCCCAGAAGTATCTCATCACAGATTCGATCTGCAATTTGTAAATAAATAGCTTTACTTTCTTTAAAATTCATAGTCTGAAGTATTACATACGTTGAATGATCTCGGACTCCTTGAGACGAAAATAGGCGAGCACCCAATTAACCGATGCAAAAAACATAAAACCCGTAGTTGCCAGAATAAAGGCTTGCTTCTCCGTTATAGAGGAGAATATATGACCATAATCTTTATTCCCCCCATGAAATAACATATTACCGACAAATATCCCTATCAATACATAAATTAAAACAATGATAGTAACAGCAGCAAAAGTCTTAAGAAATGAGTTCTTCGGCCAAACAGAACTGCCTAACACGAACAATGACTGTATAAAGCAATAAATAGACAAGACAAGTGCCAGTTCATACGCCTCACTGAATAAGAACCACCTCTTTCCGCTACCGACCAGATCCCCCAGACAGACAGGAAGTATCACCTCTTTTATCTCCGGATATATAAGCGAATAAGCAAATACCCGTGTGTAATCGGCCAATTCAAAAGCGATGAGAAAAGCAACAAAAAAAACAACGGTCGATATCAGCCAACGAGAAAAAAATCTCTCAAAAGGAGTAACCGGTATCATGAATGCAGCCAGCCTACTTGTCTTGCTTTTCATCTTCTCCATCGTCAGCGATCCACTCAAACAACCAAATCCGAACATAAACCACAGAAAAGCCATCAGTATAAATTCCCAAGCAGGATCGAAGCCTGCATAACGTTTAACAAAACTCACCGGATCATAAGTCTTATACTCAAAATATCCATTCCAAACCATTACCACTACCATCACTCCATACATCAACACCATACGAAGCACATTCGATCTCCAATTCTCTACCATCTCCTTACGGCAGAGATTTATAAAACGAGGCAAACTGAAAAAAGTATCTTTTATCATCGTCTTTTATTTTTGAGTGTGAAACAATCGGGCTATCTCTTCAGGAGTAGCCAGTGTAGCATTAAAAAGAAGTTCCAGGTTTAGTTCCGACTCGTCCTGCTTTTCATTAGGAAGGATCAGGTAGTTACCCTGAATAGTAGGAATTGCAAAAAGCGCACTTTTGGCCAATTCCCGATCATCACTCTCCACAAAGAAAAGTTTGTCGCAAATATTACTTGTCGATTCATCGAGCAGCACACGACTGTCATCCATTATCAACACATGATCGAGCACTTTGTCGATATCACGAACCTGATGTGTAGAAATCACAATCGTCTTATCATCCGACATACCCGATGCTATAAACTTGCGGAACTGACTTTTGCCTGGAATATCCAGCCCGTTGGTCGGTTCATCCATCAACAAAAGAGAGGTATTCGTAGCAAGCGCAAAACTCATGAACACTTTCTTTTTCTGCCCCATAGAAAGCGATCCGAGATCAATATCTATATCCATCTCAAAATAATGGAGATATTTAATCATCTCTTCCTTACTGAAACGAGGATAAAAAGGACTGTTTAACTCAATATAGCTGACCAAAGAAACCGAAGGCAACTCAAATTCTTCGGGAACTAAAAACATATCCTGCAAAGTAACCGGCAACCGACGGCGCACATCTGTATCGTGAAACATCACTTTGCCGTTTTTAGGAGTCAACAAGCCGGACATCAGATAGAGAAGAGTAGATTTTCCCGCACCATTCTTTCCCAACAGTCCATATACCCTGCCGGATTCGAACGAAAGCGAAAAATCACGTAGTACCGCACGCTTCGATTTACGATAAGTAAATGAAAGATTTTCTACTGTAATCATAGTATTTCTGTTTAATGAATAATGACCTTTAAGTGTATTAGTGTAATAGTACACCACAAAAGTAGACAATCTTTTGAATATTCCAATAGAAAAGGAGAAAAAAGTGCAAAAAAAAGGAGGAGCTAAGATCACTCTCCACTCCTCCTGTCACGACAAACAACTAAAATTATTCACTATTTGATGCCGTCCAATGCCCTTTTAGCAGTAGCATTAGCGGGGTCTATAGCCAGAATTTTACTCCAGTATTCTCTAGATTTATCTTTGTTAGCCTTTGCTTCGGCTTTCAATGCCGGATTTTCGATAGCTAACAAATAGTAATATCCAAGATAACTGTAGCATTCAACCAAAGCTGAATTGTAATGAGGATCGTTTTTGCTTTCCAATAAAGCGGCCACTTCCTCATAGAAAGGTTTCGCAAGTCCTTGAGTTGTTTCAGGGTCAAGTGCAGAATTGGCACGTGCTCTCCAGAAGTTACCCAAATAGCTGTCCGGCGCTGCTTCCGCAATTGCATGGAAAGTAGAATCGGCGGACATTAACGCCTGCTTGCGTTCTTCAACAGTGATTGCTAATGAATCAGGTTGCGTACCAGCACCGTAATAAAGTCTACCAAACTGGAACTGTAAGTCCGGAGTCTGTTTTTCCTTATCAAGAGATGCATAATATTTCTGGTAAGCACTGATTGCTTTTTTATAATCATTCTTCTGTTCGTAAGCAGAAGAGATATTTTTAAATAAATCCGTCTTCGTCGGATCCATCTTTACCGCTTTCTCATATTGTACTACTGCATCATCATATTTTTTCAGACTCTCCAACAGATGTCCATAATACATATAATCCAAATACGAATAATCGGCTTTATCACATTCCTTGAAGAAGACATCGGCAGCCTTCAACGCTTCATCAAAACGTTTCAGGTCAGTATAATTATACATTGCCAAACGATTGAACGCAGCATGACGGGCATTCTTTTGCAATCCCATATTAGCTACTTCGAGTGATTTATCAAAATCATGGTTCAAAAATAAAGCAAAAGCATACTTCACCAAATCTTCTTCCGTAGCAGTAGGTCCCATTGCAAAATTCGCATAAGCTTCTACTGCCTTATTAAAATCATTTTTTAAATAGTAAATTTCGGCTAATTTTTTATCTACAGCTGTGTTGGACGGTTCCAGGTCCTTCAATTGGTTCAGCTTCTCAATGGCAAGACTTGCATTGGCTGATTTATAAATATCTGCATATTTCAGATAAGCTTCCGTACATTTCGGATCGAAATAAATTGCCTCCTCATACTTTTGAGAAGCAAGACCCGCATTTTTCTGTTTTACGGCAATATTTCCTTCCAATACAGAAGCAAGAGCCGATTTACCATTCGCTTTTCTGGCAAGAGCTGCATACTCCTGCGCTTCGGGAATCTTGTCAGCATTCAGATATGCGTCTCCAATAGCCACCAACAATTCCACATTTTTCTTATTTTTTCCTTTAATCAGATGTTCAGCTTCTTCAGCAGCCTGTGCCGGATTCGTCTGAATAGTTTCTTTCAATTTCGCAACCCCAGCCTGCCATTCGGCGTCAGATGATTGCGCATAGAGCGACCCTACTGCTATAAACGCTCCAGCTAAAAACATTTGTACTCTTTTCATTATAGTCTCTAATTTTAGTTATTATTCGTCTTTCACGTGGACAATACGCACCGGCTGAGTAGCCGGAACAAGTCCGGATTTTAATATAATCCTCTGCCCTTTATCGGATGTCATAAAAGAAGCAAATCCCCAAGGCAGCCCACTGCGAGGATCATTCAGCAATGCATAAATAGATCGTGCCAACGGATAGTTACCATAAAACAGGTAAGCCTGATAAGGTTTATAACTGTTAGCAGGAGTTGCCACATCCTCTGCACTCACTGACATCACTCTGATCTCTTCGCGAAAAGAAAGATTGGTTGTATCACTGCGGTTCCCCAACCAGTTTACTCCAACAACTCCCATAGCGTCGGGATTATTCGCTACATAATCTATCACCTGCTGGTTGGTTTTCAAGGCACTGACGTTACCTTCAGCCAACTCTTTTCCACCACAGATTGAGTCCATTGCAAAACGTACGGTACTGGAGTTCTTATTATCGAACACCACCTGAATCCCTTTCAAACGGGAATTCGGATTAACCTCTTTCCAGTTTTTCACCTCACCGGTAAGGATGCGGCGGAAATCACGTACACTCAACAAAGAATCCGGATTAGCACGATTCACAATCAATGCCAGACCGTCCGTAGCCAATTTTATCTCGCGAGGGAAAAACTTACGGCTGTGGAATGAATTCATTTCTTCCTTAGTCAGTGTCCGAGTTGCAATAGCCAACCGGACACTGTCTTTCAGAAGTAAATTTATCGCTTCCACTTCAGTTGTGTAGCGAGGGACAATCCCGGCCAAAGGGTACAGGCTTTCAAACACCTCTATCTCTTCTTGTATGATAGGTTCGAAACTCTCATCCGCTGCGATAGATACCACACCGGAAGAATAAGTATCCGTCGGTCCTTTTGATTTTGAGTTACAAGCACTCAAGACCACCAACGCTACGAGTCCTATCAGCCTAAATTGTCTCTTCATCATCTTTTATTGTAATCTAAACATTACCGGAACGGTGAACTTCACACGTACCGCTTTTCCATTCTGCTTACCAGGGAGCCATTTCGGCATGCTTTTTACCACACGAACAGCTTCCTTATCCAGATAAGGGTCTACACCACGAGCCACATGTACGTCAGAAATAGAACCATCACGTTCTACAACGAACTGTATAATAACGCGACCTTGTGTTCCATTCTCCTGTGCAATAGTCGGATATTTGATATTCTTACCCAGGTAAGCCATCAATTCAGTCTGTCCACCAGGGAAAGTCGGCATTTGTTCTACCATATCAAAAACCTTTTCCGGTTCCGGTGCAGCCTGTGTTACCACCTGCTTAAGGTCTGCGATATCTTTACCGTTAGCCTCGTCATTACCTTTTACGTCGGCAATAGAGATGGATACTTTGGTTGCATTCAAATCTTCCTGGCTCTTGATCTCATCATCCTCATGCACCTCTTCATCTTTCTTGATGACAGGAGCTGTAAACTTGATAGAACTCTTCAATGCAGGGGGAGGAGGTGCAACCGGTTCTACGCGTTTCATCTCTTCCTGTTTGATTTCAGGTTCTTCCAATTTTGACAGAGTAGTTACTTCTGTCATCACTTCTTTCTGCTCCGGAGTTGCCAACTTAAGCAGTGTAGGGATACTAAATCCAACCGCTGCTATGACCACTACAATCAACATAGCGACATTATGTCGTTTTGTTGAATTGGCACGCATTCTATATGCGCCGTATGCTTGGTTTTTGCCTTCAAAAATCAGTTGACACCATTCCGAAGAAGCTAAATCTAATTTTGCCATTTTACTTTTCTTTTTTAGGTGTTACATCAATTATCGGCCAAGTTTTGTGACAATTCACCTTTCGCATCATAATTCTTAATCAAGAATTCATCAGCTTCAGCGATATCTGTTATCACATATTTACCAATATTACATATCTGCATTTCGTCCAGCGCGTCAATCAGATTCATATAAGAAGCATCATCAGTAGCTTTGATAATTACGGTCGGTGTATCCTTTCCGCTCTTTATCTCAGAAACCTGCTTCTTAAATTCGTCATCCGTGATCTTAAGATCAAGTTTTTGCTGCTTCAATTCTCTTACTTTATTGACAGCAACAGCATTCTTCTGAAGAAGTACGGCACGCAGTCCATCTGCGCCGTAGCTAGTTTCTTTCAACGAGGTATAATCCTTATAGTTAGGTTCTCCCTCGTAATAATAGAGTTTGTTATCAGCTCCCAGCAATAATGTAATTGCTTGTGAAGCCTTCACCATACTCTTTTGGTTTTCAGTTATATCTTTGTCATTACTCGGCATGCTTATCTCCATCGTCTGAGGTTTGCTCAGTGTGGTACAAAGCATAAAGAAAGTAATCAGCAACATGTTCATGTCCACCATCGGTGTAAAGTCCACCCGGACAGTCATTTTCTTTTGCTTGCTCTTTCCTCTTTTTCCGCCGCTCTCTTGTACTTCAGCACTCATTGTATTTCCTCCTTTTTAATTTTCAGATTCTGCTTTGAGAGAAGTAATCAGATTGTACCGATTTTCCCGCAAATCCTGAAGTGAGTTCATAACGTTCTTTATCACTGAGTATGGAGTCGTAGCGTCTGCCTTGATAGCAATACGTAGATCAGCGTTAGCAGTACGTGCATTACGTACCCACGATTTAAACTGATTGTCAACACTATCGCATGGAATACCTTCATTCTTTAGGATCTTATCCCGTTGATCTTCCGGGAGATCAAGATATTTCTGCATACTTCTGATAGGTACTCCAAAAGTAGAAGACAAGATAAATCTCTTCTCCTGTTCCGGAGTAAACTTAATGCCATACTCTTCACCCATGCTCTCCAATACAGCCTGCATATCCTGCTGCTTGTCGAGGCTCATAAATATTTTCCCTTCCGGATCAACCAGAATCTGGAGTACATTCGTCTCCGGAATCTTGATTTCCGATACGGAAGCCGGAGTGGTAACTTGTACTGGTTCTTTCTTCACAAATGTTGAAGTCAACATAAAGAAAGTCAGAAGCAATACAGTAACGTCACTCATAGCTGTCATATCTATGAACGTACTTTTCTTTTTAATTTGCGCTCTACCCATGATTAATAATAGATTTTATAAGGGTTCGCAGAATTAGTGAGTAGCAGCAAAAGTTTGCACGATAGAGAATCCGACTTCGTCGAGTCCGTAAGTCAATTTATCGATTTTGTTAGTGTAATAGTTGTAAGAGATAACAGCCAATGCACCAGTCAAGATACCGAAAGCAGTGTTAATCAAAGCTTCAGAGATACCTTGTGACAAAGCCATAGAGTCAGCACCACCACCAGCAGACAAAGCAGCAAATGAACGGATCATACCGATTACAGTACCGAGCAATCCCATCAATGTACCCAAAGTAGTGATAGTAGCGATGATCGGAAGATTTTGTTGCATCATAGGCATTTCCAAAGCAGTAGCTTCTTCAAGTTCTTTCTGGATAGCCAACAGCTTCTGTTCTTTAGGAAGAGCTGTGTTCTTTTCCATTTCTTCATACTTACGCAAAGTAGAAGTTACTACGTTAGCAACAGAACCACGTTGTTTGTCACAGATTTCCTGTGCTTTCTTCATGTCACCTGCAGCTAAAGCGTCTTTGATGTTAGCTACAAACTTAGACAATGAACCTTTACCGAAAGCAGAACGAAGAGCAAAATAACGCTCGATGCTCAAAGCAAGTACGGTTAACAACAATGTCTGGATAATAGGTACGATGATACCACCTTTGTAAATAGTACCCAACATGTTCAACGGGTGATTGTTAGGGTCATTGTTCATAAAGTTGGACGGGTTACCTAATAGGAATTGAAAGATACATACAGCTATTACTAAACAGCAGATGATTACGATACCGGCATTCTTTATACCTACAACTTGAGTTTTTTTAGTAGTTTCCATAATAAGTTTTTTTGTTAAGAAATTAATTTTAGTTATTTAGGAAGTAAATATTTCGATTAGACACACTGCGCTACAGACCCTGCAACTTTTAAAAGGTAAAGTCACACGGTTTCATACAGAGTACGAAAAAAAACGAATAAAATAGGGAAAAGACTAAATAAGGATGCGTCTTAAAGCGAACACGTAGTAGTCGCTACACGTAATGGAGTAATGTGGATCCTTATCGGAATAAAATGATTTACTTTGATCTAATACTAAAGAGTTTTCTCTTAACACGAGAAACTTTTGCATAACGTCTTTCAAGGAGTCATTGATTTCAATGATTCTACGCAGACGATAATTATTAGAGTTTGATTCTGTTACGAGTTTAAGTCCTAACTCTACGTCAGAAACAGACAAAGAACGGACGCTATCATAGCTAACAGACTGCCCATCTACAGAAGAGCGTTGATTGCTGTCAGAAGACAATTCCGATAATTGACAAGTTGAGTCACTAAAAATACGGGGAGAGAAATTCACAGTATTCCCGCTTACGCTAAATGATAGCATCAGCAGAAGAAAAGCGAGTATGAATTTCAGCGAAAGTTTCATTGTATTTTTAGTTGTTTAATCGATTACAATAGATTCGGCCACAAATGTAGCAATAAATTGTATATGTTCATCGTCGTTCACATCATTTAAACATTAAAGTTTAACTCTTTTATAAAAACAAGCTAGAATATGTTTTGTTCGATGAGTTAGCGACTTAATATGTTAAAAAAACATTTCCTCTGAATATACAGAGTTTTAAGAAATTAAAAATCCCCTCCAATATTTCTACTGAAGGGGACTCTTCTTAAAAACGGCGGCTACCTACTCTCCCACTGTTACGCAGTACCATCGGCGT